>Ga0187765_10000005_pt1 | contig 204439 bp, 192 predicted proteins | sample 0216_QUI02_MP05__3_FD_133018 | JGI IMG/M metagenome (GOLD analysis project Ga0187765, IMG submission 133018) | Tropical peat soil microbial communities from peatlands in Department of Meta, Colombia - 0216_QUI02_MP05_10_MG | ecosystem: Environmental > Terrestrial > Soil > Wetlands > Peat ...
ACCTGGTTCACTCAGGCGTCGAAAGGATTGTTACCGTAAGCCCCACGGTCCGCTAAGCGACGTCCCTCGACCGAAGGGTCGGGGGACATCGACCTGACTGAAACGGCCACCAAATAAGCATACGACGGATGCGAGTCCTCGGGGCAGTACATCCCCTTCAAAGCAACTGCCGCCGAACGCGTGACCGCGGGCGATCCGCGTCCATCCGTGCAGGAACGTTATCCCTCGTTCGAGATGTATCGCAGCAAGCTCGCGCGCGCGATCGATCATCTGGTCCGCGAGCGGTTCGTTCTTTGCGAGGATGCAGGCGGCATGTATACGCGGCTGCAGCAGGCCGGCCTGAATGCGGGAGTGCCGGCTCCGCAGGGCAATTCGCCGCCACAGCAGCAAGTGCCGGCATGCCTCGCACATGGAAAAGCCGATTAGGCTTCACAAGAACATAGCTCCTGATCAAACATCCAATCGGATTTGCGAAAGACCGCCTTACGGCGGTCTTTCTTTTGCAAGCCATTTCACGTCGGCCGCTATTGGTCCACAAAGCGGACATGCTGAAGAACGCAATCGTTGTCGCTTTCGGGGTGGAGCGGACATGGCAACTTGCGGTGCAAACGTCTGCTTTTTGAGCCAAAGCGGAGAATTCCCTTCGAGCTCGCGGGTTAAGCCAGTACGATGCCGCCTATCGGGGGCGGAGATAAGGCGCCGCGACTTCATCTAATTGCGGGTTGGGCAACCGCATCGCCGCGGACGTGAGCTGTGAACAAAACTGCTGAAATGACTGAAAAACAACAAAAATCCCAGAAAGCGCTGAATCGGCGCTTTTGTATCGCGCCGATGATGGAGTGGACTGACCGGCATTGCCGGTTCTTCCATCGGCTGCTGACGCGTCGGGCGTTGATCTACACTGAAATGATAACCACTGGCGCCGTGCTGCATGGCGATCGCGCGCGTTTGTTGGGTTTTGACAAATTCGAGCACCCGGTGGCACTTCAGCTCGGCGGATGCGATCCGAGAGCGCTCGCGCAATCCGCGCGTATCGGCGAGGATTTCGGCTACGCCGAAATCAATTTGAATGTTGGCTGCCCATCCAACCGGGTGCAGGACGGCCGGTTCGGCGCCTGCCTAATGGCTGAACCTTTGCTGGTGGGCGAATGCGTCGCCGCAATGAAGAATGCCGTTAGGATTCCGGTGACAGTGAAATGCCGCATCGGGATCGACGGGCAGAATCCCGATGAGTCGTTGTTTGCGTTCGCCGATGTGCTCAAGGCTGCTGGCATCGATGCCTTGATTGTGCATGCACGCAAAGCCTGGCTGAAGGGACTATCTCCACGAGAGAATCGCGAGGTGCCGCCGCTCGATTACACGCTGGTGCGTCGGCTCAAAGCCGCGCGGTCGGACGTCGAAATTGTGCTCAATGGTGGCATTGCGACGCTGGAGCAGGCAAAAAGTGAACTTGGTACGGTCGATGGCGTAATGATGGGGCGGGCCGCCTATCAAGAACCATGGCGCCTGCTCGGGGTGGACCCGACTCTCTATGGAGCGCCGACCCCGTTTGCTTCGCCCAAAGAAGGCGCTCTTGCGTTGATTCCCTACATTGAGCGCGAGTTGGCAAGTGGCGTGCGATTGCACGCGATTACGCGTCACGTGCTGGGGCTTTTCCGCGCGGTGCCAGGCGCGCGCGCGTTCCGGAGACACCTGGCGACCGAAGCCATCAAGCCTTGCGCCAGTGCTGCCGTCTTGACCGACGCGCTGGCGCTGGTGCTGGATAGGGAAGACAATTTGGCGCACATCGCCGCCTAAGTCAGACACGCGCCTGCCTAACATCTCTCTTCCGGGGAAACATGCTGCTGGGATATCCGATCAGCGAGATCGCCTTCCTCGCGCTATGGATCGTATGTGCTGCCGTACTTGTGGGTATTCTCGCTGGCCTTTTCGGAATTGGCGGCGGCGCCATCATCGTACCGGTTTTATACGAAGTGTTCCGCGTGTTCGACGTACCTGAAAGCGTCCGCATCCAGACATGCATTGGCACCTCACTAGCGATTATCGTGCCTACAACAGTGCGCTCCTATCTTGGGCATAAGAGGAAAGGAGCGGTGATCCCAGAGGTAGTGCGTATTTGGGCACTGCCTGCGATCTTCGGTGTAGCGATCGGCTCATTGACAGCATCTTTCGCTCCACCATCTGTATTCAAGATCGCGTTTCTCGTTTTTGTGACTTTCATTGCCGCGCGCATGTTGTCCGGCGGCGAACGGTGGAAGCTTGGCGACGAATTGCCAGGCCATGGCACGCTTGCATTTTACGGTCTCATCACTGGCCTGTTTTCATCGTTGGTCGGCGTGAGCGGGGGCGCGATATCGAATGCCGTTCTCACCCTTTACGGTCGGCCGATGCATCAGGCGGTGGGTACATCCGCCGGAGTTGGCGTTCCAATCACAATCGCTGGCACGATTGGTTACATGCTAGCCGGCTGGCCGCATATGGCACAGCTGCCGCCATTGTCGATAGGCTTCGTGTCGTTGGCGGGATTTATTTTGATGGCGCCTGTATCGAGCTTTACAACGAGTTACGGCGTGCGCCTGGCGCATTGGCTGCCGCGGCGAAAGCTGGAAATCGCCTTTGGCATATTCCTGGTCATCATCGCATTGCGATTTGCTGTCAGCATGATCTAGCGGACGGAACTCACGGGGTGCCGCGCAAACGAAGCCTATCGCCGCGGACCTCCCAGCCTTGCAGCCGGTTGAGGAAGCTCATTCCAAGGAGGTTATTTTTCAGCTGGCCCGGCTGCGCGACAAGCGCCGGCACTGAGCGTTCGGTCAATCCACCAACCGCAAGGCGATCAATGGTTACAGCAGCTGCGCGGGTGCGTCCGTTGGCTGTGTCGATGTTGACGGTATAGTTGAGCACTTCGATGGGCAATCCAGCGGCCTTGGCTGCTTCTTGCGTCAGCAGTACGGAACTTGCGCCTGTGTCAAGTACCATCGGAACTCTTGTCCCATTGATATGCGCGGCTACCGCAAAGTCGCCGCCATGACCGCGAACGACTTCGACATTGCGGCCATGACCGGCGACGTGGCCGGGGATCAATTCAGCGACCACACGATCGGCGATTTCGCGCAATTCGAAACGGTAGCTGTAGCCGACCACCAGCAGCAAACCGATCACGGCCCAAAAGAGCCCGGCCTCGATGGCCTTAGATAGGCGTTCACGGAATAAGGTCAGCACGAGTCCGCCGGCAAAAACCACCAATACGATCTTGAGCGCAAGTGAGCCGACGTCGTGCCGCAGCAGATTGGTGATGGCGTCCTGGTCGCTGCTCGCGATCAGTGCGGCCAACGAAAGGGCTACGCCAAGCAGAAGTGACCAGATGAGGCGGCGACTCACGGGATCATCTCATCGACGCAGTCGTCTTGGCAGCGTTGCAAGCTGCAAGGCGAGGGGACAGCTTGCGCACCACCTCGATGCGCTCGGAAGGACTCATGGTCGCCCAGCGCGCGATCTCGTCGATGGTCCGACCACAGCCGAGACACAAGCCCATACGGGCATCGAGGGTGCAGATTTTGACGCAAGGTGTTTCGATCTTGGGCATGTCTTGGGCCAATTCGGATGCGACCATAAGCACCGCCGGCAAGAAGGCAATTGCGAGATTGTCGCAAGGTTGTAAGATTCAGGTGCCCGCTCGGAATAGTGGCCGGCGGCTGAGCCGGCGTTTCTCGTCAGTTCCGAGATCTGGCTCCGTGGGCGATGCAATCGGGGGGGCATGTCCAGACAACGGTGTCATCGCCGCCACGACCCGTTCAGGTGGAAACGTAACGATAACCTCGGTTCCGATGCGTAATTTGGACTTCAAAGTGAACGTTCCGCCATGCAGGTCGACAGACTCTTGGCAATTGGCAGCCCCAATCCGGCGCCTTGTTCTGCCGATTTGATCGAATTCGAGCCCTGTCCAAAAGAAGCAAGTACAATCGGAATTTCCTCATCCGGGATGCCTGGACCCGTATCTTTCACGCTTATGTACTGACCGCCGGAGGCAGTCCAGCCAACCTTTAACCAGATCTCGCCGGCCTGCGGAGTGAATTTGATAGCGTTCGAAAGTAGGTTGAGACAGATTTGGCGGATCGCACGCTCGTCAGCCCACAACCGGGGCAACTCGGGCTCGAATATTTCGTGGATTGTGATGCCGCGGCTGCTGGCGCGCAGCTTCAACAAATGATGACAGTCTTCGACAATGGCTCCAAGCGAAACGGATCCCTCGTTAAGCTCGTAGCGACCGGCTTCGATGCGTGAAAGATCGAGGATTTCGTTGATCAGACCAAGCAGGTGTACGCCAGAGTTATGGATATCAGATGCGTATTCCTTGTAAGCGCGCACCGCATGCGCTCCGAATACCTCGGTCTTCATTACTTCGGAAAAGCCAAGAATTGCATTAAGCGGCGTGCGTAATTCGTGACTCATCTGAGCGAGGAATCGGGACTTGGCAATATTCGCGGCTTCAGCGCGCCGACGCGCTTCGTCCGAGATTGCTTTTGCCTGTTCCAGCTCGCCAATCAACGCATCCTTCTCCGCGCGCGCCTCTAGCGTCGCCAACGCGCTGGAATAGAGTCGATAAGTCAGCGCAGCGAAATAACCCTGAGCGGTCAGTGCCATTATTGCGAGGATGTAGTCGCGTAGTCTACCCTGGATAATGAAATCAAGCGCGACCGCTGCAGTGACCGGAAAAGTAGCAGCGAAAACCGCGGTCGGCAGGCTGGAAGCGAGCATACTGGAGACTGCGACCACCATAAGCATGACGAACAGCATGAACGTATTCCAGCCCTCGTCGACGGCGACCGGGTGGATCAGTAGAAACATCCACGCCAGTCCGTAGAACGAATCGAGAGCGACAAACCGAAGTTGCCACGCGCGCGCCGAAATTTCGTTTATCGGTCGTTCGAGAAATTGCCGGCACTTCGCAATCATGACGGCATGAATGACGAGGACGGACGCGGTCCATGTACAAGCGGCGACCGCGCCGCTCCATATCCCAGACATGAGGCCGACGGTCGCCACGAGGAGTAAGATGACCAACGAGGCCGAAATTCGATTTTGCGCGTATTGCCGTAGCAGCTCGTGGTCGAAGGCGGGGCGGGTGCCAGTGGACGACGTCAGGCGATCGCGTGCCTCGCGCACATATTGCGCGGCAAGGCGCCGCTTCACGGGAGAGCTTTCCGGAGGCAGGGCAGTCAGATCGGGTTGTTCGCCAGGAATCGGCATTAAATAGACGCTAGAACTACAAAGACCGGCGCAGCGTTGCGCAAAATCCTTAAGACCAAGCTTAAGACGGGCCTAAAGACTCTGGTTAACGACTGGTTACCTGCCTTTGACAGCGCTTTTTGCGCGTGGTCGGCTTGGTGTCACGAAAACAATGTCGAAACGGGAGCAGTTCATGAAACTCTACGACAGCAAGTTGGCGCCGAACCCGCGGCGCGTGCGTATTTTCCTCGCTGAAAAAAGTGTCGCGGTACCGACCGAGCAAGTCGATATCACGGCGATGCAGCACAAGACGCCGGAATACGCCGCGATCAATCCGTTGCAACGCATGCCCTCCTTGGTGCTCGATGACGGCACCATAATCACGGAGTCGATTGCCATTTGCCGATACTTCGAGATGCTTAAGCCCGACCCGCCTCTATTCGGTGTCGGAGCCAAAGACACTGCAATTGTCGAAATGTGGAACCGGCGGGCGGAGATCAATTTTCTGGCAAATGTTGCGGCAGTATTCCGACACACCCACCCGGCGATGAAGGAGCTGGAGGTTCCGCAGGTACCGGCTTGGGCGGAAGCGAACAAACCCCGGGTTTCCTGGTTTCTAGAACTGCTTGACGGTGAGCTTGCGACCCGCGAGTTCATCGCGGGCGATCGATTTACCGTCGCCGACATTACCATGCAGGTAGCGGTCGATTTCATGAAACCGAGTCGGCTTGCGATTCCGGAAGGTGCTGCCAATGTGAAGCGTTGGCACGCGGCCGTCTCTGCTCGCCCGAGCGCGCGCGCATGAATCCAAAAGGTAGTTCGGTTATCGGACCAGCGCGGCGCGCGAGAGAGAATTTGTAATCAGCGATCGAGCAATGCGATCAGGCTGGACGTATCCCAGCGCTTACCGCCCATGGCCTGGATCTCCGAATAGAATTGATCCACCAGGGCGGTAACCGGCAGATGCGCGCCGTTCTTGCGTGCTTCGCCCAGACAGATACCCAGGTCTTTACGCATCCAGTCGACCGCAAATCCAAAGTCAAATTTGTTCGCCGCCATCGTCTTGTAACGATTCTCCATTTGCCAGGATTGAGCTGCGCCCTTGGAGATGGTGGCGATAAGTTTTTCGATGTCCAGTCCCGATTTCTTGGCGAAGTGCAGGCCCTCCGCCAAACCCTGAACGAGCCCGGCGATACAGATCTGATTGACCATCTTCGAGAGCTGTCCCGATCCAGGGGGCCCAAGCAGATTGCAGGCGCGCGCATAAGCGGCGATGATCTTCTCTCCTCGCGCGAAAGGTTCAGCGTCGCCGCCGCACATCACCGTAAGCATGCCGTTTTCGGCGCCGGCCTGGCCGCCGGAGACGGGTGCATCGACGAAATCAAAGCCCCCCTTTCTTGCAGCAGCGTATAGTTCGCGCGCGATTTCTGCGGAGGCGGTGGTGTGATCGACGAAAACCTTTCCCTTGTCCATGCCGGCGAATGCGCCGTTCGGCCCCAATGTCACTTCGCGCAAATCGTTGTCGTTTCCCACACACGCCATGACGAAGTCCTGGCCCTGAGCTGCCGCTTTGGGGGTAGGGGCTGATTTGCCGCCATGCTGCTTGACCCATTGCTCAGCCTTGGCAGCCGTGCGGTTATAGACGGTGACTTCGTGCCCGCCTTTATTCTTCAAATGCCCTGCCATTGGGTAACCCATCACACCCAGACCCAGAAACGCAACTTTCGCCATCGTAGATCTCCCTCACAAATCTGCAGGTAGCTCTTGGCCGGCTGACGCCGATACCTATCTGCCAATAGGTCATTGCCAGGGCAGGCGCGTCAACCGGTCTCGTTGTGGGGCACATTGACCGGCGCGCGGCGGTGCCTATGGTGGCGCCCAATGGATGGATGATCATGGCCGTAAGTAAAGAGCAAGTTCTTGCAGCTTTGGCGAAAGTCCCCACGCCAGGTGGGGCGGCTTTGCCAGACGCTCGCGTATTGTCCGATGTTGTCGTTTCCGACGGAAAGGTCTTTTTCTCTCTGACGGTGGATGCAGCCGCCGTGAAAGCATGGGAACCGGTACGCAAGGCGGCGGAAGAAGCTGTGCGTGCGGTTCCCGGGGTTCAGTCAGCGCTGGTCGCGTTGACTGCCGAGCGCGCTGGGGGTGTTGCCACGGGCGGACGACAGCCGGCTCACGTTGCCACCCACCCGCAGCGGTCCGCTCATCCCGCGGACAAGGTGCAGCCGGGAATTCCGGGTGTGGATGCTGTGATCGCGGTCGCCTCCGGCAAGGGCGGCGTTGGAAAATCGACAACAGCAGTGAACTTGGCACTTGGCTTGCGCGATCTGGGACTAAAGGTCGGTATGCTCGACGCCGATATCTACGGTCCGTCGCTGCCGAAGTTGCTCGCCATAAAGGAAAAACCGCAAACGATCGGCGGCACCCGTCTGAAACCGATCGAGCGCCACGCACTTACTGTTATGTCGATCGGTTTCCTCATCGATGAAGAGACACCGATGATCTGGCGCGGCCCCATGGTGATGTCAGCCATCACCCAGATGTTGCGGGAAGTAGAGTGGGGCAAGCTCGACATCATGGTGGTGGATATGCCGCCCGGCACCGGTGATGCGCAGCTCACAATGGCGCAGCAGGTTCCGCTAAAAGGTGCCGTAATCGTTTCAACGCCCCAGGATCTCGCGTTGATCGATGCGCGACGCGGCGTTGCAATGTTCAAGCGCGTAAACGTGCCCGTGCTCGGTGTGGTCGAAAACATGAGCTATTTCCTCTGCCCGGCCTGCGGCACACGGTCTGACATTTTCAGCCATGGCGGGGCGCGGCACGAGGCGGAGCGGCTTGGCGTGGAGTTTCTCGGTGAAGTGCCCCTGCATATGGCTATTCGCGAGAAGTCTGACGCCGGACTGCCGGTGGTTGCGACCGACCCCGACGGCGAGCACGCCCGCATCTACCGCGAGATTGCGACCAAAGTGCTTGCCCAACTCAAGGGCGGTGTCGCCGGACGCCCCGCGCCGAAGATCGTAATTGAGGCTTGAATCCTTGGTTTTAGTGCTTGCCTAACTGGCTAGGCGATTTCCACAATTTCTTTCTTGTGTGGTATGCGGCTCCGCAGCATTGTATGGGCTTGCCGGACGTATTCGCTCAGGGGCGAAAGACGAAGCGTCAGGACGCCCAGATGGAGGATCAAATGAAACGACGTCAATTCTTGACTGCCATGGGTGCCGGCGCTGCCGCCACCGCGATCGCCGCCCCGGCGATAGCGCAGTCGTCACCAACTTTGAAGTGGCGGCTTACGGCCAGCTGGCCGAAATCGCTTGATACGCTGTATGGCACTTGTGAACTGGTATCGAAATATGTGTCGGAAGCAACCGACGGCAAATTCCAAATCCAGTCATTTGCAGCCGGCGAAATCGTTCCCGGCCTGCAAGTGCTCGATGCGGTACAAAATGGCACCGTCGAACTGGGACATAGTGCCCAATACTATTACATCGGAAAGGACCCGACCTGGGCGTTATTCTGCGCCGTTCCGTTTGGTCTCAACGCGCGCCAGCAGAACGCATGGTATTACCACGGCGAGGGCCAAAAGCTCATCGACGACTTTGGCGCCAAGTTCAATACCAAGTGTCTCCTTGCCGGCAATACCGGCTGCCAGATGGGTGGTTGGTTCAACAAGGAGATCAAAGAGCCGGAAGACTTCAAGGGCCTCAAGATGCGTATTGGCGGCTGGGCCGGCAAAACGCTGGGCAAGCTTGGTCTGGTCGCGCAGCAAATTGCCGGTGGCGACATTTATCCGGCGCTGGAAAAGGGCACGATCGACGCGGCCGAATGGGTCGGACCTTATGACGACGAGAAGCTCGGCTTCTATAAGATCGTCAAGTACTACTATTATCCGGGCTGGTGGGAAGGCGGCACGGCGAACCATTTGCTCATCAACCTGGCCAAATGGAACGAGCTGCCCAAGTCATATCAATCCATCCTTGAAGCGGCCGCTGCCGCCTGCAACACAAAACAGCAGGCGGATTACGACGCGAAGAACCCGCAGGCGCTCAAGCGACTGGTTGCCAACGGGACCCAGCTCCGGCCGTTCACGCAAGCGACGATGGAGGCCTGTCTTAAAGCTTCAAATGAAGTGAATGCCGAGACCTCAGCGAGCAACCCGGATTACAAGAAGGTGCTGGACTCGATGCAGGCATTCCGCCGCGACGAATATCTCTGGTGGCAAGTTGCCGAGTACGGATACGACAGCTTCATGATCCGAAGCGGCGCAAAAGGCTGAGAAAGAAAACCAGCAGAAATTGCCGGGGCCAGCTTCCAAGCTGGCCCCTTGCATTTCTGGTGCCCAAATTGGGACGCTCTTTTCCGTTTACAACTTTCGTTTAACCCGTGCAGACTGGATTTAGCGAGCGTGGTCCGTCATGGTCCAAGCTTCCCTAGAACATGCAACTAGGGATTGGTGGGGCTCCACCTAAAAACTAAAGGGGAGGATAAAGGGATGAAACGTCGTCAATTCATAAAGACTGCCGGTCTTGGTGTCGCCGCAAGCGCACTAGCGGCGCCGGCGATTGCCCAATCGATGCCCGAGATCAAATGGCGAATGACCTGCAGTTGGCCGAAGTCGCTGGACACGCTGTATGGCGCTGCTGAAGTCATGGCCAAGAACGTTGCCGAGGCGACCGACAATAAATTTCAGATCCAGGTCTTTGCCGGCGGCGAAATCGTTCCCGCGCTGCAAGCCCTGGATGCGGCATCGAGCGGTACTGTCGAGATCGGCCACTCAGCTTCATATTACTACTTCGGCAAAGATCCGACGTTTGCATTCGGTACGTCTGTCGCGTTCGGCCCAAACCAACGCGGGAACCAGGCGTGGATGATCCACGGCGGGGGGATGGACCTGCTCAACAACTTTTTCAAGAAATTCAATGTTATTGCCCTGATGGCCGCCAATACCGGCTGCCAGATGGGTGGGTGGTTCCGCAAGGAAATCAACACCCTTGATGATCTCAAGGGTCTGAAATTCCGCATCGGCGGATTCCCCGGCAAGGTGCTGACCAAACTGGGTGTGGTGCCGCAACAGATCGCCGGTGGCGACATATTCCCCGCACTCGAAAAAGGCACCATCGATGCGGCGGAGTGGGTCGGTCCGTATGACGATGAGAAGCTTGGCTTCTTCAAGATCGCACCGCACTACTACTATCCGGGCTGGTGGGAAGGCGGCTCGATGATTTTTGCCTTCATCAACCTGGACAAATGGAACTCGCTGCCGAAGCCGTATCAGGCGGCCCTGATCGCAGCAGGGCATTACGCCAACACCTGGTCGATGGCGAAATACGATGCCGCCAATCCGCAAGCACTGAAGCGTCTTGTTGCCGGGGGCGCGCAACTCAAGCCGTTCTCACCGCAAATCATGGATGCTTGTTACAAGGCGTCGATTGAACTGCACAACGAAGTTGCAGCCACCAATCCCGACTTCAAGAAGGTGTTGGACGCGATGGTCGCCTTTCGTAACGATCAATACCTGTGGTGGCAGGTTGCGGAATATAGCTACGATAGCTACCTGATCCGCGCGCGGGCGCGAGGCTAAGCGTCGAACAAAAACGAATGAGGCCCCGAAACCGATTTCGGGGCCTCAATTTTTTCGCAGCGTCGGCTTTTCTATTTGAAATTAAGTGGCGGCATCTCCGGCATCTGGATTTCGATCTTGACCTTGGATGGATCTACCTTCGTGGACCTCTCGATCCAATAGGTTACCGATGACGGCCAGAAAATAACAATCGCAACGAGGATAACCATTGTTCCGATCCAGGGAACCGCTCCCCAATAGATATCCGATGTCTTGATTGATTTTGGCGCGATACCTCGCAAATAAAACAAGGCGAAGCCGAAAGGTGGATGCATAAAGCTCGTTTGAATATTCGCGCAGATGAGAACGCCGAACCAGATGAGATCGATGCCGAGTTTGTCGGCGGCTGGCGCCAGCAGCGGAATAATGATGAAGGCAATTTCAAAGAAGTCGAGAAAGAATGCGATCACGAAAATGAAGGCATTTGCAAAAATCAGGAAACCGATCGATCCTCCCGGCAAAGAGGTCAGCAGATCTTCAATCCAAACTTTGCCGCCGACACCCTGGAAAACCAGGCTGAAGACACGTGCGCCGATAAGAATATAAACAACCATGGCGGTGAGACGCATGGTGGACGCCATCCCCTGATAGAGCAGCGGCCATGTGAGCGAACCGTAGAACCACGCGAGCGCGATCGCGCCGATCACGCCCATGGCGCCGGCCTCGGTCGGGGTTGCGAGGCCCATAAAGATCGTGCCCAGCACCAGGAAGATCAGGCCGAGCGAGGGGATCATGCCCCGCATGCAGCGCTTCCACAGCTGCCAGCCTTGGAGTGTGCGAGCCTCTTTTGGCAGCGCCGGCACGTCGTTTGGCCAAACTATACTGACGATCAAGACCCAACCGCAGAACAGCAGGACCTGAAGTATGCTCGGACCAATCGCGCCGGCGTACATGTCGCCGACCGATCGCCCCATTTGGTCGGCCAATACGATAAGTACAAGTGAGGGCGGAATAAGCTGCGTAATCGTGCCCGACGCTGCGATCACACCCATGGTATGGCGGACCGAGTAGTTATATTTGAGCATCGGCGTCATCGAGATCACGCCCATTGCGATGACCGAAGCTGCAACAGTGCCGGTGATGGCACCAAGAATGGCGCCGACGAAAATCACCGCATAGGAAAGACCGCCACGCACGGGTCCGAAAAGCTGACCAAATGAATCGAGCAAGTCCTCGGCGAGGCCACATCGTTCAAGAATGGCACCCATAAAGGTAAAGAACGGGATCGCCAGCAACAGATCGTTCGAGACGATGCCGAACAGCTGATATGTGAGGTTGCCAAGAAAGTCAGGGCGGATCAGGCCGAATTCGATGCCGAGAAATCCGAAAAACAGGCCGGTCGCCGCCAGCGAAAATGCCGCCGGGTATCCAATGAGCATGAAGATGACCATGCCCGCGAACATCAACGGAGCGAGATTTTCGCCGATCCAGGTCATTGCAGGGGCTTTTCGTATTTGAATTCGATGTCGATGACATGTTCGAGCGCCGCGATGCGCTTGATGATTTCTGAAACGCCTTGCAACGCCATCAGGCAGAATCCGACTGGCAGCAAGAGTTTCACCGGCCACCGGATCAAGCCGCCTGCATTCGAAGATGCTTCGTTGATTGTCCAGGATTCAACGAACCACGGCCACGTGAAATAAGTAAGGATCACGCAAATCGGCAGCAGAAAGAAAATTCCGCCGATGATATCGATCCAGATTTGCGTGCGTTCCGATGCAAACATGCCGTAGAAGAGGTCGACGCGCACATGCTCATTCATTTTTAGTGTGTAAGGCGCCCCGAGCAGCACCATGCCCGCGAACATATACCATTGGATTTCCAGCCAGCCGTTCGAACTTTCGCTAAAAATATAGCGGCTCGCGGCATTGCCGGCGCTGATGACGGCCGCCAGCAAAACCAGCCAGTTCGCAACGACGGCCAATTGGGTATTGAACCAGTCGATCCCGCGACTGAGTGTAAGCAGAACCTTCACGCCCGTTCCCCACGGAAGCCCAGGACCTTGTCCCGGCCCCTGCACGTTTCCTCTCTCGGACCTCCACCCCACACGCGGGGCGGAGCCAAGCCTCCCACCTTAATCCGATGCCTCCATCTGCAGTCAATGGAGAATTTGGTCTAAAGACAGCTGCTTGTCAGGCTGAGCCACAAAAAACTGGCCCTGTCGGGGGGTAATCTGGTCAAGGCCGACAATTGTGTTGGCTAAGCAGGGCTCGACGGCCCGAATCTAGCCGCCGGTCACACTCATATGCCGCGGCAGTGAAGCGTTCTGGTGGTGGCGATCGATTACGAAATCATGCCCTTTAGGCTTGCGTAAAATCGCCTCATCGATCGCGGCAAGTAAGAGATCGTCGCTTTCCGATGCGCGGAGCGGGTTGCGCAGGTCGGCGTCGTCGTTCTGGCCAAGGCACATGTACAACGTACCGGTGCAGGTTATCCGGACTCGATTGCAAGATTCGCAGAAGTTATGAGTGAGCGGCGTAATGAAGCCTAATCGTCCGCCCGTTTCTTTCACACGTACATAACGCGCCGGTCCACCCGTACGATAATCAGACTCTTCAAGTGTGTACCGCTCTGTCAGGCGCGCCCGAACAATGGACAGTGGCAGATACTGGTCGAGACGGGACTCATCGACGTCGCCGAGTGGCATGACCTCGATTATGGTGAGATCCATGCCACGCCCGTGAGCCCATTCGAGCAGGCGTGCGATCTCTTCTTCGTTCACGCCCTTAAGTGCGACAGTATTGATCTTGACTTGCAGTCCGGCCGCTTGGGCTGCATCGATGCCGGCAATCACCTTCCCGAGATCGCCCCAGCGCGTAATGGCGCTGAATTTTTCGGCGTTGAGGGTATCGAGCGAGACATTGATCCGCCTGACGCCGTTCGCAGCAAGTTCTGAAGCACATTTCTGCAGTTGCGAACCGTTGGTCGTTAGCGTGAGTTCTTTGAGCGCGCCGGTCGCGAGGTGGCGAGACAAAGACGAAACCAGAGTCATGATGCCTCGGCGGACCAAGGGCTCGCCGCCAGTCAGGCGCAATTTGGTTATGCCCTTCGCGACAAATGCGCTGCACAGACGATCAAGTTCCTCAAGGCTAAGGATCTCCGCCTTCGGGAGGAACGTCATATGTTCCGCCATGCAATAGACGCATCGGAAATCACACCGATCGGTGACTGAGACGCGCAAATAGGTAATCGCGCGCTGGAACGGGTCAACCAATGCGCCCGGCTTTCGCTCGTCGCGATCAAGTTCAATTTCGGTGGTGCCGTTGGCCAATGCCATCGTCCTCTCCATATAGGACTAGTGATCGGTGTTGGCCATAGCGTTAAGAAACGACCTCTGGGCAATCAGGCCAGCGGCACGAAGGCGCGTTGGTCACTATTGTCGCACAGGTGGTGGGTTTGTGGGCCAGGGCGATTGTGCCTGCGGTGCCGGTGACGCCGTCATTGGTGCGGGCGCTGGCGCTGCTGCCGGGGGCCTCGATTGCGCAGCCCGTTTCGGCGGAGGTTTTTTCGCCGGCTTTTTTGCCGTCGGGGCGGCCGGCGATAGTTCAACGACAACTGGATTGGGACGCAGTCTCGTGGGCTCCCCAGTTATCTGGATCACTTCAAGTCTTTCTGTCTCCGGTTGGTAGCCATTTAGCGTAAAGGTGACCGAAGAGGCGGCGTCAACCGGGAGCGCAAGCGCGCAGGGGGTGCGGCAAGTTTGGCCATTGGATGCCTTGGCTTCGGCGCCCGGCGGTTCGGATTCGAGGCTCACCGTATCGAGAGAAGGCCCCGGCTTGAGGCCATCAAGATTCATCCAGTCGGAGCTTGACGAACATGCCGCAAGCAAAAATGCGGCGCCCGCAATCGCAAAAACTCGGTACATCATTTTAGCCATCCCACTCGAGCGACTTCGAAGCCGCTCGCCCCTTACTAGGATACGGTCGCAGTCATGCTGGTGCAACATGGAGCCCCGCAAACCCTACCAAAATTAACCATAATTTCCTACACGACCGTCAGATTCCGGACGAAATGGCGGCAATTGACGCCGGCAACTGCGCGAAATGACTAATGGTCCGGTTTGGCGCAAATTCGGCAACCGGGCGTTCGCTGTAGCCAAACTCGACGGCAATTATTGGGACGCCGGCCGCACGGGCAGTGCAAATATCGGTATTGGAATCCCCGATCATGATCGTGCGTCGCATTGTTCCGCCTGCGGACGCAACGGTCCGACGCAGAATTTCTGGATCGGGTTTCTGGATGCCGAAGGTGTCTTGACCGCAGATTGCCACAAACCGATCAGCGAGATCGAGTCGCCTAAGCAAAAGCACCGACAATCGTTCAAGCTTGTTCGTGCAGACGGCAAACCGCCAGCCGCGCGCAGCGAGCGAGTCGAGTGCATCTGTCACCCCTGGAAAAGGCCGCGATCGATCGGTGATATGTTCGGAATAATAGGCGATGAAGTCCGCAAACATTTGATCAAGCTTGCCTGGGGAAAGAATGCGGCCTTCGGCCCCGGCGCCACGAGCTATCATTGCCTTGGCACCGGCTCCTACCAAATTGCGGGCAGTGTCATAAGGCAACGTCGCGAAACCTTCGCGCGCGAATATTACATTAAGCGTCTCGACGAGGTCGGGCGCTGTATCAATCAGGGTGCCGTCGAGGTCAAAAACGACCGTAGCAAACGCCATGATGGGATCGCTAGCCTTGGTTCGATATCGTTGCAAGGACGATTTAGTGGCGGCTGCCACTGGGCAGATTCCAGCTATTCAGGGGGGACGATCAGAGCTAGATAGGCGGATCAATTACTGAGCCGGTACCAATGAACGCCGACGCCCAAAAACGTGCAGCCGCCGCTCGCGCCGTTGAGTTTGTCAGCCCAGGCATGCGGGTGGGTCTCGGCACTGGATCGACCGCACGGTATTTTGTCGAACTTATTGGTGAACGCGTCCGCTCGGGCCTTAACATCGTGGCGGTGCCGACGTCGGAGGCAACAATGGTCGACGCAAAACGTTGTGGAATTACGCTCACAACATTGGATGAAACGCCCGAGCTTGATCTCACTGTTGATGGCGCCGACGAGATCGGTCCTGACCTTTGTTTGATCAAGGGAGGCGGCGGAGCATTGCTGCGGGAAAAAATAGTTGCGGCGGCTTCTGCACGCATGATTGTGATCGCTGATCGCAGCAAGTTGGTCTCTACGCTCGGCCGCTTTCCACTGCCAATCGAGGTAGTGCCATTTGGCCTGGCAGCGACTCAACGCGCTGTTGAAAAAGCCATTAGTGCGGTCCAACGATCTGGTCCGCTCATGCTGCGGCGAGACAAAGACGGTCATGTTTTGGTCACGGATAGTGGCCACTGGGTCCTTGACGCCGCACTCGGCCGGGTTGACGAGCCGACCGCGTTGGCGCATGCGCTTTCAGGTGTTCCGGGCGTGGTAGAGCACGGTTTGTTCATTGGCCTCGCGCACATGGCTATTATCGGCGGGCCTGACGGAGTGGAAGTCGTCGAAAGCCCTGAAATCTCGAGCTAGATGGAGTTTCCGAAATGAGTATCACCGAGGTCATAAAAGGCGCCTTCAGGTCGGGAGCGATCGCTGTAACGCTGTTCGCGCTCAATCCTTCCGCCAATGCGCAGCAAGCGACGCCGGCGGCCATTCAGACGGCTAAGGAAATCGTAAATGTCACCGGTGCCATGGCGCTATTTAATCCGTTGATCCCAGGTGTCGTTGAGCAGGCGAAAAATCTGTTTCTCCAGCAGGACCCTAGTCTGTCCAAGGATCTAAACGAGATCACCGCCAAAATGCGTGCTGATCTAGCGCCGCGCTTTGACGAGCTGACCTCCGAGGTAGCCAAGCTTTACGCTAACCATTTTACCGAGGCAGAGCTCAAAGAACTTCTGGCATTCTACAAGACACCGGTTGGTACGAAACTGATTAATGAGCAGCCGAAGGTCGGAGATGAAGGTCTGAAGTTTGCGCAGACATGGGCGAACAACCTTTCTGACGAAATAATTATCAAAATGCGCGACGAATTGAAAAAACGAGGTCACACGCTTTGATGCCTCGACGTTTGCAATTGTTCGGCGGCCCTTACTAGTGATGGGGCGCTGATGGCCGATCACGATGTCGATCTTTTCGTCATTGGAGCAGGCTCCGGCGGTGTAAGAGCTGCGCGAGTTGCCGCAGGTTATGGCGCGCGCGTAATGATCGCTGAGGAATATCGCGTTGGCGGTACTTGCGTCATCCGCGGTTGCGTTCCTAAAAAGCTCTTGGTCTATGCCTCGCGATTTTCGGACGAATTCGAAGACGCTGCCGGATACGGTTGGTCATTAGGCAAGGCCAAGTTCGATTGGGCGGCATTGATCGCTAACAAAGATCGAGAAATCGCTCGATTGGAGGCCGCCTATGTGACAACGCTCGAGCGCCACAACGTCGAGATTATCAAAAGCCGTGCCATGTTCGAAGACGCCCACACGGTACGTTTGGCGACCGGCGCGCGTATTCGGGCCGAGACGGTTCTCATTGCAACCGGTTCACGGCCCCACCATGGCACGCCGATCGCAGGCGAGAAGCACGTTATTTCTTCGAACGAAGCGTTCCATCTGAAAAGATTGCCGAAACGTATCCTGATCCAGGGTGGCGGATACATAGCAGTTGAGTTTGCCGGGATCTTCAACGGTCTCGGCAGCGAAGTGACTCTGGTCTATCGCGGAGAGAAGGTTCTGCGCGGATTCGACGAGGACGTGCGCGAGCACCTGACGCGCGAGCTCGGGCTCCGTGGCATCCAGATTCTTACCCGCAAGATTGTGAAGGCAGTCGAGAAGGTCAATCATGGTTTCGATGTTGCGCTTTCCGACAACGAGCAGATCGTAGTCGATCTTGCGATGTTTGCGACCGGACGGCGACCGAATGTAGAAGGTCTTGGTCTCGACGCAGCCGGAGTTAAGATCTCCGAACGCCACGGAATCATAGTTGACAGCTTTTCGAGAACTTCGGTGCCGAACATCTATGCGGTCGGCGATGTCACCGATCGCGTCAATTTGACGCCGGTTGCAATCCGCGAGGGTCACGCGTTTGCCGATACGGTTTTCGGCGACAAGCCGACCGAGGTCGACCACTCCAATGTTCCTACAGCGGTGTTCTCAGAACCTGAAGTCGGTGTTGTGGGGCTCACCGAAACCCAGGCGGTCGAAAGATTTGCGAAGGTCGACATCTACAAGACAAGCTTTCGCCCGATGAAGGCGACGCTGTCCGGGCGTGATACGCGTGCGTTTATGAAGCTTGTCGTGGATGGCAGTACCGACAAGGTGGTCGGATGCCACATTATTGGGGCCGACGCTGCCGAATTGATCCAGATCGTCGGGATCGCGGTGAAAATGGGCGCGACCAAGGCCGACTTCGATGCCACTATGGCGGTACACCCGACTGCGGCAGAAGAACTCGTCACGCTGCGGGAAAAAGCATTGACCTATGGCCAGGCGGTGGCCGAATAAGGGCTAAACTAACCGAACTGGTTGGAAAAACTGGCTTCTGCCGGGCGCCGTCGTGTATAACGCCGCCAAACGCTGGAGTAATTGCGTGATGGCTGAACGTTGGACGCCGGATAGCTGGCGCAAAAAGTCTATTCAGCAGGTTCCGGATTATCCGGACCGGCAGGCATTGGCTGACGTCGAAAAGCAGCTTGCGACGTTTCCGCCGCTAGTATTCGCCGGTGAGGCGCGCAATCTGAAAAAATACCTGGCACGCGTCGCGAAAGGCGAAGCTTTTCTGCTGCAAGGCGGCGACTGCGCGGAAAGCTTCGCTGAGCATGGCGCGAACAATATTCGCGACTTCTTTCGCATGTTTTTGCAAATGGCGGTAGTGTTGACCTACGCTGCCGCTTCGCCGGTGGTAAAGGTCGGTCGGATTGCGGGCCAATTCGCCAAACCTCGCTCCTCGCCGAATGAAAAACGCGACGGCAAGGAATTGCCCAGTTACCGCGGCGACATTATCAATGACATCGCTTTCACCGAGGAGGCCCGTCGTCCGGATCCGCGCCGTCAGATCGAAGCCTATCGACAATCGGCGGCGACGCTAAATCTGTTGCGCGCATTCGCGCAAGGCGGCTATGCCAACCTTGGCAGCGTACGACAATGGATGCTCGGCTTCGTCAAGGATAGCCCGCAGTCGCGTCGCTACGTTGAATTGGCGGATCGTATTTCCGAGGCGCTTGGCTTCATGCAGGCCTGCGGCCTCGATCTCGAAAGCCATCCGGAATTACGGACGACCGAGTTCTATACAAGCCACGAGGCCTTGTTGCTCGGATTTGAGGAAGCGTTGACGCGAGTGGATTCGACCACCGGCGACTGGTACGCCACATCGGGTCACATGCTGTGGATCGGCGATCGTACGCGGCAACATGATCATGCGCATATTGAATACGCGCGCGGCATCAAGAATCCGCTTGGACTCAAATGCGGTCCTTCGAGTAAGCCAGACGATTTGCTCCGTCTGATCGACATTCTCAATCCGGAGAACGAGCCTGGCCGACTCACACTTATTGGCCGCTTTGGCGCCGACAAGGTTGGCGAGCTACTCCCGCCACTCATCCGCGCGGTCAAACGCGAAGACAGGATCGTAGTGTGGTCATGCGACCCAATGCACGGCAACACCATCACCTCCGCCACCGGATACAAGACCAGGCCGTTCGACCTCATCTTGAAGGAAGTCCGCAGCTTCTTTGAAGTACACCAGGCTGAGGGCACATATGCCGGTGGTGTTCATCTTGAGATGACGGGGCAGAACGTTACCGAATGCACGGGCGGCGCTCGCGCCATCACGGAAGCCGATCTCAATGATCGTTATCACACCGCCTGTGACCCGCGGCTCAATGCGGAGCAGGCAATCGACCTCGCCTTCCTGCTTGCCGAACTGCTGAAAAAGGAAAGGTCCGGCCAAGCCAGGCCGGTGCCGGCAGTTGCCGGCCTCTGAGGCGGGAAGCAATCCTCTCGGATTGGTGTTAATGTCAGCGGGCAGGTTGCGGGCTCGGCGCGGCTTGAGGCTTTTCACAATAAAGACACCCGAGCCGGGGAGGCTCTATGAAACGCCAAATTTTGCGGACGGCCAAACTTGTCTTCGCGCTGTCCGTGTTGCCGCTGTTCGCGTTTAGCGCTGAGGCCCAGATCGCACTTTCCGCGAACGACAACAAGGCCGTTCTAGCTGACGGCGTCAATGTGGTGCCCGACAACATCGCAGGCGACACTGTCAGCATTATCGACCTGGGTGCCATGCCGCCAAAAGTGATTGGCGAAGTTAAGGCGCCAGCCAGCGTTGTTGGCCCACCGCAGAGCGTTGCGATTTCACCCGACGTAAGCTTTGCGCTGGTGACCGGAGCTTTCAAAGTCGATCCAGCTGATCGGAAAAAAGCTGTCCCCGATAACAAGCTCTCCGTCATCGATCTTAAAGCCAAGCCGGCCGCCGTGATTGCCACGTTGGAAGCCGGCCTCGGTGCGGCGGGCGTATCGATCAATTCCTCCGGCACACTGGCGCTGGTCGCCAACAGAAGTGAAGGTACGGTTTCGGTATTTACGATCGCCGGCAACAAGCTCACGCCGGCCGGCAAAATTCAGCTCGGCGATTCCAAGTCCGGCCCCAGTCACGTCGCATTCACGCCCGATGGCAAGCGCGCCTTGGTGACTCGCGATGGCGACCACAGGATTTCGATTTTGTCGGTGGACGGCAACAAAGTAGAAGATAGCAAGATGTTCATGGTTGGTGGCGTCAGACCCTACAGCCTCGAGATCAGCTCGAAGGGCGATATCGCCGTGGTCAGCAATCAAGGAGGCGGGCAGGGCGATATCGACACCATTACCGTCATTGACCTCAAATCAAAACCGCCGCGTGTTGTCGAAACGATAAGTGTCGGGCAGACACCGGAAGGCGTCGCGATGTCGGCTGATGGTTCCTATTTGGCAGTGACCGTAATGAACGGCTCAAACAGGCCGAAAAACCATCCGGCATTCAATGATTACGGCTTGCTGCAAATCTACTCGATCAAGGGCACCAATCTTGCAAAAGTCGCTCAGGCCAGGGTCGGGCATTGGTGCCAGGGCGCGGCCTTTAGCAAGAATAACAAGACCGTGGTGATCCAATGCATGGTTGAGAAGAATCTGCAGGCATTTCGATTCGACGGCCACAATTTGAAGCCAGCCGGAACCGTGGCTCTCAGCGGCGGCGGGGCCGGATTACGAACGGCGGCGAAATAGGCGAAACGATTGGATGACCGCTCATGTCAGCGCGGTATCCATGTTCGCGGGTCAGCGATGCAATCACCCCATTGCCGGCTGGGACGCCGAGGCTGTAGAGCTTTGTCATGAGCGCTCGTTCTGCTGACAAGCTGGCAATCGCTGTGGCGCAGCTCAATTCGACCGTTGGGGACATTGCCGGCAACGTTGAGAAGGCAAAGGGCGCGCGCGTCGCAGCGGCTGGGCAAGGCGCAGATCTGGTCGTTTTTCCCGAGCTGTTCATTGCCGGTTATCCGCCCGAGGACCTGGTGCTCAAGCCGGCGTTCCAGATTGCGTGCCGATCGGCGGTCGAAGCGCTTGCAAGGGAAACCGCCGCCGGGGGGCCCGCCTTGCTGCTCGGCACTCCGTGGCTCGACGCAGGCAAGCTTTACAACGCAGTCGCGTTGCTGGATGGCGGCGCAATCACCGCGTTACGCTACAAGGTAGATCTTCCGAACTACGGTGTGTTCGACGAAAAGCGAGTCTTTGTGCCAGGGCCAATGCCAGGTCCGGTGAACTTTCGCGGTGTGCGTCTGGGACTCCCGATCTGCGAGGACATCTGGGGAGCGGAGGTTGTCGAGTGTCTGGCAGAGACCGGTGCCGAGATGCTCGTGGTACCGAACGGCTCGCCTTATTGGCGCCAGAAGGGCGACGTGCGCCTCAATATCGCGGTGGCGCGCGTGACCGAGCAAGGACTTCCAACAGTCTACGTCAATCAGGTCGGAGGTCAGGACGAGCTGGTATTCGATGGCATTTCATTTGGCCTGCATGCGGACTGCTCACTGGCATTTCAGCTTCCAGCCTTTCAGGAGACGATCGTTACGACGCATTGGGCCCGCCGCAATGGTACGTGGCGCTGTGAAAACGGTCCGGTAGTTGCAGCCGTCGAGGCGGATCGCGCCGACTATATGGCGTGTGTGTTAGGTCTGCGCGACTACGTCAACAAAAACGGATTCCCCGGCGTAGTGTTGGGCTTGTCTGGCGGAATCGATTCGGCGTTGTGCGCGGTGATGGCGGTGGACGCACTGGGTGCGGAGCGCGTCCGCTGCATCATGTTGCCCTACAAGTTCACGTCGAAAGAATCGCTTGACGATGCCGCCGCCTGCGCGAAAACGCTTGGGGTGCGTTACGAGACATTGTCGATCGCGCCGGCGGTCGAAGGATTTGAAGCAGTGCTTGCGTCGGTTTTTTCCGGGCTACCGCGCGATGTTACCGAAGAAAATCTGCAGGCGCGTGCGCGCGGCACCATACTCATGGCAATCTCCAACAAATTCAACCTCATGGTGGTGACGACGGGGAACAAATCTGAGATGTCAGTTGGCTACGCTACGCTCTATGGCGATATGAATGGCGGGTTCAACCCAATCAAGGACCTTTACAAAACCGAGGTATTTCGCCTGGCACGTCTGCGCAACGGCTGGAAACCTGACGGCGCCAAAGGGCCTGACGGACACGTGATCCCGGAGAATATCATTACGCGGCCGCCGACCGCAGAATTGCGCGAGAACCAAAAAGACGAAGATTCGCTCCCGGCTTACGCCGTGCTTGATCCAATTCTCGAGCGGTTGGTCGAGCGCGAGGAGCCAATATCCGCTGTGGTCGAAGCAGGATTCGATCGCGATACCGTAATGCGGGTTGAACGCATGATCCATCTTGCCGAGTATAAACGCCGTCAGGCGGCCCCCGGCGTTAAGGTCACACTCAAGAATTTCGGGCGCGACCGCCGCTATCCGATTACCAACCGCTTCCGCGATCCTGGAACACCGATGCCGGCACCCGATGTTTCCTTGATCACGGGTAAGCCGGCAAAATCAGAAGCATTCGATTTCTGACAACTTGGTTTTCTATCGGGTTGGTAGGAATGTAGGACCAACCGTCCGGACGCTGCGTTTAGTCGGCTCGGTTTGACCTGGCGATTCCGCAGTTGGTGCTGGAGCCGCGGGTGCCGGCACAATTGCTGGCGCGCGCTGATCCACGCGGATCGGTTTGCCATCGGCACCGATGCGTGGTTGCGAAAGTTGCTTGGAATTTTGCTCCGTGACGACGACGTCGCCCGGGGCGAGCGTGTCGTCAGGGCCGATCGTCTTGAGCGTTTGCGCCCAGCTTTCGCCTGGCCGGCGGCAGCCACATTCGGGACTCATGGATTTCCGGTACTGAAACGCGTTTGGCAATTCCGTGTACAGGCGACCGTTCAGCGAGACAGCCTGCGAAATCTCTTCTCCAGGATTGTGGTAGGTGTAGAGCGACACCTCTGCCGCGGGACACATGCGTTGGCAGGTCTGTTCGTCGTCGCGGAAACGATCCGACGAGGTGGAATAGGAAATCGGAAAATAGAAGCCGTCGCATGTTCGCACACAGACGGTACGGAAGGTTCCGCTCATTGGCCCAAGGGGAGTTGTCACCACGCTGCCGCCACCGTTGTCGCCAAACAGGCGGTCCCAGAACCCACCTTGCTGTGCGGCAAGCGCCGCGGAACGATATTGCGAGCCGCATCCATTGTCGCCAAGCGCGATCAACAGGCCGCGACGTTGCGCGGCGCGTTCGGTGGTGCCGCCATTAAGCCGTTCCAGATCGTTCCGCATGCGCTGGAGCGTGTTGCGTTGCTGATCAGTCTGCCGGATGAGTCCGCCGCACTGCGCCGGCGGATTGCTGAAAATCGAGAAGAAGCCAGAGCTTTCGCAGCCCATACGGCGTGACTGCGCCACCAGCCGATCGACTTCGAATTGCTGTCGATTAAGCGCATCTTCCGTGCGGCGAATTTGTTCGGCGCGCGCCGGATCAGCGTTGCCCCGATCAAGAGTTGCGAGTTGGGCCTCGAGTCGTTGGCAGGCAGGATTTGTCGATTGCGCGTGCGCCGCCGCGAAACTCGAAATTGTCGCGGCTACAGCAGCCGCGAATCTGCGGGGCGACGCCTTCATGCGCGAGGACTTTAGTCTGAAAGTCACGGTGGAGCGAGCCTTGTTGTCAGTGGGCGCCTGCGACTTCAGAACGCAGGTTCCAAAGGACGCCCGAAACGATGATCAGTGCTCCGAGTAGCACGAAAATGTCGAGTCGTTCACCATAGAGTTCCCAACCGACCACCGCGATGAGCGGAATACGCATGAAATCAAGTGGCACGACCAGAGTGGCGTCGCCAGAGCGGAAGGCATTGCTCAGACAATAGTGTGACGTAAGCCCGGCGGTACCGACGCCGATTGCGGGCAAAATGTGATGCGTTCCGAAGTGCAAAAACGCAGCCGAATCACTGCCAATAAGAGAAAGCGGAAACTGAATCACCGCCATCCAGAATACAATCCCAAAAGTGGTCTCGGTCATCGTCAACTTTTTGGTGGTAATCATAGTGATGGCGTAGCCGAACGCCGCCAGAAGCACCAACAGTGCCGCCGGATTGAAACCAGCGATGCCCGGCCGCAGGATTACCAGCACACCGATTAATCCGAGGACGACGACCCCGAGACGGCTCGGGGTCATGCGCTCATGCAGAAACCAAACCGCAAGCAGTGCCGTCCACGCTGGCATCGTGAATTCCAGCGCGAACACTGTGGCAAGTGGCAGCATGGTGAGACTGAGCGCCCAGGAGTATTGCGAAGCGTAGTGTACGGTGTTGCGGAAGATGTTGAGCCCCATGCGCCGCGGCAGCGCGTGCACGCGTAGATCAGGGCGCACCGCCAAAAGTACAAGAAGGACCAGAAGGGCAACTCCGCTTCGAATCGCAAGAATTTCGAAAATACTCAGTCCACCGCGGGACAGCTCACGGATCGAAACCGCCATTACCGAAAACGAGAGCAGTGCGCCGACCATCCAGAGGACGACGCGTGCGATTTTGCTGTCGATCACATGCTGTCCGTTGACGGTGAAAGGGTGGTGGGATGCGAGTTGCGGTTCGGTGGTCTAGCAGACGACCGGGCCGGCGTCATTCGGCGTCAGGCTGATGTTCAGGCCTCGCCTTGTCGAATGCCGGGAGCTTCATGCACGCCGCGTCTACTCCTACGATTTTTTTGAATTTCTCGAGTGGCACCTTGAGACGCCGTGCATTTGCGACCTGCGGTACCAGGCAAATATCGGCGAGTGTTACGTGAGGTCCGCAGGCATAGGGCCCATCCGCCAGCATCGTCTCCAGCGCGGTAAAGCCCTCGATGATCCAGTGGTGATACCAGGCGTCAACGTCGGTCTGTTCATGCTTGAGCTGCCGCTTCAGATATTGCAACGCAATGAGATTGTTGAGTGGGTGAATATCACACGCAATCATTTGTGCAACGGCTCGCGATTTCGCGCGCCCGAGTGCGTCAGCTGGCAATAGCGGCGGTTCGGGATGAATCTCATCGAGGTATTCGATGATCGCCAGCGATTGGGTCAGGATCTCGCCACTCGACAGCTCCAATGCGGGCACGCGCGCCTGCGGATTGATCGCACGAAATTCCGACGTGTGCTGTCGCCCGCCGTCCTTCGTCAGATGGATAGGCACCATCTCATAGGTGAGACCTTTGAGATTGAGCGCGATGCGCACGCGATAGGCGGCAGAGGAGCGAAAATAGGAATAGAGTTTCACGGGTTGACCTCGGTTTGCACCACCGCAATTTAGCCGGGCCATGGCCCGTTGGCGATACGGTTCAAGCAGTGCATGCTACAATGCAATCGCCGTAGTGAGGGCCGCTATGGAACAACCACGCCTTCTGATGCCGACACTCGGCAAAGTCTATCGGGCGTTTGCTCCGATCACCGAACCGCTCATCCGGCTTGTCGCTGGCGGCTCGCTCGCGATCCATGGATTTCCTATTCTGTTCGGACATACTGACGCCGCCGCAAAGTTTCTCGAGAGCGTTGGGTTCGAGAACGCGCTGTTTTGGGCATATATCGTCGGTGTGGTTGAGTTCGTTTGCGGTGTTTGTCTTGCCCTTGGATTTCTCACCCGGGTGGTGGCCGCGCCGATTATCGGTTTTCTCCTGGTCGCTATCGTCACCTATCACTGGCAATTCGGCTTCGCATGGGAAAACCGAGGTATCGAATATCCGCTGTTTTGGGCGATCGTTGTTTTCCATTTTCTCATAAGGGGAGGAGGCCCATGGTCGATGGACGCCTTGATCGGACGCGAGGTGTGACGAGGTGACTGCATTCGCTTCCACCGAGGATCTCGGCGAAAAGAAAGTCTCGTTCGAACAGATCGGAGCGGGACTTTACGCCTATACCGCGGAGGGAGATCCTAACTCCGGCGTCATCATTGGCGATGACGGAGTGATGGTCATCGATGCGCAGGCGACGCCCACAATGGCGGATGACGTGATCGCGCGCGTTGCGAAAATCACCGACAAGCCGATTAAGTATGTCCTGCTAAGCCACTTTCATGCGGTACGGACCCTTGGTGCCTCGGCTTTCAAAGGCGCGGAAATCCTTGCGTCGGATGCCACGCGCGGCCTGATCGCCGAACGCGGCAAGGAGGACATGGAGTCGGAGATCGCTCGTTTTCCCCGACTTTTTCGTGGCGCCGAAACCATAGCGGGTCTGACCTGGCCGACGATCACTTTTCCCGATCAGACATCGGTCTGGCTGGGACGGCGCGAAGTCCGGATCATGCATATAGGACGCGGGCACACCGCCGGCGACGTCATAGCGATCGTTCCTGATGCCGGCGTCGTGTTTTCCGGAGATCTCGTCGAATACAAATCAGCCTGTTATTGCGGTGATGCCTACTTCACCGACTGGCTAGCGACACTTGACCATCTCGCCGAACTCCAGGCCAGCGCGCTGGTACCGGGGCGCGGCGCGGCGCTAACGAGGTCCGATATGGTCAAGGAAGGATTAGAGCTGACCAGCGATTTTGTCTCGACGCTTTTTAGTTCAGTGCAAGAGAGCGTAGCCAAAGGCCGCTCATTGAAAGAGGCTTTTGACTTCGCGCGTCTGACCATGGATCCCAAGTTCAAGGGCTTCGCAATCTACGAACATTGCTTGCCATTTAGCGTGTCACGCGCCTATGACGAGGCGCGTGGCATCGAATGGCCGGTTATCTGGACTGCCGAGCGCGATCGGGAAATGTGGGCCGCCTTGCAGGGCTGAACGCGACTAACGCGTGCAGACGATGGCGACGGCGTTGCAGTTGCCGTCGGGGCAGCCGTCGGAGACGACGCCTGGAGATCCGCTCGTAATATCGCCGCGGTCTACCTTGTGATATGTCGAAGCCTGCGCAAAGGCCTGTGTCTTGCAATAGGCATTGGCGGCCGCCTCCCCGCACTTTTCTCCGGAGGCGAGGCACCGATCAATGCCATATCCGTCAGCGTCGTTGGCGATGACGAACATGCGCCTCTCGGCCAGCGTTGTCGTGGACAAACAGACCAAAGTGCCGAGAGCGACCAGAACCATGCGCATGTCGAAATGCCCTGAATATGGAGACGCCGGGCCGCGGCCCCGCGCCGATTTCGAGCATGCGAGTAAAATCGTTAAGCAGAGCTTAACCCCGCGATCGGGGCGCGGTCATTGATTTTTTGCTGTATTTCACACGATTTGGGTCGAGACCTTGACGATGGAGACGCGACAAATCATTGTGCGGCCATGAACGGCTTTAACCATATCTGCGGCATTTGCCCGGAGATTATTCGCTAGCGACCTTCGCTGGCTGCGGCCGTCTTTTCTCAACGTTGAGATAGCAGGACGCCCGGCCAGCGGGGCCGAAGGTGTCATTTGCTATGGAACTCAAGCTCTACGATACGCTGACGCGCGAGAAGCGGGTGTTTACCCCGCTCGATCCGTCTCGTGTACGCATGTATGTGTGCGGGCCGACGGTCTACGACTTCGCCCATATCGGCAATGCGCGCCCCGTTATCGTGTTTGATGTTCTGTTCCGCCTGTTGCGTCACATCTACGGCGAGAAGCATGTCACCTACGTGCGCAATGTCACCGATGTCGACGATAAGATCAATGCACGCGCGGCGGAGCGCGGAATCTCTATCGGTGAGCTGACCAAAGAAACTTACGAGATTTTTCATAGCGACGTGCAGGCGCTCGGCTGCCTCGATCCGACATTTGAGCCTCGCGCGACCGATTACATTGAGCCCATGAAAGACCTGATCGAACGGCTGGTGAAGTCCGGCCATGCTTACGTGGCAGAGGACAATGTGCTGTTCCACGTGCCGTCGATGAAGGATTACGGCAAGCTTTCCAATCGTTCGCTCGATGAAATGATCGCCGGCGCGCGCGTCGAGGTCGCGCCATACAAGAAGGACCCGCAGGATTTCGTTTTGTGGAAACCATCGAAGCCGGGCGAGCCCGCCTGGCCATCCCCTGCCGGAATCAGGTCGCCCGGTCGTCCCGGCTGGCACATTGAATGCTCGGCCATGTCATGGAAGCACCTGGGCGAGACCTTCGACATTCACGGCGGCGGCATCGATCTTGTCTTTCCGCACCATGAGAATGAGATCGCGCAATCGCGCTGCGCGTTTCACACGCCGGTGATGGCGAATTACTGGATGCACAACGGCTTCTTGCAGGTCGAAGGCGAGAAGATGAGCAAGAGCCTCGGCAATTTCGTGACGATCCATGAATTGCTGAGTAGCAATAAATTCGGTGGTCATTCGTGGGAAGGGCCGGCAATTCGCCTTGCAATGCTACGGACTCATTATCGCCAACCGATTGATTGGACTTTGCGGGGTCTGGAGGAGTCTAAGCAGACACTGCGAAACTGGGCGAACGTTCTGGATGAGCACCAAACATCGTTCGGCTCAACCGAAGCCCCTCCCGCGGCCTTCACAAATGCGCTCGCCGACGACCTAAATACGCCGATGGCATTGGGCGAAATGCACAAACTTGCCGAGCGTGCGAGGAAGGGCGAGTTAGAGGCGGCGCAGGCACTGCACCAAGCGGGCAATTTTCTTGGTATATTTTCGCACTCGCTCAAATCTTGGAAGGACTTTGCCGCAATCGGCCAGGCCGCCGGCAGACTAAAGCCAAAAGAATTCCAAGATGAGGTCAAAAATTTGATCGACGCCCGCGCCGCCGCCCGCAAAGCGAAAAACTTCAAGGAGTCGGATCGCATCCGCGACAAACTTGCAGAAATGGGCGTCGTGCTGAAGGATTCCAAAGACGGGACTACCTGGGAGATCGCGGGATGATGGCCGTTGCGCACCCCAAACTCGGGCTGCGGCCGTTCCTGCCGGCCGATGCCCCGCTGCTGCGCGAAATCTTCCGCGACAGCATTGAGGAATTGACTGCCGATGATTACACCGAGGCACAGCAGGAGGCTTGGGCTTCTGCCGCAAACGATGTCAATGATTTCCGCGGGAAGCTCTCCGGGCAGCTGACGCTGGTCGCGACGCTGGAGGGCTCGCCGGTCGGCTTCGCCTCACTTGAAGGCAAAGACAAGATCGATATGCTCTATGTACACCCCGCCGCGACCGGACAGGGGGTGGCCGCAATGCTCGTCGACGCGCTGGAGAAACTTGCGGGCTCACGTGGAGCGGCAAAGCTCAACGTTGACGCCAGCGACAGCGCGCGCGGGTTCTTTGAAAAGCGCGGCTATGTTGCCCAGCAGCGCAATACAGTTTCAGTTGGCGATGAATGGCTCGCCAACACCACGCTGCAAAAGCAGCTTGCCGCCAAACGGGAGGCTTCATGACAAAGCCTGACACGCCGTTTCCGCGCCATTGGCTCTACTACATCGTGCTCAAATACGCGGTGATCGCGGCCGCAATCGCGCTCGCGCTCTATGTTGGCTATCGGATGGCGTGATGGAATTCCAGCGCCACCATATCGTGCTCGGCGTGATCGCAATCGTCGTCGCGGTGGCGTTGGCGGCGAACTACTACCTGTGGTGACGGCGATGTCCCGTGAGCGCCTCTACCTCTTCGACACCACGCTGCGCGACGGCGCGCAGACCAACGGGGTCGATTTCACGCTGGCCGACAAGCTGGCGATCGCCGGCATGCTTGACGACATTGGCATCGATTACATCGAAGGCGGCTATCCGGGGGCTAATCCGACCGATACCGAGCTGTTTGCCAAGGATCGCAAGCTTGATACCAGGTTCACGGCATTCGGCATGACGCGGCGGCCCGGCCGGTCGACCTCCAATGACACCGGTCTGGCTGCGTTGCTGGATGCAAAGGCCGACGCCATCTGTTTTGTCGCCAAGTCGTCGGACTACCATGTGAGGGTCGCTCTGGAGACGACGGGCGAGGAAAACCTCGCCTCAATCCGCGACAGCGTGCGCGCCGCGAAGGCGAAGGGCAGGGAGGTGCTCCTTGATTGCGAGCATTTCTTTGACGGCTACAAGGCCAATCCCGAGTATGCGATGGCTTGTGCCAAGACCGCTTATGACGAAGGCGCACGCTGGGTTGTGTTGTGCGACACCAATGGCGGCACATTACCGGACGAGATTGAGAAGATCGTCGGCAACGTGGTGAAGGTCATTCCCGGGGATCACGTTGGCATTCATGCCCACAACGACACCGACCAAGCGGTGGCCAATTCCTTCGCCGCCGTGCGCGCCGGCGCGCGCCAGATCCAGGGGACGCTCAATGGGCTTGGCGAGCGCTGCGGAAACGCAAACCTCGTTTCGATCATCCCGACGCTCAAACTCAAACCGGAGTTTTCACAGCGCTTCGATATCGGTGTGACCGATGCGGCGCTCAAGAAGCTCGTTCATGTCTCGCATGCCCTCGACGAACGGCTTAATCGTGCACCCGATCGGCACGCGCCTTACGTGGGCGAGAGCGCCTTCGCGACCAAAGCCGGCATCCACGCCTCCGCCATCATGAAGGATCCTGCTACCTACGAACACGTCGCGCCCGAGACCATCGGCAATCGTCGCAAGGTGCTTGTGTCGGAACAGGCCGGAAAATCCAACGTCCTCGCCGAACTTGAGCGGGTCGGAATCAAGGCCGACAGGGACGATCCGCGCGTGGGACGCCTGCTTGAAATCGTCAAGGAGCGCGAAGCGATCGGATATGCCTATGAGGCAGCGGATGCCTCATTCGAGCTGCTGGCCCGGCGCACACTTGGAAAGGTGCCAAGCTATTTCGACGTGACCCAATTCGATGTCAATGTCGAGCAGCGCAACAATGCCAAGGGTGAGCGTGTCACCGTCACGATGGCTGTCGTAAAAGTGAAGGTTGGCGACGACAACATGATTTCGGCGGCTGAAGGGAATGGTCCGGTCAATGCGCTCGATCTCGCGCTGCGGAAGGATCTTGGCAAATATCAGAAATACATCGCTGACCTTAAACTCACAGACTACCGCGTGCGCATCCTCAACGCCGGTACCGAGGCGGTGACCCGTGTTCTGATCGAGAGCGAAGACGAAAAGGGCGAGCGCTGGACGACGGTCGGAGTGTCGCCGAACATCATTGACGCCTCGTTCCAGGCTTTGATGGATTCCATAGTCTTTAAACTGGTGAAATCGGGCGCTCCGGTGTGATCGATCACGTTTCCGTCGCGGTAAGCGATATCACCGCAGCAACGCGCTTTTATGAGACGCTGCTCGGCACAATCGGAATTGATAAACTGGAGGAGCGACCGGCAACGGTCGGCTTTGGAAAGACCTATCCGGAATTCTGGATCAACTTGCGCGCCGTTCAAAATCCGGCGTCACAGGGGAGCGGCGCACATGTCTGTTTCCGGGCGCGATCGACCGAACTTGTCGACACTTTTCATGCCGCGGCGCTTGCGGCCGGCGGCTCAAGCGATGGCGCGCCGGGGCTGCGGCCTCAACACGGCGAGGGTTACTACGCCGCGTTCATCCGCGATCCCGACGGCAACCGTATCGAGGCGGTAACTTTCATCGGCGGAAAATAAAGCTACATCTGGTCGACACCCGCGGCCGACATCTTCTTGGCCGACTCCGGTATCGTCGACGCGGCTTTTTGCAGCATAGGAAGAATATCTACAACTCTGTCTGCGACGAGCAGATCGAAGTTGAGATCGCCGCGGATGAATTCAAGTTTTTTCATGTGGTCGATCAAGGCGCATAGCGGGTCCCAAAAGCCTTTTATGTTGGCGAGAAGGATCGGCTTGCGGTGACGGCCAAGCTGCACCCAGGTAATCTGTTCGACCGCTTCTTCGAGCGTCCCGATGCCGCCCGGCATTGCCACGAAAGCGTCCGCCATCTCGAACATCTTGCGTTTTCGCTCATGCATGTCGCGCGTGACAATCAGGTTGTCGACGCCGCGCATTGCGTGTTCGCGCGCGACCAGGAATTCGGGGATGATGCCGGTGACGTCGCCGCCGTGCTCAAGCACTGACTTGGATATCGTGCCCATCATGCCGACGGAACCTCCGCCGAAAACCAGGCCGATGCCGTTCTTGGCGAGGATGGTACCGAAGGCGCGGGCGCTCTCGACGAAAGCCGGGTCCGTGCCTGGCCCGGAGCCGCAATAGACGCAAATTTTTCTGATTTTGCTGGATTTTTCGCTTTTGTTCATAGCTATGCATGTGCATTGCACTTGCGGCAACGTCAAGGCGGCGGCTGAAAACCGGCGGGTAGGGTGATTACCGGCCAGAATCCCCCTATATGAGAACCTGAATGAGCGACCATCACCATCATCCGGCATCTGGAAACGAATCACGCGTGTCCGCTGACCGCGGCGCCTTGTTCACGACCATCATTCACCTCTGGCCCTACATCTGGCCTTCGGATCGCCGTGACCTGAAGTTGCGGGTGATGGGATCTCTCCTGTTGTTGCTGGCTGCAAAGCTCGCAACCATGGCGGTGCCATTCACGTTCAAATGGGCCACGGACGCGCTCGCCGGCCACGGCACGGCGCCCATCGCCGCGTCCGACTGGCTGCTATGGGCGATGGCCGCACCCATAGCGATGACGATCGCGTATGGCGGCATGCGCATCCTGATGGCGGCGCTCACCCAATTGCGCGACGGATTGTTTGCCAAGGTCGCGATGAACGCAGTGCGCAGACTGGCTTATCGCACCTTCGTGCACATGCATGAACTCTCGCTGCGCTTCCATCTCGAGCGCAAGACCGGGGGGCTGACGCGTGTCCTCGAGCGCGGTCGCAACGGTATCGAAACCATCGTACGCATGGTTATTTTGCAATTGGCGCCGACGATCATCGAACTCGCATTTATCGTCGTGGTTCTGATGTGGCAATTTGATTGGCGGTACGTCGTAGCGGTCATGGCCACCGTCGTGATCTATATGACCTACACATACCGCGCCACCGAATGGCGCATCGGCATACGCCGCAAAATGAATGACAGCGACACAGATGCCAACGTCAAGGCGATCGACTCTTTGCTCAATTATGAAACGGTGAAATATTTTTCCGCCGAGGAACGCGAGGCCGCACGCTACGATCGCGCCATGGCTCGTTACGAGGACGCCAGCGTGCGCGCTTACACCTCGCTCGCCGTGCTCAATGCCGGACAAGCAGTCATCTTCACTGCCGGGTTGGGTGCTGTCATGGTGATGTGTGCATTTGAGATCAGTGCCGGCAGCAAGACTGTCGGCGATTTCGTGCTGATCAACGCCATGATGATTCAACTCTACCAGCCGCTCAATTTCATGGGCATGGTTTACCGGGAGATCAAGCAGGCGGTCATCGACATCGAGATCATGTTTGCGATTTTGGGACGAGAGCCGGAAATCAAGGACATACCGGGCGCGCCGCCGTTAAGGGTTGGCACCGGCACCATACGGTTTGAACATGTCAGCTTCGCCTATGAGCCGACGCGCCGTATTCTCAAAGGTATCAGCTTCGAGGTGCCGGCAGGAAAAACGGTCGCAGTGGTGGGTCCCTCCGGTGCCGGCAAGTCGACGATTTCGCGGCTGTTGTTTCGATTTTATGACTTGTCTGGCGGGCGCATTTCAATCGATGGACAAGATATTTCCAAGGTCTCGCAGAAGTCGCTCCGCCAAGCGATCGGCATGGTCCCGCAGGACACCGTGCTGTTCAATGACACGATCCGTTACAACATTCGTTATGGACGCTGGGAAGCAACGGACGCTGAAGTGGAGGAGGCGGCGAAGCTCGCACAGATCGATCCTCTCATCCGCATCGCCCCCAAGGGTTACGACACAGAGGTCGGCGAGCGCGGACTCAAGCTCTCGGGCGGCGAAAAGCAACGGGTCGCGATCGCGCGCACCATTCTCAAAGCGCCGCCCATTCTGGTCCTCGACGAAGCGACCTCCGCCCTCGACAGCCATACCGAACGAGAAATTCAGGACGCGCTTGAGCGCGTGTCACGCAACCGCACGACATTGGTGATCGCGCATCGGCTTTCGACCATTGTGGGAGCCGATGAGATCATCGTACTCGACCAGGGCGAGGTCGTCGAACGCGGTACGCATTATGCGTTGCTCGCCGCGAACGGTCTCTATGCCAGTATGTGGAACCGCCAGCGCGAGGCCGAAGAAGCGCGCGAAAAACTTGCCCTTGCCGGGGAGGACCAGGAAGCGCCCAATCGCAATCCGCCGCCTGTCGAGGATGCCATTAGCGCTGCGGCCGCGGCGCCGGTGACGCAGCTCGAAGCGCCCGCCGACGCGGCGGAGTAATATATCCGCATGTCGATCTACGATTCGATTCGCTCGCAAATTGTTCCGGTCACTCCGGAGGGCTACCCCTTCATCGGCGCCTTTGCATTTGTCAGCCTTGTTTTGTTTTGGCTGTGGAGCCCGCTGGGGTGGCTCGGCACGCTAGCGACGATCTGGTGCGCTTATTTTTTTCGCGATCCGCCGCGGGTGACGCCGGTGCGCGACGGCCTGGTAGTAGCGCCGGCCGATGGTCGCGTAAGCCAGATCACCAGCGCCGCCCCGCCGCCGGATCTCGGCCTCGGCAGCAAGGCGTTACCGCGCATTTCGATTTTCATGAGCGTTTTCGACTGCCACGTAAACCGAAGCCCAGTCGCCGGTAAGATCGAGAAAATTGTCTATCAGCCGGGCAAGTTCTTTAATGCCGATCTCGACAAAGCGAGCATTGACAATGAGCGTAACTCGCTGGTGATCGCGACCGCAGGTACGCGTATCGCCGTTGTGCAAATCGCCGGCCTTGTTGCTCGGCGAATCGTATGCTTCGTGCGGAACGGTGACGCCATCAACACGGGGCAACGTATCGGCATGATCCGCTTTGGTTCACGAGTCGATGTCTATCTTCCCGAAGGAATGCCGCCGCTTGTCGCGATGGGACAGACATCGATAGCGGGCGAAACCGTACTTGCGGATTTACGTGCGGGAGGCGATGCCCGGGCATATCGGACGGGTTGAAACCCAATGGGGCCGATCTATCTGAAATTGCGGATAAAATTAAGGCCATGGACGCGGAAAGGTGTCACCGTTGCCTGCTGCATCAGCTGTTGCCCATAATTTCGGCGCGACGATCTGCTTACTATGCCGACAGAGTCATCTGCGTTGTGCGCAGCAACAGGCTATAGTCGCATCATGGTATTTCCCCCATTTGATCCTGCACCGCCGCCGTTCCGCCGCCGGTTTAAGGCGATCCCTGTCCGCACTCTGCTTCCCAACCTCATCACTCTCCTTGCTTTGTGCGCGGGCCTGACGGCGATCCGCGTGGCGGTTGAAGACAAGCTCGACCTGGCGTTGGCCGCGATCGTCTTTGCCGCTCTGCTCGATGGGATCGACGGACGCATCGCGCGGATGCTCAAGGGCACCTCGCGCTTCGGCGCGGAGCTCGACAGCCTTGCCGATTTCGTCAATTTCGGTGTGGCACCGGCATTGATCCTGTATTTCTGGGGTTTGCACGAACTTAAATCGGCCGGCTGGATCGCCGCTTTGGTTTTTGCGATCTGCGCCGGCCTGCGGCTCGCGCGTTTCAACGTGATGATTGACGACCCCAATAAGCCGATATGGGCGGGGAATTTCTTCACTGGCATTCCGGCTCCGGCCGGAGCCATCACCGTATTGCTGCCGATCTACCTGAGTTTTCTTGGCGCATCGGTCGGTCTCATTACGGTTTGGCTTACCTTCCTCTACACGTTGCTGATTGCGTTTTTGATGGTGTCGCGTCTGCCGGTATTTTCGGGAAAGCGCGTAGGCAAACGCGTACCGCCGGAAATGGTATTGCCGGTTTTCGTCATGGTCGTTTTGTTTTTCGCGCTGCTGGTCAGTTACCCTTGGCAGGTACTTACACTTGGAACGCTCGCTTACCTCGCGTGCCTGCCATTGGGTTGGCTTTCCTATCGCGAATACCAGCGCAAGGACGCAACTGCCTCCGCTGCCGCGGCCAAAACGTCCGCAAGCGATGCAGCATTGCCGCCTGAAGCCCGCGAACCCGACGCGGGCCGCCCAGCACGCCTGAACTGAAGTCAATTCGTGCCGAGTGGATAGCCCGGCATGAGATCGTAGGGATGCTTCCAGCCTGGCAGCGCCTTCATGCGTTCGAGCCAGGCCCCGATTGCGGGGTGTTCTTTGGCGACGTCGAAGCCGAATTCCTCGGACGGGTAATAAAGATAGGCCGCCATCGAAATATCGGCGATCGTCGGCTTATTGCCCAAGAGGAACTGCCGTCCGGTCAGCCGCTTGTTGACGATCGCAAGGTTGCCGTCGATGCGCCCCTTGAGAAAGGTAAGCACAGCCGGGTCACCGGCGGGCTTCGCAAAGTTTTTTAGAAAGCGGAACGGACCGAGAAATCCGTTGACCTTTTGGTTGTCGAAAATCATCCATCGCAGCGCTTCCAGTTCTTCGTCCTCATTCTCCGGCTTGAACTTGCCGCTGCGCCTGGCGAGGTAAGTGAGGATCACGCCGGACTGTGTAAGCCTTTTCTTGCCATGCACGAGTACCGGCACTTCGCCCATCTCGTTTACATCGCTTCGGTACTCAGGCGTGCGTTGGACCCCTTTACCGAAAAAATCGATCCAGACCGGCTCCCAGTCGGCGCCAATCAGGTTGAGCATCAGGGCGGCACGATAGGCGTTTCCGGATTGGGCGAAACAATAAAGCTGGTATTCCGGCATGGCGGCTCCAAGTCTGCGTTCAGCGTGCCAGCGTAACAGAGGTGCCGGCGGTGGATTGACCTTCGAAGTGTGTGCCAGCGGACCTGAATTGGGCCAGCGGCTGGTTTTCATTCCCGGTGATGATAAGAGTGCCGCCCTCCATAGCCCAGCGCCGACTCATGTAGAAGCCGCCCGGGCAGCCGCCATCGGGTGCAACCGGCCCGCTACGCGCCTCGGGCGGGCCGCGAAATTCCAGGCCACAGGACGGTGCGTTCGGTGCGCTCAATATCCATCGGCCAACGAGAGAAGAATCCAAAGCTGCTGGAGTGGGAGCGGATGAATCCGGCGAAAGCTGCTCGCCGGCGCACCCTGTCAGCGTCAGGGCGACAAGGACCCCGGTCGCGGCCCTGACGACAATCATCCACCAGCGCCTTACTTCATGGTTGGAATCACAAATTCGGCGCCTTCTTTCGTGCCGGTCGGCCAACGCGAGGTGATTGTCTTGGTCTTGGTATAAAAACGGATCGAATCCGGTCCGTGCTGATTGAGGTCGCCAAAGCCCGAGCGCTTCCAGCCGCCAAAGGTATGATAGGCGAGCGGAACCGGAATCGCGAAATTCACGCCGACCATGCCGACCTGCACACGGTTTACGAAATCGCGTGCGGCGTCGCCGTCGCGCGTGAAGATGGCGACCCCATTGCCGTATTCATGTTCGGAGGGAAGACGCACTGCTTCTTCGTAGTCTTTCGCGCGCACAACCGAAAGCACCGGACCGAAAATTTCCTCTTTGTAAATACGCATATTTGGCTTGACGTCGTCGAACAGACAACCGCCCATGAAATTTCCGTTTTCGTAGCCCTGCAACTTGAAACCGCGGCCGTCGACTACGAGTTTGGCACCTTCTTTCACGCCGATGTCGACATAGTCTTTCACGCGATTGAGGGCGCTCCTGGTCACCAGCGGTCCGTAGTCAGCTTGGGGATCGTTTGACGGACCGATCTTGAGGCTTTCGACACGTGGGATGAGTTTTTCGACGAGGATATCGGCAGTTTTTTTTCCGACCGGAACCGCCACCGAAACCGCCATACAGCGTTCCCCGGCAGACCCGTAGCCCGCTCCGACGAGAGCATCGACAGCCTGGTCCATGTCGGCGTCAGGCATCACGATCATATGGTTCTTGGCGCCACCAAAACATTGGACGCGTTTGCCGTGGGCGCAACCTGTTGAGTAGATGTATTCCGCGATTGCCGAGGAACCAACGAAGCCGATTGCCATCACGCGCGGGTCGGTAAGCAGGGTATCGACAGCCTCTTTATCGCCGTTGACTACATTGAGTATGCCGGGAGGCAATCCGGCATCGATCATCAACTCAGCAAGACGCATCGGGACGGAGGGATCGCGCTCCGACGGTTTAAGGATAAAGGCGTTCCCACAGGCAATGGCCGGCGCGAATTTCCACATCGGGATCATTGCCGGGAAATTAAATGGCGTGATGCCCGCGACGACGCCCAAGGGTTGCCGAACGGAATAGAGATCGATTCCAGGTCCGGCGCCTTCCGTAAACTCGCCCTTCAGCAGATGCGGAACCCCACAGGCAAATTCGACCACCTCGACGCCGCGCTGAATGTCCCCGCGCGCGTCGGGAATTGTCTTTCCATGCTCGGAAGAGAGAAGCTTGGCGAGCGTATCGAACTCTTTCTGGACCAGTTCGAGAAATTTGAACATGACGCGAGCGCGGCGCTGCGGATTGGTTGCGGCCCAGCCTGGCTGAGCTGCCTGCGCATTTGCGATGGCGTGCTCGACCTCGGAGCGTTTGGCGAGCGCGACCCTGGCTTGGACTTCGCCGGTATTGGGATCAAAAACATCGCCAAAACGCCCTGAGCTACCCGGAACCGCCTTGCCACCGATGAAATGGCCGATCTCACGCATGGGTCGCATCCTCCGACTATTTCGAGGGCCCGGACACGGACCTCCGCCATTTGGTACCCTTTTGCGGGCGATTTTCGCAGTTTTTCCGAAACGGGTCACGCGTTAGCGGCCCTTTGCGGGCGTTTTTTCTTTCACCAACGGTTAGCCTTTACCCCCTCTTAACAGCGCCAGTCTAGGGTTAACCTTAGATGGTTTGTGCCGGAACGTGCGCGCCTCGGGTGGGTGAGTAATGGATATCTCGACTGGTCTAGGGCTCCTGGCCGGTGCTGGCGTCCTGGCAACCCTCATTCTTCTTGGCGGCGATTTGCGCATGTTTGCGGACATGCATGCCGCCATCGTCATCTTCGGCGGTTCATTCGCCGCAACCCTGATCCGCTTCCCGCTCGCTTCGATCTTTCACGGCTTGCCGCTTGGCGCGAAATTCGCCTTCACATTGCGACGCATGAGCCAGCGCGATTTAGTCGACGAGATAGCAGGGCTGGCAGAAGTTGCACGCAAACAGGGGCCGATCGGCTTGGAAAAGGTTGAAATAGAGGACCCATTCCTTGCCAAGGGTGTCCGCTTCGTCGCCGACGGTTACGACGGAAACTTTATTCGCGACAACCTGGAACGCGATCGCGACAATTTTCTCACGCACTTGGATGAAGGTCAGAAGATATATCGCGCGGTAGGCGACTGCGCACCGGCCTTTGGAATGATCGGAACTTTGATCGGCATGGTGCAGATGTTCGCCAACATGACCGACCCGTCCAAACTCGGGCCATTCATGGCGGTCGCCTTGCTGGCAACGTTTTACGGTGCGGCCGTCGCTAACCTGCTTTGCCTGCCGATTGCCGACAAGCTGCATCTCAAACTGGTTGATGAAGAAATCAATCGCACTTTGATCATCGACGGAATTCTGATGATCCGCGAAGGCAAGAGTCCGACACTCGTGCGCGAGATGCTGCTTGCCTACCTCCCGGAAAAACACCGCCACAGTGAAGAAGAAGGCACGGAAGAAGCGGCGGAAGCTGTCGCCGCGTAGTAGGGCGTATTTGAAGGCATCTGATGGCGAGACGCAAGGAAGCCGGTCACGGTGGCGGTCACGGGTGGTTCGTCACCTTTGCCGATCTAATGGGCTTGCTCGTCAGTTTTTTCGTGATGCTGGTCGCTTTTTCCACCCAAGACCAGGCCAAGCTTCAGGTCGTCGCGGGGTCGATGCGCGATGCCTTCGGCGTTCAGGACCGCGTGCGTTATTCCGGCATTATCGAGATTCTTGGATTGCCTACGCGTCCTCGGCTCAAAAATGCCGCACACATCGATCCGTCCGAAGCCTCGGCTACGCCATCGCCTGAGGAGAGCGACCGACAGCGAACCTATGGCGCTCGTTTCAAGGAAGATCGCAAATTTTCGCTCGCGTCGGCGTCTCTGCGACAAGCTTTGCAGGACATGCCGGAAATCACGGAAGCGTCCAAGAATATCATGCTTGAGGAGACCAAACAGGGTCTCAACATAGAGATTGTCGATCAGGATGGACGCTCGATGTTTCCCGACGGCGGCAAGGAGCCCTATGAGCGGACGCGAAAGCTGATTCAGAAGATAGCGCCACAACTCAAAGCAATGCCGTACCGCCTTTCGATCGTTGGCCATACTGCTTCAAGCAAAGTGCCGCCGAAACCCGGCTATGGACCGTGGGAACTGTCCACTGATCGCGCAAATGCCGTGCGTCAAATCCTGGATGCCGAGGGTGTGCCGTCAGGAAATATTTTTATGGTGGCGGGAAAGGCCGATACCGACCCGCTTTTCCCCGACGATCCCTCCATGTCCCCCAACCGCCGGGTTACCATCACTTTGATGCGGGAAGAGCCGCCGTTACCGGCCGATTTGACCCCTTAGGACGACCCTCGGAACCGACTGGTTTTCGCTCTGATCAGACAGATAGGCCTGGTATTCTCCGGGCTCGCGCGGTGATATAAGGCCCGCCTTCAAATCGATCGGCAGATCCGGCAATTTTAAATGACTGACGGCGCGAACCAGGCCACGGCGTCCGTGCATATTGGGCATGACGCTCCTCCTGGGCTTTTGCCCCTGGCACTCGGCAGCGTCGGCGTCGTCTATGGCGACATAGGTACGAGTCCGCTCTACGCCTTTCGTGAGGCGGTGATCGCGGCGAGCGATAACCACATCGCCACCCGCGGTGTCGTGCTCGGTGTGCTTTCGCTTATTGTCTGGGCGCTCATCATAACGGTGACCCTCAAGTATGTTTTGATCCTGTTGCGCGCTGACAATAATGGGGAAGGCGGCACGCTTTCCCTTACTGCACTGGCGACGCGCGCGCTGGGCCGACGTACGGCTTTCGTTTTTATCGTCGGCATAATAGGGGCCTCGATGTTTCTCGGTGACTCCGTGATCACTCCGGCGATCTCGGTACTCTCCGCGGTAGAAGGGCTCAAATTGGCAAGCCCTGCATTCAGTGAATTTGTTGTGCCGCTCACGGTCATTATTCTGATTGCACTTTTCGCTGCACAAAGCCGCGGCACTGCGAAAGTTGCAGCGATGTTCGGCCCAATCATGGTTGTTTGGTTTTTATCGATCGCAATTGCCGGCGCGTTGCACATTCGCGACGATCCGACGGTCATTGCTGCCATCAATCCCTTTTACGGCATTCACTTCCTCGTCCATCACGGCGCGATCGGTTTGGTCACGCTTGGCGCGGTATTTCTTGTCGTTACCGGTGGTGAAGCGCTTTACGCCGACCTCGGCCATTTCGGGCGGAAACCTATCCAGGTTGCGTGGCTCGGACTCGTTTTGCCCGCGCTGCTGATCAACTATTTCGGTCAAGGAGCCAAGGTCCTGGCCGACCCGGCAGCGATTGAGAATCCATTTTACAGGCTGGTCCCTGATCCTTTTTTGCTGCCGATGATCGTGTTGGCCACAGCCGCGACGGTCATCGCGAGTCAAGCGGTTATCACCGGCGCCTATTCACTTGTGCATCAGGCGATCCAGCTTGGTCTGCTACCCAGACTGGCTATCCTGCACACCTCGGCTTCGCATGTCGGTCAAATTTATATTCCACGCGTGACCTTTTCTCTGATGATTGGTGTGCTTCTTCTGGTTGGTCTGTTCCGCACGTCGAGCGCGCTCGCTTCCGCCTACGGTATTGCGGTTGCCACGACCATGGTCGTGGACGGGATACTCGCATTCATCGTGATCTGGAGAGGATGGCATTGGCCTCTTTGGAAAACTGCGCTGCTGATGGCTCCGTTCGTGATCGTCGACGCGGTGTTCTTTTCCGCCAATTTTCTAAAGTTGTTTGAGGGCGCCTGGGCGCCACTCTTGTTCGGTGCAAGCATGGTGCTCCTGATTCTGACGTGGCGACGCGGCACCGGTATTCTGATCAACAAGACGCGGCGAACTGAAGTGCCGCTCGATACTCTATTTCGCAGTCTGGAGAAGAAGCCGCCGTATTTTGTTCCGGGCACCGCTGTGTTTCTCACCAGTGATCCGGAGTTTGCACCGACCGCGCTATTGCACAATCTCAAGCACAACAAGGTGCTGCACGAGAACAACGTGATTCTTACGATCATTACCGCCGACACACCCCGCGTGCCGGAAGAGGAGCGCGTGCGGATCACGCCAATGTCGAAGCATTTTTCGCGGGTGTCGCTGAAATTCGGTTACATGGAGCAACCGAACGTGCCGAAAGCGCTGGCTATCGCACGCAAGCACGGCTGGCAATTTGATATCATGTCGACATCCTTCTTCCTGTCGCGGCGCGCGCTCAAGCCCTCGGCGAAGTCGGGCATGCCGTCCTGGCAGGATCATCTGTTCATCGCGCTGGCGCGGTCGGCGAGCGACGCCACAGACTTCTTCCAGATACCGACAGGACGCGTGGTGGAAGTCGGCACGCAGGTGACGGTTTAGAAGGCTCTTCCTTAAGCCTCTGATTTTTCGGTAAAATCATTCGGGCGAGGATGTGTTTTTTGCATGGCTCAGAATGTCGGATTGCGCTAATGGCGGTGCTGAGCGGAAGTAGGGAGCGTTATAAGCCGCCTCCCAATCGAATTTTTGCATTGCAATATCCCAAGGCAACCTATGTCCCATAGCATTGGCGCCGTACCCGGCGGCTCGATTGCGGCCGCGGAGGGCGGTGACGCGCCGGCCAAGGTCGGCTTTTGGTCTTTGGCACTCGGCAGTATCGGTGTCGTCTACGGAGACATCGGAACAAGTCCTCTGTATGCCTTGCGCGAGGCGGTCTTGGCGGCGACTGGATCCGGCGTACCTGCAAGCGAACCGGTCGTCCTCGGTATCCTGTCCCTGATCATCTGGGCGCTGCTGTTGGTCGTCACCGCCAAGTACGTGTTGATCCTGCTGCGTGCTGACAATAAGGGCGAGGGCGGTACCCTTGCTTTGATGGCTCTTGCATCTCGCTCGCTCATGCGTCGCGGCGGTGTCGTGATCCTGCTTGGAATTATCAGCGGCGCTCTGTTCTATGGTGACGCCATCATTACGCCGGCACTTTCAGTTCTCTCCGCAATCGAAGGTCTCAAGGTAGTGACGCCGGCTTTCGACGCCTACGTGGTGCCACTCACGGTGCTCGTGCTTGTCGTGCTGTTCATGGTGCAGTCACGCGGCACCGCGCGGGTCGCTGCTTTCTTTGGTCCGGTCACGCTGTTTTGGTTCGCCACAATCGCAGCCGCGGGCATTTGGCATGTTGGTCAAAACCTGACGGTGCTGTTGGCATTCAATCCATGGTACGGCCTAAAGTTCCTGCTCCATCACGGGCTTGTCGGCTTTTACACACTCGGTGCAGTCTTCCTTGTGGTGACGGGCGCGGAAGCTCTCTATGCCGATCTTGGTCATTTTGGCCGTGGTCCAATTCGCTTCGCCTGGTTGGTCGTCGTGCTCCCGGCACTCACTTTAAATTATTTGGGGCAAGGAGCGTTGGTGCTCACCGATCCAAAGTCGGTGGAGAATCCATTCTTTCTCCTCTATCCCGATTGGGCGCTGTTGCCGATGGTGCTGCTTGCAACGGCGGCAACGGTCATAGCGAGTCAGGCTGTGATCACTGGAGCATATTCACTCACGCGGCAGGCCATCCAGCTTGGGCTTTTGCCACGGCTTGAGATCCGTCACACCTCGGAGGCTTTGTTCGGACAGATCTATATGCCGCGTGTCAATACTCTGCTGCTGATCGGTGTTCTGTTGCTGGTCGCATTGTTTCGTTCATCCAGTGCTCTTGCCTCCGCTTACGGAATTGCAGTCACCGGTACCATGGTGGTCACGGCGATGATGGCCATCGTGGTGATTTGGCGGGTCTGGCACTGGCCGCTGGTTGGTGCGTTGGCGCTGATGCTGCCATTCCTGTTCATCGATTTTACGTTCTTGTCCGCCAACCTGCTCAAAGTCGTGGAAGGGGGATGGATGCCGCTGGCGCTGGGCGCTTTGGTGATGGCGGTGATGTACACTTGGCGTCGCGGCAGTCGTCTTTTATTCGAGAAAACGCGGCGCCAGGAAACGCCGCTCGAATCTCTCGTAAAAAGTTTGGAAAAAAAGCCGCCGGCACGGGTCCCAGGAACGGCGGTATTTCTTACCAGCGATCCGATCAGTGCGCCAACCGCGCTACTGCATAGCCTCAAACACTATAAAGTTTTGCACGAGAAGAACGTCATCCTGACGATTGAAACTGCGGATGCGCCCCGAATCGAACCCGCGGAGCGAGTGCGTATCGAGCCCGTCGGGAAGACATTTTCGCGGGTGGTGCTACGTTTCGGGTTCATGGAAACGCCAAACGTGCCGAAAGCGCTAGCCATTGCGCGCAAGCTCGGCTGGCAGTTTGACATTATGTCGACCTCTTTTTTCCTGTCGCGGCGTTTGCTAAAGCCCGCTGCCCACTCCGGCATGCCGCACTGGCAGGATCGCCTTTTTATCGGCCTAACTCGGGTGGCCAACGACGCGACCGATTATTTTCAGATACCTACAGGACGCGTGGTCGAGGTCGGCACTCAGGTGACGATCTAGACCTTGCAAAAGGAAGACAGGTGCGTCACGCCGAATTTCCGGCTAAAAACCGCTGTACCCGGGTAATGGAGTTTCGGAAATGGCCGATGAGATGTTGCGCGCGGACGAGGTCACCAACCTCACGCCGGAACAGGTCGCGACTGGCCTGCGTGAAGGGCGCATGCTGCTGGTTGATGTACGAGAACCAAATGAGACGTCGGTAGAAAGTTATCCGGAAGCGGTGATCGTTCCGCTCTCGTCTTTCGACCCAGCCGCCATTCCGGATCCGCAAGGCAAGCAGGTCGTTTTCGCTTGCCGGTCAGGTCGACGTTCGGTGACTGCCTCGCTCGCTGCCCAGGACAGCGGCTACCCCTACAAGGCGCATCTCGCCGGCGGTATTATCGCGTGGAAAGCAGCCGGCCTTCCGACAACCAAGACCTGAACCAATCGACCTGAGGCTTTCATGCACCGCGCATTTCTCGTTATCGCCTTGGCTCTTGGCCCGGGTGTGATCGGCATCAGTATGACCTCGGCCCAGGACGCCCGTTTGGTCAATGTCTACAATTGGTCTGATTATATCGACGCCAAGGTTCTTGAAGACTTTACCAAGGAAACGGGCATCAAGGTCCAATACGACACGTTTGATGCCAACGAGACGCTTGAAACGAAATTGCTTGCCGGAAAATCCGGCTATGACGTGGTCGTGCCAACTGCTTATTTCCTGGAACGACAAATAAAGGCTGGAGTCTTTCAGAAACTCGACAAAAACAAGCTGAAGAATCTTGGCAACGTCTGGCCCGATATAGCTAAGCGGCTGGCCGTCTACGACCCGGGCAACCAATACGCCGTCAATTACATGTGGGGCACGACAGGTATTGGCTACAACGTGAAGGCGATGCGCGAGCGTCTGGGACCCGATGGAAAAATTGACAGTTGGGACATCGTGTTCAAGCCTGAAAATCTCGCGAAGTTTCGCGGCTGCGGCGTGCACATGCTTGACTCCGCCGACGATATCATGCCCGCGGCTCTGCACTTCCTCGGTCTCAATCCGAATTCGACGGATCCTAAAGAACTCGAGAAGGCCACTGAGTTATTGATGAAAGTCCGTTCTTCAGTGCGAAAATTCCATTCCTCAGAATATCTCAATGCATTGGCGAGCGGCGAAATTTGCTTGGTCGTTGGATGGTCGGGTGACATCAAGCAATCGCAGAAACGTGCGATCGAAGCAAAGAATGGCGTCGATATCGGCTATGCGATTCCAAAGGAAGGCGCACAGATGTTTTTCGATAATCTCGCAATTCCGAACGACGCAGGCCACGTCGCCGAGGCACACGCTTTCATTGACTACCTGTTGCGGCCGGAGGTGGCCGCAAAAAACAGCAATCTCGTCGCCTATGCCAACGGAAATCTGGCCAGCCAGAAATTCATTGATCGCTCTGTGCTCGATGACAAGAGCGTCTATCCGGACGCTGCAACAATGAACCGGCTGTATACCGTAAGTGCGCGCGATCAGAAGTCGCAGCGCCTCTTGAATCGCTTGTGGACAAAGGTCAAGACCGGTCGCTGACCAATTAATCTTTCGGCCGCCAGCGACGGTGCATCCAAAGCCATTGTTCGGGATATTCGCGAATCCAGCCTTCGATTACGGAAGTGATAATCTGCATTGTGCCGGCGATATCGATTTTGTTTTCGGCGTCGCGCGCGGGTATGATTTCCTCGCTTAACTCGGCCCGGAACCGATGATCCGGCAACCGCACAATGCGAGTGCCATGGATCGGACAATCGAAATGATCGGCAAGCCGCGCCAGCAGGGGATTCGCCGTGGTCGGTCGGCCAAAGAAGGTCACCGGAACCCCGCGGACGTAGTATTGATCGACCAGGATGCCCACATGCGCACCGCGCTCGAGTGCTTCGGCGATTTTCATCGGCGCATAAAGGTCAGTTGAGATCAGTTCGCCCATACTGGCTGTTCGCGTTTCGGTAATCCAACGGTCTATGCCGGCAATATTTGGCCGTCGGTAGAGCACGGCACTGTCGAGCTTATAGGTCGCTGCACAGATGGCCGGTAACTCCCAATTAGCGAGGTGGGCGGCGAAGATCAGCGCCGGTCTTCCGTCGTCCAATAGCTTGTGAAATCGCTCGATATCTGGTTGCGCGAGTGCGATACGGCTTTGTTCAGGGTGCTCACGGTCATAGCTCCAAAGCCGATCGAGGTGCGCAAATTCTGCGCCCATACGGCCAAGATTGTCCCAACAGCCCCTCAGGATAGCGTCAATTTCGGCCTTTGATTTTTCAGGAAAGGCGGCGACGAGATTGGCCCGTCCAATTCGATTCTCCCTTAGCAGCGGTCCAATCCTGCGCATTGCGTTACCGGCGAAATCGGCCAACTTGTCAGGATCGGTCCGGCGCAAGGCCTTAAGCAGGCTGATCGCCAATAGTCCCTTCAGCGCATCACTCGCTCGCTTGAAACCGCGGCGCAGGCGCCGAAAAATCCTCCTCATGACGATGTGGCCGTTTTTGCCTGGCGCATGATCTTTTCCGGGATCATGCTTTAGAAGTTTACGATCACCTTGCCGAACACCTGCCGGCTTTCCAGCCGGTCAAGGCCGCGTTCAAATTCGGTGAGTGTCACCTCGGTATCGATGATTGGCGCCATGCCCGCGGCGATCTTAGACAGGCTGTCGCGGATATTGCGCATTGAGGCTCCGAACGACGCAAATATTTTGTATTGCTGTTGGAAGAGCTGCATGAGGTTGATTGTGACGGTCGGGCCGGCGGTCGAGCCACAGGTCACCAATCGCCCGCCACGTTTGAGGCAGAGGAGGGATCCATTGAACCCTTCACCGCCAACGTGTTCAAAGACCACGTCGACGCCTTTCTTTGCAGTGAGCTTGCGGGTGACGCCCTCGAAACGTTCGGTCTTGTAATTGATGACGTGATCGGCGCCCAACGCTTTCGCTTTCTCCGCCTTGGAATCGTCTCCGACCGTGGTAATTACGGTGCAGCCGAGCGCCTTCGCCATCTTGATCGCCACCGAGCCGATGCCTGAACCGCCAGCATGCACCAGGATGACTTCTCCGGGTTTAAGCTTGGCATTGTCGAACAGCATGTGTTCGACAGTGCCGAAGGCGATCGGAGCACAGGCTGCGTCGCGTAGAGAAACCCCGGCCGGGACGGGGATCACCAGTCGCGCCGGCAGATTGATCAGTTCACGCGCAAAACCGTCAATATGAAAGCCCATGATGCCGCTGACGTTTTCGCAGAGATTGTCGCGGCCTTCGCGGCAGGCTGCACACTTTCCGCAAGTCATGGCGCCATACATTACAACCTTGTTACCGGGCTTAAAGCCGGTAACGCCCTTACCAACCTCGGCAATTTCGCCCGAGGCCTCGGCGCCAACCACAAGCGGCAATTGGCGCTTTGTGAAAGCCATGCCGCGGAAACCCCAGAGGTCGAGATGGTTCAATGCCACGGCTTTGATGCGGATTTGAACTTCGCCTTCGTCGGGCGGTGAAGGCGGAGGAATGTCAGCAAGTTCAAGCTTGCGGTCGGCGACTAGTCTCAACGCACGCATGATGATTTGGCTCGCGCGACCGTCAGGCCGGCTCGAGCCCCATGACCAGCGAAACGTTTTGTCCACCAAAACCAAACGAATTCGAAATGGCGTGATGCACTGTTGCGTCGCGCGCCTTGTTAGGCACCACGTCGAGAGGTATCGCCGGATCGGGAACAACGTAATTGATTGTAGGCGGAATGCGTTGGTGTTGTAACGTGAGCAGTGTGAACACCGCTTCAACGGCGCCGGCCGCCGAAAGCGTGTGGCCGATCATCGATTTGTTTGAAGAAATCGGCAGCCCCTTTATCCGATCTCCAAACACGGTTGCACAGCCAAGATATTCCATTTTGTCATTTTCAGGCGTGCTGGTGCCATGGGCATTGACGTAATCGATGTCATTGGGCGTGAGGCCGGCATCGCCAATGGCATTGGCTATGCAACCGATGATCGGCTTGCCATCGGGACTCGAACGGGTGCGGTGGAAAGCGTCGGTCATCTCGCCGCAGCCTTCGAGCACCCCGAGGATCTTGGCGCCACGCGCCTTGGCGGTTTGATAGCTCTCCAGGACCAGTGCGCCAGCGCCTTCTGCCATGACGAAGCCGTCGCGATTCTTTGAAAACGGCTTGGCCGCCGTTTGCGGTACGTCGTTGCTGGTCGATAGCGCGGAGAGCAGCGAAAAACGGATCACGGCCTCAGGATTGATTGAACCATCTGTGCCGATGCATAGCGCGGCATCGATTTCACCGCGGCGAATGGCCTCTACCCCGAGCTGAATTGCTGTTGCGCCCGAGGCGCAGGCTGTCGACAGCGAAATGGGAGATCCTTGTGTGCCAAACTTCTCGGCCAAATTGTCGGCAACCGAACCGAGCATGAAGCGGCGATGATAGGCGGGGAATTCCCCACTCACACGCCACATGTCCGCATAGGTTACCTTGTCGTTGGCTCCCGATTTGGCGCCGACCTCGAGCCGTTGCGGCCAGTCCAATTCGATTGGGGGAACGGCCAAAAAGAGAGGGCCAGGAAATCGTCCGGATCTGCCAAGCTCGGACTGTGCAATGGCTTCTTCCGCAGCGAGCTCTGCGAATGATTCCGTCAACGCAGCGGCAGAAGCCTGCGGCGGTAGATAATCAATCGTGCCGGCGATGCGTGTCTTTAAACCATCGGTAGGGAAACGGGTGATAGTCTTGATGCCGGATTCTCCAGCGGTGAGTTTCGTCCAATTGTCGGCCTTGCCCGCTCCGAGGGAAGTCACCACGCCGAGGCCAGTGACGACCACCAGCGGCCGGCCCATCTTGTCTTTTCCCGCTGCCATCTTTTCCTCCCCTTAGCCAGCCCGCTCGACCAGCGCGAGGCCTTCCCCGCGCCAGTGGCCGACACCTGTCACCAGCACTTGTGTCACATCCCCGTTCATCGACCGCTCTAAACCCGTCGAGTCATAGGGAGGAAAAAGACTACCATGACCAAGTGCGACCGTGGCCAGTGCGATATTCATAGGAAATTGGGGCTCCAGTCCATGACCTAGATATGAGCCAGTCGCGCGTGCGGCAAGGTCAGTATGTAGCTCAAGAAATTGCCGCTCTTCGATGGTGGCAGGATTGGCGCCTGTGGCTCCCGACAAGATTGCCGCGTGACCAACTTTTATTTCGTCCTTGAGCTTATCCCACAGCTGCGAGAGGCTCTCAGTGACCGTTCCCGGTTTACGGTTGGCGCGGTCCGAGACTACTGCCGTCAGGCGGCTTAAAGCTTTGGCCGCGCGCCTTTCTGCGTGATCGCGCGCCTCGATCACAAGGAAAGCGCCGAGTGACCCCGGCGCAAACCCGCCATTGTCGTCCCCGCGCTCCCACACCGCTAGATACTTGTTTTTGAGCGCAAAGCCCGCGAAATCGTAGAGCATCAACAAATCAGGCCGCTCTCCGTTGTAGGAGCCGCCAACCAATGCAATCTCGCTTTGGCCGGCGCCAATTCGTGCGTGTGCGATGCGGACTGCATCGATTCCCGCCGATTCTTCGCCCATAAAAGTTCGTGAGGAGCCTGTCACGCCGTGCACAATTGAGATATTGCCCGCCAGCAAATTCGATAGCTGTGCCAAGAACAGGGTCGGACGAAGATCGCTCATTAGGCGCTCGTTTAGAAATGCCGCCGGATTCGCCGCCCGCGTAATGCCACTCAGAATGTTCGAATCCACAGTCAGGTCACGCTCACCCCCGCCAGCGGCGACAATCATGTCCATACGAGACAGAAGATCGGTGTTTCCTTTAACTCCCGCAGAATCGAGCGCAAGACCTGCGGCATAGGTGCCAATTCGCTGCCAGTTCTCCATCTGGCGTTGATCGCCCTTTTTCGGGATTTGCGCATCGAAATTGATCGGTGCCAGCGGATGCACGACGAATGGGGCAAACGTGGTTGAATCGGCCACAGGATGCGCATCCATTAGCTTCTGCCAATGCGCGTCGGGACCCTCACCGAGACAGGAAACGATTCCAATCCCGGTAATCCAGACTTCCCGCGCGCTGTCAGCCATCGGCCGACACCTCGGCCGGGAACCCGACTCGCGCAGCGGCATCACGCATGCGGAGCTTCATTTCGCTGTTGGGAAAATCGAGAACTCGAAGCGTTAGTGTTGCGTCGCAGATCGACTTGCCGTCGAGAGCTATTTTTGCCTGAGTGATTGCGTAGCCTGAGCCCTCATGGGCAAGCACTGCCTTGACCGACAATTTCTGGCCCGGTCTGACGAACATTCGGAACTTGGCGTCTTTGACGGCAGCAAGAAATGCCATTCGTTCGAAGCGGTTTACAGCCGCGACAAGCCAGCCCGATGTTTGGGCCATCGTCTCGATCAGCAACACGCCGGGCATTAGTGGAAAGCCGGGAAAATGACCTTCGAAAATTGTGCTTGTTGTCGGAACCGTCGCCTCGGTGTCGATCTTACGCTCGGCAAGCCTGAGGTCGACGATGCGGTCGATCAGCTGAAAGTACTCAAGACGCATGTGACCCGCGCTTTAAGCCCCCTTGGCAGCGACGAGTTCGTCGATGCGGGCGCTCAAGTTCTTGAGCACAAAATATTGGTCGGTGGTGGCCTTGCCGTCGTTGACTTCCTGTGTCCACTGCTCAAGCGGGAGCTTGATACCGAAGGCCTTGTCGATAGCGAAAGCGATATCAAGAAAATCCAGACTATCGATCCCAAGATCATTAATGGCATGACTTTCCGGCGTAATGGAGTCACGGGGGATATCGCAAGTCTCAGCGATGATATTGGCGATAGTGTCGAACGTCGAAGACATCGGTAACTCTCTGGTTGATTTGGAGTTCTGGCGAGCAGGCGGCCAACGCGTCCAAGCTCCGCGCAAAAGCCCCCAATCCACATATCCATCGGCAAGCGATTAAATGCCCGTATAGCGAAGCATCGGGACAAGTTCAATGGCGACCGCCACTTAGCAGGCGAAATCCGGCTTCCAGCAGGTTTCTGGGCCCAAGGGACCAAGATGTAGGCGTGAATAGCTACCAGCGGTCCTTGGTGACCTCGACAGGCGAGCAACCCCGACGTCCCGATAGCACGCAATCCTGGTTCTTGCGCATCGCCGCCATGGTATCGGCCAACCAAATCCCCGCGCCAATCAATCCGATCACGAAAACGAATGCTGTCACATTGACGATCATGCGGTGACGATAGTCATCCGCACCCTCGGTTCGCTCGTACTTTGCCAAGTCGTCGATCGCGGGCGGTGTGGGCGGCCGTGCTTTCGCACTGCCGCGCCGGAAACTGACGACGCGCGGTCCATTGTCGGAAGGAGACGAGTTCCCGTCGGGCATAAGGCAGTTTAGCATGCCGGCCGCGGGCATTCGACCCCAGTGGAAACGCGGCGGCGGGAGTATTTCCAAAGTTTAATGGAGCAAAGTGCCCGCGCTATTTTTATTCCGGGAATGCCAGTTTTTCGTTTTCCGGGGGCAGCATACGGAAGACATTCAAGGTCATCGAGATTAACGCGTAGTAGCCAAATATGCCGACCAACTCGACGGTCGCGGCGTCACCCAGCGCCGACTGTACGCGCTTGTAGGTGCGGTCCGTGACCCGTCGGGTCTTGTAGAGCTCCTGGATAAAATCGTAGATCGCACGTTCGTCTTTCGGTGCCGCGTTCGGTTTACGCCCGAGGCGTAGATCTTCAATCGTTTTCGATTTGACGCCGCCTTTCTCCGCCATGGGGGCGTGCGCAAACCACTCATATTGGGCGCGCCATAGCCGCGCGGTGCACAAGATAGCAAATTCCGAAAGGCGAGGCGGCAACGCCGTTCCATAGCGGCAATGAGCGCCAAGTTTTTGCGCAAGTTCTCCGAATTCCGGCGCGTGCATCCACGCAGCAAAAGGGCCGCGAGGCGTGATCGATGCTCCTCGCGGTCCTGCGCGCAGACTGGCCAGCAAAGCACGTTGCGCGTCAGTCATGCGAGATTCGTCAATAAGGGCGAGGCGCGGCGCCGGACGTTTGGCTGGCATAATTTGGTCCTTGAAAATTTGCGGGGCAGGAGCGGGAAGAGGATTGGGATCATTATAACCGAAAATAGACCGTGCCCATGGGGAGCCTCCGCGGCGCAAATCGCCGAACGAGAGGGGCTGGACCGGTTATTCCACCACCGCCGTTACTTTGATTAGCCCGCGTCCAGTCATATGGAGTGCTTGTGCGGCTGCCAGCGACAAATCGAGCACGCGGCCCTTTGTAAACGGCCCCCGGTCATTGACGACGACAACCACACTGCGCTGCGACTTCGGATCAGTAATGCGCAAACGCGTGCCAAATGGGAGGCTGCGGTGCGCTGCGGTAAATTTCTTGGGGTCATACCGCTCGCCACATGCTGTTTTGCCGGAGTAATCCGTACTGTAAAAGGCGGCAACACCGGAAAATTGGCGGACGCTTTGAGCGGACGCGCCGTTAGAAGCGAAGCAGAAAACTGCCGCCAGGCCCGCGACTGTGAATTTGGTGAAGGTCATCCGCTCCATCCCGCCAAGCAATCAATCGGTTTGTTATGGCGAAGTTCTGACAAAAAAAAGACCGTCTGCTTATTCCACAAAATATCTCGACGAGTTGAGGGTTTCATGAAAAGATTCAAGAATTATGAAGGCCGCGATGTTACTTTTGCGGTACCCTCCGAAATACCGCGTGCGCTTCGCGGTTGTTTTTTACGTCCTTCAATACGCTCCATCGTCATGTCCGCCCGCATACGACATTCCTCGTGCAGTTTTTCAAGCTCTTCATCGCTGAGGTCTTCAATCGCCGCAAACTTGTTTTCCGCGCCCTTCATCGCAAGCACGAGTTCTGACAGCTTGAGCTGAATTGCCAATGTGTCGCGGTTTTGTGTGTTTTGGATCAGGAACACCATCAGGAAAGTGACGATTGTGGTGCCAGTGTTGATCACCAGTTGCCAGGTGTCGCTATAACTAAAGAGAGGTCCGGTTATAGCCCATGCAATAACCACCATAAGTGCGAGAAGAAATGCAACTGGCTGACCGGTCCATTGCGAAGTCGCGTGCGCCAATTCAGAAAATGTTTGCGTCGGCAGCAGCACATGATTTGTAGGACTCAGGCGATGGCTGTTTTTTATCGTCATAAATTTGTGTCCTGTCTCGGAATCATCGGAACCAGCTCGCCAACGCGTGGGCAGGTTCCAATGTTCCAAGGACATTGCTGCACCAACCGGGACCGGAAGGCGGCAAATCTCTCTATTTCAGCTTTGGCAGGGATTGTTTTAGGCGGCTGATAGAGGCCCATGGGTCCGTGCTCTGGCGCGAAAGACGCTGTACCAAATTCTGCACGGTGAATTGGCTGGCGGATTTCAAGCCGGCCAATTCGGACCAGTCGATCGGGACCGATACCGGCGCGCCGGCGCGCGCTCGGGTGGAGTAAGGCGCGACCGCCGTGGCTTCACGGCTGTTGCGCAGATAGTCAACGAAGATCCGTTTATTGCGTTTGGCCTTGGCGGCAGTCGAGACGTATCGGCCCGGCTCATCAGCTTCCATTGCTTCGGCGACAGTCTTGGTGAAGACTTTCACCTGTTCCCAGGGTGTGGGATTGATTGGAAGCACGACGTGCAGGCCCTTGCCGCCGGACGTCTTGAGGAAGCTTTTAAGCTTTATGCTATGAAGCCGTTCACGCACATCCCGGGCGGCGGCGACGACGTCTTTCCAGGCGGTGCCGGGCCCCGGATCGAGATCAAAGACAAGCTGATCCGCGCGTTCTCGATCATCTATAGTCGTGCCGCGCGTATGAATTTCCAGCACACCGCCTTGGACCAGGGCAATCAGGCCGTCGAGATCGTCTACGGAAATAATCTTGTCGCCTTTTTCCGCAACGAGGTGAAGGTACTCGGTCGGAATGCCGGCGCGCGCGTGTTTTTGGAAGAAGCATTGGCCGGAAGCCCCTTCCGGGCACCGTACCAATGCTATTGGCCGTCTAACCAGATGCGGCCGCATCCATTTCCAGATCTGAACATAGAAGTCCGCTAGGTCGCGTTTGGTGATACCGACATCATCCCAGTAGACTCGGTCAGGGTGTGTCAGGCGCACGCCCGCAACGCTGACACCATTTTTCTTGATTGACGCGCTACGTTTCACATTTTCCGTCCGACTTGCAACGGCAACCGTCCTTTCTCGCACGACGTCTTTGGCCGCCTTGTCTTCGCGCACGCCCTGAAATGATGCTTGCCTCACACGGTCGCCATGGGTCCAGCCGTGAAAGTCGACTTCGACCACCATTTTTGGCTCAACCCAGACAGGTTTGCGCGCCCCTCGCTCTTCCGCCGGTGTCGTTTCGAACGGCGGCTTGACCGTCTTTATGGCCTTGAGCTTGCGAAAAAGAGACCGAGCGGTTTCGTGACTGAAGCCGGTGCCAGTGCGGCCTGCGTAGTGCAACTTGCCGCGCTCATAGAACCCAAGCACCAGCGCACCGACTGCATGGGCGTCGGCAGTTGAGGGGACCATGCCCGCCACCACCAACTCCTGCCGGTCCGAACATTTGGTTTTGATCCAGTCGTGGCCGCGGCCTGAGTGATATGGAGCGTCAGCAAGTTTCGATACGATACCCTCCAGCCCCATCTTGCAGGCGTGCCGAAGAAGGATCGATCCCGGCTCAGTCAGCGATTCACTCATCCGCAATGGGCCTCGCGGCGGCTGTCGCTTGAGAAGCCGTGCCAGCGCGTCCTTCCGCGATACGAGAGGCAATGGCCTCAGGTCGATGCCGTCAAGGTACAGAAGATCGAATGCATAGAACACCATCCGGTCATGACGGGTTTCCTTGAGGTCTTGTTGCAGCAGTGAAAAGCTGGAAATGCCGTCGCTGCCTTCGGTCACCAACTCGCCGTCTATCATCGCGTTTTTTGCAGGAAGCTTTGCAATCGTGGCTGCGATCGTTGGAAATTTCTTGGTCCAGTCGAGGCCCTTGCGGGTGAGTAGCTTTGCCTTACCCTTGTCGAGCCGAGCCTGAATGCGGTACCCGTCGAACTTGATTTCGTGCACCCAGTTATCGCTGTCGGTTGGTTTGTCCGAGAGTGTGGCTAGGCACGGCGCAACGAAATTGGGGAGCGCAGCAGCGCGCCCGCCGGCGAGCGGGCGAGTACCAGTCCGGCGTAGGGGCTTGAGTGCGGCGGCAGGCGCACGCTTGTGTCCCGTACCAACCTTGGACGGAACCGCTTTAGACCTGTTGCTTCGCCATTCCCTCTTTGGGTCGTCAGCAATCTCTTCCATCGTGCGTCCTGTCGCGGCCGAAAGAGGCATTTCCTCCAGGATGTCTTCATCGCCGGCGGAGCGTTCGGCGTCGTCGTGCTGCTTGATCAGAAGCCAATTGTCGCGCTTTTCGCCCGGCCGGCGATGCATGCGCACCAGGTGCCAGCCCCCGCGGAGTTTTTCGCCGTCGAGCGTAAACGCGAGATGGCCTTTGGCGAGGCCCTTGTGCGGATCGTCTTCCGGCTGCCAAACGCCACGGTCCCAAATCATGACCGTGCCACCGCCATATTCGCCTTGCGGGATCGTACCTTCGAATTTGTTGTAGGCGATCGGGTGATCCTCGACCTGCACTGCCAGCCGCTTCTCGTCCGGCACAAGGCTGGGGCCGCGCGTCACCGCCCAGCTCTTCATAACGCCGTCGAGTTCGAGACGCAGGTCATAATGGAGACGCCGCGCAGCATGTTTCTGAATGACATATGCGTGGCCGCGTCTGCGCCCGACCTTGCCCTTCGGTTCGGTGGTCACAGCAAAATGACGCTTGGTCTGATAAGTCTTTAGCCCCGATCTCTTGCGCCCGCGCATAATCGTGACAGTCCCACCTTTTGGGATCATGCGCTAGCTTGCCTGTTTCACTTCTGGCGGCGCAGGCGCACGGGCTTCGCTGCTATCAGCGATCTACGGAGTAGTCCGGATATCCGTCAGAACCAGGCTAGCAAACCTATTCCCCGCCGCTTGCAAGGATCGCCCGCGTGGTCTCGTCGGGGCCGAAATCTTCCGCGCTGTTGACGTGCAGTAATTCGGCCAAACGTGTTCGCGCGCGATTGACGCGCGATTTTATTGTGCCGACTGCACAACCGCAGATTCCTGCGGCTTCTTCGTACGAGAACCCGGAAGCGCCCACCAGGATCAATGCCTCGCGTTGGTCGGAGGGCAGTTGCGCAAGCGCTTCACGGAACTCGCGGAATTCCACGTGACCATATTGATCGGGCTGCGACTTCAGCGACTCCGCATGATGACCGTCGCTGTCCTCGACTTCGCGTCGACGCTTACGATATTCCGAACGGAAATGATTGCGCAGGATGGTGAACAGCCAGGCCGACATATTGGTGCCGGGCTGAAAGGAGTCGATGTTTGCAAGCGCACGCAGCAGCGTCTCTTGCACCAAATCGTCGGCTCGATCCACGTTCCCGCACAACGAGATCGCGAATGCGCGGAGGCTTGGCACCGCACCGAGAACGGCTTTGCGAACCGACTCGTCCATCGACATTATTGCGGGTCCTTTTTTCCGCTAGAATCGAGACGATTGATAAGGTCGTTAAACCGATCAGGCACACCTTGGTTCACCACCTCGTCGTACATGGCGCGCAATTGCTGGCCCAGCCGCGCTTGCACATCCCGGCCGAGCTTGGCGGGTTTTGCAGTGAGTTTCTTGTTTCGCGTCGCTGCCGCTTCCATCGGAGTTTGCTGGCCCACGGGCTTTCGTTCATTCATCGTTACAACCCCAAAACTTCCGAGCCCGGGCGGGCGCCGGTTGTCCCCTTGGTTCAGAGAAAAACCCGTTACCCCGCAGATGGTTCCCCACGAACGGAACTTTTTTGCGGCAGGGACGTTGGGGCGCTATAGGTTGGCCGGAACAAGGGGCGTCCACGATCGGCCCACATGTGCAATTCGGGAGGGATTCTTGTCGACATCACAAGCAGTTGCCCAACATTTGCCATATCTTCGTCGGTACGCGCGTGCGTTGTCTGGGAGCCAAGTCTCCGGAGACGCCTACGTGGCCGCTACTCTCGAGGCCCTGATCCAAGATCCGAAGGTGCTGGATGCCGGCGTGTCGACGCGGATCGCGCTCTACCGACTTTTCACGAAAATCTGGAATTCTGTTGCGCTCAATGGCAAGTCATCGGGTGGTGGCGCAAGTCAACCAGTCGAGCGTCATCTCGCGCAAATTCCTCCGAAGCCGCGCCAGGCATTTCTACTGGTCGCTCTCGAGGGATTGTCCGAAGACGATGCCGCAAAGGTGCTGGATATCGATGCGCCGACTCTACGCGAACTTGTCGAGGAGTCGGGCCGCGAGCTGGCAGCCGAGATCGCTACCGATGTACTGATCATCGAAGACGAAACATTTATCGCGCTGGACCTGGAAGGGTTGGTCGAGGGTCTGGGCCACCGCGTTCTCGGGGTTGCACGCACGCATGCGGAGGCGGTGGCGCTTGCAAAGGCCAAGCGTCCCGGAATCATCCTCGCGGACATTCAGCTTGCCGACGGAAGCTCAGGTCTTGATGCGGTGAACGAAATGTTGCGGTCGTTCGAGGTGCCGGTCATTTTCATTACGGCCTACCCGGAGCGCTTTCTTACCGGCGAGCGCCCCGAACCCGCCTTCCTGATCGCCAAACCGTTCCAGCCATCGACAGTGTCGGCGGTGTTAAGCCAGGCACTATTTTTTGAGCGCAATGCAAGACGGCGGGAGCGGCGCGCCAGCTAGTGTCAGCTTGGAATTACGGCCACCGCAGCTGGACGTTGCGGTTCCAACAGCGCACAACAAGTAGAACCGCTTGCGGCCGTCTGGTTTGGTGGCGCGGCACCGGAATCCCGCCAAATTGCAAAGATTGCCCATTTCGGCGCAACAGTTTGCATGCCACAGCGTTAGATTCTGCGGATTTATGCAACCACGATACGATGTGACCTCTTTCGTTGACTCCAAATCCGATGAACGCCTTGATAAGAAAGGCGCCTAACGCCCAGTTGCGCCATGCGCCGCGAGGCAAAAAATGAGTACAGTGGTGCGCAACATGTCCGGCGCGCAAGAAACCGAACTGGCAAGGCTCGAGAAAGAACACCGCCAACTGCAAGACCAGGTCAGCGCGCAGGCCTGGGAGCTGAGCCTGTTACGGTCACGTTTTGCACGATATGAAACAGCGCTACGCGGCTCACGCGTAACCGTTTATACGCAAGACCGCGATCTTCGTTATACCTCGATCAGTAACCCAATGCTGGGTCGCTCCGTCGAAGACATTCTGGGCCACACCGATGCGGAGATTATGACTTCCGACGGAAGCGCTGCTCTGGTTGCTGTTAAACGTGAGGTTCTCGCGACGGGAGAGACCAAACGAGCGGAATTGCCGGTCGAAGACGCGCCCGGAATGCGCTGGCATGATTTGCATATTGAGCCGCTACGTAACGAAGCCGGCGATGTTGTCGGCCTGACTTGTGCGTCCGTCGATGTGACGGAACGCAAGGAAGGTGAAGCTCATTTACGACTGCTGCTCCGCGAGCTGACGCATCGGTCGAAAAACCTGTTGGCGGTGATTCAGGCAATGGCACGGCAGACGGCTCGCCATGCCGGTTCCGTCGAGAGCTTTCTGACCCAATTTGGCGCCCGATTACAGGCGCTCGCTGCATCGCACGATCTTCTTGTGCGTGAGAGCTGGTACGGGGCTTCTCTTGACGAGCTGATACGTTCGCAACTTGCTGGCTATCTCGATGCGCCGGTAAATCAAGTGTCGATCGAAGGGCCGGCGCTCGCGCTGAAGCCTGAAGCGGCACAAAATCTCGGCTTGGCGCTACACGAACTGGTGGTCAATGCTGCCAAATTCGGAGCGTTGTCTGTGCCGAGCGGGCGGGTGTCCATAATCTGGACGCGGCGCGACGATCAGGACGGCAACGCGGTCGATCTGGACTGGATAGAACAGCTTGGCCCCAAGGTGAAAATCAGACGGAAGAAGGGCTTTGGCAGCATGGTTATTGAGCGCAACCTTGTTCGTGCGCTCGATGCAAAAGTAAATTTGGAATTCGACCCCAATGGGCTGCGCTGTCATATTGCGATCCCGGCAAGCCAGATTCTCGCCTTGCGTTGAGCACCGGGAACATAATTCATCGGTCGCCGTTTCTGTCACTCTCAATGAGCACATGGTTTGGCCGTGCCAAGCCGACTGCAACAGGGGAAACGGCGATGCGTGGATTTATTTCATATGTCCTTGCAGGGCTCGTCGTAATTGTCGCGATGGACGCTATGGCGCCTCCGGCGGGGCTCGGTCTGGCGATAGGGACATGGCCTTCCATGGATCGGAGCATGGACGAGCAGGTCGTTGACCGCGCTCACAAAGGAGACCGCCTGCAGGTGCCGACAGTAAACGGTGGTCGAGTGTCTCCGTCGAGCACGCCTGCAATGTTGGTTGGGTGTGAACCGGTCTTTAGTTCTCTGTCGGCCAGTTCTCGCGCCAATTTCGCCGGCCGCTGTGTTGCCTGATGAATTGGCCGCGGGGCTGCTCGATCATTAATTCGGGCAACCGATCATTGGAACTTGTGTAATCCTCCGACGTTGACAGCTACCATTGATTGAAAGGAGCTTCATATGCACAGGCCATTGAGCGTTCTTGCCGCATTGGCGGTTGCGGCGGCGGTGGCAGCACCTCCAGTTGCGATGGCGCAAGCCGAGAGGGTCAAGGCTGGGACTCTCACTTGCGATATTTCCGGCGGCATTGGTTTGATCATTACATCGCATAAAGACGTGACCTGCATGTTCACACCGTCTCAGCCCGGACCGCGTGAGGTGTATGTCGGCGGGATCAACAAGTTCGGTCTCGACCTTGGCGCTACAGCCGGGGGAGAAATGGTATGGGCGGTTTACGCGCCAACCACTCGCCGCTTTGGCGCGCTGGCCGGTCAGTATGGCGGAGCGAGCGCCGAGGCGACGGTCGGTGCCGGGCTTGGCGCCAACGTACTTGTCGGTGGCTCCGATCGTACGATCGCGCTGCAACCAGTGTCAGTGCAGGGGCAGGCGGGTCTTAACGTAGCGGCCGGTGTGGCCGAACTCACATTGCGCCCGGCACGTTAGCGCAAATTTTGTATTGTCAAACTGCGGCCGTCTCGTCGAGGGGCGGCCGCGCTTTTTCCGGGTAGCTCTGGTCAGCCGAAGGAAAACGCGTCGTGGTACGCGCCCTGTACCTGGCCGCCGGGTACCGGGCCGCCGCCTGGTACGTGCACCATGGTGCCGACGACAGCACAGGTCGCGCCATGCAGACCGTGACGCGGAATAGCCATTGGCGTGAGTTGCTCCCACGTATCGGTTTTCGGATCGTAAGCCTCGTTGGTGCCAAAGACCTTGCCGGTAGCCTCGCCACCGAAGACAACGATTTTCCCGTTGATATACACGCACGACGGCCCGCTGCGCGGCGTCGGAAGTGGCGCACGAAATGTCCAACTATCGGTCTTCGGATCGTAGACAGCATTGAGCCCGGTGTTGAAATCGTAAGAATCCATGCGCCCGGCGATGGCGTGGATTTTGCCGTCAACGACTGCGACTCCCATGTGGTCTCGTTGGCCGACGAAAGGCTGTGTGCCGGTCGAACCGCGCATGCCGCCGAGGATAGTATATTTGTCGGTGGAGGGGTCGTAGATTTCGTGCCACTCCACCGAACGCACATCCCGTCCGCCGAGCAAGTGGATCTTGCCGTCGAGGACGATCGCCGACATTGCACCGCGCGGTCGGCTGAGACCTGCGATCGAGGCCCACTGGTCGGTTGCGGTGTCGTAGACAAAACATTTTGAATGCGGGCAGCGGTTCTGCTCGATGAAGCCGCCAAACGTATAAATCTTAGTGCCGATCGAGACGCCCGCCACATGATTACACGGCAGGGGGAAGGATGCCTTCAGCGACCAGGTGCCGGCCTTCGGGTCGAACACTTGGTGGAAATTTTGGTCGACGCGATGCTTAGCGTAGCCGGCAATAGAGTGGATCTTTCCCTGGCATTCGATCACCGCGTGCTCGCCGGTCGGGATCGGCATGCGCGGCTGTTCGATCCATTTACCTGGATTGGCGGCTTTGGGGGCAACGCTGGTCATATAGCGTTGCTTCTCGACGGTCTTCGGAATGTCGGTGATCGACTTGTCATTCAAACCGAGAAAGAGCGGAAGTTCTTGTTCTGCTGCCATGGTGGACCTCAACTGACGTAATCCGGGACGGCGTCCTTCAATAATTTGCGGGTGAGCTCTACGCCCTCACGGGCGACATCGTAAGGCGAACGGGCCCATTGATCAGGATTAGGCGCTTCGTAACTCAGGTAGCCGGTATAGCCCTTCTCCGCCAGGAGCCCGAGCATCTCGCGCCATTTCACCACGCCCTTGCCAGGTGGAAGCCGATCTGTCGGCCGCCGCACGCCTGTGACCGGGCTCGGTGACAGATCGCTGTACTGGAAGCAGTAGATCTTCTCGGCCGGCACTTTTTCAAACCCGCGGCCGCCGGCGCCACTGCGCGTGAAATGATACGCATCGATCAGGTAGCCGCAATTTGGCTTATCCGCGCCTTCGATCAGTTCAGTCAGGACGTCTAGGCTGTTGAGCACGTCGTGCTGCGAATTGAATTCGATCGCGAGCTTGAGTTTATATTCGGCTGCGATATCTCCGGCATCCTTGAGATACCCGATTGCATCCTTGATCGTCCCATTTATTTGGCCCGGCGCGCTCATCAGAGTGTCGCATCCAAGTGCCACCGCGTTCTCGCAAGATTCGTGGAAAACCTGAAAGAGTCGCTTGCTCTCTTCACCAGTGGCAAACAGCCAGCCATATTCGACTCCCAGCACACCACAGGGAATCCCGCTGTTCTTGATAAGGTCGATGACCTGCGCGTTGCTCATACCGGTATCAAAGCAGCGTTTGAAATCGGTTCTGCGGAGCTCGACTGCGTCATAACCCGACTGTTTTGCCGCATCGAGCGCGGTGGCAAGTGGAGTGGTGTCGATCGTCCACATATGCAGGGCAAGACGTCCAAACCTTTGCGGCATTCCTTCGGTGCTCCCTTCTCGCTACTTACCTTCGTATTGCAGGATGTATAGGCCGGCATTGGTGTCGGTGAGATACATCACGCCGTTTGTATCAACGAAGATGTCGCAGGATTGAATGACCCTGGCGGGGTTCGGACGCTGATCGACGATTCTTTCCGGTGGTGGCGGAACGAAAAATCCAACCTCTCTCGGTCGAAATGGATCGTGCACATCGTAAATCCGCAAACCCGCATTGTGATAAGTCGCAAAAATGAGATCTTCGGTCTGCATCGAGCCAGGGCGGTTCTCATGTAAATTGTGCGGTCCGAATTTTGCGCCTTTGGCGCAGAAGTCTTCATCTGCGGGCGTCGGTAGCGTTGCAATCGAAACCGGATTTGTTGGCTCACGTACGTCAATCAACCAAGTGTAGGCCAATCCGTTTGCGCAATTGGCCGAAGTCGCTTCGTCAGCGAGGACAAGAAGCTTGCGTTTCGGCAACGGCAATGGCGTATGCGCCCCGCCGCCGAACGGCGGCGCGTAATTGCGGTGGCTGAGCAATTTCGGATTCAGCGGATCGCTCAAATCGTGAATGGTGTAACCGCCGTCGCGCCACGCCGCGTAACCGGTATTTCCTGCGCTGATAAGATGATGCAGCGCCGTGCGCTTGCCGAACGAAGCCGGCGGGGTTTCGCCGCCGGCCCGGTTCATGCCGGGCAACCACCAGCGCCCCGCGAGTTGCGGCCGCGTGGGATCCGACACGTCGATGACCGCGAGAACGTGATCGATAAACCCCTCGAAGTGCACTGACACATAGGCATAGCGGCCACCGACCCACCATGTGCGGTGCGCCCCGAAACCAGGCATATCCAGGAATGCGATTTCGCGCGGACTTGCCGGATTGGACACGTCAAAAACGCGCAAGCCGGCCGCGAACGGCTGTTCGGTCTGCACCGAGTCGATCAGCGATTTGGCGTAATAGTCCTGCTGCGTTGCGTATTGCTGCATCGCCCAGATATTGGGGCCGTTGACGGCAAGCAGGATATCGCCGTGAATTTGCAAATGGTGCGACCGGGTGTTTTTCGGCGCGGCGACGAAAGCCACGGTTTTTGGATCGCGCGGGTCGCGCACGTCGATGACCGAATAGCCATCGCTGAACATATGTCCGACGAAAGCGTGGCCCTTGCGCAGGATGACCTGGACGCCATCGGGCCTGCCGCCCTGATCGCAGCGCGACAAGAAGCGGACGTTGGATGCAGCACTGCCTGCGGGTAAATTCATCACGCGGCTCGTAAATTTCGAGGCCCGGCCGACTCGCGCCAACCGGGCCCCATTAGATATATTGCCGGTTCAGGCCGGCTTATTTGCTGCCGATACCGGCTTGCGCATCGTCATGAAGACGCCGGCAAGCACTAGGACGATCCCGATCCAGGTCAAGATCGGATAGTACCCGATCTTGCCTGCGGCCGTTGCCTTGGCCACAAGCTGCTGACAGGTGTCGTTGGTATAGAACAGGCACGCCAGCGTACTGGAGATCTGACTGGCGGCCAGATAGAAGTAGAGCCACCAGCTTAGCGACAGCAACAGGCATACCGCGCCGCTCAGCGTGAGCCAGAACGCATTGTCCGCTTCAATGACGCGCCGCGTTGGCGGGGCGATTTCATCAAGGCCTTTCTGCTTCGCCTCCGGGCCAAGCTGGGTGACCGATGCCGCAGCGATTAGCAGCAGAATCGCCAAGCAAACAAATACGGTCATGAGCCCGTAGGTCTGCTGTATCAGCAAGATCGACGGCATGATGAATGCTGTCGCTAGACGACCAACGCCGGCGGCCCAGCCGAAACCGGAGGCGCGCGCGTTTGTCGGAAACACCTCCGACGCGAAGATTTGCATGGAGTTGCCGGCTACCTGAATGAAAAACACCATGACGAAACCGGCCACCATCAATTCCATCGGCGCGCCCGCACTGGCGAACACGATTGCCATGATGGCGGCGCCGATAAACGCGCAGACCGACGTGATCTTGCGGCCCCATTTGTCGAGCGCATACATCATGAACAGGCTGGCGCACGGCACGGCAAAGTTCATGGCAAGGGTATACTGGAGCGACTTGGTGATCGTGAAACCCTTTGCGTTCATCATGTTCGGCAACCATGCGCCGAGCCCGATAGCGACACCGAAGAACGCGGTGAAGCAGATCATGCCGGCAATGACGCGCGTAGGGAACATCCGGAAGACGACAGCAAAGGGGTCGCTCTTGGTGTTACTGGCCGCATCGGTAGAGAGCGCACTCAGGCTCGGCACGCTCTGAATTTCGAGCCGCTTAAGCACGTCGAGCGCTTCCTGACCGCGTCCATGCGTCGCGAGATAGCGTGGTGATTCCGGTAGCGTGAAACGGAAAACCCACACAATCAGCGCGCCGACGCCGATAATGACCCATGTGCTCCGCCAGACGGTATCGGCTGATTCTGGAAATATTGTAGTCCCCAGCAAAAGCACCAGTGCCGTGCCGATTGGCCAGACACAGGCGCCGCCGATGAAATGCACAATGGCGAGCATGCGTCCGCGAATTCGTTTGGGCGAGTATTCGCCGGCATAAGCGAACGCAAGCGGCTGTTCCGCGCCAAGGCCGAGGCCGGCAATGAAGCGGCATATGACAAGCGTAGTGACGGACGGTGCGAATGCACCGAGGATCGTGAACAGACCAAACAGCAGCAGGTTGAACTGATAAATGAAGCGGCGGCCGAACCGGTCGCTGAACTGGCCCTGGCCCGCAGTGCCGATGAACATGCCGAAAATGGTCGCGCTGCCCACCAACGCAACCTCTGCGCCGCTCGCGAACTTCGACGACAGGATGTAGGGCACGAGCGAGCCGAAAATCGTAAAGTCGATGACGTCAAAGAAGTATCCCGCCGCGATCAACGCGATCACTCTGCGGTGCAATGGCGATATCTTCGCTTCGTCGAGCGCGTTGCCGACGTATGCCTCAATGGTTTGAGCCACGGCGTTTCCTCCCTTTAGCGTTTTTCATTAATTACCCAGCAGCCGCTATCAGGATGAGCCACAATTCGGTCGTTGGCCAGTCCCATTCCGCGCCGGTGGCCGACCCGCAATGGGTCCGGGCCTTCTGCGATTTCGCGGAGTGAAAAGGATGCGTTGGCTGGGGAACTAGGATTCGAACCTAGATTCTCGGAGTCAGAGTCCGATGTTCTACCGTTGAACTATTCCCCAATGGGGCTTGGGGCCGAATTTGGCCCGTCGGCAGCCATCCAGAAGCCCCATGACATGGGGCAATTCGGTCAATTTGACAAGGTCCGCGCGGCGATAGCGCTGATTACTCGGCGCGCCGCGGCCGCGTCGCAACCGTAACAATTGCAATAAGGCTGAATGCTGCTACGGCGAGAAATACAAAGCGCGGATTTCCGTGATCCATGATTGCGCCGAAAATAAACGGCGAAATGATGCCGCCGATATTGAAGCCAGTCGTGACGAAACCGAATACCTTGCCGAACGACCCCGCCGGAGTGACGGCGCGCACGATCATGTCGCGCGACGGCATGATCACACCGGAGAAAAAGCCGGTCAAAGACATGGCCGCTATGAGAGCTGCGGTGCCGAGGTCAATTTGGGCGATTAATGCAGTGAAAACCGCCATTGCACCAAGGCCGACGGCCGCCACAATTCCGTGGCGCGTTGTGCGGCCGACAAGAAGACCGCCCGTCAAGACTCCGATAGCTGACAGCAGCAAATTGCCGGTCAAGGCCGCATTCGCAGTGGCGACCGGAGTTCCATAGAGCGCGCCCAACGCGACCACGGAATAGTTGTAGAGCCCGCCGCTTATCATTGCGAGCAACACGAAGAAGACGAGATTGAGCAGGATCGGCGTTGACAATAGCAGCCGCCAGCCGGTGGTCGCGTCATCGGTGCTGCGTCGTGCCGAGGCGGAACCTATCCGAACGGAGGAAAAATCGCGCATCGCGAGCAGAATTGAAGCAACCACAGCACCAAGCGCGCCCGCGCCGATGAAAGCGCCGCGCCAGCCCCATTGGCTTTGCATAATGAGCAAGCTCGCAGGCGCGACCGCCGAACCAAGCATGCCGGCGAAGGTATGCACCGAAAACGCCTGTCCTATTCGGTCGGACGGCACGTGATGCGAGAGCAGCGAATAGTCGGCGGGGTGATAGACGGTATTGCCAACGCCGGCGAGAGCGAACATCGCCACCAGAACCCAAAATGAATCGATAAGACCAACGAGAATAAAAGCCGCGGCGCCAATTAGGAGGCCAGCAACCAAAAGTGCGCGTGCACCAATTCTGTCGACCAGAAATCCCGCGGGTGTTTGAAGAGTTGCCGTTACAATATTGAACACGGCGAATGCCAACCCGATTTCGGTGTAGCTAACGGCATATTCGGCCCGCACGAACGGCAAAAGCGGTGCCAGCAAGATAATGTAGTAGTGCGAGACAAAATGCGCTGCACTCACTGCGCCCACCACGCGAACGTAAGACGGCTGGCTGGCGCCGCCGAGGATCTCAGTCGCTTGGCTCATGCCGCAGGAACTCCGCAGGGGGGCCGGACTATGCCTCGGGCGACTTTGCTAATCCAATGCATTTCCAGTGGGCCGCCCATGTGACTGGGGTATGCGCCTACGCTCCTTAAGACCGGATAAAAAAGTTCGCACGGCACAAGAATCTGTGAGGTGAAGCGGCCTCCAGCGGTGTTAGACTTGCATAAAGGCCGGCTACTGACGGGTTCCCGGCCAGGGATGGAAGAGCGAGGGCTCCATGATTGCAATCACGGTAAATGGAAAGGCGTATTCGCTGGACGTCGAGGCGGAAACGCCGCTGCTTTGGGTCATCCGCGACGAGCTTGGGATGACGGGTACGAAATTCGGCTGCGGCATCGCGCAATGCGGCGCCTGCACCGTTCACGTGGACGGCGAGGCCGTCCGCTCTTGCAGCATTCAAGTCGGTGATGTGGCCAACAAGAACGTCACGACAATCGAGGGCCTGTCTTCGGACGCAAAGCACCCCGTCCAGCAGGCATGGCTTGCCGAGGACGTGCCGCAATGCGGCTACTGCCAATCCGGGCAGATCATGGCGGCGGTGGCGTTCCTGAAGGAGCACCGAAAACCGACCGATGCCGATATCGACGCTAACCTCACCAATATCTGTCGCTGCGGAACCTACGTTCGCATCCGCAGCGCGATCCATCGTGCCGCAGCGCTGATGAAGACGTGAGGGACCGGCCATGAATCAGATTATGAACGCCTCCATAAACCGCCGTCATTTTGTCATCGCCTCGGTCTCTGCCGCCGGCGGTCTCGCCATCAGCGTGGCCTTTCCGGGTCTTGCCGACGCCGCCAGCATCGGCGTGCAAGCATGGGGTCCGGAGACCGCACCGAACGAGGTCAACGCTTTCCTCGCGATCGATCCGGACGGGAGTATCCTGATCCGCTCGCCGCATCAGGAGATGGGACAGGGCGCTATCACGGCATTACCAATGATCGTCGCCGAGGAGCTCGAATGCGACTGGTCGAAGGTGAAAGTCGAATACGCTTCGCCTGCGCGAAACCTGCGCGAAAAGAATGTCTACGGTGAAATGACGACCGTCGGCAGCCGCGGTGTCCGCACGTCGTGGCAAATGCTGCTGCAGGCAGGCGCCAGCGCTCGCGAACGGTTGATCACAGCAGCGGCGCACCGCTGGAACGTCCCAGCCTCTGAATGCGAGGCGGCGAACAGCAAGGTCACGCACAAAGCAACGGGCCGAAGCTTTGACTACGGCGCGCTTGCTGCGGATGCGGGAAGAATCAGCCTCGACAAGGAACCGGCGATCCGGACGCCCGATCAGTTCAAGCTGATCGGTAAAAAGATCGCTCGCCTCGACACGCCGCTCAAGATCAACGGGTCGGCCAAGTTTGCCATCGATACGCAAGTCCCGGGGATGGTCTATGCGGCGGTCGCTGCTTGCCCAGTATTTGGGGGCAAGCTTAAGAGCGTGGATGAGACCCCGGCAAAAGGTCGCCGCGGCGTATTGCAGGTCGTCAGACTTGACGATGCCGTCGCCGTTGTAGCGGATCGATTCTGGCGGGCCAAAGAAGCCTTGGCTTTGCTCAAGCCAGAATGGGACGTCGGCGAGGCTGGCAATACTGATAGCGCGCAGTTCGCGAAGCTCTATCGAGACACCCTCGATGGCGCGATGGTGAGCGCTCGCAATGACGGGAACGTCGAAGACGCGTTCGGCAAGGGCGGCAAGATCGTCGAGGCGGTATACGAAGCGCCGCATCTCGCGCATGCCACCATGGAGCCGCTGAACGCGACGGTGCGTCTCGAGGCCGACAAGCTCGAAGTTTGGCTCGGCTCGCAGACGCCGATGGGCACCATCCGGCAGGCCGCGGCTGCTTCCGGCCTCAAGCCGGAGCAGATCGTCATACACAATTGCTTCCTCGGTGGCGGCTTCGGGCGCCGCTCGATCAACGACGAGATGCGCCAGGCCATTTTGGTTGCCAAAGTTGTCGGCAAGCCGGTGAAGCTGGTGTGGACGCGCGAAGAAGATATGACGCACGATCGCTACCGGCCGCAAGCCGCAGTGCGCATGAAAGCAGCGTTGGGCGCGGATGGAATGCCGACGGCGTTTGACGCTAAGATTGCCGTCGGTTCGATTCTGCGCTCAACCGGCATCAACAAGGTCGAGAGCGGTATCGAGGCGCAGGCGGTCGAGGGCTTCGCAAATATTCCTTACGCGATTCCAAGCGTGCGCGTCGGCTGCATGCTCAAGAACACTCACGTGCCGGTGATGTTCTGGCGGTCGGTCGGCTCCTCGCAGAATGCATTCTTCGTCGAAGGCTACATCGACGAGCTGGCGCAAGCGGCGGGGCAGGACCCCTACAAGTTCCGCCGGGCGTTATTGGCGGGCAAACCCGACTTCCTTGGCGTGCTCGACACAATCGCGGAGAAAAGCGACTGGGGTAAGCCGCTCGGGCAGGGACGCGGTCGCGGCATCGCGATCCATGAATGCTACGGATCGATCATTGGTCAGGTTGCCGAGGTGACCGTCAGCCCGAAGGGCGAAGTCAAGGTCGACCGTGTGGTTGCCGCCGTGGATTGCGGTCATGTGGTCAATCCCGGGATCGTCGAAGCACAAATCCAGAGCGGTGTGATCTACGGCCTCTCAGCGGCGCTTTATGGCGAGATCACGATCAAGCAGGGGCGAGTCGAGCAGGCCAATTTCGACGAATATCAAGTCGTGCGCTTGGCCGACACGCCGAAGATCGATGTTTATCTCGCATTGTCGGGTGGCAAAAAATGGGGCGGGATCGGCGAACCTGGCACGGCGGCGACCGCTCCTGCGATTGCCAATGCCGTGTTCGCGGCTACCGGCACGCGCGTCCGGTCCATGCCGCTCAAGAACGTAAAGCTGCCAGGCCCTGTGTGACCGCGGTAATTTTGGCGGGGCCATCGGAAACGGTGGCCCCGTCGGGTTTTTCAGCGCGCTTGCCTTGCCTTGGCGTCCTGAATCGCCTGCCAGATACGCGCGGGCGTCATCGGCATTTCCAGGTGGTGAATGCCGTAGTCCGAAAGCGCATCGATCACCGCGTTGGCGACAGACGGTAGGCCGCCGGACGTGCCAGCCTCGCCACAGCCCTTGGCTCCCAGCGGGTTGCTTTTGGTCGGTACCGGGTGGCTCATGACGCTTATCATCGGTGCGTCATGGGCGCGCGGCATGGCGTAGTCCATGAACGAGCCGGTCATTAATTGGCCGTCGGAATCATAAACCGCCTGCTCAAGCAATGCCTGCCCTAGACCCTGAACGACACCGCCTTGAATCTGGCCCTCGACCAGAAGCGGGTTGACGACAGTGCCAAGATCATTGACGGCGGAGTAACGCGCCACGTTTGTCGCACCAGTTTCCGGATCAACCTCGACCTCGGCTACGTGACAACCGTTCGGGAAGGCAGAAGGGACGGGGTCCTTCACGACATGATCGACGTCGAGCGAAGTCGGTGTCCCATCCGGAGGTTTGAGGCCGGCACGCAATCGCGCTGCCAATTCGAGGAGACCGATCGATCGATCGGTGCCCGCGATGATAAAACGACCTGCTTTGAATTCGATGTCGCCAACCGACGCTTCCAGCACGTGCGAGGCGATCTGCTTCCCGCGCTCGATCACGATTGCCGCGGATTCGGACAAGGCTGTGCCTACGAACATGACAGACCTCGATCCACCGCTACCGCCGCCGAAAACCATGCGATCGCTATCGCCTTCGACCATTCGGATGCGTTCAAATGGCACGCCGAGAAGATCCGTCAGAATCTGTGCATATGTCGTCGCGTGACCCATTCCAAAGTCGAGCGTGCCGGCGACGATGGTGACCGAGTCGTCGGCCTCAAAATGGATCGCACCGAGCTCCTTTCCGGGCGCCGCGGTGACTTCGAGATAGCAACCTATGCCAAGCCCGCGCAGCAAGCCGCGCTTCTTGCTTTCACGTTTGCGTTTCTTAAACCCGGCGTAGTCGGCGGCGTTCAGCGCTTGCTTGAGCACGCCAAGAAAGTCACCGCAATCGTACGTCATGTCTGACGCAGCTTTAAATGGCAAATCGCTCTTGCGGATCATATTGCGCCTGCGCAGATCGATGCGGTCGATGCCGAGTTGCGTAGCGGCGAGGTCAAGCGCGCGCTCGACGTAATAGTTGCCTTCAGGCCGACCCGCGCCGCGGTAGGCGGATACAAAGTTTGTGTTAGTGAAGACGCATTTCGTCGCCACTTCGATGAGCGGCGTGCGATAAACGCTAGCGATGTTCTTGACTTGATTGCCGGTCGGCAAAAGCGGCCCGAATTGAGCGAGGTAGCCGCCCATGTCGCCATAGCCGGTAAGACGAATTGCCAAGATATGCGCGTTCTCATCGAACGCTATTTCCATAACCATATCCTGCGCGCGGCCGTGATGATCGGATACGAAGCTGCCGGATCGATCGTCGGTCCACTTCACCGGCCGACCCAACGAACGGGCCCCGTGCAGGATGCAGACGTATTCAGGATAGACCGCGGCCTTCATGCCGAACGAGCCCCCGACCTGTCCGGTCACCACGCGTACCTTGTCAGATGGCGCGCTCAAAATATCCATGAGCGACGTCTTCATGCCGTGGACGCCCTGACTCGTGGAATAGAGTGTCCATTTGCCGCCGGTCGCGTCGTACTCACCGATCGCCGCGCGCGGCTCCATAGCGTTGACCACCATGCGCTGGTTGGAAGTTTCGAGCCGTGTCACGTGTTTGGCCCTTGCAAAGGCCTCGGCTACTTTGGCGGCATCGCCATAGTGATAGTCCAGTGCGGTATTGTTCGGGACGGCATCGAAAACGAGTGGAGCGCCAGGTTTCACCGCGTCCGCAGGCTTGAGCACGACCGGCAAGACCGCGATGTCGGTCGCTACCGCTTCGGCGGCATCCTTTGCCTGCGCAACCGTCTCGGCAATTACGCACGCGACCGGGTCGCCCACAAAGCGGACCTTGTCGCTCGCCAGTGCCGGTCGTGGTGTATAACGGATCGGCGATCCATCCCGGCTCTTGAGCGGCAAGTTGCATTTGAGAGGGCCATATGAGGAAAGGTCGGCCGCCGTATAAACCGCGCGCACGCCTGGCATTGCCTTTGCGGCGGCGGTGTCGATTGATTTAATGACACCATGCGCGTCGCGACTGCGGACCATCACAGCGTAAAGTTGGCCGGGCCGGCTGAGATCATCCGTGTAGCAGCCTTCGCCACGCACCAATTTGGGGTCTTCACTACGGCGCACTGGTTGACCGACGCCGAATTTGGTCAGCGAAAGTGCGGTTTCGGTGGTTCGATCATCCATTCGGAAAACGTTCTCGTTCTCGTGTTGTCAATTAAAGCAGACCGAATGCTTGCACAAGAATAGCTTTCGGGACGGAGGGTTGCGCGAGGCGTGGACACTGATACACTTTTCATGATCGACAAAACATGGCCACAACTGCGACGCGCCGGACAAGGCGGCTTGCGGGGTGGTAGGAAGGTTTCGACAGCATGAGCGGCGAGGCCGGGGACGTCCCAGGCCTCGACCCTGCTATCAACCCGGCGCCGCTCGCGCGGCCCAGGTGGGGTCGGCGGTCGCCTGAGCATCCGGATGCCCGCTTTGGCAGCGACCGGGGCGGGGCGACCTATGCTGCGCTCGATCTTGGCACCAATAATTGCAGGCTTCTGGTGGCGCGGCCGTCCGGCGAGGGCTTCCGGGTCGTCGATGCGTTTTCTCGTATCGTCCGGCTCGGCGAAGGGGTTTCATCGTCAGGCCGCCTGAGCGAAGCTGCCATTACCCGTGCGATTGGGGCCTTGGCGATTTGCCGGAACAAGATGAAGAACAAAGGCGTCACGCGGGCGCGTCTCATTGCCACAGAAGCGTGTCGTGCCGCGCAGAATGGTGCGCAATTTCTTGATCGCGTTGCGGAGGAGTTAGGCCTTGCGCTCGAAGTGATTGATCGCGAGACGGAAGCGCAACTCGCCGCAACTGGCTGTACTCCGTTGATTGATCCGCAAGCCGATGGCGCGATTTTATTCGATATTGGGGGCGGATCATCTGAGGTCGTGCGGCTTGCCCGTTCGCAAAGGGGCTGCGGGGGACCACCGTTGCCACAAATTCGCGGGTGGATCTCTGTGCCGCACGGTGTTGTAACTCTCGCGGAGCGCTACGGTGGCATCACGGTGACCCGCGAAAGTTACGAAGCGATGGTATCTGAAGTTGCGGCGTTGATCGCGCCATTCGTGCGGGAACACGGCGGAGAAGGAACTGCCGGTATCCATATGCTCGGGACTTCGGGTACGGTGACAACAATTGCCGGCGTGCATCTCAATCTCAAGCGTTACGATCGTAACCGCGTTGATGGTTGCTGGATGAGCGCGCAGCAAATCAACGCAGTGATCGAGTGCCTGCTTGCCATGAGTTACGAGGACCGCGTGGCAAGCCCTTGCATAGGCGCCGAACGCGCCGATCTGGTCCTTGCTGGTTGTGCGATTCTCGAAGCGATCCAGCGCGCGTTCCCCTGTCCACGCCTCCGCGTTGCCGATCGAGGCCTGCGGGAAGGCATGCTTGTCCAGATGATGCGTGAGGATGGCGCCTGGGGCGGCGGCAATCAGGCGGCGATATCGTGACCGTGCGTGGCAAGAGTGCTGGCTCGCGCCAAAAAAAGATTCGAGTTCGGGGCGGCAAGGGCCGTTCGGTGTCTTCGCGCCTATGGGTGGAGCGTCAGCTTAACGATCCTTATGTCGCGCGCGCCAAGCGGGAGGGCATGCGCTCGCGGGCGGCGTATAAGTTGATCGAGATCGACGACAAGGCACGCTTTCTCAAGAAAGGGGCGCGCGTTATTGACCTCGGCGCAGCACCTGGAGGTTGGAGCCAGGTTGCTGCCGAACGGGTCGGATCGCCCGAGTACGGCATGGTGATTGCTATTGATCTTTCGCCGATGGAGCCGACACCGGGAGTGAACTTCATCAACCAGGACTTTCTCGATCACGCAGCGCCCGACAAGTTGAAAGAGATGATAGGTGGTCGTGCCAATGTCGTCCTTTCCGATATGGCGGCGAATGCGACCGGTCACGCCCGCACCGATCACCTGAAGATAATGGCGTTGGTGGAAGCCGCCGCTGAATTCGCCCGCGAGGTGCTCGCTCCCGGCGGCACCTTCCTTGCGAAGGTGCTGCAAGGCGGTACCGAGGCGGCGCTACTGACCTCGCTCAAGCGCGATTATAAAAGCGTCAAGCATGTGAAGCCCCCGGCAAGCCGCACAGATTCGGCCGAGCTATACTTGTTGGCCACGGGATTTCGTGGCGCTGTCGGCTATTAGCCGGCGCGTTGATCTGAGGTCTCCACCGGGGTCGGAAGCCTGTCGGCCATTTCCGCTCCGGCTTCCGGGGATAGTCGAGCAAATATCAATACCGAGAGTGCTGAAATCGCCGCCACCGCAAGAAAAGCCGGTGGGAAATCTTGGGCTTGCAGCGGGCCGTCACCTCTAAGGTGGAGGGTGAGTTCCACCGCCATTGCGCCGACTGCGACACCGGTCGAAACCGCCAATTGTTGCCCCACACTGACCAGTGCGGTCGCTCTGCCGATACGGTTGGGCTCAACATCGGCGTAGGCGATCGTGTTGATGCTCGTGAACTGCAACGAGCGAAAGAATCCACCGACAAATAGCAGAACCACCATCAAGGCAATGGGCGTGGTTGCTGTGAAGCCGGCGCAGACGGCAAGAAAAGCCGAACTGATGATGGAGTTAACGACAAGGATGGTCCGGAAGCCGAAACGTCGCAAAATGGTTGCGGCTGCCCACTTCATTCCCATGGCACCAAGTGCAGTCGCGAAAGTGATCATGCCGGATTGAAATGGCGTCATGCCGAAGCCGATCTGCAGCATGAGCGGCAGCAAAAAGGGCAATGCACCGAGCCCGAGACGAAAAATAAATCCGCCGACGACACTCGCAAAAAATGTTGGCAGTCTGAAAAGTGAGAGGTCGAGCGCAGGATTTTCCGTATGGCGTGCGTGCGCGAGATACGCTGCGATAAAACACGCGCCGCCTAAGACCAGCCCGGCGACAACGGTCCAGGGCAGAAAGTTAAGCCCGAGCACCGAGAGCCCGAAAGCCATGCCGCCAATGCCAAGACCCGCGAGGACCATGCCAACCACATCGAAACGCTCGTGTGTCTCGGCGCGCACATCCGGAATGTAGCGTGTGGCAAAGAGTATGCCGAGAAGACCTATCGGCACGTTGATGATGAAAATCCAATGCCAGGTCGCGTAAGTAGTAATGAAGCCTCCGATCGGCGGACCAAGCACCGGCCCAATCAGGGCCGGTGTGGTTACCCAGGCCATTGCGCCCACCAGCTCACGCTTGCTGATCGTGCGAACCACCACCATACGCCCAACCGGGGTCATCATTGCGCCGCCCATTCCCTGAACGATTCGGGCGATTACGAAGTCAGTAAGCGAGCCTGATAGCGCGCAACCAAGTGACCCCAGCACAAACACAGCGATAGCCGCGCTGAACACCGTGCGTGCGCCGAACCGATCGGCGGTCCAGCCGCTCGCCGGGATGAAAATCGCCAACGACAGCAAATAGGAGGTGACTGCAAGTTTAAGCGCCAGCGGATTTGTGCCGATATCTGCTGCGATCGCTGGTAGCGAAGTGGCGATCACGGTTGAATCCATGTTTTCCATGAACAACGCGACCGCGATAATCAGCGGGACGATGCGGTCACGGGGCATGGATGATCCGGCGGGGCGTAGGCGTCATCGAAACAGGGCTCTTGAAGCGTAAAGCGGTGGCGGAAGGAAGGCTCCTTCACGTTTACGAGTTCATAACAGCCATCCGCGATTGCCCTAGGAATCGGCATCATCCCGTGCTATCGACCCACGCCAACCCAAAAGCGGGCCGTGACGCAGGGCGAGGAAGCCCTTGCAACGGGCTTTTTAACCCCGTTCCGGCCGGTCCGATGCCTTTTTGGGCGAGACGGAGTTGGCGATGGCCGCAAAAAACAATGCAAGTCCGCGCGAGGGGCTCACATTCGACGACGTGCTGATTAAGCCCGGTCTGTCGGAAGTGCTACCTGCGGACGTCGATATCCGCTCGCGTATCACGCGCTCGATCCCGGTCAATATCCCCATCATTGCGTCGGCGATGGACACCGTGACCGAGGCTGAAATGGCGATCGCTATGGCGCAGGCCGGTGGCATCGGCGTGCTCCACCGCAACATGGAGCCGGACGAGCAGGCGGCTCAGGTTCGCCAAGTCAAAAAGTTCGAATCGGGCATGGTCGTGAACCCGCTCACCATCGAACCGGATGCGACGCTTCAGCAGGCACTCGATCTAATGAAGGATAACCGCATTTCGGGCATCCCTGTCGTTGAACGCGCTGGGAACTCGCAGCCTGGCAAGCTGGTCGGCATCCTCACAAACCGCGACGTGCGCTTTGCAACCGATCCGCGCCAGAAGGTCGCCGAGTTGATGACAAAGAAGCTCGTCACGGTGCGCGAGGGCGTGAGCCAGGACGAAGCCAAACGTATGCTTCATCAGCACCGAATTGAGAAACTACTCGTGGTGGACGCGCAGTATCGCTGCGTCGGGCTTATCACCGTAAAGGATATGGAGAAGGCTGTAGCCAATCCTAATGCCTGCAAGGACGAGCAGGGTCGACTGCGCGTAGCTGCGGCAACGACGGTCGGCGACAAAGGCTTTGCGCGCACGGAGGCACTGATCGCGGCGGGAGTCGACCTCGTTGTGGTCGACACGGCACATGGCCACTCAAAGTATGTGCTCGACGCAGTCACGCGCATCAAGCGTCAGTCAAACAAAGTTCAAGTGGTTGCCGGCAACATCGCGACCTCGGAAGGCGCGAAGGCGTTGATCGACTCCGGCGCCGATGCCATCAAGGTCGGCATCGGGCCCGGCTCGATTTGCACGACGCGCATCGTTGCCGGTGTCGGCGTGCCACAGCTGACGGCCATCATTGATTGCGTCGATGCGGCGAAATCGGCTGGAACGCCAGTGATCGCCGACGGCGGCATCAAGTATTCCGGTGATCTGGCCAAAGCGATCTCGGCCGGCGCCGATTGCGCCATGGTTGGCTCGCTGTTGGCTGGTACTGACGAAACCCCGGGCGAAGTTTTTCTCTATCAGGGACGCTCCTACAAAACCTATCGTGGCATGGGCTCCGTCGGCGCGATGTCGCGCGGCTCAGCCGACCGCTACTTCCAGCAGGATATTAAAGACACCCTCAAGCTGGTGCCGGAAGGCGTCGAGGGCCAGGTGCCTTACAAGGGCGCGGCCGCGACCGTGCTGCATCAGTTAACCGGTGGCCTTCGCGCTGCCATGGGTTATGTCGGTGCCAAGAACCTCGACGAACTGCATGCGAAGGCGGAATTTGTTCGCATTACCGGCGCGGGTCTTCGCGAAAGTCACGTGCATGATGTGACGATCACGCGCGAAAGTCCGAACTATCCCAGCCGTGTGTAGTTGTCCTTATTCCGGACAGAGGGTGAAAGAGCTATTTGATGTCAATCCAATTCGTCCTTCTGCCATTGTTTGTGGAAGTGCTACTTACCTTCGGCGTGATGTTCGGAATGATGTATTTCCGTACCTCGTCGCTTCAGCGCGGTGAGACGCGCTTTGCGGATATTGCTTTACGTGAGCCCAATTGGCCGGTGCGCGCCACGAAATTCGCTTACGCGTTCGCCAACCAGTTCGAACTGCCGGTTCTCTTTTACGTGCTGACGATTCTCGAAATCATTACTCATAGTGCCGATCTTCTCTATGTTCTTCTCGCATGGGTCTTCGTCGCGATGCGCGTGTTGCAGGCCGTGGTTCATGTGACCAACAACAACGTCCGCGTTCGCGGCGCGTTCTATGGTGTGGGTGCGCTTGTGTTGTTCATCATGTGGATGATTTACATCGTGCGTATCGTAATCGCGTTGCCATGACGCCGGCGGGACGCCTTGCTGCCGCCATCGACGTTTTTGCCGCGATTGAAAAAGAGCGCCGGCCGGCGGGCGATGCCCTAAAAGCTTGGGGGCTTACCCATCGTTTTGCCGGCTCTGGCGACCGCGCCGCCATTGCGGGGCTGGTCTACGATGCACTGCGTCGGCGTTCGTCGAGTGCCTTTGTCATGGGCGCCGATACGCCACGCGCAATCCTCCTGGGGATGCTCAAGCGCGAGCGTGGGCTTGCCGTTGAGGCGATCAACAGACTTGCCGATGGCTCGCAATATGCACCTGGGGCACTGAGTTCTGATGAGTACAGACGGCTCGAGATCGCCGATATCAGCGGTGCGCCACCACATGTCCTCGGTGACTACCCAGAATGGCTTGAACCGTATTTTTCGCGCGCGTTTGGCGACGATCGTGCGGAGGAAGGGGCGGCACTTTCCTCGCGTGCGCCCCTGGATCTGCGGGTCAACACGCTCAAGGCTGAACGCGACGCCACTGCGGAGATGCTGTCCGACCTAAAGCCCGAGCCGACCCGCTGGTCGCCGTGGGGCTTACGTATTCGTCTTACAGCGGACGCCAAAAGTCCTGCGGTCCATGCCGAGCCAGCCTTCGTCAAGGGTTTGTGCGAGATTCAGGATGAAGGATCGCAGTTGGCGGCGCTGTTCGGAGACGCCAAACCGGGCGAGCAGGTGGTCGATCTCTGCGCCGGTGCGGGCGGCAAGACATTGGCGCTAGCGGCGATGATGCAGAACAAGGGCCAGATCTATGCAACCGATGATGACAAACGGCGGCTTGCTCCCATTCATGACCGCCTAAAGCGTTCCGGCGCGCGCAATGTTCAGGTGCGGACGCCCAAATCGATCGGCGGGGAAATTGACGATCTGGCCGGACATGCGGATCTCGTTCTGATCGATGCGCCATGCACGGGAACGGGAGCTTGGCGTCGCAATCCGGATGCCAAATGGCGGATGCGGCCGGGAGCTTTGGAGGAACGCCAAAAGGAGCAGGCCGAAATCCTCGAACGCGCCATCCCACTGCTCAAATTAAATGGGCGCATCGCCTACGTGACCTGCTCGGTGCTGGAGGAGGAAAATGATGCGCAAGTACGCAATTTCCTCGCGCGGCACGCTGAATTTTCACCGCGACCGCCGGCGGGCATCATTCAGTCTCTTGGGGAGCGGGCCTTTATGTTCGGCAAGGCGGCTCGGCTGTCTGAAAATGGGGTTTTGATGACTCCGCGGACGACGGAGACCGATGGCTTTTTCGTCTCGGTCCTGCAACGTGGCGGGTAAGGTTTCAGTATACGTTTGGTAATAAAGTGCAAACGGAATTCCCCGATTGCGCCCCAATCCGGGCCTACTTTTTCCGCGATGATTCAGTGATTGTGGGACTGCGGCGCTCTTTTTTCGAGGTTTATTGATGCTGGTGGCCAGGCGCGATCCGCCATTTCATGTGGACGCCAACGATGAGACGCGCCCGAATAATTCGGGCACCTATCCCGCGCGGAAAGCATCGGGACTGACTCGGTTCGTGACTGCCATTCAGATGTTCGGCTCACTCTTGGCGGTTCCGGTCGGCATTGCTAGTGGCTATTCGTTCTACCGCGCCAATTTCTCTCCCGAGACAACTTGCCAAGGGCTCCGTAGCGGCATTGTCGCCATGCTCGACAAGAACGTGGACGCCGCAACCCGGCGCATTCTTGTTCGCCGCGACGTGGAGACCTTCGAGAAGACTTGCGGCTCGGTCGATCCCGACGCGACCGCCGCTTTCAAGACACTGCTCGCCGTCGAAATGACCGCGGCTCCCGTTGCGGTGGCGCCGCCGGCTCCGAAAGCCCAAAAAGTAGAAGCAGTGCCGAAGGAGCCCGTGCGCAAGGTCGAGCCACGGCCGCAAGCGCCAGCTAAACAGCCCGTCATGGCTGCGACTCCTGTTGCCGCGGAGCCTGTGCGTCGGGAGCCCGACATATCGGATGCCCAATGGCTTGATGCGGTTCGCCAGGCTCTCGTGACCCACAAAGAGTCGGTATCGGCGCCAGTGCTCGATAGCGCGAGGCCGCAACCGGCGCCGGCGGCGGTGGCGCGACCGGCTTCGCCAGATCCCGTCTTGGCGGCGCCGTCTGCACCTTCTCCGACACCGGTCGTTAAGCCGTCGGCGGCGCCTTCACTGCCGCCAGCGGTCTCTATCGCGCCGTCACCGGGTGCTGCGCAGGCGATCGACGATCATCCTGTCCCGCCGGGGTCGATCCCGGATTCCATCCCGCCCACAAATGCCGATATTGCCAAGTCTGATGAGCAGAGCCGCTCACGCATCGGAAAATGGATTTCCACAATTCCATTGCTGGGCCCAGTAGTAGACAACGCGCGACACTGAGCCAACTGTCAGCCGCGATTGAATTTTCCGAGTGTGTCCGCGGCCGACGTCGTGCCGCAAGGTCGGGCTTGACCCGGCAGCGCAAAGCCCGCAAAAAGCCACCCCGAACGGCCAATGCACGCCCGATTCCGGACACGTTCGGGACACGTCGCCGTCCATGCACGACAAAGTTCTGATCGTCGATTTCGGCTCCCAGGTCACGCAGCTCATTGCGCGCCGCGTGAGGGAGGAAAAGGTCTATTCCGAGATCGTGCCTTATCAGAAGGCCGAGGCAGCATTTCGTGAAATGAAGCCAAAGGCGGTGATCCTGTCGGGCGGACCCGCATCGGTCCTCGACAAAGATGCGCCGCTGGCACCCAAGTCGATATACGAATCGGGTGTACCGGTTCTGGGTATTTGCTACGGCGAGCAGGCAATGGCGCAACAGCTCGGTGGCAAGGTTGAGGGTGGGCATCATCGCGAATTCGGTCGCGCCGAAGTGACTGTCACCGATGAAGCGCCGTTGTTCGAAGGCGTGTGGCGCAAGGGCGAGAAGTATCCGGTCTGGATGAGCCACGGTGACCGCGTAACGAAACTGCCAGAAGGCTTTCGTGTTCTCGGCACTTCATCCAACGCTCCGATCGCCATTATAGGTGACGACAAGCGCAAGTTCTACGCAACCCAGTTCCACCTGGAAGTGGTGCATACGCCACACGGGGCAGCGATCCTGCGCAATTTCGTGCGCAAGATTGCCGGCCTCAGCGGCGATTGGACAATGCGCGCCTTCAAGGAAGAGGCAATCGAGAAAATTCGCAAACGGGTCGGGAAGGGCCGCGTAATTTGCGGATTGTCTGGCGGTGTCGACAGTGCGGTCGCCGCGGTATTGATCCACGAGGCCATCGGCAATCAAGTTACTTGCGTGCTCGTCGATCACGGACTGATGCGGCTCGGCGAAGCGCAAAAAGTCATCGCGATGTTCCGCGATAGCTACAATATTCCATTGGTGCACGTCGATGCGTCCGAGAAATTCCTCAAGGCGCTTGAAGGAATCGAGGACCCGGAGATTAAGCGCAAGACCATCGGCAAACTGTTCATCGACGTGTTCGAGGCGGAGGCAAAGAAAATCGGCGGTGCGGAATTTCTCGCTCAGGGCACCCTCTATCCGGACGTGATCGAGAGCGTGTCGTTTACTGGCGGTCCTTCGGTGACAATCAAATCGCACCACAATGTCGGTGGGCTGCCGGAACGCATGCACATGCAGCTGGTGGAGCCCTTGCGCGAACTGTTCAAGGATGAGGTGAGGGCTCTGGGTCGTGAACTTGGTCTTCCCGAGGCTTTTGTTGGCCGTCACCCGTTTCCCGGCCCCGGTCTTGCCATCCGCTGCCCGGGAGCGATCACAAAGGAGAAACTCGACATCCTGCGGCTTGCCGATGAAATTTACATCGAGGAAATCCGCCGCAGCGGCCAGTATGACGATATCTGGCAGGCATTTGCGGTGTTGCTGCCGGTGAAAACTGTCGGTGTCATGGGTGATTTTCGCACCTACGAATATGTCGTTGGTTTGCGCGCCGTCACTTCAACTGATGGGATGACCGCAGACTTTTATCCGTTTGACATGAAGTTCTTAGGTGCGGTCGCTACGCGTATCATCAACGAGGTGAAGGGCGTCAACCGCGTCGTTTACGACGTGACCTCGAAGCCGCCGGGTACGATCGAGTGGGAATAATAGTACGTCCCGAAAAATGAGGACCGGCTTTCTGGCCAGACCGGCATTCATGGAAATATTGCGATGACTGTCACCATCTATGGGATCAAGAACTGCGACACCATGAAGAAAGCGCGCGCGTGGCTCGACAAACACCACGTCGAATACACCTTCCATGACTACAAGACAGCGGGGATTGAACGCGAGCGCCTTGAGCGATGGGCCAAAAAAGTCGGCTGGGAGATTTTGCTCAATCGCGCCGGGACGACATTCAAAAAGTTGCCCGATAAAGACAAGGCGGGTTTGTCCGAGACGAAAGCGATCGCCTTGATGCTCAAGCAGCCCTCGATGATCAAGCGCCCTGTGCTCGACGCCGGTGGCGGCAAGTTGCTCGTCGGGTTCAAGCCCGAGCAATACGCTGCGGCAATGGGTTAGATCGACCCCTTGATCCGGCAGCCTTTCCCTGCCACATGCGCCCCATGAACAAGCCTTTAACTACCTCCGATTCGATCGGTGTGACGCCGCTTGCTGCCGAAGTCGACCGCCGCCGCACGTTCGCAATTATTTCCCATCCGGACGCTGGCAAAACCACGCTGACCGAGAAGTTGCTGCTGTTCGGCGGCGCCATCAATCTCGCCGGTCAAGTGAAAGCCAAGCGAGATCGCCGCTCGACCCGCTCCGATTGGATGGCTATCGAGCGTGAACGCGGTATTTCGGTTGTCACCTCGGTGATGACCTTCGATTACGACGGCCGGGTCTTCAACCTGCTCGACACGCCGGGTCACGAGGATTTCTCGGAAGATACCTATCGCACGCTGACCGCGGTCGACTCGGCGGTGATGGTTATCGATGCCGCAAAGGGCATCGAGGATCGTACGCGCAAGCTATTCGAAGTCTGCCGGCTCCGGGACATCCCGATCGTGACATTCATCAACAAGATGGATCGCGAGAGCCGCGATCCGTTTGAGCTGCTTGATGAGATCGAAAAAACGCTGGCGCTCGATACCTCGCCGCTGACCTGGCCTATTGGTCGTGGCCGCGATTTCGCGGGGACCTATGATCTTGCCACTGGCGAGATGCGGCTTGTCAGCGAGGATGGGAAAACAGTTGAGCGCCAACCGCTCGATCTGGCGGCGCTTGCCGCCAAAAATTCGATGCTCGACGTCAATGCGATTTCGGAGGAATTGGCCTTGGTCAAGGACGCCTGCCGAACGTTCGATTTCGAGTCTTTCCGGGAAGGTCATCTTACGCCGGTCTTCTTTGGTTCGGCACTCAAGAATTTCGGCGTCAAGGATTTGCTCGATGCATTGGCCTCATTTGCCCCGGCGCCGCGTGCGCAGGCTTCCAACGTGCGCACGGTGGATGCGCACGAAAATTCCATGACGGCCTTTGTCTTCAAGATTCAGGCCAATATGGACCCCAACCACCGTGATCGTATTGCGTTCGCGCGTCTTTGTTCGGGGAAACTGCGTCGTGGCATGAAGGCAAAACTCACGCGCACTGCCAAACCGCTGACGCTTTCCACCCCGCAATTTTTTTTCGCACAGGATCGGGCGCTCGCTGAAGAAGCCTACGCCGGTGATGTGGTCGGTATTCCCAATCACGGTACGCTGCGGATCGGTGACACACTGACGGAGGGGGAGGATATCGCGTTCCTCGGCGTTCCCAATTTTGCGCCGGAAATATTACGCAGGGTAAAGCTTGGCGACCCAATGAAGGCCAAGAAGTTGAAAGAAGCGCTTCAACAGATGGCAGAGGAAGGGGTGGTGCAGGTCTTCCGCCCCCTTGACGGTGCGCCGGCGTTGGTTGGAGTCGTTGGTCCTTTGCAACTCGACGTTTTGAAAGTGCGGCTATCGGAAGAATATGGGTTGGAGATCAGCTTCGAGCAGCCGGAATTCCAACTTGCGCGATGGATCACCTCGGCTGAGACCGGAAAGCTCGAAGATTTCGTGCAAGCCAACTATTCAAGCTGCGCCGAAGATCTCGATGGCGACAAGGTTTTTATGGCGCGCAATCAATTCATTCTCGACTACACGCGTGAACGCGCGTCCGGCATTTCCTTCACTGACATCAAAGACGTGAAGGACAAAGCAGCCTAGTTCAGTTTCACGTTCGCTGCCTTGATGATCGGTGCCCAGCGGGCGATCTCGCCGTCCATGCGGGCGCGCAACTGCTCCGGTGAAGAGCCGACCGGCTCCATTAATTGTGCTGCCAGTTTTTCGCGCACCGCCGGCTGCCTGATGATCTCGGCGACGTCTTTGCTGATCCTGTCAACGACCGACTTTGGTGTGCCGCCGGGAGCAATCAGCCCATTCCAGGCGTCGGCCTCAACGTCAATGCCGGCTTCCTTCAGGGTCGGCACGTCCGGCAAATAAGGCGAGCGCCTAGCGGTGGATACCGCGAGAATTTTTACCGCGCCCGATGTGGCCTGTGGTGTCACCGATATTGCAGGAAGGCAAGTCATCTGCGCATCGTTGCGTATTACAGCAGTAATCGCCTGTGGCGAACTGGTATAGGGCACATGCACCAGTTCGGCGCCGGCCTTGATCGCGATCGCTTCCATCGCAAGGTGCGAAAGTGAGCCGTTTCCGATTGAAGCGAAGTTGTATTTTCCGGGATTATTCTTCAGTAGCGTGACGAGCTCGGCGACAGAATTGACCCCCAGGTTCGGATTGACGGTGAGAACACTCGGCTGGGTTATCAGCTGAGTCACTGGTGCAATGTCCTTTCCGGGGTCGTAGGGCAATCTCGAGAACAGCAGGGTATTGATGGCCAGCGGGCCGCCGATGCTTACCCCGAGTATTGAGCCATCGGGCCCGGCCTTTGCGACAAAATCCGTTCCGAGATTGCCACTCGCGCCGGGCTTGTCCTCCACGATGAATGTGCTCGCGGGATATTTCTGTTGCAGGCCATCGGCGACGAGGCGCGCGACGATGTCGGGGGTCGATCCCGGACCGAAGGGCACCACGATGCGCACCGTTTTTGTCGGCCACTCCTGCGCCACGACAGGCGTGGCGGCCGCCAGCAATAGCAAGAGCGCACCCACAAGGCGTTTCCGCAAGCGATATGTCGAGGTTGTCATCTAGGATATGTATTGAGCGAGGGGAGCTTGCATTGATTGTCATGATCCTCTACTGCGGCAGCCAGCTGACATGAGTGTAGCATGGGCTTAGGTATTCTCGTTTTCGGCCTGGCGATTTTTCTTGGCGCGCATCTCTTCGTTTCATTCCGCGATGCGCGCGCGGATGTCATCGCGCGGGTAGGGCTACATGCATATCGCGGGCTATTTGCGATCGTTTCCGTTGTCGGCCTGGTATTGATCATCTGGGGCTACGGGCAATACCGGGCGCATGAATGGGTTCAAATATGGTCGCCACCCCCGTTCATGCGGCACATCACTATCGGGCTGATGTTGTTCTCGGTGATCTTTGTCGTCGCTGCCTTTGTGCCGAGTCATATTAAGACCCGTCTCAAACATCCGATGCTTGCCGGCGTAAAGACTTGGGCTCTCGCTCATTTGCTTTCCAATGGCGATCTTGGCTCGATCCTGCTGTTCGGCGCGTTTCTCGCTTGGGGTGTCTATGCCCGTATCGCTGCCAAACGGCGTGGCGATATCGGTCCCTCGATCACCCCGGTAGGCTGGACCAACGATGCGATCGTGGTTGGACTCGGTGTCATTGTTTATCTGGCGCTTGGTTACGCGTTCCATCCGGCCGTGATCGGTGTGCCGGTGTTTGGAAAGTAAGAAAGTAAAAAGTAAAATGTCGGTCCAGGATGAAATCCGGCGGCTTACTGCCCCTGACATCGGTGCGCGCAAGGGCGGAGAGCCGATCGTTTGCTTGACGTCGTACCACGCCCATACTGCGCGCATCGTGGATGCGCACTGCGATGTTATTCTGGTTGGCGATTCGCTCGGCATGGTAATGCACGGCCTCGAGACCACCGTTCCAGTCACCCTTGAAATGATGATCTTGCAGGGGCACGCGGTGATGCGCGGGTCGAAACGCGCGCTCGTGGTCGTGGACATGCCGTTTGCTTCCTATGAAGCATCGAAAGAACAAGCCTTCATGAACGCGGCGCGCGTGCTCAAGGAAACAGGCTGCGGAGCAATCAAGGTCGAAGGCGGTAAACGAATGGCGGAAACGATCCGCTTTCTCTCCGATCGTGGCGTGCCGGTAATGGCCCATGTTGGATTGACACCTCAGGCGATTAACACGATAGGTTCGTTCCGGGCACAGGGCCGCGACGAAGCCGATTGGGTGCGCATAGAGGAAGATACAATCTCCGTGGCGCAAGCGGGCGCGTTTTCGGTGGTGATCGAGGCGGTGGCAGAGCCGCTCGCACGTAAGCTGACAGCCGCAGTGCCGATCCCGACAATCGGTATTGGCGCGAGCGTCGCCTGTGACGGGCAGATCCTCGTGCTGGAGGACATGCTCGGCCTGTCGCCGCGGGTGCCGAAATTCGTCAAGCGTTACGGTTCGCTTGGCCCTGGCATTGAGAAAGCGGTCGCCGACTATGCTGCCGAGGTTCGCTCGCGCGCTTTTCCGGGCCCGGAGCACGTCTATCCGATGAAAACCAAGAAGGGCTAATGCCCTGAAATATTAGTGTTTGCTGGCTTTGGCTTTGCCTTAGGCACGCCACATCGCTAGTTTACGGCGCAATTCGGCCCAGGGTGGGCCATGGACGGGTTGGAACCATCGTGGCCGATATCTTTCATGAAGTAGATGAAGAAGTCAGGCGGGAGCAGCTCAAGAAGCTGTGGGATCGCTACAGCATCTATCTGATCGCGCTCGCCGTCCTGATTGTCGCCGGCATCGGCGCATGGCGCGGCTATGAATATTGGGTTGCCAAAAGAGCCGCTGCCGCCGGTACAGCTTTCGAGGCCGCAGTGGCCTTAAGCGCGGATGGCAAATATGCCGAGGCGGAATCTGCGTTCGCCAAGGTGGCGACGGAGGCGCCCGAGGGATATCGCGTGCTTGCGCGCATGCGCACAGCCGGTGCGCTCGCCCAGATCAAGCCTGCCGACGCGGTGAAGGCCTATGACGAACTTTCCGCCGATGCATCGCTCGGAACGATCTGGCAAGATCTCGCCGCCATACGCGCCGGTTTGTTGCTTGTCGATACGGCACCATTGGCGGACATGCGCAGACGGCTCGATCCGCTCGCCGAGCCGGCACGCAGCTTCCGTCACACTGCTCGCGAACTTTTGGCGCTGTCGGCATGGCGTAACCACGACCTTTCTGCGGCCAAACGTTACCTGGACATGATCGCGACCGATGCGGATTCACCATTAGGCACACGGGCGCGTGCCGACGTTTTGTCCGGACTAATCGCAGCCGAAGGCAAGAGTTGAGGAAGGGCATGCGAACGATTCAACGGGTCATGCTGTTGGGCGCTCTCGTTGCGTTTTTGCCTGCGCTGGCAGCGTGCTCGTCAGGTTTTGACCCTGACAAGCTCGACATCTTCGGCCTTAATGAAAAGAAGAAGCTTCCAGGCGAACGCAAGGAAGTATTTCCTGGCGGTGTTCCAGGCGTGTCACAAGGGATTCCACCCGAATATATGAAGGGCAACCAGCCGCCAGCCGACGCTGCGGCGGCACCCGGAGCTGAGCCAGACAAGAAAACAGCCGCGGTTGAGCCGGAACCAAAGCCAAAGCCGAAGCCGAAGCGTCCGCCTAAACCACCGACGCAGGTGACCGTTCAGCCAGCGCCGCAACAGCAGCCGGCACCATGGCCGCAGGACCAACAGCCGGCGCAGCAGCAGAGTCAGGCCCCTGCGCCTTGGCCTACGTCGCCGCAACCCGGCACCTTCTCGCGCTGACGCACGTATTGTCGGCGAACGGCTGTCTCCGCTTGACGTGAAGACAATCCTCGCCGCAAACACGTGTTTGATTTTTTGAGTGACCGCCGTATCAGGCTTGGCAGCGCTATCGAATGACGTTCACGATTGCCATTATTGGCCGGCCTAACGTCGGTAAATCAACCTTGTTCAATCGGTTGGTCGGCAGGCGCCTGGCTTTGGTCGATGATCGGCCCGGCGTTACGCGCGATCGGCGCGAGGGACAGGGCCGGCTGGGCGATATTGAGTTTACGGTGATCGATACAGCGGGCCTTGAGCAGGCTTCGCCCGAAAGCCTGTCGGGGCGCATGCGGGCCCAGACCGCGACTGCGATCGAGCAGGCCGATGCGATTTTCTTCATGATCGACGTGCGGGCAGGGCCGATGCCGGTCGATCAGGAATTCGCTGCCCTCGTTCGGAAATCGGGCAAGCCGACCGTTCTCATCGCTAACAAGAGCGAGGGAAAGGAGTCGGAAGCGCGTCGGCTCGAAGCCTACGAGCTCGGGCTTGGTGAGCCTGTCGCCATATCGGCTGAGCATAACGAGGGAATGTCCGATCTCTACGACGCATTGCGGGCGGCACTGCCCGAGCAAACTGCATCCGCGACTAAAGCGGAGGTCGGGCCGTCCGATCAGCCGATCCGCGTTGCTATTGTCGGCCGGCCGAACGCGGGCAAATCGACGTTGATCAACCGGCTGATTGGAGAGGAACGCCTGCTCACCGGACCGGAGGCTGGTATTACCCGTGATTCCATTGCGGTCGATCTCGCATGGCGGGGCCGCAGTTTCCGTCTCTACGATACTGCCGGACTACGCCGCCGCTCGCGTGTCGAGGAAAAGCTGGAAAAGCTTTCGGTCGCCGACGCGCTCAATGCCGTGCGCTTTGCGGAAGTCGTCGTGGTGCTGCTTGATGTGGAAAATGCTTTCGAGGAACAGGATCAGCGCATCGCCGATCTGGTGGAGCAGGAGGGTCGCGCCATCGTTATCGCCGTGAACAAATGGGATTTGAAGGAGAAGACAGCCGGTGCCATCGGCAAGCTGCGCGAACAGGCTGACGAAAAACTGACACAGCTCAAGGGGGTTCCGCTGGTGGCGGTTTCCGGTCTTACCGGCGAGGGTCTCGACCGCCTGATCCAAGCTGTCATCGATGCTTTTGAGATTTGGAACAAACGTATCCCCACCAGCGCACTAAATCGCTGGTTCGAACACGCGACCAGCGCGCATCCGCCGCCGGCAGTGTCGGGGCGTTCGTTGCGTCTCAACTACATTACTCAAGCCAAGAGCCGGCCGCCGAGTTTTGTCGTGTTTTGCACGCGTGCCGATGCCGTGCCGGACGCCTACAAACGCTATTTGCTGAACTCGCTGCGCGAGACATTCGATCTGCCAGGCACGCCGATCCGCCTGGCTTTGCGCGAGAAGGACAATCCGTTCAAGGGACGGGCGAAAAGAAAGCATTGAGCGGATCAGGCGGGTGGCCTGAAATCCATGAATTTCTTCTCACGGAAATTGTAGATCTTCCCGGTTTCTGTGCAGTCCGCCAGGCAAAGAGGCACGATCGCCTTGGCGACCTCCTCCGGCGCGGGCACCGTTAGTGGATCAATGCCGGGGAAAGCGCCGGCATACATGCGCGTGCGGGTGGGGCCGGGCGCAAATAAATTGGCGCGCACGGGTGTGGTCGCACATTCGGCGGCATAAGTCCGCACAAGCACTTCCAACGCCGCCTTTGAGGCCGCGTAGGGACCCCAATAGGCTCTGCCCATGTGGGCAACGCCCGAGGTGAGGAAAACAGCTCGGCCTGCCCGCGAGCGCTGAAGCAATGCGTCCATGCAGCGAATAAGCTGCCAATTGGCGGTGACATTGACCGCAAAAAGATTGTCCCAATCCTTCGACTCGATATGGGCAAGCGGCGAGAGCGCGCCCAGAATGCCGGCATTGCCGATCAGGACATCCAGCCGCTGGTAACGTTCATTGAGGGCAAGCGCCAGCCGTGCGATGCCGTCGCTATCTTTCATATCGAGCGGCACGAGAGTGGCGGAGCCACCAGCCGCCTTGATCTTATCGTCAAGCTCTTCCAGCCCGCCGACCGTGCGTGCGACGGCGACCACATGCGCGCCGGCTTGCGCAAGTTCGAGCGCAAGCGCAGCGCCAATGCCGCGCGAGGCGCCTGTAACCAGCGCAATACGATCAAAAAGGGGCTTGGCCATAACCGAATGACGATGAAGGGCGGGCTAGATTGCTTCCGCCAGCAGGGACAATTGCCGTGGACTTGCCTCTTGCGCGGCGAGATCGGTGAGAGGCGTCGGATAATCGCCGGTGAAGCAGTGGTCTGTAAACTGTGGGCGCGCTGGATCACGTCCTTCGAAGCCCATGGCGCGATAGATGCCGTCGACCGACAGGAACGCCAGCGAGTCTGCGCCGATGAACTTTCGCATGCTATCGAGGTCGTGGGTGGCGGCGAGCAACTTGTCGCGCTCAGGCGTATCGATGCCGTAGTAGTCCGGGTGAGTAATCGGCGGCGAAGCGATGCGGAAATGCACCTCCTTGGCGCCGGCATCGCGCATCATCTGCACAATCTTTTTCGATGTTGTGCCACGCACGATCGAGTCGTCGACCAGAACAATACGTTTGCCCGCAACCACCGCACGGTTGGCAGAATGCTTGAGGCGAACCCCCTGATCGCGGATCGATTGGGTCGGCTGAATGAAGGTACGGCCGACATAATGATTTCGAATGATACCCAGTTCGTAGGGAATACCGGCCTCTTGGGCGAACCCGATCGCCGCCGGCACACCAGAATCCGGCACCGGCACGATCACGTCGGCCTGTGCCGGAGCTTCGCGCGCGAGCTGCGCGCCCATGGTTTTGCGCACGTCGTACACGTTGCGGCCACCGACAATAGAGTCGGGCCGGGAGAAGTAGATGTATTCAAAGATACAGGGGCGGGCTGCCATCGGCGGGAAAGGCTTGTGCGACTGCGCGCCTTCCTCATCAAAAATGACGACCTCGCCGTTTTCCACGTCGCGCACGTACTGCGCGCCGATTATGTCGAGTGCGCACGTTTCGGAAGCAAGGATCGGGCAGCCGTCAAGTTTGCCGACCACCAGCGGACGGATTCCGAGCGGATCGCGCGCGCCCACCAACTTTTTGTTGGTGAGGCCAACGAACGCATACGCGCCTTCAAGCTGCCGCAAGCCTTCGATGAACCGGTCCACGAAGCGGTTGCGCCGCGCTCGCGCAACGAGATGCAGGATCACTTCAGTGTCGGTGGTCGACTGCATCATGGCGCCCTCGTGGACGAGGTCGCGTCGAAGCTTGATGCCGTTGGTGAGATTGCCGTTGTGGCCAATGGCGAAACCGCCGGCATTGAGTTCGGCAAAGAGAGGCTGCACGTTGCGGATAATCGTTTCGCCCGTGGTCGAATAGCGCACATGGCCTATGGCCGACGTGCCGGGCAGCCGATCAATGACCTCGCGCCGGGCGAAGGCATCGCCGACAAGCCCGAGGCGCCGTTCTGAGTGGAAACGCTTGCCATCGAAGGAGACGATGCCCGCGGCTTCCTGGCCGCGGTGCTGAAGAGCGTGAAGTCCGAGCGCTGTAATCGCCGCCGCGTCAGGGTGGCCAAAGATTCCGAACACTCCGCATTCTTCACGCAGGCGGTCGGCGTTGGGATCGAACTCCGCATCGGCCGTAGAAAAAGGGTCCTGAGGGGAGTTGCGCATCGCTATCGCGTTCCGCCTGCCTGGGGTTGCGTCAGTTCCGACCGCTGGTCGGGATTGGTGTCAGGCGCATCCTGATCATCTGGCTTCGGCTTTTTCAGTCTCTTTAAGATGGTGCTTTCGGGGTCATCCGGCAACATGGACATCAGCCATTGTCCAGTGTTTTGCAGCACCAATTTTGATTTGGCGCCGCGGACCCATTCCGGCTGGCTTCGATCGGGCACCAACCAAGCGAAAAACAGGAACGCAACCACGACGATGATCAGGCCGCGGCCGAGCCCGAAGAGGAAACCGAGCGTGCGATCGAGGGCACCGACCCGGCTGTCCAGGACCATGTCAGAGATGCGAGCGGTGATAATTGTGACGATAAGCAAGCTGCCTAGAAATACACCGCCGGCCGAAACGCCGGCAGCTACCATATCGCTGTTGAAATACTGTTTTGCGATGGGCAGCACACGGGAATAGGAATAAAGCGTAACCAGCGCTGCGACGCCCCATGCGCCTATCGACAGGATTTCGCGCATGAAGCCGCGGATCATCGCGAGCAACCCCGAGATCAACATGACCGCCAGCAAAATGATGTCGAGCAGCGTGATCGGCATCGAAAGTTCATGAGCTCCGCGAGTTTCGGCGTTTCACGTCGCGCAGGACAGTCGACCGGCGTGACGAATCCGGGGCAGCCATAGCGGCTCCGGACCAGGGCAGCAATGTCGACCCTAAGTAATTGATTCTAAGCCCATTTCTGCGCTTGCGGTGGGGCGCTTGATGAAGCAGCTAGCCGGTTTCGACGGGCCGTATATAGCGAGGCCTCACGGCTCCGTCACTGGTTTTGTCCACCGGTTCTGGCTGCCATGCCCGCTTTACCTCTGGCCGCAATGTCGGCCACGAGAGTGGCGAGGCTTGCGACGTCCATAACCCTGAACCCCGGCTCGGTGGTATCTGCGCGCGCCGCTTCCGGCGCGACGGCCCGGTTGAAGCCAAGCTTGGCGGCCTCCTTCAGGCGCGCGGCACCCTGCGCCACCGGTCGTACAGCGCCGGAGAGCGAGACCTCGCCGAAGTAGACCGCATCTGCGGGCAACGCCGCGTTGGCGAGCGAGGAAACGAGCGCGGCTGCTGCGGCGAGATCGCCAGCCGGTTCCTGGATTCGCATGCCGCCGGCAACGTTAAGGTAAACGTCATGCCCTCCGAGACGAACGCCGCAATGTGCCTCCAATACAGCCAGCACCATGGACAGCCGACTTGGATCCCAGCCGACAACCGCACGTCGGGGCGTACCGAGCGATGTAGGCGCCACCAGTGCCTGTATTTCGACCAGCAGCGGTCTCGTTCCTTCTATTCCGGCGAACACGGCCGTACCCGGCTGCCCGAGATCGCGTTCCGAAAGAAATAGCTCGGACGGGTTGGGGACTTCGCGCAAACCAGAACCGGTCATTTCAAAGACGCCAATTTCATCGGTTGGACCGAACCTGTTTTTGACGGCACGCAGGATGCGAAATTGGTGTGAGCCCTCGCCTTCAAAAGAAAGAACGGCATCAACCATGTGTTCGACGACCCGGGGACCGGCGATCTGACCATCCTTGGTGACGTGGCCAACGAGAATGATTGCCGCGCCGGATCTCTTCGCAAAGCGGATCAACGCCTGGGCTGAACCGCGCACCTGGGTCACCGTGCCAGGCGCAGATTCGACCGTGTCGGTCCACATGGTCTGAATAGAGTCGATGACGATCAGACGCGGTGCCTTGCCTTCGGACAGCGTGGCGATGATGTCTTCGACCGCAGTTTCGGCTGCAAGCTCAACCGCACTTTCGCGCAGGCCCAGACGCTCGGCGCGCAGGCGCACCTGCGCCACGGCTTCTTCTCCCGAGATGTAGACCGTCCGGTGACCCGCGCGGGCGAGCGATGCGGTCGCCTGTATCAGCAGCGTCGACTTACCGATGCCGGGATCGCCGCCGACCAATAGCACCGAACCTCTTACGAAGCCCCCGCCGGTGACACGATCGAATTCGGCAATTCCTGAAGGAAGCCGCGGAGCCTCCTGGGCATCGCCTGCAAGTGGTTCGAGCGCAAAAAGACGCCCTTTGCCGGGCTTACGGCCAGGGCCGGCTGGCCGCTCGGCTCCCTCCGCGCTGAGGGTGTTCCATTCACCGCAAGCCTCGCATTTTCCCTGCCAGCGGCTGAAAGCGGCGCCGCAGTTCTGGCAAACGAAAGTCAGGTTGCGTTTCGACATGGCGGCGAATCGTCAACAAAAGAAGTCCTTTGGACGTTAAAACGTCCATGAGAACAATACAAGAACATTTTTTAAAAACTACCTAATTTTCAGTCATTTCGGGGGAATTATTCACGCCGGTCGATAAGCCCGGTGGTAGCGACGTCCGAGGCTGGTGAGGACCTCATAGCCAATGGTGCCGGCCGCTGCGGCTAAATCATCGACGCCGATCTCACTTCCGATCAAGGTCACTAGATCACCTCGCCTGATCGGATGATCGGCCAGCGCGGTGATGTCGATCGCAAGAAGGTCCATAGAAACACGGCCAGCCAGCGGGCAGCGCGTTCCGGCAACAATGGCGTGAGCGCCCGGTGCCCCATCGGTCGCGCTCGCGGCGCGCGGATAACCGTCTGCATAGCCGACTGCAACCACAGCAACGCGGCTTGCCTGTTTGGCTGTCCAGGTTGCGTTGTAGCCGATGGTGTCTCCCTTGGGGACCGTACGCACTTGGACGACGCGCGCCTGCAATCCGATGACCGTGCGCATCGGATTGCGATGACTGGGAGTCGGGTTGACGCCAAAAAGCGCGGCACCAGGGCGGACCATGTCGCAATGAGCGCTGCTGCCGAGAAATATTCCGGATGAATTAGCGAGCGAGCCGGGAATGCCGCGGTAGAGAAGGCGAACTTCGCGAAATAGTTTCATTTGGCGTTCGTTGAGCGGATGCTCGGGCTGCTCGGCGCAGACGAGGTGGCTCATCAGCAACGTAATGCCATGATTTTCCGCGCGAATACGCGGTGCCAGGGCCGCAGCCTCGTCGGCGGAAATGCCGAGCCTGTTCATGCCGGTATCGACATGCAGCGCCGCGCCGCCGTGCCATTGGTGCGCAGAGCAAAATGCATCCCATTCCGCGAGTTCAACCAGGCTGCCAATCACGGGGCGCGCACGAATGTCGGGGTAGGCCTGCACCGTGCCGGGTAATAGGCCATTGAGGACATAGATGGCTGGCTCAGACGCCACGGCACGGACGCGCCGCGCTTCGCCAAGGTCTGCGACAAAGAAAGTCTTGCAGCCCGCACTCGTGAGCGCGCGGGCGACCGGTTCGATGCCGCAGCCGTAGCCGTCGGCTTTAATTACAGCCGCGCATTCCGATGGCATGGCGCGGCGAACAAGCTCCTGCCAGTTGGCAACGATCGCGGACAAGTCGATCGTGAGGATCCCGCCTGCCTCTTGAACAGGCGCGCCGGATTCCATGAATTGCCCGCCGTGTTCTGCCGGGAAGGAGGGTTGCAAGGCGGTTTCGGCTTCGGACATGGTGTTGGGGTTTAGCCGCCCAGGGGCCGCCAGTCCATGCGACATCCCTTATCCTCTAGATACGCTCGGGTACACGGCCCTCACGGGCGAGAGAGGAGAAACGGGTCACTGCCGCATCGAATTGCAGTTCGACCGTTCCGGTTGGCCCGTGACGTTGCTTGCCGATGATGACTTCCGCCTTGCCGTGGACCTTGTCGGCATCCGCCAGCCATTCGGCAAACTTTTCACGATTGGATTCCAGCGGTTTGCGCATCTGATGGTAATATTCCTCGCGGTAGACGAACAAAACCACGTCCGCGTCCTGCTCGATCGAGCCGGATTCACGCAAATCCGAGAGCTGCGGCCGCTTGTCATCGCGGCTTTCCACCTGGCGAGACAGCTGTGAGAGCGCCAGCACCGGCACGTTAAGTTCCTTCGCCAACGCCTTGAGTTTGGTGGTGATCTCGGTGATTTCCTGCACGCGATTTTCGGCCGAACGGCGGGTCGAGCCTTGCAGGAGTTGCAAATAATCGATGATCAGCAGATCGAGGCCGCGCTGGCGTTTGAGCCGTCGTGCGCGAGCGGCGAGTTGGGCAACCGAAAGACCGCCGGTCTCATCCACGTAAAGAGGAATGTGTTGTAACTCGATGGAGTAATCCTTGATCCTCTCGAAATCACTCTCGCTGATGCCCCCGCGCCGGATTTGATTGGACGGAATCCCGGTCTGCTCGGCGATGATGCGGGTGGCCAGTTGCTCGGCCGACATTTCCAGCGAGAAGAAACCGACGATACCGCCGTTGACGGTTACCGTGTGGCCGTCCGGTTTGACCTCACCGCGCCACGCCTTGGCGATGTTGTAGCCGATGTTGGTGGCGAGGGCGGTTTTGCCCATGCCTGGTCGGCCGGCGAGGATAATCAGGTCGGATTGCTGCAAACCACCCATCATGCGGTCCAGGTCATCGAGTCCGGTTGCGGTGCCGGATAGCTTTCCGTCGCGCTGAAAAGCGTGCGCAGCCATGTCGATGGCGGTCGTGAGCGCCTGGGCGAAACGCTGAAAACCGCCATCGTATCGCCCGGTCTCGGCAAGTTCGTAGAGTCTTCGTTCCGCATCCTCGATTTGGTTGCGCGGAGAGAAATCGACGGGAGCGTCATAGGCGACGTTGACCATATCCTCCCCGACCTGAATCAGGGCGCGGCGGATCGACAGGTCATAAACAGTATGGCCGTAGTCCTCCGCGTTGATGATCGTCGTTGCCTCGGCGGCAAGCCGCGCCAAATATTGGCTGACGGTGAGGCCGCCGATGTCAACGCTGGCGTCAAGAAAAGTCTTCAGCGTGACCGGTGTCGCCAGCTTGCCTGCGCGGATCAGATCGCGCGCCAGTTGATAGACCTTCTGATGGATTGGCTCGAAGAAATGCACGGGCTCCAGAAAGTCGGAAACCCGGTAAAAAGCCTCGTTGTTAACGAGGATGGCGCCCAACAGCGCCTGTTCCGCCTCGATATTGTGCGGAGCGGAACGATAGAGCGGGGCAGGTTCTTCGACCTGCTTGCGGGCTGTCGAATCGGCGATGGCCATGGATGTCGGTGCTTACCCGGAAATTGTGGCATAGCACGCGGTTTATGTTTGAAATGGTCTTCGCGTACGGTTGTCCCGCAATTCACAAGCTCCATTGAGCGGTGGGAAAGGCCGGTTTTTTCTTGACCGCGACGTTGCTTACGCGGACTTGCGCGCGCGCCGCTACTCGCCGGCGAGCCGTAGCGGCGGCCGGCGCCTGCTCTCGGCGGCTGCGAGGCGGCGTTCCTCGCTCATAATGTAGTCCCGCGTGATCGGCACCACGCCCTGCCGCTTGGTAAGCTGAATTTGCATCACCATCATGTTCTGCTCGCGGAACGTCATTTCCGAGGCGGCGAGGTAGAATTCCCACATCCGCACGAAACGCGGCTCGTAAATGCGTTCCGCGTCCTCGCGGTGGGCAATGAAGCGCTCGCGCCAGGCCTTTAGGGTCTCTGCGTAGTGCATCCGAAGGATTTCGATGTCCGTGACGAGCAGGCCGGCGCGTTCGATCACCGGCAATACCTCCGAGAGCGCCGGAATGTAGCCCCCTGGGAAAATATATTTTGCGATCCAGGGATTGGTGACGTTGGGACCTTCCGAGCGACCGATCGAATGCAGGACCATCACGCCGTCGTCACTAAGCAGTTCGGCGCATTTGCCGAAGAAAGTCTCGTAGTGGCTGACACCGACATGCTCGAACATGCCAACGGAAACGATGCGGTCAAAGGGTCCGCGCACGTCGCGATAGTCCTTAAGCAGAAAGCGGGCGCGATCGCTCAGGCCCTTTTCCGCCGCGCGCTCATTGGCAATGGCGTGCTGCTCCTGCGACAGCGTTATGCCGGTGACGTCGGCGCCGCCCAGCTCGGCGAGATAGAGACCAAGTCCACCCCAGCCGCAGCCGATGTCGAGAACGCGCTGGTTGTGATCAAGTTTCAGCTTTGCGGCGAGGTGCCGTTTTTTGGCCAGTTGCGCGTCGTCGAGCGAGGTACCCGGCGTTCCGAAATAAGCGCAACTGTACTGCCGGTCCGCGTCAAGAAAGAGCGAGTAGAGCCGCCCATCAAGATCATAATGATGAGCAACGTTGCGGCGGGCCCGCCGCCGCGGATTGAATTGAGCAAGGCGCCGGGCAACGTAGCGCACGAGCCATTGCGGCCGCGCCCAAGTTGGAACTTCTATTCCTTGCCCGAGGACAACTGCGAGCACGTCGGCGATCGTGCCCTGTTCGACGACCAGCGTGCCATCCATATAGGCTTCGCCAAATTTGAGCTCAGGATCGAGCAGAATTCCGAGTTCTGCCGCCCATGTCGTAAAGCGCACCGCCACAGGTGCACCCGTGCCATCGCCGAATATGAAGGTATTTCCGCGCGCGGTGGTGAGCCTAAACGTCCCCCGCCGGATAAATGCACCAAGCAGAATTTGAAGCAACCGATCCATCGGCCGCATCCGTTACCCACACCCGCGCGCTTCCGGCGAACCTCTCGCGTGGAAAACGCCGCAGACGCACAAACGTTCGGATATAGGTATTTAATCAAAGTTCCTGCACGGCGGCAATCCTGCAAAGCGCAGGACGGCTATCCGTTCCGGCGGGTCACAATTCCAAAATAATCCGCTATCAGGTACCAGTTCTGGTGAGCAGTTGGGCGGCAAGAAAAGCGCGGGAAAGTTGATGGAGCCGAAATCGCCACGTTACGGCATCCGCCTACTGATGGGGACGTGGGCACTTTGTTTAGCGGCTGACGCCGGAGCGCAGGAAAACCTCGATCGGGGCAAAAGTGCTGCCCAGCTGTTCGCCTCGGATTGCGTGCTTTGTCACAAATCGCCGCAAGGATTGGTAAAATCTGGAGGATTTGGGCTCGAAAACTTCTTGCGCGAACACTATACGGCCAGCCGCGAGTCCGCGTCCGCTATTGCCGGTTATCTGAGATCGGTCGCCAGTGCACCTGCAGGGCCTGGACGTGCTTCTAAACGCGCGGCCAAAGGCGATGAAAGGACCCAGACCGAAAAGAAGGCGGGGGGCAAGCCTAGCGGGCCCCAGGGCTCTGAAAAGCCTGACGCAGCGGGCGACCCAAAATCAATCGGGCCAAAGTCTTCAGAACCCACCCCTGCCCAAATTATGGCTCCTGAGCCGAAGTCGGTTGAATCAAGACCAAGCGCGCCTGCGGCAAGAGAGTCAAAGCCCGCCATAGAAGGTGCCAAGCCCGAGTAGCCGCAACAACGGCCGGGCGCTACTTACGCCTCCTTGGATTTCTTCTTTTTTCTGCCTCTGCCGGCGTTGGTAGGCGTGTCCTCAGCATCGGCGCCGGGGGCCGCCGGTTCGCCCTCAGGCCCCTCGTCGCCGATGCGAGCTTTGTCCGCCTCCGGCTCGAACATCGCTTGCGCTGCTGCCTTCGCAGCGGCGGCTTCCTCTTCCGCCTCAGTGCGTCGCAACGTGACGTCTTCACCGCGTGCGATACGCTCAGCTTCGTCAGCGCTACGTGCGACCGTTACGGTAATTGCGACCTCGACTTCCGGGTGAAGGGCAAGTGGCACTGTATATTGGCCAATTGTCTTGATCGGCGCGTTGAGTACGATTTGCGAACGCCCGATCTCTGCGCTGTCGGCTTTGAGTAGCGCGACGATGTCGCGGCTCGATACTGAACCGAATAATTGTCCGGCCTCGCTTGCCTGCCGAAGGACCACATAGGTTTTGCCGTCAAGCTTGCTACCGAGCTTACCAGCCTCGCCCTTCATTTCGAGATTTCGCGTTTGGAGCTCGGATTTCATCTCTTCGAATCGCCTCTTGTTGTCGGCTGTGGCGCGCAGCGCCTTGCCGCGCGGCAACAAGAAGTTACGGGCGAATCCGTCTCTAACGCGAACGACGTCGCCCATTTGTCCGAGCTTTCCGATACGCTCGAGCAGGATCACTTCCATTGTCTTTACTCCTTAATGAATCCTGATTGTTGGTGATGGCTTTCGCTTCACGAGAGGGCAGGTGGCCGGCGATTGCGCGCGACACGTCCTCGTATATCTATCGCTGAGTCCAGCACCCCAAGTATGCAGAGTGCCAATACCACCCAGCCGATCAATAGTACGGCGAGATACGTGCCAGTAAGCAAGAAGGCGCGTGCGTTCATGCCTTGCGTAATCGCATGCAGTACGGCAAAGCCGAGCACTCCGTAAGCCATTAGCAAGCTCGCGGATACCACGCGGGCGATGATGCCGATCAGACCTCCTCCAAAGCTAAGTGCGATTGCGATTGCAAGTACGATCGCCAATAGGGGCGGAAAGTGCATAGCTGAAAGCTGTGGCCAAGGTCGCGCCAGCCGACCGGAGAATTCGACAACGCGGCCGGCAAGCCAGAGATTGGCAAGATTGGTAAGTGTGGCGAGGACGGCTGCTGTGGCCGGGATTATTGCAACGAGGAAATTGATAAAACGCTCGGGATCAGCGCCGCCCGGCAGCGCCAAGGGTGTATCGATTGATGCACCGTTCGGGAGTCTTAGCATACGCACGAGCGCGTCGTGCAGACCAGCGCGGAAGCTCTCACCGTCGGTGCCTAAGTTCGGGATGGCGACGATGACGACGAGTGCGGCGAGAATTGCCGCCCAAACCACAAGTCGTCCGGTAGGGTACCATTCGAGCGTTTGTTGGTGACTGTTGTCACTTGTGGCGCGGGCGAGCATAGCGAGATACCCAAGGAACCAGCCGGGAAAGCCGGCCCCAGCAAGAAACGCAAACAGAAAAACGACGCCGAAAACGATTCCGAGAGTCGATGCGCCGGTCAGCGCTGCGGCGAGCGCGACCCAGTGGCCCCAACCCAGCCCTGTTATCATGATCGGTAGCGGTGCGAGATAAAACAGCGGGATTGATAGTAACGTTCCTGAGATAACGGAGGCGAACAACAACGCTGCGGCGAGGCCGGCGCCGATCGCAACGAACGCGTTGTTCATCATCATCTTCGTCATGAGCTGTCCCGCTCCTTTCGAGCGGTTAGGGGCGCAAACGTGACCAGCGCCCCAACCATCGGCTTCCGGATGTCGCCGGAAGCCTCATTATGAACCTTACTGTATCACGTAAGGCAGCAGACCGAGAAAGCGCGCGCGCTTGATCGCCTGCGCGAGCTCACGCTGTTTCTTCGCCGAAACCGCGGTGATGCGGCTCGGGACGATCTTGCCCCGCTCCGAGACGTAACGCTGCAACAGCTTGACGTCCTTGTAGTCGATCTTGGGCGCGTTGGCGCCGGAGAACGGGCACGTCTTGCGACGGCGGAAAAAGGGACGGCGTGCCCCGCCGGCTTGCGATCCAAATGCCATGAGCTATTCCTCCACCGCGTTGACGTCGACGCCCTCGATGTCGTCGCCGCCCTCGTCGCGCCGCGAGCGGCGCTCGCCGCGTCCACCCCCGCGCTCGTCGCGGTCGCGATCCGACTTGCGCATCATCGCCGAGGGGCCTTCCTCGTGCGCCTCGACGCGAATGGTCAGGTAACGCAGCACATCTTCGTTGAGCCGCTCCTGGCGCTCGATCTCGTTGAGCGCGGCCGGCGGCGCGTCGACATTGAGCAGCGTCATGTGCGCCTTGCGGTTCTTGCGGATGCGATAGGTGAGGGACTTCAAGCCCCAATACTCGTTCTTCGTGACCTTGCCACCCATCTGCCCGATGACACCGGAGAGCTGCGTGGTCAATTCCTCGACCTGCTGCGCGCTCAGGTCCTGACGCGCGAGGTAGACGTGTTCGTACAACGGCATGAAAAGCCTTTCCCTAATCCAAGTTCCCTATCCTCGATCCCGGTGCAAAGCCCCTCGAGCCCTTCGGGGAAAGGCTCGAATGCTCAGAAGGCGGAAGCACGGGACGCCAGACCGAAGGGGTCCTACCGGCTATGAGTGCGACCAGCCGGCCGTCCGTTCAGCTTCCAACCAGGATCAACGGAGCGCGCGGTTTATAGGGGTTTTTCGCAAAAACGCAAGCCAAACAAGCTTGGGCGCAATTGGGCTGGCCCCGCCAGCAAGGATCACGCGGCGTGTGGTCCGGAGTCGCTGCTTTGCAGGAGATCAGCGAGTTGCACCGCCAGATCCGCACCCTCGCGTAGCAGGCGGGCGACATCGCCATTCTGCTCGCCAGTCCGGCGGATCCTTTCGAGAGCCGCGAGCAGCCGGTCGAGGTTTTGCGCCAGGAATTGCTGACGATAGACCGGATCGGTGCGCGCCCGGTTGAGTTCGTCCTCGGTGACTAGGTCGCTCATGGCCCGACTCTTGGCCCGCTCATGCCCGCAATTGCGTGCTATTGGCCTTTGAAAGACAGACCTAAATCGTAGCGGACGGAGATTGTCGCTCCGTTACCACCGGCGGCGAAACTTGACAGAACCGGGTATCGAGGTGTCTCTCGGCCCGATTTCGACGCATCGGCAACCATAACGGACAAAACATGGCGGTCGCTTTTGTGTTTCCGGGGCAGGGCAGCCAGGCCGTCGGAATGGGTAAGACGCTGGCCGCGAATTTCACGGCTGCCCGGCAGGTCTTCGAAGATGTCGACGCCGCCCTCGGCGGCAAGCTCAGCACCATCATCTTCGAAGGACCCGCGGAAACACTGACGCTCACCGAGAATGCACAGCCCGCGCTGATGGCGGTTTCGCTTGCTGCCCTGCGCGTGCTGGAGAGCGAAGCCGGACTTAACTTGGCGCGAGATGCGCAATACGTTGCCGGCCATTCGCTCGGTGAGTATTCGGCGCTGGCTGCAGCCGGCGCCGTTAGCGTTGCGGACGCGGCGCGGCTTTTGCGCACGCGCGGACAGGCCATGCAGAAAGCGGTACCTGTTGGCGCCGGCGCGATGGCGGCACTGATTGGTCTCGAATTCGACGCGGCATCGGCGGTTGCGAAAGAAGCAGCGCAAGGCGAAATCTGCCAGGCTGCTAACGATAACGGCGCCGGTCAGGTGGTTGTCTCTGGCAGCAAGGCGGCGGTCGAGCGTGCCGTGGAAATTGCCAAAACCAAAGGCGCCAAACGAGCGATGCTCTTGCCGGTATCCGCGCCGTTCCATTGCGCGCTGATGCAGCCGGCCGCCGATGTCATGGCGCAAGCGTTGGCGCAAGTGTCCATCAAACCGCCGTCGGTGCCGCTCGTCGCCAATGTGCTGGCCAAGGCCATAAGAGAGCCCGCCGAAATTGTGCGAGCGCTCGTTGCGCAAGTCACAGGCACTGTGCGCTGGCGCGAGTCGGTCGCGTATATGGCGAATGCCGGCGTCACACAGTTCTATGAGGTTGGTGCCGGCAAGGTGCTCAGCGGATTGATCAAGCGTCTTGCGGAGGGTGCCACCGTCAGCGCGGTCGGAAATTCAGAGGACGTTGCTGCCTTCAAGGCGGGGAGGAACGCATGATGTTCGACTTGACGGGCAAGACCGCGCTGGTCACAGGCGCGAGCGGGGCGATCGGCGGTGCGATCGCGCGCGCGCTGCACGCGCAAGGTGCGACCGTTGCAATTTCCGGCACGCGTAAAGATGCGCTTGATGGTTTGGCCGCTGCATTGCGCGACCGGGTCCACGTTTTGCCCTGTGATCTTGCGGACACGGATGCGGTCGAAGCATTGGTGCCGAGCGCAGAAGAGAAAATGGAGAAGCTCGACATTCTGGTCGCCAACGCCGGCGTTAACCGCGACAATCTGTTCGTGCAATTGCGCGACGAAGATTGGGACCAGGTGATAGCAGTCAATCTGACATCCACGTTCCGGCTCGCGCGTGCGGCGGTATCACGTATGATGCGCCGCCGTTGGGGCCGCGTGATCGCAATTTCGTCCGTCGTCGGATTTACCGGTAACCCGGGACAGGGGAACTATTCTGCGTCGAAAGCGGGCGTGGTCGGCATGATAAAGTCGATTGCCGCCGAATATGCCAAGCGCAACGTTACCGCCAATTGCATTGCGCCAGGTCTGATTGCCTCGGCTATGACCGAGAAGCTGAACGAAAAACAGCGGGAGGCGATTTTCGCGCGCATTCCTGCTGCCAAGCTCGGCACCCCCGAGGACGTGGCAGCGGCTGCGGTTTTTCTCGCCTCGAACGAAGCGGCTTACGTCAACGGGCAGACCATCCACGTCAATGGCGGTATGGCCATGATTTGACGGAATCGTCCCCAAATCGCGGGACCCGGTTCGCAAGAGTTGACGCGCCAATGGGAGGCGGAAATCGCGGATTTTCAGGGCTTGCTCGCTTCGCTCTCACGCGCTAGTCAACGTATTTGAAGTATGGTAACCGGACTTCGGCCCGGCTGGGGCGGCTAATCGCGGAAAGTCGGAAGTGATATTCCGCAACCTTTCATCGCCGTCAGACACGACGAGGCCATACCGCGATGGTTGCGATCTGACTCCGGAACGCAGCCCAATCTAAAAAGCACGAGGTTGGAACGATGAGTGACATTGGCGAGCGGGTCAAAAAGATCGTCGTGGAGCACCTGGGCGTAGAGCCGGACAAGGTGACCGATCAAGCGAGTTTCATCGACGATCTTGGCGCCGACAGTCTCGACACCGTCGAGCTCGTGATGGCTTTTGAAGAGGAATTCGGCTGCGAGATTCCCGACGATGCTGCCGAAACCATCTTGACCGTAGGCGACGCGGTCAAATTTCTCGAAAAGAACGCCAAAAGCTGAGCAGGCGCGTTACGCCGCTGCTCGACCGCTTCGCTCGTCATTGCCTGGTGGGCTGGTGCGCACTGCAGCGGCGCGGATGATTTCGCTCGGAGCCGGCCATGAGACGTGTCGTTGTCACGGGGATGGGAATGCTTACGCCGCTCGGTTGCGGCGTGGAGCCGACTTGGGCGCGTTTGCTCAAAGGCGAGAGCGGCGCCAAGAAGATCGACACCTTCGACGTCTCTGACATCGCCTGCAAGATCGCCTGCATGATCCCACGCGGCGATGGCTCGAATGCCACTTATAATCCCGATCAGTGGATGGAGCCGAAGGAGCAGCGCAAAGTCGACGAGTTCATCATCTTTGCGATGTGCGCGGCTCGCCAGGCGCTCGACGATGCCGGTTGGCATCCGAAGAGTTACGAAGAGCAGACCACCAGTGGCGTTCTTATTGGGTCCGGTATCGGCGGAATCGAAGGCATCGCGGAGACGGCAGTTTTGCTCCATGAGAAGGGGCCCCGCCGGGTATCGCCGTTCTTCATCCCGGGCCGCATCATCAATCTTGCATCCGGCATCGTATCGATCGCATTTGGCTTGAAGGGACCGAACCATGCGGTCGTTACCGCCTGCTCGACCGGATCGCATGCCATCGGCGATGCCGCCCGCCTCGTCGCCCTTGGCGACGCCGAAGTGATGGTCGCCGGCGGGGCAGAGTCGCCGGTCAACCGCATATCGCTTGCCGGGTTCTCGGCTTTGCGCGCTCTCTCAACCAACTTTAACGACGATCCGATCCGGGCTTCGCGCCCTTATGACAAGGACCGGGATGGCTTCGTCATGGGTGAAGGCGCCGGTGTAGTTGTCCTGGAAGCGCTCGACCACGCCAAGGCGCGCGGCGCGAAAATATACGCCGAGCTTGTCGGCTATGGCTTGTCGGGCGACGCCCACCATATCACCGCGCCCGCGCCTGACGGCGACGGAGCGCTGCGTTGCATGAGTGCCGCTATAAAACGCGCCGGAATTTCAGCCGGCGACATCGACTACATCAATGCGCATGGCACCTCGACGCCGCTCGGTGATGAAATCGAACTTGGCGCCGTGCAAAAGCTGGTTGGTAACGCTGCCGGCCGCATGTCAATGTCATCGACAAAATCCTGTATCGGTCACCTGCTCGGTGCGGCTGGTGCGGTCGAGGCGATCTTCTCCGTGCTTGCGATTCGCGATCAGGTTGCGCCCCCCACGATCAACCTCGATAATCCCTCGGTCGACACGCCGATCGACTTGGTCCCGCACCAGGCGCGCAAACGTGATGTCGACACCACGTTGTCGAACTCTTTCGGGTTTGGTGGAACTAACGCCTCATTGATTTTCCGCCGTTACGCTGCCTAGGAGTCTGCTCAGACGAGCGCCCCAAGCTTTCGCCATAATTTTTTCTAACGTGCGAAAGCGGTTGATATCTTTCCCCCGCTGCGGCGGGACGATGCGACGAGGGTAAGGTGCCGGTGCCTACAGCGGGAGCGGGTTATTGAGCGACAGCAGCAGTTCACGAGCCGGCAAGCCGCCACGCAGCCCGCGCGCGGCGCTTGAGCCTGAAAGGGTGCCCCTTCCGAGCCGCCATTCGCGGCGGGTACGCCATCCGATCATAGTGATCGGAAACGCGGTCTTCACCATCCTCGTGGTGATCTCGATCGCGGTCGGTACGGTGCTGTTCTTCGGCAAGCAGCGATTCGAAGCCGCTGGTCCCCTATCCGAGGATAAGGTCGTCAATATTCCCCGCGGACTTGGAATTCGCGACATTTCCGACTTGTTGCAGCGCGAAGGCGTCATAGATCAGCCTTATGTCTTTATGGGCGCCGTGATTGTGCTCAAGGCGCGCGGCGAGCTTAAGTATGGAGAATACCAGTTCACAAAACAGTCTAGCGTTGCCGATGTTGTCGACACCATCGTCGAAGGCAAGGTGATCCAGCATGCATTCACGGTCCCCGAAGGCCTGACGTCCGAACAAATCGTTGCGCGTCTTCTGGAGAATGAGACGCTGACGGGCCAGATCAAGGACATCCCGCGCGAAGGGACGCTGCTTCCGGAAACCTACAGGTTCACACGCGGTATGACGCGCGAGCAGATCATCCAGCGAATGCAACAGGCGCACCGGCGCGTGTTGCAAGAGGTGTGGGAGCACCGGCTGCAGGATCTGCCGGTCAAGACACCAGAGCAGTTGGTTACGCTCGCCTCGATCGTGGAAAAGGAAACCGGCAAACCGGACGAGCGCACGCGGGTCGCCGCGGTTTTCGTCAACCGGCTCAAGACGAGAATGCGTCTTCAGTCGGACCCGACAATCATCTACGGGCTGACCGGGGGTAAAGGATCGCTGGGCCGCCCAATCCTGAGAAGCGAGATCGAACAGCCGACGCCATACAACACCTACGTGATCGATGGTCTGCCTCCGGGGCCCATCGCCAATCCCGGCCGCGCTTCGCTCGAAGCGGCGGCAAATCCCGCACGAACCAGGGAGCTCTATTTCGTTGCTGATGGCACCGGCGGCCACGTTTTTTCGGACAGTTACGCAGAGCACCAGAAAAACGTCGCGCGCTTGCGCGGCATCGAACACAGCAATGGCACCGGCTCCGTGCCGACTGGCTCGGCGCCCTCAGCGAACGACGCACCGAGTGGCGGCAAGCCTTAGGCTTGTGACCTCGAGCGCTCGCGGCTAAGGTCGCCGCGCTTTTCGGACAGGCAACAATACGAGACGAACGCCCATGGCTCTGTCGAGCATGACCGGATTTGCTCGCGGGCACGGGGTCACCGGCTCCTACGCCTGGAGCTGGGAAATCAAATCAGTGAACGCCAAGGGACTCGACGTACGGTTCCGGCTGCCAATGGGCTGGGACGCCGTCGAGGTGCCGGCACGCGCGCGCGCTGCCGAAAAGCTGTCGCGCGGCACCGTCTATGCAAATCTCGTCGTGGAGCGCAAAGGGGTGCAGCCGACAGTGAAGGTCAACGAGCCGGTGCTCGCTTCGGTCATATCGACGCTCAAGGGTCTTTCCGGCAAGGTGGATGCGGCGCCCGCGAGTCTCGATGGGATTCTGTCTCTCAAGGGCGTCATCGAAGTCACCGAGGAAGACGAACGCGAAGAGGACCATCGCGCCGCTGAAGCCACGATCGTTGCGGCCTTCGAGCATGCACTGGGTGCACTGGTCGCCATGCGCAACGGGGAGGGTGCGACGCTTGGCCGGCTGCTCGCGGCGAGGCTCGATGAAATCGCGGCGCTCGCGGTGCGCGCCGAGAAGGCGCCCGGACGCAAGCCGGAGGCGATCAAGGCGCGGCTGGCGGAGCAGGTTGCGACGCTGCTGTCGGCGTCGGAGCGCTTCGATTCCGACCGGCTGTACCAGGAAGCCGTCCTGCTGGCCGCCAAAGCCGACATTCGCGAAGAGCTTGACCGGCTTGCCTCGCACGTGGCGCAAGCGAAAAAACTCCTCGCCGATGGTGGCGCGATCGGGCGCAAGCTCGATTTTCTGGCTCAGGAACTGCACCGCGAATCGAATACGCTCACGGCCAAGGCCAATGACGTCGACCTGACCAATATCGGGCTTGAGCTCAAGAGCGTGGTCGAGCAATTCCGCGAGCAGGTGCAGAACCTGGAGTGATCGATGGCGCAACAGCGGCAACAGGACACCATCGCCCGCCGGGGGCTGATGCTGGTGCTGTCGTCGCCCTCGGGCGCCGGCAAGACCACGCTGTCGCGCAAGTTGCTTGAAGAGGATAAAGGCGTCGCTCTGTCAGTGTCGGTGACGACGCGCAAAATGCGGCCGGGCGAGAAAGACGGGCACGACTATCATTTTATCGATCGCAAGCGCTTCGACGCCATGGTGGAAAAGAACGAGCTTCTGGAATGGGCCGAAGTGTTCGACAACTATTACGGCACGCCGGCCAGACCGGTGATGGATGCGCTCGTTGCCGGCCGCGATGTTTTGTTCGATATCGACTGGCAGGGTACCCAGCAACTACGTGACCAGGCGCGCAACGATATGGCGAGCGTGTTCGTTTTGCCGCCGTCAATTCCGGAACTGGAACGGCGCCTGCACACGCGTGCGCAGGACGACTACGAAACCATTCATCGCCGCATGGCGAAAGCCGCCGACGAAATGAGTCATTGGGCCGAGTATGACTACGTGGTGATCAACCGCGATTTTGCTCAAGCCTTTGCCGAGGTGAAAGCGATTCTCGCCGCAGAGCGGCTCAAGCGCGCGCGGCAGCCTGGGCTGTATGATTTCGTCCGCGGTTTGCAGGCGAAGCTTTAGGCCGTCAGCACGACCCGCCCGACGATTTTCCCGGCCCGCAGATCATCGAGCGTTGCCGACGCCTGGTCGAGCGGTCGCTCGGCGATCGGGGGCGGTGCGATTTTCCTGGCGCGCACCAGATCGATCAGTTCGCGTGCCTCGGCCAGTGTGCCGGTGGTGGTGCCTTCGATCGTCATCGCCTTGAGCGGAAACATGGCGACCGCGGTCGAATAGGCACCGCCGATGAGACCGGTCACGACGACCTTGCCGCCCTTCGCCAGCACGCCGGTGGCGAAGTTCAACGATGCCTCGGAACCGGCAAAATCGCAGGCGGCGTAGACCCCGCCGCTCGCCTTCAACAGCGCCTTGCGGGCGTTCGGGTCGGACGGATCGAATGCCTCTGCGGCGCCCGCGGCCAGCGCCGCCGCGCGCTTATTGGGGTCGATGTCGGCGACAAGCGGCGCAGCACCGTACATGGCGCGCGCGAGCGCAAGACCCATCAGCCCGACGCCACCGAGGCCAACGAGCAACAGCGGTGCGCGGTCCGCGCGGTCGGCCAGCCGCTTGAGCGCGGCATAGGCCGTCAGCCCCGAGCACATCAGCGCGCCGGCATATCCCGCCGGCAGCGGTGTATAATCAATCAGGTAACGCGAATGCGGCACCAGCACGTGCGTCGCAAAGCCGCCATCGACAGTAATCCCGAGATGACGCAGGGCAACGCAGATATTCTCGTCACCGACTTTACAGGCGGCGCATTGTCCGCAACCGATCCAGGGATAAACCGCGACTTTTGCGCCGGATTTCACATCGGCGTCCGGCCCAGCGCTTTCAATTTTGCCGGCGATTTCGTGACCGAGCGTGAAAGGCAACGTGCGCCCGGCGCGGACGTCGAGTTTTCTGTCGCCACCGAGTGCAAAGTAGCCATCCTGCATGTGCAGATCGGAATGACAGACGCCGCACCGTTCAATCCGAACCAGCACCTCGGAACCTTTTGGTTGGGGCGCATCGACGACCGTTTCGCACAACGGCGCGCCATAGGCGGTCAAGGATTGGCGGTGCATCTGTGTCATTTGGTTCTCCGCCGGCGCATGTGCGTGAAAATGGTCATCCAGTATTCCGCGGCATCATCTGTCGCCAGCAAAAATTCTCGCCAGGGCGACAAATCCGTCGACCGGAATTTCCTCGGCGCGGGCCGTCGGCTCGATACCGGCTGTCGCCAGGAGTGCAGCGGCGTCAACCCCAAGCGTCTTCAGGCTCTGGCGCAGCATCTTGCGGCGCTGGCCGAAGGCGGCTTCGGTCACCCGTTGCAGTGCGATCGGGTCGCAGGCAAGCGGTACCTGCCGAGGCGTAAGCCGAACCACAGAGGACGTCACCTTTGGCGGCGGAACGAAAGCCGACCGGGCCACATCGAATAGGATTTTTGCGTCTGTGCGCCACCCAGCCAATACCGACAGACGCCCGTAGGATTTCCCCCCCGGTACGGCGACAATACGTTCGGCGACTTCACGCTGGAACATCAGCAGCAACGAGTCGTACCAGGGTGGCCAAGGTTCGACGGTCAGCCAGCCAACCAGCAGGGCAGTGGCGATATTGTACGGCAGGTTTGCCACGACGCGGGCGCGTTCCGGTCCGAGTTGCTCTCGCGGATCGATGTTAAGCGCATCACCGGCCACGATCTCAAGCCGGCCCGGATAACGAGCGGCAATTTCTTCCAGCGCGGCGACGGCGCGTCGATCGCGTTCGATAGCGACGATGCGGCGAGCACCAAGCGCCAGCAGGGCCCGGGTGAGACCGCCAGGACCTGGCCCGATTTCGACGACGGTGATGTTTTCGAGAGGTTCGGCGGCGCGGGCGATGCGTGCGGTCAGATTGAGATCGAACAGGAAGTTCTGGCCAAGCGACCGTTTCGGCTTAAGACCGTGGCGGCGGATGACCTCGCGAAGCGGCGGCAGGTCATCGATCTGCGGCATTACTTTACGGCCGCCAGCGCCGGAGAGGTCGTCGACAAACGGGCTGCAAGTGCGAGCGCCGCCAGAAGGCTCGACGGGTCGGCGATGCCCTTACCGGCAATATCGAACGCGGTACCGTGGTCCGGTGACGTGCGCACGAACGGCAGGCCGAGCGTTACGTTCACTGCATGATCGAATGCCAGTGTCTTGATCGGGATTAGAGCCTGGTCGTGATACATGCAAAGCGCCACGTCATAAGTGGCGCGTGCGCGCTCATGAAATAGCGAATCTGCCGGCAGTGGCCCGACTGCATCGATGCCCTCAGCCTGTAGTCGCTTCACCGCGGGCGCCACGATTGCTTCATCCTCCGCTCCAATTGCACCGTCTTCGCCGGCATGCGGGTTGAGACCGGCGACCGCAATGCGCGGACGCAAGATGCCAAAGCGTGCGGTAAGATCGCGTGCCACGATCCGTCCGGTCTCCATAACCAGATCGGATGTGAGTTGAGCAACAACGTCCTTGAATGGAAGGTGGATCGTCACCGGCACAACGGCAAGCTCGGGAGACCACAACATCATCACGGGACGCGCGGCCTTGCCGGTCGCTTCGTGCGTCAGTTTTGCGAGGAATTCTGTGTGGCCGGGCTCGGCAAACCCCGAGCGATAAAGCACATTCTTCGCCACAGGATTGGTAACGATCGCGGCAGCATTTCCCGCCAGCACGTCTGCGACAGCGCGACGGATCGAGGTAATCGCCGCCGGTGCGCTCGAGGCGTCAGGCTTCCCGGGTTCGGCGGTTACCGCAATGTCGAGAGGCACAATGGGCAGGGCGCGCGAAAAAGTGCCGCTCGCTTGCGCCGGCGTGACGGCGCTCAGCGCAATCTCGATTCCGAGCAACCGGGCGCGCCGCCTGATAAATTCCGGATCAGCGACAAGATAGAAAGGCGGCAACCGGAGTTCGACGCGACGCGTCCATAAATGAATCGTCAAATCGGAGCCAATGCCGGCCGGCTCGCCCAGTGTCAAAGCCAGCGGAAGAGCGGCAGGCGCGATCATTTGTTGTTCTTGTATTCGATCATCGCCGACTTGCGGAGTTCTTCGAGAAATTTTTTGGATTCGGTTTCAAAGCGCTTGACGAAAAGCTTCTCGCGCACCTCGCGCTTGAGCGGCGACTCGGTCGTGCTTTCTTTCTTCCCGCATACCGCAAACATCTGAAGACCCTGAGCTGTCGTTTCGGGCGCGGTCAAGTGGCCGAGTTGAATGTTGCCGAGTACATCCCGCAACTGTGGTGTGAGGTCGGATGAGTTTCTGGTAATGGGATCGCGTACCGCGACGTCGCGCAGTCCGCGCGCCATGGCCAAGCCTTCGTTACAAGAGACGAACCGGCTGCGCAGATTTTCCGCCTCGTTGCGCTTAAGCGCGATCGCAGCCTCGTTTGAGCCGCGCGCGACCACGATAACCACCGGGTAGAGCGTGTACACATAACCGACTGCCGAGGCTGCCGCTTCGCCTTCGTTGCGTTCCTTGAGTGCATTGGCGATATCGCTATCGCCGATCTGAAGCGAGGAAGAATACTTCCCGCGGATGAGCTGCTGCCATGTCAGCTCGGCGCGGATACGCGCCTTGACGGTGTTGGGTGAAATGCCGGCGCGTTCCAGGACCTGACCGAACTGGGCGGCAGTGATGTGTTGCCGCGTGGCCATTCCTTCGAAGGCGTTATCGACCTCGGCGTCCGAAACCTCGAACGCGTAGACCTTAGCCCGCGAGATTTTGAGCCGGTCGTCGATCAAGTCCTGGATGATTTTCTGGCGCTCGGGAGTTTGGTGGGTTGAACTGAACTCCAGCTTTGTGCGCTGCTGAATATCGTATTCCGTAATTGGCAAGCCGTTGGCCACAACGACAACTTGCGCACCCGCAGTCGTGGCGGTGGCGAGCAACAGGGCGACAAGAGTGCACATCGCCCACCGGCGGCACGTTCGGCCGCTCACGCTTGTTGTTGGCATCCTGCTATCCACTTTGGAACCCGGCGACGTCTAAGGTGATGTCGACCGGCCGACGCTCTGCCCCGTCGACGTGCCGCCCAATGTGCGCAGGCCGATGTTCAGCATGACCGTATGATTGGCTGTAACGTTTCCACTGTAAGTATAATTTGTAACGTAGTTGAGGCCGAGAATGAGGCAATCATCCACATAGCCCAGGCCGACGCGGGTCTGGTCGAATTTTCCGGCATTGATGTCGTAACGTGCGCCTCCAAGCAGGACCCAGTTGGCGTCGAGCTTGAGCGAGCCGGTGCCGAGTATTCCTTCCTCGCGGTTGAGGATGCCCAACAGCGGCTGTGGCGCATAGTCGCCGTAGAGGATGCTCCCGCTCCACCGGTCGAAATTCGCGCGAGCCTCAAGCTCGATCCGCTGCGGCGTGAAGTTGTCGTTGTTGAAGCGGAAGCGCGATGTAAACGAGTAAATGTTGTTCGGCTGATACGTAAGCCGAGCGACGTAATCCGAATTCGTCGTGTCGAGGCCGCTATTGAGACCGGTGTTCGTGGTGCCACCCAAGGCAAACGAGTTTTGTCCGAACAAGCTGTAAGACTGACCAAACAAGGCACTCACAGAGCCGGCCTGGTTGAACTGCGCGGTGTATTGCATGCCGTAGTTGGCCCGGCCGCCGCCTTCGACGCGGTCCCATCCGGAATACTTATCAACCCGGAACAGATTGCTGTCATCGAACATCAGGCTCTGGGCATCTTCGGTCGGCCAACGTCCGATCTGTTGCTCGTTGGGCCGTACGATAACCTGTGCAATCGGCTCCACTGTCTGCGTGCCCCATGACTGCACGTTAATGAACGGATACCGGTATTCCAGACCCACAGTCGGCATGCCACGAACCAGATTGGTATCTCCGGTGTCGATATAATTGGACACGCCCGGTTGGTTATTGATCTGCATCGAGCCTGCGTCGACCCGCACCGAAGCGAAGGGCGTAAAGACCTGTCCGAACTGGTCGGTGATGCTGCGCCGCCACTCCAACTCGGCCGAGAAGCGGCTATAGGTGCCGGGAACGCCGCGCAGCAGGCAACTGGTGGTGTTTTTGATCGCAGGGTTGGCGGTTTGTGTACAGGTGCCGTTGATGAGCGCACTTGCGGTGACCGGATCGAAATCGGCCTGGTTGCGCGTCAGGCTGGTGAAGTTAATCCGGTAGCCAAGTTCACCGCCGAGAATTGGACGATCGAAGACGTAGTTGTAATCGATAACCGGGTGGATAACCGGGATCTGGGTTTGCACGTCCGATTGCGAGAAACCGAGATAATAGATGGTGCGGGCATCGAAATAGCTGCGATTGCCCTTGCCGTCGAGAAAGAGCTGGGAGACTGCCGCATCGTTGGGGTTGTTCGTGAATGGATCGATGGAGTGATAGCGCGAAAGGCGCGGGTTGTAGTCTTGCAGGAATGTCTGGTCGGACAGAAGTGTGCCGTCCCAACCCCAGACCCAATTGTTGTTGAGCGCGAAGAGGCCGCTGCTTTCCAGGCTCCCACGCCAATCCCGGTAGCCGGGTGTCGTGGTTCCATCGCTGCGAATGAAATAATTTTTGTCGAGCTGGTATATGCCGGCGGCGCGGATCGAGTAGGCGCCATCCATCAATCGCTGCCGGAATTCTCCTTGCAAAAGCGGTCCCTGTTTGGTGGTGATCATCGGCGCAAAGGTGGCGTCATAGTCAGGCGCGAGGGCCCAGTAGTAGGGCACTTCAGCCGCGGCGCCATAGACCGAACTCCCCGAAAGTGCCGGTACCAGAAATCCGGTCTTGCGCTTGACGGTCGGATCGGGCGCGGAAAAGTAAGGCATCCAGGCGATCGGCCGGCCAAAGAATTCGAGGCGCGCATCCTCGAAATACATCATCTTCTCGCCCTGATCGTGGATGATGCGGGCGGCCTTCACCTGCCAGAGCGGTGGCTTCTTTGGGTCATCCTTGCAAGGAAGACAGGCCGTGTAGACGCCGTTGTGAAAGATGGTGTAGTTGCCGCTCGTCCGTTCGGCGCGCGTTGCGGCCATGCGCGTCTGATCGGGTGCATCGAGCCGCAATGAATCAACGAAGCCGTCGCGGTAATCGTCCGACAGGTCCATGATCTCGCCGTAGGTGACCTTGCCGTCCTGTTCGGTCAGGCGAACATTTCCTTCGGCGTGCAGACGCTTCGTTTTCTGATCGTAGATGACCCGGTTGGCTTCAAGCGTGGAGTCGCCGTAATAAATTTGCACGTTGCCAACTGCGGCAACCCGATAGTTAGCATAGTCGTAGTCGATCTCGTTCGCTTGAACGAGCATCTGCTTTTGCCCGGACTTTTCACGCTCGAGTGCGGCCTTCGATTTTTTCTGCGGAAGCGGGCGTTGAGGGAATTGCAGCTCCTGCTGCGCGGACGCAGGGACAGACGTAATCAATCCGCCACAAGCCAACAGGCCGAGGACGGCGGCAAAAGCTGCGACGCCGCGGCGATACGGCCGCGGTGCTGATGGACGAGCGGTTACCGGCCCCGCCATCACCCGTCCTCCTGGTACAACAACGCAATAAACCCCGTCACGCCGCCGACGAGCGCAGGCAGCCAAGCCGCTGCCACAGGGTGCATCAGCTCAGCCTTGCTCAAATCCTCGGTCACTTTCGACAAAACGTAAAGCAAAAACCCCGCCGCCACGCCACTTAAAACCATCTTTTGGACGCCGCCAAAACGGAAAAACCGTAGACTTACGGCGGCGGCAAGGAGAACCATGGCGACGAGCAAAAATGGACGCGCCAGAAGCTTCTGAAACTGCAATCTATAGCCTGCGGCAACCAGGCCGGCATGCTCTGCGATCTGGATATACTGGGGAAGTTCCCAAAACGGCACCGTTTCGGGGGTGGCAAAACTTTCCCTTACTTGTTCGGGCGTGAGACTGGTCTTGAGGCGATATTCCGCTTGGCTGACCGGCAAAACGCCGAGCGCGTAGACTTGGGCGTCGCGCAATACCCAGACGCCAGGTTGCAGCACCGCCGAGCGCGCCTCGATGCGCTGCTTGAACCGGCCATCCAGGTCGGAAGCGAATATTGAAACTCCGTTGAGATTAATGCCCTGATCGCGGCTGCTGACGGCGTTTATGATCGCCTGCCCCTCATCGGTGCGCTGGCTGACCCAGAAGGTGCCGCCTTGTCTCGGCACATTTTGCCCAAATAGCTCGGATTCAAAACGCTTTGAGCGTTCCTGCAGGATCGCCGACACTGGATTGTAGAGCGTCGTCGCAGCGATGCCGAAAACGAACGCCACAGCGATGGCCGGCGTAACGAACTGCCAGGCGGACAACCCGGCGGACCTGGCGATCACCAGTTCGAGGCGCCGCGACAAATTCAGAAAACACGACATCGCCCCGATCAGGATGCAGAACGGCAAAATACGTTCAACCACCTGCGGTACGCGGTAAAGCGAGGTCTTTGCGACCAGCGTCGCCGACACGTTCGGAATGTCACCGGCCCGGCGCATCATCTCGATGTAGTCGATGAGCATAACCAGCACGAATATCCCGGCGAAAACCACCAGCACTGCGGTGAGAAAGCGCAGTCCGAAATATCTCCCCAGTGTTCCAACAAATATCGGCATGGCGTCAGGGCGTGGCGAAACGCTGGCTGAGGCGCTCTGTGAGCGCCGCAAGCCAGTCGGTGATGAAAGCAGGCGGCTCCAGGATGAGGCCGCGGCGAATAACGTAGAATCCGAGGCCGAATGCGGCGGCCAGCGCCAGATATTGCAGCGACAACATCCAGGGAGCGGTGGCACCGAAGACGGTGGAAGCGAATCCGATCAGGCGCAGCAGTGCGACGCCGCCGATCGCGCCAAGCATCGACATAGTGCGGCTCTGCCGTGTGGTGCGCGGCGCGCCGAGATAGGCATAGGCGATCACCACGAAAGCAAGCGGATAAAATGGCGCCAGTAACCGGTCATGCAACTCGGCGCGGAACTGATCAGGCTGCTCGAGAAAGAACTGGTCCTTAGGATCGGGAAAAAGCAGCTGCCAGAGATAGCGCTCGCGGATCGAATACCTTACCGCCTGCGCGCCGCCCGCGAACTGAGAGAGATCGAAAGCATAGCGGTCGAACACCACCATGGCCGGGTCACGTTGGCCGGACTCGCGGCGCTGCACGATCCCCTTTTGGAGAACCAGGTAGGTGCCGCTGCTGTTATCGAGCAGTTCGCCGACCTCGGAAAGGACGGTGATGCGTTCGTTTGCATTGCGTCGGTCGTCGAGGAAAATTCCCGCAAGCTGCCCGTTTGCGCGCCGTTCGCGAATATGGATGGTGACGCCGTTTTCGATCGCAGTGAAGCGTCCAGGCTGCACGATGTTGCTCACGACATTGGCGCGGACTTCCGTCAGCCAATCGCGCAGCATCCGCAAACCTTTGGGAGCAAAATACGCACTGATCGCGGCGACCAGCACCGACACTACGATTGCCGCGGCCATGAAGGCGCGAAACACGACCCACGGCGGCATGCCGGCCGCGTTCATCACGATGATTTCGGAATCGTTGGACATCTTGTTGAGCACGTGGGCGACCGCGATAAGCAACGCGATCGGCGCAATCACCAGAACGAGCAACGGTATGATCAGGCCGGTGATGCCAATGAAATCCAGAATGCTCTGACCCTGGCTGGTCATGATGTCGATGTCGCGCAGTGCCTGAGTAACCCAGATCACGGCGGTCAAACTGACAAGCACGATCAGAAACGCACTCAAGGTCGTGCGAAAAATATATCGGCTAATCGACCCCATCCGCGGCTTCGTCCCCTGAGCCGGCATAAACCGGACCCCGCGTTCGGCTCCCCACCGCACGCGAAGTGCATTCAGCTTAAAACTCAACCCCCGTCAGCTTTACCTTGATGGCGCGACAAAATGGCCGGGCAAAGGCAAAGCCGTTGAACATGCACAACAAAATGTAAATGTGGCAACCGGCCAACAAAGCGTATTCTGGCCCTTGGAAGGTAGTCAAATACCGTGAAATCGGACCCCGTTTTTGGGATGGGAATCCCTTGTTATCTTTGGGAAAACGCCCGGAATCGACACTATTGGGGCTTTGCAGAGCCGCCGCGGGCGCGCCATAAGGCCCTAGGGCCCTCCGGCTATGGGCCAAACGCAAGGATCGTCCCTCAATGACCGATGCCCTCAGACTTGGATTTGGCCCTTTTACCGTTCCCGCCAAGGGCGTCCTCATCGTGTTCTGCGACGAGGGGCTGAAGTTCGGCCCGGCCACCCGCAAGGCGCTCGGGCCGGCGGCCGGGTTGGTGGCGCAGGCGGCAAAGGCAGAGCGCTTTAACGGCAAGAAAAACGCAACGCTGGAACTGGCGGTCCCTACCGGGCTGAAGGCTGTACGTCTTGTCGTTATCGGCCTTGGCAAAACGGGCGAACTCAAGCCCAAGGATTTCCTCCGGCTCGGCGGTCTCGCCATGGGCAAGCTGCCGAACTCGGCCAGCGATGCCACCGTCCTCGCCGAGTTGGCGGGGGGCGCCATGAAGCCTGAGCAGGCTGCCGACCTCGCGCAAGGCATGCGCCTGCGCGCCTATGCCTTTGACCGGTACAAGACGAAACGCAAAGACGATGAAAAGCCGCCGGCGACGCGCAGCGTGACGGTTGCCGTCGGCGATGTCGCAGCCGCGCGCAAGACCTTTGAACCACGCGCGGCGATTTCTGACGGTGTGCTGCTCGCGCGCGATCTGGTGAACGAGCCTGCGAACGTTCTCTATCCGGAAGAGTTTGCGCGCCGTGCGGGCGCGTTGAAGAAGCTCCGCGTTGCGGTGGAAGTCCTTGACCTGAAGGCCATGAAGAAACTTGGCATGAACGCGTTGCTCGGCGTTGGCCAGGGTTCGGCGCGGGAAAGCCGCGTCGTGATCATGCGATGGAACGGCGGCAAGGCGGGCGAAGCACCCGTTGCCTTCATCGGCAAAGGCGTATGTTTCGACACGGGCGGTATATCGATCAAGCCCGCCGCCGGCATGGAAGACATGAAGGGTGACATGGCGGGCGCCGCTTGCGTTGTTGGACTGATGCATGCGCTCGCTGCGCGCAAGGCGCGGGTCAATGCGGTCGGCATCATCGGCTTGGTCGAAAACATGCCGGACGGGAATGCGCAACGGCCGGGAGATATCGTCAAGTCGATGTCGGGGCAGACGATCGAAATCATCAATACGGATGCCGAAGGCCGCCTCGTGCTCGCTGATGTGATCTGGTACGCAGCGCAGCGATTCAAGCCCAAATTCATGGTCGATCTGGCCACGTTGACGGGCGCCATTATCGTTGCGCTCGGTCAGGAATATGCCGGGATGTTTGCGAACAACGATCAACTTGCGGAGCGTTTGACCAAGGCCGGCATTGAAACCGGTGAATTGGTCTGGCGCATGCCGCTCGCGCCCGAATACGACAAGATGATCGATTCAAAATTTGCCGACATGAAAAATACCGGCGGCAGCCGGTGGGGCGGGGCGATCACGGCTGCGCAATTCATCAAACGGTTTGTCGATGACAAGGTACCGTGGGCCCATCTCGATATCGCCGGCACCGGGTTTGACTCGCGCCAGACCGACCTCAACAAAAGCTGGGGTTCGGGGTGGGGCGTAAGGCTGCTCGATCGGCTGGTGGCCGATCACTACGAAAAATAGCGCGATGACCGAGGTCCTTTTTTACCACCTGCACCGCCAGAAACTGGAAGGCGTCTTGCCAGCGCTCCTGGAAAAGTCGCTCGAACGCGGCTGGAAGGTGGTCGTGCAAGGATCGTCCGAGGAGCGCATCGAGGCGCTTGATGCACATCTGTGGACTTACCGTGATGACGGCTTTCTGCCGCACGGCACCTGGCGCGAGGCGGAATCCGCTCAGCAGCCGGTGTTGCTTACACTCAATGACGGCAATCCCAATGCGGCCACCGTGCGCTTTCTGATCGACGGAGCGCCGATGCCGGCCGACCCGCAGAATTACCAACGCATCGTGCTTTTGTTCGACGGAGAGGACGAAGACGCAGTGACGGCAGCCCGGGCGCAGTGGTCGGCAGCCAAGGACAGGGGATTGGAAGCCACGTATTGGCAGACAGACGAGCAGGGGCGGTGGACCAAAAAGGCATGACTTGAAATGACCAGGCCAATGGATCACAGGCCAATGGCCCACTTAGGTGCTAACCCATTGGGCGACCGATACTTGCGGCCCGCCACGGTGATGACGCAAAATGCGTTTTAAGGGACAAGCATAAAATCAAACTGGAATCAGCCGTTTGCCGCGCCAACACGCCAATTTCACCATTGCGCTTGCCTGCGCCGCGGCGCTCGCCGTCACCGGATGCAAGAATACGTCGGGAGTTTTCGAGGATCAGAACGAGGGTGGCTGGTTTAGTAAGCCGATCTTCAGCAAGCCCGACTGGGCCATGGCGCCCAATACCGTAAATCTCGGTCCGCAAGGGCCGGTCACCCCGGAAGACATGGTGAGCGCCGAAGGGCTCTGCGCAGCATCAGCTGCGGCTGTCGCGCAAGGGGCCGAGGCGCCTCCGGCTGCGCCGGAATCGCAGCCGCCCGCTGATCGTGCCGTCGGTTCGGTCGCCGGTGATCTTGCTGGCGCGCCGATGCCGGCGGCTGCGCCGGCATCCGCAGCCCCCAAATCAGGTCTGCAAAGGTTAGAGCCCGCCTCGGGACCGCCGCCGGTGGCGGGCGGGATTGCTCTTGGCATGACCGAATGTCAGGCCGTGCAGCGCGCGGGCGCGCCGAACAATGTCGCCATCAGTACAGGGGAGAAAGGCGAGCGAAAGGTCGTTATCACTTATATAAGCGGGCCTTGGCCTGGCATCTATACCTTTGCCGGCGGCCGGTTGAAGGTTGTCGAGCGTGCGCCCGAGCAGCCAAAACCGGCGGCGCCAAAGAAATCCCCGAAGAAAAAGCCGCCGCCGAAAACGGCCAATGTGCAGTAATTCTAGCCGAGTGTGCGCAGCGCGCCGTCACCGGTTTCACGTTGATAAATGATCAAGTCGAAGCTCGGCGTGCGCTCGTTCCCGACGACGGCGCTCAGTAGTGCGTGTGCTTGCCCGCGGTGGTGAGTTTGGTGATTGAAAAAATGGTCGAGCGCGGGAGCAAGCACCTGCTCGATATCCTGCGGGTTGACGACGGTGCGATAGCGGATCGTTTTGGCGAGATCCTGCTCGTTCAAGCTCCCGATATAGTGGCGGATACTCGCATCTTCCGTACGCCGGGCCGACCGCAACTGTGTGAAATCCTCATAGAGAATCGCGTTCAGGCCGGGCGGGGTTTCGCCCTTGCCGGTGAAACGGCGCATCCAGATGCGATCACCGACCAAAAGATGGTTGAGGGTGCCATGCAACGATCTGAAAAAGGCGCCGCGGTTGGCACGATAATCCGTATCCGCGACCTGAGCGGCCGCGTCATAGAGGCGCTCGTTGCACCAGGAATTGTAGCCGGCGAACATCCGGTAGCGGGTCAGCATGCTGCGCTCCCTGCGATTGGACCCGGCCCGGCGGGCGACCTTGCCGCCTGACGGGGCCGCCGGTATAAGCCGCGCGGCCCAACTTCTCCAATGAAACTACCTAAAGTCTCCAATTAGTATCAGTGAAGGAAGACCTGAATGGCGATCGAGCGCACCTTTTCGATCCTCAAGCCTGATGCGACAGAGCGCAATTTGACCGGCGCCGTCAACGCGATCATCGAAAAGGCGGGTCTGCGTATTGTCGCGCAGAAGCGTGTGCGTATTTCGCGCGAGCAGGCGGAGAAATTCTACGCCGTCCACCGCGAGCGGCCGTTTTTTCGAGACCTCGTCGATTTCATGACCTCCGGCCCGGTTGTGGTGCAGGTCCTGGAAGGCGACAACGCGATCGCGAAATACCGTGAAGTCATGGGTGCGACCGATCCCGCCAAGGCTGCCGCCGGAACCATCCGCAAGACGCATGCAAAGTCGATCGGCGAAAATTCGGTGCATGGGTCGGATGCCCCGGACACGGCCGTGCGGGAAATTGCGCAGTTTTTCGCGGAAAACGAAATCGTCGGCTAGGGCCGGCGTTTACGCAAAAAATCACCATCTAGATCGTTTTTCGCGTCGAAATGTCGCGGAAATGGCGGGTTTTTGGCACACGACACTGACGTTTTCATCTGATATTTATATAAAAGTTATACCATGTTTATGCGGGCCGAGTTGATTGGCTCGCAGTGCGAACCGCATTATGCAGGGGCGGGAATGGCCGAAACGTCTCCAAAGCGCGTTCTGGAGTCCTGGTCGGCGCTGGTCGGGCTGTCGGGTTCGTCGTACCTCGCCTTTCTGGAAGAACTCAGTCTCGAATTGGCGGAATACTCTGAATCATTGCAGTGGCCGCTGCTGATCATCGGCGCCATGGGAACGGGCAGCGTGCTGCTCAGTTCGTGGAAAGTAAGCCGGCAAAAGGCCTGGCGACGCGCCCACGGACTCTCGGGCGGCGTCAATTGATCAGGTCTCAATCAAAAACCGGCGTGCGTGAGGCGCCCGCACCGGACCGCGCCGAGGCACGCCATGAGTGAGATTCTCAGCGGCTTTTCCGACTACACGCAGCCGCATTTCTGGATTTCGGTCGTTGAGATCATCTGGATCAATGTTTTGCTGTCGGGCGACAACGCGATTGTTATCGCGCTTGCCTGCCGCAGTCTGCCACCGAAGCAGCGGTTTGGCGGCATGGTCATCGGTACGGGGGTTGCCCTCACGATGCGGTTGGTCTTTGCCACCGTGGTCTCGTCGCTGATGCTCTTGCCCTACATCAAGATTGTCGGTGGCGCAGCCTTGCTTTGGATCGCAGTAAAACTGCTCACTCCGGACGAACCAGATCAGAATACGGCCGCGGCCGATGACCTGTGGCGTGCGGTCAAGATTATCGCGCTTGCTGATATTGTGATGAGTCTCGACAACGTCATTGCTGTTGCTGCCGCTGCAAACGGCAACACCGCGTTGCTGGTGTTTGGCCTTGGCATCAGCATTCCGGCGATCGTTGCCGGCGCCACGGTCATCATGGCCATGCTCAATTATTTTCCGCTCATCATTTGGGGTGGGGCGGCAGTGCTTGGCTGGATCGCCGGCGACGTCATCGCCACGGATCCGATTGTGGTTGAGAACACCGGCCCGAATGCGCCAATCCCACACGAAAAATTCCGGCTGTATTGTTCAATCCTGGGGGCGGTCGGGGTCGTGCTCGGTGGCCGCATGCTGCGGGCACGGCGCGATCAGCTGGTCTAACGCCTGGTATCTGTCGCCAAGAGCCCAAAATGGTCCGGTTTCGGGCCGTTTTTGCTGTTTCTTTGCGGGTTTCGAAACTAGCCAAGCCTCGTATTGGTCCTGTAGATTGCCCTCCGGCCGGCAAATCATTCGAAAATGGCCCTTGGCCGGGGCGATAAAAACGACCTTGGGGGATTCGCGTGGAAGCTCTTACCGACAGCATGACGCAGCCGTCGTTCTGGCTCGCGGTGCTGCAAGTCATCTGGATCAACACTCTTTTGTCTGGCGACAACGCCGTGGTGATTGCGCTCGCCTGCCGCGGGCTGCCGCCGCGCGAACGCTTGTGGGGCATGGTGATTGGTGCCGGCTTTGCTTCGGTGCTCCTGATTACTTTCACCGTCGTCGTCGCCAAACTGCTTACGCTTCCCTATCTGAAACTTGTCGGCTCGATCGCGCTGGTATGGATTGCGATTAAGCTTCTCGCTCCGCAAGGCCATGATTCCGAAGACACGCCCGAAGCCGCAGAAGATTTGTGGCGCGCCGTGCGCATTGTCGTGATCGCGGATATCATCATGAGCCTCGACAATGTCGTTGCGGTCGCCGCTGTCGCAAAAGGTCACTACATACTCCTGACCATCGGGCTCGCAGTCAGCATTCCGATGGTCATAGCGGGCAGCGCGATTATTCTCGCCTTACTCGAACGCTATCCGGTCCTGGTTTGGGGTGGTGCCGCGATTCTCGGTTGGGTTGCGGGAGACATCTTCGCGAGCGATCCTGTCGTGCAGAATGTGTTCAGCGGGGTCTCCGAGGAGCACCTCGAACTCGTGTCGCAAATTATCGGCTGTGCACTGGTCGTGACGTGGGGCTATGTCTGGCGGCGGCGGCATCATGTCTCGCTGGAAGAGGCGTGAACGGCCGCGCGATATGAGGCGCGATGAACAAAACCGTCCGGCTCGAGAGCGCAAAACGGATCGGTTATTCCGCATGCCCGCATGATTGCCCGTCGACCTGCGCGCTGGAGGTCGAGCTTCTGGACGCGCGCACGATCGGTCGCGTGCATGGCGCGAAGGATAACGACTACACCGCGGGTGTGATCTGCGCGAAGGTCGCACGCTACGCCGAGCGCGAACACCATGCGCAGCGGCTATTGCATCCGTTGCGACGCAAGGGCGCGAAAGCGTCCGGCGAATTCGAGCGCATATCGTGGGATGACGCGCTCGATCTCGTGGCTGAAAAATTCCTGCAGGCCGAGCGGCGTCACGGATCCGAAAGTGTCTGGCCCTATTACTACGCCGGCACCATGGGTCTGGTCATGCGCGACGGCATCAACCGCCTACGCCACGCCAAGAAATATTCCGGTTTTCATTCGACGATCTGCGTCAATCCCGCCTACGCCGGCTTCGCCGCCGGGGTCGGGCGCATCGCCGGAGTCGACCCGCGCGAAATGGCGAAATCCGACCTTGTCGTGATCTGGGGCACCAACGCCGTCAACACGCAGGTCAATGTCATGACCCATGCCGTGCGCGCGCGCAAAGAACGCGGCGCAAGGATCGCGGCGGTCGATATCTACATGAACGACACGATGGAGCACGCCGACTTGCCGGTGCTGGTGAAGCCGGGAACCGACGGCGCGCTCGCATGCGCGGTCATGCATTGCCTTTTCCGTGACGGCAAAGCCGATTGGGATTATCTGGAGAAGTACACGGACGCTCCACGCGAACTCGAAGTGCACCTGCGCACGCGCGATTCCGCCTGGGCCTCCGCCATTACAGGCGCGCCGGTCGAGACCATCGAGGAATTCGCGCGGCTGATTGGCGGCAACAAGCGCTCTTTCTTCCGGCTCGGCTATGGCTTCTCGCGCTCGCGCAACGGCGCAGCCAACATGCACGCGGCAAGCTGCATTCCGGCGGTCACGGGCGCCTGGCAATATGAAGGCGGTGGAGCTTTTCATATCAGCGCGGACATATTCCAACTCAACAAGACGTTGATCGAAGGACTCGACGCGTGGGACCACTCCATCCGCATGCTCGATCAATCACGCATCGGCGCAATTTTGACGGGCGAGCGAGACGTGTTGCAGGGCGGTGGCCCCGTTCACGCGCTCATCATCCAGAACACCAATCCGGTATCGGTCGCGCCCGACCAAAACAAGGTCAAGCGCGGCTTCGCACGCGACGACCTGTTCGTCTGCGTGCACGAGCAATTCATGACAGAAACGGCGCAGATGGCGGACGTGGTGCTCCCGGCAACCACTTTCTTGGAACACGACGATATTTATCGCGGCGGCGGCCATCAATATATCATCCTGGGACCCAAGCTGGTCGAACCGCCGGGCGAATGCCGCAACAACCATGAAGTGATCTGTGCGCTGGCCGGACGCCTCGGCGCCGAGCACCGCGGTTTCCGGATGAGCGCGCGCGAATTGATCGACCAGATGTTGCAAGTCTCAAAGCGGGGTACGCTCGCCGAGCTTGAGGCCAATCGCTGGCTCGATTGCCAACCCTCTTTCCGCCAGTCGCATTATCTGGACGGGTTTCCGTGGCCCGATGGCAAGTTCCGGTTCAAGCCTGATTGGGACAATGTGCCATTCCGCAGCCCCTACAAGAGCGGACCGATCGCGGACATGCCAAAGCTGCCGGATCACTGGACCGCGATCGAGCAGGCGGACGATGCACATCCCTTCCGGCTGGCGACATCGCCGGCGCGCGGCTTTCTCAACTCGACATTCAACGAGACGCCGACCTCGCTCGCGCAGGAGCAGCGGCCGACCGTAATGATCCATCCCCATGACGCGCGCGACTACGGTATCGGGGAGGGTGACTACGTGGTGCTTGGCAATAGGCGCGGCGAGGTCCGTCTGCACGCAAAACTTTTCGCGGGGGTGCGCCGGGGGGTCCTGATCGCGGAATCAATCTGGCCGAATTCGGCCTATGCGGACGGCTGCGGCATAAACAGCATCACCGGCGCCGACCCGATAGCGCCTTATGGCGGCGCCGCCTTCCACGACAACCGGGTCTGGATACGACAAGCGCGCGGGGAATAATCCCGCGCGCTTTTCAAACCTGCCGCCTTAAGAAGTCGCTTTTAAAGTTTTTCTTTAAGTTCGTTTCAGGGCGCCTTTTTAGAGCTCCTTGCCGATCATCCGGTCGACCGAATATGGGCCGCCGCCCCGGATCGCGATGGCAAGCAGGACGGTACCCAAGAGAAGCACGTATTCGAACCCACCCTGGCCCACTGCGAATCCCTTGCTCACATGCACGACTAGGAAGGCGATCCCCATCTCGATTGCGAGCGCGGCCGCAAAAAATCGCGTGAAAAGCCCGACGATGATGCAAACGGCGCCAACCGTTTCAAGAAACATTGCCGCGCCGGCGAAAGCGCCGCCCGGAACGAGGCTGTTTTTTGTCATCATACCGCTGACGCCCGCAAAGCCCGGGCCGGTGATCTTGCCCCAACCATGCATAAACATAATGTAGCCAATAACGACGCGGACCAGCGTGTATGTGATGTCCCGCCAGTTCGCATAGAAATCAGCAAGACCCGGATAGATAAGCTTCGCCTCTCCCCTCGTGGTCATGTCGTCTCCCCTTTGTTTTCATACCGCTCGCCGGCGGCACCACCCATGCACAAATAACTATAACACCTGACGAAGCAGGGTATTCAATGGCCTGTGCGCTGCAGCGAAAGAATATTCAATTCGGATCCGGTACCAGACTTTCGGTATCGGGGACCGGAACGCCATCGATCAGGCAGTGGCCGTCAACGACTTGCACGCGGCCTTCCGCCACAAGCTTGAGTGCCAAAGGATAGATGCGGTGCTCGGTCTTGAGCACGCGCATGGCGAGGGCTTCCTCGCTGTCAGTGGCGTGCACGCCGATCGCCCCTTGCACGATGATCGGTCCGGAATCCATTTCCGGTACCACAAAATGCACAGTGGCGCCGTGGCGTTTTGCACCAGCTTCGAGCGCGCGTCTGTGGGTATCGAGCCCCTTGAATGCCGGCAACAGGGCAGGGTGGATGTTGAGAATGCGCCACTGCCATTTCTTGACAAAATCGGCGGTGAGTAGCCGCATGAAGCCCGCGAGACAAACCAGATCGATGCGCTGCCTTTCGAGTGTCGCCTGCACCGCATGTTCAAATCCGGCCCGGTCATTACCGAATTTCGTATGGTCGACGACCTCGCTCGCAATACCGGCCGCGTGAGCAACCAAAAGGCCTCCGGCGTCTGGCCGGTTGGAAACGACCAGTACGATTTCGGCCGGATAATTTTTGTCCTTTGCGGCTTCAATGAGCGCCGCCATATTTGAGCCGCGGCCGGAGATGAGCACGGCGACGCGCTTGCGGCTCATGAATCACCCAAGATTGAGTTTGCCTTCATAAACGACGCGGACGTTGGCGGTGGTCCTGGTAATGGAGCCAAGCGTTACGATGGTCTCGCCGGCACGGGTAAGGGCCTTGCTGACTGCGTCTGCCTCTTGACGTGATACGACAACGATCATGCCGATACCGCAGTTGAACGTTCGTAGCATTTCATTTTGCGCAATGCCGCCTTCGCTCGCGAGCCAGCGAAACACCGAAGGAACCGGCACGCGCGTCAAATCAATGCGTGCGCCGAACCCCTTGGGCAAAATTCTGGGGATGTTGTCGGGAAAGCCGCCGCCTGTGATATGCGCCAGACCTTTCACTGCTGTGGTTTCGCGTATCGCGGCAAGGCATGCTTTCACGTAAATACGCGTGGGCGTCAGGACCGCTTCACCGAGGCTTTGGCCGGCCGCAAACGGCGCCGGTGCCGTCCATGGCAGCCCGGTTTTTTCGACGACCTTGCGTACCAGCGAATAGCCATTTGAATGTACGCCTGATGACGCAAGCCCGATAATGACGTCACCTTCGGCTATGTCGCCGCGTGGGAGCAAAGCGTTGCGCTCAACCGCGCCGACTGCGAAGCCGGCGAGATCGTAGTCGTCACCTCGATATACGCCCGGCATTTCGGCGGTCTCGCCGCCGATCAATGCACAGCCGGCCTCGCGGCAGCCGACGCTGATCCCTGCCACCACGGCTGCGCCGACCTCCGGTTCCAACTTTCCACAGGCGTAGTAATCCAGAAAGAAGAGGGGTTCAGCGCCTTGCACGACCAGGTCGTTCACACTCATGGCGACCAGATCGATACCGATCGTGTCGTGACGGCCGGTCTCCACCGCAACTTTAAGCTTGGTGCCGACGCCATCGGTCGCCGCGACGAGAATCGGATCGCGATAGCCCGTACGCTTGAGATCGAACACTCCGCCGAATCCCCCGATTTCGGCATCCGCTCCGGGGCGGGCAGTGCCGCGAACCAGTGGCTTGATCAGCTCCACCATCCGGTTGCCGGCATCGATATCAACACCGGCTTGCGCGTACGTGAGACCGCGCTGTTTTTCTGCCATGATGGATCCTCGTCCGCGCCGGGTCGTACGTTGGAATCGCAAGTCGCGCAATGGTCCAAGCACCGTTATACTCCGCCGGTGAAATTGGCGTGTTTCCGGCATTTGGGGCCGGACCAAAGTCACGAGCCGGGTTTGCCTTGAGTATTCCAAATCTCATTACGCTGGGGCGCATTCTGCTTGTGCCGGTCGTGGTTTGGGCGATCGCCGCCGGCGAGCAATATATCTGGATCGCCTTCGTGCTATTTCTGGCAGCGGGCGTCAGCGACGCCGTCGACGGCTACCTTGCCAAGCGGTTCAACATGACGACCGAGCTGGGTGCCTACCTCGACCCGCTCGCCGACAAGGCCCTGATCGTTTCCATCTATCTCACCCTGGGTATCAAAGGATTGATTCCGGGCTGGCTGGTCATTCTGGTGGTGTCGCGGGATATCATGATTGTCGGCGCGGTAATGCTGTCCTGGCTGGTCGGCATACCCGTCAAGGTCAAGCCGCTGCTTGTGTCCAAGCTCAATACCGTCGCGCAGATCGTATTTGCCTGCGTGGTACTCGGTACGGTTGGCTTCGGCTACGCGTTGCCGACACTGACCTGGCTACTCATGGTGCTGGTCGCGGCGTTGACCTTACTGTCTGTCGCCGCGTACGTGGCCGAGTGGGTGCGCCACATAAATTCCACGGCCGCAAAACTATGAGCCGCCGGCCCGCATCCCGGGTGCGTGGCGGCTCTGCGATAGAGAGCGATGTATTCCAGCGCCAGCTCCTCTTCTGGCTGGCGGCGCTGTTGCTGTTCGTGCTGGCTTTGTGGCTGCTCAGCGAGATCCTGTTGCCGTTCGTTGCGGGTCTTGCGATTGCCTATTTGCTCACACCCTTGACCGATCGTCTTGAGCGTGCCGGCGTCAATCGCTTGGCGGCCGCGCTGTTGATCATAACGGTCGTGGTGCTGGCGCTGATCTACATCATTCTCCTGGTTGCGCCGATTCTGGGAGGTCAACTGTCATCGTTTATCGAAAGCGTTCCCGGCAACGTGGCAAAGTTGCAAGGATTGTTGAGCGATCCGAGCCGGGCTTGGGTTCAAAAATTGCTCGGCACCGGCTTCAACGTCGATAAATCAATGAGCGATCTGATGACGCAGGGTGTCGGCTGGCTGACAGCCTTCCTGCATTCACTGTGGTCGGGAGGGCGGGCGCTGGTTTCCGTGTTTTCGCTCGTCGTGGTAACGCCGGTTGTCGCTTTCTATCTGATGTACGACTGGCATCGCATGCTCGGGACGGTCGACAGCTGGATCCCGGTCGGGCAGCGTGACACCGTGCGCGCGCTCGCCCGCGAGATCGACGCGGCGATTTCCGGTTTTCTGCGAGGACAAACCGGGGTGTGCCTGATCCTCGGCTCCTTCTATGCCGTGGCGCTGACGCTGACCGGCCTCAATTTCGGTCTGCTGATCGGCCTCATTTCCGGGCTCATTACTTTCGTCCCATATGTTGGCTCGATGACCGGGCTCATACTTTCGCTCGGTGTCGCGGTGGCGCAGTTCTGGCCCCAGTACGGATCGATCCTGATGGTGCTCGGCATTTTCTTGGTCGGCCAGTTTCTCGAAGGCTACGTGTTGTCGCCGAAGCTTGTCGGCGAGAGCGTCGGATTACATCCGGTCTGGCTGATCTTCGCGTTGCTCGCCTTCGGCTATCTGTTCGGCTTCGTCGGACTTTTGGTCGCCGTGCCGCTCGCCGCCACGATCGGCGTGCTGGTGCGCTTTGCGCTGCGCCAATACCTTGAAAGTTCGTTTTACACCGGCAAGAACTCGGATTGATAGATGAGCGGTTCGTTAGCTCCGCGGCAGCTCGCGCTTGCCCTTGATCATTCCGTCAGCTTTGCCCGCGAGGACTTTCTCAGCGGCCCGTCAAACCTTGCCGCCTCCACATTGATCGAACACTGGCCGGACTGGCCGGACCGGATCGTCGCCCTCGTCGGCCCCGAAGGTTCCGGCAAAAGTCATCTTGCAGCGATCTGGGCGGAGGCGGCCGGCGCACGCGTCTTGTCGGCGAAGCTGTTGTCCGTCACCGATGTGCCATCGTCGCTCGCGACCGGTGCACTGGTTATCGAAGATCTGGAAGCCGCCGGCCTCGACGAGCAGGCGCTGTTTCATCTCATCAACCTGGCGCGAGAAGAAGATTCCTTTGTCCTCTTCACGGGCCGCCTGCCGGTGGCGGGCTTTCCGGTCACAATTCGTGACCTTGCGTCACGACTGCGCGCGGTGCCGACGGTGATGCTTGCGCCCCCCGACGACGCGCTCTTGCGATCGCTTCTGATCAAGCTCGCCGCGGATCGTCAGCTGGCGTTTGATGAGCCTTTGGTGAACTATCTCGTCAATCGTATCGAGCGCTCGTTCGCGGCGGCGCGCGCCGCCGTGCAAAAGCTCGACGATGAAGCGATGCGCCAGCACCGTCCTGTGACAAGGGCGCTTGCCGCCGAGCTGTTTCGCACTCCTTAACGCCGATGTGCCATACTTGACGGGATGGCTCGCGAGGGTGCGAACTGTCATCCAGCGGCCACTTTTTTCCGGTACGGGTCTTGATCCTCGAGTTTATTTGCAATGGCAGACCGCGCGCAAGCTACTGTTCTTGTTGACGAAATCGACCAATCCGTCAGCACCGCGCCGGCGTCTGTCCCCGCAGAGGCTCCCGCTTTAAGGGCGAGCCCGGAACGGTTCATCAACCGCGAGCTGTCGTGGCTCCATTTCAATCGGCGCGTTCTGGACGAGGCGGCCAACGAGCATCATCCCTTGCTCGAACGTGTACGGTTCCTGTCAATTTCCGCCAACAATCTTGACGAATTTTTCATGGTGCGCGTCGCCGGCCTCAAGGGCCAGGTGCGGCAAGGAATTCAGACGTTGAGTCCGGATGGACTGACCCCGTCCGAGCAGCTGACGCGGATCGGAGATGCAGTCTCTCAACTTGCCAGCGATCAGCAGAAGCGCTGGCTCGAACTGCGGCCGGCCCTTGCCGCCGCAAACGTGATGCTGGTGGAGGGATCGGACGTCAAGAAAGCGGAACGCAACTGGCTGGAAGAGCATTTTCTCACGCACGTGTTTCCGCTTCTGACGCCGCTCGCGATCGATCCTGCGCATCCATTCCCGTTCATTCCAAATCTGGCCTTCTCAATCGCATTGCAGCTGGCGCGCACGAAAGACGGCAAGGCGATGAACGCTCTCATACGGATGCCGCAAAGGATCGAGCGCTTCATCAGGCTCCCCAATGGTGCCGACCACGTTATCCGGCTGATCACGCTCGAGGAAGCAACCGTGCTGTTCATCGGCCGGTTGTTTCCCGGATACACGGTGAAGGGGCAGGGGGCATTCCGTGCCATCCGCGATTCAGAAGTGGAAATCGAAGAAGAGGCCGAAGACCTGGTGCGGCTGTTCGAAACCGCGCTCAAGCAGCGGCGGCGCGGGTCGGTGATCCGGCTGGAGCTTGACGCGTCGATGCCGGCCGAGCTGTGCAGCTTCGTGCAGCGTGCACTCGCGGTAGCCGACGATGAAGTGTTCAGGGTCGACGGTGTGCTCGCGCTCAACGATCTCAACCAGCTCACGAAGCTTGACCGGCCTGATCTCGAATTCGTTCCTTACAATCCGCGGTATCCGGAACGCATCCGCGATCACGGGGGCGACTGCTTCGCCGCCATCCGGCAAAAAGATCTCATCGTCCATCATCCTTATGAATCTTTCGACGTCGTGGTTCAGTTCCTGCAACAGGCCGCGCGCGATCCCAACGTGGTCGCAATCAAGCAAACGCTCTACCGGACGTCGGCCGAATCGCCGATCGTAAAGCAACTGGTAGAAGCAGCCGAAGCCGGCAAATCCGTTACGGCGCTGGTTGAACTCAAGGCTCGCTTCGACGAGGAGGCGAATATCCGGTGGGCGCGCGACCTCGAGCGCGCCGGTGTGCAGGTCGTGTACGGATTCATCGAGTTGAAGACGCACGCCAAGTTATCGTTGGTCGTGCGCCGCGAGGCGGGCGAACTCGCGACATACGTGCATGTCGGCACCGGCAACTATCATCCGGTCACCGCGCGCATCTACACCGATCTGTCGTTCTTTACCGCGGACGCGGTCATCGGCCGCGATGTCGCGCGCATATTCAACTACATTACGGGCTACGCCGAGCCCGCCGAACTGGAGCGCATGGCGATTTCGCCGATCAACCTGCGCAAGCGCATCCTCGACCACATCGCACAGGAGATCGTGCACGCAAAGGCCGGCCGGCCGGCGTCGATCTGGATGAAGATGAACGCGCTGGTCGACCCGGGGATCATCGACGCGCTTTATGACGCCTCGGCTGCGGGCGTTTCGGTTGACCTGATCGTGCGCGGCATCTGCTGCCTGCGGCCAGGGGTCGCGGGCCTGTCGGAAAATATACGCGTCAAGTCCATCGTCGGACGCTTCCTCGAGCACGGCCGCATTTATTGCTTCGGTGCCGGGCACCCACTGCCGCACGCGAAGTCCGCAATTTACATTTCGTCGGCGGATATGATGCCGCGCAATCTCGACCGACGCGTCGAAGTCCTGTGCCCGATTCTCAATGCGACCGTGCACGAGCAGGTTCTCGGCCAAATTATGGTGGCCAATTTCAAGGACAACGAGCAAAGCTGGAAGCTCTTGCCGGATGGTAGTTCCACGCGCATAAAGGCCGCGCCGGGCGAAGAACCCTTCAACGCCCATAAATACTTCATGACAAATCCGAGCCTGTCTGGCCGTGGAAAATCGCTCAAGGAATCGCCGCCGCGCAGCCTTATACGCCGCCTCGTCGAAGGGGCGTAAGCGGTCCCCGGCCATCGTCACGTCGGCCAAGGGGCGTCTTGATCACGGCCCGCCGATTGCCGTCATCGATATTGGCTCGAACTCGATTCGCCTCGTCATTTACGAGGGACTGACCCGCTCCCCGACACCCATCTTCAACGAGAAGGTGCTGGCCGGCCTCGGGCGCCAGGTCCAGTCGACCGGCCTGTTGCCCATGGACGCCATCGATACGGCCTTCGACGCGCTGCGGCGGTTTCGCGCCTTGTGCGACATTTTGCACGTGCGACGCATCTGGGCGATCGCCACGGCCGCCTGCCGCGATGCGCGCAACGGCCGCGCATTCATTTCCGAGGCCGAACGCATCTGCCGCACCAAGATCACGATCCTATCGGGCAAACGCGAAGCGTATCTCACCGCGCTGGGGATCGTATCGGGAATCCACAAGCCGGACGGAATCGTCGGAGATCTTGGCGGCGGTTCGCTCGAACTGGTCGACGTGCACGGCGCGCGCGTGCGTGGCGGCGTGACGCTGCCGCTGGGCGGGCTGGCGCTTCAGGATATCACCGGCAAGTCGCTCAAGAAGGCGGAGAAATATGTCGAGGAGGCTTTCGAAAACCTCGACGTGCTGCATGACGGCGAGGACCGCACGTTCTATGCGGTCGGCGGCACCTGGCGCGCGCTGGCGCGGCTGCACATGTGGCAGACCGGCTATCCATTCCACGTGATGCACAACTACCGTATCTCCGCGCGCGAGGCGCAGGAATTCTCCCGGCTTGTGCATCATGTCGATACCGACACGCTGTCGAAGATCGAAGTCGTCAACGCCGCCCGCCGGCCGCTGCTCGCCTACGCAGCCCTGGTGATGGAAAACCTGGTCCGCAGCATCAGGCCGAAGCAGGTCATCATCTCCGTGCTCGGCGTGCGCGAGGGTCTTTTGTACTCGCTCCTCAATGAACGCGAACGCGCGCGCGATCCGCTCATCTCGGCGGCAGCCGATCTCAACGTGTTGCGCTCGCGTTCGCCGCGTCACGGCGAGGAGCTGATCGCCTGGACCGACCGGTTCATGGCCTCATCCGGGCTTGAGGAAACCTCTGCTGAACGGCGCCTGCGCCATGCCGCCTGCCTGCTGGGAGATATCGGCTGGCGCGCGCACCCGGATTATCGCGGCGAGCAGTCGATGAACATCATCGCGCACGGTGCGTTCGTGGCCATCGACCATCCGGGCCGCGCCTACCTCGCCCTGTCGGTCTATTTCCGCCATGCCGGTCTGAGCGAGGAGGAATTGTCGCCGCGGCTGCGCGAACTCGCCACCACGCGTATGCTCGACCGTGCGCGCGTGCTGGGCGCCGCCATGCGGGTTGCCTATATCCTCACGGCCGGGCAGAGCGGGGTGCTGCCAAAAACGCCGATGCAGGTCAAACGCGGCAAGCTTACGCTCAAGCTGCCCGGTTCCTACGGCGAACTGGTGAGCGACCGGCTGGCGGGCCGGCTGCGGCAGCTGGCGCGGCTTATCGGCCGCGAGCCGATGATCGAGACATAGTCCTCAGTTCGGCCGCCCATCTTTTTCGACGGTCACCACTTTGCCCTTGTCGACGGCGAGGGCGAGCCGGCCGTGCTTGAGCGCCAGCGCCTTTTCGCCGAACAGTTCGCGCCGCCAGCCTTTCATGGCCGGAACGTCGGCGTCATCGTCGGCGGCAATGCGATCAAGATCGTCGACGGTGGCGATGACCTTGGCGGCGACGCTGTGGCGTTCCGCGGTCATGCGCAACAGCACCTTGAGCAGTTCGACGGTGGCGGCGCCGTTTGTCGCGGGGCGGAAGCGATCGAGGCGCGGCAGCGTCTTGTGATCCCGCTCGAGGCCGCGCATGACGGCCTCGATGATCTGTTCGCCCCAGCGCGACCGTTCAAAGCCCTTCGGCAGCGAGCGCAGGTTCGCCAGCCGCTCAAGCGTGGTGGGCGCCTGCACCGCGATATCGCCGAGCACGTCGTCTTTTATGACGCGCCCGCGCGGTACATCGCGGCTTTGCGCTTCGCGCTCGCGCCAAGCGGCGATCTCGATCAGCACCGCCAGTTCCTTCGGCTTGCGCACGCGGCTCTTGAGCCGCTCCCATGCGCGTTCCGGATCGGCCCGGTAGGTTTCCGGCGAGGTGAGCACGTCCATCTCCGCCTCGACCCAGTTGTTGCGCCCGCGCTTGTCGAGATCGGCCGCCAGTTTCGTATAGACGTCGCGCAGATGGGTAACATCGGACAGGGCATAGGCGACCTGAGCGTCACTGAGCGGGCGGCGGGTCCAGTCGGTAAACCGGTGCGATTTGTCGAGCGTGTCGCCGGTGATGCGTTGGACTAGCTGGTCGTACGATATCGAGTCGCCGTAGCCGAGCACCATAGCGGCGACCTGGGTGTCGACGATCGGATGCGGGATCGTCTTCGCCATGTTCCAGACGATTTCGATGTCCTGGCGCGCGGCGTGAAAGACCTTGACGATCTTTTCGTTGGCCATGAGCGCAAAGAACGGCGCGAGATCGATTCCCGTCGCCAAGGCGTCGATGACCACCGCTTCCTCAGGCGAGGCCATCTGCGCCACGCACAGCAGTGGGTAGTACGTGGTCTCGCGCAGGAATTCGGTATCGACGGTGACGAACGGATGCCGCGCCATGCGCGCACAGACGGCCGCCAGATCGTCGCTGGTCGCTATCAGATCCATCGTAGGGGCGAACCTAACCCGATCCGGCTGCATCGTGGCAACCCTGCTCGCGCGTCATCCAGAACAATCGATAAAGGTTTTAGCGATAAAGGCTTTGCTAAAAGAGCGTACGACATGTCTAGAGACCACGCACGCGCGGCATCTGGATAAACTCCCACGGGCTCGGCATAGCGCCGACCGGGACCTCGATCAGCGTGGGCTCGCGCCGCGCAAACGATTCCTTGAGCGCCTGACGCAACTCTTCGGGACTGCGCGCGCGCCGTCCGGCGGCGCCGAAGCTTTCTGCGTATTTGACGAAATCGGGATTCGCAAGGTCGCAGGCGATCAGCCGGTTGCCGAACTGCTCCTGCTGGATACGGCGCACGTTGCCGAACGCGCCGTCGGAGAAAATCACCGCGACCAGCGGGATTCCGTGGCGGATGGCGGTGGCGAGCTCGTTGCCGGTATAGAGAAACCCGCCGTCGCCATTGATCGAGAGCACCGGCACGTCCGGCCGTGCATGCTGTGCCCCGAGCGCGGTGGCATAGCCCCAGCCGAGATTATCCTGATAGCCGGGCGACAGAAACGTGCGCGGCCTGTAGACCGGAAAGGCAAGGCGCGCGGCAAAACCGATCTGCGTGACTTCATCGACGAGGATGCCGTCCTCGGCGAGTTCGGCCCGGATCGCCTCGAGAAAGGCGAGTTGCGGCGCAAGCTTCGCCAGCCGCGCGCGCACCTTCGCCTGGCGCCCCAGCATCTCGTCGTGGCGCGATGCGCGGCGGCTGTTAAGTTTGCCAAGTGTGTCGATCAGGCGCCGCAGGATCGGCGCCGCGTCGCCAACGAGCGCCACTTTCGGCTTGTGCAGCCGGGCGGGCTGCTCGGGGTCGGAGTCGACGCGAATGATGTGCAGGGCCTTGTCGATCCCCCATTGCGTGATCGGGTTGAGCAGCCGCGTGCCGACCGCGAGAACGGCATCGGCTTCCGCCCACAGGTCGTGGCCGAGTGGCAGCGTGACGCTCAGGGGATTGCGCGAATCGAGCACGCCGCGCCCGCGCCGATAGCCGAGCACGGGCGCTTGCAACATCTCGGAGAGCATAGCTACTTCGGACGCGGCGTCCTGCGCGCCGCCTCCGGTGACGATCAGCACGCGTCTCGCCTTGCCGAGAATTCTTGCCGCCGCGCGCAGCTTGTCGTCATCGATTCTTGGAGCTTGCGCGGGGGAGGGCTTCGCGATGGCCGGGACAAGGCCTCGTTTGCCCCAGACGTCGATCGCGCATTCGATCGCGGCCGGACCTGGACGGCCGCGCCGCATCGAGGCGATCGCTTTCGCGATCTTGCCGGAGGCTTCAGAGGGCCCCTCGATGTGCGACGAATGATCGACCAGACGCGCGATGATGCCGGCCTGGTCGCGAATTTCGTGCAGATGGCCCTGACCTTTGCCGATGGTCGTTTCGGGGATTTGCCCGATCAGTGCCAACACCGGCGCGTTCATGCCGTAGGCGGTCAGGAGCGCGGCGCCGGAATTGAGTAGGCCGGGGCCCGGCACTACTACGTAGGTTTGCGGCTTGCCGGTCGCGAGCGCCGCACCCAGGGCCATATACGCCGCACCTTGCTCGTGGCGGGTATGCACGAGGCGCAGATGATCGCCGGTGCGCTGAAACGCGTCGAACAGGTGGTCGTTGTGGATGCCGGGCAGGGCATAGATGGTGTCGAGCCCATGGCCGATGAGGGTGGCTACCGCGGCCTCGGCGGTCGACATTTCGGCACCGGCCGGTTTTTTCTTCGCTTTGATTTTGGCTTTCGACTTGGCTCTGGCTTTGGGCATACGCACGGTCCGGCTACTCCGGAGGAGAGTGTGCAGACGACGAGCAGGCGTGTCGAGCCGCCCACATTGGCCGGCCGGTCCCTTGCCTTGACAAAGCCGACCCCCCATGCGCTTTTCGCCCGCCCCACAGTCAGAACTCAAATCGTCCCCGAATGAGCAAGGAATCGATGCATCGCTATCGTTCACATACCTGCGGCGCGCTTCGCGACGGCGATATCGGCAACACGGTCCGGCTGTCCGGATGGTGCCACCGCATCCGCGATCATGGCGGGGTGCTGTTCATCGATCTGCGCGACCATTACGGGCTCACGCAGGTCGTGGCCGATCCTGACAGCAAGGCGTTCAAGGTGGCCGAGACGCTGCGTTCGGAATGGGTCGTGCGCATTGACGGCAAGGTTCGCCGGCGCCCCGGCGGCACCGAGAATCCGGAATTGCCGACGGGGCAGGTCGAAGTTTACATCGACGAGATCGAGATTCTCGGCCCCGCCGCCGAATTGCCGATGCCAGTTTTCGGCGAGCAGGATTATCCGGAAGAGATCAGGCTTAAGTACCGCTTCCTTGACCTTCGCCGCGACCATCTCCACGCCAACATCATGTTGCGCGGTAAAGTGATCGATTCGATCCGGCGGCGGATGAAGGAGAGCGGCTTTTTCGAATTCCAGACCCCGATCCTCACGGCGTCCTCGCCGGAGGGCGCGCGCGACTATCTGGTGCCGTCGCGGCTGCATCCGGGAAAATTCTACGCGTTGCCGCAGGCTCCGCAGCAGTTCAAGCAGCTGATCATGATCGCGGGCTTCGACCGCTACTTCCAGATCGCGCCATGCTTTCGCGACGAGGACGCGCGCGCCGATCGCTCGCCCGGCGAATTCTACCAGCTCGATCTTGAGATGAGTTTCGTCACCCAGCAAGACGTCTTTGACGCCGTCGAACCGGTCATTCGCGGTGTGTTCGAGGAATTTGCCAACGGCAAGCCGGTCACACCCAGGTTTCCGCTCATCCCTTACGCCGAGGCGCTGCGCAAATATGGCAGCGACAAGCCCGACCTGCGCAATCCGATCGTCATGCAGGATGTGAGCGAGGCGTTCCGCGACTCCGGCTTCAAGATTTTTGCCAACATCCTGGCGAAAGATTCTTCGGCCCAGGTTTGGGCAATTCCGGCGCCGAAAGGCGGCAACCGCGCCTTCTGCGACCGCATGAATTCCTGGGCGCAAGGCGAAGGCCAGCCCGGCCTCGGTTATATTTTCTGGCGCGAGGGCGAGGAGAGCGGCGCCGGGCCGCTCGCCAAGAACATCGGGCCGGAACGAACAAAAAAAATCGCCGATCAGCTCAAGCTCGGCGTGGGTGATGCGTGTTTCTTTGTCGCCGGCAAGCCAAAGGATTTCGTGAAGTTTGCCGGTCCCGCGCGCGCCAAGATCGGCGAGGAGCTTGGCCTTGTAGCCAAGGATCGCTTCGAGTTCTGCTGGATCGTCGACTTCCCGATGTACGAGTGGAACGAAGAGGAAAAGAAAATCGATTTCTCCCACAATCCCTTCTCGATGCCGAATTTGGCCGTGGAGGAATTCCTCGCGCTCGACCCGAAAGATAACGACAAGCTCTTGTCGATCAAGGCGATCCAGTACGACATCGTCTGCAATGGCGTGGAATTATCATCGGGCGCGATCCGCAATCACCGGCCGGAGGTCATGAAGAAAGCCTTCGCCATCGCCGGCTATTCGGAAGACGTCCTGGAAAAGAAATTCGGCGGTATGCTGCACGCCCTTTCCCTTGGCGCGCCGCCGCATGGCGGGATCGCCCCCGGCATCGATCGCATCGTCATGCTGCTCGCCGGTGAGGAGAATCTGCGCGAGGTTGTGCTGTTTCCGATGAACCAGCGCGCCGAGGACCTGTTGATGGGGGCGCCATCCGAGGTCACGCCAAAACAGCTCAAGGAGCTGAACATCCGGCTCGATTTGCCGAAGAAGTGAGGTCTTTGTTTCCCGGGCGCAGCGCGCGCTGCAGCGCGTCCGGGACACCCATCGTGTGCTCACCTGGGCGGAAATCTCCGCCAGGCCTGTGCTTGATTCACTGCTCGATTTGCTATTGGATTTAGTTCTCGTTCGAGAGACGGCCAAGCCGCGCACGCAAAGCCGCAAGAACGACAATCAAAAAAGTCGACCCACTCGGGGAGGAAATCATGTCCGAGATCGAGCGGCGCGCCCTCATCAAGGGCGCGGCCCTAAGTGCGCTCGCGTTCAGTGTCGGCGGCAAGCAGGTTTTGCTCTCGCCGCGCCAGGCGCATGCCGAAAATATCCCGCTCCGCACGCTGACGCCGGAGCAGGCCGAAATTCTCGAGGCTCTTGGTGAAACCCTGGTGCCAGGCGCGCAAGCCGCCGGCATTGCCAATTTCGTCGACCAGCAGCTCTCAATTCCTCCCGAGGAGGCGCTGCTGGAAGCGCGCATTCTCAATGTCCGGCCGCCTTACGCGAATTTCTATCGTGCGGCGCTCGGCGCAATCGACCGCGCCAGCCTTGCCAACAACGACAAGCGCGGTTTTGCGCGGATCAGCGACTCCGAACGCCGCGAATTTGTCGACCAGATGCGCCAGAACAAAGTTGCCGGGTGGCAAGGGCCGCCGGGACCTTTCGTCTATCTGGTGACGCGTAGCGACGCCGTCGATGTGGTCTACGGCACCATGGACGGTTATGCCGCGCTTGGCGTGCCTTACATGGCCCACATCGCCCCGACGAAGAGGTGGTGACATGGCAACACTCGAAAAAGTCGATGTCGTCATCGTCGGCGCCGGCGCGTCCGGTTCGGTATTTGCGTCGGCGCTTTCAAAGGCCGGCAAGAAAGTCGTCCTGCTGGAGTCGGGTCCCGATTGGCAGTCGTCGGATCTGATCAGTTCGGATTTCTGGGGTCGGCGCGTCAAACCAGCCGGCATCCCGTTCCTGCTCGAGGGCAAAAACCCCTACGGCTACGCTTATCAGGCAGGGTGGGGCGTCGGCGGCGCCGCGCTGCACTATTTCGCGAATTTTCCCCGATACTTGCCGAACGATTTTAAAGTCAAAAGCGAGCACAATCGCGGTCTCGATTGGCCGATCAACTACGGCGACCTCGCGCCTTATTACGACAAGGTCGCGCAGGAAATCGGCGTTTCCGGCGACGCCAAGGCTGAAGAAATCTGGCGGCCCAAGGGCGAGCCCTATCCGATGCCGCCGATGAAGACCTTCCGCAACGGCCAAGTCTGGGTGAAAGGTCTGGAGTCGGTCGGCATCCGCACGGTGCCGGCGGCGGTCGGCATGAACTCGACCGATTTTAAGGGCCGCCCGGCCTGCATCTACGACGGCTGGTGTCACGTGGGGTGCCCGATCGGCGCGCTCGCAAATCCGGTCGTGACTTACCTGACGGATGCCCGCAAGGCAGGTGCCGAGGTGCGCGCACTGTCCACGGTGACGCGCGTGCTCACCAACGATGCCGGCGACAGGGTGACCGGGGTCGAATACTACGACGCCAAAAGGGAAAAGCAGATGCAGCCGGCGAGCGTCGTCATCCTCGCCGCCTGGGCGGCGCAGAACCCGCGCCTGATGCTCAATTCATCGACCGACAAGCACCCGAAGGGGCTCGCCAATTCGAGCGGCCTGCTCGGCAAATACATGATGGCGCATTATGCCTCCGGCACCTGGGCGCTGTTCGACGAAGACGTCGAGCCGCACATGGGGACCGTCGGCGCGCAATACATGTCGTATGACCGCTATGACAAGACCAGCAAGAAGGGCGCGTTCGGCAGCACCTATATTGTCTGCGGGACCGCACTCAAGACGTCGGATCTCGGTGGCTTCGCCAATGCGCGGCTCGATCTGTTCGGTCAGCCGCTCGCCGATTTCATGCAGCGTGCCAAGCGCGGCATCACGCGCCTCACCGCCTTCGGCGAGGAGATGCCGAATATCGAAAACCGGATCGAGCTTGCCGATGGCAAGGACGAGTTCGGCATGCCGCTCGCCAAAATCGTGCATAGTTTCGATCAGGACGCGGTGGCGCTGTGGAACGCCAACTTCGAGGAAGGTCTCACCATCGCGAAGGCGACCGGCGCCAAGGAATTCTGGTCGGCGCGTGGCAATCAGCCGACCATCCATCTGTTTGGCGGCACCATCATGGGAAGTGGGGCGGGTGACTCAGTCACCAATAGCTACGGCCAGACTCATGAGATCGGCAATCTATGGGTCGCGGGCCCGGGCCTGTTTCCGACCGAAGGCGCTTCAAATCCGACCTATACGATCTTTGCGGTGTCGCAACGCGGTGCCGAGCAACTTGTTTCGAAGTGGGGAACTGTGGCGGGGTAGCCTGGCGGGAACCCGGCATTGGGTCCCGCGCTTGCGCAGGGACGAGCGGAGGTCGCTCCCCCGGACCGATCTTATATCCCGGCGCAGTGCGGGTGATGCCGCGCGTTGATCCGGAAGCAGTTCCCATGACTGTCGCGGCCTGCAGGATTTTGCTAGGCGACGGCGGCGTGTTTTCCTGACAGAGTTTGCCGCACCTCAAAGCCTTCAAACTTCGGATGCTCGATATAGAGTGAGCCCGTGCTTTCATTGCCCGCGCGGGCGTGTGCCGCGCGGAATTCCTCGGACTTGGTCCAGGCTTCAAAAGCCGTCTTGCTTTGCCAAACGGTGTGCGAGGCGTAGAGCGTGTAATTTTCGGCCTCTGGGCCCCTCAGCAAATGGAATTCGACAAAACCGGCCATCCGATCGAGATAGGATTCACGGCTGGCCCAAACTTTTTCGAACGCCTCTTCCGAACCTTTTTTTACCTGGAAACGATTCATGGCGATAAACATTGGTCACCCCTGGCTCGATGCTGGACATTACTTGTGACAGTGCGAGCAGGTAGCCAACAGCGACGTACCTGCTTTTATGAACTTGCTCGTTTGCCCGGCCCCTATGATTTCATCCTCTTGAAATAGTCGTCACCGAAGCGGACTTTCAGCGAAGCCTTGAATGTGATTCCCGGTTGCGGAAAGGCCACGATCTGCTGCGTGAGTTCATTGGGATAAGCGGTCATGTAGCGCGAATATTGTTCATTCAGCAGATTCTCGATTGAGAAGGCCGCCAACACATCGGGATTAATCTGATAGCCGGCATAAAAGTTGATGAGGTTATAGGAGCCCGTGGGAGGAAACACGGGACGCCCGGTGCTGTCGACCGGGATGTCCTGGACTTGTTTGGCGGCGACAGCCTGCCAGCGCAGCGCGAGATTCAATTTGCGGTCAAAAAGACGAGCGCCGATCGTGGTTGTCATGAAATCCGGCGGTATTTTGGCGAGCGGTTGACCATCGTCGAGATTGGTGCCGCGCACATGACTTCCCGCAAGTCCGGCAAACCACCAGCCCGCATCGTACATCGTTTCAAACTCTCCGCCCTGCAGCCTTGCATTGGCGACATTCTGGTATTGCTCGCAAAACCCGGGGGCAAGCGGCGGTCCGAACGGATTGATGAAAATCGGCGCGAAACAAGGCATACCGCTCTGCCCGATTGAGAGATGCGGTACCGTGGTCAGTTCTATGAAATTGTCGACATCGTTGCGATAAACATTGAATTTTCCGCGGAATGAATCGTTTTTGGTGAAAATATTATCGTAACGCAAATTGAGTCCCACTTCCTTGGTTTTTCCAACTTCCGGCTGCAAGCCGGGATTGGCCAGGAATGGAAATTCTGGAAAAACCGGGTGGATGCCGGCAACCAGTGTCTCCGTGACGGCCGGTGCACGGTAGCCTTCGGCGTAAGTTACGTAGGGTTGAAGACCCGGAACCGGCGTGATGCCGACGGTGATCTTTGGCGACACGCGATTGCCATTCGATTCAAAGCCTCCGCCCTCGAGCCGGTATTGGTCGTAACGCGCAGCACCGATGATTTCGAGCCAGGTCGAATAATTGCTCTTGATCTGGACGAAGCCTCCGGAGACGGTTCGTTCGCCGGAAGGGGTAAACACTGTACCGAAGCCACTGGTATTGACGACGTCGCGGAAGCTATCGATCCCGTAGGTAACGGCATTGCGGAACGGGCCGATGTCAAAGCGCGAGGTATTATGGAGATCGCCGCCGGTCGTATTGATTGTGAAATTGCGGCTATCCCCGATGTTGCCTTCGACACCGAAGGCCGTGCTTAGCCCGTCGATCTTGCTCTGGTCCGTGATGGTTCGTGTCCAGTAAACATTGCCGTCGAAATCAAACAGGCGGTCGTCAGGACGCGAATAGGTCCAGCGCGCATTCGCGATCTGGTTCTGGACATGCGTCGCATAGATCGATGTCGTTTCGAGCGTCCCGAATGGCGGCCCGAAATTGAAGAAGAACGGCTGGCCGGTGTCGTAGTTCGTATTGTAATTGAGGAAATTGAGCTTGATCTGGTGGCCATCGGCGGGACGCAGGGTCGTTTTCACGATCCCGCTCCAGTCCTGACTATTGGTGTTTACGATTTCGGTGCCGTCCCCGTCCTTGTAGTTCGACTTCGACCGGGCGACGGCGCCGATCATGAAATCGAAATTGGGATTGGCACGCGTGGCGGCAAACACCGAGCCGGAACCTTGCAGCCTGTTCGAGCCGATTTCGCCTCTCGTCAATGTGCCCCAAGTCTGACCTGGTCGTAGAATATCGTCCACATCTTTGGTGTTGAACGACACCACTCCGCCGATCGCACCTGAGCCGTAGATGTTGGCCACAGGGCCGCGCACCACCTCTGCGCTGCCGATCATTTCCGGATCGAGATAGAATACGCCGTCTGCATTGTGGCCAGTGCGTTGGAAGTTTTGCCGCGCGCCATCGATGACAACCGCGACGCGTCCGAAGTCCTGCAAACCGCGAATGTTCACCGCCGTGCCGGGGTCGTCCGCGCGTTCCTGCACCCAAACGCCGGGTACGCCAAACAGGATGTCGGAAGGCTTGCTCGGCATGAGCTGCTCGAGCTGTTGCGGACCAACCGTGCTTACGGCCGCCAGCGACTCCGACGTTCGCTCCGGCGTTTTAGTCGCGAGCACGGTTACCGCGTCCAACGCGATGACGCTTTGCGCACGTGCCGGCGCCGGAGCGCCGCCGATTATTAATCCAATCGATGAGACCCCTAATAGGAGCGCCTCCGCGCTCCGATGCCGAATAGCCATTCCAGTTCCCCAACCCAAGCCTGTTTCAGGATTTGCGGCGGGCTGGCGGGTGCAACGCACCTCGGCTGGCTGGCTGTGCTGCGGTTTCGCAGCGGCAAGTTGCTTTTGTAATCGCTCTGTAATACTTAGGTCAAGACAAGAAATACTAAGTTATCATGGTTCTAATCTATGAATAGAAATCGGATATCCAGTTTAAAATTGTTCAAATCAAGAAGAAATGAGGAACTACACACTATGAATACTAGCTAGGTGGGGGCCATGAATACTGCGGGCGACGAAGACAAGCAAAGCAACAGGGATGCCAGCGCGAGTACTGAACGTGGCGAGCGAAGAATTCCTTTACGTGAGAACCGTATCGACAGCCGCGATCTGTTCTTGGAAGCGCGCGAAATCACGATCGTGCATGGCGACGAAATCTACCGTTTGCGGCTGACTGCGCAAAACAAGCTCATCATGACCAAATGAAATCTCGAAAAAAAACGCATCGAGTCCTGCGCGGTTGGTTTCGGCAGCTGACGGCCGCAGCATGCCTCAGTCTGATCGCTGGATTTCCGGTGCATGCCGGTGACATAAGCCGCATCGTTTCGATCGGCGGAGCGGTCACGGAAATTCTCTACGACCTGGGTAAAGAGCAGAATATCGTTGGCATCGATACAACGAGCCTCTATCCGCCGCGCGCGGCAACCGAGAAGCCAAGCGTCGGCTATATGCGTCAGTTGTCGGCCGAAGGCGTGCTCGGGCTCAGGCCGACGCTGATTCTTGCAATCGAAAATTCCGGCCCGAAAGATACGATGGCCGTTCTCGACGCAGCGCACGTCCCGCTTGTCGTCGTACCCGATAACTATTCGGAGCAGGGCATTATCGAAAAGATTCGTGTCATCGCGAAGGCGGCCGCCGCCTCTGACCGTGCCGATTGCTTGATCAATGAGGTTAATGCCGATCTCGCCGCTCTCGCGAGACTCAAGACCGGCATCGCTGCGACAAAACGCGTGATGTTCATCTTGTCTTTCGCGAACGGCCGTGCCCTGGTGGCCGGACGCAACACAGCTGCCGACGGCATTATTCGAATGGCCGGCGCGCAAAATGCAGTCGAAGAATACGAGGGGTACAAACCGGTCACCGATGAAGCTGTCATTGCGGCAAAGCCGGGTGTCGTCCTGACGATGCAGCGAAATGGGCCGGGCGTCGTCACGGCAAATGATGTTTTCTCGCACGCGGCGTTCGCCGCGACCCCCGCTGCGGCAGACCGCAGTTTTATTTCGATGGAAGGACTGTATTTGCTCGGATTTGGCCCGCGCTCCGCGCGCGCCGCCCGGGATCTCGCAACAGCGCTCTATCCTCAGCTGAAATCCGAAGCCTTACCATCCGAGCGGATATCGTCATCTCGCTCCTTGTGCCGAGAGTGAGTGCAACATTGATGACGGGCCGGCCGACGCGCTCGCACGGGGCCTGGCTGCGCTCGACGGCGTCCGCGCGTATTTTGATCGGAGGGTTGCTGATCATCTTGTTTGGCATTGTCGTGGTTTCTGCGACAATCGGAGCGGCCGGCATTCCGTTAACTCGAATTGCGGCTGTCTTCGGCTTTGCAGCCGACCACGCGGATCGGGCGACGGTCGAACGCGACACGCTGGTTTTGTGGTCGATCCGTCTCCCTCGCATCGCGATGACGATGATGATCGGTGCGCTGCTGGCGGCGAGCGGCGTAATCATGCAGGGGCTGTTCCGCAATCCGCTAGCTGATCCGGCACTGGTCGGCGTTTCGAGCGGCGGAGCCTTGGCCGCCGCGGCGATGATCGTGACCGGTGATCGGCTGCTGCCGGGGGCTCAGGCCGTACTGCCGTTCGAGCTTCTTCCAATCGGGGCTTTTGTCGGTTCACTCCTGACCACATGGGTTCTTCATCGCATTGCGACGCGGGAGAACCGCACATCGGTCGCGATATTCCTGCTTGGCGGCATTGCAATCGCTGCGCTCGCAAATGCGGGCATTGGTTTACTTGTGTTCGCCGCTGATGACAGGCAGTTGCGCGATGTCACATTCTGGATGCTCGGTTCGCTTGGCGGGGCGACTTGGATGAAGGCGGCGATCATCGCGCCATTTCTTGCCGCTCTCCTGATTGCAATTCCGGTTGTTGCCCACGGTCTCGACCTGCTTGTACTGGGCGAGGCGGAGGCCTTTTACATGGGAATCAGGGTCGAACAGCTGAAGCGGCTTTCGATTGTGCTGGTCTCGGCGATGACGGGTGCCGCCGTCGCCTTCGTGGGCGTCATAGGTTTTGTCGGCATTATCGTGCCGCATCTGTTGCGTCTTGCCATTGGTCCTGGGCACCGCCGGCTTTTGCCGGCATCCGTCTGCGCTGGCGCCATATTGCTTCTGACCGCGGATACCTGCGCGCGCACGATAATCGCGCCGGCAGAAATTCCGATTGGCATTCTCACTGCGGTCATTGGAGCACCGTTCTTTCTGATGCTTCTGCTGCGGCAAAGAGGACTTGTCGGACCATGACGACGGCCATCGAGACGTCAGGACTCTGTGTTCGGGCCGGTGCGAAATCGCTGGTCGATCACGTATCGCTGTCCGTCGCGCGGGGTGAGACGGTTGCCCTGGTCGGCCCGAATGGCGCGGGAAAATCAACGCTGCTGCGAGCGCTTGGCGGCGAAATAACTCCGGCCTCGGGCATTGTCACTCTGAAGGGACGAAACCTCAACACCTGGAGTTCGCGTGATCTGGCGTTTAATCGCTTTGTCCTGTCGCAGAATGTCAGTGTGGCGTTTCCGTTTTTGGTTCACGAAATTGTTCGCATGGGTGCGGGCGAACAAGGAGGGGCAGCCGTCGACACGCTGGTCGAATTGGCGCTGGCCGAGGTCGATCTTGAGGATTTCCACGATCGTATTATCGGCACTTTATCCGGAGGCGAGCAGCAGCGCGTTCACTTCGCGCGTGTGATGGTTCAGTTGGCGTGCGGCGAGAAAAGATACGGACCGGGAATTTTGCTGCTGGACGAGCCCACGGCTAGCCTGGATCTTTGTCATCAGCTCGACATCGTGGCTGCTGTTCAATCTCGTGCGCGGAATGGCACCACCGTCATTGCAATCTTGCATGACCTCAATCTGGCGACGCTTCTGGCCAATCGTGTGGCGGTTCTTGCCGCCGGCCGGATCATGGCGGATGGTCCGCCAGTGGAAACCGTCAACGACAGGATCCTCCGCGAAATATTTGGGGTTGTATCTGCGGCCTGTCGAATACCCGACAACGCCGCGCCTTTCGTTCTGCCTCACGCCGCCCGGAAATACGACCATTCCGCGATCGGTCCCTTGACGTTTGATTGATCGGACCGCGATGCGTCACTTCTCCGGCAAGGGGATGAACTCAATTTCGTCACCCGGCACCTTGCCGAAATGGCCGGCTTTCCATTCGGCCTTGGCCTGTTCGATGCGGTCCTTCCGCGACGACACGAAATTCCACCAGATGTGACGTGGGCCATCCATCGGTGCGCCGCCGACAATGACGAAGTGCGCGTCGGTCGATGCTTTGATCGTTACGGTGTCGCCGGGCTTGAACACCAGCAGGCGGCCGGCCTCGAATTTGTCGCCGGAAATATCGACGACGCCGTCAATCACATAGATCGCACGTTCCTCGTGGCCCGCATCGAGCGGCACCGTCGTGCCGGCTTTGAGATGAACGTCGCCAAAAATGGTTTCATGTACTGTCGGAACCGGCGAGGACGCGCCATAGAGCGACCCGACCACCACACGCACGCTCTTCCCATTCTCCTTGATGACAGGGAATTCGGCCGTCTCATGATGGGCAAAGCCCGCATCCATCTCTTCTTTCGCCACCGGCAACGCAACCCACATCTGCAATCCGTGAATCGGCTCGTGGTCGACCCGCCGCTCGGGCCGCGTTCGTTCGGAATGGACAATGCCGCGCCCCGCGGTCATCCAGTTCACTTCGCCCGGCTTGATCGCCACTGCGGTGCCAAGACTGTCGCGATGCATGATTTCTCCATCAAACAGATAGGTGACGGTGGCAAGGCCGATATGCGGATGCGGCCGCACGTCGAGCCCGTTGCCGGCGCGGAATTCGGCCGGCCCAAAATGATCGAAGAAGATGAAAGGCCCCACCATACGTGTGCGCGCCGAAGGCAGCGCGCGGCGCACCGCGAAGTCACCGAGGTCGACCGTACGCGGCACGATTACCTGCGCAATGGCGTCGCACTGATGCGCATCGCCGGCGTCCGGGTCTTTGCCGGGGAAAAAACTCATGGCCACACTCCTTAGTTCGATGCGCGCGCCGCGAACAGACGTAACGCATTGCCGCTGGCGATGCGTTGGGCCTGCTCGGCGGGCAGCTGCGCGAGCCACCTGCGATACTCCTTGAATATAGTATCGTAACCGAACCAGCGCTCGTTGATCCACGTATCGGAACCGAACAGGAAGCGGTCGGAATACCGGTCGAACAGGTCGCGCCATTCGGCGCTCAACTTTCCATCTCCGCCCGTGATACCGCTGCGATAGGACAGTTCACCCCACAGCGTGTCCTTGTGCTGATCGAACAGTTCCGCAATGCGCGCCGACGGCACCGAAAACCCCGTGTGGGCCCAGATGATCCGCGCCTTGGGATTGTGGCGGAACAGGATGAGCAATGCCTCTTCATCGCAATGGGCGTGAAGGTAAAGGTTTCGCTCAACCGAGAAATCCACCATCTTCCTGACCCAATCGGACTCCGCCGATTTTCCGTAAATGTGGAATTCGCCGATGCCGCGATAGTAGCCGCGTGCGTACTCGCTCTTGATGAGCTCGAAGATTGCCGGATCGTTGAACCATGTCTGAATGTCGTTGCGCACCCGGTAGGGCCGGATGAATGGCACGACCTTGAGCTCAGGCCACTGTGCGTCCATCAGTTCGTGCGTACCTTTGTTGGGCCGGCTGGTGGCGACAATGCCGCTGATGCCGTTACGGCGAAAGACTTCGCGGACCTGATCGAGCGAATAGAACGGGCGGGGCTCCTGGTTGTAGTGGAGATGGGCATCGAAGATCTCGAGCCGCTCTTGCGCGCGGGCTGCGCCGAGCCCGATTACCGCGGCGGTAAATGCCGCTCCCCATATTGGGCAATATTTCATCTCAGCTCCCGGCATTTGAATTGGCACGCGATTGGCACATTAACCCGACGGTAACTATAGGCGCGCGCGTGACACAATTCCCGCCAGAGTTGGGCTTGCCGGACCTTAAGCTTAAGGTGGTTTTTACGGCGCCATGGCTCACTATCCGGGCACCAGGACGGGGTCGCTGGCCGGAGGCGAGATGGAGTTTGTTGTGCGCGCAGTCTCGCGCCGGAACATTGTTGCCATGATCATCGGCGTCGTGCTCGCCGTTGTTCCTCTGATCGGCTTTAATTTCTGGCTTGAAGGCCTGATCAACCGGCAGGGCGAAGCGGAAGTTGGCACCGCCGCCCGGCGCGCCATCGCGCTCGCCGAAGCGCGCGTCAGAGACACCGTAGGGGCGCTTGATAGCCTCGCGGCGCGCGGTGTCGATTCCTGCGAACCCGCGCAGGTTGAAGCAATGCGTTTTGCCGCATTCATGACCATTCCGGTCAAGGAAGTCGCGGTAGTCGGTCCCGACGCCGAGACATTGTGTACCCACCTCGGTTTGCCGCTTGGCGAACGCACAATGCTCTCATCGGAACTGCTGGTCGGCGCGGCCGGTTACTGGTTCGACATCATCAAGCTGGCCACCGGCGAGCGCATGGTGCGGTTGCGCCGCCAGGTCGGCGCCAGTCCCAACGCGGTTGCCGCTTTAGTGCCGACAACGCTGTTCCTCCCTCAGGTCTCGACCCGGGGCGGGCCATTCAGCGGCTACGCGCGCATTGCGACCCGTCAAGGCACGGTTATCGGAGAAATCGGGGAACGGCCGAAAGAGATTGTCGGGCCGAATTTTGTGGCCAATACAAAATCCGACATGTTCGGATTTGACGTCGAGATCGTGAACTCGCGCACACGCATCGTCGCCGAACATGCCGACCTCAAATGGCTAGGCCTCATCGCAGCCGGGGTCATCATGCTGACCGTGACCGGCTTTGCAGTGCTCATCCCGCGGCGAACTCCGCGCAACCCAATCGCGGATATCAGGCGCGCACTCGAGTCCGGTGAATTCGTGCCGTACTACCAGCCCATTGTCGACATCCGGACCGGCCAGCTGCGCGGTGCGGAAGTTCTGGTGCGTTGGCGCAAGCCGGATGGCACATTGGTTCTGCCGGGCGCATTCATTCCACTGATGGAATCGAGCGACCTGATTCACGCGCTGACCCGCAACTTGATGCAAAAAGTTAGCACCGAAGCGGGCCCGGTCATCGGTCGGCGTTCTGATTTGAAGATTTCGTTTAATTTCGCCGGCAAGCTCTTCAGCGAGCCGACGATCGTGAAGGATGTGCGCGATATCTTTGCCAGTTCGCCAATCAAGTTTTCGCAGGTGGTCCTGGAAGTGACAGAGCGCGACCCCATCGAGAACTTTACGGAAACCCGGCAGATCATCGCTGCCTTGCAAGGGCTTGGCGTGCGTATCGCGATCGATGATGTCGGCACTGGCCACAGCGGGCTTTCGTATATGCTCAAGCTCGGCGTCGATATCATCAAGATCGACAAGATATTCGTCGACGCGATCGGCACCGACCGCAACTCGACGACCATTGTCGAAACCCTGGTCGATCTCGCGCGCAACATGCGCATGGAAGTGGTGGCCGAAGGCGTGGAGAATTTCGAGCAGGTCATGCACTTGCGTGCGCTGGGTGTGCGCCTCGCGCAAGGATACGTGTTTGCGCCGCCGCTGCCGGGAAGTTCGTTTCTTCAACTGGTCGAAGCCATCAACCCGCTTCAGCCTGCGTCGATGGATTCGACAGCGATTGCTGGCCAACGAGCGAAGGCGTCGGCATAAGAGGTTCTCGACACAATGAAAAAGGGCGGCCTTGCGGCCGCCCAAGTTAAAACGCCACGCGGGAGGAACCTCGTCAGGGTCGGCTTTCTAAGTTTGCCGGCCCACGTGACCGTATGTCGTATCCGTGTCGCGAATTCGTCATGAACGCGCTGATTCGTCAATTGAATTTTTTCAATGTGTGACCCGCTGGTCCGGGACTCGATTACCAGCAACGGCGAATCGACCGGCTAGGCCGCCGTCAATTCTCTTTCGACCGCGGCAATAACAAGCGGATCGGTTGGCTCGACCGCCGAGCTAAAGCCAGCTTTCAGGTAGCCATCGTGCCCGACCAGGTATTTGTGGAAATTCCAGCGCGGTCCTTCGAGCGGGCGCTCGGCCAACGCCCACTTGTAGAACGGATGAGCGTCCTTGCCTTTGACGGTCACCTTTTCCGTGATGGGGAAGGTGACATGATATTGACCTTGCGCGGTGGCGTGGATGTCGTTGACCCCACCGGGCTCCTGTCCGCCGAAATCGTTGGACGGCACGCCAAGAACGATCAGCCCCTTGTCGCGAAAGCGGGTCCACAGTGCCTGCAAGCCGGCATATTGGGGAGTGTAACCGCAGAGCGAGGCCGTATTGACCACCAGCATGGGATGACCTGCGTATGACGACAGAAGTATCTCTCCGCCATCCAGACCCTTGAAGGTGAATGCATAGGCGCTGGCCCGGCTCATGGCAGCCGCAATGGCGCGATGTGGGGCGAAGCCAACCAAAGCGCAGACCCCGGCGGACAGCAGATGGCGGCGACCGATCATGGCCGCATTATAGCGGCTCGCACGCGGATTTTGCGCAAAAATATGTGAGCCGGGCGTGACGCCAAAACAGGCTCGTGGTTGCGGCTATGCCGCCTCGAAGCGCATCGACGTCTCGAAAGACGTCCCGCAGGCTTCGCATTGCCACAGGTGCCGCACCCGGCAGCCATCGACACATTCGGACCACTCGGGAATGTAAATGCGCTCGCCGCATTGGGCGCACTCGATCACAGGACGCGAGCGCACGAATCTTGCGACATCGCGAGACATTTCCATGGGGACTCCTCCCGATACAAAACCACGCGGCCCCACACCCGTTATTTTTTAACTTAGTGCAAAAGCCGCGCTCGAATGAAGCAGTGACGCTGCCATACCATGCACGCGGCTCGTGAACTTTTTGCGGCAGAAACATCAACGTCGAATCACAATCTCTTGCTCTCGCGCGCGTCAAAAAGTCTTTTGCACTGCATCACAGTGTCACGCCGAATTTCGCGAGGACCCAGATCGTTCCGAGATAAAGGACGAAGGTGAGAGCGCAACAGACAGCAAGTGTTACCCAAAATCCCGTTCCGTGGCGCAGCATTGCCGGCATCACCAGGAACATCGGCAGCGTCGGCAGGACGTACCAGAAGGTCGATTGCGCGTGCGCTGCGATGCGTTCAGCGTCGCTGGTATCATGCCACAGCCAGAGAATCCCAAGGATCGAAACCAACGGCAACGAAACGATGAGTGCGCCAAGGCTCGGCGAACGGCGGGCCACTTCAGAAACGATGGCTATGATGACGCCGGAAAGTGCGGCTTTGACGGTGAGGTAAAGCATAAAAGGCTCCGATAGGGATGGAACGCGCGCGGCGCTGGCGGCAGAATAGGGGATCTCTGGCGGTATCAGGCCCAAGGAGGCTCCACCGGTGAGCCAGAAGACCCTCGCGAAGCCGCGCACGAAAACCAAGCCGAAAACACAGCGGCCACCGCTTTGGAAGGTCGTCCTGCTCAACGACGATTATACGCCGCGTGAATTCGTCGTGCTGGTGCTCAAGGCTGTTTTCCGGATGAACGAAAGCCACGCATATAAAGTGATGATGACGGCGCACCAGAGAGGTGCCTGCGTGATCGCGGTTTATACCCGCGACGTGGCCGAGACCAAGGCAAAAGAGGCAACCGAAATGGGCCGCTCCAAAGGCTATCCGCTGTTTTTTACGACCGAGAAAGAAGAGTAGGGCGACGCGGCGCTATGGCGCCATACCGCGTCCGGGACACACATTTCGCAGCTTTTAACGGCAAATCTCACCGATAACCATCCAGTTTAACATTAACGTCAGGTCGTGCTCCGAAAGCCATGCACGAATTGGTATTCTGGTCCGGAAAATCGGATTGGAGCCGGCTCATGGCCGAAAAACGAAAGAGCGAGCGCTCGCGCACTTTTTTTGGCGCCGTCATTGCGTTCAATCAGCGCAAATCCACCATGAACTGCAATGTGCGGAATTTCTCGCCGGCGGGCGCGCGGGTTGCGTTCGCCAATACCGCGACCGTTCCCGACCAGTTTGATCTGACGATCGGTCACAAGGCGCGTTCGTTCAGGGCGCGCATGGTGTGGCGTGGCGTCGACGAAGCGGGCGTCGCGTTCTTAAGTGAATACGAGCAGGACAACAGGCCGGTTCCGAGCGAGTTTGCCCGGCGTCTGCGCGAGAGCGAAGCCGAAAAAGCCGCATTACGCCGGCGCATCGCGCAGCTGACAGAGAGCAACTGCGCATAAAGGCGTGCGCAGGCGGTCGCAACTTCACCCCCTGATCTGGACGCGTCGCGGACGGCGAGCCATTCGATTCGCTCGTGGTGCGCCGCGCCGGACAGACGCCCGTTTCGGTGCGGATTAGTCGTCGTCTTGCGGTCGTGCCGCTGCCAATGTCGCTGGAGCCGAGGGAACCGGCACACTTGCCGTGGCCTCAGGCACAACGATTGGCGTCAAGCGCGTCGGCTGGGCCAATGCCGTCGGCTGTGTTGCCGTTGGTAGCGTTAAAGGCGCGATCAGCGTTCCTGCGGCCTGCATCAGGCTCGGCCAAAGCGCGGCCTGCTTCTTATTCTGCGCGTAGAAGAACAGCCCGCCGAGCACGAGCACGATCAAGACCAGGATGACCAACGTATTCACGGTGGTGTCCGGATTGCCGCGCCGCCGGCGTGCCGGTTTGCGCGTTACCCGTTTCGGGGCCGCTTTTCGCTTCTTCGCCATGTCGTGGAGCTCCCTCGATGGTGTGGCCAACTCACGGCACCAACCCTCAATGTCGCATACACACCAGCTCCGTGGCCGAGCGGCCGCGGCGCGCAATAGCAAAAACCGAATCACCGCAAGAACGTTAGCCGATTCGGGCGTTCGATGGGTGAATCCGCCGGATATCTCGCTGGCTTTGGGTACGATATCTGGATGCTCAACTTGGCATCCGGATCACGCTGTGGTCAGATTGCCATGGGACTCATGTCGCAGCGTGTATTGATAACGGCGGGCGCGGCCGGCATCGGCCGCGAGTTTGCGCGTGCCTTTACGGCAAACGGCGCCAAGGTCTTCGTCTGTGACGTCGACGACAAGGCGCTTGCCACCATCGCAAAGGAAATCTCAGGCCTCACCGTCCGGCGCTGCGATGTGTCGAGCCGCGCCGAAATCGAGCGTATGGTGCCGGAGGCCGTCGCGGCTCTGGACGGGCTCGACGTGCTCATCAACAACGCCGGCATTGCGGGACTGACGCTGCCGATCGCCGAATACCCGCCGGACGACTGGGACAAGGTCGTTGCCGTCAACCTCACTGCGATGTTCGACGTGACGCGGCTCGCTATCCCGCACCTGAAGAAGTCGAAGGCGGGCTGCATTATCAACATGTCATCGATTGCCGGGCGCTACGGCTTCCCCAACCGCAGTCCTTATGCCGCCACCAAATGGGGCGTGATCGGGCTGACCAAGACCTTGGCCATGGAACTCGGCGAATGGGGTATCCGTGCCAATGCAATCGCGCCCGGCGCGGTCGAGGGCGAGCGCATCGTGCGCGTTTTCCAGGGCCGTGCGCAGATCAGCGGCCGGTCCCTGGACGAAGTGAAGGCCGACGCGCTGGCGGCCGCGTCGATCAAAACTATGATCGACCCGAAGGACATCGCCCAGCTGGCTGTGTTCCTCGCCTCCGATGCGGCAAAGTCGATCTCTGGACAGGTGATCCCGATCGACAACGACCGGCAGAAGGCGTGACAAGGCCCGAAGTGATCATCACTTGATCTTGCCGAGGCAGTCTTTCAGCTTGTCGATCTCCGTCTGAATAACCCCACCTAGGTTTCCTTCATTGGCCAAGGCGGTGCGTGGGGAAAAATTATCGCGCAAGGTCTGTTCGCGGCCTTTGCGCTGTTCGGCGAGGCCTTTTGTGTAGTCGGCCTGCAATTTTGTGGTCGCCCGCTTGTATTCCCTGATGCAGGCGTCCGCCGACGTGCACTGCGGGCATTGCTGGGCCCCCGCGGCGCTCGCAAAAAGCAGCATCATCGACAAGAAAACAGTACGCATGATTGCCCCGTTTAGGTCTGGTTCTGGTTCGAACGCGAATGGCGCCTTCCTATCGTGCGTTTTTTTGATGCCTAGTTGCAATCCCGCCGCGGCGCGGACTTGTTACGCCGTCACGGACGTGAGCACGGCGGCGTAATGGCAGAGCGCGGCGGTGAGCACAAAGCCGTGCCAGATCGCGTTCTGGAAGCGCAGGCTCCGCCAGGCGTGGAACACGACGCCGACCGTATAGAGCACACCGCCGGCCCCGATGAGCCAAAGCGTCACCGGCGCAAGCGCGGCGGTGATGGGCCCAAGCGTGAAAATGCCGCTCCAGCCCATCGCGAGATATAGCCCGACGGATGTGCGGTCGAAACGGCCCGGCCAAAGAAGCTTGAGCGCCATGCCGGCGAGCGCCGCGGCCCAAATGACGGCGAGGATAATGTCCGGGGCGACGCCACGCATCGGCAGCATGAACGCGGTATAGGTCGCCGCAATCAGGAGGTAGATCGCCGAATGATCTAGCCGGCGCAGCCACCATTTGAACGGCGAGACTGGCCACAGATTATACGCCGCGGAAAAACCGAGCATGGACAGGAGCCCGGTCAGGTAAATCGCTACGGCGGCGAACCGCGTCGTGTCGCTGCTCTGCACGACGATAACGAGGAGCACCGCGGCGCCGCCAATCGCCATGGCCACTCCAAGGAGATGGACGATCGCGTCGGCGAAGGTCTCGCCACGGTCGTAACGCCAGTCGAACTGAGAGGTCATGCCGCTCGCATAATTGTGCATTGCGGCAATGAGAGGGCCGCGGGGCATGGCGCAATGGCCAAGCGGATGATGCGGTGCTTATCTGGGTTACAGGGACCGGCGCGCGATTACGACGCCGAAGCAAAGTACAGTATGGCGACAACCGCCATGATGGTCAGCGCGCCAATGATCAATGTTTTCTGACTATATGCATCCTCGGCCACGTCATGAGGCTGATAGTCGCTGTTTGTCGACATCGGGTACCTATCCTGCGCTGCGAAAAGCCGACCACGAAGCGCGTAGAATAAATAATCGAATGTGGGGAAGGGTTCCTTGATCGAGATCAAAGGGAGTTTGGCGCTGTCAACCGCCATGATCAGTAACGGCCCGCGTTTACTCTTTGCCGCCATGCCCGGTCACGGATCACGCGGCATATCTGGACTCTAAACTCACTAAAAAAGCTCTCGATGCCACGTTTCTTTGCCTTGGCGTGTTCGGGATGGATACGCCATTCGCGCAGCGCTTCTTCCGATTCAAACTCGACAATCGTGACGCGCTCTCCATCTTCGGCCGCGAAGCCCTTGTGCGAGATGTAGCCCGGGATAGTCCTCGCCAGGTCGCTCATTTGCCTGGCCATAGGGCCGTATTCGTCCTGTGCGCCAGAATTGAGCCGTGAGCGAAACACCGTAACGATCATGCGGCGGATTCCCTTGAATGCGCGGCGTTGATCATGAAGCCGGACAACGCCGCATAGGTGCTGGCCCAGGCAGCGGCGACGTCGGGAGTCCACGAGGGGCCCAGACCTCTTTCGAGTGTCCACAACAGTGCGTCGCCGACCACGGGATAGTGGGTGGCCTGGGCGCCGTAGGCGACGTGACGCTTAGCCAACGCCGCCGCCGCCGGAAATATGGAGTCCATATTGTTGAGGCCATTGACTACGACCGCAAGCGTGGTCATCAGTTTTTTGCGCTGCTCGGTCAGGTCGTCGGGAAATAGCTTGCGCACTTGCGGTGCGATTTCGAAAAGGCGGCCGTAAAACATTTCAGCAGCCTTGTCAGCAATCGGGGCGACTTCGGCGAAGCTCTGCTGCACGAGCTTGATCTGAGCGGGGGTCATGGCTTGCTCCGGTTTTGTCTGTAGCCATGCACGGACGCAAACCGTACATCGCCAGTTTTTCGCGGAGGACGTTGCGATCAAATCAATTATAAAGCAAATGCATTATTACTATTATGATTATGCAGATAACTAAGCAAGGTTGGCTTTAAGGGAGTCAATCAATAATTCGACGGCGCGATCGAAACGTCCCGGTCCGGCATTGCGGATCAGCGTGACGGTGGCGGGCAGCGTGAAATCCGCAACGTTCAGAATGCGCAGTTTGCGGCGATGAAGACTGTTTTCGAATTGCCGGCGCGGCACAAGCCCCAAGCCGCCGCTGTGCGCGAGCAGCGACATTTGTAGGTCTTCGCCGAAGACCTCGGCCGCGATGTGGATCGGTAATTGCAGCCGGTCGAACGATTTGATCAAGGCAGCGCGGCAGCCGCAGCCGGGCGGATTCAGGAACCAGCTTTCGCTCGCAAGTTCGCGCAGCCGCCACGGCTTGCCATCGCGCTTTTTCAGTGACCCAGACCGAGTGACGACAACGACCTGCTCCGCGCCTAGCGCGATACGCGCCAGACCGTGCGGGATTGTATGGGCTTCCGTCAACAAACCGACCCCGCAATCAAGGGCACCGCTACGCACCTCCTCGATGAGATTGGTGGTCCAGTTTGAGCTCACCTGAAGCTTGATGCGCGGGAACGTCCGCCGCAGGGCATCGAGCGGGGTCGTCAGGACGATCTCGCCCAAGCCATGCGCGACTCCCGCTTTCAGATTGCCGTCCGGATCTGCCGCTTTCGTTGTGCAGGTCTGCAGCTCGGCCACAGCAGTCAGTACGCGCCGGCAGTGTTCAAGGACATGGCCTCCGAGAGCGGTCAGAACGGCCGGCTTGAACGTCCGGTTGAATAGGGGCCCGTCACCGATCGTGGCCTCGAAATTCTGGATGCGCCGTGTGGTCGCCGGTTGCGTGAGATTGAGTCGCGCCGCTGCACGACTAACGGACCCCGTTTCGGCGACAGCCACAAAAGCCTCGACGTCTTGCAGGTTCATAAGCTTGGAGCATAATTCAAATAGGATTATGCGGGAAGTATGAAGTACAACCGGGACTTCATACTGGTACCGTTGCGCGCCAGTGTGAAGTCGGTGCTCCCATCACTTTTTCTTCTTCTTCGCTATGGCCTTTGGCTTCACCGCGGGCGGCGATGGTGGTGGCGGCGCATTCAACGCAGCCTCGCGATCGGCTGCTTCCTTGGCCAAACGAAGCGCCCGCAGCCGCTCGGTCTTGGCGCGCTCCGCTAGGCCGGCGGCTTTGTACTCGGCCATGGCGGTCGCGCCTTCGCGGGCCTGGACCTCCTTCTTCTGGAACGCGGCCTGAGCGCGTTCCATTTCCTTTGTGCTTTTCTGAGCGCTCACGAACACCCCGTCGTTGACCCGCAGGTATCGCACTTCATGCAAGTGCCGTTGCGCACCAGCGTGAAGTTGCCGCATTCGCCACAGGCTTCGCCTTCGTAGCCCTTGGCCCGCGCTTCGGCGCGTTTCTCGGCGGCCGCGGTCTTGGCGTGGATACGCGCATCGGTCTGGTTGATGTGCTCCAGCGCCTGCGCCGGTGAAAGCTTGGCCTCCGGCTCGGCCTTGAGCGCGGCGCTGCCGGCGATCTCGGCGCGCGCGCCGCCGACGGCGGCAAGCGCCGTGACATTGCCCCCGCCCGAAGCCGGCGTCGTCGAGACGCCGCGCACGACCGACAGACGATCGGTGCGCGAGCGCGTGAGGCCCTTGGACACGTAGTTGGTCGCGGGCTTTCCTTCTTCCACGCCCTTGCCGAGCGCGTCGAAACCGCCGGCCTCGCTCGGGTCCACGTGCGCGAGATCGAAACGCTCCAGGTAGGAGACGGCGAGCTCGCGGAACACGTAGTCGAGGATCGAAGTCGCGTATTTGATCGAGTCGTTGCCCTGCACCGGGCCCTGCGGCTCGAAACGGGTGAAGGTGAAGGCGTCGACATATTCCTCCAGCGGCACGCCGTATTGCAGGCCGAGCGACACCGCGATGGCGAAATTGTTGATGATGGAGCGCAGCGCCGCGCCTTCCTTGTGCATGTCGATGAAGATCTCGCCGAGGCGGCCATCGTCGTATTCGCCGGTGCGGAGATAGACCTTGTGGCCGCCGACGACCGCCTTCTGAGTGTAGCCTTTGCGGCGGTCGGGCATGCGCTCGCGCTCGCGCAGCACGGTGACGCGCTCGACGATCTTCTCGACGATTTTCTCGGCGAGGCCCGTGGCGCGCGCCGCGGCCGGACGCTCGATGAAGGCCTCGACGGTGTCGTCTTCGTCTTCCTCGTCGGCGATGAGCTGCGAATTAAGCGGCTGGCTGAGCTTGGAGCCGTCGCGGTAGAGCGCGTTGGCCTTGAGCGCCAGCTTCCAGGAGAGCAGATAGGCTTCCTTGCAGTCCTCGACCGTCGCGTCGTTCGGCATGTTGATGGTCTTGGAAATGGCGCCGGAAATGAAAGGCTGCGCCGCCGCCATCATGCGGATGTGGCTTTCCACCGAGAGATAGCGCTTGCCGGTGCGGCCGCACGGATTGGCGCAGTCGAATACCGGATAGTGCTCGGCCTTCAGATGCGGCGCGCCTTCCACCGTCATGGCGCCGCAGACGTGGATGTTGGCGGCCTCGATCTCGCGCTTGCCGAAGCCGAGCACGGCGAGGAGGTCGAAACTTGGCGAAGCGAGATCCTCGGCGCTGATGCCGAGGGTATCGCGGCAGAATTCCTCGCCCAGCGTCCATTTGTTGAAGGCGAACTTGATATCGAAAGCCGTCGGCAGCGCTTTCTCGACCTTGGCAATGGCTTCGTCGGTGAAGCCCTTGGCCTTCAGCGTGGTGTGGTTGATGGCGGGCGCCTGCGCCAGCGTGCCGTGGCCGACCGCGTAGGCCTCGATCTCGGCGATATCGGCTTCGGAATAGCCGAGCGTGCGCAGCGCTTCCGGCACCGCGCGGTTGATGATCTTGAAGTAACCGCCGCCGGCGAGCTTCTTGAACTTCACCAGCGCGAAATCAGGCTCGATGCCGGTGGTGTCGCAGTCCATCACCAGCCCGATGGTGCCGGTCGGCGCGATCACGGTCGCCTGCGCATTGCGGTAGCCATGCCGCTCGCCGAGCGCGAGCGCGCGATCCCAGGCGGCCTTGGCACGCGCGACGAGGGCCTGATCGGGGCAGGAGGCGTGATCGAGCGGTACCGGCGGCGTTGCCACTTTCTCGTAGCCGGTGCGCTCGTTGTAGGCGGCGCGGCGATGGTTGCGCATCACGCGCAGCATATGCTCGCGGTTTTTCTTGTAGCCGGGGAAGGGGCCCAGCTTCTCGGCCATTTCAGCCGAGGTCGCGTAGGACACGCCGGTCATGATGGCGGTGAGCGCGCCGCCGATGGCGCGACCCGCATCGGAATCGTAGGGAATGCCGGAGGTCATGAGCAGGCCGCCGATATTGGCGTAGCCAAGGCCCAGCGTGCGGAATTCGTAGGATCGCTCGGCGATCTCGCGCGAGGGGAATTGCGCCATCATCACCGAGATTTCCAGCACCACGGTCCACAGCCGCACCGCGTGCTCGTAACTCTCGACCTGGAATTTGCCGCTTGTCTCGTCGCGGAAGGTGAGCAGGTTCAGCGAGGCAAGATTGCAGGCGGTATCGTCGAGGAACATGTATTCCGAGCACGGATTGCTGGCGCGGATTTCGCCCGAGCCCGGGCAAGTGTGCCAGTCATTGACCGTGGTGTGATATTGCAGGCCGGGATCGGCCGACGCCCAAGCGGCGTAGCCTATCTTCTCCCACAACGCGCGCGCATCGAGCGTCTTCGCGATCTTGCCGTTCTTGCGATAGGTGAGGTCCCATTTGGCGTCGGCTTCGACGGCCTTGAGGAAGCCGTCGGTGACGCGCACCGAATTATTCGAATTCTGTCCGGAGACGGTGAGATAGGCCTCGCTGTCCCAATCGGTGTCGTAGGTCGGGAAATCGATATCCTTGTAGCCCTGGCGCGCGAACTGGATCACGCGCTTGATGTAGCTGTCCGGCACCATCGCCCGGCGCGCGAGCTTAATCTCGCGCTTGAGCGCGGGGTTCTTGTCCGGCGAGAAGCAATCATCGCCCGAGCCTTCGCAATTCACACACGCCTTGAGAACAGCCTTCAGATGCTTCTGGTTGATCTTGGAGCCGGTGACGAGCGCCGCGACCTTCTGCTCTTCGAGCACCTTCCAGTTGATGTAGGTTTCGATATCCGGGTGATCGACATCGACGATCACCATCTTGGCGGCGCGGCGCGTGGTGCCGCCTGACTTGATCGCGCCCGCGGCGCGGTCGCCGATTTTCAGAAACGACATCAGGCCGGACGATCGTCCACCACCCGAAAGCTTTTCGCCTTCGCCACGCAGCTTGGAGAAGTTCGAGCCGGTACCGGAGCCGTATTTGAACAGGCGCGCCTCGCGCACCCAGAGATCCATGATGCCGCCTTCGTTGACAAGGTCGTCACTCACCGACTGGATGAAGCAGGCGTGCGGCTGCGGATGCTCGTAAGCCGATTTGGATTTGGTCAGCTTGGCCGTGAATGGATCGATGTAATAGTGGCCCTGGCTCGGGCCGTCGATGCCGTAGGCCCAGTGCAGGCCGGTGTTGAACCACTGCGGCGAATTCGGCGCGCACATTTGCGCTGCCAGCATGTAGCGCAGCTCGTCAAGGAAGGCCTGCGCGTCGGTTTCGGATTCGAAATGTCCACCTTTCCAGCCCCAATAGGTCCAGGTGCCGGCAAGACGATCGAACACCTGTTTGGAACTCTGCTCACCGATGTAGCGTTCTTTCTCGGGGAGCGTGGCAAGCGCGTCCTCGTCGGCGACCGAGCGCCACAAGAACGAGGGCACCGAGTTTTCTTCGATCTTCTTTAGGCGGGCAGGGACACCGGCCTTGCGGAAGTATTTCTGCGCCAACACGTCGGCGGCGACCTGCGACCAGAATTCCGGTACCTCGACATTGTCGAGCTTGAAGACCACGGAGCCGTCGGGATTGCGGATCTCGCTGGTGGTATGCCGGAACTCGATGCCCGCGTACGCTGATTGTCCATCCTTGGTGTAGCGCCGTTCAATTCGCATGTGCTTCTAGCCCCAAATTTCCGGGCGGTTGACGACCGCCCTTTTGTTTCTGACGAACCTGTCCCGATCCGTCGCCGTCGCTCGCACTCGTTTGACCGATCCACCTCATCTAAGTCCGGCGCTTTGATCCGGCACCGGTTCGATCCAGGGTTTTTTGCCCCGGGTACAGAAAGTCCCTGTCCCAAACGCCGTGGTTCTGGCGTGGGTTGAGCTCGTCGACTGAAAGCCGTTCTGAGGGTCCGGAGGGAACCTGAAACTCAACGCCACCGACACACCAAAGCTAAGTGGACTCGCCGTACACGTCAACAACACATAGTGCCCAAATCTGAATCAAACACTAAATCTTGTGTCCAATGGATAACTTTGGGGACAACGGACCGCGAGAACGAAGCCAGTATTGGCCCAACCCGGACCGGCGAAAAGAGTTTTTCTCGGGGACGCCCGGTAGGTTTTTATGCCTTTCATCATGACAGAAAAAAGACTGGAAAACGGGACTTCCGTGCCGACCGGTAGCGGAGCCCGGCGCGGCTTCGGACGGGGACAAGCCCGGGAAAATTCGTTCGTTTGCGCGAGCGGAGTCGCTGATTCTCAAAATCCGCTCAGGGCCTTACGGCGTAGGTGTGGGAGGAAAGCACGGCCGGCGACGATACCCACGCCTGTGAATTTAACCTTGGCGCGCGGGAGGGCGGCAAAAAGGCGTTCGCATTGGCCGCTGATGAAAAAAGGCGGACCCCGATGGAGCCCGCCTTTTATCCCGGCACTGTCATTCCGAAATCTCAGCGGCGGAGCCGATTCTTAAGGCTATTCAGCGTCTGCGCTGATGAATTCCTGGGCAACATACCCGGAGCCTGTTCCAAAACGCAACATGCACTGCAACATGAACTCAACGCGCACCGATGCGCTTGTCATTTTTGGGAATCGCCTGCTCGCTTGTTCTGCTGCGCAGGCGTTTCGTCCTTCAAACTGATTTGGCGCGAGTGCGGCAGCGCCTCGGGATGCTCTTTTTGCAGGAATTCGACGAGCTTTTCCCGCACCTCGCAGCGTAGATCAAAGGTTTGCGCAGCGGAGCGGGCGCTCATCAGGCAGCGCAGCTCCATCGTACCCTGCGTGAAATCGGTAACCTGCAAAGCAGTAGTCTTTCCATCCCATTTGCCCGAACACTTGAGAATCTCGTTTAACTTCTCCCGGATAATGTCGACCGGCGCAGCGTAATCCACGTAAATGATCACGCTGCCGACCAGCGCCGACGTCTCGCGAGTCCAATTCTGAAATGGCTTTTCGATGAAGTAGGTCAGCGGCACGATCATGCGCCGTAAGTCCCAGAGTTTGACGACGACATAGGTCGACGTGATTTCCTCGATGGTGCCGTGCTCGTTCTCCACCACCACCGCATCGTAAAGGCGGATCGGTTGTGTCATCGCGAGCTGCACACCCGCCATCAGATTGCTCAGCACCGGCCGGGCGGCGAGACCGACGACGATGCCGGCGACGCCGGCGGAAGCGAAAAGACTCAAGCCATACTGCCGCACCGCCGGAAACGTCATCAGCGCTGCACCCAGCGTCAGCATCACCAGGAGCACATCGATCGAGCGCGCCAGCACGCGCACCTGCGTGTTGTGCTTGCGCGCCAGCAGATTGTCGTCGATGTCGAGGCGGAATCGCCGCAGGTATAAATCGGCTGCGATGTGCAGCGCGATGATTGCGGCCCAGCCAATCAGGCCGATCACCGCAATTCCCAGCAAGCGCGAGAGCAACTCCGCGATGTCGGGCCGCAGCGGTGCAACCGGAATGGCGATCATGACCGCGAGGATCAGCAAGGCAAGCCGGCTCAGACCACGCGTCTGGGTGAAAGTCGAAAAGAGATAAGGGTAGCGTCCGGCAAACGCCCGCCGCACCAGCTTGCGCGCCCATTGGTGCAGGGCGAGCGCAAGCAGCATCGCGATCCCGAGAACGAGCAACGCGACCACCGGGTCCGGCAGCCAGTCGAGCAGGTTCTTGATCCAGGTCAGCGCGGCTCGAAGCGAATCCATGCGGATCTCATTACATCCGGGGGAGAGCGCCGAATACGGGTTTCGTTCCTGGCGCCGGTGTTTTCCGTCGCTGGACAATGCGGCGATGAGGTGGCAAAACGCCCGCAGATCAGTCGTTTTTAACGCGCGGACGCAATGAAAAGCTTCCTGCTCAAGCTGTTTACCTGGTGGAATTCGCAGACATTCGGCACCCAGTTCTGGACTTGGATGTATGGCGAGCCCGTGGGCGACGACGAGTTCGGCAACCGCTACTATCGAACGGCCGGTGGCAAGATCGACAAGACGCTCGGCTTCGAACGCCGCTGGGTTATCTACAACGGCTATACCGAAGCCTCGACTGTTCCACCCGCCTGGCACGGCTGGCTGCACCACACCGTCGATACGCCGCCGACGAAGGAAAACTACAAACCGCGCGCGTGGCAAAAGCCGCACCGCCCGAATATGACGGGCACGCCGGGAGCGCTGCGGCCGCCGGGCTCGACGCTCGCCGCCGGTCGAAGACCGAAGGCAACGGGCGACTACAAGGCGTGGAGCCCCGATACGCGGGGCTAAGCCCGGACTCAGGATGGGTTTCCCGCCGCACGGAGCGGGCGAAATGCCGCCCTTCCACCGCCGTATTCCCCGTGTTAACCGGGCGATAGCGGCCGGCGTCAGGCGCCGGATGGGCAAAAAGCCGGGCTTTGATGGCGCGTCGCATCTCGTCACTTGTGTTGTTCGCAGTCGCCGCGGTGCTGGTGGCGCCGCCCGCATTCGCGCAATTCGGATCGATCTTCGGCGAGCCACCACCGCGTCCGCCGGCCGATGTGCCGAGCAGGCCGCCGAGCCGGACACCGCAACAACAACCGCCTTACTATTCGGGGCGCGATGAGCCGCCGACGCAGCCACTGCCGGCGCCGATGAGCCTGCCGCCGTCAAACCGGCCCGGCGCCGGCAACATACAATCGGAGCCCTTGGCGCCGCCGCCGGGCGGACTCATCGCGCCGCGGCCACCGCAAGATCAGGCGCCACAAGGAGTGCCGGTCGCTCCGGGTCAGGTGCCGGCGGCCTTGCCACCGGGTCCCAATTCTCCACGCAATGCGCCGCAACCGGCCAACACGGCGCCCCAGAGCGGCGATGCGGTTGTCGTCGCGCCGTCGCCGCAGCGCATCATCAATCCGACCGCGGTGTTCTCCGGACTCGACAAGATCACAGGCCGGATCATTTCGTTCGACGTTGCGATCAACGAGACGGTGCAATTCGGCGCGCTCCAGGTTACGCCGCGCGTATGCTACTCGCGGCCGCCGACCGAGACACCGAACACCGACGCTTTTGTCGAGGTCGACGAGGTGACGCTGCAGGGAGAGATCAAGCGCATCTTCACCGGGTGGATGTTCGCGGCGAGCCCCGGCCTTCACGCGGTCGAGCATCCGATCTACGACGTGTGGATCACTGACTGCAAAGGCGGGCAGGGCCCGAGTGTGGCGGAAGTGCCGGTGGAGGCGCCCAAGCCGCAGCCAACCCGTGCTCAGCCCCCTCCACCGCCGCAACAGCGACGCACGCCGCCGCCGCCAGCCCCGCCGCCACCGGTGCAACAGCGCCCACAACAGCCGCAGCAACAGCAACAACCATCGGGATTCTCCTTACCCTTCCCATTTCTACGATAGGGCGATGGACAGATCGGCTCGCCGCGAAAGCGCGAGCCCAAGCAACCGTATTGTGGAAGAGCTATCGCTCGCGTTGAATAATCGCGAGCGCCTCGACGCCGGCTAGTGGCCGTTCGCGCGCTACGGCCGCGAAGTCGGCCTCACCGGTCAGCGCCTCCTCGAGCAGGCGATGGTAGCGCCGCTTCGGTACTTCGACCGCGCCGAAAGTTTGCAGGTGCTCGGTGACATACTGCGTGTCGAGCAGCCGGTACCCGCCGGCCCTGAGCCGCGCGATCAAATGCACAAGCGCGATCTTGGACGCGTCGCGCGCGCGGTGAAACATGCTCTCGCCGAAGAAGGCGCGGCCGAGCGAGACGCCGTAAAGCCCGCCGACAAGGTCGTCACCGTCGTAGACCTCGACGGTGTGGCAATGACCGCGCTCGAACAGCGACCGGTAGATGCGGCGGATACGCGAATTGATCCAAGTGCGGGCACGATCCTGTTTGGGCTCCGCGCACCCCTCGATCACGGCGTCAAAATCACGATCGATGTGAACGGTCCACGGCGTTGCGCGGACCGAGCGCGCCAGCCGGGCCGGCACATGGAAGCCTTCGAGCGGGATGATCCCGCGCATGTCGGGCTCGATCCAATAGAGGGCCGGATCGTCCGCGCTCTCGGCCATCGGAAAGATGCCGCAGGCATAGGCCTTGAGCAGCACCTCCGGCGTGATCTCGATAAACGTGTTTTCGCGGTTGGCCATGGTCCGAGTCGTCGTAGCGCGATGATCTTACGGCAGTGCCGGCCGCAAGAGAAACAGCGCCCATAACTGTTGTTAACTCCTTTGACCGCGAAAAAGCGGCAGATTTCTGAAATATCATTGCCCCCTGCGGTGACGCGCGAATCGGCGTCACGGAGGCGGGAGGGGAACGGATGGGCAGGGACGACGCGCCGATTTCGGTTCTGGTGGTCGAGGACGAAGTCCTCATCAGCAATCTTGTCGCCGATGCCCTGACGGCCTTCGGGTTCCTCGTGCATGAGGTTACAACCGCCGACGAGGCGCTGCGTTACATCGATTCAGGCGCCGATGTCGACGTGTTGTTTACCGACGTCAATCTGCCGGGAAGCATGAATGGCGCTGAACTGGCGACGCGGGCACGGGAACGACGGCCGGAAATGCCGATCGTCTACGCCTCCGGGCGTTACAAGCTTTCCGAAATTTCTCCGCTGGTGCCCCGTTCGCTCTTCTTGACCAAGCCTTACGATCCCGGCGATGTCTGCGCATTGCTGACACGACTGACGAGCGGCCCTCCGCCATACTAGGGTTCCATTCCGCCCTGGGCGAGGAACTGCTCCAGCCAGTGGATGTGATAGTTGCCGTCGATAATATCCTTCTCGCGCACCAGCGCGCGAAAGAGCGGCAGCGTCGTCTCGATGCCATCCACCACCACTTCGTCGAGCGCACGCTTAAGCCGCATCAGGCATTCGGTGCGCGTCTTGCCGTGCACGATCAGCTTGCCGACGAGTGAATCGTAATAGGACGGGATGGTGTAACCTTGATAGACGGCGGAATCGATGCGCACTCCGAGCCCGCCAGGCGCATGATAGTGCAGGATCTTGCCTGGCGACGGACGGAAAGAGACCGGGTTCTCGGCGTTGATGCGGCATTCGATGGCGTGGCCCTGGAATTTCACGTCCGATTGCTTTAGGGCGAGATTGGTCCCGGCGGCAACGCGGATCTGCTCGAAGATGAGGTCGATGTCGGTGATCATCTCGGTCACCGGATGCTCAACCTGGATACGCGTGTTCATTTCGATGAAATAAAATTTGCCGTCCTCGTAGAGAAACTCGACCGTGCCGACACCGAGGTAGCCTATCTCGCGCATCGCCTTGGCGACCGTTTCACCGATCGCGTCGCGGGCGTTGGCATTGAGCGCGGGCGAGGGGCCTTCCTCCCAGACCTTCTGATGTCGGCGCTGCAACGAGCAATCGCGCTCGCCCAGGTGAATGGCATTGCCCTCGCCATCGCCGATCACCTGGATTTCGATATGGCGGGGGCGCTCCAGATATTTCTCGATGTAGACGGCGTCATCGCCGAATGCGGCCTTGGCCTCGCTGCGCGCGGTCGACAGCGCCAGCGAAAGCTCGCTCGCGCTGCGCGCGACCTTCATGCCGCGGCCGCCACCGCCGGCGGATGCCTTGATCAGCACGGGAAAGCCGATCTCGCTTGCGATTTTGTCTGCTTCCTGATCGGACCCGATCGCGCCCTCCGAACCAGGCACCACCGGAATACCGAGCGTCTTGGCGGTGCGCTTGGCCTCGATCTTGTCGCCCATCAGGCGAATATGCGCGGCCTTGGGACCGATGAACTGCACGCCGTGTTCCGCGAGAATTTCCGCAAAGCGCGCGTTCTCCGACAAAAATCCGTAACCGGGATGCACCGCGTCGGCGCCGGTGATCTCGCAGGCCGACAGGATGGAAGGAATGTTGAGGTAACTATCCTTCGCCGCCGGAGGCCCGATGCACACGCTCTCGTCCGCGAACCGCACATGCATCGCGTCGGCGTCGGCGGTGGAATGCACCGCCACCGTCGGAATGCCGAGCTCCTTGCAGGCGCGCAGCACCCGGAGTGCGATCTCGCCGCGATTGGCGATCAGGATTTTATCGAACATCGCCCGGCCTCATGCCTAGGAGTGCGCGGAACGCGCGCGTCTCGAAGCATGGGCCGCCCATCCGTCGAGATGGCCGCGTCGTGGCCTGCTCAGGATAAGGGCGGAAAAAGCTGTGCGCAAAACTTCATTCACTCGATGATCACCAACGGCTCGCCGAATTCCACCGGCTGGCCGTCCTCAAATAAAATTTGAATCACGGTGCCGCCGCGCGGAGCGGGAATCTGGTTCATGGTTTTCATGGCTTCCACGATCAGCAGGGTGTCGCCGGCTTTGACCTTGCTGCCGACATCGATGAAAGGCTTGGCCCCCGGCTCGGCTGCGGCGTAGGCAGTGCCGACCATGGGCGAGATCACGACGCCCGGATGTTTCGAAGGATCGATGGCCGAGACGGCAGCCTCCGCGCCAGGTTGCGGCGCGACCTCGACACGCACGGCGGCCGGCGCGGCCGCAGCAATTGCCGCCGCACGCGCCACGCGCACACGCTTGCCATCCTGTTCGATCTCGATTTCGGTCAATCCAGTCTCGTCCAAGAGCCGCGTCAGCTCATGGATCAGCTCGCGGTCGACGATCGTCTTCGGCGATTTTCCCACGCTCAACCCTTTTGCCTGGCGCCGAGCAGGCCGGCGACACCGGTTATCGCCAGCGCGTAACCGTCGATGCCAAAGCCGGCGATCACCGCCTTTGCGGCCTTCGAGATATACGAATTCTGACGGAAGCTTTCGCGGGCGTGGATATTGGTGACGTGTACTTCGATCACCGGCAGTCTAACGTTCACGGCGAGAAGCGCATCCATGATGGCGATCGATGTTGTGGTGTAGCCGGCCGCGTTGATGATGATGGCAGCCGCATCCTTGGCGTGCGCCTCCTGAATCCAGTCGACAAGCTCACCCTCCCGGTTCGATTGCCGGAACACAATGCCAAGCCCGAACCGTTTGGCGGTGTCACCGCAAAGTTTTTCGACGTCGGCAAGAGTCGCGCGCCCGTATTTTTCAGGCTCGCGGGTACCAAGCAGATTCATGTTGGGTCCGTTGAGGACGTAAATTGTCGTCGTTGCCATGGATCCCCGGCGTTCGCGCCTTGGCTCGATTGCGCGCGAAACTTTATAAGTGGCCCGGAGGATAAGGGGAAGCCCGAATGATCCTCAGTTTTGGCATTTGGCGCCATGCGCCTGGGTTTCGGCGGCCGCCCAATCGATCACCTCTTTGAGCGCTGTTAACCGTCTGCGGCCAGCGGCGCGCGCCTTGCCGAAGATGTCGATTTGGCGGTCCGCGCTCGTGCCATGGGCGGCGATGGCGTGCAGGTGCCCGATTTCCCGCGTGCAGCCCAGTGCCTCGATATCGCCGGCAATGAAATCGATCACCTGATCGAGCCACTGCATGAGTGTGAGAGGCGAGCGCGAGAACGGCTCGATGAAGGTTGCGCCGATGCCGTAGCGCTGGGCGTGCCACTTGTTCTCTTGCGTGATCGCACGGCCAACGCGGTCGAACCCGGCATTGAGCGCGCGATCGCGGTCGAGGGCGCGCACCAGGCAACGGAACAGGGCGGCGATGGCGATCGCGTCATCGAGCCGCGTGCAGCTATCGGCGACGCGGAGTTCGATGGTCGGATTGTTCAGTGAGGGCCTTATTGCCCACCAGATGTAGCTGGCGTCGGGAATGATCTTGGCCCAGGTGAGAGCGGCCACGAACTCGCGATAGTCGTCATTCGTGCGAAAGAGTTCCGGCAAGCCGGTGCGCGGCAGTTCATCGTAGGCCGCAAGCCGATAGCCGACAAGGCCGGTGAGGTGGCTTTGCCAGAACGGCGAAGAGGTCGAGAGTGCAAGCAACAGCGGGAGGTAAGGCGTCAGCCGCATGATCAAGTTGATGCGCGTGTCGACATCCGGTACCGCGACATGCACATGCATGCCGCACAGCATGTTGCGGTAACCGATCATCTGAAGGTCATCCATGATGGCGCCGTAGCGCGCCTTCGGGGTTACCATCTGCTCCGGCCAATACGCGAGCGGGAAGGTGCCCATTGCGGCGAGACCAAGTTTGTGTTCGGCGGCCAGCTGCCCAAGTGTGCTGCGGAAATGCGAGAGATGCTGCCGGGCCTCCTGCACGCTGGCACAGGGCGGTGTTGCCACCTCGATCTGCGATTGCAGCATTTCCGTCATGACCTGATCGCCGAGCTGCTTTTCCGCCAGCAAAATGAATTTCTTGTCCGCGCGGCGCACCGCATGGCGCGTTTTCGCGTCGAACACAAAGTATTCTTCTTCCATCCCGAGCGTATACATGCGCGCGACAACGGTCCCGACGGAACTTTGTTCCAGTGTCGATCGAATGCAAAAAAGCCGCCGCAGATTTCGCCGCGGCGGCCGGTGGTTACGGAATACTGCGGATGCTTCGTCCCTCAGCAGCTCGGTTTGCCGCAGCGTGAGGTGTTGACCTTTTCCTTGAGTGCATCGAGCCCCACGGCGCCGACCACGACATCCTCGCCGATCACATAACTTGGCGTGCCGTTAAGGCCGAGCGCCTCGGCGAGCTTGAAGCTTTCCTGCAACGTAGCTTTGACCTCGGGGCTGGCCAGGTCCTTGTCGAGGCGGCCCATGTCGAGACCGATATCCTTGGCCACGGCGAGTGCGCGTGCCTTGTCAGCCTGACCACGGCCACCAAGCAGCTTCTGATGGAATTCAAGATATTTCTTGCCGGTCTTGTCCTGCATGCGAACGGCAACGGCGACCTGTGCGGCCTCGACCGAGCCGGGGCCAAGGACCGGGAATTCCTTCAACACCACCTTGAGCTTGGGGTCGTCCTTGAGCAGCGTGAGCATGTCATCCATGGCACGCTTGCAGTAGCCGCAGTTGTAATCGAAGAATTCCACGAAAGTAACATTGCCGTTTGGATTGCCGAGCACCACCTGACGCGGCGAGGTGAACAGGTTCTCCGAATATTGCTTGACGGCTGCCTTATGTTTTTCGGCCTCCGCGGCGGTTTGCCGCTTTTCCAGCTCGGTCATCGCCTCCTGGATGACCTCCGGATGAGCGACCAGGTACTCGCGCACAATGCGTTCGATATCGCCGCGCTGGCTGGCGGAGAATTCGTCGGCACGTGAGGCTTGCGGCACGGCAATAGCCAGCAATGCCGCGCAGGCGGCGGCGATCAGACGCGGTCTCAATGTCATGAAATCATTCCTTATTGTTGGGCTTTGGCATTTGGTTTGACGTTTACAATGTCGTCGGCTTGCACCCACGCGGGCGATCCAATCGGCAGGCGTGTCTTGGCGCGCGAGGCAAGCTGGCGCGCGGTTTTCACATCACCGCGGTTAAACGCGGCCTGGGCCGATGCGAGGTCGGCATTGGCGAGATCGCCCTTGCGGCCATAGGCCACCGCGAGCTGCGAGTAAGCATCGGGCGTCTCGGGTTCGCGCACAATCGCCGTGCGAAGAAGACCGACGGCCTCTTCGGCCAGTTTTGGATTGCCCGTGGCGTTTAACGCTTGCGCGAGCATGATCTCGATCAATGGGTTGCTGTGCGATAGCTGCACGGCCTGGCGCAGTGGAGCAACAGCTTCGGCCGGGTGGCCACCCTCGAGCAACGCCTGACCCTTGAGTTCGTAAAAATACGGATTGTTCGGCTGCACCTGGATCAGCCCGTCAATCTGCACGAGCGCTTGGCGAAGATCGGAATTGCGGTAGGTCGAAATCGCCCGCGCATAGCGCGCTGGCAGGCTATGATCGTTTGGCGGATAGCGGCGCGCCACCGTGTCAGCCCGTTCGAGGAAGCCGGATAATTTCGCGCGCATCATGTCGTGACGTAGCTGCAGCTCAGGCGGATCCTTGCGGTCCCAATATGGGCTCTGCTTCGCGATCGTTTCCAGGGTGGCGACACGTTCTGCCGGCATCGGGTGCGTCTGCAAGTAAGGGTCGATGTAGCGCGAATTAAACAAAACTTCGTTGCTCAGGCGCTTGAACAGCTCGACCATCCCCTTGGGCGATTGCCCGGTCGCATTGAGGAATTTCACGCCGGCATGGTCGGCCTGGTCTTCCTGCGTCCGCACATAAGAAAGCACGGACCGCATGATTGCCGACTGCGGCGCCATTATCGCGGCCGCGCCAATGTCGGAGGCCCCGGCGGTTCCGCTGCGCGCACCGGCGACAAGCGCGCCGACACCGGCGAGCATCGCAATGATTGACGCTGTTTGCGCCGACGCGAGTTGCTCGCGCAGGCGCTGGAGATGGCCGCCCGCCAGGTGTCCGGTCTCGTGCGCGAACACACCGATGATTTCGTTCGGGGTCTTGGCGTCGAATAGCGCCCCCGCGTTGACGAAGATATGACGCCCGTCCATGACGAACGCGTTGAACGAGCGGTCGCTGAGCACAACGACTCGCACGTTTTGCTTGGCAAGGCCCGCGGCTTGCAAGATCGGCTGCGCGTAGTCGCGCAGGAGCTGTTCCATTTCGGCGTCGCGAATGACCGGCATGCCGCGCGTCGTGCTGTCTTGCGCACGCGCTGGCGCGAACACAGGCCCGCCTCCCGCCGCAGCGACCGCAATCGCCGTCAGGAAAGCAATGGTCTGAGCTGCTGGCGTCTTGCGCCACGTCCTGATAGGTGTGCCGTTCAAGGACATACCGATTTCGTTGCCGAATGGGCGTGAACCTAGTGACGCGCCCGGGGGCGGTCAACGCGGCTGGCGATCACGAGTGAGTCATGAAAGAGCCGCTGAATACGGCAACAGCGGGGCGGGGCGGCGGTGGCCGACGGGCCAAAAGCGATGCTTGAGGCGGCCAAACAGCTTTTGAAGCCATCCAGGCGCAGCGATGTGCCGCCATTCATCGTGATGGATGTCATGGCGGCCGCGGCGCAGCGCGAGGCACAGGGCGCTCACATCATTCATATGGAGGTTGGGCAGCCAGCCGCGCCCGCGCCCCAGACTGCAATCAAGGCCGCACAAGCCGCGCTCGCGCATGGGCGGATCGGCTATACGGAAACGCTGGGAATTCCATCGCTGCGGGCGCGCATCTCGCGGCACTATAAGGACACGTACGGCCTTGCGCTCGACCCAGCCCGCGCGGTGGTGACAACCGGCTCGTCTGGGGGTTTCATCCTGGCCTTCCTGTCACTGTTCGAGGCAGGCGACCGCGTGGCCTTGGCCAATCCCGGTTACCCGCCGTATCGCCACATCTTGTCGGCGCTCGGCTGCGAACCGGTGCTCATCGAAACGTCGGCCGAGACGCGCTGGGCACTGTCGGCCAAGGCGTTGATTGCCGCGCATCAGCGAGCACCGCTCAAGGGCGTCGTGATTGCAAGCCCGGCCAATCCGACCGGCACCATGATGGACGCCGACGCGTTGACGCGCTTGATCGCGGTTGCGGAATCGGAGGGCATCCGGGTGGTCTCCGACGAGATTTATCACGGGCTCGACTACGCGTTTGCCGCCGAGACAGCCGCGAATATTTCCGGGCGCGCGGTCGTGATCAATTCCTTCTCGAAATATTTCTGCATGACCGGTTGGCGTATCGGCTGGATGATCGTTCCGGAAGAACTGGTGCGTCCGGTTGAAAGACTGCAAGGCAACCTTGCGATTTCAGTGCCGACGCTTGCGCAAGTTGCCGCCGAGGCGGCTTTCGACGGCCGCCAGGAAATGGAAATGGTGAAACATAGTTATGAGGAAAACCGCCGCATACTCACTGAAGGATTGCCGAAAACGGGCCTCGACAAGTTTCTGCCGGTGGACGGCGCGTTCTATCTTTACGCGGATATTTCCCGGTTCTCCGACGATAGTCTCGATTTTGCAAAACGCATGTTGAATGAAGCGGGCGTCGCGGCAACGCCCGGGATCGACTTTGATCCGGTCAATGGCCGGCTCTTTTTGCGCTTCTGCTACGCTGGCTCGGCCGGTGAGATGCACGAGGCAGTCAAACGGATTGGTGGCTGGCTGAAGGGCTAAACGATCCGCTCATTCGACCGTCAGAACTCCACGTCCAATTCGACGACCTCGTCCGGCTCGGCCTTTGCAGCTCCGATCCACTCGCGCATCGACGGCATCGCCATGATTGTCGCGCAGTAGGCTGCGCAATCGCTATCGAGTTTCACGTCATAACTGAGGAAACGTGTGACGACCGGCGCAAACATCGCATCGGCCATGCAGGCGGAACTGCCAAAAAGGAAGGGCCCCTTGTCGGTGGCGAGGCACTCGCGCCAGATGCTGATGATGCGATCGATATCAGCCTGCGCGCCGGCCCAGACTTTGAATCCCGGATGGTGCGCTTTCAAATTCATCGGCAGTGCCGAACGCAGATTGGAAAAACCCGAATGCATTTCGCCGGAAATAGAGCGGCAACGGGCACGGGCCGCCAGCGATTTTGGCAACAGACTGGCCGACGGCAGGGCCTCGTTCAGATATTCGGCAATGGCAAGCGTGTCCCAGATCTTGATCCCGTTATGCGTGAGACAAGGCACCAGGAACGAAGGCGACAGCAGCAGGAGTTCCGCGCGCGTGGACGGATCGTCGCTGGCAACGGTTTGTTCCTCGAATTCGAGCCCCGCCAGCTTGCACAGCAGCCAGCCGCGAAGCGACCATGCGCCGTAATTCTTGCTTGCGATCGTCAGGGTAGCCTTGGCCATAGGACGGGGATGTCCCTTAATTCATCGTGGCCCGGCATCTGATAGCTTAGACGAAACCATTGCTCTTTCAATAGTTTCCCGTCCTGCAAAATTCGTGGGCAACGGAATTTTCCCCAATTTCCGGTGGCAGATATCTACGTCCGTGAATTTTATCTCGCAGTGCAACATAAAATGTTCTAGGCTTTGCAGACGGTTCGCCGGGACCGCCAGGGATTGAATGCTCTATCAGGCCTATCAGGCGCACGCCGACATTATGGTGCCGGTACGCCGCCTTGCCGGCATGGCGGCTAAATCAGTGGGGGAAAGGCTCAATGGCTCGGCACGCCCGACCATGTTGAGCAACCTGACCGCCGCCTATGAATTGATTGCTCGCGCCGGTCTCACGCACGAGCGCCCGCCTTACGGAATCGAAGGCGTGACGGTCGGAGACCGCCAGGTGGCGGTAACTGAGGAAGCAGCGGACGTAACACCGTTCGGCACGCTGTTGCATTTCAAGAAAGACACCACGGTCGCGCAACCGCGCGTGCTCCTTGTCGCGCCACTATCGGGGCACTTCGCCACACTGCTGCGCACGACCGTACGAACGATGTTGGCCGAGCATGACGTCTTCATTACGGATTGGCACAACGCGCGCGACGTCTCTGTTGAGGAAGGGCGTTTCGGATTCGATGATTACATAGCGCACTTGATCCGCTTTATCGAAGCGATCGGTCCGGGTACGCACGTTGTGGCCGTGTGCCAACCCTGCGTCGCCGCCCTGGTCGCAGCAAGTGTGATGGCGCAGTCCGACAATCCGGCACAGCCGCGCTCGATGACGCTCATGGCGGGGCCGATCGATACCCGGGTCAATCCAACGAAGGTCAACGCGCTCGCCAAATCGAAACCCATCGATTGGTTTGAACGGAATCTGATCGCGCGCGTGCCTGGCCGCTATGGCGGCGGTGGCCGGCAGGTCTATCCCGGGTTCGTGCAGCTGGCCGCTTTCATGAGCATGAACATCGACCGTCACATCAAGGCGCATCAGGAACTCTATGAGAATTTGGCTAATGGCGAGGTGGCGAAAGCGGCTCAAACCCAGGCATTTTACGATGAATATTTCGCAGTGCTCGATTTGACCGCCGAGTTTTACCTGGAAACGGTGCGGCTGGTATTTCAGGAGCACTCGTTGCCACTCGGCGCGCTCACCTATCAGAACCGCAAGGTCGAGCCGAGCGCCATCAAACGGACCGCGTTGTTTACAGTGGAGGGGGAGAAGGACGATATCTGCGCGGTCGGCCAGACCTTGGCGGCGCACGATCTCTGCTCGTCACTGCGGCCGTATCGCAAGCGCCACCACATGCAAGCCGGCGTTGGCCACTATGGCGTATTTTCCGGCAGGACCTGGCAGCAGCAGATCTATCCGATGGTCAAGAATGTCATCTTGCAGAGCGACTGAAATCGGCCGTCACGCTATCTCTTGAAGGCGCCGAGGATCGCGCGCATGCGCTCGGCGCTTGTAGCTTCCGAAGGGGTTGTATCGCGTTCCGGCGCGAGCCGGGCGTCGCAATCGACGTAATTCGACGAGACGATTTTTCCGGTGCGGTTATCGAAACGCCTCTCTTCGCAACGGCCTTTGTTGTCGGTCTCGACCACAATGGAAGCAACGCGGTGAGCCGCTTCGCCCCCTGCAGATTTGGGCAACGGCGCGATCTTCGTTGTGGCGTTGTTCGCCTGACGCTCGGCCGAGAAATAAGTGCCCGAGGTCACGAAAATCGCCAACAGCAATAGGCCGCTGAGCGCCGCCGACACCACAAGGCCACGGACGATGTCCTTGGGCGAAACGCTACGCTTAGCGGGACGCGGCTTGCGGGTTACTGGATCAATGCTCATGGCGCGGGTCGGTACGTGAATTAACATATTCAGTTTGTTGGAAAAATTTAGCTCAGTCAGGTTGAGAAAGCCTGAAAAAATAGACTCAATTTGAGCTAATCAGCAGCATGTGCTTGCCGCATCTTCCATTTTTGCTGACCAATTCCTACATGCGTGTACGTTCCAACAAACCCCGAAAATCCAATGTTCGATTTTACCTCATCGTCCGATGTCGGGGATATCGAGGCTGCGGCACCGTCCGCATCCGACAGCGAAATCCTCGACGCATATTCCAATTCCGTGACCTCCGTCGCCGATTCGATCGGGCCGACGGTGGTGCGCGTGGAAGTCCTTAACAACAAGGGTCACCCTGGTGGCGTCGGGTCCGGTGTGATTATCGCGCCGGACGGACTGGTGCTGACCAATTGCCATGTGGTCGAGGGTGCAAAGGAGGTCCGGCTCCAGGACGCAGAAGGCCGCGTGATGGAAGCCCAACGACTCGGCGAGGACCCCGACACCGATCTGGCGCTGCTGCGTGCCGGTTCGTTTCGTGACCTGCCAAGCGCCACGCTTGGAGATTCGAAGAAGCTCAGGCGCGGTCAGCTTGTGGTGGCGATCGGCAATCCGCTCGGCTTCGAATCGACCGTCACGGCGGGGGTGATATCCGCCCTCGGGCGTTCTCTGCGTTCGCGCAATGGACGCCTGATCGAGGACGTTATCCAGACCGATGCCGCGCTCAACCCGGGCAATTCCGGCGGGCCGCTCGTGTCCTCGAGAGGTGAGGTGATCGGCATCAACACCGCCGTGATCATGGGGGCGCAGGGCATCTGTTTTGCAGTCGCCAGCAACACGGCGCGGTTCGTGCTGGGCGAACTAATCCAGCATGGTCGCGTCCGCCGCGCTTATATCGGCGTATCGGCGCAAACGGCTGCGGTGCCAAGGCGACATGCGCGTGCCGCCCAAATCGACAACAGTTCGGGAGCGATGATCAATGCGCTTGAGCCAAACGGGCCGGCGGCCTTGGCCGGCCTGATGAGCCTGGACACGATTGTGCGCGCCGATGGTGAATCCGTCACCGGTGTGGACGATCTCATCAGGTTGCTCAACGGAGAGCGCATCGGGCGCCGTATCGCGATCGACGTACTGCGGCGTGGCTCGTTGCGTAGCTTCGAGGTAGCCCCGTTGGAGCGACCGTCAGCGCGCGCCGCCTGATAGACCTACTGCGGTTTCGGCGCGGTCTGCTTGGCGGCCTTCTTCCGGGCCGGTGGCTCGTAGTTGCCGCCCGCCATGCATTTCTTGATGAAGGTGTCGCGCTTGGCGCCCTGCAGCTGCTGGCTCTCGGCGCCGACCTTGCAAGTCTCCATCTTTTCCTGGGAGGTGACGGCTGCGGCGGGCGTCGCCGCCAGCATGACTGGGATGAAGGCAATGGCCATGTTTCGCAGCATCGTGTCGGCTCCTTTGGGATGTCGGTGCGGGATAGACGATCGTGCGGTTCTTGGCAAATTCAGGATCAGCGCAATGCCGCCGCGATGTTGCCACCATCAACGGTGGTGACGTTGGCAGTCGTTTTCAATTCGAGCGCCTGATGGAGAAAGGCCTGGGCTACATCTTCGGCAGTCACCTCGCGGTGGAGCAGGTTGCCGCTCATATATTCCTCTTCACTGATCCCGCGTGCCGTGGCGCGCTGCTTGATAAAATCCGCTGTGAGCAAGCCTGAGCGGATGCGGTCGGCGTTGACCGCATTGGCGCGGATACCGTTTGCCCCGTAGTCGAGCGCGTACTGGCGCATGAGAAACAGTGTGGCCGCCTTGGGCAGACCGTAGGGCCCAAAATCTGGCCCCGGGTTTACCGCCTGCTTAGAAACATTGAACAACAGGCAGCCGCCGACGTCTTGCTTGAGCATGATCTTCACCGCAGCCTGTGCGACTTTCTGGTGGGCGAAGAAGTTCAGTTCGAAGCTCTCACGCAGCAGTGCTTCATCGACTTCGCCGATCTTGCCCTGCCATGCCGCCCCGGCATTCGATACCACAATGTCGACGCCACCGAACGCGGCGACGACCTGTTCGAAGGCGATGCCAACCGATGTTGCATCGGTCACATCGCAAGCGACCGCAAGAGCTGCGCCGCCGATTGCCTTGGCGTTTTTCGCGGCAGCGGTGGCATCGATATCGAGCATTGCAACTTCTGCGCCGGCTTCGGCAAAGGCCCGGGCGGTCGCGGCGCCGATCGCGCCGCCGGCTCCGGTAATCACCGCAATCTGACCGGCAAGCGGCAGTGGCTTGCGCTGGCCTAGCTTCGCCAGTTCAAGCGGCCAGTATTCCACGTCGAAGATGTCGGCCTCGGAGATCGATTTGAACGAACCGATCGCTTCTGCACCGCCGATGCCCTCGGCTGCAGCTTCGGCAACGTCCGCGGCGATGCGCGCGTCTTTGGCGCTTAGCCCAAGTCCGAACAATCCAAGGCCCGGTACCAGCACCACACGGGGCAGGGGATCATGCATCGCGGCCCCATTGGCGCGCGCTTCTTGCCTAGTGAAATAGGCGGCATAGTCCGCCATGAAGGCCTGCGCGGATCGTTGAATGGCCGTCTTGAAATCATTGAGCTTGCCGGCTTCCGGCGCGGGTGCGATCAGCGGCCATGGTTTGGTACGTATGACATGATCGGGCGTGATCACCCCGGCACGTGCGTAGCGCGCCACGTCCTTTCCGCTCACATAATTCAGGATCGCGTTGCTGCTGCGAAACTCCAGAATCAACCGTTTGTGCGCGCCCTCGCCAAAGGCGTCGCGTAGCGCGCAGGCACCGCGAACAATCGGTGCCACATCGGGAACAGATGCTATTCGATCCGGCAACCTCGCACTCGCGAATTTCGCATTGCCCTTTTTGCGCAAGTAATCTTCTGCGAGTGTGACGAATTCGATCATGCGCTCGTAGGCCTCGCGCGCATCATTGCCAAACGTAAAAATGCCGTGCTTGTCGAGAATGAGACCCTCGACTTTGGGATCCTTCTCGAACACCTCGGCAGCTTTTTTTGCCAGCGCAAAGCCCGGCATGATGTAGGGAACGAAACCGAGGCGAGGGCCGAAAATTTCTCCACATAGGGCCGCGCTCTTTTCATGGTCGATCAGACTCAGCACCGCGGTCGCGTGGGTATGATCGACGAATTTGTGAGGGACGAACGCGTGCAGCAGAGTCTCCACCGACGGATTAGGCGCCTGCGGATCGATAAGACTGGCACGTTGTACTTGCACCATTTCCTCGTCCGGCATGTCGGTGCGCGCACGGAGCTTGCGCAGGGAGGCAAGCCGCACGGCGGGCATTCCAGCCGGCTCGATGTTTGCCATGTCCCAGCCGGAGCCTTTGACGCAAAGAACCTCTGCATCGTCGCCAAGCAAATCTCTGGTCCGCGTCTTTACAGAGGTGTTGCCGCCGCCATGCAGAACCAGTTTGGGCTCGCGGCCAAGCAGGCGTGTCGAATAAACACGCAACCCCAGATCCGCGCCTGCGCCGGCCTTTGTCCAATGATCGACCGCCGCCTTGGCGTCGCTGTCGACCCAAGCGGATCTCATCGTGCGGCTAGCTCTTGTCGCCGAGCAGGCGCTTGGCCCACCAGCCGCGCTTGGGCGCTGCCGACTCGTCGGATCCGGTGCTGGAAATGACCGGCGCCGTCGGCGATGTCGCTGAGGGCGGTTTCGGCGCACTTTCGGCGGCGAAAGGTGCCGGCTCGCGGATTGTCGAGCGGCGACGGGGCGTTTCCTGGGCGCTGGCGGAGGTTGCGGAATAGTCTGGCGGTGGGGGAGCAGGGCGCTCGTCCGCTGGCGGCGAATATTGTGCATTGGCAGTCGTTGCGGAGTACCCGGGTCTGCCGTCGTCGTAACTCGCCGGCCGATCAAGATCTTCGACCGCATGTTGCGGCCCGGGCTCACGCCCGTTTTCGCCGGAACGCAACGGCGCTTCACCATTGCGTTGCCGATTGCGACGACCGCCGCGGCGACCGCGCCGCCGCCGCCGCCGCCCGTCGCCCTCGCCGAATGCGCCGCCTTCCTGGCGCGGCTGTGGTTGGCCCGATCCATCCTCCTCGGGCGAACCCGCGTCGTGATCCTCGTGGGCGACAGAATGCTCGGGGATGGTGTCCTGAGTGAACTGTTGCGGACTTTCGCGTTGTTCGCCGCCGCGTCCGCGCCCGCCGCGTCCGCGCCGTCGCCGGCGTCGTCGGCCGCCTTCGCGCTCGGCGTCGGAGCGCGGTTCGGCTTCCGTTTCGGCCGCGGCAAACTCCGGCTCCTCGGCGAAATCGTCAGAGTCGACGACCTCATCTTCGACTTCCTCGACCGGCGCGGTCAGTTGTGGCTGTTGAGCGGCAAGCGCGCGGGCAGCTTCGGGCGTGTGCACCTGTTCGCCGCGGTCAATGACATAAGACTGTTGGCCCGTTACCGCTGGATCGGCTGACACCGTGATGACGATGCGGAAGCGTTCCTCCAACGCGCGCAAATGGGCACGTTTATGGTTGAGTACGTAAAGCGCAACCTCGGCCCGCGTGCGCACGATCAAATTATGCGTAGCGCCCTTGATCAACATTTCCTCGATTGCGCGCAACAACTGCAGCGAGACTGACGATACGGATCGGACATGACCGCTGCCGCCGCACACCGGGCACTTCTCGGTCGAACTTTCAAGGACCGAGGTGCGAATGCGCTGGCGCGACATTTCCAGCAGGCCAAAATGCGAAATGCGGCCCACCTGGATGCGCGCGCGGTCGTGCCGGAGCGCTTCCTTTAGCCGCCGTTCCACAGTGCGGTTGTTGCGACCCTCGTCCATATCGATGAAATCGATGACGATAAGTCCGGCGAGGTCGCGAAGGCGCAATTGCCGCGCGATCTCCTCCGCGGCCTCGCAATTGGTCTTGAGCGCGGTGTCCTCAATGTGGTGCTCGCGTGTGGCGCGACCGGAGTTGACGTCAATCGCCACCAGCGCTTCCGCCTGATTGATGACGATGTAGCCGCCGGAGCGCAGCTGCACCACGGGCGAAAACATGGCGTCGAGCTGGCTTTCAATGCCGTAGCGCGTAAACAGCGGCTGCGTGTCCTTGTAGAGTTTTACATTTTTGGCGTGGCTCGGCATCAGCATGCGCATGAAGTCACGCGCTTCCGCGAATCCCTCGTCGCCCGAAACGACGATTTCTTCGATGTCCTTGCCATAGAGGTCGCGGATCGATCGCTTGGTTAGCGAGCCTTCCTCATAAACCAGTTTTGGCGCCGTCGATTTGAGCGTGAGATCGCGCACCGTCTCCCACAGGCGCAGGAGGTATTCGAAATCACGTTTCACCTCGATCTTGGTGCGGCTGGCTCCCGCCGTCCGCAAAATCACCCCCATGCCTTCCGGGACTTCCAGTTCCTGTGCAATTTCCTTGAGCCGTGAACGATCTTCGGCGGAAGTAATCTTGCGGGAAATGCCGCCGCCGCGTGCCGTGTTTGGCATCAGCACGGAATAACGTCCGGCGAGCGAGAGATAAGTGGTCAGCGCCGCACCCTTCGTGCCGCGCTCTTCTTTGACGACTTGCACCAGCATGACTTGCCGGCGCTTGATCACTTCTTGAATCTTATATTGGCGACGGAAGCGTGGAAGTCGTTCCTGCACTTCTTCGAGGGCGTCGGCGCCGCCAACCGATTCGACAGCTTCTTCTTCATGATGCTCTTCACTGCCGCCGTTGGAGGATTCGCTGTGCGCCGAGTCAGCTGTGAACGCGCCCTCTGCCGCAGCGGAGGGCTGCTCGCCCTCGGCGGTTGCCTCGAGCGGGGCTTCGCCAGCCTCGGGGGTCGGCGGCTCGATCGACTCGTCACTGGAGTGAATTTCAGCGCCCTCAAGCGGTTGCTCTTCAGCCGCATGTTCCGGCGATGCCAGTTCGGATTCTTGCAACGCTGAAGCGATCCCGACGATCTCGCCAGGTCCAGGTTCACCCTGCGGGGTCTCCCCCGCTTCGCCAGCGAATTCCTCGGCGGCGAGCGGTTCGCTCTGCACGACATCGCGATTACGGTGCCGTTCCGCGCCACGATGCCGATGACGGCCGCGCCGTCCGGCACGATTCTCGGCGTCGGCGTCGGCCGCGCGTTGGTCGCGCTCTTCCTGTGCGATCAGCGCCTGCCGGTCGGCGACCGGGATTTGGTAATAGTCCGGATGGATTTCGGAGAACGCCAGAAACCCATGGCGATTGCCGCCATAATCTACGAAAGCCGCCTGCAAGGACGGTTCAACACGCGTAACCTTGGCGAGGTAGATGTTACCGCGGAGTTGCTTGCGGTTGGCGCTCTCGAAGTCGAATTCTTCGACGCGATTGCCGCGGAGTACGACGACCCGGGTCTCCTCGGGGTGGGTCGCGTCGATCAACATTTTGTCGGCCATTGGAAAATCTCACTGGGCTAGCAATGCCCGCGCGCTCGCGCGCCGAAGACAGCGCAACGCGATAAATCGGGACATTGGCCTGATTGGTGTGGAAGGAAAGGGCCGCGCGGCCGAAGTTAACGCCAGCGAGCACCGCCCTGATGGCGGCGCGCGGGCAATAAACCTCAAAATACCTTTGCTGCGTCAGTGGCAGCATGAAACTTGCGACCCGTAGCGCTGCGGCCGCGCTTATGGGCGCGAACCGAGGTTTCTCGATACTCACGGTCAGGGTGCGGCCGGCCGTCTGGCCGAGCGCTGATCCGGGTGTCCTTCACAAGGGTTTCGGCTCTTTCGCTTGGCCGTCCGCCGACCTCCTCGAGGGGGCGGTACAGGACCTAAAGCGGCCGGGGCCCGAACGCGGCACAACCGGAACTCTAACCATCAGCAACAATCTACATACGGTGCAGAACCAGTACTGGCAAGCAAAGCTTTGAGGTTCGGCCACACTGGCGCACCGAAATGGGCCTATTGCTCAAGTTCCGTTAACCGTTGCACGCGTTTATGCGCTAAAAGAGGCTCTAAAGGGTCCGGATTCGTGACAGCCCGAGCGATTGCATTCGTCAGCGCGCTAGTCGGCACGATGGCCTGCGTCTCGTCCGCCGTCCTCGCCGAGGGCGTAACTGCGCGTGTCCGCGCCGTCGCGACAGAGTCGCCTGTGGTCGCAACGGACATTCGTATCGGCGGAGACGACAAGCAGACTCGATTCGTGGTCGATCTGAACCGGAAGATCGATGTCGCTGCCTTTACGCTCGCGGACCCTTATCGTGTCGTTGTCGATCTGCCGCAGATAACCTTCAACCTTCCTCCCAATGCTGGCGAGCAAGCACGCGGCCTGGTGAAGGCGTTTCGTTATGGGCTCATCATGCAAGGCGGATCGCGTATCGTCCTCGACACCAAGGGGCCGGTGCGTCTCGACAAGGCCTTTGTGTTGGATGCGGCGGAAAACCAGCCGGCGAGACTGGTGCTGGATCTCGTAGCGACCGATCGCGCTGCCTTTATGCGCAATATCGCGCTCGAAAATCGTTCGGCGCATGGTGCGCCCGCCCGGCCGAGCGAACCGCCGCCGAAAACTGACGGAGATCCGCGTCCGCTGATCGTTCTGGACCCCGGTCATGGCGGCATCGACAACGGCACCAAGGGCTCGGGCGGAGAACTTGAAAAAGATGTCGTCCTCGCTTTTGCGCAGACGCTGCGTGAAAAGCTCGAAACCAGCGGAAAATATCGCGTCGCGATGACACGCACCGATGACAGCTTCGTGCCACTTGGGGAACGGGTACGTTTTGCACGCTCGCGTAGCGCGGCTCTGTTCATCTCGGTTCATGCCGACGCCTTGCCGCGCAACGAGGGTCAGGCTGAGGGTGCGACCGTCTATACCCTTTCGGAAAATGCATCCGACGCGGAAGCGGCGCGGCTGGCCGAGGCAGAAAACAAAGCGGACGTCATTGCCGGCGTTGATCTCACGACCGAGCCTGACGACGTTGCCAACATCCTTGTCGATCTCGCGCAGCGCGAGACCAAGACATATTCCATGCAATTCGCGCGCACGGCAGTGGGTGAACTCAAGTCTGCCGCCCGACTGCACAAACACCCACTAAAGTCGGCGGGGTTTAAGGTTCTATTGGCACCCGATGTGCCTTCGGTGCTGGTGGAGCTTGGCTATATGTCGACCAAAGACGACCTCAAGCAGCTCACTTCGGCCGCTTGGCGAGCGCGCACGGCCCAGGCGCTGGCACAGGCAGTCGATAGCTTCTTTACGCCGCGGGTTGCTGGAGCCGGCGGGGGGCGTAACTGAGATGAGCGAACGGCCTCAGTTTCAACATAAAACCGGGCAAACACGGGGTTTCGCCGCGATTCTTACTGATGACGGCGGTGGCCTGGCGGGACTAATATGCTCGCCAGTCTTGCGGTTCGCTTTTTCTGCGGATGAAGCCAATAACCGGGCGCAAGGCAGGACCATTCGACCATGAGACTTTTATTACGCTTCTTCGGCTTTCTGTTTGCGGCAGGCACAATTCTATTTGTGGTGGGTGTAGCCGCGGCCGCTGGACTACTTTGGCATTTTTCCAAGGACTTGCCGGACTATTCGCAACTGCAAGATTATGAGCCGCCCGTAATGACACGGGTGCATGCGGCAGACGGCTCACTGGTCGCGGAATATGCGCGTGAGCGCCGTCTTTACATCCCGATTCAGGCGGTACCGAAGCTGGTGATTAACGCATTCCTCGCCGCCGAGGATAAGAACTTTTACGAGCACGGTGGCCTGGATTTCACTGGCATAGCCCGCGCCGCAGTCGTCTATCTTCAGAATTACGGGTCGAGCCGGCGTCCGCAGGGCGCCTCAACCATTACGCAACAGGTTGCCAAGAACTTCTTGCTGACAAACGAACTTTCGATGGCGCGCAAGGTCAAGGAAGCGCTGTTGGCGCTCAAGATTGAACGCACATACAGCAAGGACAAGATCCTCGAGCTGTACTTGAACGAAATCTATCTAGGCCTTGGTGCATATGGCATCGCAGCCGCGTCCCTCGTGTATTTCGATAAAGCGGTGAATGAACTCACCATTCCGGAGGCCGCCTATCTCGCGTCGCTGCCCAAAGCGCCAAGCAACTACCATCCGTTCCGCCAGCGTGAGCGCGCCCTTGAACGGCGTAATTGGGTGATCGACCGCATGGCCGAGGGAGGCTTCGTCAAGACCGCCGACGCCGAACAAGCCAAGCGTCTGCCGCTCGGCGTGACGTCAAAGGCAACCGGCGCCCATATATTTGCCGCCGAATATTTTGCCGAGGAAGTTCGCCGCGAACTCTATGAACGATACGGCGAGAAAAAATTATACGAAGGCGGACTCTCTGTTCGCACTTCGCTGGACACGAAATTGCAGGTGCTCGCGCGCAAAGTATTTACCGAAGGCTTGGTCCGCTATGATGAAACGCAAGGCTGGCGTGGTCCGGTTGCCAAGATCGACGTTGGTGGTGCCGACTGGGGCGTCAAACTGGCCGATGTGAAATCTCTGGCTGACGTGGCGCCTTGGCGATTGGCCGTTGTGCTTGAGGTTAGCGACCAGTCGGCTCGCATCGGACTGCAGCCCGGACGTGAACCCGGGGGCTATGTCAGCAAAGAGCGTACGATCGGAATATTGCCGCTTGAAGGTATGAAATGGGCGAAGACTGGCGGAAAGGCGGTCGGTAAAGTCGGCCAAGTCCTCAACGCCGGCGATGTTGTCTACGTGGAGCCCGCCAAGACCGAGGGCCAATTCGTCTTGCATCAGATACCGGAAGTATCCGGCGCGATGGTGGTGGAAGACCCATGGACCGGGCGCGTGCTCGCCATGGTTGGTGGCTTCTCTTTCGACCAGAGCCAGTTTAACCGCGCCACTCAAGCTTTGCGTCAGCCCGGCTCGTCTTTCAAACCCTTCGTCTATGCCGCCGCGCTTGACAATGGCTACACGCCGTCGACCATCGTTCTCGACGCCCCGCTTGAGATAGATCAGGGCCCTGGCATTGGTGTTTGGAGGCCTGAAAACTACGAAGGTAGTTTTAACGGTCCTTCGACGCTGCGTTACGGCATCGAGCACTCACGCAACGTCATGACAGTGCGTTTGGCGCAAGATATCGGGATGCCGTTGATTGCCGAATATGCAAAGCGCTTCGGCGTCTATGACGACTTGCCGCCCTATCTGTCCTTCGCTCTTGGCGCAGGCGAGACCACCTTGCTTCGTATGACGACAGCTTACGGGATGTTCGACAATGGCGGACGGCGCATCAAGCCCACATTGGTCGACCGTATCCAGGATCGTTATGGTCACACCGTCTATAAACACGACGAGAGGGAGTGCATTGGCTGTGACGGCAAGAAGTGGGAGAACCAGCCCGAGCCTTCATTGGTTGACCGTCGCCAGCAGGTGCTTGACCCGATGACTGCCTACCAGATCACTTCGATGATGGAGGGTGTCGTTCAGCGGGGCACCGCGGCGGGAGCCGGCTTCCAAAAGGAAGTCGGCAAACCGGTTGCTGGCAAAACCGGCACCACCAACGACGAAAAGGATGCATGGTTTATCGGCTTTACGCCGGACATCGTGGTCGGTGTCTATATGGGCTATGACAAGCCGCGCCATCTGGGTCGTGGTGCGACCGGAGGCCATCTTTCTGCGCCAATCGTCAAGGATTTCCTCAAGGTCGCTCTCGCCGACAAGCCGGCGGCACCGTTCCGCGTGCCCCCAGGCATCAAACTCGTCCGCGTCGACCTAAGGACCGGCACACGCGCCGGCCCGGGAACTGAACGGGCAATCCTGGAAGCCTTCAAGCCCGGCACGGCGCCTCCTGACAATTACTCGGTCGTCGGCGATGGGGGCGAGGGTGGAGGAGGACGGTCCTGGGGCGTAGGCGTCAGTCCTGACGCCGACCGTGCGGTTCGCTCGGGCACAGGCGGACTATATTGATCGTCTGCACCGCAGCGGTTGCGCCGGCCGGGCAGCATCGCTAAATCCACGTCACACGAATTCAAAACGCCGCTCTGGCGGCAATGGAAATCGCCATGCGTGCTGAAACGCAGAATTTGGTTGAGGAAATCAAGCAGTCAGTACGGCTGCTGAGGAGGCATCTTTGATGTCGATGCTGCGACGCGGCGCCTCGCCGAACTAAACAAAGAATCAGAAGATCCCAACCTCTGGAATGACCAGGCCCGCGCGCAACGTGTCATGCGCGAGCGCGATGCGCTTGACGATCAGCTCAAGGCTATCGGCCGCATCGAGCAGGAGCTTGAAGATCAACTCACGTTGATTGAACTTGGTGAGGCGGAGAAGGACGAAAAAACTATCACCGATGCGGAGACCGCGCTGAAGCGGCTCAAGACCGAGGTGGCAAGGCGCGAGTTGGAGGCGCTGTTGTCGGGCGAGGCCGACGCCAACGATTGCTACTTGGAAGTTCATGCTGGAGCCGGCGGTACTGAGAGCCAGGATTGGGCCAATATGCTCATGCGAATGTACGTGCGTTGGGCTGAAGCGCACGGTTACAAGGTCGAATGGATTGAGGAAAGCGAAGGCGAGGGCGCCGGCATCAAGTCTGCAACCGTGGTAGTCAAAGGTCACAATGCTTATGGCTGGTTGAAAAACGAAAACGGTGTCCACCGCCTAGTGCGCATTTCGCCCTTCGATTCAAACGCACGACGGCATACTTCGTTTGCCAGCGTCGTGGTGTTCCCGGTGGTGGACGACCGCATCAAGATCGAGATCAACGAGAATGATGTGCGCACCGATGTCATGCGTTCGGGCGGCGCCGGCGGCCAGCACGTCAACAAGACAGAGTCGGCCGTACGGCTCACCCACATCCCGACCAATATCGTGGTGAAGTGCCAGCAGGATCGTTCGCAGCACCGCAACCGGGCCATGGCGTGGGAGATGTTGCGCGCCAAGCTATTCGAAGCGGAAATGAAAAGACGTGAGGCCAAGGCCGAAGTCGACCAAGCCGCCAAGACCGATATCGGATGGGGCCACCAGATCCGTTCTTACGTGTTGCAGCCATATCAGATGGTGAAGGATCTGCGCACTGGCGTTTCCACTTCAAACACGACTGGCGTGCTTGATGGCGACCTCGATGAATTCATGCAAGCAGCGCTCGCACAAAAGGCGTTCGGTGGCGGGCCGGAACAAGTCGAGGATGTAGAGTAGCGCAGGCCTTTTCCCTAATGCCTACGCCTCTTAGACGTCGCCGAGCCTTAGTCCCGCGCGCAGGAATTTCTGCGGATCGACGGCCTCGCCGTTGATCCGCGTCTCATAGTGCAAGTGCGGGCCGGTGGAGCGGCCAGTTGATCCGATCTTGCCGACGATTTCGCCAATTCGCACAAGCTGTCCGATTTTCACGTTGATCTCGGACAAATGCCCATAGCGGGTCGCAAGGCCATTGCCGTGATTGATCTCCACCATATTCCCGTAGCCGCCTTCACGCCCGGCTATGGTCACGTTGCCGGTCGCCGTTGCGCGCACCGGTTCGCCGATTTCCCCGCGCAGATCGATGCCGGTATGGACGGCCGGACGGCCTAAAAACGGGTCCATGCGCATTCCGAACGGCGAACTCATGTCTACTTCACCAATGACAGGCTTGCGCACAGGCACGGCGACCAGCGAACGAGTGTAGCGGTCGATTTGCGCGCGCGCGACATTGATACGGTAGAGTTGGCGCTCGAAAGCGCTGGCGCCAGATTGTGGCGGCCTAAGCGGAACAAAAGGTCCGCCCATCGGTGCTTCGGTCGATGTGCGGCCGATACTAACTCCGAGGTCGGCCAGCACACTTTGCATTCTCCGTGCTCTAGTATCGATACGCTCTTCCAGATCGGTAAGCGTTGCGGTCTGCCTTTGCTCGACCTTGTCGAGGGACAATGAGATCCGCGCTAACATGCCATTAAGGCCAACGGCGGTCTCGCGCTCTGCAATACGTGTCGCGCTCGCCGGTAGCTCGCGCGATTGCAAGCGAGCTTCTCTATCGGGCGGTGCGACGAAAATCACGGTGTCGCTAATTGGCGAGGGACGTACCAGTCTTTCAGCCGCGTTTCCCGAAGGCGGCGCAATGCGCGCGGGTTTGACCGTACCCGTCGTCGACAGGTCGCCTGAGAGTGCCGAGCTGCGTTGCTCCAACGTGGCTTGCCGCTGGAGCAGGGCGTTGAGTTTTTTCTCGAACTGTTCCTGGTCGAGCAACTGGCGGCTCATGATGCGGTCGACCTGCGCACGCAATTCGGCAATTCGATCCTCGTAGGCAAATTGCATCTCGGCCTGCCGGCCAATCAGGCGCGTGAGGACATTGTCACGAAAGGCAAAATAGCTGCCGGTTGCAATCGACCATGCCGCCATGATGACAAGCGTGCCGACGACGATCCAGAACGCGACCGGACCGATGCGGATTTGGTGTCCCGCGTGTGTAAGCGTGTAACCGTCGAGACCCCGGTGCAGGTGTCGAGAGACGGCGGCGGCAGATTGCGCCCGTGGATGCGCGTGCCGGATATTTTGGTCGGCGGTCGAGTAATACGAAGGGGACGAATGCGACATCGACGCTCCACCGGGTTCGGCCGCGATCAAGCCGCAACCGGCGAGGTCGATATCAATCGGATATGGTTAAGAAAGGCGTAATCCCGGTAGGTTATGGTTATGATTCACTAGTAATCGCTAAGGATTAGTGGCCGCGGGCGACTGAGAGCACCTCTTCGGCGTGTCCCGGCACCCGGACTTTCGGCCAAATCCGAATGATGCGGCCGGCCGCGTCGATCAGGAAGGTCTTGCGAATGATGCCCATGTACTTGCGTCCATACATCGATTTCTCGCCCCACGCCCCATAAGCTGTGAGCATCCTTTTGGTTTCGTCGGACCCGAGTGCAATCGCGAGCTTATGCTTGGATATGAATTTGTCCTGTGCCTGCACGGGGTCGGCTGACACCCCCAGAATTGAGGTATTGGCCTTGGCGAATTCGGCGCGCAATCGGGTAAATGCAATCGCTTCCTTCGTGCAGCCGGGTGTGTCGGCCTTGGGATAGAAATAAAGGACGAGGTTTCTGCCGTTGAAGTCTTTCAGCGAGACTTTGCCTCCACCGGCGCGGGGCAGGGTAAAGGCCGGAGCCTTCGCACCCGCAACAGGGTCCCCCATGTGCCTTCCTTTCGTCGTTTTCGAGCGGTCATGTCGCAAATGCCATTTGCGTCGGAGGGGCGCAACGGGTTCTGCGGATATGGACCTTAAGCTGCCCCCAGTTATTGGTCTGGGTCCCATTAAAACACGCATGCTTTGTCAGACGCGAAGGACGCGACCGAGCGCATGACAGGTTCAGAGCACGAGCACGGAAACCGGGCCCACGCCGTCGCCGTGGGTCGCGCGCCGCGACGGCGGCGCATGGCGTATCGGCTTGGAGCCTGGCGGTGGAGCTGGAGCGCGCTGCATCGCGGGAGTTTCCGCTTTCTTCGCTCGCGGTTTGTAAAGCGGCTGCTCTGGGGTTCGGCGATCTGCCTCACGACCGTGACGCTCGCGGCGCTGGGTCTGTGGTGGCGCCTGTCCAGCGGCCCGATCGAGCTTGACTTAGCTACGCCCTGGTTGAAGGCGGCAATCGAGGAAAACTTCGGCGGCAATCGCAGTGTGGTCGTTGGAGGCACCCAGCTCGAGCGCGATGAACGAGGCCGTACATCTCTGCGCTTGCGGGACATCGTCGTTCGCGATGCTGACGGTACCATCGTTGCGAGTGCGCCCAAAGCGGAAGTCGGACTCTCGGGCAAGAGCCTCTTGATGGGGCGGCTGCGTGCTCAAAGCCTCAACCTCGTAGGCGCCGAGATGTCGGTACGAATTGAAACTGACGGCAGCCTTACCGTATTCGCCGGCGCCGACAAGCGACCAATAGCCACGGCGGCACCGGCCGCCGCTCCTTTGCCCTCTCGCGACGCGAGATCTGCGGCCGCGCCTCAAGGCGCTTTAAACGCAGAGTTTCAAAATCTCGCGGCCATCATGGCGCGGATTGACGCTGTCGGCGAGACAGGTCTTGATGGGCACGATCTGCGCGAACTTGGTCTCAAGAATGGAAATCTTGTTGTTGACGATCGGCGCAATGGAAAGCAATGGAAGTTTGATGGCATCAATGTGAGTCTGACGCGGCCCCGGCAGGGTGGCGTTGTTTTCCGGCTGGAATCCGACAACACCGAGCGTCCTTGGGTATTAAGCGCGGCGATGCGGCCGCTTTCCGACGGGGTGCGTGCGGTTGGCATCGAGGCGCGAAAGGTTTCGACCCGCGATATTCTGCTGGCATTGCGGATGAACACGGGCGAATTCGATGTCGACCTCCCGCTGTCGGCAAGTATTCGCGCCGAGATCTCGCCGGAAGGCACGCCGCAGATGGTGCAAGGTCAGCTCATTTCCGATGCTGGAACCATCGCAGAGCGGCAATACGACAGAATAAATCTGAACATCGACCACGCCGACTTTCGGTTCAATTGGGATGCGCGCCGGCGAAGCTTGATTGTGCCGTTCCAGATTCAATCGGGTGCTAATCAGTTTACCATGCGTGCCACGCTGGAGCCGGTGCCGGAGCAGGACGGAGTTTGGTTGCTCAACGTGGCGCGCGGAGACTCTGTGATCGATCCTGTCATACTGGCGCCCGGCGCAACACCAGACGATGAGGGGATAGCCATCAATCGCCTGTCAGCACGCGCACGCCTCGATACAAACCGCAAACGCATCGAGCTTGAGCAGGGCGATCTCAGCCGCATCGATACGCGCCCCTCGCATAATATCGGCATGGCCGTCACTGGAAGTCTGGACTATTCGGGGCCCGAGCCTTACGTCGCCTTTGGTGTTGCCGGCACGCGGATGCCTGTGTCGGCATTGAAGCGGCTTTGGCCATTTTTTGCCGCTGCCGAAGTTCGGGCATGGGTCGACGAGCATATCGCGGGCGGCATGGTCGAGCGCGTCGTTGTTGCCGGCAACGCGCCTCTGGCAGACTTCAAGCACAACGGACCGCCGATGCCGGACGACGGTCTGTCGGTCGATATCGAGACCAGCGGAACAACGGCGCGTCCCATCGCAAGTTTGCCGCCCATTCGCGACGCCGATCTCACCTTGCGCATTGTCGGCCGCAATGCCGTCGTCAGCCTCGGCCGCGGGACAGTCGAGGCGGCGCCGGGGCGAAAACTCAACATTGCCGGAGGTGTGTTCGAAGTGCCGGATACGCATCCCAAACCGGCACCGGCACGTGCGAATTTCCGTATCGACGGGGGCATGCCGGCCGCTGCCGCGCTGCTTTCGAGCGAGGGACTGCGCGATGAGGTTGGCATCACGCTTGATCCGGCATCGACGCGCGGCACGATTGCCGCCCAGGTTGCCGTGAAATTGGCAATCGCACGACCAATGCCGGAGGATGCTTCGAGCTATACGATCAATGCGGATCTCATCAACTTTGCTGCCGACAAAATGCTGCTCGGTCAGAAAGTCGAGGCCTCCACTCTCAAAGTCGCGGCAACAAGTGACGGGTTCCAGGTCAAAGGCGATGTCAAAATCAACGGCATGCCTGCAACGATCGACCTGCGCAAAAAGAAAGGCGACGCCAGCGCCGAACTGCGCATGCAGTCGACGATCGACGAGGCCGCCCGCCATCGGCTTGGCATGGATCTCGGCTCGGCAGTCACTGGCGCTATTCCCATCAAGGTCATCACTCGCGTCGGCGATAGCGTGAGCGATGAAGGCATGAGTGTGGAAGCCGATCTCACGCCAGTAAAGATCGACAATCTTTTGCCTGGGTGGGTGAAAGCCGCCGGCAGGCCGGCGCGCGCCACCTACACAATGGTAAAAAATAACAAGGCGGTTCGTTTCGATGATCTGAGCATCGACGGCTCAGGCGCGACCGTGCGCGGCTCGGTCGAATTCGACAGTACGAACGAACTTGTATCGGCAAACTTTCCTGTCTTCGCGATGTCCGATGGTGACAAGCTGACGCTGAAAGCCGACCGTGGCACCGACGGTGCACTGCGGGTAGCGATGCGCGGCGATATTTATGACGGCCGAAATTTCGTGAAGTCGTCTTTGGCCTCAACGGACAAGGGCAAACAAAAGCAGGACGATCTCGATCTCGATATCAAGGTCGGCACCGTCGCAGGCCATAACGGCGAGACTTTGCGTGGCCTTGACCTGAGATTATCTCGCCGGGGCGGCCGCATCCGCAGTTTTTCAATGACAAGCAAAATCGGACGCGACACCCCGCTCAACGGCGACCTTCGCGTGCGCGCGCGCGACAACCATCAAGTTATCTATTTTGAAACGGATGATGCCGGTTCGCTGTTCCGGTTTACCGATATGTATCCGCGCATGTTTGGCGGCCAAATGTGGGTCGCGCTCGACCCGCCGACCCAGGAACAAACGCCCCAGGTCGGAACGCTCTACATTCGCAGCTTTGCGGTGCGCGGGGAACCGGCGCTTGAAAGGGTGGTGTCGGGAGCGCCTGGCACCGCGGGGGCGAGCGGAGTCGACTTCAGCGAGATGCGCGCTGACTTTACCCGCTTTCCCGGAAAAATGTCGGTCCGAGATGGCGTTGTGCGCGGCCCGCTGGTCGGCGCCACGGTTGAAGGTAACATCGACTACACACGCGATGACGTGCATCTGCGCGGTACGTTCGTCCCCTTCTATGGCCTCAACAATATGTTCGGGCAAATTCCGATCGTCGGCCTGTTCCTCGGTGGCGGCAACAAGGAAGGCCTGCTCGGTATCAATTATGAAGCGGTTGGCCCGCCCGGTGCCCCGCGCATAACGGTCAATCCCGTCAGCGCGATAGCGCCCGGTCTGTTGCGCAAATTTATCCCGTCGCCGGGGTCATTCGATCCCAACTTCCTGCCGCCGACGCGGTGATCTATTTGCGTTTGAGCTGGAAGTGTCGTTTTTTTCCGAACGATAGAATATGTACGCCTTCGGGTGTTGCGTTGCCGTTCGAAAGAGTCATCTTCTCGTCAACGACGACCGTGCCATTCAATCTGATGCCGCCGCTTTTGATTTGGCGCCGCGCTTCACTTGTTGAAGCTACTGCGCCGGTCGCCACCGCGGCATTGAGAATACCGATACCGTTCTCGATTTCGACGGTCGGCAGTGTTTCCGCCGGCGCGCCTTCCTCGAAGGTTTTCCGGGCGGTCTCCGCGGCCTGATCGGCGGCTGCACGACCATGCACAAGCGCGGTTGCTTCAGTGGCGAGCACTTTCTTCGCCTCGTTGATCTCACTGTCTTTCAGCGCGGCCAGACGTGCGATTTCTCCGAGAGGTAGCACCGTGAAGAGCCTGAGAAAGCGAGCGACGTCGCCGTCCTCGGTATTGCGCCAGTATTGCCAATAGTCGTAGGGGCTCACCAGGTCGGCATTGAGCCACACCGCCCCGGCTGCCGTTTTTCCCATTTTCGCGCCGGAGGAGGTGGTGATCAGCGGCGCTGTAAGCGCAAACAGCTGCGCATTCTGCATACGACGCCCAAGGTCGATGCCGTTGACGATATTGCCCCACTGATCGGAACCGCCCATTTGCAGAATGCACTCATATCTCTTGTTGAGTTCGACGAAATCATAAGCCTGCAAGACCATATAATTGAATTCGAGGAACGAGAGTTCCTGCTGCCGATCGAGCCTTAGCTTCACCGAGTCAAAGGACAACATCCGGTTGACCGAGAAATGTCGGCCCACGTCGCGCAGGAAGTCGATATAGTTGAGCTTGTTCAGCCAGTCGGCATTATTGGCCATGACCGCGTTGCCGCCAGCCCCTTCGAATTTCAGGAACTTCGAAAAAATAGCGCGGATGCCTTTGAGATTTTCGTTGATCGCGTCATCGGTGAGAACGCGGCGGCTTTCGTCCTTGCCGGACGGATCGCCGACGCGCGTCGTGCCGCCACCCATCAGCGCGATTGGGCGATGCCCGGTTTGCTGTAGCCAGTACAACATCATGATCGGCAACAGCGAGCCGATGTGCAGCGAGGCCGCGGTGCAATCGAAGCCTATATAGGCGGTTATCGCGCCAGCCTTGGCTCGCGCATCCAGCGCCTCCGGCTCCGAGACCTGGTGGATGAAGCCGCGCTCGGCCAGAACCTTAAGAAAATCGGATTTGTAGGCGCTCATCGATCTACCCATTGATAGCGGCCCGGTATTCCGACTGACGCTGGGTCGCTGCCTGGTGGCGGGTGGTGTAACAGGTCCGGCGTCGGATTCAACCAACGCATGATCGCGGAACGTAACAACTGTTTCTGGCCAAGCTCATGCGCGACGAATAAAGGGGCAGCCCTCATTTTTTCCTTTTTAGAAACGCCGCACAAAATCCCGCATCGAATTCCCGGTAGTTGTTGGTAATCTCTTCGCCCTTGCGAATGGTGCGACGTGCGACGATGTGCCCGTTATGCCAATGGGTATTGGCGTTGTCGGAATGGTTCATGTGGTGGTCGTGGTCGCTGGTCAGCAGGATTTCGCCATCCACCCGGTATCCGTAGTTCCAGATGTAGTCGCGCGCGGGCTTGGGCAATTTTGCGAATTGCGTCGGTGAGTAAACCCGATCGAAACCATCGACGAACCGCCAGACCTTTGTGCCTTTGCGAATAACCTGGCCCGCAAAAACACCCAGTCCGTGGATGGCGCTTTTATCAAGGTAAGTCTTGACGAGAAGCATGATTTACAATGCGGACGGCGAATCCGCTTGCCACCAATTCTAACGCCAGACCTTCAAACCCCGCAAACCGGTCCAGTGCCGAATTTCACGCCGCCGGCTTGCGCTCGGTCTTTAGCCGCTTGTCGAGGTAGGCGCTGATCGAAGTAAGCAGCGCTTCTACCTTTCCGTCAAAGAAATGGTTGGCGCCTTGCACAACCTTTTGCTCGATCACGATGCCCTTCTGGGTCTTGAGCTTGTCCACCAGGGTGGTGACATCCTTGTGCGGCACGACGGCATCCTTGTCGCCATGAATAATCAGACCCGACGACGGGCAGGGCGCCAGGAACGAGAAGTCATAAAGGTTTGCGGGTGGGCATATCGAAATAAATCCCTCGATCTCCGGTCGGCGCATCAACAACTGCATGCCGATCCAGGCGCCGAATGAGAAACCTGCGATCCAGCAGCTCTTCGCCTCCGGATTGATGGTTTGCGCCCAGTCAAGCGCCGAAGCCGCGTCGGACAATTCGCCCTGGCCATGATCGAACGACCCCTGACTGCGCCCCACGCCACGAAAATTGAAGCGCAGCGCGGAAAATCCGCGATGAACGAAGGCGTAGTACAGCTGGTAAATGATCGGGTGGTTCATCGTCCCGCCGAACTGCGGGTGCGGATGAAGGATGATGGCGATTGGCGCGTTTTTCTGCCTTGCAGGATGATATCGCCCCTCAATGCGTCCGGCAGGGCCGGCGAAGATAATCTCGGGCATTGCTATTGTCCTCGAACCGGGCTTGCCAGCCTTGGCTGGTGGCATCTGGATATGTGCAGCCTCATGGAACTACTAAACTGGCCGTTTAGTTTAGAATTATTCTAATTATATGAATTCCGCTGTTCCCAGCCACAACACACGCTATAAGGGCCGGACGATTTCGGGCTTCTACCACGATCCCCGGGGCGAAAAGCAAGCTTTTTGCGGGATCTAAATGCAAGACGGTAATTAGGTATTGGCAAAAGCCATGGCCGAGCGAGCTTATTTCGATTGGAACGCCACCGCGCCTTTGCGGGCGGAGGCTCGCGATGCCATGCGCGAGGCTTTGGGGCACACCGGCAATGCCTCTTCAGTGCATGCAGAGGGACGCGCTGTCCGCCAGTTGGTGGAGGAGGCTCGTTCAAAAGTTGCGAAATTGGTCGGGGCGGAAGCCAGGAACGTCACGTTCACGAGCGGCGCCACCGAAGCGAACATGATGGCACTGACCGCCGCGATCGAGATCGGTGGCCGGAGGGCTTTGCGTGACCGTCTGTTCGTGTCGGCGATCGAACATCCTTCGGTGCGCAGCGGTGGACGTTTTGCTGCCGGGGATGTCGAAGAGTTGCCGGTCACCGGTAACGGCGTTGTCGATCTCGTCGCTCTTACAAACGCCCTTGAAAAGTCCGAACGTCCGTTGGTGTCGATCATGCTCGCCAACAATGAAACCGGCGTGATCCAGCCCATCGCACAAATCGCCGCGATCGTGCACGCGGCTTCCGGTGTGCTGCATGTGGATGCCGTACAGGGCGCCGGCCGAATCGACTGCAACGTTGCGACACTCGGCGCTGACCTTGTGAGCCTGTCCTCGCACAAACTCGGCGGTCCGCAGGGCTCTGGGGCATTGATCAGCTGCGGCGACATCCATATCGCCGAGCCTCTGATAAAAGGTGGCGGCCAGGAGCGGGGCCGGCGAGCGGGGACCGAGAATGTCGCCGCTATCGCTGGCTTCGGCGCGGCCTGCGCCGCTGTAAACCCGACCGAGGCGGAGCGAACCGCGCTTCTGCGCGATCGGCTGGAAGAAGGCATCGCGGCCGCGACGCCGGGTGCCGTGATATTCGGCAAGTCCGCGCCGCGCCTTCCGAACACGACGCTCTTCGCGGTGCCGGGTCTTAAGGCGGAGACTGCAGTAATTGCATTTGATCTCAATGGGATAGCGGTTTCGTCCGGCTCCGCCTGCTCCTCCGGCAAGGTTCAGGCCTCGCACGTGCTGAGCGCGATGGGTGTCGAGCCGGCAATGACCCGCAGCGCCGTGCGCGCGAGCATTGGTTGGAGCACCGGCGAGGCCGAGGTCGCTCAATTCCTGAAAACTTGGAAAACGCTTACGGGATCATTACTTAAGGAGAAACGTGGCATCGCCGCCTGAGCGGCGTGCGACACGCGACCCACATCGTCAACCATGGGAACCAGCGCACCAGAATAGCGCGAACACCATAACCGACAAATCCAACCCGCGGTCCTTGCAACCGTGAGCGGAGGGAAGAATGCCGGCCGTACAAGAGACCGTCGAACAGGTTCGCCGTATCGACGTTGATCAATACAAATACGGGTTCGTGACCGATATCGAATCCGAGAAGGCTCCCAAGGGTCTTTCGGAAGATACCGTTCGATTTATTTCGGCCAAGAAGAACGAGCCGCGATGGATGCTCGATTGGCGGCTGGAGGCTTTTAAGCGCTGGCTGACCTTGCGCGAGCCGACCTGGGCGCGCGTGAACTATCCGAAGATCGATTACCAGAATGCCTATTATTATTCGGCACCGAAGAAGAAGGCGCTGGCCTCGCTCGATGAGGTCGATCCCGAGATCCTCAAGACCTACGAGAAGCTGGGCATTCCGTTGCGCGAGCAGGAAATCCTTGCCGGCGTCGTGCGCCCCGAGGGGGAACGACGCGTGGCTGTGGACGCGGTGTTTGATTCCGTGTCAGTCGCCACAACCTTCAAGGAAGAGCTGAAAAAAGCCGGCGTGATCTTCCTGCCGATGTCGGAAGCGATCCGCGAACATCCCGAGCTGGTGAAAAAGTATCTTGGTTCGGTGGTGCCGACCTCCGACAATTTCTTCGCGACCCTGAATTCCGCCGTGTTCTCAGACGGCTCGTTCGTCTATGTGCCGCCGGGCGTGCGCTGCCCGATGGAGCTCTCTACCTATTTCCGCATCAATGAGGCAAATACGGGCCAGTTCGAGCGCACGCTGATCATCGCCGAAAAGGGCGCGTATGTCAGTTATCTCGAAGGCTGTACCGCGCCGATGCGCGATGAGAACCAGCTTCATGCCGCTGTGGTCGAACTGGTCGCGCTTGACGATGCTGAGATCAAATATTCGACCGTGCAGAACTGGTACCCCGGCGATGCCGATGGCAAAGGTGGCATCTTCAACTTCGTTACCAAGCGCGGCGACTGTCGCGGCGCGCGTTCGAAGATTTCCTGGACGCAGGTTGAGACCGGCTCGGCGATCACATGGAAATATCCGAGCTGCATCCTGCGCGGCGATCATTCGCGCGGCGAATTCTATTCAATCGCAATTTCGAACGGCCACCAGCAGGTCGACAGCGGCACCAAGATGCTCCATCTCGGCAAGAATACGACCAGCCGCATCATTTCCAAGGGTATCGCGGCTGGAAAATCGAATAACACCTATCGCGGACTCGTCTCCGCGCATCGCAAGGCCAAAGGTGCACGCAATTTCACTAATTGCGACTCGCTGCTGATAGGCCACGAATGCGGCGCACACACCGTGCCCTATATTGAGGCGAAGAATTCCTCGGCAATTTTCGAGCACGAGGCGACGACGTCGAAAATTTCCGAGGACATGCTGTTCTATTGCCGGCAGCGCGGAATGTCGGCGGAGGAGGCGACTGCGCTGGTGGTCAACGGTTTCGTCAAGGATGTGCTTCAGCAGTTGCCGATGGAATTTGCGGTAGAAGCGCAAAAACTGATTTCGATCTCTCTGGAAGGAAGCGTGGGTTAATCGAATGGCGTTTCTTGAAGTCAACAATCTGCATGTCGAGGTCGAGGACAAGAAGATCCTCAACGGCTTGACGTTGTCTGTCGACAAGGGCCAGGTCGCTGCCATCATGGGTCCGAATGGCTCCGGAAAGTCGACTCTCGCCTATGTGCTGGCCGGCAAGGATAACTACAAGGTCACCGAAGGCGACGTTTTGCTCGACGGGGAAAGCATTCTCGGTATGGCGCCCGACGAACGCGCGGCCAAAGGCATGTTTCTTGCGTTCCAGTATCCCGTGGAAGTCCCCGGCGTCGCCACGATGACGTTCCTGCGCACCGCGCTCAACGCTCAGCGCAAAACGCGCGGGCAGGACGAATTGTCAACGCCGGACTTTATGAAGCTGGTGCGCGACACAGCCGGCCATCTCGGTATTAGCCCGGACATGCTTCGACGTGCGGTCAATGTCGGCTTTTCAGGCGGCGAGAAGAAACGCAATGAAATTTTGCAGATGGCGGTGCTGCAGCCGCGGCTCGCGGTGCTCGACGAAACGGATTCCGGCCTTGATATCGACGCGCTCAAGATTGTCGCCGACGGTGTCAATCGGCTGCGCTCGCCCGACCGTTCGATGGTGGTGATAACGCACTATCAACGCCTGCTGAACTACATCGTGCCCGACGTCGTGCATGTGCTGGCCAAGGGCCGGGTGGCGAAGTCGGGTGGCAAAGAGCTCGCGCTTGAGCTGGAGGCCAAGGGGTATGCCCAATTTCAGGGCGAGGCGGCCTGATGAACGTCGACGCGCGCGCCACTAAAAACCCGGCCGAACTGGCGCTCAGCGCTGCCTTTGCGGCGGCACGCAACAAGCTGCCGGGCAAAGGTCCTGTCGCCGCGCTACGTGAGGATGCCTTCCGCCGTTTCGATGCCAGTGGCTTGCCGCATCGTCGCATCGAGGAGTGGAAATACACCGATCTGCGCGCGCTCATGCGCGAAGCCAAGCCTTTGGCGGAGCCCGCCAGGACGACAGGCAAAGTGGCAGGGCTCTCCGGTGTTGAGGCGAGCTGCATCGCCATCGTCAATGGCCGCTACGAGCCGGGTTGGAGCGATTTCAACTCGCACGATCCGGGCATAATGCTGACAGAGCTTTTCGCTTTTGCAGCCGAGGGAGCGACCTACCGTCTCGGCGATGTGCCTGGCAAGGACGATACCGCGCTTTCACTCAATACTGCCTTCATGACCGGTGGCGTTGTCCTGCGCGTCAAGAAAGGCGCCAGCATCGAAAAACCGATCCATATCGCTCATATATTCGCCGGCCGCTCGGGAGCAGCGGTGTATCCACGGGCCGTCGTGATCGTCGAGGCTGGCGCGCGGCTGACACTGATCGAAAGTTTTGATGGCCCCGACCGCGTCGACTATCAGGTCAATTCGGCGCTCGAGCTTGTTATCGGGGAGAGTGCGCATGTCGATCATATCAAGGTTGGTCGCGACGGGGACGCTGCGTTGCGAATTTCGACTTTGGGCGTGACGGTCGAGGGAAAAGCCGACTATCGGGATTTTGCCTTCACGACCGGTGGCGCCGTCGTGCGCAACCAGACCTTCGTACGGTTTGGCCGCGAAGGGACCCAAGCATCGATCAGCGGAGCGACGCTGATCAAGAATCGGCAACACGTCGACAATACCTTGGTCATCGAGCATGCGGCGAGCGGGTGCACCAGCCGTGAGCGATTCAGATCGGTTCTTGACGGCGAAAGCCACGGCGTCTTCCAGGGCAAGATCGTGGTCGAGCCGCGGGCACAAAAGACCGACGCCAAGATGGCGAGTCACGCATTGCTTCTGTCTGATGCGGCGGAAGCCGACAACAAGCCGGAACTGGAAATCTTCGCCGATGATGTGCAATGCGGGCATGGCGCGACCGCAGGGGCACTCGACAGCGGGCTCAAGTTCTACCTGATGTCGCGGGGCATTCCCGAGAAGCAGGCGGAGGCTTTGTTGATCCAGGCTTTCGTGGGCGAGGCGATCGAAGACATCGCACACGAAAATGTTCGTGAGGCGCTTGTGCAGGCATCAGTCAAATGGCTGGACGGGCGGGCATGACAATGCATCCTGCGGTGAGCAATGGATCCTATGATGTCGCCCGCATCCGCGAGGATTTTCCTGCGTTGGCGCTGCAGGTCTACGGCAAGCCGCTGGTCTATCTCGACAACGCCGCCTCGGCGCAAAAGCCAAAGCAAGTCCTCGACCAGCTACAGAGGGCTTACACCCAGCAATATGCCAACGTGCATCGCGGGCTTCATTATCTCGCCAACGAGGCGACCGAGGCTTACGAGGCGGCACGGGAGACCGTACGCGCTTTTCTTAATGCCGAGCGCAAGGAAGAAATCATCTTCACGCGAAACGCAACCGAAGCAATCAATCTCGTTGCCTATACCTTCGGCCGCGAGCGCATCAAGGCGGGCGATGAAATCGTGCTCTCGATCATGGAGCATCATTCCAATATCGTGCCCTGGCATTTTCTGCGCGAGCGTCAAGGCGCGGTGATCAAATGGGCGCCGATCGATGATGACGGAAATTTCCTCCTCGACGAATTTGAGAAGCTACTTACGCCTCGAACCAAGATGGTGGCGATTACCCACATGTCGAACGCACTTGGCACCATCGTGCCGGTGAAAGATGTTGTGCGGATTGCGCATGCACGTGGCATTCCGGTGCTGCTCGACGGAGCGCAGGCGGCTGTTCACATGGATGTCGACGTACGCGACATCGGGTGTGATTTCTATGTGTTTACCGGGCACAAGGTATACGGGCCGACGGGCATCGGCGCGCTCTACGGAAAGTATGAACATCTTGCCGCGATGCCGCCATTCAATGGCGGCGGCGAAATGATTCACGAGGTGTTTGAGGACCGCATTACTTACGGCCAGCCGCCCTACAAGTTCGAGGCCGGTACGCCGGCAATCGTGCAGGCCATTGGGCTTGCTGCTGCAATCGACTACGTCAATTCGGTTGGCAAGCCGCGCATTCGCAAGCACGAGAACGGATTGATCAAGTACGCGCACGAGCGGCTCGGCCAGATCAACTCGCTTCGCATTGTCGGCAATGCGCCGGACAAGGGGCCGATCGTGTCATTCGAGATGAAAGGCGCGCACCCGCACGACGTTGCAACCATCATCGACCGCGGGGGTGTCGCCGTGCGCGCCGGAACTCATTGCGTGATGCCGCTGCTGGCGCGGTACGGACTGACAGCCACCTGCCGGGCCTCGTTCGGCATGTATAA
>Ga0187765_10000006_pt1 | contig 174624 bp, 170 predicted proteins | sample 0216_QUI02_MP05__3_FD_133018 | JGI IMG/M metagenome (GOLD analysis project Ga0187765, IMG submission 133018) | Tropical peat soil microbial communities from peatlands in Department of Meta, Colombia - 0216_QUI02_MP05_10_MG | ecosystem: Environmental > Terrestrial > Soil > Wetlands > Peat ...
CTTGATCTTCTTTGCAGCAAGCTCGCTCAGATTTTTTTCGATGATATCGCCAACATGTTCAAGATTGATGGCAAACGACAGGATTTCCATGGCGCGCTTGGCTTCGCGCTCGTCGAGATTGCTGCGTGTCAGCTTGGTAAGATACAGCTTCACGGCTTCATTGAGCGAGTCCACGATGTTGTCCATGCGCGCGACACCGGCGACCAACGCACGGTCATTCGTCATCAAAGCGGTCATGACCTGTTTGAGCATCGCTTCAACAGTATCGCCCATGTGAAGCGTTTCACGCGCCGCGTTCGCCAAGGCAAGCGAGGGCGTATCGAGTTCGGCTTCATCGAGATAGCGCGGTGTTGACGGATCGACTGCAGCTTTTCGGTCCGGCAATAACTTAATAAGCATTGCAGCCAACGGATCAAGCAGCGGGAGGAAAATAGCGGCAAGGACGATGTTGAAGCCGACGTGAAATTCAGCCGTCAGCCTTGCCGTATTTGGTTCGAATCGTTGAGCCACGTCGACGATCTGTTGAAGGAAGGGTAGCGTCGCGCAGACGCCGAGCAATCTGTTGAATAGGTTGCCGAGCGGCAGCCGATAGCTTGATGGGTCGCCACGCCGCGTGCCCTCAAGCACCGGATTAATGGCGCTGCCGAGATTTGCGCCGAGCACAAGCGCCAACGCCGCGGCTGGCGTGATAAATTGCGAGAACGCCAGCGACATTGTGAGGAGCACGGTCGCGACGCTCGAATGGGCAGCCCACGTCAAAGCAGCGGCTATAAGCACGCAAAAAAGCGGGTCACTTGTGATCAATTTAAGCAGCGCTCGCACGCTCGGCGCTTCCTCAGCTGGAGCCAAAGTGTCCAGCAGAATGTGAAGAGCAAGCAGCATTAGCCCGAGGCCGATTGCCACGCGCCCCATGTCCTTGAGACGACTACGTCCGCCGCTTCTGAACGCTACGAGGCCTAGGACAAACAAGACTGGTGCAGCCGCCGAGACATTGAAGGACAGAAGTTGAACGATCAACGTCGTGCCGACATTCGCGCCAAGCACAATTGCAAGGGCAGGCACCAGTGCGACTGCGCCTTCGTTCACGAAAGAGGCGGCCATCAGGCCCGTCGCGGTGCTGCTCTGGAGCAGTGCGGTCAGCCCCAACCCGGAGGCAAAGGCCGCCAGGCGATTTTGTAAAGCTGTCGATAGAACCCGTCGAAGCTCCGGGCCAAATGCGCGCAGGATACCGCTCTGGACCATGTGCAGGCCCCAGAGAAGCAGCGCGACACCCCCCATCAGATCGAGCAGAACAATCGTTCCCACAGGCTTTTACCCGCACATTTGCATGCGTAATTGGTAGCAACGGTTGCGCGGCAACAAAAGTTCATTTTTATGGGATGTCTCCCCGGGTTCCTACTAAGCTTCGACCAGGTGAGTTTCCACAGACCGTATATTTGGATTTCTCCGCAGATCACCGACCAAATACCCTAGAGCAATGATCAAGGGGGCGTCATGCTGGGCTGGTTTCATGCTTTGATGCCGAAGGAGGAGCGCTTCTTCGACCTTTTCGCCCGTCATTCCGAGGCGGTGCTGGGCGGCGCGACGGCCTTGCGTGCGATGTTGGAGGGCGGCAACGCGGTCAAAACGAACTATGAGACTGTCATGGCTCGCGAGCACGACGCCGATGACGTCACTCGCGAAGTGCTGATAGCCGTGCGCCGTACTTTCATCACGCCGTTCGATCGCGGAAATATCCGTGAGTTGATCACATCAATGGACAACTCAATCGACCAAATGCAAAAGACCGCCAAGTCGATCATGTTGTTCGAGCTAAACGAATTTACTCCTCAAATGCGCGACATGGCGGATGCGGTCGTGAAGTGTGCGCAGCTGGTGCGCGAAGCGGTCTCCCTGCTGCGACGGCTCAACTCCGAAGCAACCCGGATCAGTGACCTCACTGCCCAAATTTCGGCAATAGAGGGCCGCGCAGATGAACTGCACGATATCGGGTTACACGAACTTTACCGCGCGAACGTCGGCGGGAGCGGTTTGGCATTTTTCGTCGGAAATGAAGTTTATGACCATTTGGAAAAGGTCGTCGATCGATTCGATGATGTTGCAAACGTAGTCCATGGCATCGTTATCGAACACGTCTGATATTTCGCCCGAGGCTGGAAGAAATGGATGCCACGCTCGCTTTTCCGCTCCTAGTTTTTTTGATTGCGGTTGCGTTCGCGTTCGATTTTCTAAATGGAATGAATGATGCGGCCAATTCGATTGCGACGGTCGTCTCCACGCGTGTGTTGCGGCCGCACTACGCCGTTGCCTGGGCTGCGTTCTTTAACTTTGTTGCATTTCTGGTTTTCGGTCTTCACGTCGCAGAAACGGTCGGTCGAGGCATCGTCTACGCCAATGTGGTCAACGAGCGAGTGATCTTTGGTGCGCTGATCGGCGCAATTACGTGGCAGATCATTACAAACCGACTCGGCATTCCCTCATCAAGTTCGCACGCTTTGATCGGCGGGCTTGTGGGCGCCGGTCTGGCGAAGGCGGGCGTCTCCGCCGTTGTATGGGACGGTGTATTCAAGACGGTGGCCGGCATCGTATTGGCACCAGGGCTCGGGTGTCTTGTCGCGTTGCTGTTGATGCTGGCGGTATCGTGGGCTTTTGTTCGCTTTACACCGCACGGCGTGGACAACATTTTTCGTCACGCGCAACTTGTGTCTGCGTCCTGTTATGCGCTCGGCCACGGTGGCAATGATGCGCAGAAAACAATGGGCATCATCGCGGTGCTTCTTTACTCGCAGGGCTATCTCGGCACTGAGTTTCGTGTGCCTTTCTGGGTCGTCATCGCCTGCCAATTTGCAATGGCGATGGGCACTCTTGCGGGCGGCTGGCGCATCGTTCGAACCATGGGAAGCAAGATCACGCGATTGACGCCCGTCCAGGGCTGTTGCGCTGAGACAGGTGGCTCGATCATGCTGTTTGCGGCGACCGAATTGGGCATCCCGGTATCAACCACGCACACAATTACGGGCTGTATCATCGGAGTTGGGGCGGCGAAGAAAGGGTCTGCAGTGCGTTGGGGCGTCGCTAGGGGAATTGTGACCGCCTGGATTATTACCATTCCGGCGTCAGCCGTTATCGCGGCGCTGTTTTATTGGTTGACTGGTCTGCTTAGCTGATCAATCAATTATTCACCCGTTGAAGCCAGCTAGACGCAATGTCCGCTATTGGCCCAAAGCGGACATCACTAGTTGCAGCGCACATGTCCGCTTTCGGGGGAGGTAAAGCAGACATAAAATCTAACTGCGCGATTGACCAATCATATTTGCTCTTGAATGGCGGAGAGGGAGGGATTCGAACCCCCGATACCCTTGCGAGTATGCCGCATTTCGAGTGCGGTGCTTTCAACCACTCAGCCACCTCTCCGGAGCCCGAAATCGGGCCTCAAAAGGCCGCGAACGGACGCGGCGCTATGTAACCAAGGGCGCCAAGACAGACAAGGGTTGCGGGGCGTATATTGCGTCATGTTCAATGACCCCGGCCACGGCCCGACTAGCCGATGTATACCGCGCTGAAACTCGACCTCATCCGCAAGGAATTGCACGGCGTCTTCATGACGCTCGGCTTGGTGGCCATTCTCACGGCCGTGTTGTTCGCACTGGTCTGGCAAATAGGACTCGCGCACGGTTCTGTCGTCTTCCTGGTTCCGGTCGTGATCGCTGCCACGCGCTGGGGGATCGTGTCGGCGGTCGTTGCGGCAATTTGCGGCGTTCTTGCCTCGGCCTTCTTTTTCTATCCGCCGCTCTACAGCTTCCGCATCAAGGATCCGCAGGAAGTCATCGACCTGATCCTTTTTATCTTCGTGGCGGTGGCGGTGAGCCAGCTCGCTACGCGACTCAAGTGGCAGCTGGAAATGGCGCGGCAACGCGAAATCGATCTGCGCGACCTCTATGCGTTCTCGCGCCGCCTGGCTGTCGCATTCGATGTCTCCGACATTCATGCCGCCATTGAAGACCATCTCGCCAGCATCATGCAGCGCAACGTCGTGCTTTTCGCCAGCGCGCGGGAGGCCTCGAACAGCAGCGGACGGCGCGCCGGCATAACGGTTCCGGAACGCGTTCTCGCCGAGGTGGCTGAAGTCGCCTCAGGCCACCGCGACAACGCCGCCGGCGCGACAGTTACCGCCGACAGCGGCGAAATCTGGCTGGTTCGCGCGGTTTCGCCGAAGAGCTCCGAATTTGGCGTGATCGCGATCAATCTCGGCCGCGAATCGAAGGAACGATCGGATGAGCTGCGCATCCGCGTCGATGCGGTGTTGGCTGATGCAACCGCGACGCTTGAACGGCTCGGCGTGGCGCACGCCATCAGTGAAGCGCGCATGCGCTCGCAAACCGACCAGCTGCGCGAAGCCCTGATCGGATCGGTCAGCCACGAGCTGCGTACGCCGCTTGCGTCCATCCTCGGTGCCGCAACCGTGCTCAGTGCGGCGCCGGCACTGCAAAAGGAGAAGAAGCTCACCGCGCTGGTTCATGATGTGCGCGACGAGGCCGAGCGCCTCAACAACGATATTCAGAACCTGCTTGACGCCACGCGCATCAGCAGCGACGGCGTCAAGCCGCATGCCGAATGGGCCGACCCCGCCGATATTATCAACTCGGCAATGGAACGCTGCCGCCATCGCTTTGGCGAGCGTCGCATCGCGGTGGATTTGCCGACGGATCTGCCATTGATTCACGTCGATCCGGTGCTGGTGCAACAGGCGCTCATACAGATTTTCGATAACGCAGCGAAGTATTCGGCGCCCGCCTCGGGGATCGCGGTTGCCGCGCGCACGAATGACGGCCGAATGGTCATCAGTGTCACCGACCAGGGCGCCGGATTGACGAGTGCGGAAAAGATAAAGATTTGGGATCGTTTCGCGCGCGGCGAACGCCACGCCGCCACCACCAGCGGTTCGGGTCTTGGCCTGTGGATTGCCAATGCCTTCATCGCCGCCAATGGTGGAAAAGTGAGCGCCGTCAGCGAAGGTCCCGGCTTTGGCACGACGGTGTCTATCGAATTGCCGGTGACACAAGCCGCCGTCCCGCAACTGGAAAGTGATTCCGATGAGTGAGCCCTCTCCAATCGTTCTCGTCGTCGACGACGAGGTTCAAATCCGCCGGTTTCTGCGCACGGGCTTCGAGCTCAACGGCTTTGTCGTTCACGAAGCCGGGACCGGCGCCGAAGCCATCCGCTCCGCGACATTGCGGCCGATCGATCTGGTCATTGTCGATCTCGGCTTGCCCGACATGGATGGCGCGGACGTCGTCGAACGGATTCGCTCGTGGTCGAGCGTGCCGATCATTGTCCTGTCGGTGCGCTCAAACGAAGCGCAGAAGGTCCATTTGCTCGAACTCGGCGCCGACGACTACGTGGTCAAGCCATTCGGCATGGCGGAACTGCTCGCGCGCGTGCGAGTAGCACTCAGGCGGCAAATGCGCGCCGTGTCCGGTGAGCCCACAGTCAAGGCCGGCCCCCTCACCATCGACCTCGCCGCGCGCGCGGTCATGCTTAACGACAAACGCCTGACGCTGACACCGAAGGAATACCGGTTGTTGCAGGTCCTGGCGCAACACGCGGGCAACGTCGTGACCCACCAGCATCTGCTCAAGGAGGTCTGGGGCTCGATCCACGTGCATGACACCCATTACTTGCGCATCTTCGTGCGCAAACTGCGCCAGAAGATCGAGCCTCACCCCGACTCGCCAAAAATTCTGGTGACCGAATTAGGTGTCGGCTACCGGTTGGTACAATCGGGTAATGAAGGCGACGCCGGCACCTGGACCGACTCAGCGCCGGCCAAAAGCGAGACCTGAGCGGGCGCGGCGCAAACGAAGGCTGTCTCCCTTTTCTTGACAGCCCCCGCCTTTCCCCGCCATAAGCATGGCGCGCGCGGGCCCTTGGGTCCGCGTGCTTTTTCGAGGGCTGCTAAGCCCTTAAAAACAAACATAAAAGACTGAAAGAAGCCGGTCCGGAAGCGTCCGAGCGCCGGGATCGAACACGAGGACGAAAGATGTTCGCAGTCATCAAAACCGGCGGCAAGCAATACCGGGTTGCCGCCGAGGACGTGATCCGGGTCGACCGGGTCAACGGCCAACCCGGCGAGATCGTCGAGTTCGGCGAAGTGCTGGTGGTTGGCGGCGACACGCCGCAACTCGGCATGCCGACCGTCGCAGGTGCAACTGTTGCCGGCGAGGTGCTCCAGCATACGCGCGGCGACAAAATCATCGCCTTCAAGAAGCGGCGGCGCAAGAACTCGCGACGCAAGCGCGGCTACCGTCACGAATTTTCGGTCATTCGCATAACCGAAATCCTGACCGGCGGCGCCAAGCCGTCAAAAACGGCGGCGCCGCGGCCGAAGCGCGAGCCGAAACCAAAGACGGAACCCGAGGCCGCGGAGGCGAGCTCGGGCAAGCCGGTCAAGTCGGCCAAATCGAAGGCCAAGAAGCCGGCAAAACCGGCCGCAAAAAAGCCCGGCAAGGCCGCTACAAAAGGCAAGAAGAAGTGAGATGATTCCGTCACGGAATCGGTGTATACGGTAAGAGAGTTCGAGAGAGCATCATGGCGCATAAGAAGGCAGGCGGATCTTCACGTAACGGCCGCGACTCGGCGGGCCGGCGGCTCGGCTTGAAGTCGACCGGCGGCGAGATCGTGCTCGCCGGCAATATTCTTGCGCGCCAGCGCGGCACCAAATGGCATGCCGGCCTTAATGTCGGTACCGGCAAAGATCACACCCTGTTCGCGCTCGTCGATGGAAAGGTTCAGTTCGCAACGAAAGCTAAAGGCCGCACCTACGTGTCAGTTGTACCGATGACGGAGGCTGCGGCGGAGTAAGACGGTGGACATAAACGAGGTCCGCCGGTCATCCAGTCAAACCGGTGGGGCCTTGTAAGGGCTTCGAGAGGGGGAGACGGGTGACCGGCTCCCCCTCTCAACTTTTCAAACCTGGAGCCCGTGCCATGACACTGCTGGAAGAAATACCAAGCGAACGATTTCGCGAAGCGAGTATCCCCGTCCTTGAGACCAAGCGCCTTGCCTTGCGCGCGGCGCGCCTCGAGGACGCTAAAGCGGTAGCAGCGCTCGCCAACGACCGCCGCATCGCGGAAAACACCGCGCGCATTCCGCATCCGTACAAAGTGGCGGATGCCGAAAAATTCATCGGCGGGGCGAACAAAGACGGCGAGGCGGCGTTCCTGATTACGCTGCGCGACAAGACCATTATCGGCGCTTGCGGAATCATGTTCCACTCCGACGAGACGCCGGAGCTCGGCTACTGGCTCGGAGTACCGTACTGGAATCAGGGCTTTGCCACCGAGGCCCTGCACGCGCTGATCGACTATGCCTTCACAGACCTGACACACGAAACGTTGCAGGCTGGAGCGCGCGTCACCAACCCTGCTTCGCGCCGGGTATTGGAGAAGTGCGGATTCCAATGGACTGGCGTCGGCCTCTACCGCATCAACTCGATCAGATCGTCGGCGCCGATTGATCGGTTCTGCCTCGAGCGCAGCATCTGGTCGGCGCTCAAAACCTGGGGCCGGGTCAAGCGGGTCTCGTAACCGAGGCTGCTGCACAAACTGCTGCTGTTGTGTCCTGCGCGAGCGGGACATGACAGTTGGCGGCGTCGGCCGGAGGCGTTAACCGGCGTGTGCAGCGCGCGAGGCTTCTTCGAATTTCGCGCCGAACTCCTCAAGCTCCTCCGGATTGATGTCGCTGATCGCGAGCAGGTTCAGACCCTGATCGGTCCAGCGCCGAATGTTGAATCCTTGCACGGACTCCGCCTTGGGCGCCGGCAATACAGACCCCATGCCTTGCGCCACGAACAGATTGATGATGTGCACACGGCGGCGATAGACGATCGCCGCTACCGGTTTGCCATCGATGAAATCAAGCCGCCCACCGACCAGCGTAAAGCCCCGTGCGGTCAGATCGATCACCGGCGGCGCCAGGTCAATACGCCCGTTGAACCACGGCTTTACGGTGTGCTGGTCTGTCGACAACACGTCGGTCAGATGATCGGCCTGCAACGAGCGCAAATGCGCGGAGATCGCCTCGCCAACGATGCGCCGGTCCTGATCGTCACGCACGACAATCAGCGCCACGCTCGCGGCCGCGGCCGCTGAAGCGAGACCGCCAAATGCAAAGCCTTTAAGCAACGTACGTCGGTTGGTCATGACCGGCGACGGCACCGCACGGTCGATGCTTCGCCGCAAAGAGACAGGCGCCGAATGGCGCAAATCACCGCCTCGCAGCGCATGCTGCAGATCGCGATAGGCCGCGAGCTGCGCAGTGCAGCTGGCGCACTGTGCAACGTGCGCCTCGACGTCGCGCGCATGCCCGGCATCGAGTTCATCGTCGATCAGCGCATGCAGCATGATCTCTGCTTCGTCGCAGGTCATGAAGCTTTCTCCTCCGCCAGCCACGCAGTGCGTAACAAGGCACGCCCGCGCGCGAGACGCGACATCACCGTCCCAACCGGGACCCCGGTCACATCGGCGATCTCCCGATAACTCAGGTCGTTTATCTCGCGCAGCACGACAGCCTCGCGAAAGGTGTCCGGCAATTCCCTGATCAGCCGCTGCATGGTTTCACTATCGAGCCGGTGTAAAGTTTCTGCCTCGGGCGATTGCCCGCCTTCCGTCCAGAGCCCGTCGGCCGCCTGCTCCGCCTCTTCGAAGCCATCGGCCAGCAAGCCCGCGAGTGCGCCGCGCCGCGCATATTCGGCGCGGCAGACATTGCGCAGGATCGCGAGCAGCCAGGGCTTGATCGGGCCGCCACGAAACGTCTCGAAATGCCGAAATGCGCGCAGGTAACATTCCTGCGCCGCATCCTCGGCGTCGGCGGCGTTGCGCAGCAGGTAGCGGGCAAGCGTGTAGACGTCGTCGAGATAAGGCAACGCCGCCGAGCGGAAACGCTCCGCCTTGCCACGATCGCCGCCGCCTTCGAAAGCCATATTGCTCGCCTAGACCGATATGCCATTACTGCGGCGCGACGCTCCCGGCCACCGCCTCCACGACGATTGTACCGGTCATGTGTGGATGCAAGGAACAAAAGTACTTGTAGGTGCCAGGTGTCGTAAATGTGAACGAGTACTTGTCCTCGCTGTCGAGCGCCTTGGACCTGAAGTTATTCGGCGATACGACCGTGTGCGGAATGTCATCCTCGTTGATCCAGGTCACGGTGGTGCCTGATTTCACTTTCAGCTCCTGCGGACCGAAGGTGAAATTTCCGATTTTGACCTCGGCATCCGCCGCTCGGGCGGGTACCGCGGCCAGCACGAGCAAGGCCACAGCACCCGCGATTGCACCATTAATCAGCGACCTGGATTTGATCATCTTGGCACTCATCCCTGAAGCGGCATGTCGATAATGGCGAGCCGCTGTTCGTTCTGCTTGAACGAGACGCTGGCGATACCGAGCATGGTGCGGAGTTTGTCTTCCGGCACTTTCATCGGGCCCGGCGAAGGCGCCGTTCCCGGCACCGGCTGCGGAAACGCAGTCGAGCGCGCGGTGTGGAAGGTGACGTTGCCCTCGACCTTCTGCATGACCTGGTGAATGTGGCCGTTGAGAACGGTGACAGAGCCGAATTTCTTGAGATAGCCAAGCGCGCGCGCGCCATCATCCGTGCCCCAGCCCCAATCGGGGTAAACGGTCCAGAGCGGTATGTGCGCAAACACGACGATTGGTTGGGAGGCCGAGCGTCCTTTTACGTCGTCTTCAAGCCATTCGAGCTGCTCGTTGCCGAGATTGCCGAGACCGCCGGCTTTCAAATCGAGGACGTTGACCAACCCGATAAAGTGCACTCCGTCCGCGTCGAAGCTGTACCAGCCCGCGCCTTTGGTGCCGCGTCCATAGCGATCGAGATAGAGCTTGCCCCGATCCTCGTCGATCAAGTCGTGCTCGCCGGGCACATAATGCACGTCGAGCCGTGTCTGCGAAATAATCCGCTCGGCGTCGTCGAATTCCGACGGCTTCGACAAATGTGAGATGTCGCCGGTGTGGATCATGAACGACGGCTTGACCGGCAGCGCGTTCACACGCGTGATTGCCTCTTCCAACGTGCCCTTGGTGTTGGGGTTTGCCGGCTTATCGAAGCCCATGTGACTGTCGCTGATTTGCAGGAAGGTAAAGCCCTTGCTCTGCTGCGCGACCGCCTCGTCAATAATGCCGAGCGACGTGGGAACGCCGCCGGCAACCGTCCACAGCACGCCGGTTCCCGCCCAGGTCATGCATTCGAGCACCTTGCGGCGGCTAGGGCCTTCGTCGTGATTGTCGCTGGTCATGTCCGGTCTCCCTGCAATTGGCTGCACGGGGACTGGATCGGCCTTCGTCAAGATTTATTCCCGACAATCTTTCGCGAACGGCACCGCGATGCGATATACCCTAAAGCCATGAAATTCCTCGATGAAGCCAAGGTGTATATTGCGTCCGGCGCCGGCGGAAACGGCTGCGTGTCGTTCCGGCGCGAGAAATTCATCGAATTCGGTGGCCCCAATGGCGGCGATGGCGGCAGGGGTGGCGACGTCGTGGTGGAGGCAGTGAACGGCCTCAACACCCTGATCGACTATCGCTATCAGCAGCACTTCAAGGCGCAGCGCGGCGGAAATGGCATGGGAAAGGACCGCGCCGGCGCCAACGGCAAGGACGTCGTCCTGAAGGTACCGATCGGAACGCAGGTCTATGAAGAGGATGGCGAGACATTGCTCGCCGATCTCACGCAAGTCGGTGAGCGGGTGACGATTTCCAAAGGCGGCAATGGCGGATTCGGCAACGCACATTTCAAATCATCGACCAACCGGGCGCCGCGCCAGGCCAATCCCGGCCAACCCGGGGAAGAGCGCATCATTCGCCTGCATTTGAAGCTGATCGCCGACGCCGGACTTATCGGCCTGCCGAACGCCGGCAAGTCGACCTTCCTTGCGGCGGTGAGCGCGGCCAAACCGAAAATTGCCGATTACCCGTTCACCACGCTGCATCCGCAGCTTGGCGTCTTCGAAGTCGATGGCCGCGAATTCGTGCTTGCCGATTTGCCAGGATTGATCGAGGGCGCACATGAAGGCACCGGGTTGGGCGACCGATTCCTCGGCCACACCGAGCGCTGTCGGGTTTTGTTGCATCTCGTGGACGGAACCGCGGAGGACGCAGGAGCCGCCTACAAGATCGTGCGGGACGAATTGGAAGCCTACGGTCAAGGGTTGACCGAAAAACCAGAAATCGTCGCGCTCTCCAAAAGCGATGCGATGACCAAGGACGCAGTCAAGGCCCAAATCGCGAAATTGAAACGCGCCTGCAAAAAAACGCCTCTGATATTGTCTGCACATTCGCACGAAGGGGTGCGGGAGGCGCTGCGCGCGCTCGCGGCCATCATCGAGAAGGCGCGCAACGATTCGCAGCCGGAAGCGGCGCCGCAATTTCTCTAGTCGCGTGGCTCAATACGATTTCGGCAGACCGAGAACCTTTTCCGCGATGAAGCAGAGGATCAGCTGCGGACTCACCGGCGCAAGCCGGGCGATCATCACTTCGCGCAAATACCGTTCGACGTGAAATTCCTTGGCGTAGCCCATGCCGCCGTGCGTCATCACCGCGGCGTCGCACGCCGAGAAACCCGCCTCGGCGCCAAGATATTTCGCGGCATTTGCTTCGGCGGCGCAGGGGGCACCGCTGTCATAGAGTGAGGCTGCCTTGAATGCCATCAGGTTCGCGGCCTCAAGCTCCATCCAACTTTTTGCCAACGGGTGCTGGATCGCCTGATTCTGGCCGATCGGACGGCCGAACACGATGCGTTCGCCGGCATAAGACGAAGCCTTGCGCAACGCAGCGCGGCCAAGACCAACCGCCTCGACAGCGATGAGAATGCGCTCCGCGTTCATGCCATGCAGAATGTATTCAAACCCGTTGCCCTCCTCGCCGATGCGATCGGCCGCCGGCACTGGCAGGGCCTCAATGAACAATTCGTTCGAGTCGACCGCGCTGCGTCCCATCTTCGCTATTTCGCGCACGTCGACATGGGCGCGATCAAGCGATGTGTAGAACAGGCTCAAGCCTTCCGTTTTTCGTTTCACGTTTTCGAGCGGCGTGGTGCGCGCCAGAATCAGCACTTTGCTCGCCACCTGCGCGGTCGAGATCCAGATCTTCTGGCCGGAGAGCAGGTAGCGGTCGCCCTGCCGCACAGCCTTGGTTTTCAGATTGAGCGTGTCGAGGCCGGCGTCCGGTTCGGTGACGGCGAAACAGGCCTTGTCGTGGCCCGCGATCAAGGGCGGCAGCATACGTTTTTTCTGTTCTTCGCTGCCGAACATCACCACGGGGTTGAGCCCGAAGATATTCATATGCAGCGCCGAGGCCCCGGAAAGGCCGGCGCCGGATTCGGCCACCGTTTGCATCATTACGGCGGCCTCGGAGACACCGAGGCCGGAACCGCCGTACCTCTGCGGGATGGCGATACCAAGCCACCCTTGCTCGGCAAAGGCGCGATGGAAATCCTGCGGGAAGCCGCCGTCGCGATCCTTGGCAAACCAATAGTCGTCGGGAAAGCGAGCGCAGATCTTTTCGATCGCGGCGCGAATTGCCTGCTGTTCGGCTGAGTACGAGAAATCCATGGCTGATCTTGCCCCGGCCCCTCATAATAAGGCTAGTCGCATTCACTCATCATTCGGCAGGACAATATGCAAACACGCGCCGCGGTCGCTTGGAAAGCCGGCGAACCCTTGACGATCGAGACGATAGAAATCGAAGGCCCGAAGACCGGCGAAGTGCTGGTCGAGATCAAGGCAACAGGGATATGCCATACCGACGCCTACACGCTCTCAGGCGCCGACCCGGAAGGTTTGTTCCCGGCGATTCTCGGCCATGAAGGAGCCGGCGTGGTGCGTGAGGTCGGCGCGGGCGTCAGCACGCTCAAGGCGGGCGATCATGTCATTCCACTCTACACGCCGGAATGCCGGCAATGCAAAACCTGCCTGTCCCGACGGTCCAATCTCTGCACTGCGATCCGCGCCACGCAGGGCAAGGGCGTCATGCCCGATGGCACCAGCCGGTTCCGCTGCGATGGTGATGCGGTCTTTCACTACATGGGTTGCTCGACGTTTGCGAACTTCACGGTGCTGCCGGAAATCGCGCTCGCCAAGGTCCGCGAGGACGCGCCCTTCGACAAGATCTGCTACATCGGCTGCGGCGTTACCACCGGCGTGGGCGCCGTCATCAACACCGCAAAAGTCTGGCCGGGCGCGAATGTCGTGGTATTTGGCCTCGGCGGGATCGGGCTCAACGTTATTCAGGGTGCCCGCATGGCCGGCGCCGATAAAATCATCGGCATCGACACGAACCCGGCCAAGCGCGCCATGGCCGAGAAATTCGGCATGACGCATTTCGTCAACCCGGATGAGATCGGCCGCGACAATGTCGTGCAGGCCGTCGTCGATCTGACCGGTGGCGGCGCCGATTTTTCATTCGAGTGCATCGGCAATGTCCATACCATGCGGCAGGCGTTGGAATGCTGCCATCGCGGCTGGGGCGAGAGCATTATCATCGGAGTTGCCGGCGCCGGTCAGGAGATATCGACGCGGCCATTTCAGCTGGTCACAGGACGTGTCTGGCGGGGCACTGCCTTCGGCGGCGCACGCGGTCGCACGGACGTGCCCAAAATCGTCGACTGGTACATGGAGGGCAAGATCAACATCGACGACCTGATCACGCACACAATGCCGCTGGAGCGGATCAATGAAGCATTCGATTTGATGCACGAGGGAAAATCGATCAGATCGGTGGTCGTGTATTGAGCCGGTCCCGCCTGGAGCCACAGAACAATCGGAATTGGAAGCAGAGTTACTTCGTGCAGAGTTTGCGCGGCCCGCCCGTCGGCAGATATGTGCAGTCGGACGCCGTGAACGAACGATAGGCCGCGGTACAGGCTGCCACATTGCAGCGCACCTCGGGCTCCGCCGCGGCGACCGGCTCTTGCGCCGTGATTTGTGCCGCGCCTTGCGGTGCCACTTGCTGGGTCACTTGCGGACTGACTTGCGGCCCAGTTAGCGGTGCGACTTGCGGCGTACCTTGCGCGGCGGTGCTGGACGGTGGCGGGACATTCGGCCTTGCCGGCGCGACGAGACCCGGCGGAATGATGGGTGCGCCGATATTCGCTTTCGGCGCCACGGGAGGCGACGTGGCCGCTATCGGAGGGGGCGCAACCGCGCGCAGCCCCGCTTCGGTATCGACCATCGGCGACATCGGCGCCGATACCCAGTCGAGCCCAAACAGTACGCTGCCCAGCGCAATCGCCAGCACGGCACCATAGACTGCAAGCCGCATCGGTCCGTCCTCGCCGCCCGCCGCCAGAATAGCACGCGCCAACCGGCTGGCCATGACGCACAGCAGCACCCGTGCTACACAGCGCCGCCATGGACAACTCCGCTGGAACAACGTCGAAAACGCCGTCGCTCAATGACTTTCGGCGCATCGTCGTGAAGGTCGGTTCCTCATTGCTGGTCGATTCTTCCGCCGGCTGTTTGAAACACGAATGGCTCGCCTCGCTTGCAACCGATATCGCCGGATTGCACAAGGACAAGCGCGACGTGCTGGTTGTCTCGTCAGGCGCGATCGCACTCGGCCGCGCGGTGCTCAAATTGCCGCCGGGCGGACTCAAGCTCGAGGACAGTCAGGCCGCAGCTGCGGTGGGGCAGATTTCACTTGCGCGCGCCTGGTCGGAGGCGCTCGGCCGCCATGGTCTCACCGCCGGGCAAGTGCTGGTCACGTTGGGCGACACTGAAGAGCGCCGCCGCTATCTCAATGCTCGCTCGACGATTGCCAAGCTTCTTGAGTGGCGCAGCGTCCCGGTGATCAACGAGAACGATACTGTCGCCACCACCGAAATCCGCTACGGCGACAATGATCGTCTTGCCGCCCGCGTCGCCACCATGATGAGCGCCGACCTCCTGGTTCTGCTCTCCGACGTCGACGGGTTGTACGACAGGCCTCCGGGCGGAGATGGCGCCGCAAAGCTGGTGCCCGTGGTTGGCCGCATAACACCTGACATCGAGGCGATGGCCGGCGCCTCCGGTTCCGAACTTGCGCGTGGCGGAATGCTGACCAAAATCGAGGCCGGCAAGATCGCCACGACCGCCGGCACCCACATGGTGATCACGTCGGGACGAGTGCAGCATCCGTTACGAACGGTCGGCAGCGCGCGCTGCACGTGGTTCCTGACGCCGGCCAATCCGGTGACCGCCCGCAAGAAATGGATCGCGGGTTCGCTCGAGCCGCGCGGCGCCTTGGTCATTGACGCAGGCGCCGTAAACGCCTTGCGCGGCGGCAAGAGCTTGCTGCCGGCGGGCGTCATCAAGGTCGAGGGCGCGTTCGGACGCGGTGACGCGGTGCTCGTGCGCGGGCCGGATGGTCACGAGGTGGGGCGCGGACTCGTTGCTTACGACGCCGATGATGCCGAGAAGATCAAGGGGCGGTCGTCGGCCGACGTACTGTTGATCCTGGGCTATACGGGCCGCACCGAGATGATCCACCGGGACGATCTCGTGCTCGGCGGCGAATAACCAGCGGAACTTCGAGTCTCCCGCGACGTTGTCGTCACGCGACGCACCAAATATGTGAAAAGGCGATTGACCGATCGCCCGTTAGCCCCAGCCCATCCGGAGGCTGGGGTTTTCGTTTCCCGCTAGGCCATTGGCCTAGTCGGTCATTCCGTTTCGCAAGCCCGGCGATCCGCCATTGACCCGCCATTGAACCGGTGAAGAGCCCGTCACTCGGTCATTGGCCGAGCGTGGGTTCAGCGGCCGCGTGAGGGGCGCGCGTGCCTGGCGCGCCGCCCGGCCGCCGGCGATTTGCGGGTGGGGGACCGAACGGGCAACGGAAGGAATGTACCGTCGGGAAATTCCAGATGTCGGCTGAATATCTGTACCTGCCCTTCCCCGGCCCGTTTGCCTTCGATCACGAATTTGGTGCCGACCGGGAACCGATTGGGAAGACGGCCTGAACTATACGCCATGACAACCTCCTGCGATGCGGCCAGCCTGCCATTTCAATGTGTAAGTCAATCGGTGGGTTGCACTCCCAATTCGGCTATCCACGTTATCCCCAGCGCGTCGCCTCACTCACGCGGGCGGGGCCCACCTCGCCGCCGCATCCTCGACGTGATAGGAAAATGCCTCGGACAGGGGCTTTTACGAGCATTTTGGGAAGCGAATGACCGCGCCGCTCAAAAGTATCGAGGGATCCGGCGATATAACCGCCGCCATGGGCGAAATTGGCCGGCGCGCCCGCGCGGCCGCCCGGGCGCTGGCGCTCGCCCCTGTTGAACAAAAAAACCGGGCCCTTCAGCTTATGGCCACGGCGATCCGGGCACAGGTTTCCGCGATTCTGGCCGCGAATGCCGAAGACCTTGCCGAGGCCCGCGCCGCGGGAATGGCCGGGGCGTTTCTCGACCGGCTGGCGCTTGATGCGGCGCGGGTCGAAGCAATCGCTGCCGGCATCGATGTCGTCCGGGCACTCAAAGACCCCGTTGGCGCCGTTATGCAAGCCTGGACGCGGCCGAACGGCATGCGAATTGAGCGGGTCCGGGTGCCGCTGGGTGTCATCGGCATCATCTACGAAAGCCGGCCGAATGTGACGGCCGATGCCGGCGTGCTCTGCCTCAAAGCCGGCAATGCCGCGATCCTGCGCGGCGGTTCCGACAGCATGCGCTCGAGCCGCGCCATCCTTGCGGCGCTGTCCGAAGGACTGCGCGCGGCGGGCCTGCCGGAAGGATCCATCCAACTCGTACCGACACGCGATCGCGCGGCCGTCGGCCTGATGCTGGCGGGGCTCGACGGCAATATCGATGTGATCGTGCCGCGCGGCGGCAAGGGCCTGGTCGGACGAGTTCAGGCGGAAGCACGCGTGCCGGTATTCGCGCACCTCGAAGGCGTCTGTCACGTCTTCGTGCACCGGGCCGCTTCGCTCGATATGGCCAAAAAGATAGTCCTCAACGCCAAGATGCGGCGTACCGGCGTCTGCGGTGCAGCGGAAACGCTGCTGGTTGACCGGGGTTGCGCGGGCACGCATCTCAAGCCGCTCGTCGAGATGCTGATCCAGGCCGGCTGCGAGGTTCGCGGCGACCCCGCAACATTGAGCGCGGACAAACGGGTGAAAGCCGCCACCGAGGACGATTGGGGTACCGAGTATCTTGACGCCATTATTGCCGTGAAAGTGGTCGACGATATTTCCGCCGCGATCGAACATATCGAGCGGTATGGATCACACCATACCGATGCAATCGTCACCGACGACCGCGCTGCGGCCGAAAAGTTCCTGAGCGAGGTGGACTCCGCCATTGTGCTGCACAATGCGTCGACTCAATTCGCCGACGGTGGCGAATTCGGTTTCGGCGCCGAGATCGGTATCGCCACCGGACGATTGCATGCGCGCGGGCCGGTTGGCGTCGACCAGCTTACGACCTTCAAATACCGTATCCATGGAAGTGGTCAGACTCGGCCGTGAAATCCAAACGACCCGCCCGATCCGAGCGCTTATTGCCTCCGCACGCGCCCGGCATGAGGATCGGCCTGTTTGGAGGAACTTTCGACCCGCCTCATCAGGCGCATCTTGCCGCCGCCCTCCTCGCCCTCAAGCGGCTCAAGCTCGACCGGGTCTGGTGGCTGGTTACACCAGGCAATCCACTTAAAAACACCGGCGATCTTGCGCCGTTACCCAAACGAATCGCCGCCGCGCGCGCCCTCACCCATCATCCGCGCATCGACGTTACGGGTCTCGAAGCTGTCATTAAGACGAGATACACCTACGATACGATATCTTGGTTGCTGGCGCGCTGCCCCGGAGTCCGATTCGTCTGGATCATGGGCGCGGACAATTTGCGGAGTTTCCATCGCTGGCAGAAATGGCGAAAAATCGCGGAACTGGTCCCCATCGTCGTCATCGACCGGTTGGGCCCAAGCCTCTACGCCGCCGCCAGTCCTGCGGGCAACGTCCTTGCCCGCGCCCGCATCCCGGAATACATCGCCGCTGCGCTGCCGGACCGGAAGGCCCCTGTTTGGGCCTTTCTGCACGGCCTCAAATCCCCATTATCGTCGACTGCACTGCGGGCCCTGCGCACGCGGCGCTCGCCAGGCAAATCCAAAAATCCCAAATCGAGCGGTAAGAAGCGTGGAAGCAAAACCCAGAGGCGCAAAACAGCGGCAAAGGCCCGCAAGCGGCTGGCTAGAAAGAAGCGAAAGACGTAGTTATCTTCACTGAGACCCCCGGTTTGGACCGGGGTGAGTGCAACGCATGGAAAGGACCAGAGCCCCTGAATACACCTGCACTCTCTCGGGCGCCGCGTCGTAAGCCCGAAATCGTCTCTCGGCAGCCTACTGCCGAGGAGACGCTCCGCACCGTCCTCGCCCGTCTTGAAGACATGAAAGCCGAGGACAGCGTCGTTATCGATCTCACCGGCAAATCCTCGATCGGCGATTACATGGTCGTGACCAGCGGCCGGTCACAGCGCCATGTCAGCGCTGTCGCCGACCACCTAGTCAAGGACATCGAAGACGCCGGGCGTGCCCGCGTTCGTGTCGAGGGTATGCGGCAGGGCGACTGGGTGTTGATCGACGCCGGCGACATCATCGTGCACGTCTTCCGACCGGAAATTCGTGCCTTCTATAATCTTGAAAAGATGTGGTCGGCGACGAACAAGGACGTGAGACGTCCAGGCTGATAGTCTTGGCGGCACGATGCGCATCGTCGTGGCCGCCGTCGGACGTCTGAAGCAGGGCTCGGAAACCGAGCTGAGCGAACGCTATCGCAAACGCACGGTGCAAACCGGTCGCCCGCTCGGCTTGCGTGATGTCGAAATCGTCGAAATCAGGGAGAGCCGGGCTGCCGACGCCAGAAAGCGCATGCTCGAGGAATCAATCGCGCTCGCTAACCTCATTCCGCAGGGCGCGGCAGTTATCCTGCTTGATTCCGGCGGGGAAAGTCTGGATAGCGCAAGTTTTGCGGCCCAGCTTGCCAAATGGCGCGCCAATAATCGGCCGGCAATCGTTTTTTTGATCGGCGGCGCCGACGGGCTCGCGACAAATTTGCGCGAAAAAGCCGAGTTGCGATTGTCGTTCGGCGCCGCCACCTGGCCGCACCAACTGGTCAGGGTCATGCTGCTAGAGCAGCTTTACCGGGCAACAACAATCCTGGCCGGGCACCCCTATCACCGGGCGTGAAATCCACCTGCTGCCCGTATTTGCACCCCGATTTGGTCGCAATCTGGCATCAATACGATTGTCCGATAATGATCTTGCCGTTCCAAATTGCAGGCGTACTTTGAACCCGATGATTTGCTTGGGGGGATTCGGGTGTTTCAACCCGCGCGCTGCGTTGATCGCGGGGCTGGGGTGTGTGTTGCCGTTGACCTTTAGCGCGGTGGCGGACGCACAGGAGCGGACCGTCCAATTCGCGCAAAACGCCACCGCCGAAAAACTCGACGCCCTCAAGCAGCACGACGAAGAACTCAAGTCCGCGCGCGACCGGCAGCGCAAGTCCGCGGAAGCCGAAGCAGAAATCAAAAGAGAGATCGAACAGATCGGCGCTGACCGGCGCAAACTCAATCAGGATCTGCTCGATACAGCCGGGCGCCTGCGCGGCGTCGAATCCAAAATTGTGGCGACGCAGGAGCGGCTCAAGCCTTTGGATGATAATGAGCGCAATATTCGAAGTTCGCTTGACGGCCGTCGCGCGGTGATCGGCGAAGTTCTTGCAGCGCTCCAGCGCATGGGCCGCCGTCCCCCGCCAGCGCTCATCGCAAATCCGGAAGATGCCCTGCAATCGGTGCGCACCGCGATGGTGCTTGGGGCCGTGTTGCCGGAGATGCGGCATGAAGTGGAGGCGCTTGCCAGCGATCTTTCCGAATTACTTTCGGTGCGCAAGAAAATCGACATTGAGCGCGACCAGCTAAAGGCCGAAGTCGCTTCGCTCGACAGCGAACAGATACGTATGGCAGCCTTGGTGGAAGAACGTCAGAAGCAGCAGGCTGAGCGCGAAAAGGCGCTGGACGCTGAGCGGGCACAGGCCGGAAATCTTGCGCGCGACGTCGACAACCTCAAGGATTTGATCGCCAAACTTGAGCAGGGGCTCGACCCTGCCACACGCGAGGCGCGGGAGGCGGCGCGTTCGGATAGCCGCCCGGCGCTGTCTGCCTTCCGGGATCCCGGGCGCCTGGCCCCGGCCATCGCTTTCGCTTCATTGCGTGGACAAGTTCCGATTCCGGTTAACGGCGTCAAATTGAAGGAATTCGGTGCTCCGGACGCTAGCGGCGGGGCAGAAAAGGGGCTTTCAATCGCAACTCGGGCCGGCGCGCAGGTTACGGCACCGGCGGACGGTTGGGTGGTGTATGCCGGTTCGTTCCGTTCCTATGGCCAACTCTTGATACTTAATGTCGGCGGCGGGTATCATGTATTGCTCGCTGGGATGGATCGGATATCAGTTGATCTCGGGCAGTTTGTGCTGACCGGGGAACCGGTTGCGGTGATGGGGAACGGCTCCCATATTGCCGCTATCCTCGCGACAGGTTCCAGCCAACCGGTGCTATACGTTGAATTTCGTAAGGACGGGGTTCCCGTCGATCCAGGCCCATGGTGGGCTACTGGCGAAGGCGAAAAGGTTCGCGGATGATGCGCAAGACATCACTCATTCTTCTCGGCGCGGCAGCGGGAGCGGCAATGACGCTGCTCGCGGTTCAGCCCCGCATGGTGCTGGTTGGTGCAACCGCCAAAGCAGCGGCGGCGGATACATACCGGCAACTTAATTTGTTCGGCGACGTATTCGAGCGCGTGCGCGCGGACTACGTCGAAAAACCGGATGACAGCAAACTGATCGAGACCGCCATCAACGGCATGCTCGCCGGGCTTGATCCGCATTCGAGCTATATGGACGCCAAAAGTTTTCGCGACATGCAGGTGCAGACGCGCGGTGAGTTTGGCGGACTCGGTATCGAAGTCACCATGGAAGACGGGTTGATCAAGGTCGTCGCGCCGATCGACGATACGCCGGCGGCCAAGGCCGGCGTCATGGCCAATGACATTATTACCAAGCTCGACGACGAGCAGGTGCAGGGACTTACCCTGAACCAGGCCGTTGAAAAGATGCGCGGACCGGTGAACACCAAGATCAAGCTGACGATCACTCGCAAGGGCCAGGACAAGCCGGTCGAGGTCTCGATTACGCGCGACATCATTCGTGTGCGCTCGGTACGTTCGCAAAACGAAGGCGACGACGTCGGTTACATTCGCCTCACGCAGTTCAACGAGCAGACCACCGAAGGGCTGAAGAAAGCGATCACGGATATCACCGCCAAGATTTCCGACGACAAACTCAAGGGCTACATTCTCGACCTGCGCAACAATCCGGGCGGCCTGCTCGATCAGGCGATCTCGGTGTCCGACGCCTTCCTGCAGAAGGGCGAGATCGTATCCACCCGTGGCCGCAACGCCGAGGAAACCCAGCGCTTTAACGCGCGCCCGGGCGACCTTACGAAAAACAAGCCGCTGATCGTTCTGATCAACGGCGGGTCGGCTTCCGCGTCTGAAATTGTCGCTGGCGCCTTGCAGGATCACAAGCGGGCAACGGTCATCGGGACTCGCTCATTTGGTAAGGGTTCGGTTCAGACAATCATTCCGCTTGGCTCCGGCAATGGGGCACTGCGCCTGACCACGGCGCGCTACTTCACGCCGTCTGGCCGTTCCATTCAGGCAAAAGGCATCTCGCCGGATATCGAGGTCCTGCAGGATGTGCCGGATGAGCTCAAGTCCAAGACCGATACCAAAGGTGAGGCATCGTTGCGCGGCCATCTGAAAGGCGACGAAGGCAAGGAGCAAACCGGGTCTCAGTCGTACATTCCGCCCGACGCCAAGGCCGACAAGGCGCTCAATATGGCGCTCGATTTGCTGCGCGGCACCCAGGTGAACTCGGCATTCCCGCCAAATTCCAAAACACCGATCCCGAACTGATCGCAATCGGGACTTCCTGACGAATGGGGCGGCAATAAGCCGCCCCATTTCGTTTGGCCGCACCTGTCAGGCGACATTCTTTGTCTATGGCGACAGGACTGTGACGGAAACGTCGCGTGCTAGACTCGCGAGATGATTCGCGAGGATCTTGCTCCTTGGCAGACGAACTGAACGCGCCCCTCGGTCAGGACAAGCGAAAACAGCTGCCGAAGCTACCTGTCTCCGCGCCACGGTTGCTTGCCGGCATCCTAGGGCTTTCGGGGGTCGTCGTTGTGGCCTGGGCAGCCTTCGTTGACGACCCATTCGGTGGCGAGCCGGTGGCTGTCGTTTCAACCAAATTGTCGCCCCAAACCCAGGCAGCGCGGGAAAGCAGCGACGACGGTCAACAGCACGCGCGCCACGACGGCGTGGAGGGCACCGCGCCCGATACCGCAACCGCGGTCTCGAAGGCTGCCGCAGCGCCGCTCCCTGGATCAAAGACGGTCACTATTATCGACGGTTCCAGTGGCGCAAGGCAGCAAGTCACCATCCCCGGCAACGCCGAAAAACCATTGCTCGATCCGAAGCTGATCGAGGCCACGCGCTATGGCGCAATTCCCAAGATTGGACCTGACGGCACGCGTCCCTCCACCCGTTATGCGCGCGCGCGCGACCTGCCGGCAAACAAAAAAGATTCGCCGCTCATTGCCATCGTGATCGGTGGGCTCGGCATCAGCGCCTCGGGCACCGCCGATGCATTTTCCAAACTGCCCGCGACGGTGACTTTCGCGCTGTCACCTTATGCCGCCGACCTCGAAAAGTTGGCCGAGCGCGGCCGGGCCGATCAGCACGAGCTGCTGGTCCAGATCCCAATGGAACCTTTCGATTATCCCGACAATGACCCCGGTCCGCAGACCCTGCTGACCTCGCTGACCTCGGAACAGAACATTGACCGGCTGCATTGGATGATGAGCCGCTTTCAGGGGTACGTCGGGCTGATGAGTTTCATGGGCGCGCGGTTCACTGCGTCCGAGCAAGGCCTGGCGCCAGTATTGCGGGACATTGCCCAACGCGGACTCATTTATGTAGACGACGGTTCTTCCTCGCGCAGCGTCGCCGGTCAGCTTGCCGGTGGCCACAATTTGCCCTTTGCCAAAACCGATATCGTGCTCGACGCGATCCCGACTCCCGTTGAAATCGACCGGGCGCTGGCACGCCTCGAGATGAAGGCGCGTGACGGCGGCGTCGCCGTCGGATTTGCCACGGCGCAGCCGGCGACGATCGCCCGGATTGCCGACTGGGCAAAGAAAGTGGAGAGCCGCGGCATATTTCTGGTGCCGATCACGATGGTAGCGGTCAAGGCAAAGTCGTCGTAACTTTATTGCAGTGAAAAATCGTGGCGTTTGAACAACGGTCTTGCGGATGCCTTCCCTGAAATCACTGCCCTATCGCCCGTGTGCCGGCATGATGGTGCTCAGCCGCTCCGGGCTTGTTTTTGTCGGACGGCGGACCGACGGACCCGAACACACCGACGCAACGCATGTATGGCAAATGCCACAAGGTGGTATCGACGAAGATGAGGATCCTTATGAAGCAGCGCTGCGCGAGCTGCATGAGGAAACCAATATCCGCTCTGTCAAAAAATTAGGCGAGATCGGTGATTGGCTCACTTACGACCTTCCGAGTAAATTCGTGAAACGAGCCTGGGGCGGCAAATATCGCGGGCAAAAGCAGAAATGGTATGCGCTGCGATTTACCGGCAAAGAAAGCGAAATCGACATTGCTCATCCCGCCGGTGGGCATAAGCCAGAATTCGTCGAATGGCGTTGGGTCGCGATGCGGGAATTGCCGGACCTTGTGGTGCCCTTCAAGCGGAAGACCTACGAACTTGTCGTGAAAGAATTCGAACGGTTCGCGCGCTAGCGGCTAGTGCATTGCCGTGCCGGTGAGATGCCGATTGACCTGCTTGAAATGGTCCAGCCGCGTTATCAGCTTGTCCAGCTCGGAACCCGGTTCGGTCTTGGCGATACGGCTTTCAAGCTCACCAATACGATCTGTGATAATGCCGCGATCAAAGCTTTCCGCAGCATCGGCAAGATCGGCGAGAACGGTAAGCCCGCCCGCCGACATTTCCGCAAAACCGCCGAGCACCACGATTTTCTGCTCGCCGCCCGAGGCGTGCACGGTCAAAATTCCCGGGCGCAGCGTCGTGACCATCGGTGCATGTTGGGCGAGCACCCCAAAGTCGCCTTCAACGCCGGGGACATCAACCTGCTCGACATCGCCCGAGAAGAGAAGCTTTTCAGGCGACACCAGTTCAAAATGAAAACTAGCCATTACTCGCTCAACTCCTGCGCTTGCCAACCGCGAAACCGACACCCAGCCCAATAAGGCCACCGAGTGCGGCCATGATCGCGATGTGCTGAACCTGGCTGCTGGTGAGAGGCCCGCCGCCGCGCGCCACCTCGTCGCTGCGGACTTCGAGACTGAGCGGTCCCAACCTGATCTCGGCCGTCTCGGGGCGCGTCATGTAGCCGGCAAGGCCACCGATCACCAGCCCGATCAGCAAAAACGCCAGGAGATTGGATCGCCCCTGCATCGCCCTTTACGCTGCTTCTGCGGCGAGTTTCTTGCCCTTCTCGACCGCTTCTTCGATGGTGCCGACCATGTAGAAGGCCGCCTCGGGCAGATTATCATATTTGCCTTCACAAAGGCCTTGGAAGCCTTTGATGGTATCCCGCAAGTCGACAAGTTTGCCGGGCGAACCGGTGAACACTTCAGCGACGTGGAACGGCTGGGACAGGAAGCGCTCGATTTTGCGCGCGCGAGCGACCGTCAGCTTGTCCTCTTCAGACAGCTCGTCCATGCCCAGGATGGCGATGATGTCCTGCAGCGCCTTGTAGCGCTGGAGAATTTGCTGCACTTGCCGGGCCACAGCATAGTGTTCCTCGCCAACAATCAGCGGCGATAGCATACGCGAGGTTGAATCGAGCGGGTCCACCGCCGGATAGATGCCCTTGGCCGCGATGTCGCGCGACAAAACGGTGGTGGCATCAAGATGCGCGAACGAGGTCGCCGGCGCCGGGTCGGTCAAATCGTCGGCCGGAACGTAGATCGCCTGCACCGAGGTGATCGAGCCTTTGGTCGTGGTGGTAATCCGCTCCTGCAATGCGCCCATGTCGGTGGCGAGCGTCGGCTGATAACCCACGGCACTCGGAATGCGGCCGAGCAACGCTGACACTTCCGAGCCCGCCTGCGTGAAGCGGAAGATGTTATCGACGAAGAACAGCACATCCTGGCCCTTGTCGCGGAAATACTCGGCGACCGTCAGCCCGGAAAGTCCGACACGTGCGCGAGCGCCAGGCGGCTCGTTCATTTGCCCGTACACCAGTGCGCATTTGGAGCCTTCGACGGAGCCCTTCTTCGGGTCCTTGTTGACGCCGGACTCAATCATCTCGTGATAGAGGTCATTGCCCTCGCGTGTGCGCTCACCGACGCCGGCGAACACCGAATAGCCGCCATGTGCTTTGGCGACGTTGTTGATCAACTCCATGATCAACACGGTTTTCCCAACGCCGGCCCCGCCGAACAGGCCGATCTTGCCGCCCTTGGCGTAAGGCGCGAGCAGATCGACGACCTTGATACCGGTGACAAGAATTTGCGCCTCGGTGGATTGGTCGGTGTAGGTCGGCGCGTCCTGATGGATCGCACGTCTGGCCTCGCCTTTGACCGGACCGGCTTCATCGACCGGATCGCCGATCACGTTGATGATGCGGCCGAGAAGTTGCGGGCCGACCGGCACCTCGATCGGCTGGCCTGTGTCGGTGACTTCCTGCCCGCGCACCAGGCCTTCGGAGGAATCCATCGCGATGGTTCGCACGGTCGACTCGCCGAGATGCTGGGCGACTTCCAGCACCAGGCGGTTGCCGCCATTCTTTGTCTCGAGCGCATTCAGGATCGCGGGCAGATGAGCTTCGAACTGCACGTCGACGACGGCGCCGATGACTTGCGTGATTCTTCCGACTGCGTTGGGTGTGGCCATATTGTCCTCGTTACGGAACTAGAGCGCCTCGGCACCGGAGATGATCTCGATCAGTTCCTTGGTGATCATCGCCTGGCGGGTGCGGTTATAGGTCAGCGTCTGTTTGCGGATCATCTCGCCGGCATTACGCGTGGCGTTGTCCATCGCACTCATGCGCGCACCCTGCTCGGAGGCTGCATTTTCCAGGAGTGCGCGGAAGACCTGCACCGACAGATTGCGCGGCAGGAGGTCAGCGAGGATCTCTTCCTCTTCCGGCTCGTATTCGTAAGATGGGGAGACGCCCGTTTCCCGGACCTTTTCGAACACCGGCGGAATGATTTGTTGAGCGGTCGGAATCTGCGCGATCACCGACTTGAAGTGCGAAAAGAACAATGTGGCGACGTCGAACGCGCCTTGCTCGAAGAGGCCCGTAACCTTGGTGGCAATCATTTCCGCTTGCGCGATGCCGATGGTGCGAACACCGCGCAGCTCGATAGTCTCGATGATCAGCTTGCCATAGAGCCGCCGCAGCTGCTCGTAGCCCTTGCGGCCCACACAGAGGATTTTGACCTGCTTGCCGTCGGCTATCAGCGCGTTTGCCTTGTCGCGGGCAAGACGCACGATCGATGAATTGAAGGGCCCACAAAGCCCGCGTTCGGCAGTGCAGACGATCAGCAAGTGCACTTTATCGCTGCCAGTGCCGGCGAGCAGACGGGGCGCCGAATCGCTGCCGGCGACAGCCGCAGCGATTGAGCCCAGCACCTTGCCCATGCGCTCGGCAAAAGGTCGCGCCGCTTCCGCAGCCACCTGCGCACGCCGCAGTTTTGAAGCCGCGACCATCTGCATGGCTTTGGTGATCTTCTGCGTCGCCTTGGTGGCGGCGATACGAACGCGCATGTCCTTGAGGCTGGCCATGTCGAATTAGTCCTGATCGCTCCCGCTCGTAACGTCGGTGATCATGCGAAGGTCTTGGCGTAGCCGTCGACCACGCCCTTGAGCTTGCCGGCATCAGCTTCCGACAGATCGCCGCTTTTGCGAATGCTCTCAAGCAGGTCGGCATGCTTGCTGCGTACCAGCGTCAGCAGGCCGCTTTCGAACGCGCGCACGCGATCCACCGCCAACGGGTCGAGATAGCCGTTAACACCGGCATAAATCACGCAGACCTGCTCTTCCATCTTCAGCGGAGAAAATTGCGGCTGCTTCAAAAGTTCGGTCAAGCGCGCGCCGCGATTGAGCAGGCGCTGGGTGGTGGCGTCGAGGTCGGAGCCGAACTGCGCGAACGCAGCCATTTCGCGATATTGCGCCAGCTCGCCCTTGATGCGGCCGGCGACTTTTTTCATCGCTTTGGTCTGTGCCGACGAACCCACGCGCGACACGGAGAGGCCGACGTTCACCGCCGGCCGGATGCCCTGATAGAACAGATCAGTCTCCAGAAAGATCTGCCCGTCGGTAATCGAAATCACGTTGGTCGGAATGTACGCTGACACGTCGTTGGCTTGCGTCTCGATCACCGGCAGTGCGGTCAGCGAGCCGGCGCCATTGGCGTCGTTCATCTTGGCGGCGCGCTCAAGCAGACGCGAATGCAGGTAGAACACGTCGCCCGGATAAGCCTCGCGGCCCGGCGGCCGGCGCAACAGCAGGGACATCTGGCGGTATGCGACGGCCTGCTTCGACAGATCGTCATAGATAATGACCGCGTGCATCTTGTTGTCGCGGAAAAATTCACCCATCGTGCAGCCGCTGAACGGCGCCAAGTATTGCATCGGCGCCGGGTCGGAAGCGGTGGCGGCGATCACGATCGAATAGTCGAGTGCACCCTGCTCCTCGAGCACTTTCACGAACTGGGCAACGGTTGAACGCTTCTGCCCGACGGCGACATAGACACAATAAAGTTTGATCTTCTCGTCCGGCTGGGCATTGAGCGGCTTCTGATTGAGGATGGTATCGAGGGCGATCGCGGTTTTGCCGGTTTGCCGGTCGCCGATGATCAGTTCGCGTTGGCCACGGCCGATCGGTATCAGCGAATCGATCGCTTTTAAACCGGTGGCCATCGGCTCGTGCACCGATTTGCGCGGGATGATGCCGGGCGCCTTCACGTCCACCCGGGCGCGTTTTTCGGCTTTGACCGGGCCCTTGCCGTCGATCGGATTGCCGAGGGGGTCGACAACGCGCCCAAGCAGGCCTTTGCCGACCGGCACGTCGACAATCGCGCCGGTGCGTTTGACGGTCTGGCCCTCTTTGATCTCGCGGTCGTTGCCGAAAATAACAATGCCGACGTTGTCGATTTCGAGATTGAGCGTCATGCCGCGCACGCCGTTCTCGAATTCGACAAGTTCGCCGGCCTGGACGTTGTCGAGACCGTAAACGCGGGCGATGCCGTCGCCGACCGAAAGCACCTGGCCGACTTCGGAGACCTCGGCTTCCTGGCCGAAGCTCTTGATCTGCTCTTTCAGGATGGCGGAAATTTCTGCGGCGCGGATATCCATCAGCGGGCCTCTTTCATCGCTAACTTGATCGAATTGAGTTTCGTGCGAAGTGAACTGTCGACCATGCGGCTGCCGACCTGGACGACAAGCCCGCCGATGATGGCGGGATTGATCTTGACGTCTAGGTCGATGTCCTTTCCGCCGGTCACCGATTTGAGTGCGCTCTTCAGCGCTTCGAGATTATTGCCGCTGAGCTTCTCGGCGACAGTCACCTGGGCAACCACCTCGCCCTTGTGCCGGGCGACAAGCATCCGATAGCCGCGGATCATATCGCGCACCGCAAAAAGCCGCCGGTTGGTCGTAACGACGCGCAAGAAATTTGCTGCAAGCCCGCCGATGCCGGCCTTGGCGAGAATGGCCGAGAGCGCCCTGAGCTGCTCATCGGCCTCGAACACGGGGCTGCGCACGAGACGATTGAGATCGGCGCTGCTGGCGATCAACGCATCGAACTGATCGAGATCTTTCTTGATGGAGTCGACCGCTTTGTTCTCGAGGGCGAGCTCGAACAGAGCGGTGGCGTAACGGCCGGCCATGCCGGAGATGATCGGGTCTTCGCCCACGGGAACGCTCGTTGCTTTTACTTCGTTCGTAGCCCTGACGCCGTCGCGGAATGGCGGCGCAAACTATTGGAATCCAAGAGAGAATCCCGATTTCGGGAGACGTTGCGGAAGCCCGCGGGAACCCCCTGAAATCGAGGGCTAGCTAACACAGCGGGGTTGGCGGTGCAACACACCGGCCTGTTCGTCGCAGGTACGCGCGGAGCGCCAAATTTGCATTACAGGGTTGTCTCGCCACGCGACCGTCCGCCCTATAGCGTGCACGGCTCGCGTCGACCCGCCAGCACTCGCCGGATTTTCAAGCGTGCCAAGATCCAAAGCAAAAGCCGAAGCCGCAACTACGGCCAAGCTGCTGGTCGTGCTGCTCGCCTTTGCCTGGGGCCTCAATTGGATAGCGGCGGCAGTTGCACTGCGCGAGATGTCGCCCTGGAGCCTGCGGGTGGCCGGGTCCGGCATCGGCGCGGCGATGCTGTTCAGCGCGGCAATCGTTACCGGTCATAAATTGCGAATACCGCGTGGAGAGTATGTGCATGTGATGGTGGCCGCACTTCTCAACGTCGCCGGCTTTCAGATTCTCTCCGGTTTCGCGCAGTTGAGCGGGGCGACCACGCGAGCAATCATCATTACGTATTCAATGCCAATCTGGACAACCGTGCTGAGCTGGCTCTTTCTCGGCGAGCGATTGAATACGGTGCGGTGGCTTGCGTTCGTGCTGTGCGTCGTCGGTGTGACGGTCCTGATATGGCCGCTATTTGTCACGGGATTTCCGCCCTTTGTTTTTTATTCGCTTGGCTGTGCGCTCAGCTGGGCCGTTGCGACCGTCTACATTAAATGGGCCAAGGTCACCATCGAGCCGCTGGCTAACGCTGCCTGGCAACTGCTGTTCGGCCTGAATTTCATCACCGTCGCCAGTTTCATTGTCGAGGGCTACCCCCACCTCTGGCCAATCCAGACCGAAACGCTTCTGGCTGTGCTCTTTGTCGGACTGTTCGGCGTCGGTCTCGCACACTTTCTATGGTGGTCGATTGTCGGACGCTTGCCGGCCACGACGGCGTCGCTCGGTTCGCTGCTGGTGCCTGTGATCGGCGTCAGCGCGGCCGCAATATTTCTTGGCGAGCGGCTGACCGTGCCGGACATCATCGGTTTTGCGATGATTTTTGCGGCGGCGGCCTGCGTGCTGCTACAGCCGAACGTCCGCCACGACGAAATGCCGGAATAGGTGATTGTTCGCGTATCGTAGTCGATGATGTATTTTACATCTTATTTGATGCTTGACATATTAATATAACTATCTCAAATATTATGGACCAAATCGTGTTTCGCAAAAGATTCAACCGGCATGATTACTGCCGCGCAGATGCGGGCAGCGCGAGCGTTGCTCGGGATTGACCAGCGCGAGCTGGCGCAGCGTTCGGGCCTATCACTTCCAACCATCCAGCGGATGGAAGCTAGCGACGGCGTAGTGCGCGGTAACGTGGACTCGCTCATGAAACTGGTCGATACCCTCACGGCCAGTGGAATCGAACTGATCGGCGAGGGCGCCACCTCAAACAGTGGCGGCCGCGGGGTGCGCCTCAAAGGTGCTCCGCAATGATCGTTGCATACGCGCTTTATGGCGTGGCAGCGCTGCTGGGGCTGGCACCCGTCGCGGTTATCCTCGCTGCATCACGGCACGCCAGTAACGTCATCTATTCCGCAAGCCTGATTGTTACGGTGGCGTTGGGCGTAATCGGGCTCGTAAGCCTGTCCGGGCCGGCGTTGTCCACCATAACCTTGCCGCTTGGCCTACCGTGGCTCGGCGCGCATTTTCGCATCGATGCGCTTGCCGCCTTTTTCATTGTGGTCATCAACCTTGGTGGAGCAGCGGCGAGCTTGTTCGCACTCGGCTATGGCCGTCACGAAGAATCCCCCCAGCGTGTGTTGCCGTTCTACCCGGCCTATCTCGCCGGCATGAACCTTGTCGTGCTTTCCGATGACGCTTTCAGCTTTCTGGTGTCGTGGGAATTCATGTCGCTCACCTCCTGGGCGCTAGTCGTCGCGCATCATCGAGAACGCGAAAACCTGCGCGCGGGCTATGTCTATCTTCTGATGGCGAGCTTCGGCACGCTGGCGCTATTGCTGGCCTTCGGCCTGCTCGTGGGCCCAAATGGCAACTACACTTTCGACGCTGTCCGCGCGGCGCACCCGTCCGAGGCCCTCGCGACACTAGCAGTGATCCTGGCCCTTGTCGGCGCAGGGTCGAAGGCCGGCGTTGTACCCTTGCACGCCTGGCTGCCGCTCGCTCATCCGGCCGCGCCGAGCCATGTTTCCGCTCTGATGAGTGGTGTCATGACCAAGGTCGCCGTCTATGGCTTCGTGCGCATCGTGTTCGACCTGCTCGGCACGCCCGACTGGTGGTGGAGCATGTTGGTGCTCGCTGTTGGCGGCGTCACCGCCGTGATGGGTGTGCTCTATGCGCTGATGCAGCACGATCTCAAGCGGCTGCTTGCCTATCATACGGTGGAGAACATCGGCATTATTTGGATAGGCCTCGGCCTCGCGCTCGCGTTCAAGGCGCACGGCATGGCGGTAGCTGCGGCGCTAGCGCTCACGGCCGGTCTGTTTCACGTGTTCAACCATTCCGTTTTCAAGAGCTTGCTATTCTTCGGCGCTGGCGCCGTGCTTAACGCCACCGGCGAGCGTGATATGGAGCATCTCGGCGGACTGATCCACCGCATGCCGCACACCGCCTTCGTATTCCTGGTCGGCTGTGTTGCGATCTCAGCGCTACCACCGCTCAACGGATTCGTATCGGAGTGGTTGACCTTTCAAGCCATCTTACTTAGCCCGCAATTGCCGTCCTGGGGGTTGAAAATTCTGGTGCCGGCGGTGGGCGCGCTGCTGGCGCTATCAGCGGCGCTGGCTGCCGCGTGTTTCGTAAAAGCATTCGGCGTGAGCTTCTTGGGGCGCCCGCGTACGCCGGCCGCTGCCGACGCGCTCGAGACGGACAGCATTTCGCTGGCCGCGATGTTCATCTTTGGCGCGCTTTGTCTTGTCGCCGGTATCTTGCCTGGCATTTTCATCGATGCGCTGGCTCCGGTCACTCGCGCGTTAGTCGGCGTGAGCATGCCGCAGCAGACTGGCCTGGATTGGCTAACCATCGTGCCGATCGCGGAAAGCCGTAGTTCGTACAATGGGCTCCTCGTCTTTATCTTCGTGACGCTGTCCGGCTCTATCGCCGCATTCGCCATTCATCGTCTCGCTTCCGACAAACTGCGACGCGGGCCGGCATGGGATTGCGGCTATCCAGACCCGAACCCGGCAACGCAATATACGGCCTCGAGCTTCGCCCAACCGATCCGTCGCGTGTATGGCACCACGGTGTTCCGGGCGCGAGAAGTTGGCGAAATGCCCCCGCCGGGCGCAACCGCGCCAGCCCGGCTTACAGTCGAGCTGCACGATCTGATTTGGGATGCCGCTTATGCGCCGATCGCCGCCTTCATCGGCTACGCCGCCGACCGGCTCAATGTCCTGCAATTTCTCACCATCCGCCGCTATCTCACGCTCGTCTTTGCGGCGCTGGTATTGCTCCTGATGGTGCTCGCGATATGGCCGTAATCCGCGATTTGACCTTCCAGGGCGCACAGATGCTGCTGGTGCTACTGCTGGCGCCGTTGCTCACCGGCTTCGTACGCAAGGTGAAGGCGCGGTTGTTGCGCCGACGAGGGCCGCCGTTGCTGCAGCCCTATCGCGATCTCGTTCGACTGATGCGAAAAGACGTGGTGCTCGCGGATAACGCTTCGTGGCTGTTCCGTGTGACGCCTTACATCGTGTTTGCCGGCACTTGGGTTGCGGCATCGCTGGTGCCAACTTTCCGCAGCGGGCTGCTGTTCTCCTGGTCGGCCGATCTGATCGCGCTCATTGCTTTGCTCGGCAGTGCGCGCTTTTTCCTCGCGCTCGCCGGCCTCGACGTCGGCACCAGCTTCGGCGGCATCGGCTCGAGCCGAGAGGTGATGATTGCTTCGCTCGCCGAACCGGCAATGTTGATGATTGTGTTCACACTGGCGCTGGTCGCAGGGTCCACGCAGCTTTCCACCATGGCTGCCTACTTGGCCTCGGGCGAAGCGGGTTTGAGGGTTTCGCTCGGCCTTGCGCTGCTCGCGTTGATTATGGTGGCCATCGCCGAAAATGCGCGCATCCCGATCGACAACCCGGCGACTCATCTCGAGCTCACTATGGTGCACGAGGCGATGGTGCTGGAATATTCCGGCAGGCATCTGGCGCTCATCGATTTGTCGTCCGAACTCAAGTTACTCCTCTATATCTCGGTGATCGGCTGTCTGTTCACGCCCTGGGGCATTGCCGCGCCAAACGGAGGCGCGCAAGCGATCGGTATCGGCGTTGTGACCTACATCGCCAAGCTCGCAATTGGCGGCTTCCTCCTCGCGATGTTCGAAACGTCGATTGCCAAAATGCGCGTATTTCGCGTGCCGGCGTTCCTCGGGGCCGCATTGATGCTCGGCTTGCTTGCTACCCTGCTTCTGTTCGTCTCGCGGAGCCTTTAGCGAATGCGTGGCCTCTCTTTCGACATCGCTCATATGCTCGCCGGCTCTCTGGTGCTGGTCAGTTTCATGCAACTTTACCAGGACCGACTCTATTCGCTGCTCAACATCTACGCGCTGCATGCCCTGGTGCTTGCGGCCTCGGTCGCCTGGCAGGCCTTCGTGCAAGACGCGCCGCATCTCTACCTCACCGCCGTGATCGCGCTGGTGTTCAAGGCGATCGTAATCCCGACGGCATTGCACCGGATCATCGTGCGGCTCGGCATTCACCGCGAGATCGAAACCGTGGTCGGTGTTGGTCCTGCCATGCTGCTGGGCATGGGGCTGGTCGCATTGTCCATGGTGGTGATGTTGCGGGTGACCGCCGAGGCCGATCCGCTGGCGCGCGAGGATCTCGCTTTCGCACTTTCCGTTGTGCTGCTTGGCCTTTTGATGATGGTGACGCGGCGCAACGCGGTAAGCCAGGTGGTCGGCTTTATGTCGTTGGAGAATGGCCTGGTACTAGCGGCGACTGGCGCCAAGGGCATGCCGCTGGTGGTCGAGATCAGCGTCGCGTTTTCTGTGCTGATTGCCTTCATCGTCATCGGCATCTTCCTGTTCCGGATTCGCGAACGATTCGACACGGTCGACGTACAGGCGCTCGACCGTTTCCGCGGAGAGCGGCGATGATCATCGACGCGCTCGCGGGTGTTCTGCTGATTCCAGCCCTGGCGGCGGCCCTGTTTGCCGCCCTGCCCGGCTATCGAGTGACCGCGCGACTCAACGTCCTGGCCGCGCTACTCACTTTTTTGACCGCCACGTCGCTGTTCTTCGTCGAGCCCAAGTCCGGTCCCTATCTGCTGGTGGATGACCTCAACAAGGTCTTCATTGTGCTGACCACCTTCGTCGGCTTCACCACCAGCGTATTCAGCGCGAGCTATATCGGCCATGAAATCGAGATCGGCCGGCTGACGCCGGTCTTTGTGCGCTTCTATCACTCCATGTACCAGGTGCTGATGCTCGCCATGAATCTGGCGCTGGTCGCCAACAATATCGGGCTGATGTGGGTCGCGATCGAGCTTGCCACACTCACGACCGTGCTGATGGTCGGCATCTATCGCACCCACGAGGCGCTGGAAGCGGCCTGGAAATATTTCATCCTCGGAAGCGTCGGTATCGCGCTGGCGCTGTTTGGCACCATTCTCGTGTACTTGGCGGCGCGCCCCGTAATCGGCGAAGGGCTTTACGCGATGGTGTGGACCGTGCTGGTGACAAGAGCCGCGCAATTCGACCCCGCACTGCTCAATGTCGCCTTCGTGTTTCTGCTGCTCGGCTACGGCACTAAAGTGGGCCTCGCGCCGTTGCATGCCTGGCTGCCCGATGCGCACGCTGAAGGTCCAACGCCGATCTCGGCAGTGCTCTCCGGCCTTCTGCTCAACGTCGCCCTCTACGCATTGCTGCGGTTCAAGATGCTGCTTGCGCTCAATCCAGTCGCGATCGCGCCCGGACCGCTGATGGTGACCATGGGCCTGATCTCCTGTGTGTTCGCGGCGTTCATGCTGTATCGACGCCGCGACATAAAACGCATGTTCGCCTATTCCTCGATTGAGCACATGGGCATCATCGTGTTCGCCTTCGGCATGGGCGGGCCGCTCGCCAATTTCGCCGGCTTGCTTCACATGACCATGCATTCGCTGACCAAGTCGGCGATCTTTTACGCGGTCGGGCACATCTCTCAGGTCAAGGGCACGCAGAAGATCGCCGATATGGGCGGGCTAACGGTGACAAATCCGGTGCTGGGTTGGAGCCTGGTGCTCGGCGTGGTGGCAATCGCAGGTCTGCCCCCGCTCGGCATATTCATGAGCGAGTTCCTGGTGGTGAGCTCGACGTTCGCGCGCGAGCCCGGGCTTGCGATCATCCTGGCGCTTGGAGTTCTGGTCGGGGTCGGCGGTTTATTCATGCGGCTCAACACCATTGCCTTTGGTGAACCGCGCGGGCCGACGGCACGGGCAAAGGCCTCCTACATACCGATGTTCGCTCATTTCGCTATCGTGTTCGTCGCCGGAATCTACATGCCGCCGGCGTTGGTCACCGGCTTCCAGAATGTCGCGAGGCTGTTGGGATAGCGCCATGACCTTGCTTGACACCATCACCTATCGCAGCACGGCCAATGCGCATCGGCCCTGTCCGCGCGTCATCGTAGCTGACGAGGGCTGGCGGCAGGCGATCGATCAACTCGTCGCCGGGCGCTGCACATTACTGGGCCTGTGGGGCGATGCGAACGCCGTGCACATGGCACTACTCGAAGAGACAACCGTCGACATCGCCGTGCTTAGCTACACCTGCGAGGCTGGAACATATCCGAGCGTTGCTGCGCATCATCCACCGGCGATCCGGTTGGAACGCGCAGTCCATGACCTGTTCGGTCTTGAGGCGGTAGGTACGCCCGACGCGCGGCCCTGGCTCGATCTGGGTTTCTGGAGCGTACGGCATCCACTTGGCGACCGGGGCCCCACACGCAAGTCCAGGCCCTACAAATTCCTGCCGGCGGAAGGCGAGGCACTGCACCAGATCCCGGTCGGACCGGTGCATGCCGGCATCATCGAGCCGGGACATTTCCGCTTCACTGCCAATGGCGAATACGTGGTGCGACTGGAACAGCGACTTGGCTGGGTGCACAAAGGCATCGAGTCGCTGATGAATGGCGCCACGCTCGACAAAGGCTCGCAGCTTGCGTGCCGTACCTCCGGCGACAGCGCGGTCGCTTACGCGTTCGCATTTGCCCAGGCCGCGGAAGCTGCCATGCAGGTAAAAGTACCCCCGCGCGCGACCTATTTGCGCGCCCTGATGGCCGAGCTCGAGCGGCTAGCCAATCATTTCGGCGACATCGGCGCTATCTGCAATGACGCCTCGTTCTCGTTGATGCATGCGCAATGCGGAATTCTCCGCGAGCGCACGCTGCGCACCGCCGATGTCTGTTTCGGCCACCGGCTGATGATGGATGCGATCATCCCGGGCGGCATCGCGCACGACATTGCGCCGGAAGGCGCTGCGAAGGTCGAAGCACTGCTGGTCGAAATCCGCAACGTGTTCCCGCGTCTAATCGAGCTCTACGACAACACCGCCTCGCTGCAGGACCGCACTGTCACCACCGGCATCGTAAAGCCGGAATTGGCGCGCCGGTTCGGAGCGGGCGGCTATGTTGGCCGTGCCTCCGGCCGCCCCTTCGACGCACGAAGCGCGCTCGCATATGCGCCCTACGACAGGCTTTCGTTCGGCGTTCCGGTGCTCAATGCCGGCGACGTTGACGCACGGGTATGGGTCCGAATTCGCGAGGTCGAACAGAGCCTCACACTGCTCGAGCAAATCCTCGGCGGTCTGCCGAAAGGCGCGATCAAGGCGCCGATCGGCAAATGCACGGCCTGCGAAGGCTTAGGAATTGCGGAGTCCTTCCGCGGCGATGTGCTTGTCTGGCTGCGGCTCGACGGAAAAGGCCACGTGGCGCGGTGCCATTTGCGCGACGCCTCCTGGTTCCAATGGCCACTGCTGGAAACGGCGATCGAAGGCAACATCGTTGCCGATTTTCCGCTCTGCAACAAATCGTTCAACTGCTCTTATACCGGACACGACCTTTAGCAATGCGAAGGACACTGCTTGAAAGCTTCACCCATGGCGCGCTGACCGAGCCCGCGCCTGCGCCGGGCGAGGCCGAGCTCGCCGAGCTCGCAAGCAATGTTAACCGCATTGCTCGCGCCAAGCTCGGCCGCTCGCTCTCCATCCGCCAGGTCGACGCCGGCTCCTGCAACGGATGCGAATTGGAAATCCACGCGCTCAATAACGCGTTCTACGATCTCGAACGCCTTGGCCTGCGCTTTGTCGCCTCGCCACGCCATGCCGACGTGCTCATGGTCACCGGCCCGGTTACCAAAAATATGCGCCAGGCGTTGCTGCGCACGTACAACGCGACGCCCGATCCGAAATGGGTAATTGCCGTCGGAGCCTGTGCCGTGGACGGCGGAATTTTTGGTGGCAGCTACGCTGTGGTCGGCGGTGTCAAAGACGTCGTGCCCGTCGATCTCCACATTCGTGGGTGCCCACCATCGCCGACCGAGCTTTTACGCGGGCTCGCTGCGTTGCTAGAGAGCGTTGCGCGGCCTATCCGTTAGACCCCAGCCATGGGTGCTAGTAAAAGCTCTGCGGATCGACATCCACTTCAAGCCGCACGTTGCCACGCGGCTTGGGCGCATCGGCTAGCCATCCGCGCAAGTACGCCGACAGGTCGAAAGTGCGCGGCGCCTTCGCCAGCAGCCGGAATCGATGCCGGCCGCGGACCACCGCGATCGGTGCCTCGGCCGGCCCCAGCACTCGGACCAGATCGTCCTTCGGCGCCGCACTGGCAAGCGTCCGGCCATAAGCTTCAGCGGCGTGACGCTCGTTCGCCGTGATGACGAGGCTCGCCAGCCGGCCAAATGGCGGGTAGCCGGCACGCTCGCGCTGTTCGATCTCGCTTTTGTAAAAGGCCTCGCGATCGCCCGAAATGAGAGCGCGCATTACGGGGTGCTCAGGCTGATGCGTCTGCAAATAGCCAATGCCGCGCCCTTCCTCGCGGCCGGCACGACCGACCACCTGATGCAATAGCTGAAACGTGCGCTCGGCCGCGCGGGGGTCGCCATTCCCCAGTCCGAGATCGGCATCGACGATACCGACGAGGTTAAGCTTGGGAAAATGATGGCCTTTGGCGACGAGTTGTGTGCCGATGACGAGGTCAAAGCGTCCTTCCGCCACATCATCGAGTTCCTGGCGAAGTCGCTCGATCGATTCGACTAGATCGCTCGACAATACCAGGATGCGGGCTTGTGGAAAAAGTTCGCCGGCTTCTTGCTCAAGTCGTTCAACGCCAGGCCCAACCGCAGCAAAACTATCCGTTGCATGACAATGCGGACATTCAGCCGGCGGCGGCACGGAATATCCGCAATGATGACAGACCAGCCGCCGCTTGAACCGGTGATCGACCAGCCAAGCGTCGCAGTTCGGACATTGCATGCGAAAACCGCAGGCACGGCATAGCGTCAGCGGCGCATAGCCGCGACGATTGAGAAACAGTAATGCCTGTTGGCCTCGGGTCAGCGACACCGCCACTGCCTCCGCGAGCCGGGGTGAGATGAAACGCCCGCGTGGCGGACTCTCGCGGCGCATGTCGATCGCCTCGACCGAGGGCAGGTGCGCACCGCCAAAGCGTTCCGGCAAGTGAACATGCCGATAGCGGCCACGGCGGGCATTGACTGCTGACTCGACCGAAGGTGTCGCCGAAGCAAGGACAACCGGGATTTTTGCGATCGACCCGCGCACCACCGCCATGTCGCGGGCATGATAGTGCGCTCCATCTTCCTGTTTGTAGGCAGGGTCGTGCTCTTCGTCGACAACTATCAGCCCAAGACTGCCGTAAGGAAGAAAAAGCGCCGAACGTGCGCCGACCACGACGGACACTTCGTCCGCCGCCACGGCCGCCCAGGTCCGTGCGCGCTTGCGCGGTGAAAGCTGCGAATGCCATTCCGCTGGACGCACTCCGAAGCGCTCGGAAAAACGATCGAGAAATTGCGCGGTGAGCGCGATTTCCGGCATCAAGATCAGGCTTTGCCGGTTACGCCGAATATTTTCGGCAACCGCCTCGAAATAGACCTCGGTTTTGCCCGAGCCTGTAACGCCATCGAGCAACGTGACGGTGTAACCGCCTTGTTCAACCGTGGTCCGTAACGCATCGGCAGCGGCGAGCTGCGCAAGGGAGAACTCCGGCTTGCGGAAATCCGGATTCGGCCGCGAAGCCACCGGTTCGGGCGGCAAGACGACCGTTTCGAGCGTGCCTTCGTCGATCAAGCCGTCGATCACACCGCCGCTGACACCGGCTTCCTTGGAAGCCTCGCCCTTCGCACGGATGAGGCTATCGGCGAAAAGCCTGACCACACGCGCGCGCGCAGCCGTCATCCGTTGTGGCGCGGGCCCGGCGAGTCGCACGCCCACGCGCTCTCGCCCGGGGCCCAGGTGTTCACCCATGCGCAACGTCATGCGCAGAACCATGCCGCGCGAGGCGAGCGTATAGCCCGACACCCAATCGACGAACTGACGAAGCTCGGGCTTTAGTGGCGGTACGTCGAGTTTTTCGTCGACGTCCTTCAGGCGGTTGTGGAGACGTGGGTTTGGATCGGGATTGTCGGCCCACACGACACCCATGCATTCGCGTGCGCCCAAGGGTACCGCCACCAGATCGCCCGGCGTCAGGTCAAGTCCCACCGGTACCCGGTAGGAGTAGGTTTGGTCGAGCGCAACCGGCACCAGAATATCGACAACTCGCAAAGTCATGGCTCTGGTCTGACCGATTCCGGGCGCTTAAGGAAGAGTGAAGAAAGGAGTGCCACTCTCTCCTCATGGCCGAGTTCCCCGCCAGTCCCGACGTTACTGCTGAAATCACCCGCTGGGTGAGTTACCTCGGCAGCGAGCGGCGCATGTCGGCGAGAACGCTGGAAGCCTACCAGCGAGACGTCACACAATTTCTCGGGTTTTTGACCGAACATCTCGCCGGCACTCCAACGCTCAAGCAGCTGGCAAAACTCACGCCCGCCGATGTGCGCGCCTTCATGGCGGCAAGGCGCGGCGACGGCATCGGCAATCGCTCGCTGATGCGCTCGCTTGCCGGCGCTCGCTCGTTTGCGCGATTTCTCGAGCGCGATGGCAAGGGCAAGGTCGCAGCGCTGACAGCCGTACGTTTGCCGAAATTGCCAAAGACCTTACCAAAACCGTTGGCGATTTCTGCGGCCAAAGAAATCACCGACACTCAGTTGCGTGAGGGTGAGACAAGCGAGCCATGGATCGGCGCACGCGACACCGCGGTGCTTGCCTTGCTGTATGGCTCCGGCCTCCGCGTCTCGGAGGCGCTTGGCTTGCGGCAGAAAGACTGCTCTGGCGCCACCGACGCACTCACCATCACCGGAAAGGGCAACAAGACCCGCATGGTGCCGTTGCTACCGCAAGTCGCGAAGATGATCGCGGATTATGTGGCGCTCTGTCCGTTCGAGCTTCCTCCGAATGGGCCCCTGTTTGTCGGCGCGCGCGGGGGGCCGCTGTCGGCCCGAATCGTCCAGCTTACGATGGAGAGGTTGCGCGGCGCGCTCGGCCTGGCCGAAAGCGCGACGCCGCATGCGCTGCGTCATTCGTTCGCCACCCATCTTCTGGCGCGCGGGGGCGACCTGCGTTCGATCCAGGAGCTGCTTGGCCATGCATCGCTGTCGACGACCCAGATCTACACGGCCGTCGACGCCGAGCATTTGCTGGAGGCCTACGCCAACGCGCATCCCCGGGCGCGGTGACATCCCGCGCAGGCCAACTCTCGCCTCTTGCGCTCTCGTATGCTCTGCTATCATCGTCGCCCACGGATCGTCGGGAGGGGCCAATGAGCGCACATGAAAATCTCGAGCACGCCGAGCACGCCGAGCACGCGTCGCACTCCAACAAAAATATCGCGTTGCTGATTGCCGTTTTGGCTTTGTTCCTGGCGTTTTCCGAGACTCTCGGCAAGAGCGCGCAAACGGCCGCTATCGCCGACAATATCAGAGCCTCGGACACGTGGAATTTCTTCCAGGCCAAAACTGTCCGACAGACGACGTTGCGCACGGCGGCCGACGGTTTTGCGGCTCAGTTGCCCGCGGTCACCAACGACGAGGCCAAAGCCGCCATGACCAAGCAGATAGAGGCATGGCGAGGCACGGTCACCCGATACGATTCGGATCCGAAGGAAAATGACGGCCGCAAGGAACTCAAGGCACAGGCCGAACATCTGGAGCACGAGCGCGATACGTGGCTCGCCCGTTACCATCAGTATGAATTCGCCTCGGCCGCGTTCCAGATCGGCATCGTGCTCGCCTCGGCAGTCATCATCACAGGCATACCGGCGCTGGGCTGGCTATCGGGACTCGTCGGAATCTTCGGCCTTGGCTTCATGGCGCTCGGCCTTTGGGCGCCACATGCGCTCCATTTAGGCTGACCGATCAGGCGGCGCGATTGCGATAGGAGCGGCGCAGGCGCATGAGCCGGCGAAAAGCACGCGCTGCGCGTTCCGGTCGAAACATCCAGATAATTTTTCGGATCCGCGCCCGGATTGGCTCGGTTTGCGTACGCGCCCAGTCACGCGCCCATAAAAACCAATTGTACATTCGCCGGAACCAGGCAATCTGCAAAAGCTTTTCGCGCGTTACGTCAAATACGAAGGCGGTGACGCCAAGACCGACGAGCTTTGCCAAAATCAGCACGAAGACCGCGCCGATCCAATTGCGCGTGGCGAGGAAATAAACTTCGAGAAACTTCAACGGCAACAATACGAGGACCGGGACGATAAACACCACGAGCGCCGCATAAGGCGGCAGCTTTTCAAGCAGCCGGCCAATGCTGACTTTTAGCCTGCCCCATGGAATGACATTGACGATGCGCGCGACGATCGGCTCAAGGTGGTCCCACAGCCACGCTTCAAGCAGAAGCAGTAGCGCGAGAATGACCCACAACGGTCGGAAGAGATTGCGGCGCATCTGCTATAGATAGTAACGCCGCGAGGAGCCGCAAAACAGGCTGAAGTCCATTCGTCGCACACAAACTTTGCAGCCTATTCTGCGCGGGTTATCAATGGGCTGCGGGGGTCGTCCATCGCGACGAACAATGTGGCGGTGCATTATGAGCGCACGCGCCCACCGTCCACATTCAGGGTTTGTCCGGTCATAAAGGCTGCATCGTCGCTGGTCAGGAACGAAACAGCGCCGACGAGATCCTCGGGCACTTCCACGCGCTTGATCGCCTGCATTTGTGCGACCGCAGCAAATTCATCATCCATGCTCTTGAAGCCCGGACGCGGAACACGCACCAGAGTGCCGGGAGAACGCGTCAGCCCGGGCGCGATCGCATTGACGGTGATGCCGTCCGGCGCGAGATCCGTCGCGAGCGCGCGGGTAAATCCGACAATCCCGCCCTTGCTCGCGACGTAATGGCTGAAGCCGGTCACTACCGAGCCAAGCGTGCTCGACGCCATGTTGACCACGCGTCCCCATTTACGCTCGCGCATGCCCGGCACAAATGCCGCCGTCACCAAAAAGGTACCATCGAGATTGATCGACAGGACCTGGCGCCAATCGGCAAAGCTCATTTCCGGAAAATTTTTCTGCGGAAAGATCCCGGCGCAATTCACTACGATATCGACATGGCTGAATTTTCCGTGCACCTGTTTCGCCATAGCGGCGACGGACGTTTCAGACGACACGTCGCAATTCACCGCGAGCGCCTGACGGCCGCTCGCTTCAACCAGTTTCATCGTCTCCTTGGCGTCGCCGAGATCCGCGATAGCCACGTGAACGCCGTCCTCGGCCAGCCGCTTCGCGAAGGCCTGTCCAATCCCGCTGGCGCCGCCGGTGATAACGGCGACCTTGTCTTTGTGGCCTCTGGCCATGAAGTTCCCCCTGAAAACGTCAAATATGAATCGCGCGCTTGCCGACTGCCATGGCGGCTTCCTTCACCGCCTCCGGAAGCGTCGGATGTGCGTGACAGGTACGGGCAATGTCCTCGGCCGACGCGCCGAATTCCATTGCGATAACGGCCTCGGCGATCATGTTGCCGGCATCGGCGCAAATAAGGTGCACCCCAAGCACGCGGTCCGTCTTGGCATCGGCGAGAATCTTGACGAAGCCGTCTGTCGTCAAATTGACCTTGGCCCGGCCGTTGGCGGTGAACGGAAACTTGCCAACATTGTACGCGACCCCCGCCGCCTTTAGTTCTTCCTCGGATTTTCCGACGGTTGCAATCTCCGGATATGTGTAAACCACGTTGGGAATGGCGTCGTAATTCACGTGCCCGGCCTGCCCCACCAATATTTCCGCAAGCGCAACACCCTCGTCCTCGGCTTTGTGGGCCAGCATTGGGCCGGCAATCACGTCACCGATCGCCCAGATGCCGGGCACATTGGTCGCGTAATAGTGATCGACCGCAACGCGCCCTCGCTCATCGAGCTTGACACCGATCTCTTTCAGACCGAGGCCTTCCGTGTAGGGCACCCGTCCGATCGCAACCAGGACCACGTCGGCCTCGATCGTTTCGGCGGCACCGCCTTTTGCGGGCTCGACCGTCACCTTCAGTCGCTTGCCGGATGTATCGACCGCCGTCACCTTTGACGACAGCTTGAACACCATGCCCTGCTTCTCGAGAAGACGTTGCGCCTGACGCCGCACCTCGCCGTCCATTCCGGGCAAAGCACCATCGAGGAATTCGACCACCGTTACTTGCGCGCCAAGCCGCCGCCAGACCGAACCAAGTTCGAGGCCGATCACGCCGGCGCCGACGACGAGCAGATGCTGGGGCACCTGCGGCAATACCAGGGCACCTGTGGACGAGACAATGCGCTTCTCGTCGATATCAACGCCTTTGAGCCGCGCCACGTCGGAGCCGGTTGCAATGACGATCGATTTGGCCTCGATGGTCTGCGTCTTGCCTCCTTCGCCTTTCACTTCGACCTTGCCGGGAGCAGTAATGCGGGCATTGCCAATAAATCCGTCGATTTTGTTCTTCTTGAACAGGAAATCGACGCCTTTGACATTGCCATCGACGCCCTGATCCTTGAACGCCATCATCGCCTTGAGATCGAGCCTGGGCGCCGAAACACCGATGCCCATTTTGTCGAACGTGTGCCCGGCCTCCTCGAACAGCTCGGAGGCATGTAACAGCGCCTTCGACGGGATACAGCCGATGTTGAGACAAGTGCCGCCGTAGGTGGCACGCTTCTCGACCACCGCTGTCTTCAGGCCGAGTTGCGCGGCCCTGATTGCGCAAACGTAGCCGCCGGGGCCGCTGCCGATGACGACAAGATCGTAAGCCATACTTTTATAAATCCAGCACGACGCGCGCCGGATCCTCCAGCCCCTCCTTCACGCGCACCAGGAAGGTCACCGCCTCGCGGCCATCGACAATACGGTGATCATACGAGAGCGCGAGATACATCATCGGCCGCGCCTCAATCTTGCCGGCGACCACCATGGGGCGTTCCTGAATCTTGTGCATGCCAAGAATGCCGGACTGCGGGGCGTTGAGAATCGGCGTCGACATCAGCGAGCCGTAGACACCCCCATTGGTGATCGTAAAGGTGCCGCCTTGCATTTCCTCGATCTTGAGTGTGCCCTCGCGCGCGCGGCGGCCCAGATCGGAGATCGCTTTTTCGATCTCCGCCAGCGACATCAACTGAGCGTCGCGCACGACCGGCACGACCAGCCCCTTCTCCGTGCCGACCGCAATGCCGATATGGTAATAATTCTTGTAGACGATATCGGTGCCGTCGATCTCGGCGTTGACCGCGGGAATTTCCTTGAGCGCCTGGATACAGGCGCGCACGAAAAAGCACATGAAGCCGAGCTTCACGCCGTGCTTCTTTTCGAACAGATCCTTGTACTGATTGCGCATGTGCATCACCGCGCTCATGTCGACCTCGTTGAAGGTCGTGAGCATGGCGGCAGTGTTCTGCGCGTCTTTGAGGCGGCGCGCGATGGTCTGGCGCAGACGCGTCATGTGCACGCGTTCCTCGCGAGCAGCATCGTCGGCGGGCGAAGGTGCGCGCATTTGCACCGGGGCCGACACCGGAGTCGGGGCCGCCGCGGCCCGTTCGATTGCCGCGATCATGTCGCCTTTGGTGACCTGTCCGTGCATTCCGCTGCCACTGACCTTTGACGGATCGACGCCGCTTTCCGCCGCCATCTTGCGCACCGAAGGCGGCGTCGGCATTTCGGCGGATCTCGCGGGGGCAATCGGCGCCGGCTTTGGCGCCTCGGCGATCTTCGGCGCCGGCGCGGCCTTGGCAGCCGCGCCTCCGCCTTCCTTGATCTGGCCCAGCAACGAACCGACGGCGACCGTGTCGCCGTTCTTGGCCGCGATATCGGAGAGCACCCCGGCGGCCGGCGCAGGGACCTCCAGCGTGACCTTGTCGGTCTCGAGCTCTACCAGAGGCTCGTCAACCGCCACCGCCTCGCCCGGCTGCTTGAACCATTTGCCGACCGTTGCTTCGGTCACAGACTCGCCGAGGGTGGGCACGCGGATATCAGCCATGACCTTCTTCCTTTGTCGTCATGGCCGGAGATGGCATGACGCAATGCGAACTTATCCAAGCGCCTCGTCGAGGAATTGCTTGAGCTGCGCTACATGCTTTGACATCTGCCCAACCGCGGTCGAGGCGGAGGCTGGACGCCCGGCGTATCGCATATTGCGATGTTTGGCGCCGATCTGGTTGAGCACCCATTGCAGAAAGACGTCGACGAAAAACCACGCGCCCATGTTGCGCGGCTCTTCCTGACACCAAACCATCTCGGCTTGCTTGAAACGCGTTAACTCCATCACCAGCGCTTTGGACGGGAACGGATAGAGCTGTTCGATGCGCAGGAGATAAATGTCGTCGATGCCGCGTTTCTCGCGCTCTTCGTAGAGGTCGAAATAAACCTTGCCGGTGCACATGATGACGCGACGGATCTTGTCGTCGCTTACCAGCTTGATTTTCTCATTCGGCAGCAGCTGCGCGTCATCCCACAGCAGCCGGTGGAACGTCGTACCGATCGTCAGCTCGTCGAGGCGCGAGACTGCGCGCTTGTGGCGCAACAGGCTTTTTGGCGTCATCAGGATCAGAGGCTTGCGGATCTCGCGCTTGATCTGGCGGCGAAGCGCGTGAAAGTAGTTCGCCGGCGTGGTGAGATTAGCCACCTGCAGGTTGTCTTCAGCGCACATCTGAAGGAAGCGCTCGAGCCGCGCGCTCGAATGTTCAGGCCCCTGTCCTTCGTAACCGTGCGGAAGCAGACAAACGAGGCCTGACAGACGCAGCCATTTGCGCTCGCCCGAAGAGATGAACTGGTCAAACACGACCTGGGCGCCATTGGCGAAGTCGCCGAACTGCGCCTCCCACAATGTCAGCGCGTTGGGTTCGGCGGTGGAATAGCCGTATTCGAAGCCGAGCACCGCCTCTTCCGACAAACTCGAATTGAGCACCTCGAAGCGCGCCTGCTCCTTGCCGAGATGATTGAATGGTGTGTGGCGCGCCTCGGTCTCCTGATCGAAGAGCACCGCGTGACGCTGCGAAAAAGTGCCGCGTTCGCTGTCCTGGCCGGACAGCCGGACGGGGTGCCCTTCCTCCAGCAGCGAGCAGAAAGCGAGCGCCTCGCCGGTCGCCCAGTCGATACCCTCGCCGGTCTCGATCACCTTGGCGCGATGATCGAGGAACCGCTGCACGGTCTTGTGGAGGCTGAAACCATCCGGGACGGCAGTAATCTTCCTGCCGATCGCGCGCAACGTTTCGGCCGCGACGCCTGTATTGCCGCGGCGCGGATCCTCGACTTCCCCGGCCGGCTTCAATCCCGCCCAGCGGCCGTCGAGCCAATCGGCCTTGTTTGGCTTGTAACCCTGAGCCGCCTCGAATTCGGCTTCCAGGCGCGCGCGCCAATCGGCCTTCATTTTCTCGACTTCGCCTTCGGTGACGACGCCTTCGCCGATCAGTTTCTTGCCGTATATCTCCAGTGTGGTCGGATGGGAGCGGATTTTCTTGTACATCAGCGGCTGAGTGAACGATGGCTCGTCGCCTTCGTTGTGGCCGAAACGCCGGTAGCAAAACATGTCGATGACCACCGGCCGCTGGAATCTCATCCGGTATTCAGTCGCGACCTTGGCGGCGAACACCACCGCCTCGGGGTCATCGCCGTTGACGTGAAAGATCAGCGCCTCGATCATCTTGGCGACGTCGGACGGATAGGGCGACGACCGCGAATAGCGCGGATAGGTCGTGAAGCCGATCTGGTTGTTGACGATGAAGTGCAGCGACCCTCCGGTGCGGTAGCCTTTGAGATCCGACAAGCCGAAACATTCCGCCACTACGCCCTGGCCGGCGAACGCGGCATCGCCGTGCATCAGCAACGGCATCACCATGGTGCGTTCGTCCGGTTTGGCATGGTGCTGATCCTGCTTGGCGCGCACCTTGCCGAGCGTCACCGGATCGACGATTTCAAGATGCGAAGGATTGGCGGTGAGCGATAAGTGCACTTTGTTACCGTCGAACTCGCGGTCCGACGACGCACCGAGATGATACTTCACGTCGCCGGAGCCTTCGATCTCATCCGGTGTCGCCGAGCCGCCCTTGAATTCGTGGAACAGCGCGCGGTGCGGTTTGCCCATTACCTGGGTCAGCACATTCAGGCGGCCGCGATGCGGCATGCCGATGCAGATTTCCTCGACGCCCAGATTGCCGCCGCGCTTGATGATCTGCTCAAGCGCCGGAATCAATGACTCGGCGCCGTCGAGGCCGAAGCGTTTGGTGCCGGTATATTTGACGTCGAGGAATTTCTCGAAGCCCTCGGCTTCCACAAGTTTGTTGAGGATCGCGCGTTTGCCTTCGCGCGTGAAAGCGATCTCCTTGTCGCGGCCTTCGATACGCTCCTGGATCCAGCTTTTCTGCGCGGCATTGGAGATATGCATGAACTCGACGCCAAGCGTCTGGCAGTAAGTGCGGCGCAGGATCGTGACGATCTCGCGCATCGACGCGAATTCGAGACCGAGCACCTTGTCGAGGTAAATCTTGCGGTCGAGATCCGCCTCGGTGAAGCCGTAACTGCGCGGATCGAGCTCCTCCTCGTTCTTTTCGGGTTCGAGCCCGAGGGGATCGAGCTTTGCGTGGAAGTGGCCGCGGATGCGATAGGCGCGAATGAGCATCAGCGCGTGGATGGAATCGCGCGTCGCCTGCATCACATCGGCGGAAGTAAGCTCGACGCCTTTGGCCCGCGCTGTGGTGGAAATTTTTTCGCCGATCTTCTTTTCGGTCTCCGTCCATTGCCCGTCGAGCGCCGCCACCAGATCGCCGTTCGGGCGGGATGGCCACTCCGGCGTACTCCACGAAGCGCCGCGCGCACTTTTGATGACGTCCGATTTCTCGTCCTTCAGGCTCTGGAAAAAGGCACGCCACCCGGCGTCGACCGCCGCCGGGTCGGCTTCGTATTTGGCGTAGAGGTTTTCGATATACGCGGCGTTGCCGCCGTACAGGAATGAGGTGCGGGCAAAAAGGGCATTGGCGTCCTGGCGAGACATGGTGATCTATCCTTGCGCGGCCTGAAAATCCGCGCCTCGCCGCAACGCAAAGCCCCGGACGGCCGGTCACGACGTCGATTTTGCTGTTTTAACGCTATTTATGACGTCTGTAAGTCTACGAAAGGCCTAAGGACTGAATCATGACTTCAGTACTTCCACCAGCGTTTTCCCGATTCTGGCAGGGGACGGTGATACCTTGATTCCGGCCGATTCCATTGCCGCAATTTTGGACTCTGCGTCACCCTTTCCGCCGGAAATGATTGCGCCGGCATGACCCATGCGCCGGCCGGGCGGCGCCGTACGCCCGGCAATAAAGCCAACCATCGGCTTCTTGCGGCCCCGCTTGGCCTCGTCCTTGAGGAATTGCGCGGCGTCTTCTTCCGCCGACCCCCCAATCTCACCGATCATGACGATCGACTCTGTCTTCGGGTCAGCCAGGAACATCTCCAGCACCGCAATGAATTCGGTGCCCTTCACCGGATCGCCACCGATGCCCACCGCCGTCGTCTGACCAAGGTTTTCGCGGCTGGTCTGAAACACAGCTTCGTAAGTGAGGGTGCCCGAGCGCGACACGATGCCGACTTTCCCCGGCTTGAAGATGTTGCCCGGCATGATGCCGATCTTACACTCGCCCGCCGTCATCACGCCCGGGCAATTCGGGCCGATCAGCCGTGATCTCGACCCCGAAAGCGAGCGCTTGACCTTGACCATATCCATCACCGGAATGCCCTCGGTGATACAAACGATGAGCGAAATCTCGGCCTGAATTGCCTCGCAAATGGCATCACCGGCGCCCGCGGGCGGCACATAGATCACGCTGGCATCGCATTTCGTCTTTTCTTTCGCCTCGGCGACCGTATCGAACACCGGCAAATCGAGATGGGTCGAGCCGCCTTTGCCGGGCGACGTGCCTCCGACCATTTTGGTGCCGTAGGCAATCGCAGCCTGCGAGTGGAAGGTGCCGTTCTTGCCAGTAAAGCCCTGACAAATGACCTTGGTGTTCTTGTCGATGAGGACAGCCATTACGCGGCCCCCTTCACGGCTTTGACAATTTTTTGCGCGGCATCGTCGAGATCGTCGCCCGACGTCACGTTGAGCTTCGACTCGGCGATAATTTTTTTACCCAAATCGACGTTGGTGCCTTCGAGACGGACGACCAACGGTACCTTTAAACCTACTTCCTTCACCGCTGCGACCACGCCTTCCGCAATCACGTCGCATTTCATGATGCCACCGAAAATATTGACCAGGATGCCTTTGACGTTCGGATCAGAGGTGATGATCTTGAACGCCGCAGTCACCTTCTCTTTTGTCGCGCTGCCGCCAACGTCAAGAAAGTTGGCCGGCGCCATTCCGTAGAGCTTGATGATGTCCATGGTTGCCATGGCCAGGCCGGCGCCGTTGACCATGCAGCCGATCGAGCCATCGAGAGCGATATAGTTGAGATCATACTTCGAGGCCTCGATCTCCTTTTCGTCTTCCTCGGTGAGATCGCGCAGCGCGACAATGTCGGGATGCCGATAAAGCGCGTTGCCGTCGAAGCCGACCTTGGCGTCAAGACAGATGATCTTTTTGTCCTGGGTCACCACCAGAGGATTGATCTCGAGCAGGCTCATGTCCTTCGTCGTGAAGGCGGAATAGAGTTTGGGCAGGATGGCTTCGATCTGTTTGGCGAGATCGCCCGAAAGCTTCAGGGCCTGCGCCACGCGGCGGCCATGATGCGGCATGATCCCGGTTGCCGGATCGACAGAAAAGGTGAGGATCTTTTCAGGCGTCTTGTGCGCGACTTCCTCGATGTCCATTCCGCCTTCGGTGGACACGACAAATGCAACGCGCGAGGTTTCGCGATCGATCAGCGCCGAAAGATAGAATTCGCGATCGATGGCCGAGCCCTCTTCGATATAGAGCCGATTGACCTTCTTGCCATGCGGACCGGTCTGATGCGTGACAAGCGTCGAGCCGAGTATGCGCGCAGATTCCTTCCTCACATCGTCGATGGATTTCACCACCTTGACGCCACCGGCCTTGCCACGTCCGCCAGCATGAATCTGGGCCTTCACGACCCAGATCGGCCCGCCAAGTTCCTGCGCGCCCTTGATTGCTTCGTCCACGCTGAAAGCAGGGACACCACGCGGCACCGGCACACCAAATTCGCGCAAGACCGCCTTCGCCTGATATTCGTGAATATTCATGACATGCTCCCGGCGGAGAACGCCGGCTTGGTTTAGTTATCGAGATTGGGCGCGATCTTCTTGCAGGCGTCGACGAGTCCTTGCACGGCGGCGGCTGATTTTTCGAACATCGCGCGTTCGCCGCTGTTGAGCTCGATCTCGACGATGCGTTCGACGCCTTTGGCGCCAATCACCACAGGCACGCCGACATAAAGATCTTTGATGCCATATTCGCCGTTGAGCCAGGCGGCGCAAGGCAATACCCGTTTTTTGTCCAACAAATAGCTTTCCGCCATCGCAATTGCCGAAGACGCTGGCGCGTAAAAGGCCGAACCGGTTTTGAGCAAATTGACGATTTCGGCGCCGCCATTCGCGGTGCGCTTGATGATGTCGTCGACGCGCGACTGCGTCGTCCAGCCCATCTTCACCAAGTCGGGCACCGGAATTCCAGCAACCGCGGAATAGCGGATAAGTGGCACCATAGTGTCGCCATGTCCGCCAAGAACGAAAGCTGTGACGTCTTCCACGGAGACTTGAAATTCGTCGGCAAGGAAATAACGAAAGCGTGCCGAATCGAGCACGCCCGCCATTCCAACCACTTTGTGCTGCGGCAGACCGCAGCTCTTTTGCAGCGCCCACACCATGGCGTCGAGTGGATTGGTGATGCAGATGATAAACGCGTTCGGTGCATATTTCTTGATGCCGGAACCAACCTGCCCCATGACCTTGAGGTTTATGTCGAGCAGATCGTCGCGGCTCATGCCGGGTTTGCGCGGTACGCCCGCTGTGACGATGCACACGTCAGCGCCTTCAATCCCCTCGTAAGTATTGGTGCCGGTGAATTTTGCATCGAAGTCATTGACCGGTGAGGATTCCGCGATGTCGAGAGCCTTGCCTTGCGGAATGCCCTCCATGACGTCGAACATCACGACATCGCCGAGTTCTTTCAATCCGATGAGATGGGCCAGCGTGCCGCCAATCTGGCCAGCGCCGATCAACGCAATCTTGTTACGCGCCATGGTGGGGAAACTCTCGACTTGCTGCTGCCGCGGAGCACGGCCGGGAGGTGGTTAACCGGTCGGCATTGCCCCCACAAGATACGAACATTCCTGTCCGCCGTCTTGTATACATTATACCACACTAGCGCCATTCCCAAGTCCAGCCCTATCGCCTGAAAATCCACGCGCGGCGCCATTGCGGCGCTGCGCGTTTGCCGGTCAGGTCTCGATAATTTTTTCGACGTCGATTGTCGGGCCCTGCCGTGGCCCATGCGGCAGACCAAGGTAGCCCTGCGAGCGCATTTCGATCAGCCGCGAAGCCGTCCGCTTGAACTCATTGGCCTCGTAGCCCTCGGTCGCAACGTAAAGCTCGTCCGGTTGTGCTTTTGCCGAGGCAAGCAGTTTCACCGCATGGTCGTAGAGCGTATCGATCAGGATGATGAAACGCTTGGCTTCGTTGCGCTGCGCATAGTCCATCACCGGAATATGGTCGAGCACGATGGTATGGAATTCGTGCGCAATCCTGATGTAGTCGCTCGCTGCAAGCGGCTGCGCGCACAGATCGTCGAAGGAAAAACGCGCAACACCCATTGCCGCCTTTGGGACATGCACTGTGTGTCCTTTCACCATCAGATTGTGAGGTGCGCCGGAGTAATTGCCTGCTAGGCGCCGCCATGCTTCGTCGAGCGCAGCGTCGGCCCTGCTGTCATCCGGCACATACCAGGTCGGTACGCCGGTCAGTTTTTCCAACCGGAAGTCGGTGCGGGCGTCCAATCGCACCACCACGCATTGCCGTTCCAGAAGCGCGATGAATGGCAGGAACAGCGCACGATTAAGCCCGTCCATGTAGAGTTCGATTGGCGGCAGGTTTGATGTCGCCACGACAACGACGCCGAGTTCGAACAGCCGCGTGAACAGGCGGCCGAGGATCATGGCGTCGGCGATATCGGTGACATGGAATTCGTCGAAACACAGGAGCCAGCTTTCCTGCGAGATCGCGGCCGCAGTGCGCTGAATTGGATCTTGGTCGCTCGTCTCGCCGTTTTTGATGTCCTGTCGGAAAACGTGAACGCGTTCGTGCACGTCGGCCATGAACTCGTGAAAGTGTACACGACGCTTTCGCACCACCGCGCTGGTTTCGAAGAACAGGTCCATCAGCATTGTCTTGCCACGCCCGACATCGCCGTAGACATACAGGCCCTTCAGCGGAGCGCCGGCCTGCTCGCGTTGGCCGAACAGCCACCCGAGCGACGATGATTTGCGGGCCAAACGGTGCTGGTCGAGCCGGTGTTCAAGCGCGGTCAATTGCCGGGCCAAGGTCGCCTGTCCCGGATCGGCCTCGATCTTTCCGGCGGTAACCAACGCAGCGTAGCGGGTGCTGAAGGTCTCGGACATGAGGGTTTAAGGCGAAGGAAGCGCGGGCACTTGTCGCGACACCTAGGGTGAACTGCGGCCGCTGTAAATCACCGTGCGGCTATTTCGGTCATATTGCGCACAAAATGTGCGGTAACGCATTGGAAGCTATGCGTTTTCTGCGCATGAGGGTCCACGGAACCTCGTTTGCGTCGAATTATTGCTGCAATGCACCATCTATATACCAGCAACGATTCGCGGCACGAGCCGCCGCAGCAGGAACCTGACTGGCAGGCCGACTTGATTTTGAGGAGATCCGATATGGACGAGCCTTTGCCTGATAACGGCACGATCCGTAAATTGTGGATCAGCGAAACCGATGCCTATCGCGACCATTTGCTCCGCCTGGATCGCGAAAGCCGGAGTCGACGTTTTTCCGGCGCGGTCGCCGATGAACTCATTGTGCGGCACGCGGCCTCGGCCAAGGAATTCGGGACGGTGGTGCATGGTTTCTTCGTGGACGGCACCCTGCGCGGAGCGGCCGAGCTGCGCTCGCTGGGCTCGCCATTCGCGCGTGAAGGGGAAGCCGCTTTCAGCATCGAACAGCCTTGGCAGAGCCATGGTGTCGGCACCGCATTGCTTGAACGTACGCTCCTGAGCGCACGCAACCGCGGCATCAAATCGCTGCAAATGCATTGCCTCGTTGAGAACCACCGCATGCAGCAGCTCGCCCGCAAATTCGAAGCCGATCTGAAATTCGATTTCGGCAGCGTGGTCGGCGAAGTTGATCCACCGCGCTTTACGGCATTGTCGCTGGTGCGCGAGGCGGTTGCCGATGCGCACGGTGTCGCGAACGCGATCCTCGACGTGCAGTCACGGCTGCTCAATCCCGCGTGAGGAAATCAGACGCTGAGCGGATAACTCGCCTCGACAACGTAGGGGCCGCCGCCGACAGAGGCACGCGAGGAAAAAAGCACGAAGCGCGAGACGCGGAAAGGCGAGGTGCGGAAATAGCCGCGGGCCGAAAGATATTCGGCGACCTGCTGACTGGAAGACTCGCGCAGGCGGGCCAGCGTTACATGCGGCGTAAACTTGCGCCCTTCCGGATCCAGACCGATGCGTTGCATCAGCCGTTCGTGCTCAGCCTGTACATCGAGCAGGGCCTGGGCGGGCGAAACGCTCGCGACCACCGCGCGCGGCTTTCGGCCGCCAAAGAAGGTGAGCCCATCCATGTGCAATTCGAACGATCCACGTTTGACGCGCCCAAGCAGAGAGGCAACTTCCTGGGCAACATCGTCGTCGACGTCGCCAATGAACCGTAAAGTCAGGTGGTAGTTTTCAGGATCGATCCAGCGCGCACCCGGCAAGCCGCCGCGCAGTGTCGCAAGCGCTTGCCCGACATCGGACGGAATTTCAACGCCAGTGAAGAGACGTGGCATAGCGAGACTTCCAACTACGAGCCCCGTGCGGTGCGCGCCCGGGCAATCAATTCCTCAACCCGCGGCAGAATACGCGCCACAATCACGTCGACCCCGGCAGCATTTGGATGCAAGCCATCGCTCTGATTCAATTTGGGATCGGCAGCTACCCCTTCGAGAAAGAATGGATAAAAGACGACCGAGTGAGTCGAGGCAAGCGTTGGGTAAATCGCATCGAAATCGCGCACATAATCGGCGCCCAAGTTGCGCGGCGCCTGCATCCCGGCCAACAAGACGACGATATGACGGTCCTTCAATTTGCCCAGAATTGTATTGAGCGCAGCCTTGGTGAGGTTCGGATCAAGTCCGCGCAGCGCGTCGTTCGCGCCGAGTTCGAGAATAACTGCATCCGTTCCTTCCGGAACCGACCAGTCGAGGCGGGTGAGGCCGCCGGAGGCGGTGTCGCCGGACACGCCCGCATTGGCGATCGTTGCCGCGATGCCTTTGGCCTTTAGCGCCTCCGCCAGTCTCGCCGGAAAAGCTGCATCGAGGGGCAATCCGAAACCGGCGCTGAGTGAGTCGCCGAGCACCACAATTTTGACAGACCGTTCGGCCGCGCTCACGGATCCACCCGCGAGCAATATGAAGATGACGGCCGCCAGCGCCCATACTGCAAGACGCTGGACCCAGGCGGGGCTCCTCCCATATGAGCGGGGTTGTGACATATGAGGTCTCATGAATACTAATTCCCAGGCTGGGTCGGTCATTGCGCTTGCCGGTGTGAATCTCTCGCTCGGGCACGGAGCGGCCCGTGTTCATATCCTCAAGGATATCAACCTACATATAGGTAACGGCGAGGCAATTGGCTTGGTGGGCCCATCCGGCTCCGGAAAATCGACATTGTTGATGGTGATGGCGGGCCTTGAACGTGCTGACAGGGGCACGGTGACCGTGGCGGGGGAGAATCTGAGCGCCCTCGATGAGGATGCCCTGGCGCGCTTTCGCGGCCGTCATATTGGAATCGTGTTCCAGTCCTTCCACCTGATCCCGACCATGACCGCGATGGAAAATGTCGCGGTCCCGCTCGAATTGACCGGTGTCGCAGACGCGCATGTGCGCGCGCGCGATGAACTCGCGGCCGTCGGCCTCGGTGAGCGGCTCAATCACTACCCGGCCGAATTATCGGGCGGCGAGCAGCAGCGTGTTGCACTTGCTCGCGCGCTCGCGCCTAATCCGCAAATCCTGGTCGCGGACGAGCCGACCGGTAATCTGGACGAGGACACGGGAAAGCAGATCATCGATCTGTTGTTTGCCGGCCATACAAAACGCGGAACGACTTTGGTTCTGGTGACGCATGATTCTGTTTTGGCCGCGCGTTGCGGACGTGTCGTGCGATTGCGCTCGGGCCGCATCGATGGCGTGACCCCGCCATGAGCATTTCGACAGTCGCGACTGGGAATGGGTATTGGCTGCCGCTGCGTTTTGCCTTGCGCGAGCTGCGCGGCGGTCTGCGCGGCTTCTACGTGTTCCTCGCTTGCATCGCGCTTGGAAGCATGGCGATCGGCGGCGTAGGTTCGCTGGCTGCGAGCTTGGCCGATGGGCTGGCGCGCGAGGGTCGCGTCATCCTCGGCGGCGACCTGGCTTTCACACTGATCCAGCGCGAAGCCGAAGCAAATGAGCGCGAATTTCTCAAAAGCCAGGGGCAGGTTTCGAGCGCGGCAACCATGCGCGCCATGGCGCGCGCCGCCGACGGTCAGGCAACGCTGGTCGAGATGAAGGGTGTCGACGCCGCCTATCCGCTGTTCGGCCCTGTCGTGCTCGATCCGTCGCAACCGCTCGCCGATGCACTGGCAGCGCGCGACGGTGCTTTTGGCGCAGTCGCGGATCCAACCCTGATGGCGCGGCTTGAACTCAAGCCGGGGGCACGGCTGACGATCGGCAATGCCAGCATTGAGATCCGCGCCACGCTGATGAGCGAGCCGGACAAGCTTGCGGGCGGGATCGGCTTCGGCCCGCGCTTGCTCGTAAGTGAAGACGCGGTGCGCGCGACAGGCTTGCTGCAGCCCGGGAGTCTGGTGCGCTGGCACTATCGCGTGCGCTTGCCGGCAAACAACGCCGGCGATGACGCCGCGAAGGCGGTCGCGACACAAGCGCGCAAACAATTGCCCGAAGCCGGCTGGGATATTCGCAATCGGAGCAATGCGTCGCCACAGCTCGAGCGCAATGTCGAGCGCTTCACACAATTTCTGACCATCGTCGGCCTCACGGCACTTCTCGTCGGCGGGGTCGGCGTTGGCAACGCGGTCAAGAGCCACCTCGACCGCCGCCGCGAGACAATCGCCACAATGAAGGCGCTGGGCGCGAGCGGCCGTCGCGTTTTCGTCATCTACCTCACGCAAGTTCTTTTGCTGGCGATTATCGGCGGCGCCATCGGCCTGACAATCGGCGCGATGTTGCCGTTTCTGATTTCCTGGGTATTTGGCGCCATTATTCCGTTGCCGATCGTGCCTTCTTTGCATCCGGGTGAACTGGCGCTGGCGCTGATCTATAGCCTGCTCACGTCGATCGTCTTCACGATCTGGCCGCTGGGTCGCGCGCACGACGTGCCAGTCGGCGAATTGTTTCGCGACATGGTCGCCTCCCAACCGCGCCGGCCGCGCATGCGCTATATCGCGCTTACCGCCGGCGCCCTGGCCGTGTTGGCCGCGGTCGTCGTTCTGCTCGCCTACGACCGGCGCGTCGCGATGATCTATGTTGCCACCGCCGCCGGAATATTTGTCCTGTTGCGCGTCGTCGCCGCACTCGTAATGTTTCTGGCAAGGCGCGCGCCACGGGCGCGCACAACGGAGCTGCGCATGGCGGTGGCCAACATCCACCGTCCAAGTGCATTGACGCCGACCATCGTGCTCTCGCTCGGCCTTGGCATTGCGCTCCTGGTTACCGTCATCGAGATCGACGGCAACCTGCAGCGGCAATTCACTAACGAACTGCCGGCAAAAGCTCCGTCATTCTATTTCCTCGATATCCCGGCCGATCAGTCGGAGCGGTTCGGTGCTTTCGTACGCGCGCAGGCACCGTCGGGACGGTTGGACGAAGTACCGATGCTGCGCGGACGCATCATTTCGGCGGGCGGCACGCCAGCCGAGAACATCAAACCGAGAGATGACGCGGCATGGGTTCTGCAAAGCGATCGCGGCATCACTTACTCGAATGAAATTCCCGCTGGTTCGCGCCTGGTCGAAGGCAAGTGGTGGGCCGCCGACTATGACGGGCCACCGCTGGTGTCCTTCGAGAAACGTATCGCCGACGGTCTCGGCCTCAAACTCGGCGATCCCGTGGTGGTGAACGTCCTGGGCCGAAACCTGACCGCGACGATCGCCAACATGCGCCTGGTCGATTGGGAGAGCCTCGGAATCAATTTCGTCATGGTCTTTTCGCCGAATTCGTTTCGCGGCGCACCGCATACCCGTCTGGCCACGCTCGTCTATCCCGGCGGTGGCGCGCCGGCGCAGGAGGCAGCCCTCATCGCCTCGGTCGCGCAAAAATTTCCCATGGTCACTGCCGTGCGCGTGAAGGATGCGCTCGACGCCATCGGCGGCATCGTCGCCAATCTGGTGCTTGCGATCCGCGGTGCAAGCGCCATTACGCTGGTTGTGGCCGTACTGGTTCTGGGCGGTGCTCTGGCCGCCGGCCATCGCTATCGCGTCTACGACGCCGTCATCCTCAAAACGCTCGGAGCCACCCGCGGCCGGCTGCTCGCCGCGTATAGTATCGAGTATCTGCTGATCGGCGTGGCGACCGCGCTGTTCGGAGTGGTCAGTGGCACGCTCGCCGCCCGGTTGATCGTAGGCGAACTTATGCACCTGTCCTTCGCCTGGTTGCCTTTGCCGGCCTTGGCGGCGGCGCTCGCCGCGGTTGCCGTTACCGTTGGCCTCGGACTTGCCGGCACGTTTATGGCCCTCGGCCAGAAGGCCGCGCCAATATTGAGGAATCTGTAGTTTGCGACATTCCGCCACGTGCCGCAGACGAACGGGCGTTTTGGCTATAATACCGCCCGCTACCAGGCATTAACGATCCGCAATATTGCGAGGCCATTATCAAGCCATATCTGGCGCCAAGGCTGACCAACCACTAGATTCGGTCCACGAGCGCGACGGCACCATGCCGGCGCGCGTGACGTAGCCGGCCGAAAGCCGGAACATGAGAGAGGAAACTTCGATGTCGGACTACGACCGTAACGTAGCTGCCCGCGGCTTCGGTGCCGCGCGTGCTACCGCGATCGATGCAGGCCTGCGCGCCTACATGATCCGCGTTTACAATTACATGGCCGCCGGCGTCGCTCTGACCGGCGTTGTCGCCTGGATTACCTTCAACGCTGCCGTGGTCACCGATGCGGCGGGACGCATCACGTCATTGACGCCATTCGGACAGGCCATCTTCAGCGGTCCGCTGGCGATTGTGTTGTTCTTGGGAACGCTCGGACTGGTCTTCTTCATGAGCTTCCGGATCAACAGCCTTCAGCCGGGCACAGCACTCATGCTGTTCATGCTCTACGCCGGATTGCTGGGGCTGATGCTGTCGTCGGTGTTTCTGGCGTATACAGGCGCGTCGATTACCCGCACCTTCTTCATCTCGGCGGCGTCGTTCGGCGCACTGAGTATTTATGGCTACACCACCCAGCGCGATCTCTCGCCGGTCGGCTCGTTCCTGACCATGGGGCTGTTTGGCATCATCCTCGCGATGATCGTCAACATGTTCCTCAAAAGCACCGGGCTCGACTTTGCGATTTCAGTGATCGGCGTGCTGATCTTTGCCGGCCTGACTGCCTGGGATACCCAGCGGATCAAGGAGATGTACAGCGCCAACGATGACGGCACCATTGCCGGCCGCAAGGCGGTCATGGGCGCGCTGGCGCTCTATCTCGACTTCATCAACCTGTTCCTGTTCCTGCTGCGCTTCCTCGGCGATCGCCGGTAACACGAGCGACAAGATAGCGATTCGCGCCCCGGCTATAGGCCGGGGCGCTTTCGTTTTGCTAGCCTCAGCAGCGTATGAGCATCGAAATCCGCCCCGCCAGATCGACCGATATTCCGGTCATTACCCGCATCTACTCGCAGGCCGTCGAGCATGGCACGGCGTCGTTTGAACTCGCTGCACCCGACGAAGGCGAGATGTGGCGCCGGATGCAGCATCTGCTCGCCGATAATTTTCCCTACCTCGCGGCAGAGATTGCCGGCACGGTCCGTGGCTACGCCTATGCCGCGCCTTACCGCGCACGCCCAGCCTACCGCTGGACGGTCGAGGATTCGGTCTATGTCGCGTCGGATATGTACCGCCGCGGCGTCGGGCGGGCCCTGCTAAAGGCATTGATCGAGGTAGCGGAGGCAGGCGGATTTCGGCAGATGATCGCGGTCATCGGGGATTCGACGAAACAGGCCTCGTCCATCGGACTGCACATGGCTCTCGGATTCCGCCACGCCGGCATTTTGCAGGACGTCGGCTTCAAGCACGGCCGTTGGCTCGATAGCGTATTGATGCAGCGAGCGCTGGGAGATGGCGCAGCAACAAGTCCTTGATTGACCGGCGACTCTGCGGCTAATTCACTACCGCCAATTGCGAGCGGTCGATCGAGCGCAGCACGCGCTCGAGTTCGTGGCCGCGGCGGACGATAAGCCCGGTTGCCGAAATGATGCTGTAGGCGCCCTGGCGGCGCTCAAGCTTCGGAGTTTTTTCGATGCGATAGATCGGAACTTCCGAACTGCGGCGGAACACCGAAAAGACGGCCCGGTCCTTCAGAAAGTCGATAGCGTAATCACGCCACTCACCGGCGGCAACTTTCCGGCCGTAAAGGTCGAGAATGCGATTGAGCTCGCGGCGGCTGAAGGTCACTTGATTTGCGAGGGCGGACACTGCACGCACCGGGGTACCGCCCCCGTGGGACTGGCTGGGGTCAATTTCGCCGGATCCGAACGTCATCGGCGCCTCCTTTGTGTTGGGGGTAATGATCGCGCCGCAGGCGGCTCACGGCAAGTGCTTCCTTCGCGCACAAAGTGCTCCAAAAACTGGCAGAAAAAGACGAGCCGACGATCACGAACTCGTTAAAGGCTCCCACAATAACGCCCAATTTCCGTCAATCGCCGGTCACGCTGGGCTGGGATAAAGCGAGCGTTGCCTCAAGGCCCGGTCCGGTCCGAGCACCGGATTCCTCAGCCCCCCAGCCCCCCGGGGTTCGATCGGCCGGGCCAGTTGAGTTCCGCGTACGGTTCAATCCCCTAATGCCTTCGGGCCGGCTTTTAGCCGGCCTGATTTTTTTTGATGAACAGGATGAAATTGGAGCTCAGTTCGCCTGAGCGGTGCAGCAGCCCGCAGATGCGGTGCCAAGTATCGGCCCCGGTTTTGCAGCCACGCCGTTTTGCACGACGACATCAAGATGATCGATGTCCTTGAGCGAATAATCCCCCTTTGGAAGCTCGCTCAACGGCACGCTGAAGGATTCGGGCTTGCCGCTCCAGTCACCGAGCTTGACCCATCGTCGCACGACGTTGTGATAGGTCAAGGTACGGTCGTGATTCTCGCCGCGCCCGATTTCAACCGAGACCTTGCCCGTCACCGGGCAGAGCCACACTTCGCCGCTGCGGAGTTCGCTGTGTGCGGCTGCGACGTTTACTGTCACTTTGCCGTCGGCAACGACCATAGTGACCGGCAATGAAAGTACGGCGGGATTACGCCGCGTCTGTGCAATTGCCTTTTCGATCGCCGCTTTGTCGCTTCCAAGGACGTGCACCGTGCCGTTGATGACTGCTTGCGGGGTGTAAACTTCGCGATCGCCGCGCGCTTCAGCATAAGCGCGTTGCCGATCGGAATGACCATGCAACGCCAGAGTGTCTTTCCAACCGAGATAGTCCCAATAGTCGACGGACAGACTCATCGTTACGAGTGACGGGTCCCGTGACAATTCGCCGAGCAGCTTGTCGGCAGCCGGACAGGAAGAGCAACCTTGGCTTGTGAAAAGTTCAATGACCGCACGTGGCTCGGCTAATGCCGGTACGGCCGCGAAGGTGCAAATGAACGCGACTGCAAAGGTAATGTGGCGATAGGTCATTTCGATACCGCAATCCCCGCCTCGCCGGCGACTTATAAAGTGTTCTCCCCTTCACCCGCCACTCACTTCACGGTGAGTGGCCCAACTTTGCTCATCTTTAATTAACCGGGCGTCAACTTGCCAGTTGCCGCAGGACGTACTGCAGAATGCCGCCATTTTTGAAGTAGTCGAGTTCGTCGAGGGTGTCGATGCGGCAGACCAGTGGGACCCGCTTGAGGGTGCCATTACCCGACACAACTTCGGCAATCAGACGCTGGTGCGGCTTAAGTTCGCCGTGCAAGCCGCGGATCGTGACGTGCTCGTCGCCTTTCAGCCCGAGCGACTGCCAGGAGGTTCCTTCCTCAAAGACCAGTGGCATCACGCCCATGCCCACCAGGTTGGAGCGATGGATGCGCTCAAACGATTGGGCAATGACTGCACGGATACCGAGCAATACCGAACCTTTCGCGGCCCAGTCGCGAGAGGAGCCACTGCCGTATTCCTTGCCAGCAAACACCACCAGCGGGACCCCGTCGGCCTTGTACTTCATGGCGGCGTCGTAGATCGGCATGCGCTGCTTCGATGGATAATGGATAGTGACCCCGCCTTCGACACCCGGAACCATCTGGTTCTTGATGCGGATGTTGGCAAATGTGCCGCGCATCATCACTTCGTGATTGCCGCGGCGCGTGCCGTACTGATTGAAGTCGGCCGGTTTGACCTTGTGGCCCACCAGGTATTTGCCGGCTGGCGAATCGACCTTGATCGAGCCCGCAGGGGAAATGTGATCGGTGGTGATTGAATCCAGCAGCAAGGCAAGCACACGCGCATCGACGATATCCTCGAGTGGCTTGGGATGCCGCCCCATGCCGACGAAATACGGCGGGTTCTGCACGTAGGTCGACTTCTTGTCCCAGTCGTAGGTGACGCCGCCTTTGACGCTGATCTTGCGCCAGTTCGCGTCGCCCTTGAATACATCCGCGTATTTTTTGGCGAACATCTGACGGGTGATGTTCTTGGCAACAAAGTCGCCGATTTCCTTGTTCGACGGCCAGATATCTTTCAGAAAGACCTTCTTGCCCTTCTGATCGACACCAAGCGGCTCCCGCGCGACATCGACATTCATCGAGCCGGCGATGGCGTAGGACACCACCAGCGGCGGCGAAGCGAGATAGTTGGCGCGCACGTCCGCATTAACGCGGCCTTCGAAGTTACGGTTGCCCGACAACACCGCGGCGGCGACCAGATCGTTATCGTTGATCGCCTTTGAGTTCTCCGGCGGCAGCGGACCGGAATTGCCGATGCACGTCGTGCAGCCGAAGCCGACCAGATTGAAGCCGAGCTTGTCCAGATCCTTTTGCAGGCCGGACTTGTCGAGATATTCGCCGACGACTTGCGACCCTGGCGCGAGCGAAGTTTTCACCCAGGGCTTGGTCGTCAATCCCTTCGCCGCGGCCTTGCGGGCTAGAAGGCCAGCACCAATCATCACGTTCGGATTGGAGGTGTTGGTGCAAGAGGTGATCGCCGCGATCACAACGTCTCCGTGACCAAGATCATAGTCCTTGCCGGACACTTTCACCCGTTTCTTCGCCTCGGCGCTTTTGCCAAATTCCTTGTCCATCGAAGTGGCGAAGCCAGCTTTCACTTCCTTCAATGCAACGCGATCTTGCGGGCGCTTTGGACCCGCGAGCGAGGGCTCGACCGATCCCAGTTCAAGCTTGAGGATGTCGGTGAACATTGGATCGGGCGTCGTTTTGACCCGAAACATGCCTTGCGCCTTGGCATAGGCAGCAACAAGGGCGACCAGCTCGGGTGAACGCCCCGTATCTTTAAGATAGCGGATGGTGTCGTCATCGATCGGCGAAAAGCCGCAGGTTGCCCCGTATTCCGGCGACATGTTGCCGAGCGTGGCGCGGTCGGCAATCGTGAGGTGTGCCAGACCCGGGCCAAAAAATTCGACGAACTTGCCGACCACGCCGCGCTTGCGCAGCATCTCGGTCACGGTCAACACCAGGTCGGTGGCGGTGACACCTTCCTTGAGTTTGCCGGCAAACTTGAAGCCGATCACCTCAGGCAGCACCATCGACAATGGCTGGCCGAGCATGGCCGCCTCTGCTTCGATGCCGCCAACGCCCCAGCCGAGCACCGACAGGCCGTTCACCATCGTGGTGTGCGAATCGGTCCCGACGAGTGTGTCGGGATAGGCAACTTCCATCGTGGCGGCCTTGCCGTCGGCCTTGACCTTGTCCTTGCGGTGCCAGACGACGCGCGAGAGGTATTCGAGATTCACCTGATGGCAGATGCCGGTGCCGGGCGGCACCACGCTGAAATTGTCGAACGAGCGCTGGGCCCATTTCAGAAATTTGTAGCGTTCCTGGTTTTGCCGATACTCCTCGTCGACGTTTTTCTTGAATGCCTGGTTGTTGCCGAAGAATGTCACCGCCACCGAATGGTCGATGACCAGATCGACCGGCACTTGCGGGTTGATCTTTTTGGAATCACCGCCGAGCTGTTTCATCGCATCGCGCATGGCGGCGAGGTCGACCACCGCCGGCACGCCGGTAAAATCCTGCATCAGCACGCGGGCGGGGCGGAATGCGATTTCGCGTTCGGACGTTTTGGTCTTGAGCCACTCGGCGACCGCCTTGATGTCGTCCTTGGTCACCGAACGTCCGTCTTCGTTGCGCAACAGGTTCTCCAGAAGCACTTTCATGGAGAAGGGCAATCGAGAAATGCCCTTAAGTCCGTTTCGCTCGGCGGTGGGAAGACTGAAGTAGGCGTAACTCTTGCTACCAACCTGGAGGGTTTTGCAGCATCTAAAGCTGTCGAGCGAAGTCATGTCGGCTGTTTCCATTCCCCGGCCGTTGGTCGGCGCTGGTTCGGACTAAGCTATTGGCAAGGTGGTGCTTTTCTCGCTGGCGAGGCTTGCGTCCGATGTCGAATTACGTAACGTCGCAAGTCCGGGCTTATAAGGTCTTTTCGCGCCCGACGCTATATTGACCGGGGAACTTCGCAAAAAATGCTCGAAATATCGGGGTTTTTCTGGCCCGGTGCCGCCCGGCCGCCGCCCATTACCGGGCCGTGGCAGCCATGATGCGACTTAAAGCCGACGAATTGGCCTGCAACCGGGGCGGGCGCTTGGTATTCCGCAACCTGAGTTTCGCTGTCTCTAGTGGCGAAGCTATGGTTGTTACCGGGCGCAATGGCGCCGGAAAATCCTCTCTGTTGCGTATGATCGCCGGGCTAGTGCGGACCGCCGCCGGACGGCTGACGCTCGACGGCGGCGATCATGATACGCCACTCGCTGAGCAGTGCCATTACCTCGGCCATCAGGACGCGATGAAATCGGCTCTCTCCGTGGGTGAAAACTTGAAATTCTGGGCCGAATTTTTCGGCGCCCGAGAGAGCGCCATCGAGCCGGCACTCGAAGCTGTGGATCTTGCGGCCCTGGCCGATTTGCCCGCCGCTTACTTGTCCGCCGGCCAACGCCGGCGCCTGTCGATTGCTCGTCTTGTAGCAGTGCAACGGCCAATCTGGCTGCTGGATGAACCCACGTCTGCGCTCGACACATCGTCACAAGAAAAACTCGCCGAACTCATGCAGAACCATCTGGCCGGCGGCGGAATGATTGTCGCCGCTGCGCACGGACCTATAGGACTCTCGCGCGCACGCGAGCTGAAACTAGGACCGATATGATCGCCTTTACAGCCCTCCTCACTCGTGACATTCGGCTGGCAATTCGCGTGGGCGGCGGCGCTCTTATGGGTGCGCTCTTCTTTCTGATCGTCGTCACCATGATGCCGTTCGCCATCGGGCCGGAGCTCGCGCTGCTCGCGCGCATGGGGCCGGCGATTCTTTGGCTTGGCGCATTGCTGGCGAGTCTGCTTGCGCTCGACCGGCTGTTTGCCACCGATCACGACGACGGTTCGCTCGATCTTTTGATGATGGGCCCCTTGCCGCTCGAGCTTTCGGTCGCGACGAAAGCGCTTGCGCATTGGCTGACAACCGGACTGCCGCTTGTTGCAATCGCGCCGCTGCTCGGGCTGATGCTTAATGTCGAATTGCACGCAATGGGCTGGCTCGTCCTGACCTTGTTAGCGGGAACGCCAGCGCTCACCTTCATCGGACTGGTTGGCGCCGCGCTCGCCGTGGCGCTCAGACGCGGCGGATTGCTGCTCGCAGTGCTGGTGCTGCCACTGACCGTTCCGGTCCTGATCTTCGGAGTCGCCGCGGCCAACGCAGCGCTCGCTGGGGCCACGCCGTTTGGCCCACCTTTCACCATTCTTTGTGCGCTAACCTTGGCGAGCCTGGTGCTCGGCCCGATCGCTGCTGCGGCGGCCCTGCGTCATGGACTTGAGTGAGATGATAAGAGACTGCCGATGCCGATGATCGACCTTGCCAACCCGACGCGTTTCTTGACGGTCGTCAACCGCACACTGCCGTGGTTGATCGCGGTCACCGTTATCCTTTTCGCGATTGGTCTTTTCTACGCGATGAACGCACCTGACGATTATCAGCAAGGCGCCACGGTCAAGATCATGTTCCTGCACGTGCCCGCAGCCTGGCTCGGTATGCTTGGTTGGGGACTGATGAGCGTCGCCGCATTGGGCACGCTGGTTTGGCGACATCCGCTCGCGGATGTCGCCGGCAAAGCGGCGGCGCCGATCGGCGCAGCTTTTACATTCATCTGTCTCGTCACAGGCTCGCTTTGGGGCCGCCCAACCTGGGGCACCTATTGGGTGTGGGACGCGCGGCTAACCTCGATGCTGGTGCTGCTGCTTCTTTATTTCGGAGTTCTCGCGCTTTACTGGACGGCCGAAGAGCCCAGCCGCGGTGCGCGCGCGGCTGCAATCCTATCGCTTGTCGGCGCGGTCAATCTCCCCATCATCAAGTTCTCGGTCGATTGGTGGAACACGCTGCACCAACCTGCCTCGGTATTCCGCATGGGCGGGTCAAAGATCGATCCCGCGCTGTTGACCCCGCTGCTGATTATGACCATGGCATTCACGCTGCTTTTCGCAACGCTCCACCTCGCTGCGATGCGCAACGAAATCCTGCGCCGGCGGGTGCGCAGCATGCGGCTGATGCAGGCGCGGGAACTGCACGCATGATGAATCTCGGGCCGCACGCCGATTTCATCGTCGCCGCTTATGCGGTGACCATATTCGTGGTGGCTGCGCTGGTCGCCTGGATCGTACTCGACTATTCGGCACAGCGCCGCGTGCTTGGCGACATGGAGGACCGTGGTCTCACCCGGCGCTCGCAGCGCAAGGCCGGACGATGAGCACAGCATCGAGCCAGGGTTCCGGCAAAACGCGCAATATCCTGTTGCTCCTGCCGCTCCTTGCGTTTCTCGCTCTGGCCGCGTTGTTCCTCTACCGGCTCGGTGCCGGCGATCCGTCGCAGATTCCGTCCGCATTGATCGGACGCCCCGTGCCTCCGACGGATTTGCCGCCGCTACCCGGACTCGAACGCGACGGAAAAGCGGTGCCCGGCCTCAACAGCGCGACATTTCAAGGTGCAGTAACGCTGGTGAACGTGTGGGCTTCGTGGTGCGTGCCCTGCCACGACGAAGCGCCGTTTCTGGATCAATTGTCGAGGGACAAGCGCATCCAACTGGTCGGTATCAACTACAAGGATGCACCGGATAACGCACGGCGATTTCTCAATCGCTATGGCAACCCCTTCGCCGCCGCCGGTCGCGATGAAGCCGGCCGCGCCTCAATCGACTGGGGCGTCTATGGCGTGCCGGAGACTTTTCTGGTCGGCCGTGACGGCAAGATTGCCTACAAGCTGATAGGTCCGATTACGGCGGACAATCTCACGCGCACGCTCAAGCCGGAAATCGAAAAGGCCCTACGCTAGTCCTTGCCGCTTTTCTCCGTACTGTATTTCGTCAACAACGGAACCTGCAGCGCAGCGAACAGAAATGTCAGCGGTACCACTCCGAATAATTTGAAGCTTACCCAGAAATCTGTCGTCTGCGTGCGCCAGACAAACTCGTTCAGGATCGCCAGTGCAAAGAAAAACAGCGCCCACCGCCAGGTGAGTTTACGCCAGCCTTCGTCCCGCAGGTGGAAGACCGAGTCAAAGACCATCCCGAGGAGCGGCTTGTTGAACGCAAGCCCGCCGACAAGCGTAGCCCCGAACAGAACATAGATAATGGTCGGTTTGAGCTTGATGAACAGGTCGTCGTGCAGGACCAGCGTCAACCCGCCGAAAACGAGAACGATCGCGGCGGTAACGAGCGGCATCACCGCCAGGTGTCGTGTCAATGCGTAGGAGACGACCAGTGCAACAAGGATCGCCGCCATGAACGCGCCGGTCGCGACATAAATGCCGTACTTCGCGTTGGCAGCAAAGAAAAGCACCAACGGGCCGATGTCGAGCGCCAGCTTGAGGACGGGGTTGAGTTGCTTTTTCTCGGCCATGCGGTGTCTCTAGCGTGCGAATTCCGATTTGTCATGGGCTCTAGTTGTCGCGCGGCAAAGTCGGGTGTTAGCCTCACCACGACGAAAAAACTCGCACGAGATCCATCGATGGTTCGCAGCGTCGTCGCCGTTTGCGCATTGCTCTTGTCCGCCATGCAGGCTTTCGCACAGAGCGATTTCAAGGTTACGTTGCTGGGCACGGCATCGCCCGCGCCGCGCACCAACCGCTTCGGACCGAGCACGTTGGTCGAGGTGGGCGGCCAGGTGCTGCTGTTCGACGCCGGGCGCGGCGTGCCGATCCGTATGGGCCAACTCAACGTGCCTGTCGGCAAGATCGATGTGCTGTTCATCACGCACTACCACTCCGATCATGTGTCCGGCATTCCAGACGTCTGGCTGACCGGATGGCTCGGACCGGTGTTCGGGCGGCGCAAGACGCCATTCCATGTCGTTGGGCCGACCGGCGCCAAGAATTTGATGAGCAGTCTCGAAAAGGCCTATTCGCTTGATATCAACATCCGCGAGGTTGATGAGAAGTTACCGCCTTCCGGCATTGCCGTGAATGTCGAGGAGTTCGAGAAGGATGGCGCGGTCTACGAGAAGGACGGCGTGAAGGTCATCGCCTTCGAGGTCGATCATGGCGACGCCATCAAGCCATCGTATGGCTATCGTATCGAGTACAAAGGGCACGCCGCGATCATCTCCGGCGATACGCGCTACAATCAGAACGTCATCAAATACGGAACCGGCGCCGATCTGCTGATTCACGAGGTGTGCATCGCACGCCCGGAGTTAATGTCGTTTCCGTTTGCCAAGGCGATCCTCGCGCACCACACCAGCCCGCATGATGCCGGGCGCGTGTTCGCGCAGGCCAAGCCCAAGCTCGCCGCCTACACCCACCTCTCGTTTCTGAGCAGCGAGAAGATCCCGGAAGCGACGGTTGACGACGTCGTGACGCAGACGCGCGAAACCTATGACGGACCGCTGGAAGTCGGCGAAGATCTCACGTCGTTCGAGATCGGCGATACGGTGACCGTGCACCGTTGGAAGCCGTAATCACTCAATCCTCAAGCCCGACCACGGCACGCGCAAAATCGCGCGCTGTAAACGGCGCCAGATCGTCCACACCCTCGCCGACCCCGATGAAATGCACCGGCAAACCGAACTTGTCGGCAATCGCGATCAGAATGCCGCCACGCGCGGTACTGTCGAGTTTGGTCATGACCAGGCCGGTGACGCCGGCGGTCTTGCCAAAAATCTCCACCTGGCTCAGCGCATTCTGGCCCACGGTTGCATCGAGCACCAACAGCACCGAATGCGGGGCTGTTGGTTCGACCTTGCGGATGACGCGTACCATCTTTTCCAGTTCGCCCATCAACTCAGTGCGGTTTTGCAGACGGCCCGCCGTGTCAACGAGGACTACGTCGACGCTCTGCGTTTTGGCTGCTGATATCGCATCGAAAGCGAGACTGGCCGCGTCCGCGCCAGGCTCGCGCGCCATGACAATCGCATCGGTACGCTCGCCCCAGATTTTCAATTGGTCGATCGCGGCGGCGCGAAAAGTGTCGCCGGCCACCAACATCACCCTCTTTCCTTCGGCACGGAAACGAGATGCCAGTTTGCCGATCGTGGTCGTCTTGCCGGAGCCGTTAACACCGGCCACCAGAATGACGAAGGGCCGTGTTGTTAGCTCCAGCGGCTTGGCCACGCCCGCAAGCACCTTCTCGATTTCGCCGGCAAGCGCCTCTTTCACTTCGTCGGACGTGATTGTTTTTTCGAAACGACCTTCGCCTAGCGCATCCGCGAAACGCGCCGAGAATTCCAACCCCAGATCGGCGCGGATCAATTCGTTTTGCAGTTCCTCCAGTGTCTCGGCGTCGAGTTTCCGCTTGGACACCAGGCCGGTGACGGCACCGCCGAGCGACGACGACGTACGCTTGAGCCCGCCGCTCAGGCGTTTCCACCAATTTTCACCCTGTGTGCTGTCGTCCATGCGGCGCCCGTGATAGCCGTTTCGGCATGACATCGGAAGAGATGCTCGCTCGCCTGCTCTATCGCGACGGCCTGATGCTGGTCGTCGACAAACCCGCCGGATTGCCGGTGCACCGGGGCCCGAAAGGCGGCGAAGCTTTCGAAGACTATTTCGATGCATTGCGCTTCGGTTTGCCGCGTTCGCCTGCATTGGCGCACCGGCTCGACCGCGACACGACCGGCTGCCTGGTCCTCGGCCGTCACCGCAAGGCGCTGGCGCTCCTTGGCAAGCTGTTCAAGCAGGGTCATGTCGGCAAGTGCTACTGGGCCGTGGTCGAAGGCGGCCCGGAAGCGAATGAAGGCCGTATCGATATTCCGCTCGCCAAGCGAGACGATTCGCGCGGTTGGTGGATGAAGGCGGACAGCCACGGCCTGCCGTCAGCGAGTACCTGGAAAGTGATGGGCCGAGGGCCCGACATCAGCTGGCTTGCGCTCGAGCCATTGACGGGGCGCACGCACCAGTTGCGTGTGCACTGCGCCGAAATGGGCTGGCCGGTTGTTGGCGACAATATCTACGGGAAAGCCGCGCGCACCGGTGGCCCGTCACTTCATTTGCATTCGCGCGAGGTGACCGTGCCGATTTCCAGGAACAAGCCGCCGGTCAAAGTCATTGCGCCGGTGCCGGGTCACATGCGCGATTCATTGAGCAAGTGTGGTTGGTCCGGCTCCTGACGAGTTATGACCGGGCGGCCACGACATTTCAGTAAAGCATCGCTTTTATCTTTTCCGGCGCCTCGCGGTCGTAGGTCTCTCCGTCCATTTTTCCATGGCTCAATTCGGCAATGATCGTCCCGGTCGACGGCAAATTTTTGCGGTCAATTTTGGTGGCCTCATCCCACAATTTTGAACGGACGATCGCCTTCGAACAATGAAAATAAACGCTCTCGACGTGAACAATCGTCACGCAACGCGGCAGCTTGTTGTTAACCGCAAAGCCCTGCATCAGTTCGGGGTCGACGGAGATTGAGGCCCGGCCATTGATGCGCAAGGTTTCGCCGACGCCCGGGATTAGAAACAGCAGTGCGATGCGCGGATCGCGCAGAATATTGCGAAAGCCGTCGAGGCGATTGTTCCCTGGACGATCAGGGATCGCGACCGTCTTTTCGTCGAGGATGCGCACAAAGCCCGCGGCATCTCCCTTGGGCGAACAGTCGAGGCCTTCCGGCCCCGAGGTTGCCACCGCCACGAATGGCGCCGCCTCGATTAATTTGCGGTAGCCGTCGTTGATATGATCGATTTCTTTGATGACCGAGGTGTTTAACGTCTCGCCGTAGAGTGACTGGAGCTGCTCCATCGTCGTGATCAGGTGATCGCGGTAGGCCATCGTCGGTCTCTCCCCTAAGCGGCCAATAATTGGCGGCCGTCGTGCCCCGCCATCGTCAAATCGAGAATAGCGCCAGGCTCCACCGGGCCGGCAAGCCGCACCGGAATGAATTGCTCGGTACGCCCGAGCGCGCGCGATTCCGCAAGCACATGGCGGCGGCAGCCAATTTCCCGGTCGAGGTGGCGCCGCATGGCGATTTCGCCTTTTTCGCGCAAGCGCCGCGCACGTTCTTTGATGATGGCCCGGTCCACCTGCGGCATCCGTGCGGCCGGCGTGCCGGGTCGCGGCGAAAATGGAAAGACATGAAGCTGCGCCAACCCGCATTCGTCGACCAGATCGAGCGAGCGGACGAACATATCTTCGTTCTCGGTCGGGAATCCCGCGATGATGTCCGCACCAAATGCAACGTCCGGACGCAGGCGGCGCACGGCGTCGCAAAAAGCAATTGCATCGTGGCGTGCGTGCCGCCGTCTCATGCGTTTCAGAATGAGATCATCACCGGCCTGCAATGACAGATGGAGATGCGGCATCAGCCGCGACTCGCTTGCAATCGCGTCGAGCAAATCGGCGTCGGCCTCCACCGAATCGATTGACGACAATCTCAATCGTGCAAGCTCCGGCACATCCTTGAGAATGCGTTTGACCACCGCACCAAGGCGCGGTGCACCGGGCAAATTCGTTCCATAGCTTGTGATGTCGACACCGGTAAGCACGATCTCACGGTACCCGTTGTCCACGAGCCGCCGCGCCTGCGTCACGACATCCTCAATCGGCAGTGAGCGCGAATTTCCGCGGCCATAGGGGATAATGCAGAAGGTGCAGCGGTGATCGCAGCCGTTCTGTACCTGAACGAACGCGCGTGCCCGGCCCTCAATGCCGTCGATCGTGTGCGGTCGCATTGCCTTTACCGCCATGATGTCGGACACGGCGATTCTCGCCCCAGCCGCCAAGACTTGAGGGTCGAATTTTTCCTCATTGCCGATAACGCGATCGACTTCGGGCATTGCAGCAAAAGCAAGGGATTCGGTCTGCGCCGCGCATCCGGTGACGACAATGCGCGCGTCCGGCGTTTCGCGCTTGAGGCGGCGGATGGTCTGCTTCGCCTGACGGACCGCCTCCGCGGTCACGGCGCAGGTGTTCACGACAATCGCATCGGCAACGCCGGCAGCGGCAGCCTCGCGCCGGATCACCTCCGACTCGTAGGCGTTCAAGCGACAGCCGAACGTGAGGACACCGACACTCATTGCACGCCTGCCTTGGCGAAGAGCGCCGCATCGAAGCGGCCCTTGAACTCGAATTCCACCGGACCGGTCATCAAAACATGGTCGTCCTCTTTACGCCATTCAATGATGAGATCGCCACCCGGAAGCGTCACCTTCACCTTGCGGTCCGTGCGCCGGAACCGCGCCGCGGCGACCGCGGCGGCGCAGGCAGCGGATCCACAGGCCTTTGTCAGACCGGCACCGCGCTCCCACGTACGAATGATGATGTGGTCGCGCGCGACGATTCGCGCGAGCGTGATATTGGCGCGCTCGGGAAAAATCGGATGGTTTTCCAGCAGCGGCCCGAATCGTTCGAGATCGTAGGCATTCACATCGTCGACCCAGAAGATCGCGTGCGGATTGCCCATGCTTACTGCCGACGGGGAATGCAGCACCGGATTGTCGATTGGGCCGATTTGCAATTCGATGGCACGGGTATCGCGGAATTCTTCCGCCAGCGGAATCTCGTTCCATTTGAATCGCGGCGGACCCATATCCACGGTGAACAAGCCATCGGCACCTTTCCGGCAGTTGAGAATGCCTGCCGTCGTCTCGAAAACGAGATCAGTCTTGCCGTTCTCTTTGGAAATCAGATCGGCAACGCACCGCATGCCATTCCCGCATGCTCCTGCTTCCGAGCCGTCGTTATTGTATATGCGCACGAACGCGTCAGTGCCGGACGTACGCGGCGGGTAGAGCGCCATCAGCTGATCATAGGGTGCACCGTCGGGCCGCGCGGCCGCGCGCGCCTCGTCCGCTTCGATCTTGCCGCCGCGAGCGCGCATATCGACAACGACGATTTCGTTGCCGATCCCATTCATCTTCACGAAAGGCTGATTGGCGAGTACGCCCATAATCTGCTTTGCCCGCGTTTCGCCCGTTTTATATGGCGAATAAACGCAGATTGACCAGAGGCCATGATAGAATGCGTAACAATGCTGGCGAATCGCCGGACCGCCGCAAATGTCGGAGAACCGTGATGTCGCCTCTCAAGCTCATTCTGATCGTCATCCCCCTGGCGTTTGCGCTGGGCGCGGGCCCCGCTGCGGCACAAAACGCGCCCACCCCATCCAAGCCCGGCGCAACTGATCCGATGCCGCCGGCGGCGGCCAAGCCGAACGCACCCTCGCCGTTGCAGCCTGGCGATGCCTTTGGCGAGGCGGTCACGCTACCCGAGCGGACTATCGTCTACATCAAGGGCTACAGCAAATGGGACAGCGCATTCGATACCCTGGTTGATGCATTCAAATCGCTGCGCGAATATCTCGACAAGCAGGATCTCAAACCTGCGGGTCCCGCCATAACGATCTATACCCAGACCGATGATGCCGGATTTTCATTCCAGGCCGCATTGCCCGTCGCGCAAGCGCCGAAGGACCCGCCGAAGGGCGACATTGCCGTCGGTCAGGCTCCATCGGGACGTGCGCTTAAGTTTGTTCATCGCGGTTCATACGATGCCATGGATTCGACGTATGAGGCGATCACCAATTATCTCGACGACAAGCAGCTCGAGGCCAAGGATTTGTTCATCGAGGAATATGCCACCGATCCGGTGAATACAGCTCCCGACAAGCTGGTGGTCAACGTGTTCGTGCCGGTGAAGTGATGATTCAGTTGCGCGTTCTGTTTGCCTTGTTCGCGGCCGCCGTGGCGCTGGCGCCCGCACGCGCGACGGAGAGACTGGTGACCGTCACTGGCGAGGCGACCGTCGCTATTGCGCCAGATGCTGCTGTGATCCGCATTGGCGTCAACAGTCAGGACAAGACCGCGCGCGAGGCTAGCGAGGCTAATGCGAAGCAGATGACCACTGTGCTCGCCACTCTTAAGGACATCGGCATCGCGGATCGCGACATTCAGACATCACGATTGTCCCTGCAGCCGCAGTACGACCCGAACAAGAGCGGCACGCCGCGCCTCACCGGCTTTCAGGCCACCAATCAGGTCACGGTCAGGATCCGCGACATCGACAAGCTGCCCGCGCTTCTCGATCGCGCGATAGCAGCAGGCGCAAACGAAATGTCCGGGATCGAATTCGTGGTGTCGGAGCAGTCGAAGCTTCTCGATCGCGCACGCGACGACGCTATTGCCGACGCACGGCGGAAGGCCGAACTCTTCGCGCAAGCCGCAGGGAGTAAAATCGGTCACGTGCTCGCCATCACGGAAGAGGGTTCGGTGGCGACGCCGCGACCCATGCAGACCATGCGCGCCGGCGCGGTTCCGATCGCGCCAGGCGAGCAGACCTTACGGGCGGCGGTGACGGTCAGCTACGAATTACAGCCGTAGTCGACCTTATCTTGACTTAACCGTGGGTCAACCCTAGGTTCCGCCCGTTCTCGATAGAGACGTGGAAATCTAGCTCTGCCGCCCGGTCCATATGGAGGCCGGAGGCCACCGCCCGACAGCGCAATGCGCCCTCGGGCGTAAAAGTGTTTGAACCAGCCTCATTCTGAGGAGCCCGCGAAGGGGCATCTCGAAGGATGCGGCGAACAATGAGGATGGGCGACTCATCGATCGAGGTGCACACGCGCCCCAAGATGGGGTCGCCAGGTAACGAATGTTCGACAACCTGTCGGAAAAACTGGGCGGCGTCCTCGACCGCCTCACCCGCCGCGGCGCGCTGAGCGAAGCCGACGTCGATGCCGCATTGCGCGAAGTTCGCCGCGCCTTGCTCGAGGCGGATGTCGCGCTCGATGTGGCGCGCGCTTTCATCGAAGGCGTGAAGAAACAGGCGGTCGGCGTCGAGGTGATGAAGTCGGTCACGCCCGGCCAGATGGTCGTGAAGATCGTGCACGACCAGTTGATCGCGACACTCGGCACCGACAGCCAGGGCATCGATCTGCATGCCGCACCGCCGGTCGCTATCATGATGGTCGGTCTGCAAGGGTCCGGCAAAACAACGACGACAGCCAAACTCGCCAAACGGCTGACCGATCGTCAACGCCGCAAGGTGCTGATGGCGTCACTCGATATCCGTCGTCCGGCGGCGATGGAACAGCTCGCCGTGCTTGGACGCGACGTGCAAATCGACACGCTTCCGGTGGTCGAGGGGCAATCGCCGCCGCAGATTGCCCGGCGCGCGGTCGAAGCCGCCAAGCTCGGCGGCTACGACATTGTCATACTCGATACCGCCGGGCGCACCACGCTCGATGAAGCCATGATGAGCGAGGCGGCTGAGGTCAAGCGCGCGGTCAATCCACATGAGGTGCTGCTGGTTGCCGATGCACTGACGGGCCAGGACGCGGTCAACCTCGCGCGCTCATTCGACGAACGCGTTGGGCTGACTGGTATCGTCCTGACCCGCGTCGATGGCGACGGCCGCGGCGGCGCCGCACTGTCGATGCGCGCGGTGACCGGCAAACCGATCAAGCTCATTGGCACCGGAGAAAAGCTGGACGCGATAGAGGAATTCGACCCTGCGCGCATCGCCGGCCGCATTCTCGGCATGGGCGACATCGTCGCACTGGTCGAAAAGGCCGCCGCGAATATCGACGCCGAGAAGGCGATGCGTGCCGCCGAGAAGATGCGCAAGGGCGCCTTCGATCTTGGCGATCTGCGCGAACAGCTTACGCAGATGCAGGGGATGGGCGGCCTCGGCGGGCTGATGAGCATGCTGCCCGGCATCGGCAAAATGAAGAATCAGCTTGCGGCCGCCAACATCGATGAAAGCGTCATCAGGCGGCAAATCGCCATTATCGATTCAATGACTCCGCGGGAACGCCGCAACCCGGATATTCTCAAGGCCAGCCGCAAGAAGCGGATTGCCGCCGGCTCCGGCACGACGCCGGAAGCGATCAACAAGCTGCTCAAGATGCATCGCGGCATGTCCGACATGATGAAAATGATGGGGAACGCCAAACGCGGCCCCCTCGCCGGCCTCGCGCAAGCCATGGGCATGGGCACCGGAATGCCATCGCCAGAGCAGCTGGCAGAGATGGCGAAAAATATGCCGGGCGGGCAATTGCCCCCGGGCATGCCAACCCTGCCGCCGAATATGCCTGGCCTGCCGGGCCTGGGCGGAAAGTTTCCTGGATTTCCGGGCGGTCTTCCGCCCGGACTTGGAAAGAAGAAATGATCAACGATCAATAAGAGTGAGAAAGGACTAAAGATGTCTCTTGTTATCCGTCTTTCCCGTGCCGGTACCAAGAAGCGGCCGGTTTATCATGTCGTGGTCGCCGATAGTCGCGCGCCGCGCGACGGCCGGTTTATTGAGCGGCTGGGCCATTTCAATCCGCTGCTGCCGAAAGAAAAGGCCGAGCGTCTCAAGCTCGATCTCGAGAAGGTGCAGGCCTGGATGAAAAAGGGCGCGCAGCCATCGGATCGCGTAATGCGCTTCCTCGATGCCGCCGGCGTCATGAAGCGGCCGAAGCGCAACAATCCGGAAAAAGCGATCCCGCGCAAGGAACGCAAAGCCAAGGACGAAGAAGCCGCCAAGGCCAAGGAAGCGGGAGACGCGGCGGCCAAGACGGGTGCCACGGCCAAGGCTGCGACAGACAACGCGGCTGCGGAGAAGCCGGCCGCAGCGCCGGCGGCGAGCTAAGGCTCGCTGCATCCCGCCGTGACCGGCCGCATCTGCGTTGCCCGTATCGGTGCCGCGCACGGCGTCCGCGGCGAAGTGAAGCTGTGGTCGTTCACCGAAGATCCGGCCGCGGTCGCAAGCTATGGCCCGCTGGAAACGGAAGACGGCATGAGACGCTTTGAGATCGAGGCGTTGCGCCCGGCGAAGGATCACTTCGTCGCGCGCATCGCGGGCGTTGGCAACCGTGATGCGGCGGAGAAGTTACGTAATCTCGAACTGTATATTCCGCGCACACGCCTGCCGAAGATAGAAGAAACTGACACCTTTTATCACGCCGATCTGATCGGTCTGACAGCGGTGACGAAAGACGGCGAGACCATTGGTACGGTATTGGCCGTTCACAATTTCGGTGCGAGTGATGTCATCGAAATAAAGCCGGCTGTTGGCGATCCGCTGCTCCTCCCGTTCACGGAAATGATTGTTCCGGAAATCGACCTCGCGGCGCGCAGGATCGTTATCGTTCCTCCCCCGGAGACCGAATAACGATGTGGCGCGCCAGTGTACTGACGATTTTTCCGGAGATGTTTCCGGGACCGCTGGCGCAAAGTCTCGCCGGCAAGGCGCTCACATCGGGCATCTGGTCGCTCGACACGGTCGACATCCGCGCACATGCGGCGGATAAGCATGGCACCGTCGATGACACGCCGGCCGGCGGTGGGCCCGGCATGGTGATGAAGGCGGACGTGCTGGCGCGTGCACTCGATGCCGTGCAGCGTGATTCCCGTCCGCGCCTGCTGATGAGCCCGCGCGGCGCCCCGCTGACGCAAACGCGCGTCGCGGAATTCGCGAATGGTCTCGGGGCCGTCATAGTTTGCGCGCGCTTCGAAGGTGTCGACGAGAGGCTCATCAAGGCGCGGCACCTGGAAGAGGTTTCGCTCGGCGATTTCGTGCTTTCCGGAGGCGAGATCGCCGCATTGGCATTGCTTGACGCTTGCATACGGCTCTTGCCCGGCGTCATGGGCAAGCAGGCATCGGCGGCGGAGGAAAGCTTTGCCGAGGGCCTGCTCGAATATCCCCAATATACGCGTCCGCCAATTTTTGAAGGCGAATCGATCCCCCAGGTTCTTACGTCCGGAGACCACGCCAAGGTCAAAGCGTGGCGCCGTGCCGAGGCCGAGCGGCTCACGGCACACCGGCGCCCGGACCTTTGGACCGCCTATCAGAAGGGAAAAAAGGCTGAAAAGACCCGGAATCCAAAGGGTGACAAGCCGAATACTTTGTAATACAAGCTCGCCAACCCATTTCAGACCAGGTCAAGACCGCGCGCCGGTTGCTGGCGCTGCCGACGGAGAATTCGCGATGGATATCATTCAACAACTCGACAAAGAGCAGGTCGAAAAGCTCTCGGCCGGCAAGGAAATTCCCGACTTTCAGCCTGGCGATACCTTGCTCGTCAACGTCAAGGTCGTCGAAGGCGACAAGACCCGCGTGCAGGCTTACGAGGGAGTCTGCATCGGTCGTTCAGGTCGCGGAATCAATGAGAACTTTACCGTGCGCAAGATTTCGTACGGGGAAGGCGTTGAACGCGTGTTCCCGCTGTATTCGCCAATGATCGATTCCATCAAGGTGGTGCGCCGCGGCAAGGTGCGCCGCGCCAAGCTTTATTATCTGCGCGGGCTGCGCGGCAAAAAGGCGCGCATTTCCGAGGCGCAAGGCGCCGGCGGGCCTGAAGGCGCCGAAGCGGCTCAAGAGTAGCGGCAGCTATCCGCAAGCGTATCAAGGGGCCGCAAGTCGGCCCCTTTCTTATTTACGGCCCGGTCATTCATTGTCGAGCCGGAAGCGATTGGCTATATAGCGGGCATGATCTTTAAAGCTCAGCGGGTTGTCCTCGTCGACCACGCGCGACTGCCGTGGCGCTTTTTCGGCCGGCTGACGGCAGTGCAAGCGGGACTTTGATCGCGCCCGGCGGCGCCGGACGTTTTCACTTCTTTTCCCCTTCGCTTTTGAGCAAAAGTTATCAAGCTATGAAACCGCGTACGCTCTACGACAAAATCTGGGATGATCATCTGGTCGATGAACAGCCGGATGGAACCTGCCTCATCTATGTCGATCGTCACCTCGTGCACGAGGTTACTTCCCCGCAGGCTTTTGAAGGTCTGCGCGTTGCCGGACGCAAGGTGCATGCACCGGACAAGACTCTCGCCGTTGTCGACCATAACGTGCCGACCTCCGACCGGAGCAAACCAAATCCCGATCCAGAAAGTGCCGAACAGATTGCCGCGCTGGCAAAAAACGCCAAGGATTTCGGGATCGAATATTTCGACGAATTCGACAAGCGACAAGGCATTGTCCATATCATCGGCCCTGAACAGGGCTTTACGTTGCCCGGCACCACGATCGTGTGCGGCGACAGCCACACAGCAACGCATGGCGCATTCGGTGCGCTCGCCTATGGAATCGGCACGTCCGAAGTCGAACACGTGCTGGCGACGCAAACGCTGATCCAGAAGAAATCAAAGAACATGCGTGCGGTGGTCGACGGAAAATTGCCCGCCGGCGTCACTGCCAAGGACATCATCCTCGCCATCATCGGCGAGATCGGCACCGCCGGTGGTACCGGATATGCGCTGGAGTATGCGGGCGAAGCGATTCGTGCAGTCTCGATGGAAGGCCGGATGACGATCTGCAACATGTCCGTTGAAGGCGGGGCAAAGGCCGGTTTCATCGCGCCGGACGAGAAGGCCTACACATATCTCAAGGACAAGCCAAAAGCGCCAAAGGGCAAGGTCTGGGACGAGGCCATGCGCTATTGGGAGACATTGCGCTCCGATGACGGCGCTTATTTTGATCGCGAGATCAGGCTCGATGCGGCCAAGCTGCCGCCGCTCGTCACTTGGGGCACCAGTCCGGAGCAGGTCATCACAGTCACTGGACGCGTGCCGATTCTTTCTGAAATTTCCGACGAGAAGAAACGCATCGCCGCCGAACGCTCGCTCGGCTACATGGGTCTGAAGGGCGGCGAAAAGATCACCGACATCAAGCTCGATCGCGTATTCATCGGTTCGTGCACCAATGCGCGCATCGAGGATCTGCGCGAGGTCGCGCGCGTTGTCGAAGGCAAGCAGGTCAATGGCAGCGTCAATGCCATGATAGTGCCAGGCTCGGGCCTGGTGAAAGCGCAAGCCGAGGCCGAAGGCCTCGACAAGATATTCAAGGCCGCTGGCTTCGACTGGCGCGAACCGGGATGTTCGATGTGCCTCGCCATGAACCCGGACAAGCTGCAGCCCGGCGAACGTTGCGCTTCGACTTCCAACCGAAACTTCGAGGGACGCCAAGGCTACAAGGGGCGGACTCACCTTGTTTCGCCGGCAATGGCCGCCGCTGCCGCAATCGCCGGCCACTTTGTCGACGTGCGGGAATGGAAATAGCAGCACCGGGCCGCGGTCGCCTGCGTCATTCCCACCAGCAACGCATTTGTGGTGTAATGACCGGACCGCTAACACGGTATTCGGTCACCAGCCACGAGCGACACTGCCGCACGGCGTTGGGTCCGGGATAAACGCGCCGACGATAGACGGTGATACGTGGCCGGTTGGTCTGGGCCGCAAATTCCCACGTTAATTGTGGTTTGGATTCAACCCGGCCGCATGCGGGTCCCGGGTCGCAACCGGCACCAGCCGATACCTGCGCCGGCACGCTGACCAGCGGTGCCGACAACAAGCCCACAAGCGAAAGAGTGGCTGTAATCCTTTGCATCCAGCTACTCACGTGAGGCCAAGTAACCGTCGCCCATCCAAGGCCGTGCCGTCAACCGCTTGGTTGGCGTGGGAACCTCCCCTACAACATTGGCATGACGGGCGAATTCGATCATTGGGGAGGGCTCGCTGCACCATCCCTCGCCGATATTGAGGCGCTGGCGACGGAGGCCTATTCCCGCCTGCCTGAGCGATTCCGAAAATTGTGCGACGGCCTTGTCATCCGAGTCGAAGATTTTCCGGACACGGAAATCGTTGATTCCATGCGACTCGAAAGCGAATTCGACCTGCTCGGTCTGTTCCAGGGTGTGGGTTTGCCTTTCCAGTCGGATACAGCGCCGGAATTGATGCCCAATATGATATGGCTCTATCGGCGCCCTATCCTGGACTATTGGGCGGAACACGAAGACACGTTGGGCGCCATCGTGACCCATGTGTTGGTGCACGAAATAGGTCACCATTTCGGCCTCTCGGACGCCGACATTGAGGCGATAGAGGCAAGCGTAGAATGAGCTTCAATCTAGAAAGGCGATGGTGACTATTCAAAAACAGAATTGGTGGATGGCGGCCGGTTGCGCCAGCATCACACTCCGAGGAGATTCGCGATGATCGTGACCGTTTTCCGTTCCCGCCTGATGCCAGATGTGCGCGAGGAGTATGTTGCATTGGTCGACCGCATGATCGAGCTGGCTGCCACCATGCCCGGGTACATCTCTCATAAAGGTTTTTTCGCCGAGGATGGCGAGCGGGTGACTGTCGTCGAGTTTGAGCATGAGGAGGGCATGCGGGCGTGGCGCATGAACCCCGAACATCGCGCAGCGCAGAAAAAGGCGCGCGAGATTTACTATTCTGAATACAGTGTTCAGGTATGCAATGTGGTGCGGGAATCCAGATTTAAGCGCGAGGAGCGCGTGGCGAGCTGAATCCGAGTGTTTCCAGACGGCACCATTTGCATACCTGGGTCTATGCCGCCTGCTATTGACCGAACCGCCGGACCCCTTATGACAAGGACTGTGCGGCAGCCGGGAGTTTAGGAGCCATGGAAAAATTCACTACACTCGAAGGCGTTGCTGCACCACTGCGCGTCATCAATGTCGACACCGACATGGTGATCCCCAAGCAATATCTGAAGACCATCAAGCGTACAGGTCTCGGCAAGGGCCTGTTTTCCGAACAGCGCTACAAGGATGACGGCAGCGAAAATCCGGATTTCATGCTCAACAAGGCGGCCTATCGCAAAGCCAGGATTCTGGTTGCCGGCGACAATTTCGGCTGCGGCTCCTCGCGTGAGCACGCGCCTTGGGCGTTGATGGATTTCGGCATTCGCTGCGTCATTTCAACATCGTTCGGCGATATTTTTTACAACAATTGCTTCAAGAACGGGTTGTTGCCGATCCGTGTGTCGCCGGATGATCTGGAAAAGCTGTTCGACGATGCTGACCGCGGCGCAAATGCGACGCTCACCATCGATCTTGAGAAACAGGAAATCCGCGGTCCCGATGGCGGCGTCGTTCATTTCGAAATCGACGCCCATCGCAAGCATTGTCTGCTCAACGGTCTCGACGATATCGGCCTGACCAAGCAGAAGCAGGCAAAGATCGAGAGCTACCAGGACAAGGCCCGATCAGCAAGACCGTGGGCGTGATTGCCGGCGCGCGCCGCTCGTAACCAGACCAATTCAGTCTTCGCCGTCCTCGCCCATCTCGCCGATGTGATGTTGTGCGTACAGTTCGAGGCCGAGTTTAGCGACAAGATCAAGCTGTGTTTCGAGGAAATCAATATGATGTTCCTCGTCCGCCATTAGCTTCTCGAATAGGTCGCGCGTCACGTAGTCTCGCGCGCTGTGGCAATACGTCGCCGCTTCCTGATAGAGGGTGCGCGCAGAAATCTCCGCCGCTAGGTCGCAGTCCAGCACTTCTTTGACATTCTGGCCGATGTGCAGCGGATCAAGCACCTGCATGTTCGGGAAGCCATCGAGAAAAATGATGCGCTCAACGAGCTTGTCCGCGTGTTCCATTTCCTCGATCGACTCCTTCCGCCACTGCTTTGCCAAATCCTTGTAGCCCCAATTGTCGAGCAGCCGATAATGCAGCCAATACTGATTGACCGCGGTCAATTCATGCCGAAGTGCCTTGTTGAGGAACTCGACGACTTTTGCGTCACCCTTCATAACCGGCTCCCGTTGTAGGCGCTTCGCGGACGTCCGCGTCTCGTCCGGACGTTAGCAAAAAAAAACCTGATGCGCTGCCGCAACCGGTAGCAAATTTCCACATCGAAAAACTTGTCGGGGGTTTGCCTAGAGCGCGTCCGCAGCATGCATCGCGCAGGCACAGCCAACCGGACAGCCGACTTTGGCGCCGTGGAGTGTCTCGTCGATGATCTTGCGAATGGTACGAGCGCAGCGCCCGCACTGGGCGCTGCAGCCGAGGCAGCCATAAACGTGGCTCGTCGAACGCCGCGCCGCGGCGCTGGCCGCGCTTCGGACCTCGTGGTCGCTCAATACGTTGCAGGAACAGACAATCATCGAACACCTTGTCGGGGTATTCGCTAACCGGTGCATTGCTCTGAGTCAAAATAAAACTGCTTTTTAAAAACGTTCTAAACTATTGTCCCTGCAGCATTTTCATCACCAAAACGCCTTCGAACTTGGTGAATTCATCGATAATGATTTGGCCGCGCGACCTTTCAGGACGATTGTGCGATCGTCTCCGCGATCGCGACGGTACGGCGCGCCATTTCGGCGTGCAGCCGCTCGACCATGCGGCCGTCGATCGAGACCACGCCTTTGCCTTTGTTCTCCGGCATGTCGAAGGCGGCAATCATTTTGCGCGCCTGTTCGACCTCGGCCAGTGACGGCGAAAATGCCTTGTTGCACGCCTCGATCTGGTTCGGATGGATGAGCGTCTTGCCGTCGAAGCCAAACTGGGCCCCTTGCGCACATTCCTCAGCGAAGCCGCCGGCGTTGCCGATGTCGTTGTAGACGCCATCGAGAATGTCGATTCCGTAAATGCGCGCGGCGGCGACACACATTGACAGCCAGGACAGCATCGGCGCGCGGCCCGGCACCAGGCGTGCGCGTGTGTCCTTGGCAAGGTCGTTGGTGCCCATCACAAAGCCGGACAGACGGGTTTCCGAATCCCGTGCCTCGGCGGCAATGGAAAGAATATTGAAGATGGCGAGCGGCGTCTCGATCATCGCCCACACGCGGGTTTTGTGGTCGGTACCCATATCGAGGAGCCGCCGGCCAATCAGCTCCAGCGTTTCCGCGCTCGACACTTTCGGCACCAGAATGGCATCAGGTGCGGCATGAGCGGCCGCAGAAAGATCGTCGGCATGCCACGGCGTGTCGACGCCGTTGACGCGGATGAAGACCTCGCGCCGACCAAAACCGCCGCCTTTGACCACGTCGACGACTTGCTGGCGCGCGGCCTCCTTCGCCTCCGGCGCCACCGAATCCTCGAGATCGAGAATAATGCCGTCGACAGTGAGCGTCTTCGCCTTCTCAAGCGCCCGCGCATTTGAACCCGGCATATAGAGCACGCTGCGGCGCGGACGGATGGTCATGGTTGCCGACCCCTGTTTCAACCTCAAGCCTATCGTCAGCGCAATCGAGGCGCCACTCCCACACTAAAGCCCGTTGCCAAGAGCGATCCTGCCATGATTGTGTGAGTGCGATCCATCAGACGGGAGCGACATGTCATTTCCTCAGCAACTAATTGACGGCTATCGCGCGTTCCTCATCGGGCGGTTACGCCACGAGCAAGATCGCTATCGTGATCTCGCCCAAAGCGGCCAATCGCCGGAAGTCATGGTGATTGGCTGCTGCGATTCACGCGTATCTCCGGAAGTCATCTTCGATGCGCGACCCGGTGAGTTATTCGTCGTACGCAACGTGGCAAATATCGTGCCGCCTTACGCACCGGACAAACAGGCTCATGGCGTTTCGGCCGCCCTGGAATTCGGCGTCGGCGCGCTCAAGATCAAGCACATCGTCGTGCTTGGTCACGCGCAGTGCGGCGGGGTCAAGGCTTATGCAGAAGATGCCGAGCCGCTTTCACCAGGCGATTTTATCGGCAACTGGATGAAATTGATGGCACCGGCGGCAGACAAGGTCGGTCCCCGCGGTAAGTTGTCCCCAACAGATTATTTGACGCAACTTGAGCAGGCGAACGTCGTCAATAGTCTCGAGAACCTGATGACATTTCCGCGCTTGCGAAAACTGATTGAGCGCGGTCAGGTCCTGATTCATGGCGCTTATTTTGGCGTAGCCACCGGGCAGCTTTCGGTCCGCGATCACAAGACCGGAGTGTTCATCCAGGCCGCTGCCGACGATTACACCCGGCTTTTCTCGCAGCCGCGTTTCTGACCGACCCAGCCCGCCGATTACCTGGTCTTAACCGTAATTCGCCGGTTTCTCCCGTGTGATCCGTGGCGGCACAGGTAGTCACGGTTACCAAGAATGCCGGGATTTGGCCTAACGCGATGGTAATTACCGATTGTTACAGATAGCCGTAATTCGCATTGCCACGATGGTCCGATCCCGTGATGGAAGAGCGTTCGCTTATCGCCGAGATCGAAGGCACTTTCGCAAGCGGATCGGTCGAGAAACAGGCGGAAATTGTCCGCCGCGTCACCGACCTTTTCCTGGCTGGCGCCGATCGCTATTCCGACGAACACATCGACCTGTTTGACAGCGTTATTTCTCGCCTTGCCGAGAAGATTGAAACCAAAGCGAGAGCGGAGCTCGCACATCGTCTGGCCCACGCCGACAATGCTCCCCCGACCACCGTCCGCAATTTGGCCCATGATGAATCAATCGAGGTGGCCGGTCCGATATTGAGCCGTTCAAACAGGCTGACTGATGAGGATTTGCTGGCCATCGCCAGTGGCAAAAGCCAGGATCGGCTGCTCGCGATTTCAAAACGTTCGACGCTCAGCGAAAAGGTCAGCGACGTACTGGTGACGCATGGCAACCGCGACGTTGTACTTTCGGTGACAAAGAATGATGGCGCACGCTTTTCCGAAGCCAGCTACGGCAAGCTAGTCGACAAATCAATCAACGACGAAGTGCTTGCAATCTGCGTCTCTATGCGCAAGGACATCCCGCAAGCGCATTTTAACGCGCTGATCGCGAAGGCCTCGGAAGTCGTGTTTGAGAAGCTGGTGGCCAGCAACCCGCACGCGGTCTACGAGGTGCACAGAGTATTGACCGACATCACCGGGCACGATACGGGCGCGCAACCGAAGACAAAGCGCGACTATCGAGAAGCCGGAGCGCAGTTCGACATTATACGGCGTTCGGGTACCCCCGTTGACCCCGTCGTGTGCGAGTACGCCGCCAAGGGACAGTTCGAAGAAACAGTCGCTGCGCTTTCGGCGCTCTGTCAGACGTCAAGCAAACTCGTCGAAAGCATTATGAACGACGCGCGGGCAGAAAGTGACTTCGCGCTCATTCTGGCAAAGGCCGCCGGACTGTCATGGCCGACCGCAAAGCAAATTTGTATCCTGCGCCGCAAGGCTTTTCGCTACTCGCCGCAAGCCATCGAAGCTGCCCGGCGCAGTTTCGATCGCTTGCAACTGGCCACCGCGCAGCGCCTGGTGCGCTTCTACAATGAACGGAACTCGGCGCTCGCTAACTTCCAAGAGCTGGCGCATCAAATTCGTGCGCAGGACAGCACAAACCCTCCGCCCCGTAAGGCGTCATAGCAATCGTAAATCAGGAACGATCGGCAGAACGGTCTATGCCGCCCGGCGTTTTGCCTGGATCAGCTTCCGATTGATCAGACATTCGGCGATCTGGATCGCGTTGAGCGCGGCGCCTTTGCGCAAATTATCAGACACAACCCACATCTGTAGACCATTATCGATTGTCGCATCCTCGCGGATGCGGCTGATATAGGTTGCATCCTCGCCAACGCACTCATAAGGCGTTACGTAACCACCCGGCTCGCGCTTGTCGATGACAAGGCACCCCGGCGCGTTGCGAAGAATCTCGCGCGCCTCGTCCGCCGAAATCGGATTCTCGAACTCAATGTTGACTGCTTCTGAATGACCGACAAAAACCGGCACGCGCACGCAAGTGGCGGTCAGTTTGATTTTGGGATCAAGAATCTTCTTGGTCTCCATCATCATCTTCCACTCTTCCTTGGTGTAACCGTCCTCCATGAACATTTCGATTTGTGGAATAACGTTAAACGCAATTCGCTTGGGGAACTTCTTTGTCTCGACTTCATCGATGGTAAACACCGCCTTGCTCTGTGAGAACAGTTCGTCCATCGCTTCCTTACCGGCGCCTGAAACTGATTGATAGGTTGCGACCACAACGCGCCTGATCTTCGCCTTGTCGTGCAACGGCTTAAGCGCGACCACGAGCTGCGCGGTTGAGCAGTTTGGATTTGCGATAATGTTCTTTTTCGTGAAATCGGCAATCGCGTCTGCATTCACCTCGGGCACGATCAGCGGTACGTCCGGGTCCATGCGCCAAGCGGAAGAATTGTCGATCACCACGGCACCTTGTGCCGCGATCTTCGGCGACCATTCCTTCGACACCGCGCCGCCGGCTGACATCAAGCAGATATCGACGTCGGAGAAATCAAAATGATCGAGCGCCTTTACCTTCAAAGTCTTGTCGCCGAACGAACACTCCACGCCCTGACTCCGGCGCGACGCAAGGGGAACCACCTCGTCGGCAGGGAAATTGCGCTCGGCAAGAATATCGAGCATCTCGCGCCCGACATTGCCGGTAGCACCCACGACGGCGACCTTGTAACCCATTGTTAACGCTCCGGAATAAATTACCACCCGGTCACTGGCTGAGGGCAACCGGATCGCAGCGCTTCTAGGCGAGAACAGCCTTCAACACAACGGCACCCTGCCCCGACAATCGCATGCATCCGGCTCTGCGCTCGTGGCGTGATGAATTGGCTCACAGCCCTGTGCGGGCCCTTGCATATCTGGGTGCTCTTGCGCTGCTGTCCATGGCCGCAGCGCGCCTTTCTCAATCATCTGAGGTGATGACGGACATCACTCCGGTGCATCGATCGGAATGGATCGATATCGAGCGGCCATTCCCCGCTTTCGCCTTATCGATCCCCGAGGCTGCCGATGTAGCTTCGAGCTACGCGATCCGCCGGCACATCGAAGGCGGGGGCCGCAAAGATGTTCTCGAGCTGGGCGAAACAGATGGCGCGGGGCCCTATTTGAGAGTCGAGATCTATCGACCGGGACGCGAGATTCGCCGGTTCGCAGAAGCAAGAACCGAGATCGTCGATGGTGCCATCACTCTCGGACCAACCGAGATCGCAGGTGTCGCCGAACCGCTTGCCAGCAAATTCGGGCCCTTGACGGTAGTTCCTTTTGCCACCTCGAAGGGAACTCCACGCCGTTGTCTCGGTTTCGTTCGCGCATACAGTGACCCACGTTTGCAAATATCCGGCTGGTTTTGTCAGGGCGGTGCCGAATTTATCGAGCAAAGCACACTGGCATGTGCACTTGACCGCTTGACGCTCCTTGCAGCCGGCAGCGAGCCAAAGGTCGGTTCGATATTCGCGAAGGCCGAACTCAACCGCAGTTATTGTGGGCAGCGCGATACAATTCTGGCGGCAACGCCGAAATATCATTTGTTGTGGAAGGCGCTGGCAAATCGACCTGAACCGCGGCGCATTGGCCGTTGAGCGCGAGAAAATTCTCGCAGTAGTGCGCCAGACAATTGACTGAACAAAAGATTCGTCGGATCATATTCCAATAATAATATCTGAAGCGCCGGTGATGACCGGCATGCTTCGGGGAGCCTCTGGGGAGAGGAACGATGATTACACGACGTCACCTGCTGGGTACGGCGGGCGCCAGTGCCGCACTTGCCATCACCGGACACGGAATTGCCGAAGCCGCGAGCGCCGGTCTTACGCCGGGTGTGCCAGCGGGCGTCGGCACCGTCGCAACCATGGAAGCGCTGCCGGGCAAGAAGCCGCTGATCAAACTCTCATACCGGCCACCCAACTATGAATCGCCTCTCGAGGTGTTCCGCACACCGATAACGCCGAACGACGAGTTCTTCGTTCGCTATCACCTCGCCGACATTCCCGAGGTCGATGCCAAGACATACAAGATCAAAGTCGGCGGCGACGGCGCCAGTTCGCCGGTCGAACTCACGCTCGATGATTTGAAGAAATTTCCGGCATTCGAGGTGGTCGCGGTCAACCAATGCTCCGGCAACAGGCGCGGACTGTCGAATCCGCATGTCGTCGGCGTGGAATGGGGTTACGGCGCCATGGGTTGCGCGCGCTGGAAAGGCGCGCGGCTCAAGGATGTGCTGGAGAAGGCCGGATTAAAGAAAGAGGCAATTGAGGTTGCATTCGACGGTGCCGACGGTCCGGCAGTCGACAAGACACCCGACTTTATCAAGAGCATCCCGGCTTGGAAGGCGGTCGAGGATTCAACGCTGGTCGCCTACGAGATGAACGGCCAGCCGCTGCCGCACTGGAACGGTTTCCCCGCACGCATCGTCGTGCCCGGCTGGACCGGTACCTATTGGATGAAACACGTGGTCACGATCAACGCGCTGACCAAGCCGCAGGGCGGATTCTGGATGACCCCGGCCTATCGCGTTCCGGTCGGCAAATTTGCACTCAGGGACCGCTTCGTCAGCCAGGAAAATGCGACCAGCACACCGATCACCGAGATGGTGGTTAACTCGCTGATCACCAGCCATCGCGACGGCGCCAGAGTGAGTCCCGGCAAGGTCGCGGTCAGCGGCATGGCATGGGACGGCGGCTATGGCATCGCTTCAGTGCAGGTCTCCACAGATGGCGGCAAGACCTGGTCTGCGGCAAAGCTCGGCCAGGATCTCGGTCGTTTTGCCTTCCGGCCGTGGAGCTTCGACTTCATCGCCAAGAAGGGCAAGAACACGGTCATGGTCAACGCGATCAACAAGCTCGGCCAGAGCCAGACGTCCGAGCTGATATTTAACCCGGCCGGCTACCACAACAACGTGATGCAGAGCATCACGCTCAACGCATAAGGGAGGGGGTTATGCGCGCATTCTTGATCGTTGCCATTGGCGCACTGATCGCGCTTCCCGCGGTCGCCGACGAAAAACCGGTGCAGCTGAAAAAGGCGCCGGGCCTCGATAAGGTCGAGGCCAATTGCCAAGCCTGTCACAGCCTCGATTACATCCCGATGAATTCTCCTTTTCCCAACGCGGCGCTGTGGGATGCGGAGGTCACAAAAATGATCAAGGCCTTCGGTGCCCCGATCGACGATTCGGATGCCAAGGCGATCGCGGAGTATTTGAAGGCCAACTACGGCAGCTAGTTCGCCACGAAGCCTGCTGGCCCGGAGAATGGCCCCGTCCTCCGTGGGTTTTATTTCGAATTTACCGATATTTACCTGGAATCAGGGCCTATGATGGGAAACAGAAGCCCGCTAGACTGCGTTATAACAAAGAGCCAATGGTCGAGGATCGCATGAAACTGAAAGCCATTGCCGGGGCGTTCGTTCTGGCAGGAGCCGTGGGTTTGCTGGTCGCACCGGCAGGCGCGCAAACGGGCCAAGCGAGCCAGCCAAAGAACCAAGCAAGCCAGCCAAAGAACAAGACCGCGGTTTATAATCGCGACCACACCGTTATGGTCAGCCGCGACGAGGATGGCCGCACGCGCACAAGGATCATCGTTCAGAAGCGTTCGTATCTTGACCCTGGCACGGAAACTTTCCCGGGAGAACGTGTCCGTAATACAGGTTTTATCGAAAATCCAAACCAATACGCTGGCAGCGTGATCAACAATACGTCGGCGGGTCTTTACAATACGCAATCGGCGCTACCCGGGCCGTGGACCCTGCCGGGCAAGAACAATCCCTGGATCGGATACTAGAGAAAACGGAAACTCCAAAATGAAACGCGGATATAAGGCCGCGTTTTCTATTTTGTGGCTGGTGTTAAGCGGCGAGCTTTTCCAATTCGGTTAATATCGCCGACCCCATTTCCGCCGTTGAGACGACCTTGGTGCCCTCCGACTTGATGTCGGCCGTGCGCAGACCCTTGGCGAGCGTCGCGGAAATCGCCTGGTCGATCCAGTCGGCCTGCTTTGCCAGACTGAATGAATATCGCAGCGCCATGCCAAACGATGCGATCATCGCAATCGGATTGGCGATGCCCTTGCCGGCGATGTCGGGCGCAGAGCCGTGCACGGGTTCGTAAAGTGCCCTGCGTTTTTTTGTTTTCGGATCGACTTCGCCCAATGACGCCGATGGCAACATGCCGAGCGAGCCGGTCAACGTTGCCGCTATATCCGAAAGAACATCGCCGAACAGATTGTCGGTAACGATTACGTCAAACTGCTTGGGCCAACGCACCAGCTGCATGCCGCCCGCGTCCGCCAGCATATGTTCGAGCTGCACGTCCTTGTACTCGCGCGCGTGCAGCGCCGTAGTCACTTCGTTCCAGAGTACGCCCGATTTCATGACGTTGCGCTTTTCCATCGAGGTGACTTTATTGCGTCGTTTGCGCGCCAGCTCGAAAGCAACGCGATCGATGCGCTCAATCTCGTAGGTATCATAGACCTGCGTATCGATGGCACGCTTCTGGCCGTTGCCAAGGTCGGTAATTGTCTTCGGCTCGCCGAAATAAACTCCACCTGTCAATTCGCGCAGGATGATGATGTCAAGGCCCTCGACCACCTCGCGCTTGAGCGACGAGGAATCGGCAAGCGCAGGATAAACAATGGCCGGACGTACGTTGGCATAAAGGTCGAGGTCCTTGCGCAGCCGCAGAAGTCCTGCTTCGGGCCGCACGTCATAGGGCACCTTGTCCCACTTCGGTCCGCCGACCGCTCCGAAAATGATGGCATCGGCCACCTTGGCCTTGTCCATGGTGGCGTCGGTGATCGCCACTCCGTGCGCGTCGTAACAGCAGCCGCCGACCAGAGCTTCTTCGGCGATGAACTTGTCGGGGCCTTTTTTGTTAAAGAAATCGATGATGCGCTTCACTTCAGCCATCACTTCTGGGCCAATGCCATCGCCCGGGAGAAGAAGTAGTTTATAGGTCGCCATGCACGTTACCTCGCAAGGAACTTACTGCGCGGATTGCTAAAGCCTCGCCGCACGCTTGGCAACCTGCGACACTGCGCCGTTACGGCAATTGAGGGCAGCCGATGTCAGCTAGTACCAGAGTCGTAATCATCGGCGCAGGCTTTGGCGGTCTGGAAGCGGCCAAGGCGCTGAAACGCGCGACGGCCGATGTCATCGTCATCGATCGGCAAAATCATCACTGTTTCCAACCACTGCTCTATCAGGTAGCAACCGCGGCTCTGTCCCCGGCCGAAATCGCCTGGCCGATCCGGCACATCCTGCGTCCGCAACGCAATGCGACCGTACTGATGGAAGAAGTGCACGGAATCGATCTCGATAAAAGGTGCGTCCATACGCAATTCGGCGATCTGTCCTATGACTATCTCATCATCGCTACTGGAGCCATGCATTCCTATTTCGGTCATGACGACTGGGCCGACTTTGCGCCTGGTTTGAAGCGCATCGAGGACGCTACGCGAGTCCGGCGCAGCATTCTGATCGCTTTCGAGCGAGCGGAAGTGGTGCAGGATCCGGACGAGCGGCGGCGATTGCTTACTTTTATCATCGTCGGCGGCGGCGCTACCGGCGTGGAAATGTCCGGCGCCATTGCCGACGTCGCGCGCCAGACTCTCGCTGCCGATTTTCGCCGCATCGATCCACGTTCTGCACGCATCGTACTGATCGAGGCCGGCCCGCGAATACTGCCGACGTTCCCGGAGAGCCTTTCAGATTACGCACGTGATGTTCTCGTAAGCGGAGGCGTCGAAGTAAAAACCGGAACTCTTGTAACAAAATGCGACACGCGCGGTGTCGACCTCAAGAATGGGCGTATCGATGCAGGCACCACAATCTGGGCTGCCGGCGTGATGGCATCACCGGCAGCGCGCTGGTTGAATGCGGAGGCAGATTCCGCCGGGCGCGTCAAAGTCGGTCCGGACCTCTCGCTTCCGGGCCATCCTGAAGTTTTCGTTGTCGGGGATACCGCCACAATAGTCGACAGCAAGGGTCGTCCAGTTCCTGGCATCGCGCCTGCCGCAAAACAAATGGGAAAATATGTCGGGAAGCTGATCACCGCGCGCATTGCGGGCCGCGAGTGGAACAAGCCATTTCGCTACATGCATCTCGGTGATATGGCGACGATCGGACGGCGCGCCGCAGTCGTTAAGTTCGGACGGCTCGAACTCAGAGGCTTCCTGGGCTGGGTGTTCTGGAGTGTCGCCCATATCTATTTTCTGATCGGACTTCGCAACCGCTTCGTCGTGGCTTTCAATTGGTTTTGGGATTACGTTACTTTTCAGCGCGGCGCTCGGCTGATCACAGATGTGCCTCGCGAAGACTCGACACGCGACGTTTAACCCAGGCGGAATTCCGCCAGCGAGCGGTAGATTTGGAGGCAATGGTGAACAATCCCTGCAAGACGCTTTCGACCGCACTCGTCGCAATGTCGCTTCTTGCCATAGCGGCAACATCATGGGCCGTTGAGCTCGATCCGAAGGTTCTCGCCTATAAGCTGCCGGACCAGATCAACTGGGGTCCCGTCACACCGGCGGGCAATCAGCAAGCAGTCCTGTTTGGCGATCCCAACAAACCGGGACTGTACGGAGTCATGGTGAAATGGCTGGCCGGCAATCACTTCAGCAAGCCACATTTCCATCCCAACGATCGTTTCATCACGGTGTTGTCGGGGATATGGTGGGTCGGCAGCGGACCTGATTTCGATCCGGCCAACGCCAGTGTGCCAATGCCCGCCGGTTCGTTCGTGACGCATTACGGCAAGCAGGTGCACTGGGACGGTGCCAAAGACACAGACGCCGTTTTGCTGATCGTCGGTGACGGTCCGGCGACATCAACACCGTTTGGCACACCGCCTACAACCCGCTGAACCAGTTGTAGCCTTTGTCTTCCCAATAGCCGCCCTTGTCGGTGTTGGTGACTTCCATCGCGACGACGTATTTCGGATTTTTAAATCCCAACTTGGTGGGAATCCGAATCTTCATTGGGAATCCGTAGGCGCGCGGTAAAATCTGGTTGGCGAATTTGAATGTCATCTGCGTCTGCGGATGTAATGCCGTCGGCATGTCGATTGTGTTGGTGTAACCCTCGGCACACTTGAACCAGACATATTTTGCGCGGGTGTCAGCACCGATGCGCTTGAGGAATTCCGACAGCGGAGTGCCCTGCCAGGAACCGATCGCGCTCCAACCTTCGACACAGACGTGCCGCGTGATCTGCGAGACCTCGGGCAGCGCATGCAGTTCGTCCAGCGTCCACGGTTTTTTATTGTCGACCAGGCCAGCGACTTCCAACTTGTACGTTTTTCCATCCACCTGTGGCGCCTCGTCCTCATCGTAATAAGCATTGAACGGAAACGGCTTGGTGATGGCGCTTTCCGGAAAAGTCGGCGCGAGCTTGCTGCGGCTGAAAAGCGCCGCCTGCGCACCGTCGTTGAACTCTGAAATCTTGCGCAACACGCCTTCGGCGGTGTCGCCGTCGATGATGTCGCAGCCGGTCAAAAAGGCGAGAGCGCCGAGGCTCGCCGCGCCGCGCAGGAAACCGCGCCGGCTGGCATCGGGCATCTGTTTGGCCGCGTCCTTGATGAGCAGCTTTGGATCTATCCCAGGGATAATCTTGCGTTGGCGCATGATTTCTTCCCTAACGTCCGGTGATCATTGCACGTAGGCTTTTCGGCACAATCAGCGCCAGTGTCACGTGAACAATTAGAAATCCGACAATCGCGCTCATTGCAAGAAAATGCACGTACCTGGCAATATCGTAACCGCCAAATAATGTTGTCAGTTCCTGAAACTGCACCGGCTTCCATATCGAGAGTCCCGACAGCACGATGACGATGCCTGCCAAGATCACGCCGGAATAAAGCACCTTCTGCACGGCGTTGTAGTGCGAGAGGTCATCGTGCGCGAGTTTGAAAGTCAGTGCCGCTTTTACGTCTGCGACCACCTCGGCCGGTCGAATCGGGAGAAGCTTGCGCCGGAAACGACCGGTAGCGATGCCAAGGGTAACATAAACAACCCCGTTGACGACCAGCACCCACATGGCGGCGAAATGCCAGAGCAATGCGCCTGCGAGCCAGCCGCCGAGGGTGATGCTTCCGAGAAACGTAAAACCGAACAAGGGCGATGCGTTGTAGATTTGCCACCCCGAACCAATCATCACCAGAATGGCCAGCGCATTGATCCAATGGCAGACGCGGACCCAGCGGGGGTGGATGCTTGTGTCGGGGGACACCATGTCTATAGCTTCAGCGCTCATTGCGGCCTGCTTTTGTCGGTCAATTTCTAGCCCTTGGGTAAAGATACGGCGCGGCCGGGTCCGTGGATGCGCGAATTTTTCTTCATCGTGTCGTACCAGAATTCCCCCGAACGACTGATATTGCCCTTTCTCCGCTACCACAGCGCCAGAACACGTCCTCATCAGTTTCCCGTTGTCGCAAGCTGGCGTTTGGCTCACGGTTTTGTGAGAATATATTGCCGGACACGATCGAATAAAGGAGTGAATTTGTGAGCCCTGCCCCGAAGACCAGTCCGGGCAATTTCTTCGAGGATTTTCGTCTCGGTCAGCAAATCAGCCACGCCACCCCGCGCACCGTCACTCTCGGCGATGTGGCGCTCTATAACGGGCTGTTCGGTGCGCGCTTTGCGGTCCAATCATCCGACGCCTTTGCGCAAAGAATCGGCTACCCGCGGTCTCCGCTGGATGATGTGCTCGTGTTCCATGTCGTGTTCGGCAAAACGGTGCCGGATATCTCCCTCAACGCGGTCGCCAATCTCGGCTATGCCGACTGTCGTTTTCTCAAGCCTGTCTTTCCGGGCGCTACCCTGAGCGCCGTTTCCGAAGTCATTGGCCTGAGAGAAAATTCCAACAAAAAAACCGGTATCGTCTATGTACGATCGCGCGGCTTCGACGAAGTTGGCGACATCGTGCTCGACTATGTCCGCTGGGTGATGGTACGCAAGCGCGACGAAGCGGCATCCGCGCCGCCCGAAAAAGTGCCCGAGCTTCCCAAAAGTGTTGAGGCGGCAAGGCTTGGCGGCGCATGTCCCACGATAAATGGGGCGGCTTACGACAACGTGCTCGCGGGAAGCCGCTACCGTTTCGGCGACTACGAGGCCGGTGAAAAAATCGATCACGTCGATGGCGTGACGGTCGAAGAGGCCGAGCATCAAATTGCCACCCGGCTTTATCAGAACACCGCGCGCATCCATTTCAACCAGTTCACCGAAAGCAAAGGCCGCTTCGGACGCCGTTTGATTTACGGCGGGCACGCGATTTCACTCGCGCGCGCATTGTCTTTCAACGGACTTGGCAATGCGTTCCAGATCGCGGCCATCAATGGCGGACGCCACATCTCGCCGCTATTCGCAGGCTGTACAGTATTTGCGTGGACGGAGATCCTTGCGTGCGCGGATGTGCCAGGCCGCAAGGATGTCGGTGCGCTGCGTGTGCGTACCATTGCAACCAAGGATCGGCCTTGCGCTGACTTCCCGCTTAAAAGCGGCGATGACTATGACCCGGCGGTGATCCTCGATTTCGACTACTGGGTGCTGCTGCCGCGTTGAGCGCTACACACTCGCGCGCAGATGGTCGACGAGCTGCCGCGCATAGGGCGGGAGAGCTCCTACATCGCGCACACAGATGGTCAGTTCACGCGGCGCCCAGGGATCCGTAAGCCGCACGGCGTTGATCGCCATCGTACGCTCGGTGCGCCGCACAGTGGTTTCCGGCACGATGCCGACACCGACGTTGCATTCAACCAGACGACAGATGGCATCAAAGCTGCGCAGCTGTACGCGCAGGCGTAGTGGACGGCCAATGCGATTGGCTTTGTCGGCGAGGAATCGTTGAATTGCGCTGGCGCGGTCAAGGCCGACCATGTCGTAGTCGAGGACTTCAGCGAAACCAATGCGCGAGCGGGCAGCAAGCGGGTGATTTTTTGCAACCACAAGCACGAAACGATCGCTTCGGAAAGGAAACGTATTCAATCCGCCATAGTCGACAGTGCCGGCAACGATACCGATGTCGGCATTGCCTTCCGCGATCAGGCCGACAATTTCGTCGCTCAAGCGCTCCTCGAGATCCACGCTGATGTCGGGATGGGCCATCAAGAACGAACTCAGCGTTTCGGGCAAAAATTCAGTGAGCGCGTTGGTATTGGACAGCACCCGCACCTGACCGGCGAGCCCGCGCGCGTAAGGACTGAGGTCCTCCTGAAGGCGTTCGCTCTCGGCGAGGATTGCCCGCGCATGCTGGAGCAGCGTTCGGCCGGCCTGGGTCGGAACCACGCCCTGCCGCCCCCGCACCAGGAGTTCCGTACCGAAACCCAACTCCATCTTGCGGATACGGGTCGAGGCGGCCGCAAGTGCCAGATTTGAGCGGACCGCCCCGTGAGTAATGCTCCCTGCCTCGACGATGTGCCGGAACAGGTTGAGGTCTGTGAAATCGAAGCGCATCGCATAGCCTTCTTATTTCGCGAAGGTAGGCTACATAAAACGCATATTGCAATAGGATAATGTCGAGTTCAAGCTTCGCAAATCATGAAGTAGCGGGTTGCAGCGCCGGGTCAAGTGGAAAGTTTGGATGTCGACGGCGTCGCCCCGACGACAGATTTTGGGGACCGGCGCATCACGCGGCAGGCTATTTCCGGAGAATGATTATGGCCAAGCTTGAGGCGGGAACACCGATGGAAATGCAACGAGCGCGGCCGTTGTCTCCGCATCTGCAAATCTACCGGCCGATGCTGACGATGATGATGTCGATCGTCCATCGTATTACCGGGAGCGCGTTATATATTGGGATGCTGCTGCTCGCCTGGTGGTTGATCGCGGCAGCATCCGGACCCAACGCCTATGCCAACGTCGAATGGTTCATGGGCAGTCTGATCGGACAGCTGGTTCTGTTTGGCTACACTTGGGCTTTGCTCCACCACATGCTCGGTGGCATTCGCCATCTGATCTGGGACACAATCCATGGCTTCGAGCCGGCCGAACGCGAACTGCTGACGCTCGCGACATTGACCGGATCAATTGCGCTCACGCTTATTCTTTGGGTGGTTGGCTATCTCGTGATGGGAGGGCCGCGATGACCGAGTCTCAGTCCATGCGCACACCGCTGCGCCGCGTGCGCGGTTTAGGTTCAGCCCATTCCGGCACGAATCATTTCTGGTACCAACGGGTGACCTCGGTTGCTGGAATCCCGTTAACCATTGGACTGCTGGTCATCATCACCGCGTTGCTTGGGCGCAGTCACGCAGCGGTCGTGCAGATCTTGGGCTCGCCGATCGTCGCGATCATAATGCTGCTGTTCATCATCAATACGGCGTATCACATGTGGATCGGAATGCAGGAAATCATCCTAGACTACGTTCACGACGATAGATGGAAGCTGCTGAGTTTGATGGCCAACACATTTTTCGTTTTCGGCGTTAGTCTGGCCTCCATCTACGCCATTCTAAAGCTGTCGTTCGGGGTTTGAACCTAGGTTTGGCGCATGGCAACGAACGGAAAAACGAACGGCACCTCTTCGGTCAACGGCCGCGCTTATCCCATCGAGGACCATAGCTACGATGTTATCGTAGTCGGCGCCGGCGGTTCCGGCTTGCGCGCGGTAGTCGGTTGCAGCGAGGCAGGGCTGCGCACAGCGTGCATCACAAAGGTGTTTCCGACGCGCTCGCACACGGTCGCCGCGCAAGGTGGCATTGCCGCAGCGCTCGGCAACATGGGAGAGGACGATTGGCGGTGGCACATGTATGACACCGTCAAGGGTGCCGATTGGCTCGGTGACCAGGATGCGATCGAATATCTTTGCCGCAACGCGCCGGCGGCTGTTTATGAGCTCGAACACTGGGGCCTTCCTTTCTCGCGCCGTGACGACGACGGAAAAATTTATCAGCGCCCGTTTGGAGGGATGACCACTCACTACGGCAAGGGCACCGCACAACGTACCTGTGCCGCGGCGGATCGTACCGGCCACGCCATGCTGCACACCATGTACGGACAGGCACTCCGTCACGCAGCCGAGTTCTATGTTGAGTATTTCGCGATCGATCTGATTATGGATGACGAGGGTCGCTGCCGGGGTGTGGTGGCACTTAACATGGATGATGGGTCGATCCATCGTTTTTCCGCCAACATGACCATCTTGGCGACCGGCGGCTATGGCCGCACCTATTTCTCTTGCACTTCGGCGCATATCTGCACTGGTGACGGTAATGCCATGGTATTGCGGGCCGGGCTGCCGCTCCAGGATATGGAATTCGTTCAATTCCATCCGACCGGCATTTATCCGGCCGGGTGCTTGATTACCGAGGGTTCGCGCGGCGAAGGCGGCTATCTTGTCAATTCCGAGGGCGAGCGATTTATGGAGCGCTATGCCCCTTCGGCCAAGGATCTTGCATCGCGCGATGTGGTCTCACGCGCCATGACGGTAGAAATTCGGGAGGGTCGCGGAGTCGGTAAGGAAAAGGATCACCTGTTCCTGCATCTCGATCATCTCGATCCCGCGGTGTTGCACGAACGCCTCCCCGGCATCAGCGAAACGGCGCGTATCTTCGCCAATGTGGACGTGACGCGCGAACCGATTCCGGTATTGCCGACAGTGCATTACAACATGGGCGGCATCGCTACGAATTATCACGGCGAGGCGCTCACCAAGAAAAACGGCAGTGACGACACGGTCATTCCCGGTCTCATGGCACTCGGCGAAGCTGCCTGCGTGTCGGTCCATGGCGCCAACCGGCTCGGCTCGAATTCGCTGATCGATCTGGTGGTCTTCGGACGCGCGGCGGCGCATCGCTGCGCCGAATTGCTCACCCCGGGAGAGAAGCAACCCGAATTGCCGAAGAATTCGGCGGACATGTCGCTGGCGCGGCTAGACAAATTCCGCAGCGCATCGGGCGGCACGCCGACCGCGAAGTTGCGGCTTAACATGCAGAGAGTTATGCAAGAAGATTGCGCCGTGTTCCGCAGCGGCGACGTGCTGGACCAAGGCCACAATCGCATTCATGACGTCTACGAAGGCATGGCCGATGTTCATGTCAGCGATCGCTCGCTGATCTGGAATTCGGACCTAATCGAGACGCTCGAACTCGACAACCTGATCGCCCAGGCCGTCGTCACCATGGATTCGGCAAGAAACCGCACGGAAAGTCGCGGCGCGCATGCGCGGGAGGATTATCCGGAACGCGACGACAAGCACTGGATGAAACACACGCTGGCGTGGATGGATGCAAAGGGCGGCGTGAAACTCGATTATCGCCCCGTGCACGCCTACACGCTCACCAATGATATTGCCTATATCGAACCCAAAGCCCGCGTTTACTGACGGAAACTGGCCATGGTCGAATTCACGCTGCCGAAGAACTCCAGGATTACCGAAGGAAAGAAATGGCCGCGCACATCGCACGCGACGCACGTGAGCGAATTCCGCATCTATCGCTGGAACCCGGAAGACGGGCAAAACCCGAGTGTCGACACCTACTACGTCGACCGCGATGATTGCGGGCCTATGGTTCTCGACGCGCTGATCTGGATCAAGAACAACATTGATCCAACGCTGACCTTCCGTCGCTCCTGTCGCGAAGGGGTATGCGGCTCATGCGCGATGAACATCGACGGCACCAACACATTGGCTTGCACCAAGGCCATCGACGATGCACGAGCGCCCGTGAGAATCTATCCGCTGCCGCATCAGCCGGTGGTAAAGGACCTAGTGCCGGACCTGAATAATTTTTATGCGCAATACGCATCAATCGAGCCGTGGTTGAAGACGACGACGCCAGCTCCCGAGAAGGAGTGGAAGCAAAGCCACCACGACCGCGCGAAACTCGATGGCATGTACGAATGCATCTTGTGTGCTTGCTGCTCGACGTCGTGCCCGAGCTATTGGTGGAATTCGGACCGCTATCTTGGGCCGGCGGCGTTGCTGCAAGCCAACCGCTGGGTTCAGGACAGCCGCGACGAAGCGACCGGTTCACGGCTCGACAACCTCGAGGATCCGTTCCGGCTTTACCGCTGTCATACGATCATGAATTGCTCAAAGGCCTGCCCGAAGGGTCTCAATCCGGCAAAGGAGATCGCGGTATTGAAAAAGGCCTTGGTCGATCGCCAACTCTGAGCAACATACAGTACCTCGGCTGAATGGCCGATGCCAAAAAGTTGTTGGTTACTCTTATACAACTTTGGCTTGAATCAATAAATCCATTGGTGCAAGGTTCGACCCGCTTTTCGCGGGATTTTCTGGCGTGCTTTGGCGTCTAATTATTTTGTTTGCGGGCGCTATCTTTTGCACGGCTTGCGGGCCGATCTCGAAATTGCCGCCGCTGCCATCCGACGAGGTCGAAGCGGAACGGCGCAAGGAACAGATCGATCAGATTCGCGATTACTTCGCTCAACGCAACCGCCTGCATAACGTCGCTTTTCGCCTTCGTGTCGCCAACCGCGACGACTGCAAGGGCTGGGCCTGGGCGCAGATTGGTCTCGACGCCGGCACGGTGCCGAGCTTGCCACGAAAATATCGCTCATTCACTCATGAGGCCCTGTCCGTCAGCTGGACGCAGGCGACCGTCCTCGCGGTCGCCGATACGTCGCCGGCGGCCGCTGCCGGAATCCGGCCTGGCGACTACCTTTTGACATTCAACAACGAGCCTGTTCCACGAACGGAAACGGCAGGATGGATTGGCGGTTTTGTGCGTGACAACGGAGAGCGGCCAATTCAGGTCCTCGTGCGCCGCGATGGCATCGATGAGATGCACACGGTAAATCCGGTAAAAGCATGCGCCATTCCGATTGAGCTGAAATCCGATTCATCCGTCAATGCTTTCACAACCGAACGGGCAATCGTCGTCCATTCGAGCATCCTGCGACTGGCACGCAGCGACGCGCAACTCGCGCTTGTCATCGGACACGAACTTGCGCATGCCAATCTTGGCCATCTGGGCAAGCAACAAGCGAACCAGGTTCTTGGTTGGGTCGCCGGCGCGGCAATCGATGCGGGCATTATGCTTGGCGGAATATCGACCGGCGGCGCGTTTGCAAGGCAATTCACGCGGGCCGGCGGGCGGGCGTTCAGCGTCAGTTTCGAGCGGGAGGCGGACTATGTCGGCTCTTATTACGCCGCACGGGCCGGCTATGATCTTGCGGGAGCGGAAGAGTTCTGGCGAGCCGTCTCAATGGAAGATCCCGACAGCATTCGAATCGCCGCAACGCATCCGATGACGCCGGCACGTTTTGTACAGATGCAGAAAGTCGCCGCAGAAATTCGCGACAAGCAGCGGCGCAATGAACCGCTGATCCCTGAACATAGAATTATCCAGGCGGACTCTGAATCCACACCGGTTCGGGACGAAACTCTCCGCTAGTTAAGCGCACTTCCGGGCCTGGCAAAGTTTCTCAAGTTCGGGGAACGGCTTATAGGCAGCGCTCCCGCACTGTTCTTTTGTCGCCTCGATCAATTGATTGAGGTGGCCATCGTAGAAATACGCAATTCGATCCTTACTGCCGGTGTAGATCTTGCTGAGATCGCGAGAATCCGAGCGTATGCAGACCACGTAGCGCTCATCATTGCCCGCCCGCCGCAGCACCGGCTCGCTGATATACGCGTCGCGCACATTGGTCGGATCATCGAGCGAAGTCGTCATGGTATTCAAAATTTCGTTCTTGTAGTTGGAAGGAAAAGCGTTTGGATTCTCGTCCGGCTCCGCCTTTTTGCTCGACGAACAGCCGGCAATGACCAGGAGGACGCCCGAAAGTACGCATAGATTCGCGGCGTATCGGACCATCAACGGTTCCTTGCAGGGCACTCAATCAAGTTTCAGCTTGCGCCGCCGCTGACCGAGTGTGCGCAGGCGCAATGCGTTGAGCTTGATAAAGCCCTCCGCGTCGCGGTGGTCGTAGGCTACCGCGCCCTCTTCGAAAGTGACAAGCTCCTGGTCGTAGAGAGAGTATTTACTCTCACGGCCGACGACTGTGACATTTCCCTTATAGAGCTTGACCTTTACACGACCGCTTACAAATTCCTGGCTCTTGTTGATCGCTACCTGCAGCATTTCGCGCTCAGGCGCGAACCAGAATCCGTAATAGACCAGCTCGGCATATTTCGGCATGAGTTCGTCTTTGAGATGCGCGGCACCGCGATCGAGTGTAATGGATTCGATGCCGCGATGAGCGGCGAGCAAGATCGTCCCCCCCGGCGTTTCATACATCCCGCGCGACTTCATGCCAACGAAGCGATTCTCCACGAGATCGAGTCGGCCGATACCGTTAGCGCGACCGAGATCGTTAAGGTGCTTGAGCAGCGCCGCCGGCGACATTGTCTTGCCGTCGATCGCGACCGCGTCTCCGCGTTCAAAATCGATTGTGATAGTGGTCGGCCTGTCGGGCGCATTTTCCGGGGCGGCAGTCCGCGAGAATACATAATCAGGTACTTCCTGGCCCGGGTCTTCCAGCACTTTGCCTTCCGACGAAGTGTGCAAAAGATTGGCGTCGACCGAGAATGGCGCTTCGCCGCGCTTGTCCTTGGCAATCGGAATCTGGTGCTTTTCGGCAAACTCGATGAGTTTTGTCCGGGACGTTAAATCCCACTCGCGCCATGGCGCGATTACCGTCACGTCCGGCTTGAGCGCATAGTAGGTCAGTTCAAACCGAACCTGATCGTTGCCCTTGCCGGTTGCGCCATGCGCCACCGCATCGGCGCCAACCTTCTCCGCAATTTCGATCTGCCTCTTGGCTATCAGCGGCCGCGCAATCGAGGTGCCAAGCAAATATTGCCCTTCATACAGCGCGTTTGCCCGGAACATCGGGAAAACGTAGTCGCGCACAAACTCTTCCCGCAAATCCTCGACAAAGATGTTTTCCTTTTTGATACCGAGCAACAGCGCCTTCTGCCGCGCCGGCTCCAGTTCCTCGCCCTGTCCGAGATCCGCGGTAAAGGTGACGACCTCGCATCCATAGACGTTTTGCAGCCACTTCAAAATAATCGATGTGTCGAGTCCGCCCGAATAGGCGAGGACGACTTTCTTCACATTCTTCTTCGTCTTGCCGTCAGGCATCGGACAACTGCCAGTTCAAAAATTGCGGCGGACTATAGGGCCAAAGACAAGCGGCGCAAAGTACGCCCTGGTTAACGGCATGTCTCGGAAATGCAGTTTTTCCGGCGCTATTTTGCTTTCCCGTTTCCGCCGAAGAGCCCGACGACAAAATCATGAATGGGCAAAGCGAAACGCTCGAGCGCACGCTCGATGCCGTCGTCCGACAGGCGTGTGCTCGGGCAACGGTAGATCAAGGCGTAAGCCGTCCAGACGATAAGGAAGGTGAACAGGCCCGAGAAAATTACATCGGACGGGAAATGCGCGCCGGCCATCACGCGGATCGCCGCCATCCCGGTACCCAGCGCAAGCGCCGCACCATAGGCGATCGCACGCCACTGCGGTGGTGCCAGGGCCGCGGGCGCGATGGTCCAAAACGCGCCGGCCACGTCGCCGGAAACAAATGAACAGTTCGCCGGGCAATTGCCGCGCGGATCCCACCAGGGAACGAAGTTTTCGTTGCCGCCGAACTGCGTTACGTCAATCGGTCGCGGGCGGCCCCAGTGATCCTTGAGGAATACATTGACGAGTAGCCCGGGTGCCAGAACCATGGTCGCGATCAGAAAAACGATCGCGCGCCCGGATATCAGCAATCTGCGGCGCGGTAGAATGAGTTTGATACCGAGTGCCGCCACCGCCGGAGCAACCAGCAGCGCACTGGCCCATAAACCGACATCCCGCGCCAACATCAGCGGCGGATAAATGCGCAACGCGAACATGTTGTGGTTCGTATCCTCAAACTTATAAAAGTAGCGCGCGATGCTTAAATCGAGTTCGGAATAAAGTCCGAAGGCTGCGCCGGCAACAACAGCAATGGTAAGCGCGATTATGAGTCCGGTCCGATTCATGTGCGCCTCGTCTAGCCGAGACTTTCAAAAATAGAAAGGCGGCATCCGACGAGGCCCGCTATATTGCGGCATGGCAGGGCCCACCCTCGATTTCTGGTTCGATTTCGCCTCGACTTATTCCTATCCGGCGGCAATGCGCATCGCGCCGCTGGCGACCGCAGCCGGCGTCACCGTGCGCTGGCGTCCGTTCTTGCTGGGACCAATTTTCAAAGTGCAGGGCTGGACGACCTCACCATTCAATCTGTATCCGGCCAAGGGCCGCAACATGTGGCGTGACCTCGAAAGAATCTGCGGAGCGCTTGATCTGCCTTTCGTGCGGCCACAATCGTTCCCACAGAACACTTTGCTTGCGGCACGCGTGGCGTTGGTGGGACTGGCAGAGGCATGGGGCGAAGATTATTGCCGTGCGGTCTTTTGCGCTGAATTCGGTGAGGGCCGCGCGGTCGAGAAGGCCGATGCCATTGCCACCGTACTGAGAAAATTCGGACAGGACGCCGGAACGGTACTCAACAGCGCGCAGTCAGACGAGATCAAGTCGCAACTTCGCGCGAATACCGAGGAAGCCCGGCGGCTCGACATATTCGGCTCGCCAAGTTTCGTTACGCAGGATGGTGAACTGTTTTGGGGAAATGACCGACTCAACGCCGCGCTCGAATGGGCGAAGCGCTAGACGGCGGGTGGCTCCCGCCAACGACCTGCATTGCGGCCGGCAACCAGCCAATAGACGAGTCCGCCGATGATTCCGGCCGCCGCCGCGAGCTGCAAGGCGTTGCCGACCGGCGCTACGTCCGTTGTGTTTTCCAGCCTCACGGAAATGTCGGAGCCATAATAGGACGCCAGCCCGACCAATGCGCCGCCGACACCATAGTAGAGAAAGTTGCGTAACCGCGCGGCCTCCGTGATGACGATCACCACCAACGCTGGCAAAAACGCAACAGCGCCGACGAAACTGGTGGCGAAGAATGAAACGATAAAAAAGCTCACCCGCTCGAAGGGATCGGAATCAACACCAGCCCAGTCCGGCGCCACGATGCCAATGGCAAGAGCAATACCCGCGGCAATGATAGCCAGGACAAGCGCAAAAAAGATGACGATGATCCGGCCGAAGAGGGACATAATCTATTCCTTTAAATGAAGTGGCGCGGTCACTCCACCATGACCATAGCACGTAGCGCCATGCGTTCTCGCGCCGAAAGCTTTTCGGTTGCGCTCTTGAGCTGGCCGCACGCGGCCAAAATGTCGCGGCCGCGCGGTGTGCGTACCGGCGAGGCATACCCCGCGTCGAAAACAACCTGCGAGAACTTCTCGATCTGTTCCCAGTCCGAGCACTCGTAGTTGCTACCCGGCCAAGGATTGAACGGGATAAGATTGATCTTGGCGGGAATGCCCTTGAGCAACCGAACCAGCGCCTTGGCGTCGTCGATTGAGTCGTTCACGTCCTTGAGCATGACGTATTCAAAGGTGATGCGCTTGGCATTGGAAACACCGGGGTAGTTGCGGCAGGCCTCCAGCAACTCGCCGATCGGGTACTTGCGATTCAGCGGCACAAGCTCATTGCGCAGTTCGTCGCGCACTGCATGCAGGGATATCGCCAGCATGCAGCCGATCTCGGCGCCGGTGCGCGCGATATTGGGCACGACTCCCGAGGTGGAAAGCGTAATGCGCCGCTTGGAAATGGCGATGCCTTCGCCATCAGCCACAATGAGAAGTGCGTCGCGCACCGATTCGAAATTGTAGAGCGGTTCACCCATACCCATGAGCACGATGTTAGTGATGCAGCGATCGCCGCTCGGCACTATGCCGCCGGCCGGCCGAGTACCGCCGACCTCGGGCTTGCCCGAGGTCGGATCTGATGTTCGCAAGTCGGGCGAGCCTGATTTGCGGTACCAATCGCCTAGACGGTCGCGCGCAACCATCACCTGACCGACGATCTCTCCCGCCGTAAGATTTCTGACCAGGCGCTGGGTCCCAGTGTGGCAGAAAGTACAGTTGAGCGTGCAGCCGACCTGACTGGAAACGCATAAGGTCCCACGTTCAGTGTCAGGGATGTAAACGCACTCGACCTCATGCGGACGCTCGCCTTGCACTTCACCCGGCAGCCGCAGCAGCCATTTGCGTGTGCCGTCGACCGAAACCTGCTCGGCAACCACTTCGGGGCGAGCCAAAGTAAAACGCTCGGTTAGCGCCGCACGAAGCTCCTTCGAAACGCTGGTCATTTCCGCAAACGACGTGAACCCGCGGAAATAGATCCAATGCCAGAGTTGTTGAACACGCATCTTGCGTTGCGCTTCGGGCACGCCGAGCGACCCGAGTGCGTCGGCAAGTTGCGTTCTTGTCAGGCCGATCAGCGACGGTTTTTCCGGTGCCACATAACGCTCGAGCGGCGATTTTTCGACGAATGCGGTCGAGGCCGTCACTGTCCGTGAACTGGTTGCCATGGGGACTATCATCCGCGCCGCGTGGCGCTGACGGCAATATAAGATCCGAGCGCCCTACTTGCACTCCTCCGCGACCTTGTCGAGCGCCTGCCCAATGCCCTTTAGCGAGTAAGTATCGGTGGTTTTCGTGCCGCGCGCCGACTCGCTTTTAACTACCAAATCGGACCCTTTGCGCATTGTTTCGACCATCTGCGCCTCTTCCGCCGCATTTTTCACCCACGCGCCATCGTTCTGCGTGTACATGGCATAGGTTGCCGGGCCGATCGCGGCGCTGGCATCGTGACCTGGTTTTTGCGGGTAGCCGACGATCACCGAAATCTCGTTCCTTACTTTTTCCGCCGGGCGCGTCGAGACGAACGCATAAGAGGGGTCGCGGGTGCGCCCGGCAGGTTCACTCGCCGCCGATGTCGGCTTTGACAGCGCGAAGCAGACCTTTTTGCCGCCCGGCGACGCCCGATAAGCGCCCCACTCACCAAATTGACCGAGCAATACAGCCTGATCGGTGGGATTGGCCGGCTTCTTCTGTTGCGCCATTGCAGAGACATTGAATGCGGTTGCGGCGAACAGAGCGGCGCAAATCCGGACTAAAGCAATGATGTTCATCGGGCCCTACCGGTGACGATTAATGACGGTCGCTAAGAGCCGCCCTAAAGAATCGCTGGATATTAGCGCATTACGGGGGAATGTCGGCAATGTGAAGGCGACATAGCGAAGCGCCGAGGGCGGGCGCCTTGCTAGGACCGCGAGGCCTTGCTATTCGCGCTGCACAATTCGCCGATCCGGCCGCCATGAAAGCCCTGCTCTGCACTCGGTACGGCACGCCCGACGACCTGACATTCGTCGACATCCCCGAGCCTGTTCCCGGACCGGGAGCAGTGGTCGTGCGGGTGGAGGCCGCCGCGCTGAATTTTTTCGACACATTGATTATTGCCAACAAATACCAGACCAAGCCGCCGCTGCCGTTCTCGCCTGCCGCGGAATGCGCCGGTACCGTTGAGGCTCTAGGGAGCGGAGTCACGCAGGTCGCGGTGGGCGACCGCGTGATGGCTTACACGGGCTATGGAGCGGCGCGCGAACGGATCGCGATTTCCGTCGACAAGATCGTCAAGATCCCGCACAAGCTCGATGTTGATCGCGCTGCTGGTCTCTGCGTCACTTATGGCACCACGCTGTACGCACTAAAGGATCGTGCCAAACTCAATGCCGGCGAAACCCTCGCCGTGCTCGGTGCGTCCGGCGGCGCGGGGTTGGCGGCAGTCGAACTCGGCAAGCTAATGAATGCGCGCGTGATCGCGTGCGCATCGTCGGCGGCGAAGATCGCGTTCGCGCGCAAACACGGCGCCGACGACGGGATCGACTATGGGAGCGAAGATTTGAAGGAGGCCTTGCGCCGGGTCACGCAAGGTCGCGGCGCCGATGTGATTTATGATCCCGTCGGCGGCGCCTACGCGGAAGCTGCGTTACGTTCGATCGCCTGGAAGGGACGTTTTCTCGTGGTCGGATTTGCCGCTGGCGAAATACCCAAGTTGCCCCTCAATCTCGTGCTGCTGAAAGGCTGCGACGTCCTTGGTGTGTTTTGGGGTTCATGGATTGAGCGTGATCCGGCCGGCCATCGTGCCAATACCGAACAATTGTTAACCTGGTGCGCTGAAGGGAAATTGTCGTCTCACGTGCACAAGGTTTACCCGCTTGCAGAGGCGCCGGCGGCGTTCAAGGCAATCGCCGCGCGGCAAGTCATGGGCAAAGTAATCTTGCGACCCTGAGCATCGTCGTCCCTTCTGGGAGACCACGCTTATTCCTGCGAAGAGAACTTCGCGAGTTTATTTTTTGCCGCTACGCGATGTTCCGGCCGGATGTGGCCCGCCACCAGATTGATCGCGGTCGCCAATACGGCGGCATCGTCCGTAAAACCTAGTATTGGCAAAACATCGGGAATGACATCGGCGGGCAACACGAAATAGGCGAGCGCGCCCATCAGCGAGGCTTTCACCGTCAGCGGCGTGCCATGATCAAACGCGCAGTAGTAGGCGGCGAGCAAATCCTCGGCAAAAGGAATCGATCCTGCGACGCTGCGCGCTTTGCGCCAGAACTGACGGCGAAACGCGCCGTCATCGTCGGAACCTTGCGAGAAATCAAAGTTTGCGAATGTCATCCGGGCTATGTGGTCGGGGATTGCGGCCTCTGCAAGGACCCAATTTCAAAGATTCCAGTCCTTAGCCCGATGCGACTTTGTCCATTGCCTCGGCAAGTTTCACATCGAGATCGGTTAACCCCCCGGCATCATGGGTCGATAACGTCACCTCGACAGTTTTGTAGACATTGAACCATTCCGGATGATGATCCATTTTCTCGGCGATGAGCGCGGCGCGCGTCATAAAGCCGAAGGCCTGATTGAAATCCTTGAATACGAATTTTTTTGTAATGGCGTCCCGGCCCGTCGTTTCCGACCAGCCTCTGAGCCGCGTCAGAGCAGATTTGCGGGCTTCTCCGTTGAGTTTTTGCGCCATGACATGAACCTCCTTGCACCCGAACACGTAGCCGCCGCCACGGGTGCCCTCATATTACCTTTTGTAAGGCAACTACGACCATATGGCACGCCGTGGCTGTCCGCCGGGCTTGCGGCAAGCGAGAGTCATACGCCCGTCGTCTTACCTTTTTCCCGCTGTCAGAAACCGCATTCACCCTCCGATGTGATTCGGCGGAGGTCACTCTATGTCCGGGCGCTTGCGCACCGGCAGCGCGACAACGCGCCGCCGGCTCCTGACGACTTTTGCCTCGGCGACGGCAACGACCGCATTGAACACGCTTGCAGCGCCTGCTTTCAGCCGCTCGGCGCAAAGGCCGATGATCACGCATGGGGTGCAATCGGGTGATGTATCTGCCGACTCAGGGATGGTATGGGCGCGCACGGACCGTCCTGCCCGAATGCAGATCGAGATCGCAACGAGCGATAGTTTCAATGACATACACTATGCGTCATTCGTTGATGCGTTGCCGGAAACCGATTTCACCGCCAAAGCCCTGATCGAGGACTTGCCCGCGGGACAAGACGTCTTCTACCGGCTGCGCGCCCAGGATTTGTCTTCGCCCAACTCAATCGGCAAGCCGATGGTGGGCCGTTTCCGTACCGCGCCCTATGATCGCCGGTCCGTCTCGTTCGTATGGTCGGGCGATACCGCCGGTCAGGGTTGGGGTATCGATACCTCGCGCGGAGGCATGCGCACCTACGCAACGATGCTGCGCAGCCGGCCCGACTTCTTTGTCCATTGTGGCGACAGCATCTATGCGGACTGCGCAATTCCGGTGCAACAGAAGCTGCCGAACGGCGAAACCTGGCGGAATATAGTCACTGAAGAAAAGAGCAAGGTCGCCGCGACGCTTGCCGAATACCGCGGAAACTACAATACAACCTGCTCGACGCAAACCTGCGGGCCTTCAATGCCGAAGTCCCGATTTTCGCCCAATGGGACAACCACGAGGTCATGGAGGATTGGTCGCCGGGCGAAGCATTTGAACGCCGCGGCTATGCAACAAAAAGCGCACTGCTGCTCGCCGCGCGTGGGTGCCGCGCATTCCATGAGTACATGCCGCTGCGATACGTTCCCTCCGAGCCGGGCCGTATCTACCGGAAGATTTCATATGGCCCGCTGCTCGAGCTGTTTCTTCTCGATATGCGCAGTTATCGCGGCCCGAACAACTCGCGCGCGGAGAGTCACTACAATCCGGACAGCTATCTTCTCGGCCCGGCGCAGGTCATGTGGCTCAAGCGTGAGCTCCAGCGTTCTGCGGCAACCTGGAAAGTAATCTCAACCGATAGTCCGCTGAGTACCGTCACGGCCAATGCGCCCGACGCTCGCACTCCCTCCGGCCGTGGAATTGAAATTGCCGATTTGCTCTCGTTCATGCGGCGCGCCGGCATTCGCAATACCGTGTGGATTACCGCCGACCTGCACTACACCGCCGCGCATTATTTCGATCCGAACAATGCGGTTTTCCAGGATTTTGAGCCGTTCTGGGAATTCGTTTCCGGCCCTATCCACGCCGGGACCTGGACCTCCTCTCAACTGGATCGCATGTTCGGTGCACGCGTCGTTTATCAAAACGCGGCAAGCCATGAGCAGGGCGAAAACCTCGCACCTTGCTTCGGCCTTCAGTTCTTTGGCCATGTGGCGATCGACGGGAAGACCGGGGTACTAACCGTGACACTAAAAAATGTCGAAGATCGAACGTTATGGTCGATCTCGCTCGAACCAAACTCTGATGAAAACGTACGGCGCGTCGCCCAACCGCTGCCCGGGTGATCGTCTGAGTCCGTGCGCCCAAGTGGATTGCCCACAAAAGTCATGAATACGTCATGCCGCCGTCGATAATTTGTCAGCGACCCCGGCGAACGTTCCGTGCTCAACTGGGAAGCGGAGGTTGAAATGGCTATACGTATCGGTAAGGGGACGACACGCCGGCGCTTTCTGGCGACAAGCGCGGCTGCGACAGCTTTTACAACAATCGGTGGTATTGCTCGCCCATTTATCAGTCGAGCCAATGACCACCCACTGATCACGCACGGCCTGCAATCCGGAGATATCTCGATCGATTCCGGAGTTATCTGGGCACGCGCGGATCGACCATCGCGCATGCTGATCGAAATTGCCACGACCGACAGCTTCAAGGATGTCAGCAACGCCGGATTTGTTGACGCGCTGCCCGAAAGCGATTTCACGGCAAAGCTTCTGGTCGAGAACCTGCCGCCCGCACAGGACATTTTCTATCGCGTGCGCTTTCAGGACCTCGCCTCACCGACCATCGTGGGCGAGCCACAGGTTGGCCGCTTCCGAACCGCGCCAAACGATCGGCGTTCCATCAGTTTCGTTTGGTCCGGCGACACTGCGGGGCAAGGCTGGGGCATCGATGAAGCGCGCGGCGGCATGCGGGCCTACGCGACGATGCTGAAAAACCGGCCGGACTTCTTCATCCACAATGGCGACAATATTTACGCGGACGGCCCGATCGCAGCCGAACAGAAAATGCCGAACGGCCAGGTGTGGCGAAATATCGTCACCGAAGATAAATCGAAGCCGGCGGAGACACTGGTCGAATTCCGTGGCAACTATAAATACAATCTACTCGACAAAAACGTGCTCTCGTTCAATGTCGAGGTTCCGATATTCACACAATGGGACGATCACGAGGTCACCAATAACTGGTGGCCCGGCGAGCCGCTGACCCGCGCCGAACATCAGCGCAAAAAATATGTCGACAAGAATGCATTGCTGCTCTCGGCCCGCGCCGCGCGCGCTTTTCATGAATATACACCGCTGCGCACCACACAGGTCGAGCCGGGTCGCGTCTATCGCAAAATTTCCTATGGCCCGCTGCTCGACGTATTCATGCTTGATATGCGCAGCTACCGCGGCCCCAACGGCGAAGGCAAGGAAGATGCCTACGGTCCCGCCGCCTATTTCCTCGGCCCTACCCAGATCGCCTGGCTTAAGGAAGAACTGGCAAATTCGCGCGCAACCTGGAAGGTCATCGCTGCCGATATGCCGATTAGCCTTGTGGTCGTCTACGACGTTGACCGCAAATGGGGGGTCGAAGCCGTGGCGCAAGGCGATGACGGCACGCCGCGCGGACGCGAGCTTGAAATCGCCGACCTACTCTCCTTCATCAAGCGCGCCGGCGTGCGCAATACCGTGTGGATCACAGCCGACGTGCACTACACGGCAGCCCACTACTACGATCCCGATAAAGCAGCGTTCCAGGACTTCGAGCCGTTTTGGGAGTTCGTCTCAGGCCCGATTCATGCCGGCACCTTCGGCCCCAATCCGCTCGACAAGACCTTCGGCCCGCAGCTCGTCTACGTGAGGGCGCCGGGCAAGGAGCAAGGCCAAAATTTACCGCCGAGCGAGGGCCTGCAGTTCTTTGGGCACATCGCAATCGACGGCACGACCCAGCAGATGACGGTAACGCTCAAAGATGTCGATGACCGGTCGCTTTGGGCGAAAACCCTCGATCCGAAGCTCGGCTAGCCCACGGTCCGCGGAAACGCGACATCTTGGCAGGTCTAGCTGCCCATTACCGGCGCGGATCAGCAGTTGCATCTGGACCGCGCGTGACTATATTGCGCCGCAGCAGAGTCGCGGGCCCCCTGTTCGGGCCCGCGCTTGGTTTCAGGAACCGCAATGGATCTTCGCAACGTCGCCATCATCGCGCACGTCGACCACGGCAAGACAACCTTGGTCGACCGGCTGCTGCAGCAATCGGGTGCGTTCCGCGAGAACCAGCGCGTGATCGAACGCGCCATGGATTCAAATGACCTCGAGCGCGAGCGCGGCATCACCATCCTGGCCAAGGCAGCCTCGGTGGTGTGGAAGGACACCCGTATCAATATCGTCGATACGCCGGGCCACGCCGACTTCGGCGGCGAGGTCGAGCGTATTTTGAACATGGTCGATGGCGCGCTGGTCTTGGTGGACGCGGCCGAAGGCCCGTTGCCACAGACCAAGTTCGTGGTGTCGAAGGCGCTCAAGATGGGGCTCAAGCCCATCGTTGTCATCAACAAGGTAGACCGCGCGGACGCCCGCCCGACGCAGGTGGTGAATGAAGTATTCGACCTGTTCGCGGCGCTCGATGCCACCGACGAACAGCTCGACTTCCCGATCCTTTACGGTTCGGCCAAGCAGGGCTGGATGGCGACCACTTTAGATGGATCGCACGATGACGGCATGCGGCCGTTGTTCGACCTGGTACTCCGTCACGTCAAGCCGCCGCAGGTGGAGCAGGGACCATTCCGGCTGCTGGGCACGATCCTCGAAGCCAATCCTTACCTCGGCCGCATCGTCACGGGCCGCATCACCTCGGGATCGGCGAAACCCAACCTGCCGGTGAAAGTGCTCGATCACGACGGCAAGCTGATCGAGAGCGGCCGCATTACAAAGGTGCTGGCATTCCGGGGACTCGAGCGCGTGCCGGTCGACGAAGCAGACGCAGGCGATATCGTTGCGATCGCCGGACTGCCGAACGCGACTGTCGCGATGACAATCTGCGATCCGTCGGTGGAAACGCCGCTGCCTGCGCAACCCATCGATCCGCCGACCTTAGCGATGATTTTCCGCGTCAATGACTCCCCGCTTGCCGGCACCGAGGGCGACAAGGTCACCGGCCGCATGATCCGCGACCGGCTCTTGCGCGAGGCGGAAGGCAATGTGGCGTTACGCGTGCGAGAATCCGACGATAAAGATTCAATGGAAGTCGCCGGACGCGGTGAATTGCAACTCGGCATCCTGATCGAAACGATGCGGCGCGAAGGCTTCGAACTGTCGGTATCACGCCCGAAAGTGTTGCTTAAGGAAGACCCCGCCACCGGCGAAATGCTTGAGCCGATCGAGGAAGTCGTTATCGATCTCGATGAAGAACATTCCGGCATCGTTGTGCAGAAGATGGCCGAGCGCAAAGCCGACATGATGGAGATGAAGCCCTCCGGCGGGGGTCGTCTCCGTCTTGTCTTTCATGCGCCGACGCGGGGACTCATCGGTTATCAGGGCGAGCTGCTCACCGACACGCGTGGCACGGCAATCATGAACCGGCTCTTTCACGCTTACGCGCCCTATAAGGGTCTCATCCAGGGCAGACGAAATGGCGTGCTGATCTCCAATGACAAAGGTGACGCCGTCGCCTACGCGCTCTGGAATCTGGAAGACCGCGGGCCGATGATGATCGAACCTGGGTGGAAAGTTTACAACGGCATGATCGTGGGCGAGCACACGCGAGGCAATGACCTGATCGTCAATGTGCTCAAGGGCAAGAAGCTAACCAACATACGTACCACATCAAAGGATGAAGCGGTTCGTCTCACGCCACCGATCCGGATGACACTGGAAAAGGCGTTGGCCTACATAGAAGACGACGAGCTGGTCGAGGTAACCCCGAAGTCGATTCGCCTGCGCAAAAAGCTGCTCGACGAGAACGACCGCAAGAAGGAAGAGCGCAAGAAAGAGGCCGAGACGGTGTGACGTAATTGGCGCCTGCCACAACTTTTCTGACACATTCATTTTCAAATTGCGGCGCAAGTCGAACCCTGAGATCGAATCAGCTGTGGCCGAATGTTACCTGCCCCGCGCTGTGCCCACAGCCTTCGGCGCCGGGGAACCGGAAAAATGTCGTGGCGATGGGATGTGACCATCATTTTCGATGCACCGCTGCAGGAGTTTTTACGCCTGTGACCAGTAATCCACACCGTTAACCGATCATTAACGATAGGGCTTGAAGGCCGTAAAGTTCGTTGCTTCTATCGCGCAATGTCTACGACCCTCATAGAGATTCGCCGCGCGAAGTCGTCCGACGCGGTGGACGTCGCCGAAACGCATGATGAAGCGTGGCGCGCGGCCTATCAGGGTATCATCCCGGGCAACGAGCTCGACAAGCTTATCAATCGGCGCGGTCCGGACTGGTGGGATTCGGCGATTCGCAAAGGCAGCCGTATCACTGTCCTCCAATTCGGCGATCGCATTGCAGGTTACGCCAACTACGGCCGGAACCGCGCGCGAAGCTTGTTCTATGACGGCGAGGTCTACGAGATTTATCTCCGACCCGAATTCCAGGGTCTTGGTTTTGGCCGCCGCTTGTTTTCCGCTGCGCGCAAGGACCTGAATCAAAGTGGCCTCAAGAGCCTGGTGGTGTGGGCTCTCTCCGACAATGACCCTGCGATGGAGTTCTATCGCGCGCTCGGCGGCCGCGCCGTAGCACGTTCTTCGGAACGGTTCGGCGCCAAGACACTGGATAAAGTCGCCTACGCCTGGCAGGCGTAATCATACTTTTGGTGCCGGCAATCCGTTCTGCGCACATGCAGCGCGCAGGGTATTCAGCAGCAGGCACGCAATCGTCATCGGCCCAACGCCTCCCGGCACCGGGGTAATCGCGCCCGCGATCCTTGCAGCTTCTGAGTAGGCGACATCGCCGACGATGCGCGATTTGCCGCCCTCCCCCGGTATCCGGTTGATTCCGACATCGATGACAGTCGCGCCTGGCTTGATCCAGTCGCCACGCACCATTTCAGGGCGACCCATGGCGGCGACAAGCAAATCGGCCCGCCGGCAAACTTTCGGCAGATCGCTTGTCTTGGAATGAGCAATCGTCACCGTTGCGTTTTCTGCGAGCAGCAATTGCGCCACCGGCTTGCCAACGATATTGGAGCGGCCGATGACCACCGCCTCGAGACCGGCGAGCGTTTCGCGCACTGTCTTGGCCAGAAGGACGCATCCCATTGGCGTGCACGGAACCAGCGCGGGCAAGCCACTGGCAAGCCGGCCCGCATTGAGCGGATGAAATCCGTCGACGTCCTTGGCCGGATCGATCGCGGCGATGATGTTTTGCGCATCGATCTGTTTCGGCAGCGGTAACTGCACCAAAATGCCGCTAACGTCCTTGTCGGCGTTGAGCTTGCCGATAAGGTCGATCAGCTCAGCCTCGCTCGTGGTCGCCGGCAGCTTGCGATCGAAGGCATGCATGCCTGACTCGGCCACCGCTTTGGATTTATTGCGAACATAGACTTCACTCGCCGGGTTGTCCCCGACCAGCACGACGGCGATCCCTGGCACAATTCCGCGATCCCGGCGCAAACGATGAACGGCATCCGCGACCTTGCCGCGCAAATCGGCCGAAATGATTTTCCCGTCAATGATGCGCGCGCTCATGACCCGCCCGTCGCCTTATCGAAACAAGGCTTAGCGCGGCGGGGCGATTTTCTCCAGCGCCGCGATCAAGCTTGGGCCGTCGCCTGAAATAACCAGCCGCTTGAGGCGAGCGGTGGTGCCTGCGGTCAGAGCGACATCACGGCGTGGGACCCCCACGACCTTGGCGATCAAGCGAACAAGCGCAGCATTGGCCTGATTGTCAGCCGGCGCCGCGCGAACGCGCGCCATGAGCGCGCCACGCCCATCTGCCAACGCTCCCACGCCATCGATAGCGTCGCGGCCGCCTTTCGGCGTAAGTCGAATCGTGAGTTCAACGCCATCGGCCGTTCGCGACCACGGCTTTCCCGGCATTCGTTAGAACACGTTCGGGTAGATGTATCGGATGATAACGTTTTCGAGGAACAAGATAATCAGGATCAGGATAACAGGTGAAACGTCGATACCGCCGAGATTAGGCATCAGCGAGCGTATCGGCCGCAACAACGGTTCGGTAATGCGGTAAAGAAACTCGGCGATGGTCGCCACGACCTGATTATGGGTATTGACCACGTTAAAGGCGATCAGCCAGGACAAGACCGCCGCGGCGATCAACAGCCAAATATAAATCTGTAAAACCAAAAGAATAATGTCGAGTACGGCGCGCATGAGTGTCCGCCTGTTCGTAAAACCGTGTGCAAAGTAGCGGGTCGAATGGCGTTGAACAAGTCGCGCCGGCCCGGCGGCACCGCGTCCTTGACAGGCTAAACACCGGGTCCTAAATGGCGGCCTCTCGCCGTAATTTCAGCGCGACGATTGTCGTTGCCAATTGGCGGGGCCGTAGCTCAGTTGGGAGAGCGCCTCGTTCGCAATGAGGAGGTCAGGGGTTCAAATCCCCTCGGCTCCACCAGCCTTCGCTCGCGTGCCGAGCTGCGGCTCGGCGAGCTAACCGCGCGCCCGGCGACCCTAGACCGCTCCCTCCTCGCCGGCGCCTGCCCGAAAATCCAGAGCTGCATTTTCCAGCGGGATTTCAATTCGGCAGTGGAGTCCCTGCGCGTCGAATGTAAGCCGCGCCGTACCACCCAACTCGGCGGCAATACTTCCCTCGATCAATTTCGAGCCGAAGCCGCGCTGTTCCGGATCGGCAACCGGCGGCCCACCTCGCTCGAGCCAGTCGATGCGCAGAACCGGGGGGTTATTGCCAGCGCGCACCGGTTGCCAATGAATTTCGATCCGCCCCCCGGGCAAAGACAAAGCGCCATATTTTGCAGCATTGGTGGTGAGTTCATGCACCGCCATCGCCAGCGTGAGCACCGCACGCGGCCGCAGCACAACGTCCTCGCCACGCAGAACGACACGGTCTGCGCCGGCGCCGCCATAGGGTGCCAGGCTGCCCGAGAACAGTTCACGCAAATCGGCGCTCTCCCAATGGTGAGTGGTGAGCTGATCATGTGCCTTGGAGAGCGCGATCAGCCGGCCTTCAAACCGTTCACGAAAGGCGGCCGGCGTATGTGCCCCACGGGCGGTTTGCGAGGCCAGCGATTGCACCGTCGCCAACGTATTTTTCACGCGGTGGTTTAATTCGTCCATCAACAACTTCTGGCGCTGCTCCGCCGCCTTGCGCTCGGTAATATCCTGCACCACGCGCACCACGTATCGCAGTCGATTGCCCGCGTCACGCACTGGCGAGGATCGCACCGAAAGCCAAATGACGCGGCCATCCCTGCGGACGAAACGCTTCTCCACCGAATAAAATTCGAGCTCGCCGGCAACCTGTTTGCGGAACCCTTCACGATCAGGATCGGCATCGTCGGGGTGTGTGTATAAAAACAATTTGCCTGCCAAAAGTTCGTCGCGGCTGTAACCGGTAATTGCGCAAATCGCCTCGTTCACCCGTAGAAAGCGGCCATCAGGATCGACTTCAGAAATACCGATGGCGGCATGTTCATATGTCGCCGCTAGTCGCTGCTCCTGTTCGAGCGCGTGCAGGCGTGATTGCTCGAGTGCCACATCGGCCCGCTTGCGGTCGGTGACGTCGAGAAAACAGTTTACCGCCCCGACCAATTCGCCCTTCATATTGCGTAGCGGATCGATGTTGACGGATACCACCAGGCGCGTGCCGTCGGCATGTTCGACAATGCGTTCCACATCGCGTACCGGCTCGCCGGTTTCCAGGACTTCGGAAACCATCGAGCGCGCAACGGGCGTTCCATCCAGTTCGAAGAAGCGGATACTTTCTCTGAATTGATCGTGCGTCTGGCCGGGGCTTGGCTTCGCACCCCAGACCGCAACAGCATGCCGATTATATTGAAGGATCGTGCCTTTGGCGTCGCAGATGAAGGTTGCAATCGGCAGCAGTTCGAGAATGCCGTTGGACGCCCGCAACATCGTGCTCAAGAGAGACGGCGTTGGCCGCGCGACAGAATGGCCGTGCTCGCCGGAATCAACCATCCGCACACCCCCGTGTGGGTACTGATCCCCTTCGCCCAGATGAAACGATCAGGTTGAACGACAATTTGTCAATGGCACATCTGCGCACGGATCAACCTGTGCACTGAATGCCGGTCAGGACGCATTTTCCGCGGTTTGATTGGCCGGTGCGCCGCTGATCCAGTGGTCAATAAAAGCGCTGAGCCAATTGCGCGAGGCCAGATCGTGTACGGCACGATCGGCGATATGCTCGTGGCGTTGTTTGGCCCCCGGTAACTCCATCCGGTGCGCACCGCGTACGAGCCAGCGGTACATCATCGCGTGCGTCACTTCAGGATGGAATTGCAGGGCATAACCGGTACCGAAGCGGAATGCCTGCACGCAAAAGGCGTCTCCTTCAGCCAAAAGTTCGCTGCCGGACGGCAGATCAAAACCTTCACGGTGCCATTGATAGACGTGGTCGGGCCAATCCGCGCAGACCTGACGCCCCGCCTCTGTCGGGCGGATTGGGTAATAGCCGACCTCGGCGTGGCCCTGGGGATGTGGATAGACGCGCGCACCGAGATGGCGCGCCATCATCTGCGCTCCGAGACAAATGCCGAGGTACGGTTTTTTGTCGCGCAGCGGGACAGCGATCCAGTCGATCTCCTGACGCACGAATTCCTCGTTGTCATTTGCACTCTGCGGGCCGCCGAAAATGGCAGCGCCGGCGTGCTCATCCATCGTATCCGGCAGCGGGTCGCCGAAACGCGGCCGCCGAATATCGAGCGGATAGCCGAGCTTCGCCAGCGTCTGGCCGACCCGGCCAGGCGACGAGTGCTCCTGATGAAGAATAAGAAGAACGGGCTTTAGCATGGCGATTCCGCGCGTGACTACTAACGTCTTTGCCGGCGTTTGCAATATCGGCGGCGGGGATGGGGCTATGTCCGCGGTGCGGATCTGCGACGGGTCTGCCGTCTGTCGACGACCCACAGGACCAGGCGGCGGGGAATAATACGAATCAACAGGGTAACCAGTTTATTGAGAGCGCCCGGCACTATTGTCCGGTGCCCATCCATCAGACCGCGGTAGCCTGCCTCCGCCACATAGTCGGCAGATTGAGTCAGGACCCCAGGCGCCATGCCGGGCTTGAGGCCGGCGCGCTCGCCAAATTCGGTGGGCACCGGACCCGGGCATAGAACCGCAACGCGCACGCCAAGCGGCTTGAGTTCGCTGTGCAATGCATCGGTGAACGACAGGACATACGCCTTGGTGGCGTAGTAGACGGCCATGCCCGGACCGGGCAGAAATCCGGCCATTGAGCCAACATTGAGCAAGCCGCCGCGATGGCGGGTGAGGCTGTCGACAAAGGCAAGCGATAGTTCGGTCAATACCCGCACATTAAGGTCGATCATTTCCAGTTGCTCGTCGCGGTCGCGTGTGCTGGCGAGCCCGACCAGGCCAAATCCTGCATTGTTGACGACGAATTGCGGCTCCGCGCCCTGTGCCGCCAACGTCTCGCCAATCTGCCGCGCGACGCCGGCATTCAAAAGGTCGGCCGCAATGACAATTGGCCGGCAAGCGCCAGTGGCTGCAATTTCGTCGGCGAGCGTGCGCAACCTGTCTTGGCGCCGCGCAACCAAAGCCAGTTCGTGACCCTCCCGCGCGAAAACGCGCGCCAGCGACACGCCAATCCCCGCCGAGGCGCCGGTGATAAGCGTGACTGGCCGCATGTTACTCATGCGAGGTTGTGGTCCTCATGAAACCGGCCGCCCGGCACTCGGGCGGCCGATCATAGCGTAAGACCGGTCTGATTAGGCGAGCTTGGGATCGAGTCCTTCCAAAGAACGCCGTGCCGGTTCGACACCCCAGAAAAACACGGCAACGATCTGGATAACAAGCAAGCCAATCATCAGCCAGATCACTCCGGGCAATTGATAGTTCACCATCAAATAGCCGACAACGAATGGCGAAACGACAGTCGCTGCACGACCAAACGTATTGCAGATTCCGTTTGCGCGCAGGCGGATCTCCGTCGGGAAAAGCTCCGGCGTATAGACGCCGAACAGAATCGCGGTCTGGATGTAGATCGCAACAATCAACACCGCGCCGACGCTTAGCACAATCGCCGGATCGGATGCGGCGTTGAAATGCGCGTACACCCAACCGGCGGCGATGGTGAGAAACGATGCGCCGATAATTGTCCGGCGCCGTCCAACATAATCGGACAAGACGGCACCGCAGGCGCAGCCCACCAGCGATGCACATGCCAGCACCACCGTGTAGCCGAGCGAATTGGTGATGGTCAGGCCCTGCCGCAAGAAAAACTGCGGCAGGAAAATCACAAATCCGAAGATCAGCGTGTTGATCGTGATAAGGACCCAGCTTCCGACCAGCAGCCGTTGCAGGATCGGCGGCCGGAACATCGAAGCGGCCGTTAGTTGCGGCGCAGGCGTCGAAACAACAGGTGCCGGCAGCGCACCGGCCGTCGCGGCTTCCTCTTCAATTTTCTGCATCAGGCTTTCCGCCTCGGCAGTACGTCCCTGCGCTTCGAGCCAGCGCGGCGACTCCGGCAAGTTTTTGCGCAAATACCAGACGATCAACGAACCGACCCCGGCAATGACGAACATCGGGCGCCAGCCCCAGGTCGGAATGATGAGATATCCGAGGATCGCAGTGACGGGAAATCCCGCGACGACAAGAAATGCCATGAATGACAGCCAGCGTCCGCGCGTTCTCGGTGGCACGAATTCAGTCAACGTCGAGTAGCCGACGACAATTTCAGCGCCGAGACCAAGCCCCTGCACAAAGCGGCAAATGATCAGCTGGGTCATGTCCTGTGCGAAGGCTGCCGCCAGCGACGCAAGTCCGAAGATCAAAAGATTCACCTGATAGGTAAAACGCCTTCCATATTTGTCGCCGACAAAACCGGTAACTAACGAACCGATCGTCATGCCGACAAAGGTCAAGGATATAAATTGCAGATTCTGCGGCAGCGTTGAAAACTTGGTCTGGGTCGTTGACGCCAGGACGCTGGCGGCGACGTAGAGATCATAGCCGTCGAAAAACATGCCGGCGCCGACCAGCCAAAAAATGCGATAGTGGAACGAAGAAATCGGGAGCCGGTCAAGACGCGCGCCGGCGTTTACTGCAGTCGCCATTGGTTCCTCCCCTCGGGACCGTGACCGGTCTGTGCCGGTTCGCGCGGGATGGTAGTCGAGAGGCCGCATGGGCGCTACGGCCCTCTGCGCCCGCGACGACATTTTCGCCGTGCCCTTCGATAACAATCGATTGTGAGAATAAGTCCACGACAGACGGGATTGCCGTCGATTTTGCTATCGCCCGAGGCCTACTGGATGGCCTTGCCTTTACGATAGCTTTCCTCGAGAAGCCGCAGATTGTTCTGGACGTATTTGTTGCCAGGATCCTTGCGCTGGGCAGCTGCGAGGGCTGCGTGAGCGCGCTTGTAGTCGCCGCGCAGCATATACGAGTATCCCTGATTGTTGAGGATCTCGACCGTCGGCCCGAGAATGCCGACGGCCTGACCATAGGCTCGGTCGGCAAGATCGAACCGCCGCAAGCGATCGTAAGTCGCCGCAAGACCGAGCCACGCCTCGGCGTCGCGCGGATGTTTTTCGACGGCATTGCGGAAATGCTTTTCCGCAAGACCAAAGTCGTTCGCACGGTAGTATTTTTTGCCGAGGCTCAACTCATCATACGGATCGCTGCCGAGAAGGCCCGGCTCGGATACGGTCCTTACGCCCAGCGGCGGCGGTACCGTTCCGGTGGTTTCGTCGCCCGGCGGCTGCGGGTCGGACGCGGTGGTAGCCGCCTGCGCCGATGCCGCTTCGGCAGACGGTGCTTTCGATCCGAACAGGTCGGAGAGGTTGTTTGATGTCGAGCAACCTGCCAGCCACAAGCCTGCTGCGGCGACGGTCAATCCTCGGGCAATTCCAGTAAGCATGCCAACGCCTTGCGGAGTCGCCCGGTAACGGGACGCCGTCAGGCTAGGGGAGGATAGTTAAGAAAATCTTCACCGTATCGGCGCCCGGCATGGGTGGCCGAGGCGGCGTCTGTCGAGGAAACCTGCCCAAAGGGACGTGTTGTCAGAAATACCCGCCCATATGCAGGCGTACGACAACAGGTAGCAGGATGACGACGAACAAGACCGGGAAGATACACACCATCATCGGTACAGCCAGCTTGGCGGGCAGGGCGTAGGCTTTTTCTTCGGCGCGCGACAGCCGCTTGTGACGCATGTCATCGCTGTACACACGCATTGCGTCGGTAATGCTCGACCCAAGATCGATCGACTGGTTTATCAAGGTCGCGAATGCGCGGGCCTCTTCCAGCGCCAGACGTTCCGCGAAATGCTCGAGGGCGTCCTTAAGTGGACGGCCGGCGCGGATTTCGAGATTGGTCAAATGGATGTTGGCACTCAGCGACGGGTAACCGTGACCGAGCTCGCGCCCCACACGTTCCAGCGATGCCTCCATCGACAACCCTGAATCGGCACACACCACAAGCAAATCCATAAAATCCGGAAAACCCGAGCGGTGCTGGAGCGTTCGGGCGGAAATTCGCCGGTCAATGTACATACTTGGGCCGACGTAGCCAACGAGGCCACCAGCGACCACCATCAGCCAAAACATTGAACTGCCGGTTGACGGCCTGACGATCGGCACCAACACGAACATGGCAAAGGCCAGACCGATTGCCAACGCCGTACGTCCAATGAAGAAGAAAGCGACGCCCCGCGAATCGTAAATGCCGGCCTGAATCAACCGCCGGCGCAGCACCTTCATGTTCTCTTCGTTGGATGCCGAGTAGTGCTTGGTGGTGTAGTCGACGAGCTTGCTCATCGCGCGCGCGCTCGAATACTGGAGTGAACGCCCGTGATGTGCTCGCTCCTCGTCATTCATGATGCGCGAGGTACGCTTCTTGACAGCGCCGCGCACGCGCACGGCCGCCATAAGCGAAAATGCCAGCGTTCCCGCCGCGAGGAATATCAGCAACGCCATGAACATGGTGTTGCTGTCACCAAGCATATTTCCGAATACCTCGAGGATCATGTCCATCATCGGTCAGATCCTAAAGTTGACCATGCGGTACATGATGAAATTGCCGACGCCCATCCAGCATCCTGCCAGTGCAAGAGCAATTTTCGTGAGATCCTGATCCCAAACGCTTGCATAAAAGGTCGGCACCAGAAACTGGATGACCGCAAACATGCCGATCGGCAGGGAAGACAAAATCAGGGCGGACGCGCGGCCTTCCGCGGCCAGTGCGCGAATCTTGCGACGCATCTTGAAGCGTTGCCGGATGACGGACGAAAGATTCTCAAGAATTTCGCCTAGGTTGCCGCCGGTCGATCGTTGAATTGCGACTGCGGTAACAAACAAAGGCAAGTCGTCGGTACCGATGCGGAAATACAGATTGCGCATGGCAGTTTCGAGATCTGATCCGTAAGTGAGCTCATCGGAGACAATGCCGAATTCGGTGCCGATTGGATCGCGCATCTCCTTCGCAACCATCGAAATTGCAATTGGCACCGGGTGTCCGGCGCGCAACGACCGGACGATAATGTCGATGCCATCGGGAAACTGTGCGCTGAATTTCTTCTGACGGCGCGAGCGCAGGAATTTCAGCACGAACGGCGGCAAGACGATCCCGCAAAGCAACGCCGCAAGAAAGGCGTAAAAGGCACTCCCCTTGATGGTCAGCACGGCCGCAAAAGCGACGGCCGCCCCGATCACGATGACGATTATCAGCCGGCCAAAACCGATGGTGAGCCCGGACTGCAACAGCAGCTGGTTGAGACTGACGATCGGCAACCGGTAATCGCCAGTGCTGGTCAAACCGCGTTCGCGCCGCAATTGCACGAGCACGCTTTCGCGGTCGGTCTTTTCCGACATTACCTTGAGCCGGCGGTTGATCTTCTTGCGATAGGAAGCATTGCTGTAGACAAGCAGATAGATGCCTTCCGCAAACATCGCCGCGGACAGCCCGATCAGCGCGTAGAAAAGGTAGATTGAATTGAAATCGAACATGGCCGGTCAGAGCGGCTGCGAGGGATCGAAATGGTTGCCGGGAATCTTGATGCCCTGGTGCGCAAGCTCGGCCAGGAAGCGCGGTCGCACGCCGGTGGCCTGGAAATGTCCCTGCACGGTCCCGTCAGGCGCGGTGCCGGTGCGCACGAACTTGAAGATTTCCTGCATTTGAATGATGTCGCCTTCGAGACCGGTGACTTCAGCAATCGAAGTGACTTTGCGTCTGCCGTCCGACTGGCGCTGAAGCTGCACAATAAGCTGAATGGCGTTGGCAATCTGGCTACGAATGGAGGCCACCGTCATTGGCAGGCCGGCCATGCCGATCATCTGCTCCAGGCGCGAGATTGCATCGCGCGGGGTATTGGCGTGGATCGTCGCCATTGAACCTTCGTGGCCGGTGTTCATCGCCTGCAACATGTCGAAGGCTTCTTCGCCGCGGCACTCGCCAAGAATGATGCGGTCGGGCCGCATACGCAGAGCGTTTTTCACAAGCTCGCGCTGGCGAATTTCGCCTTTGCCCTCAATATTCGGAGGGCGCGTTTCCATCCGTCCAACATGCGGCTGTTGCAACTGCAGTTCGGCGGCGTCTTCGATCGTGAGCAGGCGCTCCTTTTCGGAGATGAACGCCGAAAGCGCATTGAGCATGGTCGTCTTGCCGGAACCGGTGCCACCTGAAATGATCGTGGTGATGCGCGATTTAACCGCGGCCGCCAGCAGCTCGGCCATTGCCGGGCGTAGTGCGCCGATCTCGACAAGCTTCGTGAGATTGAAAGGTTTCTTCGAAAATTTGCGGATCGAGACCAGTGGGCCGTCAACACCGATCGGCCGGACCGCAACGTTGACACGCGAGCCATCTTGCAGCCGGGCGTCGCACAGCGGATGCGATTCATCGACGCGTCGGCCGACCGCCGAGACGATCTTGTTGATGATACGCAAGAGATGCTGCTCGTCCTTGAAACGCACGGACAGCGGCTCAAGCACGCCCTTGCGCTCCACATAAACGCATTCGTGGCCGTTGATCAGTATATCGTTGATGCTCGGATCCTTGAGCAACGGCTCGAGCGGGCCGAGGCCCGTCATCTCGTCGAGAATTTCGGAAACGAAATCGTTGAGTTCCTGGGTGTTCAGAGCGAGGCGCTCGACCACTACGTATTGCGAAACCAGCTGTTGGACGTGGCGACGGATTTCTTCTTCCGGCACCTTGTCCAGCGCCGAAAGATTGATTTCCTCGATCAACCGGCGGTGCAACCGCACTTTTGCATCAAGCAGCCTGTCGCTGAGCAACGGACTTTCGGCCTGTTGTGCTGGCTGCGTCGGCTCTGTGACCGGCGCCTCAGGAGACACTGTCCAGGACACGCCTTCGAGCGCGGACGGCGACGGCTCTTCCGCAGCCGGAAGCTCAGGCGTTGCGGCGCGCCGGGCTGTGAATCGGCCGACCATCTCAGCTGCCCGCCACGGAGAGCTTGAGTTTCTTCATCAACGGCATGGGCTGAGCATCGGCCGCTGCTTTGGATGCACCCGGATCAAGCACCAGTTTCTTGAGTTCGGCGGTGATCTTGTTGCCAGGCTTGACCTCATCCAGTGGGACTCCGCGGTCGATTGCCTCGCGGACAAGCGCGTAGTCATTTGGAATGGCGCTCAGGAAGGCATCGCCCAGCGTGAGCGCCAGATCGCCGCGACGCAGACCGGAATCGAACATTCGCTGCGCGAAACGGTTGACGATGACCTGCGGATTCGGCCCCTCGCCCAGCCGCTCCTTGATTGCCGCTACCAATTGCTTGGCGTGGCGAAGACCCGGCACGGTGGTTTCGCTGACGATGAACAGTTTGTTCGAGCCCAGCAGCACGCTGTCTGTCCAGGAAAACCAGGTGCGCGGCATATCGAATACAACGTACTCGAAATTGCTGGATACAAGATCGAGCAGGCGCGTCACCACATCGGGATCGAACGAGCGCATTTCCGCCGGCCGATTGGGCGCGGCAACGACGGCAAGGCCCGAAGCGTGATACGAGAGCATGACTTCGAGCAATTGCCGGTCCAGCCGGTCCGGGCGTGGTTCGATTTCCGCCAGATTGAGGCGGGGCTCGAGATCAAGATAATCGGCGACGGACCCGTGTTGAAAATCGAGGTCCACAAGACACGTCGACGGTTTTGTGCGCAGACCGCCGCTGTTGAGCAGAATCATCGCGCTCTGCACGGCCAGTGTTGTGACGCCGGCACCACCCACGGCAGGCAAAAAGGTGTAGATCTTTGCGTCGGTCGGCGCAGCGCTCGCGCCGGGTCCTTTGGCGACGCGGGCGCAGGCGCGCACCAGATCGATAGGCTCGACCGGTTTCACCAGGAAATCGGCGGTCCGCATCTGCAGCAAAGTGCGCGCGACATTCTCATCGAATGTCTGCGTGACCGCCACCACCGGCGGCCATGTGCCCACGCGCGCCATCAGCCGCGCGAGCGCGGCCATCTCGTCGGCACGGCCGGCATCGATGTCAACCACCACAACGGTGGCCTCGGCGACATCGAGCGTGTCGCTTTGCTCGGCAAGGCGACCTGAAACAAGAGCAAGTTCGATGGCAGACGACGCGCTAAAGGTCGTACGCACCGAACTCGCGAAATCGACATCGGCGGTAAGGACCACCACACGCGTTCGATTCGTATCAGGGGTACGGCCAGTGCGCATGATGCAACCGAAACTCCACTTATTTCACCGGAGCCGCCGACGGAGTGGCGACGGGCGGCCCGACTGGCGCGCCGTTGTTTTGCGAGTTTTGCGGATCCTGATAGGCGCCGGACGTGCCTATGCCACGCGGTTGTATGACCCGATTGGTGCGATACCGTTCGAACGCGCCTTCGATCCTTGTACCGTTGAAGGCGATGTTGTGGTTGGCGCTTTCGCGCGGCCACGGGTCGACCATCTGGGTCACGATGTTGGTTGCCACCGCGTTGCCACCGGATTTTGCGATGGTTTCACGCCGGTCGAGATATTCGGAACAGCCGCCGAGCACTACTAAAAGAGTGCCAAGCGCTGCTGTGCGCAGGGCTTTACTGAGCGGCTGCATCGGAGTCCCCCTTCGGCAGATCAAGCATGTGGCCGGTAAACGGCAGGTCCCCGGCAACCGCGATGCGGGCCGTGGACGGCGTGAGCTGCGCGGCTTGCTGCCGCGTGACTTCGGTCTTCCCCAGCAGGAAGAAGTCCACGTCATTCGCCGGCAAGGTATCGTCGGCCGGCGTTCTGATCTCATCGCCGGGCCGCGCCGGACGCACGAGGTGTGGCGTCACAATGATGGCCAGGTCCGTTTCGTTCTTCTGATAAGACTTGCTGGAGAACAGCGCGCCCAGTACCGGGACGCTGCCAAGCCAGGGCAGCTGCTCGATTGCATTCTTGTTGTCGGTTTGCAGCAAGCCGCCGATCACAAAGCTTTGGCCGTCGCGCAATTCGACAGTTGTTGAAGCGCGGCGGACGATCAGCGCGGGCACGTTAACGCCCTGACTTACCGTAACCGTATGGGTCGTATCGATCTGGCTCACCTCAGGCTCGATCTTCAGGTTGATCAGGCTGCGGCTGAGCACGGTCGGGGTGAAGGCCAAGCCGACGCCATATTTCTTATAGTCGACCGTCACCTGACCGAACGATCCGGATATCGGGATCGGGTATTCGCCACCGGCCAGGAAGCTTGCGGTATCGCCGGAAAGGGCGACGAGGTTCGGCTCGGCAAGGCTACGTGCGATCCCCTTCTCCTCGAGTGCGTTGATCATGACGTCCGTCTTGACGCCGGCCGCAACCAGCCGGGCAATCAAGAAGCCAAACGGCGACGCGCCGGAAATGACGCCCGCCGCCGTCTCGCCCGCAATCGAGGTGGGCGTGATCGGCAGATTGTTAGCGGTCACGCGGTTGCCGATGTTGAGGATGCTGTTGTCGCCGACCCGGTTCCACTGGACGCCCAGCTCGCGACCGGCGGTGCGCGAAATTTCTATGAAGCGCACTTCCAGCAACACCTGCTGGGGTGACATCACCGAAACCGTATTGATGATCTCGGGCCCGAACTGGCGCGCGATCGTCACCGCCTTGTCGAGGGTGGCCGCATCGGCGACCTCGCCCGACAGCATGATGCGCCCGTTGACGGTGGAAGCCTTGACTTGGGAGCCCGGGAAACGCCGGCGCAGCTCGTTGGTGAGCCGCGTGATGTCGTATGACACCTCCACGTCGAAAATTCCGACCAGTTTCTTGCCTTCCGCATAAACCGAAACGCGGGTGGTGCCGATCTTTTTTCCCAAGATCGACAGCGCGTGATCGGTGAGCGGATTGACGTCGGCCACTTCCGGATCGCCGACAGTGACGTCAACGAAGCTGCTATCGGTGCGCACGTCCTCTGACTTGCCGATAGGCACGGTCAGCATGACGGTGCGATTGCTGCCGCTGATCTGGATCGACCGCGATTGCGCGTACGCATCGCCGATCATGCCCAAGATCGACGCCGCGATAGCGATGGCCAGCGCGATCGCAAGATCGCGCAGCCAATTGCCCCGCTTTGTGGTCCTGTCCGCATTTCGCCAGTGAAAACCGACGCTAATCTCATTGTGTTTGTTCACGACACACTCCCCACCCCTAAAATGATCCCAAGCCTGGAGTTACCAGGCCACTCGCCCTCGCTCCGTTGCAGCCGAGGCCCCATTACTGCCCTCAACCGGAACGGTGTAATCCTGCTTCGAAGAAGCCCGCGTCACGACCACCGTCGTCGTGGCGGCCCTCTCGGTGCTCACGGGTTCGTTGGTTCCCAAATCGTTGAGCGTGACTTTGCGTGTCCGCACTTCCGCGGTTTCGCCGGCCTTGCGCAGCAACAGCGAGAGGCTGCCGACTGAAGACGCAAGCCATAATTTCTGCGCGTCCACGGTATCGACTTCGAGCGTGACCGACTTTGCTACGGTGGCTTTGGCGGCGCGCTCATCAGCGGTCTGGTCGACCGCGAGCACGCGCGTGTTCTGCAGCACGACTTGAGTCGTGGCCGAGCCTTTTTCGAGCTGGCGCGTGAGTACGATGTCAACGTGATCGCCTGGCAACACGAAGCCGCCGACGCCTTCCACGTCATTGACGCGGATTGTCACGGCCTTCATGCCCGGCTTGACCAGCGCCGACAGCGTGGCGCGCTGGCCGGCTCCGGTGATCTTGAGCGCGAGCACCGGCTCGTTCGCTTCGATCGCGGACAATACGACGCGGCGGCCGCCCGACATCACTTCGCTGATCTTGGCGAAAGCTCCGGCCGGCAGCGCATCGGAAGGCCACGGCACTTCCTGAAGCATCGAGCCGCTGATTTCGGTGCCGAAGCGCAGGGCCTGTTTAGCAACGACGACTGTTTGCGACGCGACCTGCGGTTTGTTCGTCTCGAAATTCTTCGCCCGCATGCTGGCCTGGTTGTTGAGCCAGACCTGCGCGATGAAAACGGCGATCAAGCCGAATACAACGGCGAACCCAATCATGACGATGGTACTGGCACGCACGGCAACAAGCCCCGTTTGACGCGAGCGAACGCAATCTGTTCGTGCAAACACTAGAGGCGAGGCAGTATTGAATTACTAATATCACTGTCGCAATTACGCCTATGCTGAAGGGCACATGAACTCGTAGCGTTTAAATCTGGTAGCCGTGACGCGATAAACTTTAGAGTAACCTTGCAGGAAATTAAGAATACTGGTTTGTATACTTGCGTGGCCGATAAGAAAGAATTCAGCGTGACGATCGCGCGCGGATCCAAAAAGGCCAGCAAATATAGGACTATTATCGCATGCTGACGACGCCTGAGCGACGTTGGGAAATTGGCAAGGCTAAGGCACGGTTACCAAGCAACGGCAGCCGGCGTTGCTCGTGCAGCAACCTTGCGGCAACATGCCCCATCCGTCGCCAGACGAAGGGCATCGCATCCTAAGCCGGAGCGCGATGACATTATTTCCGGGAGAAATCGCAGATGTCTAAACCCCGCATTAGTTATGTCGATCCTTCGACGATTAAGGATCCTGCGATGATCGCGGAATTCGAACGATGCGCGCGGGAAGGAACGCCGCGACCGGAAAGCCAGGCCATCCGCGCGCATGTGCCCGCGACTTTCTGGTCGTTCGCCAATACCTGGCGCGACGTGTTCAAGAATGGCGTCGCCGACCACACGCTCAAAGAGCTCTGCCGCATCTACGTCTCGCGTTCGGTGTTGTGTGAATTCTGCGGTAACCAGCGTTCGATCAAGGCAGCGAAATCCGGTCTCAAGGAAGATGACTATTCCGACCTGATCAATTTCGAGAGTTCGACACGTTACGACGAGAGGCAAAAGGCGGCGCTGGCTTACGCCGAGGCAATCACCTGGGATCTGCCGGCCACGAATGAATTGTGGGATCGGCTGCACAAGCACTTCAGCGAACCGGAACTGGTCGAGATCGGATATTTCGTTGCCATCACAATGGGCCAGCAGCGCTGGCTGCGTACACTCAACATCGAGCATCACCAGATTCTGGCCGGCACCGATGCATCGATGGCGCCGGGCTTTGAAACTCTGGACTCGCTCCAGCGTTCGAAAATGGCCGAAGATTATTGGGCCAAGATCAACGCCAAACCCTCAAAGCAGGCCGCCGAGTGACCGATCAGACAATGGCGGCATCTGCCAACCGTCCGGCACCTGGCTCGCAGGTTGCGAAAGGCGAACCACGTATTCGCGTGCGGGGGCTGGGCAAGCATTACGGCTCGCTCGAAGTATTCCGAAACATCGATTTCGACGTCGGAGAGCGCGAGATCGTTGCGATCGTCGGACCTTCCGGCTGCGGCAAAACAACATTATTACGTTGTATCGACGGCCTGCTGCCGCACGATTCCGGCGAGATCTGGGTGGGCACCGAGCGCGTCACCGAACCGATCGCAGGCGTCGCCATGGTGTTCCAGCACTTCGGCTTGTTCCCCTGGAAAACGGTGTTCGAGAACGTGGCCTATGGCTTGCGCATGGCGAAGGCACCAAAGGCGGAAATCGAGCGCAAAGTACCGGAATTCATCAAGTTGGTGGGTCTCAGTGGCTTCGAAAATGCGTATCCCTATCAAATGTCGGGCGGCATGCAGCAGCGCTGTGGTCTTGCGCGTGCCCTCGCGGTCGAACCCAACGTCTTGCTGATGGATGAGCCGTTTGCCGCGGTCGACGCGCAGACGCGCGAGATCCTGCAATTCGAACTGTTGCATATCTGGGAACAACGACCGACCGCCATGATCTTCGTCACTCACTCGATCGAAGAGGCGGTGCTGCTTGGGCATCGCGTGATCGTGCTCAAGGGACGGCCATCGAGCATTCATGAGACGATCACCATCGATCTGCCTCATCCACGCACGCGAGAGACCCTGCGCAAGCCGCGTTTCGCCGAACTGCGCGAGCGGGTGTGGGGCACGCTGATGCGCGAAGCTCGCGAGGCCGAATTCCATCTCGAACGTTAAATAAGAAAATAGTACAGCTTAATAAAGGGAGGATTCCATGATCCGCAGAACCATCGCGTTGATGGCCGCAGGCGTGATGCTGGCAGCATCGCCGGCAGGCACGGCTGCCGCGCAGGGAAAGAAAGTCGTCGTTGCAATCCCGGGCATTCCGCCCATCTATTCGGTAACCATTGCGTTCGTCGCGGAAAAGCAGGGGTTCTTCAAAAAGCACGGCGTGGATGTCGAAATCCGGCCGTTTGACAACGGCACCGCGGCGGCGCGCGCGGTTGTGGCCGGCGACATCGACATGGCGTGGTCGCCGACACCGCCTGTGATCAACCAGGTCTCGAATGCCGATGTTCCGCTGGTTGCGGTTTACGGCATGCCCAATCCCGACTGGGTCATCGGCACTACGGACGACGGTAAAACCTGCAAGGATCTGGTCGGGCAGGACGTCGGCGTCGATTCGATCAATGGCGCGCGTTCGGTCGCGTTGCGCTCGATGCTGGTTGGTTGCCCGGGCGTGAAGATCGAAGACACCAAGCAGATTGCACTGGGTTCGACGCCGGGGCCCGCGCTGCTCGCGGGCCAGCTGCGCTATGCCGTGCTGCATCTCGACGACCTCGCCGAGATCGAGCATCAGGGCAAGAAGCTGCATGTACTGCTGGCGATGAAGAATACCAATCCGACCAGTCATTATCTCATCATGGTGGCGCGCAAGGACAACCTGGAAAAGAACCGCGACGCGATTGTGCGTACCGTCGCCGGCATGATCGAAGCTGCACGCTTTATGCAGGACCCGAAAAACGCCGATGCGGTCGCCGACGCGGCGTCCATCACGGGACATAACAAGGACGTCAACAAAGCAGCCCTCAAGGCATTCCTCGATATCGATTTCTGGGCTGCAAAAGACGACGGAATGCCGCGCGACAAAATCGAGGCGGTTGCTGCCCTGATGAAGAAAATCGGCTCCATCAATCCCGGCAAGGAGCCGGTCAGCTACGATAAATTCGTCGACGCCAGCGTCTGGAAAGACGCCAATGCGATGGTGAAATAAGACGCAATCAACGGTCGTCCCGGAGCAAGTATCGGCCGTGCAGACAACCTTTCTTCGCCGCCACGCGCCGTTCTGGATCAGCATTTTCGCGGGCATAGCCCTGTGGGAAATCGCCGGGCGCAGCACCAGCGCGGCCTTCATGGTGCCGTTCTCGGAAACGGTGATACGACTTTGGCAATTAGTGAAGGGCGGCGAATTCCTCCCGCAGTTGCTCGATTCCGGCAAATTGTTCGTGAGCGGTTTCCTTCTGGCACTGGTCATCGGAATGCCGGTCGGCATGCTGTTGGCGCGGATCCATACTTTGCGCATCGGCGTCGAGCCTTACATTATGACACTCTATGCCACGCCGATGGTGGCCCTGATCCCGTTCATCCTCTCAATGATGGGCTTCGGTTTTGCACCCAAGCTGCTCGTTGTATTCCTGTTCGCTGTCTTCCCAATCCTCTACAACACAGTGGAAGGCGCGCGCAGCATCAAGCCCGAGATGATCGAGGTTGCGAAGTCCTTCCGATCGAGCGAATGGGCGTTGTGGCGAGAGGTGATGCTGCCCTACACGCTTCCCTACACGATGACCGGCGTCCGTCAGGCGATCGGCCGTGCGCTGGTCGGGATGATCGCGGCGGAATTCTTCCTGTCGGCCACCGGTCTAGGCCAGCTCATCATGAGTGCCTCGCAGAACTTCGATACTGGCGGTGTATTCGCCTCGATCCTGATCATCGGCCTGCTCGGTATCGGCCTGACGCGGCTCGGCCTCGTCATCGAGCAGCATTTTGCGCGCTGGAGACAGTAGCGATGGCCGAGCAAGTCCTCTCCGCGCCGGTCCCCACCACTCACAAGCCGCAAACGGCGGCGAGTCGCTGGTCCGGCCCCTTGATGCCGCGATTGATTACAGGACTTGCGATCGTATTGGTCTGGGAGATCGTCGTTCGCGCCCTCGCGCCGGCTTACGTGGCGAAACCGAGCACAGTGTTGCTCGCGATTCCAAAAGTGCTGACCGATCCTACGTTTCTGCAAGCACTTGGATCGAGCCTTACTGCAGTGGCCGAAGGCCTGGCAATAACCATTGTCATTGGCACTGTCCTCGGACTGCTCATGGGACGCAACGCCACGTTCGACCGGATGTTCGGCGTCTACATCAACGGCTTCAATGCCATGCCGATGATCATCGTGTTGCCGCTGTTTTCCTTGTGGTTCGGTTATTCGGGCGCCGCCCGCATCGCCACCATCATCTTCGCCGCCATATTTGCCATCACCATAAATGTGGCAGATGGCGCGCGCTCGGTTCCGCGCGAATATCTGGAAGTCTCCCGTTCGTTCCGGTCCGGCCGGTTGCGGATGTTGACCGACATCGTCTTGCCCGCGTCGATGCCCTACCTGCTCGCCGGCTTCCGACTTGCCGCCGGCCGTGCACTGATCGGCGCGGTCGTTGCCGAGTTTTTCCTTTCGGTCGGCGGACTCGGCTATTACATCCTCTACAATTCGCGCTCTTACCATCACAACGAAGCGTTCGTCGGCGTTCTGCTGCTTGCCGCTTTTGGCGTCAGTTTCGAACTGCTGGTGAACTGGGCGACGCGGCGTTTCATGCCATGGTATAGGCGCGACGAAAAAACGAGCTAACGCACCGTCTTACGACTCAGCATAAGGAAATGTCGCATGTCATCCGATCCCTTGCTCAGGGCTGCGATCGCGCATTGGGGCCCGCGTTTCGTCGCCAACGGCGTGGTGCTGACGGATTTCGAGGAAGTTACCGGCTCGATGTCCTCGTACAATGACTGGTGCAACGCCTGGTCGGCGCGCGCCGCCCACCATGAGCAACTCGGGCGCGATGCTCTTGCAAAAAAGCGTTTGTTGACCGCGGGCGAATGTCTGCAGCGCGCCGGCGTCTATTATCACTTCGCATCGTTCCTGTTCGTGCAAGACCAGGCGCAGATGAAAACCGCACACAAAAAGCAAATCGAGTGCCGGCAGGCAGCGCTTCCTTATTTGCGGCCACCCGGCGAGCGGGTCGAAATTCCCTATCAGGGCAAGACATTGGCCGGAATCCTGCGCAAGCCGGCGGCCGTCGAACAGCCGCCAATCGTGGTTATGGCGGTCGGGCTCGACTCGACCAAAGAGGAAGGCGATGCCTACGAGGCACCTTTCCTTGCGCGCGGCATGGCGACGCTCATCTTCGAAGGCCCCGGCCAGGGCGAAGCGCAATATGATTTCGCCATCCGTGGCGACTACGAGGTGCCGGTGAAAGCCGTCATTGATTTCGTGGCAAAGCGCCCGGATCTTGATGCAAAACGCGTCGGCATGTGGGGCGTGAGCCTTGGCGGCTATTACGCGCCGCGCGCCGCGGCCTTCGAAAAACGCATCAAGGCCTGCATCGCGCTGGGTGGGCCGTTCAATTGGGGCGCGGCCTGGGACGGATTGCCGGAGCTGACGCGTGAGGCTTTCCGCGTGCGCAGCCATTGCACGACGCAGGACGAGGCGCGCAAAAACGCAAGCACATTATCCCTCGAAGGTATCGCTCAAAATATTGCCTGCCCGCTCTTCATCGTGAACGGGCGGCTTGACCGCATCGTGCCCGCCAAGGACGCCGAACGTCTCGCACGGGAGGCGAAAGGCCCGGTCGAGCTGATGATGATCGAGGATGGCAATCATATTGCGACGAACCGTGCCTATCGTTGGCGCTCGCAAAGCGCGGACTGGATGAAGGAGCAGCTGAGGTAGTCATCGAAGCAGCACGTCTCAGACCTGCACAAATCCCCTTGGAATCGAATGCAATCTTTCGATTCCCTTTTCTGTGACCAGCACCATCTCGCCCGTCTGTACGCCAGCCATACCATCGCGGGTAACGACGTTTGGCTGGATCACTACGGTTTGTCCGGCACGAAATGGCTCTTGCGGTACCGGCCCCGCCGGACGGCTCTTGCAACCGAGAATCGGCGGCAGGTAGCCGCCGCCGTAGCCATGCAGAAGATCGTCAATGATCGTGAAACCTGCATGCTCGATCACGCCGGATGCCTCGATCACTTGCAAAGGCAAGGCACCGGCCCTGAGCACCGCTTTGATTGCATCAAATGCCGCGTCGGCGGCTGCATGTAATTCCTGAAAGAGCGCGCTCGGCGCGCCGAGCGCGAAACTGCGCAGTACCTGCCCCGGATGCTCCCAGAATGCCGCGCTGATCTCCGCCGTTACGACATCGCCCGCCTGCACGCGTCGCATGCGGGGAAACTGACGCGGCACACCGAGATCCGGAGCATTCATGGCCGTGACGCCAATGTAATGGATGACATTTGTGCCGCCGTGCGAAACGTAAGCGCGCTCGATCAGATCTCCCAGTTCGCGTTCGCTCACCCCCGGCTTTAACCCGTCGCGCAACGCGGCCATGCCGAGATCGCTGAAATGCGCGCCAATACGCAACCAGTCCAGTTCCTCCTCTGATTTCACCTGCCGCAGGCGAATGTAGTCGCGGTTGAGATTTCTTAGTTTTCCATATTTCGCCGACAGCGCCGCGTGCTGCTCGGCGGTCAGCGGCCCTATCGTCGCAACCCGATTTTGCCTGGCACGACGCTGCTCTAGGATCTTGGTCGATTCGGCGATCGACAATTCGCCGCCCCACTTAACATCGGCTTTATCGGCGAGGATCCGTGCTTGCGGTGCATGATTGACGTACTGCACGAACAATGCGTCGCGCTCGCCCGGCGTCAACACACCAACCGCCTCGGCGGTGACCGGCCACTGCGTCAACCACTGCACCGCCGAGCCAAAGCGATTGGCTCCGCAAAATATCAGATGATCGCAATCGGCCTGCGCCATCAGCGATTCAATAGCCGTGCGGCGACGTGACATTTCCGCGTCCGAGAAACGCGGATAGTCGGACTCGACGATACGGACGAGATGCGGAGGAAGCGTCACGTCGCCTTCTTGGGCAGAGCCACGATCATGTCGAGCTCGATACGTGCGCCCGGCGACGATAGCTGATTGATACATACCGTCGTGCTCGCCGGCCGCCAATCTCCAAAATATTTTCCCATGGTCGCGTGCATGGCGTCGGCGTCACGGAAATCTGTCAGATATTTGGTGACCTTGATCACATCGCGCCAGCTGGCGCCGACCTCATCGAGGATGGATTTGATCGCGTCCATCGCGCGCATTGTCTGTTCTTCGATAGAGTGCGGGTGGACGTGCTCGGCATCCACATGCGGATGTTTGTGATAGAGCGGCGACGGGGTAGCCCCGGACAGGAACATCAGGTCGCAGGCGCCGACGACCTTCACCGCGGGCGCGTAAGGCATGGTGTGTGCTTCCTCCGGCTTCGGGTGCACGGGCTCGAGCCGGAAGCTTTGCTGCGGCTTGGTCATGACGGTCATCGCGGGCCTCCCATCGGCGGATAATTTCGCACCATTTGGGACTGAAAAACCCGCAGAAGCAACTGTGACGCCTGTTCGCTTCGCATGTTGATCGCCGCACGGGACGCGCTAACGTGCGCCCCGACAGGAGATCCGAATGCCCTCCACGATCCTCGATTCCGCAGTGTTCCGCGACATATTCACCACTGAAGCCATGCGGAAAGTGTTCTCGGACGAGAACCGCGTACAGAAATATCTCGACTTCGAAGCGGCGCTGGCACGGGCCCAGGCCAGGCTCGGCATCATCCCGAAGAATGCGGCGGCCGAAATTGTCCGCCACTGCTCGGCCGACAAGATCGACATGGCGAAACTCAAGGAGGCGACCGAGAGGATCGGCTACCCGGTACTGCCGGTTGTTCAACAGCTCGTGAAGCTGTGCAAGGACGGCCTCGGCGAATGGTCACATTGGGGCGCCACAACCCAGGACATCACCGACACCGCCACCGTCATGCAAGTTCGCGAAGCACTTGCCATCATCGAGAAGGATATCAATGGCATCTGCGATGGGCTCGCTGCCCTTGCTAGGAAATACCGCGACACGCCCATGGCCGGGCGCAGCAATCTCCAGCAGGCCGTGCCGATCACCTTCGGCTACAAGATGGCGACCATGCTGGCCGCGTTCGAGCGGCACAAGCAGCGTTTGAATGAGATCAAGCCGCGGGCGCTGGTGGGCGAATTCGGCGGCGCAGCCGGAACGCTGTCTTCGCTCGGAAAGGATGGCCTGAAAGTCCAAGACGAGTTGATGAAGGAACTCAAGCTCGGCCAGCCGGAAATTTCCTGGCACACCGTGCGCGATCGCATCGCCGAGGTCGGGTGTTTCCTCGGTTTGGTTACCGGGAGCTGCGGCAAGATCGCTTTCGACGTCAAGCTGCTGATGCAGACCGAGGTGGAAGAGGTATACGAACCATTCCACGCTGGCCGCGGTTCTTCTTCGACGATGCCGCAGAAGCGCAATCCGATTTCCTCCGTGTACATTACTGCCCAGACTGCGATGGTCCGGCAGCTCGTCGCTGCACTGCTGGACGCCCAGGTGGAAGACCACGAGCGCGCAACCGGCCCGTGGGAGATCGAATGGATCGCGTTGCCGGAAATCTTCATGCTCTCGGCCGGCGCGCTGGCGCAAACGCGTTTCTTGGTCGAAGGCCTGCAGGTCAACGAGAAGAAAATGCGGGAAAATCTCGACATCACCAACGGCCTGATCATGTCGGAGGCGGTGATGATGGGTCTCGGCGCTGACCTTGGCCGCAACAAGGCGCACGACCTCGTCTACGACATCTGCCGTAACGTGGTGAAAACCGGACGCCCGCTGATCGATTTGCTCGTCGAGAATAAGGAAATCAGCAGGCATGCCGATCGCAACAAGCTGGAAAAGCTCGTCGATCCCTCGAACTATCTCGGCGTTGCCGGTGAGATGGTCGACCGCGTTCTCAAGATGCGAAAATAGTTTGTGTAAGCATTTTACTTGGCCTCTGGCATTGTCCGCCAAATGGCCAGCGCCACGCCAAGAGTAGCGGCACCGATTAAGACGAACAGTGCCGGCACGGTCGCTCCGTATTTCTGCATGACCGCGACGACGATCGTTGCACCGGTCATGAATGCTGCATTGAGGACATTGATCGCGGCGATCGTCCGCGCGCGGTGAGCGGCACCACTCCAGGCCTGCACCGCGGCGAACGCCGGGACAATAAACAGACCACCGCCGATCGCCAGCCCGCACAGGTCTACCGTTACGCGCAGTCCGAGCGCCGAAGCAAACACGACACCCGGCGCAAGTGGCGACATGGCAGGGGCTGCGCCAAGCGTGGCGATGCCCAGATCAAGCGCAAAGCCTCCGAGCAACACCGCGCCTGCCAACGTCGTTTTGAGAACGATACGCCCGCGCGCGATTACCGCTGCAAGACCCGAGCCGACGGCGACCGCAATCGAGAATATCGCAAGATAAACAGTGACTGTTTCTTCGTTGCCGCCGACGATTGTCTTGATGAGTGGCGGCAACAGGGACAACACCACGATGCCGATCAGCCAGAACCAGCTCGTCACCATTGCACCCCACCACAATCGCGGATCGGCACGCAGGTATCGGATCATGGCGCCAGTCGAGGTCACGACGTTCATCGAAATTTTCAGGTGCGGAGCACCTTCGCCAGTCGCCGGGATCAGCAGCGCCGCAACCCAGCACGCGACAGCGAAACCCATGACCAGTGCGGCAAACAGTCCGGCCTCGCCACCGTTGCGCGCGGCTAGTCCCGCCGTGAGGGTGCCCAGCAGGATGGCGACGAAGGTTGCACCCTCCACCAACGCATTGCCGGCGGGCAATCGCTCCCGATGCAGATGATCGGGGAGGATGCCGTATTTGATTGGGCCAAACAGCGCCCCGAGCACACCGAAACCGAGCAGCGCAGCGAACAGCAGCGGGAGCGAAGTCCACACGTAACCGCACGCCGCTAAGGCGGCCACGAAAATCTCGACGAACTTTATTCGCTGTGCGCCCCGGGCCTTGTCGTAACGATCGGCGAGTTCGCCACCAAGCGCCGATAGGAAAAAATAAGGCGCGATGAATACCGCACCGGCGAAGGTGACCAAGGCCTCGGAATCGCGCGCGTCCGACTGAAACAGAATGACAAAGACCAGCGCGGTTTTGAGAAAATTATCATTGAATGCCGCGAAGAACTGGCACCAGAACAACGGCGCAAACCGTTTCGACAGCAGCAGGGGCGGTGGCATGTCACCGCATTATCGCAAAGTTTCAGCCGGTTGCGCTGTCCTCGGTCCAAAAAAAATCAGGCAGCCAATCGGCCGCCTGATTGACCTCGACTATCTCCTCCTCACAACCGTGCATTCTCCTCGTAGGATTCAACGGCCATTGCCCCAAGACCGAAGCAGAGCGCAATGCCTATGACGATCGTAAAAAACGTAATCCACATGGCGGGCCTCCTTTGGCGGGAACAGTCCGCACGGAAGTCAGGGAAAGAAACGCGCCAACCCGGTCGTGGTTCCAGGAAAAACAGATTCAGGAATTGAGCCTTATCGAGGCCTGCAAATCGGCCAGCAAAATACGCAAATCGAGTTCTCTGAATTCCAGATAAATTCGACGTAACCAACGCTGCAGCTCGACATGCGCTGCAAGGGGTATATCGACCGCGCCGCCCGTATTCGAATCCGCGAATGAGAACGGCGGCGTGTCGATGTAGCGGCGCAGGCCAGGCGCCAGCATGGGCAGGCGCACGATGCCCGGACCTCCACCAACGAGCGGGTATTTGTCACGATGCTGGGCGGGCCCAAGGATTTCGTTGTGCACCGGCGCCAGTGCCGCCCGCGCGAAGCGGGCGCGCAGGCTGCGATAAGCTTCGATCGATGTATGGTCAGGCGTCACGATAAAAAGAATCGCCACGGCGACCGAACGGCGGCGCGCTTCCTCCACAAACCCGATCTGATGCGTCACCGAGAAAAAGGGTTCGAATGAATCATGCCCGAGATCGACGACTTTGGTCGTGTCCTCGTCTGCGATCAGACGATCGAACAATGCCATTTGGCCGTTGATATCCCGAACAGTCGCGACTTTGGTCTTTTCGGGCAGAAACTGCGCCAGCGTCCGGTCGCCGGTATTGAGATCGAATGTCGCGACAGAACGGTTTTGTTGCAAATGGAAATCTGCAAGCAGCCGCGCCAGCAGGGTTTTGCCAACGCGTGGACGTGGCGAGGCGACAATGGTGATGGAGCTGCGGAGTGACATCACCTGACCGGACACACGCCGCTTGACCGGCGTGCTTGGATTAAAGGCTAGCCAGCGGCCTGACGGACATTACTTTCCATCTTTGGCGCAACCAGATCGACAAGCTTCACCCGGTCAAACTCACCCCAGACGTTGCCAAGCCAGTGGCGAACGTAGCCGCGCAAGACGAAAGAGTAATTGGCCGCCTCACCCTTCGCGCCCTTATTGCCGACGAATGAAACGAACGGGACACTGGCCACTTCCACCTGCTCGTACGCCATCTCGTTGAGCTTCGGAATGGTGATTTCCTCGGCACCCTTGATCCTCTTGAAATACGAATTGTAGGTAGCCGGATCCCACTCGAAGAACGTGGTGTTGTTGATGAAGTTTTTGACCAGAAAATAGTTGGCGTCTCCCATGACGCGTGCGGTTTCGGCAATCTCCTCGAGCGAGGCGATTGATGGACCCAGAATATGAAACACCGCGAAAGTGATCTGTCCCTTCTTGGCCGATTCGAGAAATCCGATATCGGTCAATGCCTGCAGCGTTGATGACAACAAGCCCGCGCGCACGTCGATCACGGTAACTTTGGCTTCGGCGCTGCCGAGAGTGTCGAAAATTTTCATTTGATCGGAGACCGAGGTTACGTCGACGACTTCGGTCAGATCGGGATGAAACCGTTTCAGTGTGCCGCGTGGCCACTCGGTGTCGAAGGCGCGGGTCGGCGTCTGATGGGCGCCGAAATAATCGATCAAGGTGCGGGCGACCGTCGTCTTACCGACGCCCCCCTTGTCCGCACCGACGAGAATGACAGCAGGTCTGGCCATTGCGCTACTCTACAGAACGACGTGACTGAGCCGATCGCTCAATATCTTACGTTATCGGCGCGGCAGAATGACAGGTTTAATTCGGCAACCAGATACCAAGCCCCACCCCGACCCCACGCCTCAACATAAATTATAGCGGCATTTCAAGCAATTGGATCGCACCCCGCCGGGCAATTCAGCGGTGGGTATGTCGACGCATCAAGACTGGTGCCGGCGGAGGGATTTGAACCCCCGACCACCCGCTTACGAAGCGGATGCTCTACCGCTGAGCTACGCCGGCTGAAACCGCGCCACTGATATCGGCGTGGACCCAGCTTGGCAACCGCGTTTAACGGAACAACTGCCGAAACCGCTGCCACGCGTCGCTGGAGGGCGGTGCCGACGTTTCCGGCACGGGATCGCGATCGAGGCCTGAATCGAGCCCCGGATCATCGGGCGCGTGCACCAGCGGGATCACGGGTTCGACCGGCCTTGCCTTGGCAGGCGTCTTGGGTTTTGCGCTCTTGCGGGGCCTGTCTGGCGGCGGCTCCGGTTTCGCCTCGTCCAGAGCGATTGGGACCGGCTCTGTCACGGGCGGGGCGACCTCAATAATGGGACGGCTGACCCCGATTTCGGCCAGTGGAACTCTCCACTCAAAGCCGTCGAGCCGTCCATTCGGTGATACCGGCAGCCACCGGTCCGACACCACGCCATCTGCGGTCCAAACGGGGTCGCCGGAAGCGTGCATGGCGCGCGTCATCCATTCGCGCACCCGGCCTTCGTCACCGTGTTCGGTTTCCTCAATGTCCGCCATCAGCGTCGCGACGCGACGGGTCGGCGCCGAAAGATATGGCGCCAGCGCTGCCCGCGCTGTTGTGAATTCGCGCGCATCGAGCGCTGCGCGCGCGACCGCCAAGGCTCCTTCGAGCTGGCCCGGCACTTTGTCGGCGAGCTTCTGCATGCGCGCCAGCCGTTCCCGCGCGCTGTCGCCGAGCCGCAGGGTTGCGTAGCTTTCGGCGATATCAGGGTGTGGATTGGCCGCCCAGGCCACTTCCAGGATCTTTCGCGCCTTGCGCGGTTCGCCCGATTCGGCAAGGCGCCGCCCCGCCAGCGCTGCCGCCGGAACCAGGTCTGGCGCGAGTTTGACCGACTCAAGCACCAGCGTGCGCGATGTATCGCGATCGATATCTTGAAGGGTTTGCGCACGGGCGGCGAGCAGAACCGCACGTTTGCGCCGGTAGTCGGTCTTCTCCAACGCGCGCTTCATATGGTCGAGAGCGTCCAGTGCCCCGGCCCAATCAGCCGCGCTGCAGCGATAGTCAAGGACCGCTTGCCCGGCCCAAGTCACCGCGGGGCGAATCCTGGCGGCCTCCTCGGCTGCCAGCCGCGCAGCATCGGGATCGTTGCGCCGTTGCGCCTCGATATAAAGACCCCGCAGCCCCAACAGCTTGGTCTCATCGCGACGAGTCATTTCGCGAAATGCAGCTTCGGCGGCGCTCCGGTCGCCGGCCATCTGCGCCGACTGCGCGGTGAGCAAAAGCGCGAGCGGATCGCCGGGTGACAAACGGGTCGCTTCGCCGGCGGCCACGCGCGCGACGCGCAAGTCTCCAGCGCCGATTGCGATCAAGCCACGGCTGACTGCCAGATAGCCCTTAGCCGCACGGCGATGCCGGAAGAACAACGACACTTGCTCGGGCGAATGCAGAATTGCGCGCACAATCGACCAGAGCAGCACGACAGCAAGCGCAAGCGCGACAACGGCAAGTGCCGCCACCATCACCGAGGTCTCGATGTGGTAGCCCATCCATATAATTGTGACATCGCCCGGGTAGTCGGCAATCGAGGCAACCCCGTAAGCAATGAGTGCGACCGAAACCAGGAAAAGGAGGATTCGGATCATTCCGACCTCACTGCTTGCCGAGTGCGCGCGCCGTCTCGGCGGCAAATTGACGTGAGGCGGCAAGCGCAGCCTGACGCGCCTGTACCTTGACAATCCAATCTTGTGCCTGCGCGCGCACCGCACCATCAAGCTTGCCAAGATCAGCAAGCGCGCCGGAAATGTCTGCCTTCGCAGATTCGATTTCGAGGCGCGCTAGCACCGCAGAGGCGTCGTCACCAACCGGAGCACCCACGGGACGAATGCGAACGAGTTTCTCCGCATTGGCCTCGAGGCGCTCGAGGAAACTGCTCTTGGGTGCCTGCACACCAGAGATTTTCTGCATGGCCGGGATCAGTTCGTGCAATTCATGGCCGAGCGCAGCCGCCGATGGGACGCCATTTGCAGCAAAGGGGACCAGTGGCGCCAGCGTCTTGTCGTCGGCGCCAAGGGCTTTCGCTTCATCAAGTTCGATATTGAACGGCATTCCGCCCGCGACCGCGTCGCGCAACGCCGCCGCGCTCAGCGCAAGCCTCGCCGCGTTGTCGTTATTCGCCGTCTTTGTCGCCTGCTCGAGTACGCCGAGGCGTTTTTGCACGGTATCGACGTCAGCCTGGGATAGACTAGCCGATGCATTTTTCGCAAGGTCTCGTACATTGTCGCGCAATTCTGCCAAAGTTTTTTCGGTGGCAGCCACGCGGGCGGCAACATCGTCGGTCCGTCTATTGAGACCAGCCAGTGCAATGCCAAGTGATTTCATCGCATTGTCTGCCGCGGTTAGATGCTCCGATACTTTCGAATCACCTGGAATTTTGGCGGTCGCCGATTCAACCTTGCCAACACGTTCGTTCAGCGCGGTGATCGATTGAGAATCCGCACCGGACGCGTTGTCGTAGCGTGCCGGCACCAGCCCCAGGGACCAGAGAACAAAGAGCGTGATCATCATAATCGCCGCGCCTGCAAATCCCGCGGCGAACGGTTGCCAGCCGATCTGAGCGGCCGGCCAGACCCAACGGCCAGCCCCGGTCTCGTGAGCACCTGCGGACTGCTCCTGTGGGGAATCGGATTCGGGCACCGGATGGTCCGCCGCAACATGCGGGCCGTCAGATGAAACCTCGGACGCGGTCAAGTCGATGGTCGGTGCGGAACGTTTAGGGCGCCCCGCCGCAACGGCAGGGTCCGGTGTTGTGCGCTTATCGGACATGCGCGTTTCCTCGGCGAATCGGCTCAACCCCGCAGGCAGGAAATAACGCAAATGGCGTGGTCACGCCAATAATCAAGCCGGTGGTACCCGCAAAAGCTCAATAAGTGCGGCTTCGTCCGGGCGCGCGGCAATAGCGATTTGCCCGGCGCCGGCGAGAGGCTCGGCCACTTGCCTCGACAGGCAAAAATGGCGCACCGCCAGCGCTGGACGGGCGATATCGGCTTTCTTTGCGCCGGCGACGTAGTTCGCGGCACTGCGGCGGGAAAAATGCATGACAGCATCAATCGCTCCGGCCTTGAGCGCCTCGATCAGCGCCGGCGGAAACGATGTGGTAACGGCGCGGTAGACGATACGCATCTCGGCGGCGATTCCGCGCGTTGACAATTCAACGAGGAGATCGGCGGCACGATCCTCACCGGCCAGATAAAGCACCGGGGCTCTGGCGTCGGCCTGCCGTGCAACCAGCGTTCGCACCAGATCGCGCACATCGCCTCCTGCCGATGTGATGTCCTCAAAACCCGCTTCTCGCGCGGCCTCCGCACTGCGTCCGCCCACAGCGAATACCGGCAGCACCGTCAAATCATTGCGTGCAGGATTATCGGCAATTGCGTTCGGTGCATTCGCGCTTGTCACGATGACGGCGCCCCACTTGCCCGCAAGGTCAGCGGCGATCGATTCAATCCGCATGAGCGGCGCCACCAGCACCTCATGCCCCCGTGAACGCAGCGCGGCGGCCGTTCGCTCACCATCAGATTGCGGACGGGTAATAACGACGCGCATGGTTCAATCAAAAAATCCGGGACCCGCCCGGTGCTTGAGCTCGCGGCCGGCCTCGCTGCCGATCATGGTTGCATCTTTGCGGCTTCCGGTGCCGGTAACGTCATGCGCGGCGGTGCCGTCGGGTCTCGCGATCAATCCGCGAAAGTGGACGGCATCGCCTGCGACGGTCGCATGCCCGGCGATCGGCGTCTTGCAGGAGCCATCGAGCGCGGCAAGGAAAGCCCGTTCGCAGGCAACTGCCGTCGAGGTGTCGGGGTGATCAATGCGTCCGACAATGCCGGCCATGCGCGCGTCATCCTCGCGCGTTTCGACACCGATAGCCCCTTGCCCGACGGCCGGTAAAAACTCGTCAACGCTCATGACATTGGTGGCATGCGCGACCAGCCCAAGTCGCTTCAATCCGGCGAGGGCAAGGAGGGTAGCATCGACTTCGCCAGCCTCGAGCTTGCGCAGCCGTGTTTCCACGTTGCCACGTAGCGGCACGACGTGCAGATCGGGTCGCGCGCGCTTGGCGATCGCTTGTCGGCGCAGCGATGCGGTGCCCAGGCTGGCACCGCGCGGCAATTCGCCGAGCGAATGCGCCTTTCGGCTGATGAAGACATCCCGCGGATCCTCGCGTTCCAGACATGCCGCGAGCGCCAAGCCCTTGGGCAGCACCGTCGGCATATCCTTTGACGAATGCACAGCGAGATCAATGCGCCCGTCCAGCAAAGCTTCCTCGATCTCTTTGGTGAACAGCCCTTTGCCGCCCTCTTCCGCCAGCGAACGATCCTGGATCAAGTCGCCGGTCGTCCGGATGACGACGAGTTCAATGCCGTCCTCCTTCACCCCCATTGCCGCCGCCAGACGCGACCGCACCGTGCGCGCCTGTACCAACGCGAGCGGGCTGCCGCGCGTGCCGATACGCAGGGACGCTACGGATTGCGCCATGTAACCTCGCGATGCTAGGCCGGACCGGGGGTCGGCGTCGCGGTCAGGACTAGCTATTATTTCCGCCGCCGTCACCTCGCCCCAAGGCAGCCCCAAGGCAGCCCCAAGGCAGCCCAAGGCGGGCACACGGCCAGATGAGGGACCGATGATCGTCCTGGGCATCGAGACGACCTGCGATGAGACCGCGGCCGCGGTGGTGGAACGCTTTCAGGATGGCCGCGGCAATATCCTCTCGAATGTTGTGCTATCGCAAGTCAACGAGCACGCGGCATTCGGCGGTGTGGTACCGGAAATCGCGGCGCGCGCTCATGTCGAAGCACTTGATGCCATCATTGCCAGTGCCATGGCGCAGTCCGGCTGCCATTTTGATGCAATCGACGGCATCGCGGCGGCCGCGGGACCGGGACTGATCGGCGGCGTGATCGTTGGCCTCACTACCGCCAAGGCGATCGCGCTGGTCCAGGACAAACCGCTGATCGCCGTGAATCATCTGGAAGCGCATGCGTTGACCGCGCGCCTGACCGACAACACCGCCTTCCCCTATTGTCTGTTCCTCGCCTCCGGTGGCCATACCCAGATTCTCGCCGTGCGCGGCGTCGGTGATTATGTCCGACTTGGCACAACGCAGGACGACGCTATTGGCGAGGCCTTCGACAAGACTGCGAAGCTGCTTGGCCTTGGCTATCCTGGAGGACCGCAGGTGGAAAAAGTGGCCAGTCGCGGCAACTCGGCGCGCTTCATGCTCCCGCGCCCGATGCATGGGCGCAAGGATGCCGATTTCTCACTTTCCGGTTTAAAGACCGCATTACGGCTGGAAGCGGAAAAAATTGCGCCGCTCAGCGAGGAGGATGTCTGCGACCTCTGCGCAAGTTTCCAGCAGGCGATCGTCGACGTTGTGTTCGACAGGTTGCGCGCCGGCCTGTTGCTTTTTCGTGCGCGCTTCGGAACACCGACAGCACTCGTTGCGGCTGGCGGTGTCGCCGCAAACCAGGCGATCCGCAAGGTTCTCACACGCCTGGCCTTCGAGGTGGGTGCGACTTGGGTGGTTCCACCATCCGAATTATGCACTGACAACGGTGCGATGATCGCCTGGGCGGGCTGCGAACGACTGGCGCTCGGTCTCACCGATGGGCTCGATGCCGCGCCGCGGGCACGGTGGCCGCTCGACGAAATCGCTGCCGCCGAGGGCGCGCAGCGGCGCACAGCTGCGTACAAATGAGCTGACCGGCGGGCGATGGTATGACGATACAACGCATTGCGGTGCTCGGCGGCGGCGCCTGGGGAACGGCGCTGGCGCTCACTTGTGCGCGCGCCGGCCGTAACGTGACGCTGTGGGAGTTTGAGCCCGACAATGCCGTGAACCTCGAACAGAAACGCGAAAGCCGTTTCTTGCCGGGCGTGCGGCTCGATCAATCGATCAAGGTAACGCGCGATATTAACGAGACCGCGAATCATGATGCGATTCTTATTGTAGTACCGGCACAAGCCATGCGTTCGGTAGTCACATCGCTGGCGCCGTCGGTCACGAAACACATTCCGTTGATTGCCTGCGCCAAGGGCATCGAGCACGGCACGCACAAATTCATGACCGAGATCATCGCCGAATGTGCGCCCCAAGCACTGCCGGCAATCCTGTCCGGGCCAAGTTTCGCCGCCGATGTCGCCCGCGGACTGCCGACAGCGGTTACCATCGCGGCGACCGACGGAAAGATTGCGCTTGATCTGGCGCACGCACTAAACGCCGGCACTTTCCGGCCTTACCATTCGACAGACGTGCGCGGCGTCGAGCTCGGTGGCGCCACCAAAAATGTTCTCGCCATTGCGGCGGGTATCGTCACCGGAAAAGGGCTGGGCGCCAGTGCTTCAGCGGCACTCACCACTCGCGGTTTTGCCGAACTCGTGAGATTCGGCAACGCCTGCGGCGCAAAGACTGAAACCATGATGGGCCTGTCTGGTCTTGGCGATCTTATTCTCACCTGCGGGACGCCACAGTCGCGCAACTTCTCCTGCGGCGTTGCACTTGGCAGAGGCGAGAAGCCGGACAGGGCCGCCCATGGCAAACTTGCAGAAGGTGTGTTTACAGCGCCGGTGTTACTGGAAATCGCCCGCAACAAGAATGTGGAGATGCCTATCTCGGCTGCGGTCGCCGCGGTGCTGTTGGGGGAAACCAGCGTCGATGAAGCGATCGAGTCACTGCTCACGCGTCCACTCAAATCGGAATAACACCATGGCTTATTGGTTGCTCAAGACAGAACCCGATGATTATTCCTGGAACGACCAGGTTAAACGTGGCGCCAAAGGGGAGACCTGGACCGGCGTGCGAAATTTCACTGCGCGCCGGCATCTCAAGGAGATGAAAAAAGGCGACGAATTCTTCTTCTATCATACCGGCGAAGAGAAGCAGATCGTCGGAATCGGCGAAATAATCCGCGATGCAGTTGCCGATCCGACCGCAAAAAAGGGTGAACCCTGGTTAGCGGTGCAGACCGTCGCCGGCAAACCGTTTGCAAAACCGGTGACGCTCGCCACCATCAAGGCCGAGCCGAAGCTGAAAGATATGGCTCTCGTAAAATATGGACGTCTGTCGGTCCAGCCAGTCACTGAAGCGGAGTGGAAGCTGGTTTGCAAAATGGGTGGGCTGAAATAGGGAGGTGGGCGATGAATTTCACGCATGCCAACATGGTTTCAATTCTTGTAGCCGCGATAGCCGCCTGGATCTTCGGCGGCGCCTACTATACGGCGCTCAGCAAGCCCTGGCTCGCGGCGCAGGGCAAAACCCTCGAACAATGCAAGGCTGAGCAAGACGCCAAATCCGGAATGGCGAAAGGCGCCCCCTTTGTTGTGGTTTTCATCAGCGAGATCATCATCGCATGGGTGCTTTACGGCATCCTGCTGCACATGAACGCGTTCACGGTGCGTGCCGGCATCATCTCAGCTGCTTTTTGCTGGTTCGGCTTTGTGCTGACCACGATCGCGACCAACAATGCATTCGGCGGCCGTCGTGTCATGCTCACGGTGATCGATGGCGTCGCCTGGCTCGGCGCCTTTTTGATTATCGGCGCCATAGTCGGCGGCTGGGGCCCTTAACGGGCTAAACCTCTCCAAAAGTAGGGCAATCGGCGCCTTGTCGGTCGTGTAAACACCGTCGCATAATGGGAAATAGAGACGAAACGAAGAAACGCCCTCCGCGTAATGGGTGGGTGGGGAGGAAGTGTCGATGTCCGAAAAAACCTATGACGTGCCGGTCGACTGGCGTAAGCGCGCCTACGCGGATGATGCCAAGTACAAGGAGATGTACGCGCGTTCGATCAAGGACCCGAACGGCTTCTGGGCCGAACAGGCCAAGCGTCTCGATTGGATCAAGCCCTTCACCAAGGTGAAAAATACCACCTACGATCCGCACAACGTTTCGATCAAATGGTTCGAAGACGGCACGCTCAATGTTTGTCACAACTGCGTCGATCGCCACCTCGCCAAACGCGGAGATCAGACCGCCATCCTCTGGGAAGGGGACGATCCGAAGGACGACAGAAAGCTTACCTACAAGCAGCTGCATGCCGAGGTGTGCCGGTTCGCCAATGTGCTGAAGGCGCGTGGCGTAAAGAAAGGCGACCGCGTCACCATTTATATGCCGATGATTCCCGAGGCGGCGATCTCAATGCTCGCATGCGCGCGCATCGGTGCCGTTCACTCGGTGGTTTTCGGCGGCTTTTCACCCGATTCTCTCGCCGGCCGCATTGAGGATTGCAAGTCGAGTGTTATCGTCACCGCCGATGAAGGCCTCCGCGGCGGCCGCAAGGTCCCGCTGAAGGCAAACGTGGACGCGGCCTGTGACAAGGCTGGCGGAGTGGCAACGGTGATCGTTGTCAAACGGACGAACGCGCCTGTCGACATGAAGTCCGGACGCGACATCTATTACGACGACATCGCGAAGACCGTTTCTGCCGACTGTCCTTGCACGGAGATGAACGCGGAGGATCCCTTGTTCATCCTCTACACGTCGGGCTCGACGGGCAAACCGAAGGGCGTTCTACACACTTCGGCGGGATACCTGGTCTATACCTCGATCACGCACCACTACGTGTTCGACTATCACGATGGCGATATCTACTGGTGCACCGCCGACGTCGGCTGGGTTACCGGCCACAGCTACATCGTCTATGGCCCGCTATCGAATGGCGCCATCTCGATGATGTTTGAAGGCGTCCCCAACTACCCGACCTCCTCGCGATTCTGGGAAGTGTGCGACAAGCACAAGGTCAACGTCATTTACACTGCGCCCACCGCGATCCGCGCCCTGATGCAGGGTGGCGACGATCCGGTAAAGAAGACCTCGCGCAAGTCGCTGCGCCTGCTCGGCACCGTGGGAGAGCCGATCAATCCGGAGGCATGGGAGTGGTATTACCATGTGGTCGGCGATGATCGATGCCCGATTGTCGATACCTGGTGGCAGACCGAGACTGGCGGCATCCTGATCACGCCGCTACCGGGTGCGACTAAGCTCAAGCCGGGCTCGGCGACTCGCCCATTCTTTGGCGTCCAGCCGGAAATTGTCGACGCCGAGGGCAAAGTGCAGAATGGTGCGACCAGCGGCAATCTGTGCATCGCCGATTCCTGGCCGGGCCAGATGCGCACCGTCTATGGCGACCATCAGCGCTTCATCGATACGTACTTCAAAACCTACCCCGGCAAGTATTTCACCGGTGACGGCTGCCGACGCGACGAGGATGGCTATTACTGGATCACCGGACGCGTTGACGACGTTATCAACGTCGCCGGTCACCGGCTCGGCACCGCCGAAGTTGAGAGCGCGTTGGTGGCGCATCCGAAAGTGTCGGAAGCCGCCGTCGTCGGCTACCCGCACGACATCAAGGGGCAGGGCATATACGCTTACGTGACCTTGATGGCGGGCGAAAAGCCGAGCGAGGATCTGCGCAAGGAACTGGTCGGCTGGGTGCGCAAGGAAATCGGGCCGATCGCCTCGCCCGACCTGATTCAGTTCGCGCCCGGTCTGCCGAAGACACGCTCGGGCAAGATCATGCGGAGAATCCTTCGCAAGATCGCGGAGGACGAATTTGGTAATCTTGGCGACACCTCGACATTGGCCGATCCGGCCGTGGTCGACGATCTGGTCAACAACCGGCAGAACAAGCGAACCGCAAAAGCGGGAGCCTGAGTCTTTTTCGTTCCAATGCTGGGGCCGCAGCAGGTTCGTACTGCCGCGCCCCTGCTGCCTGGATGTCTGGAAACCCGCTCGTCCGATGCCTAAAGCTGTGTGTTACTGGCATTTTTCCCGGAAGTTTCGCGACGTGGACACAATTTAGCGGCAACTATCCGGGTATGGCGCGTCCGCGCACTTCTCCCCAGCCGGAAGTTCCCGGCCTCGCCGCTCGAAGAATTGCCGCCGATATTCTCGACGGCGTTCTGCGGCGAAGAATTGCGCTCGACGAGCTGCTCTCGGGCAAAAATGCCCACCCGGGCCTGTCAGCGCTGGCCGATCGGGACCGTGCCCTGACACGACGGCTGGCAGCGACCGTATTGCGGCGGCTTGGCACCCTGCGTCACCTGGTCAGCGGCTTTCTCGAAAAAGGCTTCCCTTCCGACGCACCTCGGGCTGAAACGATTCTGTTGCTGGGCGCAGCACAGATTCTTTGGCTCGAAGTCCCTGACCATGCCGCGGTGGATCTGTCGGTGCGCCTGGCGCAAGCCGACCGACGTGCCGCGCGTTATGCAGGTCTTATCAACGCCGTCCTGCGCCGCGTCGCGCAAAATGGTGCAGTCCTCACCGACAGCGTTTCGCGAGACACGCCGGAATGGCTGCTCAAGCGCTGGAAGAAGATTTATGGAGCCGAAACCGCCCGGGCAATCGCCGCCGCCAACGGGCACGAACCCGCCCTCGATATTACGGTTAAGCGGGACGCCGGATCCTGGGCTGAACGGCTGCGTGGTCGCGTATTGCCCACGGCAACTGTCCGCACTTTGGCGCACGGCGCTATCTCATTGCTGCCCGGATTTTCCGAAGGTGCCTGGTGGGTGCAGGATGCCGCTGCAGCCCTGCCGACGCGGCTTTTCGGCGACGTGACCGGGATGAATGTCGCCGATCTCTGCGCGGCGCCGGGCGGCAAAACTTCACAGCTCGCATTTGCGGGCGCCCAGGTCACCGCCGTTGATCGCTCTCCCGCGCGACTCAACCGCCTGCGCGAGAACCTCACACGCCTTTCGCTCAAGGCCGAGATTGTCGCGGCTGATGCACTGGAGTGGCAAGCCGCGCCCTTCGACGCGGTATTGCTCGACGCGCCCTGCTCGTCCACCGGCACCATTCGCCGTCATCCCGACATACCATGGCTCAAGAGCGAGGCCGATCTCCCGGTGCTGACATCGTTGCAGCAGCGGCTTCTTGATCGCGCAGTTGACTTGCTCAAACCGGGCGCGACCCTTGTCTATTGCGTCTGCTCCCTCGAGCCCGAAGAGGGCGAGGACCAGATCGAGTCTCTGCTCGCGCGTGACCCCGGGATTGCGCGCAAACCAATCACGCCGCAGGACGTGTTCGGTCACGGTGAATTTGTCACTTCCAATGGTGACTTGCGCACGCTTCCACTCCATCTGCCCGATCCGGATCCACGCTGGGGCGGTCTCGACGGCTTTTATGCTGCCCGCCTCACCCGAAAACCGGCCTAGTCCGCGTTTCGGACTGGCATATTGGCCCTGTCCCCACCCTTCGCTATCGTGCGACTCAGGCGTACGGATGGGGATGAGCGGCAGGGGACGAGCGCTTTGATCATGCGGGTTTCGATGGCGGAGCGAGCCAGGCTCTCCGTGCTCATCGGGCGCCGTGCAGTGCGCAGTCTGACCAGCCGTGTCAGCGCGCATCCGCTGGTCCGTTGGCGCTTTGCCTCGACCACGACCGACAGGTTGGTCATTGCGCCACAGGACTTGCGCACCGCTGACGCCACGCGCGCCAGTGAAATCTATGCCGGCCGTTTTGCCTTCGCCGGAAAGGTCGTCATCTGCGATCGCAGATCGCCATTTGAGATGACCCCACCATCGGAGGAATGGGCCGCCACGTTGCTCGGGTTCGTCTGGCTGCGCCATTTGCGCGCCGCCGATTCCGCCATTACCCGCGCCAATGCCCGTTCCCTCATCGACGATTGGATCAACACCCAAGGTGGCTGGCACTCCATCGGCTGGCGCCCGGATATTCTCTCGCGCCGCGTAATCTGCTGGCTCAGCCAGGCGCCGTTCGTGTTGCAGGATGCCGATGCGCGCTTTTATCGTCGTTTCATCCGCAGTCTGTCGCGGCAGGTGCGCTATCTGCGTCACGCTTTAAACGAGTCGCGCGACGGCCTGCCTCGCCTGCAAGCGGTGATCGCACTCAACTATGCGACGCTATGCATGCAGGGCCAGTCTGGACACCTGCGGGCGAATGTGCGCCGCCTGATCGACGAACTTCGCGAACAGATTTTGCCTGATGGCGGCCATGTCAGCCGCAATCCCGGAGCGTTGATTGAATTGCTGGCCGATCTGTTGCCGCTGCGGCAATTATTTTCGGCGCGGCAATTGCAGTCCCCCCAGGCCCTCAACAATGCGATCGATCGCATCATGCCGATGTTGAGGTTCTTCAGACATGGCGACGGAAATTTTGCACAGTTCAATGGCATGGGGCCGACACCGGTCGATCTGCTTGCAACCGTGCTCGCTTATGACGACGCGCGCGGCACACCGGTGTCGAATGCCCCGCACTCGGGCTACCAGCGGTTCGATGCGGGACAAACCGCGCTTTTGATGGACACGGGCCGGCCGCCGCCGGTTGTCCTAAGCCAGGAAGCGCACGCGGGCTGCCTGTCGTTCGAGCTTTCCTGGAAACAGCACAGGCTGGTGATCAATTGCGGCTTACCCGCTGTCAATAAAGAGAATTGGCGGCAGGTTGCGCGCGCAACCTCGGCGCATTCAACCGTCACCCTCAACGATCGATCTTCGTGCCGCTTCCTCGAATCGAGCACGGTTCGGCGCCTATTTGGCGGCACCCCGATCATTGCCGGCCCACGCGAGGTGCACATCGAGAGGGAGCCCGGCGACGTGTCTTTGCGCGCGTCACATGACGGCTATGCCAGCGACTGCAACGTCATACATACCCGTTCCATCCGGCTTAGCTTCGACGGACGTACTCTCGACGGCGAGGACGCATTCACGCCCTCGGACGGCCAGGAATTTCACGAAAGTGCCACCGACGAATTCGCCATCCGTTTCCATCTGCATCCCGCGATCAAGGCGAGCCGCCTGGCGGATGGCCGCGGCGTCATGCTGTTGCTGCATGACCGCGAGCTATGGACCTTTGCGACCATGGCCGAATCCGTAGACCTTGAGGAAAGTGTGTATCTGGCCGGATCAGATGGGCCGCGCCGCACAGTGCAAATCGTCATTTATGGTCGTGTTGGCCAACAGGCCGCGGTGCGCTGGAGCTTCCGTCACGCACCGCCGGCAGCGCCCGGCTCGCGACCCGACCGCCCCCACGAACCGGAACTACCGCTCTGAGTCGATGTTTGTGGATGCCGCAGCGAGGGACTGCATTCGCCCGCTCCATATGCTAGCTCGTGCGCTATGAATAGCCACCCGCGTCGCATCACGCGCGCCCTGCTGTCGGTGTCCGATAAGGCCGGGCTGGTCGCATTCGCGTCAGAGCTTGCCCGCTACGGGGTGGAACTCGTCTCGACCGGTGGCACCGCCAAAGCACTGATTGGTGCCGGCCTCAAAGTCATCGATGTCGCCGAACTCACCGGCTCTCCTGAAATGATGGACGGCCGGGTCAAGACACTCCATCCGAAAGTGCATGGCGGACTGCTGGCGATCCGCAGCAACAAAGAGCATCTTGCGGCAATGGAAAAGCACCACATCAAACCGATCGATCTGCTGGTGGTGAATCTCTATCCATTCGAGGCTACGGTCGCGAAAGGCGCCTCGTTCGACGACTGCGTCGAAAACATCGACATCGGCGGTCCCGCCATGATCCGCGCGGCCGCCAAGAATCACGGCGATGTGACCGTAATTGTCGAAGCTGCCGACTACGACACGGTGCTTGGCGAAATGGCCCAGCACGGCGGGATGGTATCCCTCGAGTTGCGGAAAAAACTGGCGGCGAAAGCTTATGCGCGCACCGCCGCCTACGATGCGGCAATTTCCAATTGGTTCGCCGAAACTCTCCACGACGAAGCGCCGGACTATCGCGCTTTTGGCGGGAGATTGGTTGAGGCCTTGCGTTATGGCGAAAACCCGCATCAGAGCGCCGCATTCTATCGTTCGCCCGGGCAACGCTTCGGCGTCGTCACTGCGCGGCAATTGCAGGGAAAACAGCTATCCTACAACAACATCAATGATACCGACGCGGCATACGAGTGCGTTGGCGAATTTGACCCGCGCCACTCTGCTGCCTGCGTGATCGTCAAACACGCCAATCCCTGCGGAGTGGCCGAAGCCGGCTCCCTGCTCGACGCCTATCGCAAGGCGCTGGCGTGCGATTCGACTTCGGCGTTCGGGGGAATCGTGGCGCTCAACCGCAAGCTGGATGCCGAGGCGGCAAAGGCAATCACCGAGATTTTCACCGAGGTGATCATCGCGCCGGAGGCGACCGAGGAGGCAATCAAGATCGTCGCGGCAAAGAAAAATCTCCGGCTGCTGGTCGCCGGTGGCCTGCCCGATCCGCGCGCGGCTGGCCTGACCGTAAAAACGGTTGCCGGCGGATTGCTGGTGCAGTCGCGCGACAATGCGGTGGTGGACGAAATGCAACTCAAGACCGTCACCAAGCGCTCGCCGACCGCGAGCGAAATTGCCGACCTGCGGTTCGCGTTCCGGGTCGCCAAGCACGTGAAATCGAACACCATCGTCTATGCGAAGAATCTCGCTACGGTCGGCATCGGCGCCGGCCAGATGAGCCGGATTGATGCGGCGCGCATTGCCGCACGCAAAGCCGAAGACGCCGCGAAGGAGCTAAAGCTGCCGGCTCCGTTGACGAAAGGTTCCGTTGTCGCGTCCGACGCGTTTTTTCCGTTCCCCGACGGGCTTTTGGTCGCGATCGAAGCCGGCGCAACCGCGGTGATCCAGCCGGGCGGCTCGATCAACGATCAGAAAGTGATCGACGCCGCCGACGCCCATAACATTGCCATGGTGTTCACCGGCACGCGGCATTTCAGGCATTGAATTGCATATAAGGGGGCGCGCCGGCTCACCTTGCCTCCACGGGGGTTACTCCCGCGCCAGGTCGCCCAGCAAACTTGCCGCCACCGATAGTTTCGACAGCGTGAGCCCTGAACCGGCAATTTCGTGAATGGCCGAACGAATGCGCTCGACTTCCGCCTGTCTTGGGCGGATCCATTCTTCCACCGCGCCGGCGCCGGCGTGGCCGTTTCCAACCATGGCGGCAGTCAGCCGGCGTTCGGCGTCACCGATGGAATCAAGCGCACGGTCGAGCGCGAGCCGGTCGAAATAGTCCGACACCACAATATTCGGCACGGCGCTCGCGACGCGGTCGAGCTGGAAAAAAGCTTCGGTCGCGAAATAGGTCGCGGTCACTTCGCTCACCGGCTTGCCGGCGCGATCCGCCACCAGTGCGATATCGGGCGCCGCCTTGAGAATTGGGAGGCTGCCGATACGGCGCGCCAGGGCTTCTGGCACGCCGGCTTTGGCAAGTTCGGCGACCCGTGCATCGCGCGCATTGGCAGCCGGTTTGGACAGGGCACTGTCGAGCGCCGCGGCGACCTGTGCAATGCCGTCGCGGTAGTGGCCAATTATCTTTTCCAGGCCTTGGGTGAGATTGACGTTGCGCAGGAACCAGACCAGCCGGTCGAGCAGCAGATCCTGCACGGCCGCATAAAGATCCAGTTGAACCTTGCCGGAAATCCTGTTGTCGAGCGCATCGATTTCACCGTTGAGTTCGATCAAATCGTAGCTGTTGCGGACTGCGGCAAAGGCGGCGGCGATTGCCGATGACGGTGCGCCAGTTTGATCGGCGATGCGCACAATCAGTGTCGCACCGCCGCGATTGATCATCGAATTCGTCAGCTGGGTCGCGATGATCTCGCGCCGAAGCCGGTGTGCGTGCAAGGCATCTTCATAGTCCCTGGACATTTCCTTGGGAAAGTAACGCTCGAGTTCGCGCCCCAGATAAGGATCGTCAGGTACCGTGCTGTCGAGCAGCTCGGCATAAAGCGATAGTTTGGCGTAGGCGAGCAACACCGCAAGTTCGGGCCGCACCAGCGTCATGTTGCGTTTGCGCCGTTCCGCGATCGCGATCTCGTCGGGCAGGAACTCCACCGTGCGGTCGAGCTCGCCGCGCTGCTCCAGGGTTTGCATCAGACGCTGCTGGAACCCGAGGTCCTCGAGGCCGCGCCGTTGTGCCAATGAGAGCGCAAGTGTCTGCTGGTAATTGTTGCGCAAGACCAGCCGTGCCACTTCATCGGTCATCTTGGCGAGCAGGGCGTTGCGCGCGTCCATCGTCAGGGTGCCGGCACGGACAGGCTGGCTGAGCGCAATCTTGATATTCACCTCAAGGTCAGACGTGTTGACGCCCGCGGAGTTGTCGATCGCGTCGGTGTTGAGCCGGACACCGCGCTGCGCCGCTTCGACGCGCCCGCGCTGAGTCATGCCTAGATTGGCGCCCTCACCTATGACTCTGCAGTTGAGATCGGCACCGGTGATACGAATGGCATCATTCGCACGGTCGCCGGCCGCATCGTCACTTTCGTTCGAAGCGCGGACATAAGTGCCGATGCCGCCAAAAAACAAAAGGTCGACCTGCGCCTTCAGGATGGCCTTCATCAGGTCCTGAGGCGTCACGGATTCGCCGACACCGAGAAGCTTGCGTGCCTCCTCGCTCAGCCGGATTTCTTTTGACGATCGGGAAAAAACGCCACCTCCCTTTGAGATCAGCGCCTTGTCGTAATCCTGCCAGCTCGAGCGCGGCAAGGCGAACATCCTCTTGCGCTCGGCGAAGCTTGCTTTTGGATCGGGGTCTGGATCGATGAAAATATCGCGATGATCGAAAGCAGCAAGGAGCCGGATCGTATCCTCGCGCAACATGCCGTTTCCGAAGACATCGCCCGACATGTCGCCAACCCCGACCACATTGAATGGCGTCTTACCGATATCGACATCCATCTCGCGGAAATGTCGCTTGACTGCTTCCCACGCTCCGCGCGCGGTGATGCCCATGGCCTTGTGGTCGTAGCCGGCCGATCCTCCGGACGCGAACGCGTCGCCCAGCCAGTAGTCGTGCGCGACCGAAATCCCGTTTGCGATGTCGGAGAAAGTGGCCGTGCCCTTGTCGGCGGCGACCACGAGATAGGGGTCGTCGCCTTCGTGACGCACGACATTGCGCGGCGGGATTATTGCGCCATCGGGGCCGATATTGTCGGTGATGTCGAGCAGCGTTGAGATGAACAGTTTATAGGTGGCGACACCTTCAGCCTGCACCACATCGCGCGCGGCGCCCTTCGGCATCAGTTTCGGCACGAACCCGCCTTTGGCGCCGACCGGCACAATTACCGCATTCTTGACCTGCTGGGCCTTTACCAGTCCGAGAATTTCGGTACGGAAATCCTGAGGGCGATCGGACCAGCGGATGCCGCCACGCGCCACCTTGCCGAAGCGCATGTGCACGCCTTCCACGCGCGGCGAGTACACAAAGATCTCGTACAGCGGGCGCGGCAACGGCAAGTCGGCGAGCGTGCGGCTCTCGAACTTGACCGAGATCAGCGGCTTGAGCTGGCCGTCCTTGTCGGTCTGAAAGAAGTTCGTGCGGATCGCGGATTGCACGGCATTGACGAAGCGGCGCAGGATGCGGTCCTCATCCAGACTCTCCACCTTCTGCAATTCTTCTTCAATGCGCGCAACAGTCGCGTCCTGCTTCTCGCTCCGGCCTGCATCCGCACGCGGATCAAAGCGGGCATGAAACAGTTCGACGATGTTGGACGCAATGCCAGCGTGCTTCACCAGCGTGGCCCACATATAGTCCTGTGAATAGGGCACGCGAATCTGCCGCAGAAACCGCGAAAACGCCCGGATCAGCGCGACATCGCGCCAGGCCACACCTCCTTGCAAGGTGAGCGCGTTGTAGCCGTCATTTTCGGCCACACCTCGCATCACCATGAGAAAGGCCGATTCGAGTCGCGCTTTGCCGGTGTCGAGGTCGATCGGACCGCCGTCAGCGCGTTCAAGCAGCATGTCGTGGAACCAGACACCAGCACCGCCTTGCGGTTCGATGTCATAGGTCCGCTCATCCACAACACGAAAGCCCATGTTTTCCAGGACGGGCACACGCTCGGAAAGCGGCAGTGGCCGAGCAAAACTCCAGATTTTCAGACCGACCGTGCGTTGTTCTTCCTCAAGCCGGTGATGAAAGTCGACACCCAGCGGCCGTTGCTCCGAAAGACCTTCGATCAAGCGAATGTCGCCGGCCGCGATCGCAGGAGCATAAGCCTCATGGAAACCTTCAGAGAAGGCGTTCCGATACCGATTGAACAGTTCGCGCACCTTCTCCGGCGGATTGACCAGCGCCAAGGCCTGAATCAATCCATCGCTCCAGGTGCGGATGATCGCGGCAACTTCGTGTTCAAGCGTCGCGCGCGGTATGGCCGGTGTCGTGCCGCCGGAACGGCCGATGATGAAATGCACTCGGACCAGCGGTCCTTCGTCCGGAAAATACGGGTAGAACGCCGAGACTCGTCCGATGAAAGCGCTCGCCAGGTACGCTCCGATCTTGGCGCGAATCTCGCTGTCGTATCGTTCACGCGGAACGAACACGAGGACGGATACAAACCGGTCGAAACGGTCGCGGCGCGAAAGCACACGCACGCGCGGCCGCTCATCGAGCTGGAGGATCGCAACCGCAAAACGATAAAGCGTATCCTCGTCGATCTGGAATAATTCGTCGCGCGGATAGTGTTCCAGCACGTTCGCCAGCGCCTTGCCCGAATGGCTGCCTGAATCGAAGCCGGCACGCTGTTCCACCGCGGCGATCTTGCGGCGCAGATACGGAATGCTGTGCGCGGAACGCGTATAAGCCGTGGAGGTGAACAGTCCAATGATGCGATGTTCGCCAACGAGATTGCCGGACGCATCGAAACGCTTCACACCGATATAGTCGAGATAGGTCCGCCGATGGACACGGGAATGAATGTTGGCCTTGGCAATGATGAGCAGCCGCGGCTCCTTCAGAAAGGCCATGATTTCCGGCGTAATTTCCAGGAGTTCGCTTCCGCGCTTGAGCACGCGCAGCTCGCGCGTGCGCATGATGCCGAGTGCGCTCTTGAAATCAGGTTCGAGTTGTTGTCCGTCGACCGAATAGTCGCGCACGCCCAGGAAGGTGAAATTGTCAGCCAGCAGCCATTGCAGGAACTGAATTGCTTCGGCGATCTCATCGACCCGCAACGGTGGCGGATTGGCCTGTAGATCGGCGACAATGCCGTTCACGCGAGCGAGCATGGCGCGCCAGTCCTGCACCGCCAGCCGTACTTCGCCGAGCACAGTCTCCAACGCGCTTGTCAGCTCGTCACGCGCCCTTTCATCCGCGTCCGGCGCAAGATGAATGTGGATAAAACTCTCCCGCTTTCCGTCAGCGATGTCGGGACTGTCGATCGCAACCAGCTTGCTGCCATTGCGCCGCACGCCGAACACAGGATGCGCGACCAGACGCACGTCGAAATGACGATCTGAAATCTCGCCCGTCACCGAGTCCACGAGAAACGGCATATCGTCGTTGACGATCTCGATCACGGCGACCGACTTGCGATCGCCCGAGGCAGCGAGCGGCATAGTCTCGCAGCGGATTTTCGGCGCACCCGGCGCCCGCTCGGCGATGAAATCGTAGGCTCGCTCCGCCAATGCAGCGATGTCTTCGGCACCGTAACGCACGAGATCCTCTGGCACGGACCGGCCGTAGAGCTGCGCAACGAACGCGCCCGGGATGTCCCGCCGCCGACGGGCCAGGGCGGCGCCTGCCTGCTCGATCAGAGCGCGGGTGGCGTCTTCTTCCTCACTGACGGGAGCCTTAACCGGCATGGGACCTCGTGCTTCTGGCGGGAATCAGTCGAGGCGACTGGGGAGTTTTCACATTCTGTGTCGGCGCGTCGAGAGCAACACACCATTTGGTGACGGGTCGGTGACAAACGTCCACAAAGTTGCACGCCCGGCTCTTAACTCTCTGAAGCGATAGATGAAATAGTGATTGGCAATGCGTTTCGCAGGTTCCCGGAACACGGTAGTCTGATTTGAGGGCGAGCAGTGAAATAACCAGGGGACCGGTAATGCCGAAGGCCGATAAATCAGCCAAAAATGCCGCTAAAACGGCGATTGCAAAACCGAGCAAGGGCCAGCCGGTGCTGCGCGCCATCAAGGGCGGCAAAACCGCGCCCACTAATAATAAAACGCCGGCCGGCAAACCCCTCGCAGCAAAGGCGATATCGGCAAAGCCGGCATCCGCAGTTGCGGACGATGTCCCGGTTAGCGGGCTCAACCTCGAAGTGGCAAAGCTATCGCCGGCTATGGCCGCCTATTTCAGGAAGTGCCAGGAGAAGCTCGGTTTCGTGCCGAACGTGCTCCTCGCCTACGCCTTCGACATGGCGAAGCTTGAGCCATTTGTCGCCATGTATAACGAGTTGATGTTGGGCGACTCGGGCCTCTCCAAGCTCGAGCGCGAGATGATCGCGGTCGCAGTCTCCTCGCAAAATCGCTGTTACTATTGTCTGACAGCGCACGGTGCGGCGGTCCGCCAATATTCCGGCAACCCGCTGCTCGGCGAGCATCTTGTGATGAATTATCGCGTGGCACGGCTGAACAAACGCCAGCGCGCCATGCTCGACTTCGCAGTCAAACTCACGGCCTCGCCGGGGAGCGTCGAGGAAGGTGACCGGGAGCGGCTACGCCGTGTCGGCTTCACAGATCGCGATATCTGGGACATCTCGGCTGTGGTCGGGTTCTTCAATATGTCAAACCGCGTGGCATCTGCCACCGACATGCGGCCCAACACCACGTATCACGGCCAGGCACGCTAGATCCCATCCTTACGCAAAAAAGCGTCGCGGTCTGCTTATTGCAGCAAAAACGGGAACCCAGCTTGGGCCATATTTCCCGTGCTAGGTGGGGCTGGGTCTCCGCCTTCGCGGGGACAGGCGGACGAGTGCGAATGACCCGGATTTTTCTTGCCTGCGTGGCGTTCTTTTTCACCGTCACCGTTTCAGCTCAGGTAGCGCCGGAGACGCGCGCACCGGCGATTCCTCCGGCACAAACGATCCTTGCCAGCAACGGCGTGGTGGTCGCCCAGGAACAGCGCGCGGCGCGCATAGGCGTCGAGATCCTCGATCGCGGCGGCAATGCCGTCGACGCCGCGGTCGCGGTCGGTTTCGCGCTCGCGGTGACTTATCCGCGCGCCGGCAATATCGGCGGAGGCGGTTTCATGGTGATCCACCTCGCCAGGGACAATCGAGACGTTACCGTCGACTACCGGGAAACCGCGCCGGCGGCGGCAAGCGCGACCATGTTTCTTGACGCGCAAGGCAATGCAGATCCCGCGAAATCGCGCGACAGCGCGCTTTCAATCGGCGTGCCCGGCACGGTTGCCGGCCTTGCGCTCGCGCACGAAAAGTTTGGTTCAGGCAAACTAACGCTCGCCGACCTGATTGAGCCGGCGATCACCCTCGCCCGCAATGGCGTCGAGGTCTTGGATGATACCGCCGACAGTCTGCCTCTGGCGCAACAACGCATCGCGCGCTGGAATTCGAGTGCTCCGGTTTTTCTCAATAGCGACGGCTCCGTGCTGTCGCCCGGCCAGGATCTGTTACAGCCCGATCTCGCCGCCACGCTAAACACCATCGCAAGCACCGGGCCGAAGGGATTTTACGAGGGTCAAGTTGCGGAAAAGATCGTCGCGGCCGTGCGCAAGGCCGGCGGCATCATGACCATTGACGATCTGAAAAATTACAAAGCCATCCTGCGTGAGCCGGTGCGCGGCAGCTATCGAGGCTACGACATCGTCTCCATGCCGCCGCCATCATCGGGTGGCGTGCATCTCATCGAGATGCTCAACATCCTGGAAGGGTACGATCTCGGCAAGCTCACCCGCGAGGAATCGCTCCATAACATGATCGAAACGATGAAGCGGGCCTATGCCGACCGCGCCGTCTTCATGGGCGACCCCGACGCCGTGCAAATCCCGGTGACCGGTCTGATTTCGAAAGCATACGCGAAATCGCTGCGCGCGCAGATCGGCGTGCGATCAACCCCGTCAGTCGAAGTTCGCGCAGGCGCCCCGGCCGATTTCGAAGGCCGCAACACCACGCATTTCTCGGTCATCGATCGCGACGGCAACGCCGTATCGAACACCTATACGCTGAATTTTTCATATGGGCTTGGTCTCGTTGCCGAAGGCACTGGCGTTCTGCTCAACAACGAACTTGACGATTTCACCTCCAAGCCGGGAACAGCGAACGCCTATGGCCTCGTGGGTTTCAACGCCAATCTGCCCGGCCCCGGCAAGCGCCCGTTGTCTTCGATGACCCCGACGATCGTGCTGAAAGACGGCAAACCGGTTCTGATCACGGGATCGCCCGGCGGCAGCCGTATCATAACCGCAGTGCTACAGGTGATCGTGAACACAATCGACTTCCAAATGCCGATCGGCAAGGCGGTCAGTGCCCCGCGCCTGCATCAACAATGGCAACCGGATCAGGTCTACGTCGAACCGGGATTCGCGCCCGAAGTGCTCGATGCCTTGGTCAAACGCGGCCACCAGATAGGAGCAACACCACTGGGGACTTCGGCGAATTCCATTGAAGTCACCGCGGACGGATACGTTGGCGCCGCCGATCGGCGTACGCGCGGCTCGCTGGCCGCGGGGTTTTAAGGCCTAGTTATTGATTACCAGGCCGAGCTTCTTGATCACGGCCAGCCACTTGCCTTCTTCGCGCTGGATGTTCTGCGCATAGCCCGCAGGTGTACTGGCGAGCGGATCACCGCCGGCGTCGAGCAGGCGCTTCTTCATGTCATCCGAGGTAACAATCGTGCGCAGCTCCTTGTTCAACCGGTCGATAATCGCCTGCGGTGTGCCGGCCGGTGCAACGAGCCCGTAATATTGCACAATCTCCAATCCCGGCAGGCCAGACTCGGCGATGGTCGGAACATTGGGGATCGCGGCCATGCGCGTCGGAGAGCCGACGGCAATAGCGCGCAGTGCGCCGGCCTGGATATTGCCGATCGCGGGCGGCAGCGTATTGAAGGCGAGCATGACATGGCCGCCGACGAGATCGTTGGTGAGCGGCCCGGTCCCTTTATAGGTGACGATCGTGATGTTAGTGCCCGTCATCGCCTTGAACTGTTCGGCGCCGAAATAATTCAGCGTCGGTGCCGGCGGCGTGCCGACTGTAACCTTGTCGCCGTCTTTTTTGGCGAGCGCGATCACCTCGGACAAAGATTTCACAGGCACGGAAGGATTGGACATGATGACGATCGGCACCGAGGCGATCAATCCGATCGGTGCAAAGTCCTTTGCCATGTCATAACCCGGATTCTCGGGAAGGCCGGCTCCGGTCACCAACAGTAGCAATGTGTAACCGTCCGGCTGTGCTCTGGCGACGTCGCGCGTCCCGATCACCGATCCGGCGCCCGGACGGTTCACAACGATCACCTGCTGGCCGAGGGCATCCGTAAGTTTTTGCGCGACAACCCGGCCAACCGTGTCAACGCCACCGCCGGCGGGGAACGCCACGACCAATGAAATGGTGCGGGAGGGGTAATCTTCGGCGGTCGCGAGCCGCGGCACGGCAAGTATTGCGGCAAGCGCAATGGCACCTGCTGCCAAGCCAACAAAAGTACGCATGCCTTCCCTCCCAAATCGTTTTTATTGTCCGTCGCGACATGATTGTGCGCACCTCGAGCAGCTTTGCCAACCGGCAATGCGGGCTTCTATTGCCGCGTCCCGATCTGCTAGGCTTTAATCTGACACTGGCGTCATCTAGGAACGCCACAATAAGAAAATTCCGGGCGTCCGCCTTTGCGGAAAGGGAACGCTGCAATGCAGGTGGTGTACAACCCCTGGCTTGTCTTGCTTTCGGTTGTGATGGCGATCCAGGGCGCCTATGTCGGCTTCGGCCTGGCGGTGCAGATCGCCGATGCCGCTGGCATACGAAGGCGTTTGCTGCTTGCCGGCGCCGCCTTTTCGTTAGCCGTCTCCATATGGACAATGCATTTCGTCGGGATGTTGGCCGCCCGGTTGCCGTTTGCGGCGGACTATTTAGTTTTCCCGACGCTGCTGTCATTCCTCGCCTGTGTGATCGTGGTTGGGATCGCCGTCTTCGCGATCAGCTCGGGTCCTTTCACGTTAACGCGCTTGACTTTGTCAGCTACGCTGATGGGGACCGGCATCTTTTCAATGCACTACATTGGCATGACCGCGCTGCACGCGAGTGCTCACATGATTCACGCGCCGGCTTATGTGGTGGCAAGCCTGGTTATCGCCATTGCTACATCCGCATTGGCGCTCTGGCTGGCAACCGGGCGAGGCGGGCGTCCACCGCTGATACTATCCGCGATCGTTTTCGGCATTGCCGTTTCTGGAATGCATTACACCGCGATGGCGGGCATGACCGTGTTCCCGCACACGACCGCAGTGTCGGCGGCACCAACCCTTTCAACCGATCTGCTCGCCATTGTCGTCGCCATCGTCGCCTTCTGCGTATCCGGCATGTTTCTTTTGTTTTTGGTGCCGGATCGCGCACGCGACGAAACCATACGGATGCAGGACATCGGCCAGGCTTCGATGCTCGCGGGCGCTACTGGATTAGCGACAGCTCAGCTCGCCTCATCGTCTGCCGAATTCGGGCGCGGCACTTATGGGCCGCTTGGGGGCGCCGGTGCGCCGCCTCCGCGCGTGGCGCGTCATCTGCCGATAGAGCGCGACGGCGCCACGCAGTTCATTGCGGTCGAGGAGGTCGTCGCCGTGCATGCCAACGCGCACTACACCTATATCTTCAACGGTAACGCCAAATTATTTTGCCCGCTGGCGATCGGCGATGTGGAATCGCGGCTCGACAAATCAAGGTTCATTCGGGTCCACCGCAGCCACATTGTCAATATCGAGCGCGTGGTCGGATATAAGCGATCCGGCGATAGCGAGACGGTCGAAATGATCGCCAGTGGGCAGTATTCGGTTCCCGTCAGCCGAAGCCGTATCGGTTGGCTGAAATCGCGCATCGGCGCGAAGGCTGGGTAGCCCGCGCCAGAATTCATATATTGCGCCGCAAAACTTTTCTCTTTGTCGCTACCTATTACTTTGCGTCAGCAGAGCTGACGCAATTCATGCGTCATAGCCGCAATTCGTGCGCGGCGTCCCCCGCTGGTGCGCGTGCCATCCGTTTCGTGCATCGAACATTGCCGCCGGGCACACAGCTCGCCAACCTCCCCGGCAATCACATGGATAGGGCTGCCCGCCAGGAAACCGCGATTTCGGCCGTAAGCCGACAGGTTCGGGCGCCCGGGAGGGACACCTATGATACCTGGCGCTTTCGCCTATCATCGCCCGTCGTCCGTCAAGGAAGCAGTCGGCCTGCTCTCCCAGTTCGGTGACGACGCCCGCGCCATCGCCGGCGGCCACAGTCTCATTCCCATGATGAAGCTCCGGCTCGCTGCGCCCGGCCATCTGGTCGATCTTGCCGGCGTTGCCGATCTCAAGGGGATTCGCGAGGACAGCCGCGATATCGTTATCGGTGCAACCACGACGCAGCACGAGTTGATCGGCTCGGATTTGCTGGCGAAGAAAATCCCTATTCTGCGCGAGACCTCGCTGCTGATCGCCGATCCGCAGGTGCGCTATGTCGGCACGCTTGGCGGCAATGTCGCCAATGGCGATCCCGGCAACGACATGCCGGCGGTGATGATGTGCCTCAATGCGACCTATCACGCCGTCGGAAAATCCGGCGAGCGTCGCATAGCAGCGCGCGAATTCTACCAAGGTGCTTATTTCACCGCGCTGGAGCCAGGCGAGATCGTGACCGCAATTCGTATTCCCGTGCCGGCGGCGGGTCACGGCCACGCTTATGAAAAACTCAAGCGCAAGATCGGCGATTACGCGACCGCCGCCGCGGCGGTCGTGCTGACCATGAGCGGCGGCAAGGTGGCGAGCTGCTCGATCGGCCTGACCAACGTGGCGGAGACGCCGCTCTGGGCCGAGGAAGCGGCCAGGATCCTGACCGGCTCGACGCTCGATGCCGCGTCCGTGAAAAAGGCAGTAGCAGCCGCCGAAGCAATCACCTCGCCGGCATCCGACGCGCGCGGGCCTGCGACCTATCGCACTAAGATGGCGGGCGTGATGCTTGCCCGCGCCCTCGCCAACGCCAAAGCGCGCGCCGGCGCCTGATTTTTCCGGGAGACGACAATGGCTAAATCCCAGGTTTCCATGACCGTGAACGGCAAAAAGGTGGAGGAGCTGGTCGAGCCGCGCACGCTGCTCATCCACTTCCTGCGCGAGCAATTAAGATTGACCGGTCCGCATATTGGTTGCGACACCAGTCACTGCGGCGCCTGTACGGTCGATCTCGACGGCAAGTCGGTGAAGTCCTGCACCGTATTCGCGGTGCAGGCGAACGGCGCCGACATCCGCACCATTGAAGGCATGGCCAATGCCGACGGCACGCTGCACGCGCTGCAGGAAGGCTTCCGCGAAATGCATGGCCTGCAATGCGGCTTCTGTACGCCGGGCATGATCGTCCGCGCGTACCGGATGCTGCAGGAAAACAGCAATCCGACCGAGGAGGAAATCCGCTTCGGCATTTCGGGCAACCTGTGCCGCTGCACCGGCTATCAGAACATCGTCAAAGCCATTCAATATGCCGCCGCCAAGCTCAGCGGCGTGCCGTTTCAGGAGGCCGCAGAATGAGCGACCAGACCCCCACCTCCGCCGAGCGCGCCGAAAAGCTTCAGGGCATGGGCTGCAAGCGCAAGCGCGTCGAGGATGTCCGCTTCGTCCAGGGCAAAGGCACCTATATCGACGATCTCAAGCTGCCCGGCATGCTCTATGGCGATTTCACTCGCTCATCGCATGCGCACGCGCGCGTGAAGAAGATCGACACCACCAAGGCCGCCGCCGTGCCTGGCGTCGTTGCCGTCATCACCGCGGAGACACTCAAGACAGTCAACCTCGCCTGGATGCCGACGCTCGCCGGCGACGTGCAAATGGTGCTGGCCGACGGCAAGGTTCTGTTTCAGAATCAGGAAATCGCATTTGTCATCGCCGAAGATCGCTATACCGCGGCGGATGCGGCGGAGCTCGTTGAAGTCGAATACGAGGCGCTGCCCGTCAACGTCGATCCGCTTAAAGCGATGGCGAAGGATGCGCCAGTGATCCGCGAGGACATCAAGGACAAGACCGAAGGCGCCCACGGCAAGCGTAATCATTACAACCACGTCTTCAACTGGCAGGCCGGCAACAAAGCTGCGACCGATGCCGCTTTTGCGAAAGCCGATGTGACGATCAACGAGTTTATCGTTTATCCGCGCGTGCACCCGTGCCCGCTGGAAACCTGCCAGTGCGTGGCTTCCTTTGACAAAGTCACCAGCGAACTAACGTTATACGGCACGTTCCAGGCGCCGCATGTCATCCGTACCGTGGGGTCGCTGATCTCGAAGATTCCCGAGCACAAGATTCACGTTATTGCGCCCGATATCGGCGGCGGTTTCGGCAACAAAGTGGGTGCCTATTCCGGCTACATCTGCTCGATCGTTGCTTCAATCGTCACTGGACGCCCGGTGAAATGGACGGAAGACCGCATCGAGAACCTGTCCACCACGGCATTCGCGCGCGACTTCCACATGCAAACCGAGATTGCCTGCACCAAAGACGGCAAGGTAACTGGTTTGCGCTGCTACACCATCGCCGATCACGGCGCATTCGACGCCTGCGCCAACGCGAGCAAGTGGCCGGCCGGCCTCTTCAGCATTATCACCGGGTCATACGATTTCCCGGCCGCGCATGTCTCGGTCGACGGCGTCTACACCAACAAGGCGCCGGGTGGCGTTGCTTATCGTTGTTCGTTCCGCGTCACGGAAGCCGCCTATGCCATCGAGCGCGCCATGGACATCATGGCGCAAAAACTCAAGATGGACCCGGTCGAATTCCGCATGAAGAACCTGATCCGGCGCGAGCAATTCCCATACACGTCGGCAACGGGCTGGCAATATGACTCCGGCGACTATCACACCGCGATGACCAAGGCGGTGGAGACGGTCAACTACAAGAAGTTGCGCGAGGAACAGAAGGCCAGGCAGGCCGCATTCAAGCGCGGCGAGACGCGCGAGCTGATGGGAATCGGCGTTGCGTTCTTTACCGAGATCGTCGGTGCCGGCCCTTCGCGCAATTGCGACATCCTCGGCATCGCGATGTTCGATTCGGCCGAAATCCGCATCCACCCCACCGGCACCGGCATTTGCAGGCTCGGAACGAAGTCGCAGGGTCAGGGCCATGAGACGACCTACGCACAAATCATCGCGACCGAGCTTGGTCTGCCCGCCGACAGTATCTCCGTCGAGGAGGGCAACACCGATACCGCGCCTTATGGTCTCGGCACCTACGGCTCGCGTTCGACGCCGGTTTCCGGCGCAGCGACCGCGATGGCCTGCCGCAAGATCAAGGCTAAAGCGCAGATGATTGCGGCCTACATGCTCGAGGTGCACGACGACGATCTTGAATGGGACGTGGACCGCTTCCGCGTGAAAGGCAACCCCGAGCGCTTCAAGACCATGACCGAGCTTGCATGGGCGGCTTACCACGAAGTGCCGCCCGGCATGGAGCCTGGGCTGGAGGCAGTGAACTATTACGATCCGCCGAACTTCACCTTCCCGTTCGGCGCCTACATCTGCGTCGTCGACGTGGATGTCGATACCGGGACGACAAAAATCCGGCGCTTCTACGCGCTCGATGATTGCGGGACGCGCATTAATCCAATGATCATCGAGGGTCAGGTTCATGGCGGCTTGACTGAAGCGTTCGGCATCGCGATGGGCCAGGAGATTCATTACGACGACGACGGCAACGTTACGACCGCTTCGCTCATGGACTATTTCTTGCCGACCGCGGTCGAAACGCCGCACTGGGAGACCGACTGGACGACCACGCCCTCCCCGCACCATCCCATCGGCGCCAAGGGTGTCGGAGAGAGCCCGAATGTCGGCGGCGTGCCTTGCTTCTCCAACGCCGTGAACGATGCCTTTGGATTCCTGGGCTCGACCCACATCCAGATGCCGCACGACAATTGGCGAACCTGGACGGCGGCGGACAAGCTCGGCCTGCATCAGTGAGGCCGTGTCCCAGGCGATTTTGCGGCGCTGGTGCGAACCTGTCGCCGCATGCTTACATCACCCTCAGTCATGACATTGAACCGCAACGATATTTCTGATCGTTTGGCCGCCGTCGGCTACATTGCCGATCGCGATATCGCGACCGCGCTTTGGCTGATGGAGTACCTGAAGCGCCCGCTGCTGCTCGAGGGCGAGGCCGGCGTCGGCAAAACCGAGGTTGCGAAATCTCTTGCCGCTGTGCACGGGACCGAGCTGATCCGGCTGCAATGCTACGAAGGGCTCGACCAGAATGCCGCGCTCTACGAGTGGAACTATCAGCGCCAGTTGCTCGCCATCAAGACGCGCGAAGCCACGGGCGAAGATGCACAAAAAATCGAAGAGCACATTTTCTCGGAACGCTATTTGCTCGAACGGCCGCTGCTCGCCGCCATCCGTCGCGACACGCCGCCGGTCCTACTCATCGACGAGGTGGACCGGGCCGACGCGGAATTTGAGGCATTCCTGCTCGAACTGCTTTCCGATTTTCAGGTCAGCATCCCCGAGCTTGGCACCGTCAAGGCGACCGCGATCCCACGCGTGGTTTTGACATCGAACGGCACGCGCGAATTGTCCGATGCCTTGCGCCGGCGCTGCCTCTATCATTACGTCGATTTCCCCGATGTCGATCGCGAGGCGAAAATAATTCTCACAAGAACGCCGGGCGTCGACACAGAACTCGCCTTGCAGATCGCGCGGATGGTCGCGGCGATACGCAAGGAAGATCTGCGCAAGGTCCCTGGTGTGGCGGAAACGCTCGATTGGGCCGCAACGCTGGCGGGCCTGGGGGTGCACGATCTACGGCAGGAACCCGAGGCCGTCTACGAGACGATGATTTGCCTGCTCAAAACGCACGAAGACCGCTCCCGGCTTACGCGCGAAGTGAGCGAACGGCTCCTTGGAAAGGTTGCATAAGGACGCGCAATGATCGCCGCCAAAGTCACCCGTTCCGAAGAACCCGTTGGCCGCGCGATGCGCGAAAAACTGGCCGGCTTTGCGCACACCCTGCGCGACAATGGCTTCAGGGTCGGACTCGCAGAAACGCATGATGCGCTCGCCATCCTGACGCACCCGCTTTCGTCTCGTCCTTCGCAGATGAAGTCGGCGTTCCGGGCACTCTTCTGCGCCACGCATTCCGACTGGGAGCGGTTCGAGGAAATTTTCGACGCGTATTGGCACGGCGCCGGCATGCGCCAGGTTAAATCGCTGTCAGGAGTGGCGGCGCAAAGCCAGACGCCGCCGCGGCCGCGCGCGGATACGCCTCCCTCACACGGAAATTTTGGCCAGCCGGACCGTGTTGAGCGCCGCAACGAAGGCGACGGTGAAAATGCCGCCGATGGCCGCGGACGGCGGGAGGGAGCGTCACGCTCGGAAAATTTGTCGGTGGTTGATTTCCGTCATATTACCGACCCCGCCGACATGGCGCAGGCGCTCGCGCTTGCCGAACGTCTGGCGCGCGTCATGCGCGCGCGACTGGTCCGCCGCCAGCAGATTCGCCGGCGCGGACAGCGACTTGATTTGCGCCGCACGATTCACCGAAGTGTTTCGCATGGCGGCACGCCGGTGGATCTCGCCTGGCGCCGTCGCAAGATCAAGCCGCTGCGCCTCGTGGTCTTGCTTGATGCCTCCGGCTCGATGGATCTCTACACGGCCGTCTTCGTCCGTTTCCTGCATGGCGTTGTCGATGCCTTCCGCGAGGCCGAGGCGTTTGTCTTTCACACGCGGCTCGCGCATGTATCGCCCTCGCTACGCGATCGCGACGTCACACGCGCTGTCGACAAGCTTTCCTTGATGGCCCAGGGGATCGGCGGCGGCACGCGGATCGGCGAAAGTCTTGCCACCTTCAATCGCTGGCACGCGCGCCGCGTCATCAATTCGCGAACAGCAGTGATGATTGTCTCGGACGGCTACGATACCGGCGAGCCCGAACAGCTCGGCGAGGAGATGCGGCGCTTGCGACGCCGGTGCCGGCGCATCGTCTGGCTCAATCCGCTGATGGGCTGGCAAGACTATAGCCCGCAGGCGCGCGGCATGCAGGCGGCACTCCCCTACGTCGATCTGTTCGCTCCAGCGCATAATCTTGAGAGCCTGGCGGCGCTTGAGCCATATCTCGCGCATATATGACGCCCATGAAAAAGGCACCCGACATTCTCGGCATCATTTCGAGTCGCAAGGCGACGGGCGAACCGTTCGTGCTTGCCACGGTGGTGCGCACGGTTGCGACGACCGCGGCCAAGGCAGGCGCCAAGGCTGTGATCTTGCCGGACGGAACGATAACCGAGGGCTGGATCGGCGGTGGCTGCGCCCGCGCGGCGGTCATCAAGGCGGCGAAGGATGCGTTGGCCGACGGCCGCTCCCGGCTCGTCTCGGTGGAACCGCCTGATGAGTTGGACAGGCACGGTCACAAGGCCGGCGAGGAGAAAGGCGGCGTGCGCTTTGCCAAGAACATGTGCCCGAGCCAGGGCAC